>Ga0183098_10034_pt1 | contig 649016 bp, 539 predicted proteins | sample BioMet9_FD_128884 | JGI IMG/M metagenome (GOLD analysis project Ga0183098, IMG submission 128884) | Microbial communities from bioreactor (seeded with sewage sludge) at Lawrence Berkeley National Lab, California, USA - Biofuel... | ecosystem: Engineered > Bioreactor > Anaerobic > Unclassified ...
CGTCTTTTTTAAAACCTCAGATCCATCCGGATCTGAGGTTTTTTGCATCTATGCTATTATTGGCATGTTATTGTTCGTGTCGTTTTTATGGTTCGCAGCAATTGATCAGGTATATTTATTGAATTTTTATCCAAAAAAACAAGATGATGTCTTGAAATTCATTTCATTTGATTATCTTTGTTCCAATATTCAAGGTAAGGATTTTCTATTTTTAACTAATAATAAGGTAAGTATAGCTTGGCCATTTTGTGATGTAGCCAAGCTTTATTGTCTATATCTTGTTGATTTAAATGACGATTTAATGAATAAAGTATTTATTGCGTTACTCTTTTTTTTAAGCTGCTTTTGGGGTAGCATATTCGCGGCTATTCCTTTAAACTATTACAGTGGAATTGAGGGGAAGCAGACTGCCGTACTAAAAACCGCACTGCACGATATTATTTGTAAAGATACCTCGGCGTATCTGAAATATGGTTCGGGAACAAACCATACATGGCAGGGCTTTTATTCTACCGACAGGGATACTATCACCAACCTTGTGCTGGACATGTATTCCGATTCGTTACGGTATTTTCCCGATAATTATGTTGCGTTGAGCTATCCGGGTTTCGGGCAGAGTATTCATATTGAGCACAGCGTGCCGAAATCGTGGTGGGGTTGCGATATTGATCATCCCGACTGCGCTGCCGAAGATTTGAACCATTTGTTCCCGGCGGATGGGAAAGCCAACATCTCTAAAAATGATAATCCACTCGGAGTGGTTACAGGCGTGGTTTCGTATTCAAACGGAGTGAGTAAGATCGGATACGGTAGCTATACCGGTTACAGCGGTACGGTGTTCGAACCGGCCGATAAGTTTAAAGGCGATTTTGCCAGGGCTTATTTTTATATGGCTACAGCTTACGAGCATTACGTGAATAAATGGGATACAAGCAAACCGGAAAACATGATGGAACATAATACTTATCCTGTTTTGAAGCAATGGGCTATCAACCTGCTTTTGCAATGGCACCGGCAGGATACTGTAAGCCAGAAGGAGAGAACAAGGCAAGAGAAAGTGTTTACAATCCAACACAATCGCAATCCGTTTATCGACTATCCTGATTTGGTCGAGTACATTTGGGGTTCGAAAGCGGGTCAAGCTTATTCTTTTAGCTCATCAACAGGAACGTCGAGTCTCGAAATGGCTTTCAATAGTGTAACATCCAATACTACGCTCCAATTTATAAAAAACACTTCATCGGATGTGTCTCGCGTTTTTTTAATTAAATGCAGTGGTTTGCAAGGCGATGTAACCATAACCAAGTCGGGGACGGATGCTACTTCCTTTGTTGTGTCCACTGCAAGCATTACTCAGGCTGATGCTACGGTAGGGAAACAGGTTACCATTACCTACGCACCTTCACAGAAAGGATCACATACGGCGTCGGTATCCATTGATTCGGCCAACGCTACTACCTTTGTTTTGATTTTAAAAGGAACGAACCAGTAACCCAACCAGCGCTGATGGCGCGAAAGTAAAGAGCTTGAATAAAGCAATAAAAGGAACGCAAATTATGGAAAATCTTCATAATTTGCGTTCCTTTTATTAGGATGGAAACAAATGATGGCACAATTTATCATTATCTTTGAACAAAGATGGAATATCAATTAATGGTACTGTCCTGACACAGTTTATTGAACAGCCGCGAAAATTTATATATTTTCACTGATTGAAAGGCACCTCGTATTGGCAACAAGACACTCTTGAGTGACTCGGAGACATAATGGAATGCCTCGGGGACATAATGGAATGCCTCGGGGACATAATGGAATGCCTTGGGGACATAATGGAATGCCTCGGAGACATAATGGAATGCCTCGGAGACATAATGGAATGCCTCGGGGACATAATGGAATGCCTCGGAGACATAATGGAATGCCTCGGGGACATAATGGAATGCCTCGGGGACATAATGGAATGCCTCGGGGACATAATGGAATGCCTCGGGGACATAATGGAATGCCTTGGAGACATAACTGACGTCCTGGCTATAGAACGCTGTTCCATTCAAATCTTTGGTAAGGGAAACCTTGGCCTTGGAGAGTGATCCACTGGTGCTGACACCAATTTTAATTTTTGTAAGCGTTATGCCGGCATACGGCAGTTGGTGTTTATTCCGCTTTCTTATTATTGTTGTAGCTTTCAAAAATAAACGCTGAGCAAAGTTTCGATAATACGCTCAGGCAAATGTAATAAACAACGGGTAATAAAATCCATTGAATATAGAAAATAAATGTGTTTGTAACGATGAGCCGGTTTCCTTCGAACAACCATTTTACAGGAAAAATGCTATAAAGAGTATCGATAAGGTATTGTCCGTTCAGGCTGAGGTAAACTAATCCCCAGTTACTTTCCGACGAAACAAAGTGCATTCCCCCTTTGAAACTCAGATGGGTAAAAAAAATGAGGTTGAAAAGTATAAACTGCGACGCGCCAAACATGTAAACCGACCATTTGGCTGTTTTGGTGTAACTCTCCGATAGAATATAAATAATTCCAAATAAAATGGTTTGTATAAGAATTGGCTTTATAAATTCATTTCCAACACTTTGCAAATAAGCGTATGTGGTTTCACTGATAAGTTTAGTTATCCATAACCCCAGCAAATTAAATAAAGCGTTCAACAATAGCCAGGTTATTATTACTTTTCCACTGTTCAACAACAGGGTTTTATCAAATTTCATCTTCTCCGTTTTTTTTTGATTTATTCTGCAAAATTACAAAAAAACGTTTCAAAAAAGCAGGTATAGGGCAAATTATTTGAATATAGTGATGAGAATTGTTTGGTTATTCAAACGTTTGCATTGATTTTTAACCTGTAAATGGAAAAATAAAGGCATTAGTGCTTTTATAATGCATTAAATTTGTGAACCTTAAAAAAAATATTAAAAATCATTATACGAATGAAAAAATACACGCTCATTTCCCTGATAACGTTATTGTTGGTTTCGCCGGTTCGGATGTTTGCCAATCCACCCATTTATGTCGCTTTCCAGTGGCACATGCATCAACCCATATACCAGCCGGGACAAACGGTGGTTGAATCGCAAAATTCAGGTACATTTTCATATAGTTTATACGATATTTTTACTAGCCGTTCGGGACCTTACACATCGTGGCCATCCAATGCGGTAAATAAAATGACATCATTCGCCCATGCGGGAGCCCAAATGAGTTTTTCGGGTTCGCTGGTCGAAAACCTGAACTGCCTTGAATCGAACGGAATCGCCTTCTCGGGATGGAAATCAGGGTTGAACAATGAAACATCCCGCAAAACGTCGCTGGGACATCAACGGCTCGACATGGTGGCTTTCGGGTACTATCACCCGTTGATGCCGCTGATCGATACCATGGACATCCGGAAGCAAATTGAAAAACACAAGTCAAGTTTTGCCTCCAATTTCCCATCGTTCCCCTATTCGAAAGGAATATTCCCTCCCGAAAACGCGTTTCAGGAACAAATGATCCCGGCGTTGAAAGCCGTGGGACTTGAGTGGGTGATGGTGGATAACCAGCACATGGACAGGGCGTGCGTAAATCAGCCGTGGGCAGCATCCTGTAATGTTGAAAAGCCCAATAAGGCCGACCAGGTAAATTCTGATCCTAACGATTGGAAGTCTCTTAACGGACTTTGGGCTCCCATCCCAATTTCTGCTGGCTGGGGACATCGTCCTCACTGGATAAAATATGTAGATCCTTCTACTGGAGTAGAGTACCGTATGATTGCGGTGCCCACATCCACTTTTTTCGGGAATGAAGATGCGCGCGGGGGCTTTGGCGCGTTGAATTATGAATCGTGTCTGAGCCAGTTGGAAAGTTACAATACCGATGCTGCGCATCCAATTCTGGTGGTGCTTCATCACGATGGCGATAATTATGGAGGAGGAACAGATAGTTATTACGGAAGCAATTTCGATAGTTTTGTTAGTTGGCTCAATTCCAATCCGAGCCGCTTTGTGTGCACCACCATTCAGGATTATCTTGATCAGTTTCCTCCTGCTACGAATGATGTAATACATGTGGAGGCCGGAAGCTGGTCGGGCGCCGGTTCCGATCCTGAGTTCCTGAAGTGGAACGGTGATCCCGATTCGAACGGGTACAGCCCCGATCAAAACAGTTGGAGTATCATGACGGCGGCCTCCAATATCGTCCACACGGCTGATAAAATCAATCCATCATCGGGCAATACCGCCGCTGCTTGGAATCTTTTGATGACCGGGCAAACCAGTTGCTATTGGTACTGGGATGGTACTGAGGACTGGGATTCAAAGCCTACACGCGCGGCCAACATGGCGACAGCCCAAGCCATTACCGTTGTTAATTCGGGTAATGATCAAACGCCGCCTTCTATTTATCATCCGCAACGAGAACCTTATAACCCGGGCGGAATCGAATGGGTCGCAACTTTACCATCTGATTTTACAGTGTGGACTTATGTGTTTGATGTAAGCGGATTGTCTTCGGTAAAACTGAAGTACAGAACCGATTATGATGGCAAAAACCCGATATCGAGCAATCAGAATGAAACATACGCGGGAGGTAGTGAAGTGTCGGCCTGGAAAGAAATAGATATGACCAAAACAACGATACCAAGCAAACTTACTTTGCAACCCGCTTACAAAGCCGATAAGTATTCGGCTGAAATCACCGGGCTGAAAGATACTCTGGTGGACTATTATATAGAAGCTACCGACACAAAAGGAAATGTAGCCCGTTCGTTTATCTCGCATGTTTGGGTGGGCAATGGCAGTGGCAGCTCGGGCGGTGGAAGTACCACATCGGTGGTAAGCTGGAGTCCGGTGGCGCCTACCAGTTCACAATCCATAACGGTTACTATCAAAAATAAATCGCTTACTACGGCTCCTTTTCTGCATTGGGGCGTTAACGCAGCAACAACGTCGGCTACGTGGACAGCGCCTATAGCTACTTACCAACCTAACGGAACTATCGCTTTTGATTCGCATGCCGTTGAAACTTCTTTTACTCACGCTACCGATAGTACGTGGATAGTAACGGTAGGCCCGTTCAACAATTCATCGCAGGCGGTTAGTTATTTCGATTTTGTGATCAAGTACAACTCCAATTCATGGGACAACAACGGTGGCAATAACTACATGATTGGCATCAGCCAGGTAACATCCAACAACCCGACAGGTAAGAATATTTCCAAAACATTGGACGTGAATGGCGCTTATACATTTACAACCAGCGATTTCGGGTTCAGTAGCCCTTTGTCGAATACTTTTGCCGGCATAAAAGTGGTAACTCTTCCTACTTCCGGAACATTGGCTTTAAGCGGGGCAGCTATAACAGCCGGGCAGATGGTGTCGGATGTTACGCATCTGGCCTATACTGCCGGAAGCGGTAGCGGATCGTTCACTTACCGGATTTTGGACAGTGGTGGATTGATGAGCGATGCTACCTATACAGCGGCATTTACGGTTTCGGGAACTTCTACCATCACTGTTAGATTTCAGAAACCGGACGCGTGGTCAGCTGTTTACTTTTACGCATGGACAGGAACATCTACGGCAGTATTGGGTAGTTGGCCGGGCAAGTCCATTACAGTAGATGCCGATGGATGGTATTCGTACACGTTCGATAGCTCCGTTACGTCTGTTAATCTGGTGTTTAACGGAGGCGCAGGTTCAAGCCAAAGTGTAGATGTAACCGGAATAACATCAAGCGTTTGCTACAAAACCAACGGAACAAACAGCGGCAAATACCTGGTGGTAACTACCGATTGTCCATACACCGCAATCAATGAATTAAAAGAGTCCGATCTCTTGTTATTCCCCAATCCGGTTACCGATATATTGAAAATCAGTTCAAAAAATGAAGTTGAAAATGTAAATATTTACGGCATATATGGCAATTTGATCAAGAAACTGGGGAATGTTGATGAAATATCATTCTCAGATATTGAAAAAGGTGTTTATATTCTGAAAATAAAAGTCAAAGGGTATGAAAAAGAGACAGTTTGCCGGATAGTTAAAAGATGAAATGTAATGATTAGTCCTAAATAACCGTTACAGGTTTTTATTTCAGGACGAGACAGACAATTTATTCAGAGGGTGCCCAAAACTTATTGGACACCCTCCTTTTTGTGGACCCAGTTGGGCTTGAACCAACGACCCCCTGTCCCGAAAGCTTTCGGGAGAGTCAGGTGCAACGTACAACTCTGTCAAGTAGTTCCGGGAATTTTTTCAGGTTCCTGATGTATTTCGCTGATTTCATGGACTTTATTTTCTTTTCAATTCGTGTAGCATGGGCAAAGTCATTGGTAGGAATGAATAGGAAAATATCCCAATCAGAGGTAGTAGCTGTAAACTTATTTTTCCCATAGAAATGAGAATTATGTTTCATTAACCTGATTTGGACATTTTCCTGGGTAACTCCCACGTAAAATTTATCCAACTTAGGGCTGTAAATAATATAGCATCCAGTCATACAAGCAAATAAAATATAATATTAATAAAAAAGAGGAGAACAATCTCCTCTTTGATTTGTGGACCCAGTTGGGCTTGAACCAACGACCCCCTGATTATGAGTCAGGTGCTACTAACCAACTGAGCTATGGGTCCTAAATTTCTTTTAACTTTATATCTTTTTTAGGCTTGAACCAACTCCCCCCTGTCCCGAAAGCTTTCGGGAGAGTCAGGTGCTACTAACCAACTGAGCTATGGGTCCAAAATTTCTTTTAACTTTATATCTTTTTAGGCTTGAACCAACTCCCCCCTGTCCCGAAAGCTTTCGGGAGAGTCAGGTGCTACTAACCAACTGAGCTATGGATCCTGCTTTTGATAAAAATGCTTATCTTTGTAAAGTGGATGCAAAAGTAATAAAATTTTATTTATTTGCAAATGTATCAGGGTAAATTTTTTAGGAATGAAGCAACAACATCAGTTAAAGGCATTGGTTTTCGATTTTGGGGGAGTGTTGATGGATTTGGACATGGAAAGATGTATCCGGAATTTTAAAATTCTGGGTGTCCAGCATATTGATCAGTATTTAGGCCAGTATGGTCAGGCCGGGATATTCCTCCAGTTCGAACAGGGTGAAATTTCAGCCGTCGAGTTTCGTCAAAAAGTACGCGCACTGTGTTTGGATGGAGTTACTGATGACCAAATCGATGCGGCTTGGTGTTCGTTCCTTCTCGATATTCCCCAAAATAAACTTGAGTTGCTTATTCAACTTCGCAGAAAGTACCGTTTGTATCTGCTCAGCAATACCAATCCTATCCATATCGGCTATTGCGAAAAAGAAATTTTCGGACCTCACCATCAAACCATTCATGATTATTTTGATAAATGTTATTTTTCGTATGAAATGAAACTGACCAAGCCCGGTGCCGCTATTTTTAACAAGATGATAGTTGATGCCGGGATTGAGCCCGAAGCATCTCTCTTTATCGACGATGGGCTTAAAAACATAGAGCAGGCGGCGGCTATGGGTATGCAAACCTATTGGCTGCATATCCCCGACGATTTGTCATCGTTGCAAAAACTCCTCTGATTTTTCATCCAGCGAACTTTTTCCCAACAGATACATTATATAACATTATTGTAATGGAAATAATACGTGAATCAGGTCATAAAAGCATTCAACCAACGGTTGCCATTCTTGGCTTTTTCGATGGTGTACACGTGGGACATCGGTACGTGATACGCGGAATGATGGACGAAGCACATCGCCAAGGGCTTAAAAGCATGGTTATCACTTTTGATAAACATCCTTCGCAAGTGCTTTCCGGCAACCGAAATCCCGAATTGTTAACTACGCTGGCTGAGAAATTGCGTTTAATTGAAGAGTTGCATCCCGATTATTGTGCCGTTTTGAACTTTAACCGGCAATTGGCAGCCCTTTCGGCATTTGGATTCCTTGATATGTTGAAGAGTGAGTATTCTGTCCGGGTTTTTTGTGTCGGTTACGACCAGCGCTTCGGACATAACCGCGAACACAATTTTGAAGAGTACCAAATCTATGGTGCCTCATTAGGCGTTGATGTTGTTCGAAGCGATGAATACCGCTACGAAAGTCTGCGAAAGGTAAGTTCAACAGACATTCGCAGGTTGATAAAAGGGGGCGATGTAAAGCAGGCTCAGGCATTGCTTACTTACCCTTATATGCTTGCCGGACGTGTGGTAAAGGGATTTCAGAATGGAAAAAAGATCGGGTTTCCTACCGCCAATATATTCCTATCCGATCCATATAAAATACTTCCGCCCAATGGCGTTTACGCTGTAAGGGTAAAACTGGGAAACGGCATTATTTATCCCGGCATGCTCAATATTGGCATTCGACCCACCTTTGATAACGGAAGCCACCGCACCATCGAGGTTAACATATTCGACTTTAATTCAAATATATATGGTTGTTTTGTTGAAATATTATTTTATCAAAAAATCAGGGACGAAATCAAGTTTGATTCATTAGAAAAACTAAAAAAACAGATAGCCACAGATTCTTTAACAATTCGTAATCTGTTGAATTAATCATTATCTGCGCTCAAAAAGAAAGTTATTCCCTGAAGTTATTAATCTATTTGTAAAAAAATTATCGGAAGATGATTGAAAATTGTTTGTAAGCCGAGATGTTAAAGTTGAAATTTTTTCACGAATTTCATTTTTTAGTTTTTCATGAAATAAAATGGATTAAGAAAATTTAAGTTTTTAAAAAATAAAATTATAAATAGCTGATATTTAATAAATATGTAGGCTATTTTTTTTTTTAGAAAAGAGATATAAAGTATAAATATTTCTAAAAAAACAGGTAAAAATAGTTCGATTTCCACCCCCTTAAAATGAATAATATTTCTGTTTGTAATCAAAAACGCTTGTTTTTTTATTTTTTATAGTATATATTTGCAAAAAATTAAATGAAAAAGTTGAAAAAAACGCAAAATTAGAAGATTATTAAAATGTAAAACTTATGAGAAGACTAACGATTTTATTGACTTGCCTTTTATTGGTAGGTATTGGTTTGGTTCATGCTCAAACACAAGTCGTTACTGGAAAAGTAGTCTCGGCTGAAGATGGGCAACCCGTAATTGGGGCATCCGTGTTAGTAAAAGGTACTAACATCGGAACGACGACAGATGTACAGGGGAATTTCAGAATTGCCAATGTACCAGCTACAGCAAAGACACTTCTGGTATCGTATATAGGTTTGAAAAAGGCTGAAGTTCAAATTCATTCAAATATGAGCGTAGCTTTGGAAGCAGAAGACAAAACTATAGACGAGGTAGTGGTTGTAGGGTATGGAACTGTAAAGCGTGAAGCGAAAACTGGTTCTATTACTTCTGTTTCCGGCGACAAAATTGCTGATGTACCTGCATCTTCAGTGGATAAAATGCTGGCAGGTAAATTGGCTGGTGTCCAGATTACTTCATCGTCCGGACAGCCGGGATCAAACTCAAATATCCGTATCAGGGGTACAAGTTCTATCAATGCAAGTAATGAACCGTTATATGTAGTTGATGGAATTGCTATCATGTCAGGGGATCAAGGCTACTTTACGAACTCAAGTAATGCTGTTGCCATGATTAATCCGAATGACATTGAGAGTGTTACGGTGTTGAAAGATGCAGCTGCTGCTTCCGTTTATGGATCAAGAGCTGCTAACGGTGTTATCCTTATTACTACTAAATCGGGTAAAGAAGGTAAAAGTAAAATCACAGCTCGTGCCAAATACGGTGTTTCTCAGTTAGCAAACGACAATAATTTCGGAGTAATGTCTCCATCGGAATTATTAAGTTATCAACGTCAGGCAGTTCTCAATGCCGGTAAAGATCCGGATGACCCGACCGGAACTTACTATCGTCCGTATGAATTGCTTTCCCGTCCGCAAACCAACTGGATGGATCATTTAACCCGTTTAGGTAAAATGGAAGAGTATGAACTCAACGCTCAGGGAGGCAATGCCAAAACTCAAATGTATTCATCTTTCTCGTATCATAAAAATCAGGGTATTTATTATGGTGTGGAATTCGATAAGTTTCAAGCGCGTTTGAATGTTGACCACGAGTTGAATAGCAAATGGAAAATTGGTGCAAGGGTTAACGGTGGATACATGTATACAGAGGACGTTCCAATGCAATCCCTCTATTACTCTAATCCTGCTTTTGCCGGGATGACCATTTTACCTTGGACTCCGGCATACACCGCCGATGGAAAACACAATGTGGATATTCCAGAAAACTCTGATACCAACCCACGTGCCACTGCTGAATACGATGATCAGTGGGAAAAACAATACCGTTTTAATGGTAGCGCTTATCTGGAATGGAAACCGATTAAAGGTTTAACGATTAAATCGACAAATGCTGCCGAACTCACATCGGGTGAAGGACGTCGTTACTGGTCTTCTTATACCAACAACGGATCAACAACCCTGCAAACTTCACAAACATTGTATCGTTTGTTGACAACTTCAAATACAGCTACTTACGAAAATAGATTTGAAAATCACAGCTTACGCGTTCTTGCGGGTCAGGAAGCTACAAAACGTGATTACTGGAGAATGTACGAATCTTCTGAAAACGTGGATGAAGCCATACCTTACCATATCGCTGGTAATTCAACGAATGATTTAGATTATAATACAACAACAGAAACATTGATGTCTTATTTTGGTATTTTGGATTACAACTATGCCGGTCGTTACTTCTTCCAGGGTTCTGCCCGTGAAGATGGTAGCTCGAAGTTTGGTAAAGACAAACAATGGGGTTTGTTCTATTCTTTGGGAGCTTCGTGGAATATCCACAGTGAAGAGTTCATGAAATCTATCAAAGAGATCAATTTGCTGAAACTTCGTGTAAGTTATGGTATTAATGGAAACAACAACATAACCAATTATATGCAATACGGAATTTATGGTTCAAGCACATATAATGGAGTGACGGGTATGCTGCCATCGAACCCGGCTAATTCTAAACTTTCATGGGAAAACAACGCATCGTGGAACGCTGGTTTGGATTTCAAATTCCTGAAAAGATTCTCGGGTAGTATAGATGTATATACCAGAAAAACTACAGACATGTTGCTTCAGAAGCAGTTGTCCAGTGCATCTGGCTTTACTTCCGCGTATCAAAATGTGGGCTCTATGAAAAATACAGGTATTGAATTCCAGTTTGATGTAAACATTATCGATAAAAAAGACCTGAGTTGGAATGTCGGATTCAATATTGCTCATAATAAATCCAAGATCCTTGATCTTGCCGGAAATGAGTATATATCTTATGCAGATGATTCACGTTTGAGACACATTGTAGGACAAAGCTTCCTGACATATTACCTGAAAGATTATTATGGAGTAAATCCTGTTAACGGAGAAGCGCTTTGGAGAACTACCGATGGTACATTGACTAACGATTTCAACAAAGCTGCCTATATCAATGCGGGAAGTCCTGAACCAAAATTGACGGGTGGTTTCAATACCGATATTACCTGGAAAAACCTTTCGTTCAGTGCTTTGTTCGAATATAAAACAGGAAACAAAGTGTTGATTATCGAAAACCGTTATCTCCAGTCGGATGGTAACCAAATGAACATGAATCAGGCCAAAAGCGCTTTGAATTACTGGAAAAAAGAAGGCGACACAGGAGTTAATCCTAAACCCATCGCTGGAAATTCTACAAATTCATATAGTTATGCTTCTGATAGATTTATTGAAAAAGGAGATTATTTAAGGATCAAGGATGTTACTCTTTCTTATAATGTACCTTCTAAATTGTTGAAACCGGTAGGTGTATCCAATCTGAAGATTTATGCGAGTGGCTTAAATGTATTTACTTTCCACGATGTAAACTTTTGGGATCCTGAACGTGGCGTAGATGGTATGGGATATGGTATTTATCCTATGACTAAAACTTTTGTTCTTGGTTTGGATTTAACTTTTTAATTTGTGAATGAATATGAAAAAAACAATTATAATCTCATTTATTGCAATTGTTGGGTTGGCTTCCTGCTCCGATTTTCTGAACCAGGAACCCAAACAATATCAAAGTAATGAATTGACTCTTTCAACCTTTGATGGGTTGAATAAAGCCACTGAAGGAACGTATGGCTACCTCGAAAGTGTTAATTGGTATGGTGCGAACTTTATTTTGAGTTCTGAGTTGCGTGGTGGTAACGCGAAAAATCCTACCAATACTCAATTTACATCCGGACGTTATACCGGTGAATATCAATGGAGTTTTACGGCTAATACTACGTCTCCTTTGTGGAATATGGCTTATTTTACAGTAGCTGGAGCCAACAATGTTATTAACAATTTAGATGGTAAAATTTCCAGTGAGGTATCAGCTCAGGACATTAACAACCTGAAAGCTGAAAACCTCTTTTTAAGAGCACTTTCTTATTTCGATTTGGTAATTACCTATGCCCAACCATATACACATGATTCTACTTCTCTTGGAGTACCTGTGGTGTTGGTATCGGATGTTAATAATTTGCCGGCGCGAAATACGGTAGCTGAAGTTTATAAAAGAATAGTTACTGATTTGACGGAAGCCGAATCAATTATCGCCACTGATTATACCAGGAGCGATGTAACGGATGCTACGGCGGTAGCAAGTAAATCGGCCGTTCAGGCTTTGTTGTCGAGGGTATATCTTTACATGGGCAAATGGCAAAATTCGGCCAATTATGCTACAAAAGTAATCAATAGTGGTAACTACAGTTTGTTCACAGCCGATGAGTACGCCGACCAATGGGGACTGAATACGCCCACCAAAGGTGGTGAAGTTATTTTTGAAGTATTCGGATCGAAAAAAGATGTGTATTGGGGTAATTGGGATGTTATCTCTTACCTGACGACACCTGATGGATATGCTGATGTTGCTTCAACAGCCGATTTACGGGATTTGTATGATGATAACGATGTCCGTGGCAAACTATTTGTGTCGGCCACGGCTGCTCCCGATCATTTTTGGACAGCTAAATATCCCGGAAAACCAGGGTCTGTGTTTCCAAAGGAAAACAATATCGTAGTACTCCGATTATCTGAAATGTACCTCAACAGAGCCGAAGCTATTTACAATGGCGCGATTATTGCGGGTGTTACAGCAGAATCGGATTTAGCGGCTATCACATCGCACCGTAACGCGGATGCAGAGACTTCTGCCTCAGCAACCGCAATACAACTCGAAAGAAGAAAAGAATTTGCTTTCGAAGGTCATATCGTTTACGATTTGGCCAGAACAGGGACTTCATTGAAACGAACCGACTACAATGGATCTCAAAACCAGAACGTTGATTTTCCAAGCTACAAATGGGCGTTGCCTATTCCGAAAAGAGAGATGGATGCTAACCCGAACATGGTACAAAACGAAGGTTATTAATTTTAAAATTATTTTTGAATATGAAAATTTTCAAACATTTATATATAGTTTTGGCGGGGGCATTGGTTTTGTTCACCTCGTGCGATTTGAATAAGGCCCCTGAATTCAACGATAAAGATGCTTTTGTTGCTTTCAGAAGCAGTACGGCAAGCATCGGTGAGGAAAAAGGTACTATTGAAATACCCGTGTTGCTTAGTTCTTTGGCCGGCAAGGAAGCTTCAGTTGATTTTGAATTCAACACTACGACTTCTACTGCCGTAGAAGGAAAAAACTTCACACTGGCGAATGCTTCTAAAACACTTACGTTTACCAAAGATGCCCCATATCAGTATATTAAACTGAATATAATTGATAACGCTACCTTTGATGGTGATGTAGTTCTGAATATAACGTTAAAAAGTCCGACCAATGGTTTAAATCTGGGTGATAGCAAAGCGATAACCCTGACTATTACCGATGACGAGCACCCATTATTATTTATACTTGGAACTTTGAATGCAAAGGGAACTTCTTATTTCAACGGAGCTGAGGAGTGGACAGTAACAACTACCAAGGATGATAAAGATTTAACGAAAATCTGGTTTTCTAACTTCGTAAATGGAGGTTCTAATCAAAAAATATACGGAGTAGTGAATACTGCAAAAACCGAAGTTCATATTCCTGTAGGACAAGTTATCTTTGTATCTCCATCCGCATCTTATCCTTTTATAGCTCTCGAAGGTTTTTACGGCCTTGACGGAGATACAGACATCCCAACCGGAGGTTATATAACTGGAAAAATTGCTGCAGATGGTACCATTACATTCCAGGATTGGTTCGGATCGCATGTTTACAAAGATGCCGCCGGAACAAGTTCGGCAGGATGGTATAATATTGCTGAAGCTGGAGTAACAATGAAAAAACAATAAATCGTATAACTAATAAAAAATTCAAAGTATGAAAAAAATATTATACAGCTTGTTCATCATTGCCTTTGTGGCAACGGGATGTACAACTTTTGATAAATATACTTCGGAGTCTTACGCTGCCGGGCCATCAATCACCATTGATGTAACCAACGTAACCGATTCAGCTTTTACATTCACGGTAACTCCGGGATCAGGAACACTTTGGTATTCTTATGTTGTACAGAAAACTGATGAACCTGCAGATCTCGATGCATCTACTTTATTAAAAGGTAAATATACAGGCGTTACTTCGGGTGTGGTTAGTACAGCTAAAGTGCCTACTTTTACATCCAATTTCCGCAAATCGGACAATAAGCCGTTAGGGGCTCCTTACACTACTTACCAGATTTATGCTGTGGCATCTACTGATAAGGGTATTGTAGGTGAAGTAGTTAAATATACGGTAACGACAACCGATGTTTTGGCTCCCAAACCGACCACTTATTCAAAAGGAACCAATTACGCTACTGTAACCTTTGCCGAAGCGAATCTTAAACGTGGTACAGGAGCTGTAACCGCTACATATTATGCCGAATGGGATATTACCAACCCGACAACAGTAACTGTCCCTGAAGAAAATATCTCCATTAGCGGAAGCGATGTTACTGTAAAAACTCCGGATGCACCTGCTGGTGCTTATGTATGTATTTCGTGGGCTGCCGGAGCATTCACCGATGTGTTTGGTAATCCATGTGCTGCTCTTACCAGTTTGTTCAATACATCCACCGGTAAATTTAAAGGGGTATATTACCGGATTCCTACGGTTGGATTTGCTGTTCTTGATTCTTATTTTGTGGCACCTTCAGTAGGGTCTTCGTTTGTTGACTGGAGTACTTTCTCCGGTACGATTACTTTCCCGAAAAATGTGTATAGAAATGAAACCACAGCTAAATCGGGTGACTTGGTTGCGTTTTATAGCAATACAGGTAAGAAGGAGTATTACAACTTGGCAACAACCGACTGGAGTGTAGCCGCAAAGAGTATAACATTTAAGCTTCCTAAAGCTACAAGTTCTGGCGATAAAGTGGATATCCAGTTGAAAGATAGTGCTATTTATGATGTTTACGGAAACCCGAATTTAGCCTATAAGTCAGAAAAAGGTAAATGGACTAGTTTTGAGTATAAATTAAGCATGATACTCGGAAAATTCGACCTTACGGGTGTCTCAACTTATGATGGGAAAAGTTACGATTGGGGTGTTACTACCATAGCTGCTGATCCAAGTGTAACTAACGGATTATTATTCAACAATATTGCTGGAGTTGATGGTAGTGTTGTACATGGTTACTATGATTTATCAAGTGGTAAGTTTTACATGAATAATAAGGAGGATATCGGTACTGTAACTATCGATGGTAGTGATTACAATGCTACCACGTATAATTTTGTCAGTTCTTCGAGTAAATACATTACTTTTTCAATTAATACGGATGGAACCTTGTCGAGTACTGAGCTTGCATTCGTAATATATGATGCTGATGGTAATGGATATTTTTGGGATAAGTTGAATCCAGCTGTGTTCACTCCAACATCTTCATCGGGTGTAAGGGCTAAGACGAGATCGGCTGTTTCAAAAGCTATTATTCATCACACTCCAAATAGAATTAAACAAGGAAATATTAAATTGCTGAAAGGAAGAAGATTCTAAAATAATTTAACGTTATCATTAAGCCTATGTGATATAGAAGAGTTGAGTTCCTCAACTCTTCTATTTACATATACGGGAGTGTTGATTTAATTTAGAGTCTATCTATTATAAAGCTGTATTTCAGTTGGATGGTAAGATTGATTTGTAAATTTTATGTATTCAGGTTGTTTATACCCGTTTAGCTGTTAAGTATAATTTATCATATTTATTTTCTGATGAAAAAAATTCCATATTTATTTTTACTGTTTTGTCTTTCTTTTTCAGCGTTTGCCGTTGAAATTACAAAGCAGAATGCGCGGTCGTTGGCGTTGAATGCGATCACGGACAGGGATCCCTCTTTTGCTGCCTACGATGCGATAGTTTCCGATTCGATTAACAACAAGCAGGTTTCGTTTTATATTGTGCAGTTTAAGCCGCAAGGCTGGGCGTTGATATCAAAAACCGACCAAGCAGAAGCGTTGCTTGGTTACTCGGCCGATGGCGTTTTCACAAGAAACTCTCAACCTGAATCAATGAAGTTCTGGCTCAAGAAATATGATGACCAGATTAAATATGTAATCCAAAATCCCTCAACAGCGGCAATTAATGTCAGGAAAAAGTCCACATCTGCCACTAATACGGCCGTTTTACCGCTGATTCAGGTAAACTGGAACCAAACAAAGCCTTACAATCAGTATTGTCCTACGGATGCGAATGGACAGGCGATAGTTGGTTGTGTAGCTGTGTCGATGGCACAAGCTATGACGGTTGCCCGTTATCCTGATCGTCCTGTAGGCTACTTTAGCTATTTTTCAAATACGTATGGAAATATATACATTGATTACGATAAAGAACCTGCTTATGATTGGAACGTTATTATCTCCGGGTCTGATAGCAAGGTAAGTGCGGCACGACTTTTGTTTCAGTGTGGTGTGTCGGTGAAGATGGATTATTCCACTACGGCTTCCGGAACCCAAACAAGTTATATACCTGGAGCGCTTAAAACCTATTTTTCTTATCCTTCATCGGTAACATATTATTCAAGAGATAGTTATGATGGAGATTGGTCAAAGTTAGTTATTAATGAGTTAAATAATGGTCGTGCTGTGGTTTATTCGGGACTGGATGTCCAGAGGAATGAAGGACATGCGTTTAACCTCGATGGTTATGATGGGACAAGTATGTTTCATGTTAATTGGGGGTGGAGCGGACAAAACAACGGCTATTACACGATAGATGGACTGAAAGATAGTGGATTCGACTTTACATCACAACAAGGTGTCGTGGTGGGAATTAGAGCCCCAAGCGTGGCGCCATCGGATATTGCTTTATCAAGCAACAGTGTTCAGGAACAATCGGCTGTGGGAACAGTGGTTGGAACTGTAACCGTACAATCCGAAGCTGTAAATCCAACCTATACGTTCGAACTGAAAGGATCTTACAGTATTTTTACACATGGGTATTTACCGGCTTCATTCTATATTGAAGATGGAAATTTGAAAACCAAAGATGTATTTAGTGTGGATGATGGAGATCAAAGTGTTTCAATAAAAGCTACTAATACAAGCAACGGGCTTTCCATCGAAAAGGAATTTGACATAACTGTAACCAAAAGCACTTCAGCCGTCAACTATGTTTCATCGGGTGAAAATAAAGTGTTTACGGATGATAATAAATCTATTTTTATACAATCGGATGAAGTCGGTGAGTATAAGCTATATACAATTTCAGGTGCTATGATTTCTATGGGAAATATCGAAGGTGGTGTTACAACTGTTTCCTTAAATGGGAAAAGTGGCTGTTACATAGTTCAGGTTATCCACCGGAATTCTATAAATAATTATAAGGTGTTGTTGCGTTGAAATAATGGAAGCATCGACTGATTCTTCTATAAGTGTTTGTGTTGCTGATGTATGGTGGTTTCGATTTCAGATACTTGGATGGATACAATAGTAGTTTTTTTACTGACATTTAAAATAATAATAGTATGAAAAGAATTTTTTTTAGTAGTATTCTTGTTTTCTCGGTGGCAGTCATGTTTGCTCAGAGTTTTGATGCAACAACAAAGTGGCCATATATTTATAAGGATTTTATTGACGGAACCGTTTATATTAACGGGGCGAAGAAGGATCTTAAAATGAATGTTCATTTGGTGAATAGTGCGTTGCATTATCTTAATGGTGACCAAATTGTTCAATTCGACACCAAAAATGCTTCTGATACGGTGTTTGCCATACTTGGAATAGACAAATACATCAAAACAAAAGCCGGATTTGCAAGGATTATTGGTAATGAAGGAACTGTATATGTGCTTGCGATTAAGTTGGCTGATCTTGATCAGTTATCGAGTAACAATGGTGCTTATGGAATCAGTTCGCAGGTATCTGCCAAGAATAACCTGTCGTCGTTCGAATTGGGAGGTATCAGCAACCTGAACCACCGGCAACTGATACTGGAGAAAGAAGACGGTAAAATTTTAGTATTAAAAACAGAGTATTACCTGCTTATAAACGGGGAACTGGTGAGCGCTAAAAGAAAAGAGGTGGAAAATGCTCTGAAAAACGATGAAGAAAAAAGCAGATTCAATCAGTTCCTGAAAGAAAATAAAGTAAAATGGAGCGATGAAAGAAGCTTGCTTAAACTGTTAAGTTTCTTTCGTTAATAGATAATTTCGTTTTAAACAATACAAAAAACCGACCGGAATGAACTTCGGTCGGTTTTTTTTGTGCCAATTTTCTTTGGGGTATTTTATTTCTTTTTCAGCACCATTGCCGTTCTGGCTGGTATGTACAATTTCAGCCACTCTTTCCCGCTAATGTCTTCCGGTTCCGAGAGGGTTACGTGTTCAATCGATTCATCGATCAGGTTAAATCCACCGTATTCCTTGTTGTCGGTGTTTAAAACGGTTTTATAAACCCCTTTTTCTGCCAGTATGCCATAATCGGTAAACGATTGGTTTCCGTTGAAATTAAACACAAAAATCAAATCGCCACGTTGGTAAGCAAGCACCTGGTCGCCCTCTTTATCCCATAATTGCCGAACCTGGATTTTGTTAAACTCTGGCACCGACTGTACCATCTTTATCATCGATCTGTCAAATTCACCGAGAGAATGATATAAATAGCCTTCATTATCAAATAGTTCCCATTGGCGGCGGGCATATTTATACGACCAACCATTGCCTTCGCGTGGAAAATCGACCCATTCGGGATGGCCGAATTCATTTCCCATAAAATTCAGGTAACCACCGTTAATGGTAGATATGGTAATGAGCCGTATCATTTTATGCAAAGCGATGCCTCTATCAACCATGAAGGTGTTGTCGCCTTTTTGCATGTGCCAGTACATTTCTGCGTCAATAAGCCTGAATATAATGGTTTTGTCGCCTACCAGCGCCTGGTCGTGGCTTTCGGCGTAACTGATGGTTTTTTCGTCGGCACGCCGGTTGGTGAGTTCCCAGTAGATATGTCCTACTTTCCATTCTTCATCCTTTACTTCCTTGATGTATTTGATCCAAAAATCGGGAATTCCCATGGCCAGCCGGTAGTCGAATCCCATGCCGCCGTCCTCGACTTTCGATGCCAATCCCGGCATTCCACTCATTTCTTCGGCCACCGTAATGGCATTGGGGTTTACCTGGTGGATCAGCTTGTTGGCAAGCATAAGATAGCAAATAGCATCTCCATCCTGGTTGAGGTTGTAATACGACTCGTAACCCGAGAAATCTTCGCCCAGTCCGTGGCTGCGGTACAGCATGGAAGTTACCCCATCAAACCTGAACCCGTCAAAATGATATTCTTCGAGCCAGAATTTACAGTTGGAGAGCAGAAAGTGGATAACAGCCGGCTTGGCGTAATCGAAACAAAGGGAATCCCATGCTGGATGTTCTCGGCGGCTACCACCGTGAAAATATTGATAAGGTGTCCCGTCAAAACGCCCGAGCCCTTCCACTTCATTTTTTACAGCGTGGGAATGTACAAGATCCATTATCACTGCCATACCACGGCCGTGAGCATCATCGATGAGGCGTTTCAGTTCGTCAGGAGTACCAAACCTGGATGAGGCCGCGTAAAAACTCGAAACGTGATACCCGAAGGATCCGTAATATGGGTGTTCTTGTATAGCCATTATTTGCAAGCAGTTATACCCGGCCTTCTCGATTCGGGGGAGTATATTGATCCTGAATTCTTCGTAGGTCGATACTTTTTCTTCGCTGCTCGACATGCCAATGTGGCATTCGTAAATGAGGAGAGGATCTTTCTTGGGCTTAAAATTTTTATTTTTAAAAACATAAGGCTGAATAGGGTTCCACACTTGAGCGCTGAAAATTTTGGTGTTTTCGTCCTGCACAACTCTTCGTGTCCATGCCGGAATACGTTCGCCGCTGCCACCTTCCCATTCCACCAACAGTTTAAATAGTTGCAAATGAGCAATGGCATAATCGGGCAGGTGAATTTCCCAAATGCCATTCTGGATTTTCTTTAGCTGGTAGTCCTTGAGTTTCTGCCAGTTATTGAAATCTCCGATAATATAAATAGCCGTGGCATTCGGAGCCCATTCTCTGAAAACCCATCCATCGGAAACGCGGTGCAGTCCGAAGTATAAATACCCGGAAGCAAAATCGGATAATGTTTGCCCTTCATCGACGAGTTTTTGTTCCATCGATAAAAAATATTCGTACCGTCCGTAAATGGCATCGGCATAAGGAGCCAGCCAGGGATCGGATTTTACAAGAGGAAGAACTGTCATACAAGCTTCATTTAACAGGTTAATGTAACGTTGTTGAATAAATGAAAACCAACTGTAGCACATTAAAAACAGTGATGTTTTTCAAGTATTTGTGATATTTTAAGGTTTTGCCTGAATAAAATCAGACGGCAATTTTGATAATTATTTTCAAGTGCTCTTTATCGCTAATTCCAGGTTGATGAGCATCTTCCGGAAAGAAAATGATAAACTGTCCGGGCTTGATTTCAAAGAATTTTGTCGCTTCGTCGTTATAAAAAGCAATATCTTTTTCGTCGATGTAACCGGCCTTTACAGAGCAAAGTTCGCTGGTCGGTTTCCACCCGAATGTTTCAGCACCATTTGCCGGAACTTGGATGTCGATGAATTTTTTGTGTATTTCCATACAAGTTCCACTTTTTTGTTTCACCCCAATATTTTCGACGATAAAAAACACCTTCCCGGGTACAATTTCCGTTTTCCCGATAGTCAGATTATTGTACGAAATAGTCCTTAAATATTCGAAAGCCACAGGAAACAGCGGATGTACGTCCTTATATTTCAAAATATTGTTTAACTTATCCGTAATCATTTCCTACAATTTCAAATGACTTCGTCCACGGTATAATTCAGAAACCGGTTGAGCGGATAACCATTACGGAAAACCGCGGCCAGCCGGTCCACCACATCAGGAGCAGCCAAAATATCGTTGGTGAGTTTACTTTCAACAATGTAATGTTTTAATTTCAGGAGTTCGGCATCCTTAAAATCTTTGGGAAAGCCAGCTGGAAGTGTTTTGAGCTTGTCTTCGTCGAAGAAACGCTCGAAATTGCCTGAGAAACTCTTTTCGTGTAGAATTTCATGAAGTTCATCGATGTTGTCGAACACGCTTTGACGAAGAGCTTTCAGCAAATTGGGCTGAGGACACCAAACGCCGAGCCCGATAAAGCAACCATCGGGATCCAAATGGAGGTAGTAACCGCCCCGCTGACTTTTGCGGCCGCCCCGCGAAGCGATAAAAATTCCAAAATGTGTTTTATAAGGAGTTTTGTCGTTTGAAAAGCGTATATCACGATAGATTCTGAAAACGCAGTCCTTGACATCTACATTTTTGATATCGGGGTCAAACTCGGCGATTTTCAGGATAAGCGATTGTCCCAATTTTTCAAAATAAATCCTCAACTCGTCGTAACGCGCCTTGTTCTCAGTGAACCACTCGCGGTTATTGTTGTTTTTCAGTTCTGATAAGAAAGAAATGATATCCTGTACATTCATAGAAGTTCGTTTATTTCACACAAAATTAAAATAAATTTCAATTATTCAGTTATAAAATGATGTTTTTTTTTAATCGACATCAATTTTAAACGTAAGGGCTATAAAGATAGCTTTTTTTTCACTAATTTTGCACTGTGTGAGTAAATAACCGTTGTAAAAACAACGATGGTGAATTTGTAGAACGATAATGAAAAATAAAATTCAAGGAATTTCGGACGCTTTAACGCACCTTAAAGCAACAAGTGCTGATGAAATAGAAGCACTACGTATTAAATATTTGAGTAAAAAGGGCTTGGTGTCCGATTTATTCAACGATTTCCGCAATGTGCCGAACGAAGAAAAAAAAGAGATCGGGCAGTTGCTGAACGATTTGAAAAATAAGGCGCAGGACAAGATAAACGAACTAAAGGAAGCTTTTGACAACGCAGGTTCGGATGAACAGAAAAACGACTTGACACGCACTGCCGACCCGATTGCATTGGGAACGCGTCATCCGCTTTCGCTTACAAAAAATGAAATTATCGGGATATTTTCGCGTATCGGGTTCACGGTGGCTGAAGGGCCTGAAATTGAGGACGACTGGCACGTGTTCGGAGCCCTGAACTTTCCGCCCGAACATCCGGCTCGAGACATGCAGGATACTTTCTTTATTGAAAAAAATCCGGATATATTGTTGCGGACACACACTTCGTCGGTACAGTCAAGGGTGATGACGTCGCAAAAACCACCCATCCGGATGTTGTTCCCGGGAAGGGTTTACCGCAACGAGGCCATATCGTACCGTGCACATTGTTTCTTCCATCAGGTGGAAGGACTCTATATCGATAAGAATGTTTCGTTTGTGGATCTGAAACAATCGTTGTTGTATTTTGCCAAAGAGATGTTTGGCGAAGGTACTAAAATTCGTCTTCGTCCGTCTTATTTCCCTTTTACCGAACCCAGTGCCGAAATGGATATTTCGTGTAATATCTGTGGTGGTGAAGGTTGTCCGTTTTGCAAACATACAGGTTGGGTGGAAATACTCGGTTGTGGGATGGTAGATCCGAATGTGTTGCGCAATTGTGGCATCGATCCGGGAGAATATTCGGGATTCGCTTTCGGAATGGGAGTGGAGCGCATTACCAACCTGAAATATCAGGTGAAAGATTTACGCATGTTCTCTGAAAACGATGTTCGTTTCCTCGATCAGTTTACTTCGGCTTACTGACACTGGAAATCTTAAAATAAACGAAAAAGTCAGCTTTTATGGGCTGACTTTTTTTATTTGGATTAACCGTTGCTTATGCTATTTCGGTAAGGAACTCGTTTATGGGACGGCGAACTTTCTTTTGAGGCAATAACCAGTCGCCGGATTCATCGCGGTAGCCAAGCGGCAACAATAAAACGCTTTTTAGCCCTTTATCCTTCAGCTGAAGGATTCCATCCACCTCATCGGGGCTGAACCCTTCCATCGGTACGGAATCGACCTTGAGGGTGGCCGCCTGCGCCATTGCAAATCCCATGGCAATGTATGCCTGACGGGCGGCATGCTCAAAGTTGGCTTGAGCCGGACGGTTGAAAAAGATAGCCTTCAGCCTTTCGATGTAGGCATCGTATCTGTCGGCGGGTTGGTTGCGTTCCTTGGCAGTATAGTCGAATACCGAGCGGATGCGTTCGATGGTGTAATTGTCCCAGGCGGCGAAAACAAGCAGGTGGGAACATTCGGCAGGCATGTTCTGACCAAAACTTGCCGAAACAAATTTTTCTTTTAGTTCCTGATTGGTGATAACAAACAATTCGAAAGGCTGTAGCCCGGATGAAGTAGGTGCAAGCCAGGCAGCGTCAACAATCTTTTTTACGAATGATTCGTCCACTTTTTTTGTTGGATCGAATTTCTTTGTGGCATAGCGCCACTCAAATGCTTCTGATAATTCCATGTTTATTCTTTGATGATATTGTTATTGAAAATAATAGTTCAATTTGAGTTGTTATATTTACTTTTTCAAATAACAATAAAATGGCTGAAAGGTTGCCTGAAAAAATATTTTTTAAGATTAAAAACCTGTTACATTTCTGGAGAGCAACTAAAAAACGAGGGAGTCTCAAAAAGTATTTGGCCATCTCGAAAAGCTACAAATTGCGAGTGGCCTCTGCCCCAAACTCCTGAAGGGGATGATGGATGGTGCAAAAGATCCAATTGTTCAGCCGGCGCCAGATACCTCCCGATAACGATCGGGATAGACTGGGATTTAGGCGGAAATAAAACGGTTGCTTACAAATTGTGAAGAGGCAGCCCTTTTGAGGCAGCCTCTTCATTTATACAATTGTGTTTAATCAAAAATACGTTATTCCTGATTCAGCGATACGCGTTTGAAAGCAGTAGCTGTCGCTTTGTTGGCTTTCAGGTAATCGGCGACGCTGATTTTAGAATCTTTGATAAACGATTGTTCGAGCAGGGTCGATTCTTGGAAGAATTTATTCAAACGTCCTTGGGCGATTCTGTCCAGCATATTTTCAGGTTTACCTTCTTCGCGGGCTTTGTCGCGGCCAATTTCCAGTTCGGTGTCGATTACTTTCTGCGGAACAGAAGTGCGGTCGAGCGAAACAGGGTTCATGGCGGCAGCCTGCATGGCAATGTCGCGCGCCACGTGGACATCAACGTTTTCTTCGGCAAAAGCAACTATGGTAGCCAGTTTGTTTCCCGGGTGTATATATGCCACGGTAGTTTTACCTTCAACAAGTTCGTAGTAGTCGAGTTCCATTTTTTCTCCCGTGATACCTGAACGGTCGGTTACCAGGTCGCCAATGCTTCTGCCATCGATGATCAGACTTTTCAGCGCATCTAAGTTTGCCGGTCTTGCGGCCATAGCAGCGTTCAGGATACTTTGAGTAAGAGCGATGAAGTCTGCATTTTTAGCCACAAAGTCAGTTTCGCATTTCAGGGCGAGCACAGCGGCAAAGCCGTCTTTTGCATCGGCCAGCACGCAACCTTCGGATGCTTCACGGTCGCTACGTTTTGCGGCAACAGCCTGTCCTTTTTTACGGATAATTTCAATTGCTTTTTCGAAATCGTTTTCGGCTTCGACAAGTGCGTTTTTACAGTCCATCATCCCGGCTCCGGTCATGGTACGCAATTTCGAGATTTCAGCCATCGTTACTGCCATAATATCTTTGTTTAAAGGCCCGTTTTTCCCGACGGGTCAATGTTATTTTTTAAAATGTTATTTGTATTTGTTCTAAAAAAAGGTTACAAGCTACAACTAAATCATAACCCGTAACCTTTATTTTGTTTAAATCCCGGTTCCCTTTTCAGGGGTTAGGGTTGTATTAATCTTCTTCTTTAATGAATTTTTTAGCTACGTTGGCGTTCAAAGCTTCATCGTCTTCTTTGTGGGTGCGTGGTTTTTTAGCTACACGCGATTTTTTTTCTTTAACCACGGGAGCTTCGGCAGCTTCAGCATCCACCTTTTCCACTTTACGTTCGTCAAGGCCTTCCTGAATGGCTGCAACCACAGCGTTAAGAATTACTTCAACCGATTTGGTAGCATCATCGTTTGCCGGGATAACGAAGTCGATGTCGTTGGGGTTCGAGTTGGTATCAACAATACCAAAAATTGGAATTCCCAGACGTTGAGCTTCTTTCACGGCAATGTGTTCTTTCATTACGTCGATAACGAAAATGGCCGAAGGCAGGCGGGTCAGGTCGGCAATAGAACCAAGGTTCTTTTCCAGTTTTTCGCGCTGACGGGTTACCTGAAGTTTTTCACGTTTCGATATATTGTCGAAGGTACCATCGTTGGTCATTTTGTCAATGGTTGTCATTTTTTTGATGGCCTTACGGATAGTAGGGAAGTTGGTAAGCATACCGCCTGCCCAACGTTCTGTAATATAAGGCATTCCAACCAGTTTGGCTTTGTCGGACACAACATCTTTAGCCTGTTTTTTTGTGGCGACAAATAAAATTTTACGACCTGATTTAGCGATTTGTTTCGCTGCAGCGGCGGCTTCATCAACTTTGGCTACGGTTTTGTGCAGGTCGATAATGTGGATCCCGTTACGTTCCATGAAAATGTAAGGAGCCATGGCGGGATTCCATTTACGTTTGAGGTGTCCAAAGTGGCAACCGGCTTCTAATAATTCTTCGAAATTTGTTCTTGACATGTTTTTGTTTTTGAATTTGTTTACTTTCTTCTTTTTACGAAACCAATTTGCAGGTAGCCGTTACAAAATCCGTGAGTCCTGCAAATTTAGATACTAAACGAATGTGCCAATCTGCCAATCTGTCAATATGAATAATTTGCTAATTTTCTGTAAAAAAAACTTGCATATTGGCATATTGAATAATTGGCATATTGTAATATTAACGTTTGGAGAACTGGAATCTTTTACGAGCTTTCGGACGTCCCGGTTTTTTACGTTCCACTTCGCGCGGATCGCGGGTCATGAATCCTTCAGCTTTCAAAGCCGGTTTGTCTTCGGGGTTGATTTTCACCAGAGCTCTGGCAATGGCAAGGCGCAATGCTTCGGCCTGACCTTTGAACCCGCCGCCTCCGACGTTAACTTTAATATCGTATTTTTCTACGCTACCCAGTTTGTTCAGCGGTTGTTTAACAACATACTGCAACAGTGGAGAGGGAAAATAAACGGAAAGATCGCGTTTGTTGATGGTGATCTGACCTTTTCCTTCGCTGACAAACACGCGGGCAATCGCTGCTTTTCTTCTTCCTATGGCGTTTACTGCTTCCATATTTGTTATTTAAGTGAGTTTAAATCGATGAGTTTTGGTTGTTGAGCTTGTTTGTCGTGTTCAGCGCCGGCAAATACATACAAATTACCGAGAAGTTTATCTCCCAGTTTGTTTTTCGGGAGCATCCCTTTTACCACTTTTTTGATCAGTTTTTCAGGATCTTTTGCCATTAATTTGGCTGGTGTGATTTCGCGCTGGCCTCCGGGGTATCCGGTGTAACGCAAATAAACACGGTCGTTCCATTTGTTCCCGGTCAGTTGAACTTTTTCGGCATTGATAATGATGACATTATCGCCACAGTCAACGTGGGGAGTGAAGCTGGGTTTGTATTTGCCTCGCAGCAATTTGGCCACTTTCGAGCCCATGCGCCCCAAAACTAAATCGGTTGCATCTACCACTACCCATTCTTTCTGAACGGTAGCTTTGTTGGCAGAAATTGTTTTGTAACTTAAAGTATCCACTTTTAATAATTTTTTTTGATTACAAATTTCGCCCTTGTCTGTTTCGTTGTCGCATTCTGTCGTAGGCTAATCGGCACAAAATACGATATTTACACAGTCCCCGGCGGATTATTTTTTAGGGATAATAAACGGACTGCAAAGATACTGTTTTTCTTTGAACTGACAAATATTAAAATTAAACTTTTTTTGAAATATTACGGGAGCCCGCTTGCGTAAAAATAAAAATGATAGTATCTTTGTGGGCTTTTCTTTGAAAAAGAGAGTGTGATGGGAAATTAAGCAACTAATCACTTAATAGCAAAATGCTTAAATTTGAGTAACACAAAAAAATATTTTTAATGAAAACTTTTGAACTGAAAGGAACGGTTAGAGACGTTCTTGGAAAAAAAGCAACAAAATCGGTAAGAGTAGCCGACAGTGTACCTTGCGTGCTTTACGGGGGTGAAAAAAACACCCATTTTACCGTGGGAAACGGCGACTTGCGTAAGCTGATTTATTCTCCGAATGTATATTTGGTTGATTTGGACGTTGATGGAGCTAAGTGCAAATCCATTGTGAAAGAAATCCAGTTTCACCCGGTAACCGACAAAATTCTCCACATTGATTTTCTCGAAGTTTCAGAAAAGAAGCCGGTTGTAGTTGAAATCCCGGTGAAACTCGAAGGACTTGCCGAAGGGGTAAAAGCCGGGGGTAAATTGAGCCTGGAAATGAGAAAACTCCGTGTAAAAGGTGTTTATAAAGATATTCCCGAAGCTATTGTTGTCGATGTTACTTCACTTGGATTGGGAAAAACCGTTCAGGTTGCCAAAGTGTCGGTGGATAAACTTGAAATCCTGAATGCTAAAAACGCTGTTGTTGCACAGGTTAAACTGACAAGAGCCGCCCGTGGTGCTGCCGCAACTGCCGGTAAATAATCATCAGCACTCACTCAAATGAAATATCTGATTGTAGGATTGGGTAATGTCGGTTCTGAATACCAAAACACCCGCCACAACATAGGATTTACAATGTTGGACGCTTTTGCCGAAGCGTCCAATGTTTTTTTTACCGAGAACCGTTACGGTGCCACTGCCGAAGTGAAACTGAAAGGGCGAACACTCGTTTTGCTCAAACCTTCCACTTTTATGAACCTGAGCGGAAACGCCGTTCGTTACTGGATGCGGAAAGAGAATATCCCGGTGGAAAACCTGCTGGTACTGGTTGATGATCTGGCTTTGCCTTTCGGAACTTTGAGGCTGAAACCTCAGGGGTCGGATGCGGGACACAACGGACTTAAGAATATACAGGAGATTCTCGGACATAACAACTATGCCCGGCTTCGCTTCGGGCTGGGTAGCAATTTCCAGAAAGGACGGCAGGTTGATTTTGTGCTTGGCAAATGGTCGGGTGAGGAGCGTACAGTGCTTCCCGAACGTTGCGAACGCGCAGGTGAAATCATCAGGAGCTTTTGTTTGGCTGGTTGCCAGCTTACCATGACCCAATTCAATAACAAATAGCCGAAAGTATTTTACATGAAGGAAGAAGTCAGGATAGATAAATGGTTGTGGGCGGTAAGGTTATTTAAGACCCGTTCGCAGGCGGCGGAAGCTTGTAAAAAAGGGAAAATACTGATGCACAACGTGGCTGTGAAGCCATCGAGGAATATAAAAGTGGGTGATGTGGTAATGGTAAAACGCAATCCTGTTTTGTTTTCGTTCAGAGTTATTGCTTTATCGGAAAACAGGATGAATGCCAAACTCGTTCCTGATTTTATGGAAAACGTTACAACTCCTGATCAGTTGGAGTTGTACGAAATTGGCAAATTGGCCGCTAAAGCAGGCCGTGAACGTGGTACCGGGCGCCCAACGAAGAAAGAACGTCGTGAACTGGATGATTTTATCGAACCCTTTTTCGTTGACACCGATGATGGTTGGGAATTTGGGGAATAATTCAGGAAAAAGGCTGTTGTTCCTTCGTATTCCTCCTGTTCCCTTGACTCATGGCTTTTCGTTCGTTTTTTCTCTTATAACTTGTAATTTGTAACTGAAAATGTTCATTGCTCAGGCTCTCAAAAAAAAGAATATGTGTGAATACCTGCTTTACATGTGGCAGGTCGAAGATATCATCCGTGCATGCCATCATGATATTTCTGAAATAGAGGAAAAAGTGATACGTTCTTATCGGTTTGATGCTGATAATCAAAAACTTTTGAAAGAATGGTACGGCTATTTGATAGGAATGATGCGATATGAAAATGTGGCTGAAACTGGACATTTGCAAATTTCAAAAAACATTGTGGCAGAGTTGGACGATTTCCATTTGTTGTACCTGAACGAAGGAAACGATGCCGGCTATGCAGCCAAATTCTATCATATCCTCCCTTTTATCACACAATTACGTAAAAAAGGGGAAGCAGGTGTGAACGATATTGAACTTTGCCTGAATTTTATGTACGGCATTATGCTGTTGCGATTGAAAAAAGTGGAAATCTCTGTTGAAACGCTTCAGGCTCAGACTGAAATAAGTAAATTCCTGGCATTGCTCGCCGAAAATTACAAAAAGAACGAAAACGGCGAATTAAAATTCAATGAATAGGAGCCTGAGTGTAAAATTATTTACTTAACTTTACACTTTCGTTCATAGTTTTTTTTACAAACTGATTAAAAATACCATTTTATGAAAGGCATTGTTCTTGCAGGAGGTTCGGGTACCCGACTCTATCCCATCACAAAAAGTATTTCCAAACAGATCATTCCGGTGTACGATAAACCCATGATTTACTATCCGTTATCGGTATTAATGTTAGCCGGAATACGCGAAATACTTATTATTTCCACACCGCAGGATATCCATCTGTATCAAAACCTGTTGGGGGATGGATCGGACATTGGCGTAAAACTCGAATATGCCATCCAACCTTCGCCGGATGGTCTGGCTCAGGCTTTTATCATTGGTGAAGAATTTATCGGAAAGGATAGCGTTTGTATGATTTTGGGCGATAACATCTTTTATGGATTCGATTTTTCCAGAACTTTGCGCGAAGCTGCCCAGCTGAAAGATGGAGCCACGGTTTTCGGCTATTATGTTAACGATCCGGAACGATATGGCGTGGCCGAATTCGATGCAACAGGAAAAGTGCTGAGCCTGGAAGAAAAACCAACCGAACCGAAATCCAATTACGCCGTAACGGGTCTGTATTTTTATAGCAATGATGTGGTGGAAAAAGCAAAAAACCTGAAGCCTTCGAAGCGGGGAGAACTTGAAATTACTGATCTGAATAAATTGTATTTGATCGAAGGCCGTCTGCATCTTAAGATCATGGGACGTGGTATGGCATGGCTCGATACCGGAACGCACGATAGTTTGCTCGAAGCTTCCAACTATATATCCACCATACAAAACCGCCAGGGTCTGATGGTGGCTTGCCTCGAAGAAATAGCTTTCCGTAACGGAAATATTAATAAGGAACAATTGCTCCAGTTGGCTGAGCCGTTAAAGAAAAATCATTACGGTCAGTACATGATAAAAATTGCTAACGAAAATATTTAAAAATAATCGTCAGAAAATAAGTTAAATGGAAATTATAAAAACTCCTGTCCAGGATTTGGTAATAGTAAAACCCCGTGTGTTTTCGGACGCGAGGGGTTTCTTTTTTGAATCGTACAACGAAAGTACTTATCGCGAAGCAGGCATCAACGTCTCGTTTCGCCAGGATAATCAATCTCGTTCGTCGTACGGTGTAGTGCGTGGATTACATTACCAGTTGATGCCACATAGCCAGTCGAAGCTGGTATCGGTGGTTCGTGGAGCTGTTTGGGACGTGGCGGTCGATTTAAGGAAAAATTCGCCGACTTTCGGGCAGTGGTACGGTGTGGAATTAACGGAAGAAAATCATTTGCAGTATTTTATACCTCAGGGATTTGCCCACGGATTCTCGGTGTTGAGTGATGTGGCGGTCTTTACGTATAAATGTGATGATTTTTATCATCCTGAGTCAGAAGCTGGTATTGCCTTTGACGATCCGGCGCTGGCTATCGACTGGAAAGTACCTGCCGATAAGGCGATTATATCCGATAAAGATCGCAAACATCCTCTGTTTAAGGATGCGGTTTTTAATTTTTAATGGATATGTTTTCTTATAGAATAGTATTACATTAATAAGTTGTAAAAATAGAAATGAATATTTTAGTAACCGGAAGTAATGGGCAATTGGGCAGTGAAATACGAGAAATTGCCCCGCGGTATTCAGCCTACAGGTTCTTTTTTACCGATGTGGCTGAACTTGATATTTGCGATATAAAAGCGCTGGACGAATTTGTTGGCGCCCATCATATAGATACCATCATTAATTGCGCCGCCTATACGGCTGTAGATAAGGCGGAAACTGATGCCCCGCTTTGTTATAAAATCAACCGCGATGCGGTGGAAAATATCGCCCGAGTTGCCTCGCAGGCCAGATTAAAAGTGGTGCATGTGTCAACCGACTATGTGTTTGATGGGACAAATTACAAGCCTTATAACGAGGATGATGCCGTTTGCCCCGCTACCGTTTATGGAAAATCGAAAGCTGAAGGGGAGCAAGTTATGCAAAAAAATTGTCCCAATGCGGTTATTATCCGGACTTCATGGCTTTATTCATCGTTTGGCAATAATTTCGTGAAAACCATGGTAAGGCTGGGTCGGGAACGCGATGAGCTGAACGTGATTTTCGATCAGGTGGGTACCCCAACTTATGCGGCTGATTTGGCTTCGGCCATTCTGAGCGTGGTTTCGCATCCAAAAACTGTTCCCGGAGTTTATCACTTTTCCAACGAAGGGGTGTGTAGCTGGTACGATTTTGCCCGCTCTATTCATCAAATGGCAGGTGTTGATTGTAAACTTCACCCTATTGAATCAAAAGATTATCCTGCGCCTACGCCACGCCCGCACTACAGCGTGTTGAACAAAGCGAAAATAAAATCGGTTTATGGTATTGAAATTCCGCATTGGGAGGATAGCTTGGAGAAATGTGTACGTCTGCTGAAGTAACTTATATTTCAGCGGATTTCACTTCTTCGAGATTTTCGGAAAGAATCTCCCATTCGTAAATTTTTTGTTCCAGTAAGCGTTGTTTTTTCTGATATTCCATCAGATAATCGGGGTCGGAAGCTTTTTCGGGTAACTGGAGGAGTGTATTCATCTTGCTCAGTTCTTCTTCCAGCATAGACACCTCTTTTTCAATCTCTTCAACCTCTTTTTCGGCCTTCCTGATTTTTCGGTTTTGCTCTTTCCTAAGTTCATAATTCAGTTTGTTGTCGCTGGCTGAAACCGCTTGTTTGTTTTCGGCGGCTTTGTTTTGGTTGATGGTCGGTATCTCCAGTTCGCGGAGGCTTTCCATTTTTTTATTCTGAAGAAAATCATAAATTCCGCCGAGATGCTCACGCACTTTCTTATTCCCGAACTCATACACCTTGTTGACCAAACCCTCTAAGAATTCGCGGTCGTGAGATACAAGAATAACCGTCCCGTCGAATGATTTAAGCGCTTCTTTCAGCACATCTTTCGACCTCATATCCAAATGGTTGGTGGGCTCGTCGAGGATAAGCAGGTTCACCGGTTCGAGCAGTAGCCGGATCATGGCCAAACGACTTCTCTCGCCTCCCGAGAGAACTTTTACCTTTTTATCCGATGCTTCGCCTCCAAACATGAAAGCGCCGAGTATATCACGGATTTTTGTGCGGATATCACCAACGGCCACATAGTCGATGGTTTCAAACACGGTCAGGTTATCGTCGAGTAACGAAGCCTGGTTTTGAGCAAAATAACCTATCTTCACGTTGTGCCCGAGTTTGAGCTTTCCCGTATAGGTTATCTCATTCATGATACATTTGACGAGCGTGGTCTTACCTTCGCCGTTTTTACCTACAAAGGCCACTTTTTCGCCCCGGTTAATAATGAACCCGATTTTATCAAGGATGAGATGGTTGCCATAAACTTTGGATAAACCTTCTATCTCAACCGGTATCGCCCCTGAGCGTGGGGCGGGAGGGAAGCGGAGGCTTAACCGGGAGTTGTCTTCCAGGTCCACTTCAATTCTTTCCAGCTTGTCCAACTGCTTGATGCGCGATTGTACCTGTACCGATTTAGTGGCTTTATACCTGAAGCGTTCGATAAAATCTTCGGTATCCTGAATCATTTTTTGCTGGTTTTCGAAAGCCCTGACTTGTTGCTCGTGGCGTTCGCGGCGTAGATCGACGTATTTGGAATAGTTTACGTTGTAATCGTAGATTTTACCGAGGGAAATCTCGATAGTACGGTTGGTAACATTGTCGATAAAAGCCCGGTCGTGCGAAACAAGCAGTACAGCGCTATTCGAATTCATCAGAAATGTTTCGAGCCATTGGATGGATTCTATGTCCAAATGGTTGGTTGGTTCATCGAGCAGCAGCAATTCGGGGCGCTGCAGCAGAATCTTGGCCAGTTCGATACGCATACGCCAACCACCACTGAATTCGGAGCATTGGCGGTCGAAATCAGTACGTAGGAAACCAAGCCCAAGCAGTGTTTTTTCGGTTTCGGCGCGGTAGTTCCCGCTACCTATAATCTGGAAATGTTCGTTGGAGCTTGTTAGTTTTTCAATCAGGCGGTGGTATTCATCGCTTTCATAATCGGTGCGCAGAGCCAGTTCTTCGCCAAGCCGGTCAATTTCGTCCTGAAGGCTGCTGATGTATTCAAAAGCCTTTTCGGCTTCTTCCATTACGGTAGTTCCTTCATTATGAATCATGTGCTGTGGCAGGTAGCCTACGGAAATGTCTTTAGGGAAATTGATCCTTCCGCGCGTTGGCAGCATTTTACCGGCAAATATCCGCAACAACGTGGTTTTACCGGCACCATTTTTTCCCACCAACGCTATTTTATCTTTTGGATTGACTAAAAAACTTATTTCATCAAAAAGCGGAGTTCCACTAAACTCCACTGTCAGCCGTTCCACCGAAATCATACGTCCGTTTTTTTATTTTTTTGTTCAACCCTATCAACGATTTGCCAAAGAATATAAGTTAGTACCAGTGCCAGAATAAAAGCTACTCCCGTAAGGACTTCTATCCTCCAGTTGCGCCCCACAAGGGCAAGTCCTATATATAAAAGCGAAACGCCCATCAATAAAAAAGAAACTTCCTTATGTTTCAATCCTATTTTCAATAAAAGGTGATGGATGTGGTTTCGGTCGGGGTGAAAGGGAGATACCCCTTTTTTTATGCGGGTCAACATTACTCTCAAAGTGTCGAAAAGAGGTACAGCCAGTACACATGCGGCAAAAGCGGGCGCAGCAGGAATTAGGTAGCGAGGTTCTACCTGATGGTAGGCATTCCTTTCGCAGAATTCGAATACATAAAGCGTAATCATATATCCCAACAGCAATGAACCTGAATCGCCCATAAATATTTTGTTCTTTTTGCTGAAAACATTATAAATGAAAAAAACAGTAAGTGAGCCTACCATTGCAAAGGAAGTTATGGAGAGGTTGTTGTTGCCGATCAGCATAAAATAAACGCCAAAGAACAAGCAGTAGATAATGCCGAGCCCCGAAGCCAGTCCATCAACCCCATCAATCAGGTTCAGGGCATTGATAAGTACGATAAATACGAAAAACGACAACAGGTAACTATAAACAGGTACACTGAAGGCGCCAATGGTTAGTTCGGGCAATACATCGATCCCGAGAAAATGGTGCAGATGGGTAATGCGGATACCGGCGAAAACAATGAGGAAGAACGCCGACAGAAACTCGCCGGCCAGCTTCCACGATACTTTAAGGTCGATCAGGTCATCGACAAATCCAATGATCAATATGATGAAGACACCGAGTAAAATAAACTGCAACTCGCTAAACAGAGTGAAACAAAACAGGAAGGTGGTAAGAAAAAAGGATATGAAAATATTCAATCCTCCAACGTTGGGGATTTCACCTTCGTGTGATGTCCGTTTATTCGGTTTTACAACAAAATTATTTTTTTTTGCAATTTTAATTATCAAAGGCATGAAAAACAGGCCTGTAAAAAAAGAAATGAAAATTGAAAAATAAGGATGCGATTGAAAAAAACACAATATGTTCGTCATTTTTACTTTTTATTCATTTTCCAGATCCAATCGTTCGTATTTTGAGTTTTTACTCAAAAATTCAGGAACAATTTTTTTCATTTTCGCTACGGTAAGGAAGTTTTTGCACAAATAACTGTAACGTATCAGTTCGTCTATTTCAGCCGAAACAGCATCGAAGTCGTATTCCTGTACCTTCGCTATCATGATTTTCGGGTTGTGAGTTTCGATGGTGGTCTCTTTTTTATTCAAAAGTTCTTCGTACAGTTTTTCACCCGGCCTGAGTCCGGTGTAAACAATTTTAATGTCCTTTTCAGGTGTATATCCCGCCAGCCTGATCATTTTTCGAGCCAGATCCACAATTTTAACCGGATTGCCCATGTCGAAAATATAAATTTCGCCGCCACTACCCATTGCTCCGGCTTCGAGCACAAGGGTGCAGGCTTCGGGTATGGTCATGAAATAACGGGTTATTTCAGGATGAGTAACCGTTACCGGACCTTTGCTTTCGATTTGTTTCTTGAAATGAGGTATTACTGACCCGTTAGAACCTAATACGTTACCAAATCGCGTAGTAATAAACTTCGTGCTTGATTTGCCGTTGGCGTTGATCTTTTTTGAGAGCGATTGTACGTAAATTTCCGCTATCCTTTTCGATGCACCCATTACGTTTGTAGGGTTAACAGCTTTATCGGTCGAAATCATGACAAAGCGCTCGACGCCATATTTAACAGCCAGGTCGGCCATGTTTTTCGTCCCTTTCACGTTTACCTGTATGCTTTCAACAGGATTGTCTTCCATCAGGGGCACATGTTTGTAGGCGGCTGCGTGATAAATAAAATCGGGACGGTACAGATCCATAATGTACTCCATCCGCTCACGGTTACGTACATCGCCGAGTACTATTGAAAAATCCTGATCGGGAAATTTTTCCTGAAGTTCCAGGCTGAACTCGTGCATTGGCGATTCGGCCTGGTCGAGCAATACGATCAACCGTGGCGAATAATTGGTTATTTGCCGTACAATTTCACTCCCGATAGAGCCTACGGCTCCGGATATAAGTACAATTTTCGATTTCAGCTGCCTGGCAATGTTTTCGGTTGAAATGTTGATTTGAGGGCGTTCAAGCAATTCTTCGATTTGCATCGATTTAATCTCTCTCACACTTGGCATGTCATTTTGCCAGATACTTACCGGTGGAACCGTCAGTATAGAAATGTTATTGTTCAGGAAGATTTCCAGATCCTTCTCTGTATCAATACCCCGTAACTTTTCATGCGAAATGATGACGGCCTTTATTTTTCTCAGCACCTTTCTCTGGAGTTTGTCCGAACCTAAAGAGTAAACTTTAGCCCCCATGATGATATGATGTTCCATGTTTTTGTCATCATCGATAAATCCCACCAAATTGTATTTGATATGTTGATTCGAACGTATCATTTTAGCGATGCCGATAGCATCGGGCTGGGTGCCAAAGATGGCTACCGGGGTGATGGTACCTGAATTCGACAGGAAAAAGTCGAAAGAGTTCTTTACCACTAAACGTAATGAAAACAATAAAAAGAAAGATATAAATCCAAATATAACTAATCCAGAGTAAAAAAACATGATCTTCCCGCTGTACAGGTAAATAACAAAGTTTACCGCAAACAGCAATACTACGTTAGCTGAAATGGATAGCAGTAATTTGGCCGCATCGACAAAACCTGAATACCTTAGGATGCCCGAATAGGTGTGAAACAGCCAGAAAAATAAAACCTGAGACAGCAAAACCATGGACAATCTTAACGAAAGAGGAAAAATCCTTATATCCGAAAGTCCAGGGAAAATTTTAGTAATGATCAGATTAGCTAAAAGGTAAGATGCTAAACAAAGCGCTGTGTCAAAAAATAAAACCATCCATCTTGGTAAGTACTTTATACTGGTCAGATGCGAAAAGATGTCCGTGTTTTCCAAAGAAGAGTATATTTTTTTCATATCGTAATCAAACACATTCGCTGTAATAAACAGTAATGATGGAATTTGTTAAATTTAACTTAACATATTATTAGGATTCGAAAACGTGTACAAAGATACAGTTTAATTATTGAATAGAAATGTTAATAGGATATTTATTTTGAAAAACTGGTTATGACTTTTTAATCGATTAAACCTTCGGTGCCCAATCAAATGAGAGATAGTTGCTAAATTATTTTGTCTGCAAGTAAAGAATTTGACGGGCTGCCAGCTCTTATTCCAAACAGATAAAGTAACTTTGCATCCGAAAAAAAACACAAATCTGGAATGAATAATACAGTAGATAAAATGACCCCGTTCATTGTGATGGATGTCCTCGAACGTGCCAACGAGCTTCAGAAGACGGGTGTTGATGTGATTCATCTTGAAGTGGGCGAACCTGATTTTGATGTCCCGGCATGTGTCATGGATGCTGTTCTGAAAGCCCAAAAGGAAGGACTTACGCATTATACTCACTCTCTTGGCGACCCGGTTTTAAGGGCGGCTATCAGCGCTTTTTATAAAAACGAGTACAATGTGATAGTCGATCCGGAGTGTATATTGGTAACATCCGGGTCATCGCCCGCTATACTGATGGTGCTTATGCTTTTGTGTAATCCGGACGATGAGGTGATCATGTCCGACCCCGGTTACCCGTGTTACAAGAACTTCGCATTGGCGTGCCAGGCACGGCCGGTTTTTACCACTCTGAAGCCCGAAAGTGGCTTTTCGTATGATGTGGAAGACATCCGCTCTAAAGTGTCTCCGTCAACACGGGCTATTCTTGTCAATTCGCCCATGAATCCGTTCGGTACGCTTGTTGACGACAATATATATGATGAACTCACCCGTTTGGGAATACCCCTTATTTCCGACGAAATTTATCATGGTTTGGTATATGGAACGAAAGCTCGTTCGGTACTCGAATTTACAGATAATGCGTTTGTAGTCAGTGGATTTTCGAAACGATTTGCCATGACGGGATTGAGACTTGGTTACTTGGTCGCGCCCAGGCAGTACATGCGTCGCTTGCAGATACTCCAGCAGAACCTGTTCATCTGCGCATCAAGCACTGCGCAAAAAGGCGGTGTTGCCGCGCTTGAACAGGCAGCGCCCGATGTGGAGAAGATGAGAAATATTTACAACGAACGGCGGGTTTATTTGATCGAACGGCTGAAAAACGCCGGGTTCCGAGTGATGGGTGAACCAAGGGGCGCATTCTATGTGTTTTGCGATGCCCGCATGTTTACCTCCAACTCGTATGATTTCGCGTTTGAAATGCTCGAAAAGGCACATGTAGGAGTTACCCCCGGGATTGATTTCGGTGTTAACGGCGAAGGATTCCTCCGCTTTTCGTATGCCAATTGTATCGAGAATATTCGTAAGGCCATGGATAGAATCGACCACTTTCTGGCTTCCAGAAGCTCCTTGTAATGGCGCTAACGTGAGTTGAAAGAGAGTTCTTGTTCGTGGATGGTTATCTTTTTATTGAGATGATCAAATGGAAAGAATCTATTAAACAGACCCTTTCCAACGAAATGTTGTACGAATATTTGATTAAATATTAGGTAATTCAAAAAAATATATTACTTTTGTAGGCTCAAAATCAGAATAAAATTTAAAAATTAATTTTAAACTAAAAGGAGGAAACAAGCAATAGCTAAGCAATTAACTATCAAGCCTCAAAAAGCGAGAGAAAAAGAACAACCCCATCGGATCAACGAAAAAATAAGGGGGGTGAAGGAAGTTCGTTTGGTGGGTGACAATGTTACTCAGGGCGTTTATACTTACGAAGAAGCCTTGCGGATTGCCGATGAACTGGAATTGGATTTGGTCGAAATATCGCCCAGCGCTGTTCCACCTGTTTGTCGCATCGTTGACTATCAGAAATTTCTTTACCAGCAAAAAAAGCGAGATAAGGAACAGAAAGCCAAGAGCACTAAAATTGTTGTTAAGGAAATTCGTTTTGGGCCACAAACAGATGAGCACGACTACAACTTTAAACTCAAACATGCGCGAGAGTTTTTAAAAGAAGGCTGTAAAGTGAAGGCTTACGTGTTTTTCAAAGGTCGTTCCATTCTGTTCAAAGAACAAGGCGAGGTGCTTTTGCTGCGTTTTGCCAACGATTTGGAAGAGCAGGCCAAGGTCGATCAGCTTCCTGTGCTGGAAGGCAAAAGGATGATTATCATGATGTCGCCAAAAAAAACCAAATAACATCAACGATTTTATTTATAATTTAATATATAACAACAATGCCGAAAATGAAAACTAACTCCGGTGCCAAAAAAAGGTTTGTCCTTACCGGATCAGGAAAAGTTAAAAGGAAACATGCGTTTAAAAGTCATATCCTGACAAAGAAAACCACGAAACAAAAACGGAATCTGACACATGTAGCCATCGTTGATAAAGCCGATGAGCGCAATGTGAAAGAATTACTCTGTGTAAGGTAGTAACGGGTTTTAATTTAAATAATTTGTTTTCAATTTATCCAACCGAATGCTTTAGCACAAAGTTTACCTATACGAGGTAACGCTAACGTTCACAACTCATTTTATTATGCCAAGATCAGTAAATCACGTTGCTTCACGTAAAAGAAGAAAAAGGGTGTTGAGCCTGACAAGAGGTTATTTCGGAGGCCGCCGCAATGTGTGGACCGTTGCCAAAAACACATGGGAAAAAGGTTTGCAGTATGCATACCGCGACCGTAAGGCTAAAAAACGCAATTTCCGTGCCCTCTGGATTCAGAGGATCAATGCGGGTGCCCGTCTCGAGGGTCTTTCCTATTCAAAACTGATGGGAGCACTTCACAAATCAGGTATCGAAATGAACCGTAAAGTTCTTGCCGATTTGGCGATGAATCATCCTGAAGCTTTTAAAGCCATTGTACAGAAGGCTAAAAACGCATTATAAATTCAGTTAAAAATTTTGATTAGTCCTAAATAAAACCGTTACTGGTTTGGTTGACTAATTTAGTTATTTTATCCAACCGTATCAAGGATAGCCTTGGTGCGGTTGGCGTTTTTTTATAGAAAAATTCTGATTGTCTCCCCTTTTTTGTGGTAAAATATGCTGGTAATTTTCAGGTGTGTTTTTTTATTTGATTTTTAAGATAACATTTTGAAATATAATAATAAAGGGTGTTTGTAGTTTTAGAAAAAAATTGTATCTTTGCAGCCAGTTTTTTTACAACATAATGTCTAATCAACTAAATTATTAGTAATCAACAATTTTTTAATGGAAGAAAACGAAAAATTAGCCGAACAGCCCGTTGAAACGGCTGCTGAAGCTGTAAACGAAGTAGCCCCTGAAGTACAGGAAGCGGTAGTTGCACCAGCTCCGGAAGTACAGGAAGAAGTGGCTGCTGCTCCCGAAGTGATCGAAGAAGCTCCTTCGGAAGTTAAACCCCAGCCTGCTGCACCAGTGGTAGAAGCTGAATTTGATTGGGATGCCTACGAAAAAGGTGATACCCTTACTGCCGACTCGAAAAAAGAGTTGGAAAAAATTTACGATGAAACCCTGAACGCCATCAAGGATAAAGAGGTGGTGGAAGGTACAGTAATCTCTATCAACAAACGCGAAGTAGTGGTGAATGTGGGTTACAAATCGGATGGTATTGTTCCGATGAGTGAATTCCGCTACAACCCTGAACTTAAAGTTGGGGACAAAGTAGAGGTTTACATCGAAAGCCAGGAAGACAAAAAAGGACAGCTGCTCCTTTCGCACAAACAAGCGCGTGCAACCCGCTCTTGGGACCGTGTAAACGCAGCCCTCGAATCGCAGGAAGTGGTGAAAGGATTTGTGAAATGCCGTACCAAAGGCGGTATGATTGTGGATGTATTCGGTATCGAAGCATTCCTGCCGGGCTCACAGATCGATGTGAAACCTATCCGCGATTACGATGTGTTTGTGAATAAAACAATGGAGTTCAAAGTGGTGAAAATCAACCATGAATTCAAAAACGTTGTGGTTTCACACAAAGCGTTGATCGAAGAAGAACTCGAACAACAGAAGAAAGAAATTATCGGTAAACTTCAGAAAGGTCAAGTACTCGAAGGTACAGTTAAAAACATTACTTCTTATGGTGTGTTTATCGACCTTGGCGGCGTAGATGGATTAATCCATATTACCGACCTCAGTTGGGGACGCGTTTCACATCCTGAAGAAATCGTTACTCTTGATCAGAAAATCAACGTGGTTATACTTGATTTCGATGATGAAAAGAAACGTATTGCCCTCGGTTTGAAACAACTTTCTCCGCATCCATGGGATGCTTTGGATGCCAACCTGAAAGTAGGCGACAAAGTGAAAGGAAAAGTAGTTGTGATGGCCGATTATGGCGCATTTGTAGAAATCGCTCCAGGTGTGGAAGGTTTGATCCACGTGTCGGAAATGAGTTGGTCGCAACATCTTCGTTCTGCTCAGGACTTCCTGAAAGTAGGCGACGAAGTGGAAACTGTGATTTTGACACTCGACCGCGAAGAACGCAAAATGTCGTTGGGTATCAAACAATTGAAATCCGATCCTTGGGAAAACATCGAAGAAAGATACAAAGTAGGTTCGAAACATACTGCCAAAGTGCGTAATTTCACCAACTTCGGTGTATTTGTTGAAATAGAAGAAGGCGTGGATGGTTTGATCCATATTTCCGACCTGTCGTGGACCAAAAAGGTGAAACATCCTTCGGAATTTACCCAGATTGGTGCCGAAATTGATGTTGTAGTACTCGAAATTGATAAAGATAACCGTCGCTTGAGCCTCGGCCACAAACAATTGGAAGAAAATCCATGGGATGTGTTCGAATCGACATTTGGCGTGGATACCGTACACGAAGGCCTGGTAGTGGAAATACTCGACAAAGGTGCTGTTATAGCGCTGCCTTATGGCGTTGAAGGTTTTGCTACCCCGAAACATCTGATCAAGGAAGATGGTTCGCAGGCTAAAGTGGACGAAAAACTTCTATTCAAGGTGATTGAATTCAATAAAGAAGCCAAACGTATTATCCTCTCACACAGCAGAGTGTATGAAGATGTGAAACGTGCCGAAAAAGCTGATGGGGATACTGCTCCTACAGTGAAAAAAGCTTCGAAGAAAGCCAAGAAGGAAGAGGTAATCACAACGACAACTACCATTGAAAAAACTACATTAGGTGATATACAATCGTTAGCCGACCTGAAAGATCAATTGGAAAATGAAGCTGCTGAAAAATCAGCTAAAAAGGAGTCGAAAAAAGCTAAATCGAAAGAAGAAGCCAAACCGGCAACTGAAGAAGCTGATGCATAGTTCTACAGCTATGAGATAAAAAAGGCTCTTTCCCGTTTTCAGGGAAAGAGCCTTTTTTTATTTATTAAATTGTGTGTTTATTCAAACATATTGCGGAACCGCGAAAAGAAATTGCGGGCGGCCTGCTGGTTCGGTTTGAAGTTGGGCGAACCTGAAAATCGTTCCATCCATTGTTTTTCTTCCTTAGTAAGGTTTTCAGGAATATAAACACCGATGTTTACAAGTAAATCACCTGTTCCATACCGATTTACACTTGAAAGCCCCTTCCCTCTCAACCGAAGTACTTTTCCGGGTTGTGTGCCGGGAGCGACTGTTACTTTTACTTTCCCATCCACTGTGGGCACTTCCACGTTTCCACCAAGAGTTGCTTCGGGTACTGTAAGCAGTAGGTTATATATCAAGTCATTTTCATCGCGTATCAATTCGGGATGCGGTTCTTCCTCTATAACCACCAGTAAATCGCCGTTCACGCCTCCACGACGGGCTGCATTACCTTTTCCGCTAACCGATAGTTGCATCCCTTCCATCACGCCGGCCGGAATGTTGATAGAGATCACCTCTTCTTCCCTAACTATGCCCTCACCATTGCAATGCTGACATTTATCCTTGACGATGGATCCTTCGCCACCACACGTAGGGCATTCGGTAGTGGTTTGCATCTGTCCGAAAATGGAATTCTGAATGCGTGTTACCCTACCGCTTCCATTACAAGTAGAACAGGTTGTTTTAGCCGATCCGTTGGCTGCTCCTGTTCCGTTGCAGTGTGAACATGAAACATATTTTTTTACTTTGATTTTCTTTTCCACACCACTGGCCACCTCCGAAAGGTTGAGTTTTACTTTCACTCTTAAGTCCGATCCTTTGCGAACCCTCTGTCCGCCTCGGGAATTGCCACCAAATCCACCAAAACCACTGAACCCTCCAAAATGACCACCGAATATATCTCCGAAGTGGGAGAAAATGTCGTCCATCGTCATTCCGTCGCCACTAAAACCACCTCCGGCGGCTCCACCTATACCGGCATGTCCGAACTGGTCGTACCGCTGCCGTTTTTGAGGGTCGCTCAATACTTCGTAAGCTTCGGCAGCCTCTTTGAACTTTTCCTCCGCCTCTTTGTTTCCGGGGTTTTTATCAGGGTGAAATTCAATGGCTTTCTTTCGATAAGCTTTTTTTATTTCGTCGGCCGAAGCCGATTTTGACACACCTAATACCTCGTAATAATCACGTTTTTCCATTATTTATATAAAATATTTCAACAACGAAGATAGTTGCCGGGTTATTATTCTCCGACTACCACTTTCGAAAATCGTATCACTTTATCGTTGAGCGTGTATCCTTTCGACACGCAATCAATAATTTTGCCTTTCAAATCGTCTGAAGTCGCCGGAAATGTGGTGATGGCTTCGTGAAATTCCGTGTCGAAAACCTCATTTTCAGTTGGTATTTCTTTCACTCCTTTTTGATTTAAAAAGGCAATGAATTTATTATAGATCAGATCAATGCCTTCCCTTACAGCTTGAATGTCATCGGCTGTTTCCATGGCTTTGCGGGCACGTTCGAAATCGTCGATAAGCGGTAACATGTCCGACAGTACACCTTCTGAGGCAGTTTTAATCAAATCGACTCTTTCCTTCAATGTCCGTTTCCGGTAATTGTCGAATTCAGCCATCAGCCTCAGGTTTTTATCGTTCAGCTCGGCACATTTCTCTTTCAAAAGCTGAAGTTCGCCCGTTATATCATTCTTTTGGTCAGGGTTTTCAACTGCATCTTCGCTTGTGGGTTGGTTTTCTGGCGCAGCAGCAGTTTCCACTTCCTCTCGGATGGTTGTTTTCGGTTCTTCCTTTTTTTTACTTTCTTCTTTTTCAGCGTGCTTCTTCATTTTTTACTATATGATATTTTAATACTTTTTTTTAGATGAATAAATGTTGTCAGGCCGGCAGTTCTGACACGGCAATAATTTTGCCAAACCACCCGGATCTTGTATTTGGCAGCATCCGGGTGGCAAATTGGCAGTATTTTTATCAACAAAGTATTAAAAATGGCAAAATTAACGTGTTAGCATAAATTTGAACGTAGTTCCGAAATTGGTCGATGAAACAGGATAGGATGATGAAACCAAAGGCGTTGTGCTTTGATGATCGTAATAAAGCTGGATGTTGAGTTTTGAACTGAACACGTAGTCGGCTGTTATTTTGAGGGTAAACATTTTATTCCCGTTGGTGGCCTGGGTAATGTTTTCATCGATTTTCCTCAAGAGCCCCTTCACATCTTTATAGGATAAATTGGCCGTCAGTTTCAGGTCGTTTTTAATTTTCGATTGTTTGTCATTTTTCAAACGAAGTATCACATCAAAATCTTTCAACACGTATCCGAACCCGATTTTATATTCGTCGGCAGTCGATTCGATCAGTTGAGTACTGGAAACATTCAGCACCATGTTCCGTTGCTTGCTGTATTCGAGCGTGGTAGTCATGCTGTTTTTCATGGTGAGGTTCAGCCCGATAAGCGGATTGAATTGCTCGCTGAGCGAAACGCTTGATATATTGTATACCGATGACGGAATCGGATTGTCGTTAGACACATCGCGTACATAGCCGTATCGTCCTTCGTCGTCCATTGCTACCCAGGTAGAATAGGATGTGTAAGACCCGATGGAATATTTACAGGTATATGCGTGAGTAAGGCTCACCGATTTGAATCGTTCAGCCAGCCAATCGATGCGGGTAAGCCCATCGTAACTCAAACGCCAGTTGGGTAAAACATCGAGTAACGACAAGAACGGGTTTGTTTTCACACTCGAAGCCGAACGGCCTGTATAAGCCGCGAAGAATGCCGGGATCAATACATCCGAAGAGTTATTGCTGAAGGCTCCCAACGATGAATTATAACCGGAATTTGCCAGCGCAGTTCCCTCAAGGAAGCCCGCGTTCGGATATCTTGTGCCTGCATAACGGGCATTCAACCTGTCGGCAACCACTTGCCTGTTTTCCAAAAATTTGTTGAACGTTTCCGAATTGTAATTGGAAGCCGCTCCCCCTGTTTTTTTAAACGCGGTAGAAACAGCAATGGTGCTGATATTAAAACTTCCGGTGTAAGTGGTAGGCATATCATCGTACATGTACGAAATGCTGTTCGACGTGGCGTAATTGCGAACGCCGGTAAGTTCGATCTTCAATCCGGAAATAGGTTCGAGCGACAAACTGGCTTTGAAGTCGGAAGTAAACGCGGTGGTGGCAGGCGTAATGGAATCATTCATTACCAGCCAGTTCCTCGATTTCGCTTTTTCGATAAAATTATCATCGAATAATCCGAAGGTAAATGCGTAACCGGGGGCTTTGGAACCATCCTCGGTTTTTCCCTGTCCAAGCAGACCCGTTTCACCGGCAAAGCCATTCAGTACCATGCTGTTCGATTCACGGTAGCTGAAAGTAGCCCTACGAACCATCATCAACAGGCGAGCTACGAAATCGACCGGGGTTACGGAATTATTATTATTTGCCAGATTTTTAACCGGTGTATTCTCGCTGATTACAACTACTTTAGCACTATCGGCACTCACTTTTGGGAAAATTTCAATATCGTTTTTTCCTTTCGGTTTATAGGTGAATTTAACAGGATTCCCTTTTTTATCGAATACGGAAACTTTTACTTTATCGGAAATAAGTTTGTGGTTGATGGTTGTGGCTTTATTCCTTTCCAGTTTGTAAGTATTACTGAAAGTTTTTGCCTGGGTGGACAATTGCCGTGAAGGTTGTTGACCACGGCTTCTGTCGGGGCTGTTTTGTGCCTGCTGCTGCGCGCTGAATTTACGGTTCACTTCCTTCAGGTATTTCCATTTGTTGTAGAAATTCTCGAAATTCAATTGTCCATCGAGGGTTATAACCCTCTGACTTGTGGCAATATTCCCAGCCCAGAAATCACTACTTAATGATTTTACGGTACGATCCCAATTGTAATTCCCATTATACGAGGCATTTACAGAAACCCAGTCGAGATAAGGTAATTTATCCACCGGAATTTTCCACGTTAGGTTAAATACCTGATCGTAAGCATAAGGCGACCCCATCTTTTTTATGCTCGACCAAACTTTATCGCGCCACTCATCGTAATAATCCTTATTCACTTCAGGGGTGTAGTATGGCTCTTCAATGTTGGCATTGGTTGCCGTATGGAACGACATTTTTATATTTTTGGATAAATCGTATTTTAGTTCAAACTCCCTGTTCCATGTAAAGTTTTTGCTAAACGACAGGTCATCATCCGAAGTGCTTGAGGAAGTTTCGTCAGCTGTAAGATTGCGCAACCTTACCTGACTGTACTGCCTGTTCAGATTGGAATAATAACTCAACGATGATGGTAAGTAATTGAAATTAAAATCTTTAATAATTTTCAATACCGGACTGCCGAGAGCCTTAACATTTTTGAATGGCTCAACTGGTTTGGGGTTGAACGAATAATTATAATTCAATGCCAGCCGCTGATTTTTTTCGAGATTCTGCTCAATTTCAGGGGTATGCTCGCTTACCTGAGTTGACGCGTAAGTTACCGACACGTTAGCCGGATCGTAGAACTGAGGTTTTTTGCTCTTAATATTCACCCGAGCATTGGTAATATTGAAACTTTTGGTGGTCGAAACCGTTTGAGCGATATTTTTCAACGAGTCTTTAGCACTTTGCGATTTCAGATCGGCCAGCGCTTCATTCAGGGTAACATCTTCGTCGAGCGGATTGTATTTTGGCGATACTGTTTCGTTCGAGTACGAATAATACGTCGGGATTTGCAATTTTGCTTTTTCAGGCAAGAACCTACCCAAATCAAGCGAGGTTGAGAAATTAACCTGGTATAAATCGGTGTTTCTGCGGGTTTGTACGTTGCTTTCAATACTTCCGTATCCCGATGTTTCCATCCGCCCCGAAACATTTACCGTCCCGATATCGGATAAGCCCACAGCCATGTTTCCCATAGCGGCCCAGCCTCCTTCTTCGTTGAACCCCGACATGCGCAACTCGTTTACCCACACTTCACCGGAAAGCACCTCGCCATTGGTTTTGTTGCGGATACCGATCATGATATTTTCCACATCCGAGATAGCCGGATTTCCCTTTACATAAATGCGGTTATTCTCGTTGTCTGTGTCATAAGTTTCGTAACGGGTGGTGTTGGTAACCGATGAGCCGGCTGTCTGTTTTGCCTTGTTACGGCTGATTTTGGCATTTACTAACTTTGAAAACGCAAAATCGAACATGTTGTTTGGGTTCCACACTTTCAAGCGGTCGGCATCATTTTTATTGGAATACGTTCCTTCAGGAGTCAGCGTCAGTGGTATTTCATATTCATAATAGTTGTTGTTGAGGTCGGAACCCAAACGGATGAAGCAGCTCAATTCTCCATCATTCAGCCCTGTCAAATCATCGATCAGTTTTTCGGCATGAACAAACATTTGTAATTTTTTATAATTACGCATGTCGAAAGAAGTAGTTTTATATACCGAACGTGCATCGCCTGGAGCCAGATTGTTCACCTTCAATACCATGGCTTGTTCATTTTCCTGTAGCAACTGAGGCTGACTCGGATCGGTCTCACGCGACACACCGGGAGGTAACACGTAGTTTACAGGGGTTTTATTCGAGTTCTCTTCGATATTCACCGTTTGTACATTCAATTGAGCATCGGTTGTAGGTGTTCCGATTTTGTCGTACAACGTTTTTGTATAAGTGCGCCATTCACCCCGAACCAGATCCAGCGTGGCAAAACGGAGCGTCATGTCCTGTTCGAAGCCGGTAAGGAACATACGGATGAACCGAATGGATTTGAAATTCTTTATGTTGCCCACTTTATCAGTATAGTCGCGGATAGGAATTTTAAACTGATACCAGGTTACCGCTTCTGTTTTTCCATTTTTAAGTTTCACGTTGGAAGTGATACTATCGGTAATAAAATTTTCGCCCACTGCCATGCTATCGCGTTTAATACTCACCCTGTATTGAAAGTATCTTTCGTATTCATTCAGGGTATTGTCGCCGTTGATGTCTTCCACGTTAGGTAGCGTAGTGGCTGCCGACGAGTAATCTGAATTGTTGTTGGTTTCAGGCGAGTTGCCTTCGGTACCGTTGTAATGTTTATAACGGGTAAGGATATCAGCGTTTTCACTGTCGTAGTCCGATCCACGATAGTAATGATAATTATCTCCCGATGGGTCGTTCAGTGGCGAAAGCGAATCTTTTTTCATTGTTTCAACCGTGGCTGGTGAAAGTTTCTGCCGAAGGTTTTCCACATAATTTTTGTAAGTAGGAAATTGAGATTCCTGGCTGTTCATCAAACCATCAAGCCCCACATCCTGGTATTTCCGGGTGCCGGCCGCATTGTCAAAAGCCGTAACCGTGGATTGTGTTTTCGGAACCCGACCCCACACGGTCGTTTCTGTTTTGGTCTCATCGCCATCAGTAGGCATGCCGTGTTCGAAGAATTTTTTGCCATCTTTCAGAATATCTTCGCTGACATCTCCCAAGTTGAAGAACAATTCTCCACCTTTGTTGGTATGGTTCGTGTCTTTTATAAACGGATCCATCACCCAAAATTCGATATACTCGATGTTGGCGGCTTCGAAATCGGTTTGGTCGAGTTTACGCATAATACCTCCCCAACGTTGCTTCGGGTTCGCCAGAGTTCCATCGCTGTTCATCCCAGCAACATCTACGTTATACGGGCCACGTTCGGTAGGATAGTACGAGAGGTTCATGACGGTAATCCTAGACGACTCGGTGGTTGATGTTTCCTTATTGGGAAATACTTCCTGTTCCAGCACGTTGCGGGTCAAATGATCCGACTGAAGGTCGGGATTGTTCCGCAGGTTCGAAGGGGTGGTACGGCTATCGCCGTTCAGGATCGGATCAACATGATACCAGGCCAAAAGCGCCCTGTTTTTACCGTAATCGGTATTATTGCTCAGCTTCGATTCATCAAAATAAGATGGTGTACTGGCCAAAAACCAGTAGATCGGATAATGAATATCTATAGAAGTTTGAGTTGATTCAAAATCGTCGATGTATGACAGTCCGGCCGACGAAATGGTGGACGAATGACCCGGTATAAGTTGGGCAAACTCGGCATTCAAAGCAATGGTTGATGGTTGAGTAGCATTTACAAACGGTAGCTTGTCAATCATATTGGTAAGCCACTGCGATTCGGTACGCCACGAGGTGTTGAGCCCCCAAATCGTATTCGAGATAGGCTCATCGCCCGAATTTACTTTCGTAGTCAGTGGCGTTTCGGACAAGTGCATGATGGTTCCGCCAAGGGTGAAATTTTTGCTGAACTCATATTCCAAATGGGTGCCAACAAGCGATTTTCGCTGGGTGTTGTAAGCCGACTGATTTTCGAGTTTCACATCAATGTTGGTTCCCGATTCAACCAAAGACTGATTCAGGATGGTTACCGTTCCCATGGTGTAATCCACCGTATAATCTGTATTTTCGATCAGGGTCGATCCACCGGCAGTAACCGTTACCGATCCCCGCGGGATATTCATTGCGTTGAGCTGTATTTCAGAGCCGGAAGTAGCCTTGTATTTTCCTACTAATTTGAATTTATTTTTTTCGCTCAACTCTTGTGCTGCCACCAGGGTAGAATCGTACAATTCCTGGAAAACGTACTTGTCGGCAATGGTATTATCGTCGATGGCTTTACGCAGGTTCGACCCGAAAGGTTCCAACACCGGGAAGAAAATTTTACCTGATGAAGCCTGAATAGTATAACCATCTATAAAGTCGAATTTACCATCAGGATTCTCGGCCTTTTTCGAATCAAGCCTGTCGAGGTCCATCACCCTGAGCAGTAGCTTCGATTTTAATTTTCCTTCGGGCAAATAGCGAAGTTGCGTCCCCACCGAATCGTTCTGATATACCACATCCAACGTGAAATTATCCTGTTGCACCTGTGTAGCTCCAAGACTATACACATTTTTCATCATTAAATCCCACGACTTAAGCCCGGGAGCTTCGGATGTGCTTTTCAGCAACTTGACAATTAAGTTTTTAGGAGCCTCTATACCATCCGTCGAAAATTCACCCACCTGATAGGTTTGTCCGTTGGCGGTGTATTCATACGCCACAGCCAGCACTTCGTCGGGGTTCAAGGCCGTTTTCAGCGAAACGATACCCAGCGTGCTGTTCAGCGTATATTCCGACGATGAAAGCTTACGGGCACTCTCCACTTTATCGTAATCTTCGCCTCCATTAATTCCCAAAGCTCCGTATGCCGTTGATAAAACTGAATTTACCTGATCGATATCCCTGATCCCGCTTATGCCCAGAATTTCGGAATAGAGAGTGTTGGTTTTGTTGTCGGGAACAGTCGGGGATTGAGTTGGAGCCCAGTGAGGATTCCCGATTTTCGAAGGTTCGCCCAAATCCATGAAAGCAATAATGTTACGGGCATCATCGTATTGTCCTCGCTTATTGGTAATCCACACCTCCACCCTGTTAATGGTAATTCCAGATGCTATATTCGGAAGCCGTTTCATCACCTTTTCGTAGTTGTCGCGGAAATATTGTGATAAAAAGTAGTGCCTGTTAGCGTCATAGTCGTCAGCATTTATCTCATACGAGGTGGTTTGCGATCCTCCTTTAGAACTTACGGTTTTGGTTTCCGACTGCTGCTGCGAAGCCAAAGCGGTTACACGGAGTTTGCCGAATTTGAGGTCGGTTTTTATGCCAAAAAGAGCTGTACTACCCGAAATGAGCGAACTGTTGAGGTTCATGCTCACGTTCCCGGCTTCGATGCTCTGGATAGCGTCATCTTCTTTTCCTTTGTAGGCCAGTTTAATAGCTTTCTGGTCGAAATCGAAGGACGATTCGGTGTTATAGTTCATTCCCAGCGATATCTTGTCGCCGACTTTACCATTTACATTGAGCTGGATTTTTTCATCGAAATCAAAAATGGTGGACGAACGGGCATTCTGGGTCAAGGTAGGATTATCAATGCGGTTGTGCTTGATACCTAATGTAATTTCGGCCGATCCCTGCGTTTTAATCTGAACACCACCCGGCCCGAAAATTTTATCAGCCGGCCCGAGGCTGAATTTCATGTCGGAAAGTTTGAATTTATCCTCATTATTGGCTTCGGCTTTGGCGTTTTTTTCTTTCCAATACCCCTGCATCTCTTTTTTTGCCGAATAATTCCAATATTCATCATTCGACATGGTAAAGGGAGTCGCTATTTCATTTTCACCGATATAAGTTCTGAAAACATATCCTCCCGAAGCCGGATCGTATTCCACCACCGATTTCATATTGTTCGGGTTGGGGGCATCGAGCGGATATTTTTTATCCACATCCTGGTAGGTGTTCTGGTTGTAATCTTTAATGGGGAATTTCGGTTTGGAAGCCGTTGTATCCTTGGTTTGTTCTATTCCCTGTTTGACTGCACCGACCGGAGTATTGTCCGTAGGGGTAAACGGAAACGTGCTGGCTTTCGAATAAAGAAATCCGGAAACGGCACAAGTCAGGGCGGCAAAGAAAAAAATGAGTTTTCTGATGTTCATATTCAATTTCACATTAATAAAGGTCCGGAGTCAGTTACATCATTTTTAATGCTTGTTTTATTAATTGTTCCACTTTCAGGTCGGGCTGCGTTTTTACAACCTTTTCGATGGTTTTCTGCGACAAGGAAGCCGGAAATCCCAACATGACCAAAGCAGCTACAGCCTCGTCGGCAACAGGCGATGGTTTTGCAAAAAGCTGACCGCTGGTTTCAGCACCATCAACACTTTTCACAACCTTATCTTTCAAATCAACAATGATGCGCTGCGCGGTTTTCGTACCAATGCCCTTTATCGCGTTCAATGCGGTTACATTTCCAACTGCGATCATTTCCCTGATTTCGACGGCAGTGTACGACGACATGATCATACGGGCCGTATTGGCTCCTATTCCGGAAACGGAAATGAGCAACAAAAATAAACGGCGCTCGGTCGTACTCAGGAAACCATACAACAAGTGGGCGTCTTCACGGATGGCTTCATATACATATATTTTGGCTGAAGTTGTCTGATTCAGGGAACTATATGTAGAAAGGGTTATGTGAATAAAATAACCGATTCCACCCGTTTCGATAACAACGGCGGTAGGGGTAAGCTCGGTAATTTCACCCTTGATGTAATCAATCATGTTCAAACTGGTTTTTAACTTACAAATATACAGATAATTCGGCAACATGCCAAATTTCATCCGGCAGGTACATACGGTTACATTAACGTATATATCTTACAAAAAGTACATTTTAAAAGTTAAATTTATATGAAGCCGGGAAGCTTTCTCTCCATTTGAACATCATTTTCTGATGGATCCTAAATTTGCCGGAAGCCGGAGATCGTTTTTTTTATTTTACAGAATCATTCGGTTGCAATCAGTTTTTCTTTTTTTTCTGAACGCTCCAACCGAAACGCCCGATTTTTTCGCCCGATTTGTAATAATTTCCATGCGTATATGAAATGAGCCGGGCCAGCGCAAGGTCGAAAGTGTCGGTATCGTGATGAATGTAGCGTTCATCGGCCTGAACATTCACTATATCGGAAATAAACATATCGTGCGAACCCAGTTGAACAATCTCTTTCACCCTGCATTCGATACAAAGCGGAGCTTCGGCAACGATAGGGGTAGCCACCATTTTCCCTTTTTCGGGCGTCAGGTTCATTTCTGCAAATTTATTAACATCCTTGCCGCTTTTCACCCCGCACCAGTCGGCAGCGTAAGCCAGTTCTTCGTTGGTGAGGTTGATAACAAACTCGCCGGTCGATTTAATGATTTCGTAAGAATGGCGCTCCGGCCTGACTGAAATATAACACATGGGCGGATTGGTGCAGATAGTGCCCAGCCAGCTGACTGTAAACAGGTTATAATTATCGGGGTTGTTGCCGCACGAAATCAGGGCTGCTGGCAGCGGGTAAATCATCGTCCCCGGTTTCCAGGAGACGTGGCTGTGTTTTTTGTCGTTTTTCCCCGGTGAGTGGGGCGAATTCGCATGATCCTTTCCGTTCATTCCGTTTGTTTTTTATTCAAAATAATGATGCGCTTTCAGTAGGCATCATTAATCCGTTTTATTTAATCTTTACTTCTTCCATTTTTACATCTCTTTCACAATATCGGCATTTCAACCGCACTTCGTTTTCGTCCCTGATGACAAAAAAACGGGTTACCACCGGCTGATGGTTGGTAATGCAGTTGGGATTGGCACATTGTACTATTTCCCTGATTTCGTCTGGAAGCACCAGTGGTCGTTTTTCCACCACCTGATAGTCGCGGATAATATTGATTTTTGCATGAGGAGCAATCAGAGCAATCTTGTTGGTTTCATCTTCCTTAAATGCCCTGTCGGAAATTTTGACTATCCCCTTTTTGCCCATAATGCCGCTGTCGAGGTTGTTACCAATTGTAATCTGGTTGACACAAGTATCCAAATGCAAAATAGAAACCACCTGAAACAATTTGTCAGACGGGATATGGTCAATTACCGTTCCGTTTCGCAGGGCAGCCACCTTTAGTTCTTTTTCCATGATTTTTTCAGTTAATTGTTCAAAACGTTATTTATAATAGCCTGCCTGATGTACAACCCATTTTGCGCTTGCCTGAAATAATAAGCTTTTTCGTTTCCATCCACATCGGGGGCAATTTCGTTTACGCGGGGAAGTGGGTGGAGAATTTTCAGGTGGGGCTTGGATGATTCGAGCATCTCATTTTTAAGCGTATAAACGTTTTTCACCCGTTCATATTCCATTAAATCCTGGAAACGTTCCCGTTGCACACGGGTCATGTACAAAATGTCGGCATCGTTGAAGTTGTCGTGCAGTTCGGTGGCTTCGGTAAACGGAATATCGTGTTTGCGGCAGAAAATCTTATATTCATCCGGCATTTTCAGTTCATCAGGCGCTATGAATTTAAAGGTAGGATGAAAATGGGACATGGCCATGATCAGCGAATGTACGGTGCGTCCGTATTTTAAATCGCCAACCAGGCAAATGTTTAAATGTTCGAGCGTACCCTGGGTTTTCAGGATGGAATACAGGTCGAGCAAGGTTTGAGAAGGGTGTTGGTTGGCGCCATCGCCGGCATTGATAATAGGTACCGGGGATACCTCGGCGGCATAGCGGGCGGCGCCTTCGAGCGGATGACGCATGACGATGGCATCGGCGTAAGAACTGACCATACGTATCGTGTCGTTCAGGGTTTCACCTTTGGATGAACTGCTGGTAGCTGCATCGGAAAATCCGATGACCGAGCCTCCCAGACGGATAACGGCCGTTTCGAAACTCAGGCGTGTTCGGGTGGAAGGCTCAAAAAAAAGAGTCGCTATCACCTTGCCATCCAGAATTTTCCGGTTCGGCTGTGCTTCGAAACCGGCAGCCGATTCAAGAATTGAGAGAATTTCCTCCTTGCTGTAATCGGAAATCGACACCAAGCTTTTGTTTTTCATGTGTTTATAATTTTTATATCTGCCCCCTAATCCCCTAAAGGGGGAATAAGAACGAGGATAAGGCAGGTTCTTTGAGTTTTGTTGTTTTATAATCAGTCCTTTGTGTTACCTAAATTTTTATTTTGGTCATGGATGTTTCATATGATAATAATTAATTGTTTTTCAAGGGCGCATGAAACCTGTCGCTGCTTCTGTGGAACACGTTTCACATGGATGAAGTTTTTTATTGTCGCAAACATCTGTTGATGAACTGTACCGTAACAAAAAAACCAACGCAAATCTCTAACGATTCGTATTGGTTTCCAGAAAAAAATCCTCAGGCAGCTTACAAAAGTATTATCCGAAAATAAGCCGCTATATCTTGAAAAATATGGTAGATTCACCGGTGTCATATCGGAATACAAAAGTAATGTTTTTTTTTGTACCGAAGTTCTTTTTTAATCATAATTTTTTGGAGATTTTCCAGAGTGCTATTCTTTATTTTTTCATAAAAATGCAGGACATTTACCTTTGAAAACAAAAAAAATATTATTTTAGTAGCCTGAAAACAATAACCGTATTTATTTATGTTAATTATAGGTATTGCCGGAGGAACCGGTTCGGGAAAAACCACTGTTGTCAGGAAAATTGTTGAACGACTTCCCGAAGGGGAAGTGGCCATTTTACCGCAGGATTCGTATTACCGCGATAGCAGTCATCTTCCTTTGGAAGAACGACTTGAAATGAACTTCGACCACCCAGACTCGATTGAATTTGAACTATTGGTCGAACATTTGAAACAACTGAAAGAAGGTAAAACCATCGAACAACCCATTTATTCTTATCTGACTTGTACGCGGGCTACCGAAACAATCCCTGTTCATCCCTGCCATGTCATCATTGTCGAAGGAATCCTGATACTCACTGATCCGGAACTGAGGAAAATGCTCGACTTGAAAGTTTTTGTGGATGCCGATGCCGACGACAGGCTTATCAGGGTCATCAGCCGCGACATTGTGGAACGCGGGCGGTCGGTAAACAAGGTGATCGAAAGGTACGAGAACACTGTAAAGCCCATGCACCTGCAATTTATCGAACCGACAAAGCGGTTTGCCGATCTGATTATCCCACAGGGAGGAAGCAATCATGTAGCAATTGATATTCTTACAAGATACATCGAAAATATCCTGAACGGTAAAAATAAGCTGATTCACGAGAATAACTACTGATTCAGTATTTTATGATGTTTCAGGTAAGATAAGGAATACACAACTTTAAATCTGTCGAGTCATGTTACCTGCTGCCGATCTATCAAAAATTATGTTTATCGACATTGAAACTGTTCCTCAAACCGAATATTTCGGCGCGTTATCCGACGAAATGAAACATTTGTGGGAGGAAAAGTTCAATAATGTCCGAAAGCGTCAACCAGACAAATACGATAGCGAATCAAACCCATCGGAAGCTTTCGAAAATAATGGAGGCATTTACGCTGAGTTTGGGAAAATTATTTGTATTTCAGTCGGGTTTTTATATTCAAAAGATAACGAATGGCACTTCCGCTCGAAATCTTTTGCCGGCCATGATGAGAAAAAAATACTTTCGGAATTCAAAGAACTGACCGTAAAGTTTTTCGCATCAAAAGAACATACTTTTTGCGGACATAACATCAAGGAGTTTGACATTCCTTACATTTGCCGCCGTATGCTTATCAACGGTATTGAGTTGCCGCCAAACCTCAACATATCAGCCAAGAAACCGTGGGAAACCGGATTTATCGACACAATGGAGCTTTGGCGGTTTGGCGACTATAAAAATTTTACCGCGCTGAAACTGCTCACGGCGGTTTTTGGCATCCCCACTCCAAAGGACGACATCGATGGTAGCCAGGTAGCTGCCGTATATTATAAGGAAAACAATATCGACCGTATTTCGCGCTACTGCCAGAAGGATGTGCTTGCCACGGCGCAGGTCTTTTTGCGGATGAATCATCTTGACATTATTAAGGATGAGAATACCGAACATCTTTAACCATATATCATGCTAAAGAAACACACACTTATCATTCTGTTTTTTTCATGTATCCTCGTTTGTGGATGCAAGAAAAAAAATCAGGAGATGCATGAGCGTATTTTGTCGGAGAAAAATGAAACAGCCCAACTCCCCGACACTCTCCGCGTAGCCACCATGGTAAGTTGTACATCTTATTTCAGCATTCATTCCGAAATATATGGGCTTGATTACGAACTGGCCGAGAACCTGTCGGAATACATCGACCGCCCTCTGAAAATTAAACGGGCTAAAACTGAGGAAGAACTTGCCAAAATGGTTTTGGAGAAAAAAGCCGATATTGCCGTTTATCCGGTAGTGGAGACCAAACAGCTGAAAGCTTCTTTCGAATTTGTATGTCCGCACACCCCCTCGTACATGGTTTTGGTTCAACGGTTGAAAAGCGACAAAATATTAAGCGATGTTACTGAATTAAAAGGAACTGATATTCATGTTCCGGCCAAATCGGTATTTTATAACCGGCTCAAACAGCTCAACAGCGAGTTGGGAGGTGGCATCAACATCGTAGCCGAACCCGACACTACCAGCAACGATGCCCTGATAGAGAAAGTGGAAAAAGGTGAAATTGCTTACACAGTTGCTTACCGCAACAATGCCATGCTCCATAAAAACTATAGCGACAACCTGATTTGCCGGATGCAGATCGGGTTCAACCAGCGTTCGGGATGGCTCATCCGCAAGGATGACCAGCAACTGAAGAAGCTGGTTGAAGAATGGCAGGCCGATGACGATACCCAGTTACTGATGGATGAAGTAAACGAGCAGTATTACGAAAAAAATCCATACTTTGCATTCAGGAGCCTAAATATCCCCAAAGGTGCCATATCGCCTTACGACAGATTGTTCAAAAAGTACGCTGCGCTGATTGGCTGGGACTGGCGCATGCTGGCCGCCATCGCCTTTCAGGAATCGGGATTCGATCCGGAGAAAATAGCGTGGTCAGGGGCATCGGGCTTGATGCAGCTTATGCCGCGGACGGCTTCAAATTTCGGCCTCAATGGGCGCACCATTCTTAATCCAGAAATGAATATTGAAGCTGGCGTGCAGTATATTAAAAGTCTCGATATGCTTTACCGCAGCATCGGGGACAAGCACGAGCGTATCAAATTTATCCTGGCATCCTACAATTCAGGCCCCGCCCACGTACTCGACGCAGTGGCGTTGGCCGCCAAATATGGCAAAAACTCCGAAAAGTGGTTCGACAATACCGAATACTACCTGCTCCGGAAAGCAGAGCCTCAATATTACCGGGATCCGGTGGTGAAATATGGCTATTGCAGGGGAAAAGAAACTGCGCAATACGTTAAGAAAACCCTTAATACGTACGAAAAATACGTCAGGAAGAAGAAATAAAAGATCTGCTGAATAGTGGGAAAGAGGCTCTGTATTTTCAAAAAAATGAAATAGCGGAGAAATTGGCTTAAAAAATAGTTGCAAAGTACTTGCAGAATTTTAAAAAAGAAAGTATCTTTGCAGCTCCAAAAAACGAAAAGCGCGTTTTCAGGTAAAACATTTTGCGAAAATAGCTCAGTTGGTAGAGCATAACCTTGCCAAGGTTAGGGTCGCGGGTTCGAGTCCCGTTTTTCGCTCGGATAATATTAGAGCAAAGTACATAAATAAATACGGAAAAAGAAGTTGATCCGGATTTCTGCTCTTAAAAGATTAAAGAAGCGGAACGAACGTTGTTTCGCTTTTTTTCACGGTGGAAATTGTCCGCCGGCACCAGAGCCCAAATGGTGAAATTGGTAGACACGCTAGTTTCAGGGACTAGTGGCCGCAAGGCTGTGCAGGTTCGAGTCCTGTTTTGGGCACAAATTTTTTTATACAGAAGCGCAAGTGGTGAAATTGGTATACACGCTACTTTGAGGGGGTAGTGCCGGTTACGGCGTGTGAGTTCGAGTCTCATCTTGCGCACTTCTTTTTTCTCTTCTTATAAATACCTGCTTATCAAATCTAAAGTTTTCGAAGTAATATCAATAATGCACCTCGAAGGTACGCGAGCATTGCTGCATGATATGCTATAAATACCTGTCAACTTATAGCGAGCCCGGGACACCTGTAAAAAAATATTTGTGGACACTGTTATGCATATAAACTAAATATTCTGGCCGGAGCTTTAATCCGACTTAAAAAATGAGCTATATGATAACCTTACTGAAGAAATATTCGCTACTTTTAATTGCTTCAATTATAATAAGTTATATTTTGACGGCATTCATATTATATCTGAAGCCGGATTTATTGACAACCCACAACTCGTATGGAGCAACATCTTCTTTCGGTTCTGCCTATCTGAAAGAATGGATAGATGATTTCATAAATATCATTTTTGTTTTTCTGTTGTACCGGGAGATGAAAACTTTGAAAATAATGTCGGTTCCGATATTAATCCTCACCTTTTTTTCCAGTTTAACCGGAGTAATTTTCTTTTTAATTATGAATGCTTACAATACCCTGACGAAAAATGAAAGAACTCATTAAGATATTGAACAAGTACATTATTTTGCTTATCGTTTCTTTTTTATTAGAAACGTTTTGGTCTTACTTTATTCAATATATCATTTATTATAATTATCAGAGTGTACTGATTGATAGCTATTTATCCTCATACATCGGTTATATTCCGACAATCATACAACTCTTAATAAAGATAACGATTACTGTTTTGATAATCATTGATTTGAAAAAAGAAAACCTGCGACACATTGTGCTAACTTCTATCGCGACGTTTTGCTACCCATTACTTGGAATAGTGATTTTTTCGATATTGCTGTTGGAGAAGAAAAGGGCATAATTTTGAAAAACTCCGGCCATCCTATAGATATGATCTTGTATTTGCAATCTTTTTTAATGCGTGGTAAGTAAATGTTTTGCATCGGAGGGTTTCTTGATTTGATGGGCAACAATGATAAGAAATGTAATTGAAAAAATGTTGATATCAAATGATTTACATTGGAGGTGGAAAATAAATGGGATGTAAAACAGAAATATTGACAACCGAGGAATTGAACTTGCTTAAAAGAGAGTTGCGTTCAAATTACTTTGCCGGCATTGTCCTTTTCTTCATGGCTTATTTTTTAATCCACTTACTCTATTATGCAAGCTCGCAAAAGTGGTTATTACCCGGATTCGAACTCTTTGTTTTTTGTGGAGGTTTGTTCGCTGCGCTGTTTCTGGTATTTATGCTATCACGAAAACTCAGAAAGGAGATAAACGGTGGACTCAAAGTGATTGATTATAAATTAATTGAAGATAAATACTCCTTCAATGACAGAATGGGTCGGATCTCGGCAGAATTTACCAAATATGTGGTCATTGCAGGCGGAAACAGGTTCGTTGTGGCCGGAGAACTTTATGAAAGGTCTGAAATTTCAGACTTTCTCCTGGTTCATAAAACTACTGAAAGGGAAAGAGAGTTAAAACTTGAATTAAAAAAGAAATAGCTAAAAACAACGATGACAAAAATTGCCAATTGCCAAAACTTATCTCTGCCGAACGGACGTACTGTTATAAAATAAGTCCGTGTATGAATGTGTCTTTGTTAAACAATAATTTTCGGAAATCCCGCTGCGACAAATAACAAAATAAAACTTCACCCCAAAAGTCCTTTGGCTTTTGGGGTGAAGTTTTATTTAGAGCAGGCTTGTTTTCGCCGTTTATCCGCATCTCGAATATCCGCAGCTTTTGCAGGTAAGGCAGCCTTCCTGGTACACCAGCGTTTTCTGGCCGCATTGAGGACAGGCTTGTTCGTGTATCTGTGTGCCATCGGGAATGTATTTCTTCAGCGCCCTTTCCACACCCACCTTCCATGTGTTGATTGATTCGCTGTCGAGCTGGAGTCCGGATACAAGCTTTATTACCTGATCAATAGGCATGCCGTAACGCAATACGCCCGAAATCAGTTTAGCGTAGTTCCAGTACTCTTTGTCGAATTTATGCGACAATCCTTCCACCGTGGTTTTAAATCCTCGTTTGTTGGTAAACTGGAAGTCGTAACGTTTGCTCCCGTATTCATCAACCACTTTTATGATTTTGCCCTGTGTAACTGTTTTTGGCAGCACAATTCCTTCTTCATCGTCCTGCAAACCGGTGAAAATCTCGTATGGGCGACCCTCTTTAAGCCCTACAAAAGCAATCCATTTGTCTTTTGCGTTTTGGAAACGTACTACTTCGCATTCCAATTCTTTAGGACGGATTAAATGTTCTTCGTTATAGGGGAAGCATACTTTTTTCTCGTCTTTTTTTTCTTCGTTTTTTTCGTTGACCGAAACAAGTACGCCTGCGCGCGAACCATCGCGGTACACTGTAACGCCTTTACATCCGGCCCTCCATGCTTCTTCGTAGAGTTGTCCCACTAATTCTTCCGTTACATCGCCTGGCAAATTAATGGTAACGCTGATGGAGTGGTCCACCCATTTCTGCACACGTCCCTGCATTTGCACCTTCATAAGCCAGTCCACATCGTTGGCGGTAGCTTTATAGTAGGGTGATTTTTGCACCAGTTCCTCGATTTCTTCTTTCGAGTAACGTTTGTCGGTAGGGTAATTATTAGCTTCCATCCATGTGGTGAATTTATGGTGGAAAACAATGTATTCTTCCCAGGCATCGCCATTTTCGTCAACGAAGTCAACGCGAACATTTTTGTCGTTCGGGTTCACTTTTCTCCGACGGGTATAAACGGGCATAAACACCGGCTCAATACCTGACGTTGTCTGTGTCATGATACTGGTGGTTCCGGTAGGCGCGATGGTCAGGCAGGCGATATTTCTTCGTCCGAACTTGACCATATCTTTATACAAGGCAGGATCAGCCTCGCGCAGACGGTTGATGTACGGGTTTTTTTCTTCACGTTTGGCATCGTAAACGGCGAAAGCTCCCCTTTCCTTGGCCATGGTTACCGATGAGCGGTAAGCGGATATGGCCAGGATTTTATGGACATCTTCCGAAAATGATGTAGCTTCTTCCGTTCCGTAGCGAAGTCCCAAAGCAGCGAGCATGTCGCCTTCGCCGGTGGTTCCTACGCCGGTACGGCGTCCTTGCGATGTTTTGGTTTTTATTTTATCCCAAAGTTGGTATTCCGTGTTTTTGATGTCGTTGTCTTCGGGGTCGGAATCAATCTTTTCAATGATTTTCTGGATTTTTTCCATTTCCAGGTCAATGATGTCATCCATTACCCGTTGCGCCAGCTGTACATGTTTTCTAAACAGGTCGAAATCGAAACGGGCTTCCGGTGTAAACGGATTTACAACATACGAATAGAGGTTGATGGCCAATAGCCGGCAGCTGTCGTACGGACAAAGCGGAATTTCGCCGCAAGGATTGGTGGATACGGTGCGATAGCCCAGGTCGGCATAGCAGTCGGGTACCGATTCGCGTAAAATAGTATCCCAAAACAAAATCCCTGGCTCGGCCGACTGCCAGGCGTTGTGAACAATCTTTTTCCACAAGGGAGCGGCGTTAATTTCCTTTTTGTACCATGGTTCCGGCGATGTTACCGGGTATTGCGTCATGTACGGTTTTTCGTTGATGGCGGCGTCCATAAAGTCATCATCGATCTTTACTGAAACGTTGGCTCCGGTGATTTTTCCGCTTTCAAGCTTCGCATCGATAAAAGATTCGGAGTCGGGATGTTTGATAGATACGCTGAGCATCAGCGCACCGCGGCGGCCATCCTGGGCTACTTCTCGTGTGGAGTTTGAGTATCGTTCCATAAAAGGGACAATACCGGTAGATGTTAACGCTGAGTTTTTCACAGGCGAACCTTTGGGGCGGATGTGCGACAAGTCGTGTCCTACGCCACCTCTTCGTTTCATTAACTGCACCTGTTCTTCATCTATTTTGATAATGGCCCCGTAAGAATCAGCATCTCCATCGAACCCGATTACAAAACAATTGGATAATGAAGCTACCTGAAACTCGTTCCCAATTCCTGTCATAGGGCTTCCCTGTGGTACAATGTACTTGAAGTCCCTGAATAAATCAAATAGTTCATCTTCCGATAATGGATTCGGATAATGTTTCTCGATTCTGGCAATTTCTCTGGCCAGACGGCGATGCATGTCATCCGGTGTAAGTTCGTAAGTGTTCCCGAACGAATCCTTCAGCGCATACTTTGTTGCCCACACTTTTGTTGCTAATTCATCTCCTTTGAAATACTCCAAAGTGGCTTTGTGTATCTCATCCGGATGATATTTTTTTGTCTCCACGATAAAACTTTTAAATAATGGATTAAAATATACTGTGTTATAGTTAAAAAATAAAATATAATTGCGAACTGCAATGTTAGGAAAATATTATTGATTGACCAAAAAATAAACAATAAAAATAAAAAGTTTTCTAAAATATTTTTTATTTATCTGGTAATCAATTGTTATTATAAAAAATGGAATAAAAAAGTTGTCCAAAAAGAAAATTGTTATATACGGCGTTGGATGGAGAAAGAAAATAGATAAATAATTAAATAATGTGAAATATTTTAGCAAAAAGGAATCAAATCATCGTGGTTTTTCCATTTTCGATGAGGAAGAGTTGATATTCCTTTTTAATTTGGGAGAGGATATTGTCTAAATGTTCGCGGTTGGTGTCCGTAATAAAAATTTGTCCGAACATTTCAGTCGAAACTAATTCGATAATGTTTCGAACCCGGTTCGAATCTAATTTGTCAAAAATATCATCGAGCATTACAATCGGAGAAAGATTATGTGTACGTTTCAGGAAAAAGTACTGGGCAAATTTGAGCGAAATAAGGTATGTTTTGTTTTGCCCTTGCGAGCCCACCCGTTTGATCGGGTAGGAGTCGAGTGTCATTTCCAGTTCGTCCTTGTGGATTCCCTGCGTGGAATATCCGAGTATCGTGTCGCGTTGGCGGGTTTGTTCCAGCGAAAGCTTTATGTCTCGGTTGTCGAATTGCGAATGGTATTCAAGTCCCGTCTTTTCAGAATCACCTGATATTTTCTGATACATTTCGTCGAAGATAGGGATAAATTCGTTGATGAAAGCCTTCCGTTTTTCGTGGATATACTTGCCCAGTGAGGCCATTTGATCTTCCCAAATTTCGAAGAGTGCATCATCGGCGGGTTGTTCGCTTTTCAGAAGCGCGTTACGCTGTTTCAGGGCGTTGTTGTAGCTCAGGAGGTGTTGGAGGTAGGTTTTGTCGTATTGCGAAATTATGCCATCCATGAATTTGCGTCGTTCGTCACTTCCTTCGGCAATGAGTGCCGAGTCGTCGGGCGAAACCAGGATGAGGGGTAATAGCCCGATGTGCTCCGACAGCCGTTCGTATTCTTTTTTGTTGCGTTTGAATTGTTTCCGTTGGCGGTTTTTCAGCCCGCAGAATATGGTTTCATTTTCGCCGTTCAAGGTGTAATTCCCCTGAATAACAGCAAAATCGGCATTGTGCTTGATGTTCTGTGAATCGATTGATGTAAAATGACTTTTACAAAATGATAAAAAATAGATGGCATCCAGCAGGTTTGTTTTTCCCATGCCGTTGTTGCCGATGAAACAATTGATTTTAGGTGAAAAATCAAGCTCTGCCTCGGCAATGTTGCGGTAATTGAGTATGGTGATTGAATTAAGCTGCATAAACATCCTTTAAATAAATAGAAATACAAAAATACGGTTTTTTATTTGAAAAATAAATAACGATGTAACATCGGAATTACAGAATAAACCGTTAAATTTGCAAGGTATAAATTATAAAGCATGTTTATGATTAATCATTTTATTATTAAATGATTACATATAAAATAAAGAAAGTGTTGCCAGATGAAATTTTATCGGAAATGGGTAGGTTGAATAAAATAAATATTTTTGCTGTCTTTGTTGTCCTTGGCGTAATTTTGTTGCTTACGGGATGCCGAAAAAAGTCGGAGAGATCGTCAGTGTCTTTCAGTAAAAAAACAGTTGTACATCACGAAAATAAAGTGATAAAGGATTGCGATTATACGTTTCAGGAAGCGGTGGCAGGCTGCAACGCTCCTTCCCGGATTCTGAACGAACTGGAACTGATCAATGTCAGGTATTACTCAACGGATGGTAAAATTCACGAAGGGCAATTGCTTACCAATAAAAATATAGCCGGTGACCTGAAGGATATTTTCGATTCGGTGCTCCGGTATAAATTTCCTGTGAAACAGGTAGTGCCCGTAGTGAAATACGGTTGGGACGACGATTTGTCGATGGCCGACAATAATACTTACAGCTTCTGCTACCGGAATGTCGATTTTTCAAAACACGCTTACGGGATGGCTGTTGATATCAATCCTTTTTTTAATCCGGTAAGATGGAAATACCCGTATTCGCTCCACCACGCCAACAAGCCAGGTGGCGCTGTGCGCGATACAACCCGTAATGGCACCTTTTATGCCGGGCATCCATTGGTGGAACTGTTCAGGAAAAAGGGTTTCCGTTGGGGGCATACCTTCACGCAAAAATTCGACGATCATCATTTTGAAAAAAGAAACCGGTATATATATTAACATAGTTTAATTAATAATTGGTATATTAATTATTAAATTTGCGACAAATTCAAAGAAAACATATTGTAATAATTATAATCACGCATATACAAACAAAATTAATGTTATGGCAAAATTAACAAGGGAAGACGCTCTTCTCTACCATTCGCAGGGAAAACCTGGAAAAATTGAGGTAACTCCCACAAAACCTTACAGTTCGCAACGTGATTTGTCGCTGGCATATTCGCCTGGCGTTGCCGAGCCTTGTCTTGAAATTGAAAAAGATTCGCAAACGGCTTACGATTACACCGCAAAAGGAAATCTTGTGGCGGTAATATCCAATGGTACAGCGGTCCTTGGCTTGGGCGATATTGGAGCTATGGCCGGTAAGCCCGTTATGGAAGGGAAAGGATTGTTGTTCAAAATTTTTGCCGGCATTGATGTATTTGATATTGAGGTGAATGAAAAAGATCCCGAGAAGTTTATCCAAGTGGTAAAAGCTATTGCCCCTACTTTTGGAGGTATAAACCTCGAAGATATCAAGGCGCCTGAGTGCTTTGCCATTGAAGAACGGCTCAAGGCCGAATTAGACATTCCGCTCATGCACGACGACCAGCACGGTACGGCCATTATCTCGGCAGCCGGATTGCTGAACGCGCTGGAACTGGTAGGTAAAAAAATTGAAGATGTTAAGATTGTGGTGAACGGAGCCGGAGCTGCCGCCAATTCGTGTACACAGCTTTATATGATGCTCGGAGCCAAACTCGAAAACATCGTAATGGTCGATTCGAAGGGAGTTATCAATAAAAAACGTACCGATTTGAACGACCGGAAAAAGCCTTTCGCTACCAACCGGGACATTACTACCCTGGCCGAAGCTGTAAAAGATGCCGACGTATTTCTGGGGCTTTCGGTGGCAGGTGTGTTATCGGTGGAAATGGTTCGGTCGATGAACAAAAAACCGATTGTATTCGCGCTGGCCAACCCGAATCCTGAAATTTCGTACGACGATGCCATGAGCGCCCGTCCTGATATTGTGTTTGCTACCGGACGTTCCGATCATCCGAACCAAATCAACAACGTTCTCGGGTTTCCCTACATTTTCCGTGGCGCGCTCGATGTCAGGGCTACCTGCATCAACGAAGAAATGAAAGTGGCGGCTGTCAGAGCCATTGCCACACTGACGAAAAAACCGGTTCCCGATGTTGTAAATGCTGCTTACGGATTGAAAAAGCTGAGTTTTGGCATGGATTATATCATACCGAAACCGCTCGATCCCCGGTTGCTTACCACGGTGGCGCCGGCTGTTGCGAAAGCGGCTATCGAATCGGGGGTTGCCCGCAAAACCATTGCTGATTGGGATGTTTATTGCGATAGGCTCGAAGATTTAATGGGACATGACAATAAAATGCTTCGCCGTTTTTATGATGTGGCCCGTGAGAATCCGAAGAAAGTTGTATTTTCCGAGTCGAACCATATCAACATGTTGAAAGCTGCCGAAGCTGCTTTTGCTGAAGGTATCTGTAATCCCATTTTGATTGGTAATGAAGAAAAAATAGCCAATATCGCCGCTGAAAACAATATCGATCTCAATGGCATCGAAATCATTAACCTGCGACACGACCGCGAAGAAAAACGGAGGATTGAGTTTGCCAAAATCCTTTCCGAAAAACGGAGCCGCGAAGGTATGAACTTCGACGAGGCTTATGAAAAAATGTACGAAAGAAATTATTTTGGAATGATGCTGGTTGAAACAGGTTATGCCGATGCCCTGATTACAGGTGTTTATACCAAATATTCCGACTCGGTACAGGCTGCCATGGATGTTATCGGGGTGAAGGAAGGGCTGAACCATATTGGGGCAATGCATATTCTGAATACCAAGAAAGGGACGTTTTTCCTGGCCGATACATTGTTCAACAGACATCCATCTGCCGAAGCGCTTACCGATATTGCCAAGCTTACTTACGAAACCGTGAAGTTTTTTGCTTTTGAGCCGGTAATTGCCATGCTGTCATACTCTAATTTCGGATCCGATAAATTAGGAAGCCCGGCAAGCGTACATCAGGTAGTTGCCAATTTACACCGCGATTATCCCGAAATGATTGTGGATGGAGAAATGCAGGTAACCTTCGCGTTGAACAAAGAATTGCGCGATAAAAAATTCCCGTTCTCGAAACTTGCCGGAAAGAATGTGAATACCCTTATTTTCCCGAACCTCAGTTCAGCCAATACCGCTTACAAAATGTTGCTCGAATTCGGATTAGCCGATTCCATTGGCCCCATCCAAATGGGACTGAACAAACCCATCCATATTTTAGATGTGGAGAGTTCGGTTCGGGATATCGTCAACATGACTGTTATCGCGGTGCTCGATGCCATAGTGGAAGAACAAAAAGCGAAACTAAATAGTTAAATATAAAAATTTTGTGGCCGGAACAATTCCGGCCACAAAATTTTTCATTACTTTTGAATTCATATTATTGACGGAGCAATTCGTTTATTTTACCTACCATAGCATTGAATTCATTTTTATCATACAATCGGGTGAGAAACACAATTTTTCCGGTTTTATCTATGATGACATTTCGGGTGATGCCCGCATCTTTTTCAGCGTAAAGCCGGAAAATACTTCCATTGGCGTCGAATGACACCGGATAAGTAATACCGGTAGCTTTGATAAACGGTAAAATTGTCGATAAGGGTTCTTCACGGTCGATAGCATACAACGCGAAATCAGGACGCATTTTCCATCGTTGCCAAATATCACTTTCGATAATTGGCATTTCTTTACGACATACACCGCACCAACTGGCGGTAAACTGCAACATGATTACCTTACCCCGCAACGAACTTAAGCGTAATGTGTCGTTGTTGATGGTTTTTATCAGAAAATCAGGTGCTTGCTGACCAGTATTCACTATATAGCCTCTCGAATTGTCTTCGTTGGGGTCGTTTGGGCTGGTTGCCGGAGATGTCAGGCTAACCATAGAAAGCAGCAAAGTAAAAAATATTCTATTCATTTTTTTTTTGAAATAAATTTTAAAGTCATGATTATTATTGATATAAGAAATTATATATAACTGTGATCATGAATGTTCATTGTTAACTTAATTAGATTTTTATTTTCCGGGATTGATGTAAAAGAGGAAATCTTCATATTAAAAAGATTCCCGCGTGCAAATTTAGTGTTTTTTTTGAATCTGTACGTTTTGTTATTTGTTTAGGAGGGCCAAGTACAACAGTTTTTATTCTAATTTGAACGTCTTTTTTTTGAGAATATTTATATAAGTAAATATATTTCAATCAGTTGACGTATCAACGTATTATCAAGGAAAATGAAAAATCTATATTTTCTGAGTATTTTATTGATACTTCATACCGGCTTTGTTTTCGGACAAAGCCGGTCATATCCTTCCCCGGCCAAGGATTCCGCAAACCGTGGAATTGGTGCTGGTGGGTCGTATTCACGGCAAACAGTGGGAAAACGGCAGAACTTAGCATCTTCACGCATTTCAAATCGTCGTCGCATACCATCCGTTCAACGTTCCGAAAAATCGTCAAAAGCCAATGCCCCGACAGTCGATTTTACCTTTGGCGACTATCCGTGCTCGGGATCTGAAGTACGGTTTATCGGTTCGGCAAGTGGCGGGACTGGCGGTTATACTTATCAGTGGAATTTTGGCGATGGAAATTCATCAACCGGACAATATCCTTCGCATACATTTGTATTCACCGGTTGTGCTACCCGTGAAGACTCGGTAACTCTACGTGTAACGGATGCCGATGGCGCTTTTTCGACCGTTACCAAAGTGATCCATGTAAAGGAACAGCCCGATATTGATTTTGAAGATGTGAACGCGTCTAATCCCAATAATCAGTTCAGCAATTGCCAGAATGCTTCGAGCAGCCCGGTTTACAAGATAACTGTAGGAAATGTATCAGCTGACTCCTGCATAATATCTTACAACGTTGTTTGGGGAGATGGAACTTCAGACAACAATGTAACTTTCCCTGCCAAACATACTTATAATACTTTAGGCACTTATACCATGGAAATTACGGGAATCGGCGCGAACGGATGTTCAACTACCAGGAGGTACCTTATCCGCAACGTTACCAATCCGTCGGGAGGTATCAGCAGCCCCGGAAATACGCAAGGACTCTGCATTCCTACCGATAGTATTGAATTTTCGATATCCAACTGGGCCGTGAACTCTCCCGGAACTAACTATCATATTGATTTTGACGATGGAGAAACTATGGACTTGACGCAGGAACAGATGATTGCGAGTGAGTTTTATAACAGCTCAAATCCGGTGAAGTCGCAAAACTATCCGATATATCATATTTATACGAAAAGCAGTTGTCCAAAATCACAATATACGGTAAGGCTTACCGTTACCAACCCCTGCGGTAGCACGGTAGGTACAGTATCGAATATAACCACAAGTACGATTCCTTCGGCCGGATTCAGCATCGATGCCGAATACTGTGTGAATACCACCGTGTACGTGGTCAATACCGCTACGCCCGGAACGGAGTCGGACTGTACCAAACGAACAAAATACATTTGGGATTTCGGCGATGGTACTACCACCGAATCATCGTGGTCGTCAGGTACTCCGAACGTTTCGCATACCTATACAACGCCCGGAACGTACACTATTTCGCAGACTGCTGAGAACAATTGCGGAAAATCGGTGAGGTACGGTACGGTTTGTATCGTTCCTCAACTGACCCCGACATTCGTAATAGACAGTCAGGAGGGTTGCATCCCGATGAAAGTAAATGTTAATAACACTACTGATACCGCCGGAATGTGCAGGAAACCTTCGTATCAATGGAAAGTAATCTATAAAGCTGGTAATTGTGGTGTAAAACCTGCTTACAGCTATGTAAACGGTACCGATTCGCTTTCGGTAAATCCGACTTTTCAGTTTACATCGCCTGGAATTTATACTCTTCAGCTTTCGGTAACCAATAAGTGCGGAACAAAAACTTTTTCGAAAGAAGTGGTTGTAAAACAACCACCTGTGGCTCAGATTGATATTATCCCCGATTTTTGTGGGAAAGGCGCTTTTGCACCTACTTACACCGTGTCGAGCTGCAGCCCTGAAAACACACTTACTTACGAATGGAGTTTCCCCGGAGGAGTCCCGGATTCGTCGGATAGTTCTTCGCCCGGAGTAATTTCCTATAATTCGCCCGGAACTTACACCATCAGTTTGAAAATTACCAACGAATGTGGAATTTCATCATTAGCTTACCGTACTTTCCATGTCAATGTCATTCCCGTTTGTACAAATACAGCTAATGATCAATCCATTTGCTCGGGGGATAAAACCCAGGACATTAAGCTTACTGCTGATGTAGCAGGTGTAACCTTCAAATGGAAGGTAACATCCAACCAAGGGGTAACAGGGTATATACCATCGGGAGCGGCATCGGTGATTCCCGCCCAGGCGCTTTACAGCACGCTTTCTGTTCCGGCAGTGCTTACGTATAGCATTATACCTTTTAACGGAACGTGTAACGGGGATACGGTAAAATATCAGATTACGGTATATCCGAGACCTGCCATTACAAAACAGCCGGTATCGTCGAGTGTTTGCAAAAACGGTTCGCTTACTCTTTCGGTGGCTTATGGAAACACCAATGAAACACCAACTTACCAATGGTATAGTAATACAACCGGTTCTACTTCGGGAGCTGTGGCAATAAATGGCGCGACACAACCCGATTATTCTCCTCCCACCAATATTATCGGTATTAATTATTATTATTGCATCCTTCATTTTCCGTCGGCTTACTGTTCTGATGTGATGTCGGACATTGTATCTGTTCGCGTCAATCAGATACCTGAGATCGATGTTCAACCCTTGGCATCTCAGTCGGTTTGTATTGGTGGAACTGTTGCTAAGCCTCTAAATACCAAATATGTAAATGGGGCAGGGACGGCCTCTTTTCAATGGTATTTATCTCCGGATGCTTCCGGTTCGGGAGGAACAGCTGTTGTGGGAGCGACAGATTCGTTATTTATTCCTCTGCCGTTTGCTTTAACAGGAACGTATTATTATTATGTGGTCATTTCGTTTTCGGGAAGCAATTGTGGATTGGTAACCAGTAATATGGCGGCAATAACCGTGGTTCCCGATCCTGTTATCGATTTACAACCACTTGCTTATCAAGAGTTGTGCCGCGGCTCATTGCCAGATACATTAAAGGTTCAGTCCAGCGGTGGAGTTGGCCGGTTTGCTTACCAGTGGTACCGGAACACAGCGAATGTAAACAGTGGTGGAACGATCGTTACCGGAGCTACCAACGATTTTTACATACCCCCTGTGGGTACAGCGCAAACGTCATATTATTATTGTGTGGTATCGCAACCCGATGGCCCGGGTTGTGAAGTTTCCAGCAATACAGCCTGCGTAATTGTGAGGGCTACGCCTACGTTCGAGACACAACCCCAGTCGGCTTCGTACTGTCAGGGAGATGCGGCGGCCAAACTGACGGTTAAAGTTCGGGATGGAGTTGGTATCCCTGTTTATCAATGGTATAGTAATAATACAAACAGCGCATCGGGAGGTGCTTTGCTTCCGGGAGAAAACGGTGTTGATTTTCAACCCTCAACGGCTGCTTTGGGAACGACCTATTATTATTGTACGTCTTCTTTCGGTGATGGAGGTTGTGGAAACTTGGTGTCCGAAGTAGCTAAAGTTAAGGTAAATCAATATCCCGAAATCTCTAATTATCATGTAACCATCTGTAGTGGGGCTACTTTTACAGTTTCTCCCGATGCGGTTAACGGAAATGTGGTACCTGTGGGAACAACCTATACATGGCCAATGCCGGTATTCGCCCCTGCCGGAACGATTACCGGAGCATCGGCTGAGACTGCCGGGCAAAATACTATTAGCCAGAACCTTTATAATTCAATATCATCGCCGGTTGATGTTGTTTACACGGTAACACCCATTTCGGCCGAGCATTGTACAGGGAAAGATTTTACGGTTACCGTTACTGTAAATCCGAACGTAAATCCGAACGTTACGGTTAGAAACATATCTTGTTACGGTGCCGGGGATGGTTCTATCGAAACGAATATTTCAGGGGGAGTCCCGTTTACAACCGGAGAGCCATATTTGGTTCAGTGGAGTGGCTCCGGAGGATTTTCGGCCAACACACCTTCCATATCCGGGCTGGTGCCTGGAACGTATTCTCTTACCATAACTGATCAGGGGGGCTGCCCGTTTTCGGCGCAATACACCATTTCCCAGCCCGATGAAATTAAACTTGTTTCGGGTACGGTAAAGAACGTAACTTGCCATGGTTCTGGTAACGGAAGCATCGATATAACGGCAACCGGAGGAAACGGGAACTATCGTTTTACATGGGAAAAAGATGGAAGTTTTTATTCCTCGTCCGAAGATTTGTCAGGGCTTCGTCCCGGTAATTACAAGGTTACTGTTACCGATACGAATACGTGCCCATCCGCGTTTGAGTCTTTTACAATTACTGAGCCCGACTCTTTAATGGCTTCGGTTGTATATCAGAATAATATATTGTGTTATGGTGATAAAACCGGAGCTGTTTCAGTCCAGGTTACGGGCGGTATTATGGCTCAGGTATCTGCCGGAATGTACGATTATTTTTACAAATGGACAGGCCCTGGAGGTTTTACATCTTCTTCGCGGAATTTACAGAACATATCAGCAGGTCATTATCAGCTTACGGTAACCGATAATAATGGATGTAACGCTGTTTTGGATGTTGATGTGCTTCAGCCTGATGATTTGGTTGTTACGCCGCAAACTACCGATATATCGTGTTTTGGGTCAGATAACGCGTCTGTTGTGCTGAGTGTTACCGGAGGCGTACCTCCTTATGTAGCCCAATGGAGTAATATGGCTACTGGTTTGGCTCAATACAATCTTTCCGCCGGACAATATACCATTACCGTTACCGATGCCAATAGTTGCCAGAAAACCGTTCAGGTAACCATCGTACAAGCCGATGTGTTTACCATTCATCCTGTGGTAAAGCAAATCAGTTGCCACGGAGCCAACGATGGAAGCATCAAGCTTCATCTCGAAGGTGGAAAGGCTCCTGTAACGCTGCAGTGGTCGGATAATTCGAATAGCGGAACCGAACGGAACAACATTGGCCCGGGAACATATTCTGTAACTCTTACCGATGGAAAAGGATGTGTGATCCAACAAACATTTGTCATTGTTGATCCGGAGCCGTTGGTAGTGGGAGCGGCGGTAACACAGGCTTTCGATTGCAGCAATCCGGCCAGTGGCGCCATCGATCTTTCGGTAACGGGTGGAACGAAGCCCTACTCGTATAGCTGGACGAACGGAAGTACCGCCGAGGATATTGGCGACATTCAGGCTGGTAATTACACGGTTACTGTAACCGATGCAAACGGATGTACCCAAACAGCGTCGTTCGTTATTCAGCGGCAATCTCCCATGTCTGTTGGTGTTGATATCCAGACTAACTTCGATTGCTTAACCCATGCTACCAGCCAAACATTTACTGTAAATGTAGTGGGTGGAATGCCGCCTTATACTTATGTTTGGTCGGGCGGAACGGTTGGCGGCTCGTCTGGCGAAACCATGACAACCTCTACCAGTGGAAGTTATTGGGTTACTGTTACCGATACGAAAGGGTGTACCTATCAGTACGCTTTCGCGGTTTCGATCCCTTATTTCGGGATCGAATCGGAGCTGACGGATTGTAATATACACCGTTATCGTTTCAATGCGCTGGCTTATAATGCTGATGGGGTAACTTCCTACAGCTGGAATTTCGGTGATGGAACCACGTCGAACGAAAAAACGGTAGAACATGTTTACGGGCAGCCGGGTAGCTACACCGTAACTTTATTTGTGTCCAATCCGGTTTGCTCGGCAACATTCACTAAAATAGTAGTGGTAGAGTCGTTACCAGTGTTATCGCTCAATAAAAACCCGCAGTTTTGTAAAGGCGATTCGCTGACAGTTCGGGTTACCGGCGCTTCTTCGTATCGTTGGAGCGATGGAAGCACCTCCGATAGCCTGGTTATCCGGGCTCCGGGCACTTATAGTGTCGATGGATATTCGGTGGCGGGTTGTCGTTCCACTTTGTCTTTTGATGCTTCATTTTACAAAGATTATAACTATTCGATTTATTCAGACCAGGAAATGATTTCGAATATTGATCACGACATTACATTTTGGTCTGACTCGGTGCCATATTCCTCTTATCATTGGGATTTTGGCGACAGTATTTCGGTCAACGGATTCCGTGTCCATCATGTTTATCCTGTTGATAAAGATGGTTTTTACAACGTAACGCTTCGGGTAACCAACCCCGAAGGTTGCACCGAAACAGCCATAAAAAGGATATGGGTTACCACCGATGTATTGACCAACACACTTACTCCCAACGGGGATGGTTACAACGACATATTGATGAAAGGGTGGCACGTTCAGGTGTATAGTCGCACCGGAGTGTTGCTCTACGATGGACATGAAGGTTGGGACGGGAAATACAAAGGGAACTATGTGAGTTCAGGAACTTATTATTATGTGGTGGTTTATGAAACGCCCGACGGTCCAAAAACGGTAGCTAATTTTGTTACGGTTATCCGTTGATTCGGGTGAATGTTAAGATTCAATTTTTTAAAAGGGGATGAGGATGCATTTTAAAAATATAGTTTATCGGCTGATGGACAGATTTTTTCATCTTAACTGTTTGTTGCCGGTAAAGCGACATTGCATTTTTCTGCCGTTGCTGCTGCTTTTTATGTGCAAGGTTATGGCTCAGAACAATATACGGATCAATGACTACTGGGATAATACTTACTACATCAACCCGGCGGGAATTCATGAGAGCGACTGGATGCGGTTCAGTACAGTTGCCCGGAAGCAATGGCTCAATTTTCCGGGAGCTCCCACCACCTTTTTTGCCACATCTTCCATTTACCTGAAAAGCCTCAGGACTCAATTCGGGCTTAAAGCCATGATGGATCAGGCAGGATATACCAATATATCGCAAATCAACCTCTCGTACGGATACTTACTCCCGATCAACGAGGGTTGGGCGCTGAAGTTTGGGTTGGCGGGGACGTACCAAAGTATCTCCTTCGATATGGACAAAATATCATCGGCGGATTCCGATGATCCCGATTTGTACGAACACTATAAACGGCAGGATTATCTGAATGCCGACCTGGGCTTCGAACTTACCGATAAGTTTTGGACGGTTGGGGTGGTCAGTCAAAACATCCCTTCTTTGTTTTTCAATATCAACAAGCAGTTTTCAAACACTAATTTCGTTTATGCCAGCTACCGCCAGTATAATCACGATTATATCAATCTGGGTTTCGGAGCTTGCGCTATTCAGGAGCGTAACGTTTATCAGATGGAATTCAACGCCATGAGTTATTTTAAGCTGACGCAGGAAATGAATGCTTTTCAGGTAGGATTGTTTTACCGTACCTGGCGTGAGATGGGGGTGATGTTTGGAATTGATTTGTCGAAAAATCTGTTTATGACTTATAATTACGATTTCAATATTGGTGAAATACGCCGGAAATCACTCGGTACACACGAGCTAATGCTGGTGCTGAAACTTAAACCAACCGAACGATGCGTTAATTGCTGGTATTGAGTATTTGTCGTTTTAAAAAAAATTAAAAATAGATAAGGGTGCCGTCAAAGATCTTCTTCTTTGTGGGTACCCTTGTCTTTTCCGGTTTTTCACGGAGCGGAATTAGTCTTTTGAAAACTCGGCGTCGGCTACTATCCTGATGACATCGCTGACCATCGATTCCGGGAATTTAGTGCCGATACCGAAATCGGAACGTTTCACCGTACCTGTGATATGAAAACCAAAAGTCGCTTTCTTGTTCATGGGATTCACTACATTGCCAAAGTAAACCACGGTTAGTTTTACCGGTTTGGTAATGCCACGCATGGTCAGGTTACCGTTGAGTATAAATTTATTAGCCGATATTTTTTTTGTCGAAGTACTTTCGAACGCCATTTCAGGATATTGCTGCACATCGAAAAAGTCGGCTGAGCGCAAATGGTTGTCGCGCATGTCAATGCCGGTGTTGATGCTGGTGGTTTTTGCTTTCACGGTTACTTTCATGTCGGAATAATCGGCTTTGGTAGTGGTTACTTTTACCGAAAAATCGCTGAACTGGCCGTTAATTTCCGAAATGGTGAGGTGTTTCACTACAAATCCTAACCGGGAGTGAGCCGGGTCGTTCGACCATGATTGCTGTGCCGAAACAGCTGCTGATAACAGCGTGATTGCTAAAACTAAAAAAATCTTTTTCATACCTTGTGTATTTTTACTTGTTATTTAATTTTTTTGATGCAATTTTTTTGATGCAAAAATACAAAAGTACAAAAGCCGGAGCGATATATAAATCGGGACAATTATTGTAAAAATCCGGCGAAATCATCGGAATAACCCTTATCATTAACCTGCCAGTTATCTTTTTTAACTTCAATGTTATTGTACTTTATAAGTATTTCGTTAATTTTACGCCCCAATTTTTTTAAAGACTGATGATTTTATGAGGAAACCGTATTTAATTATTATTTCGTTACTGGCAATTGTTTTCAATTTTCGGACAGTGTTGGCGCAAACCGATAGTCCTTCGTCAGATATACCCGCATCGCAGCAGGGAACCATCGATTTTAAAATTACGACGCTGAACGCCGAATGGCTCAGTTGCTCACAAAATGGCCCCGATGATGATAATCTCCAGATCAGCAACCTGGCGGTGGTTATCGCGGCTGTCAACCCGGATGTCATTGCTTTGCAGGAAGTAGGTACAAGCTCATCTTACGCCAGTATTGATACGCTTGTGAAAAAACTGGGCAACGACTGGGGTGGGAGCATCGTAGCCTGGAGTGAGGATAACTGCTCTCAGAACCAAGGAATTATTTACAAAAAAGCAAAAGTACAATTGGTGAATTCGTCGCTGATTACCAATGGTGGTTCGTCGCGCAACTGGTCGAGTGGACGTTATCCGGCGTTGTACGATCTTTCGTTGGTGGTGGGAAGCACTACGATACCTGTTTCGCTTATCAATATCCACGCGAAAGCTTCGAGCGACGAAACCAGTTATAGCCGTCGTCAGGCAGCTTCCGTCTCGCTGAAGAGTTTACTGGATGGTAGTTCGTTCAATACCAAAAAGGTAATTCTGCTGGGCGATTATAATGATTATCTGATCGGTTCCCAGTGTTCAACCTATTCCGACGTGTCGCCGTATAAAAATTTTATCGATGATGCTACCAATTATAAAGGGCTTACCTCCGCGCTGACCGACCCTTATTACAACAGCCCGGTGATTGATAATATTATCATTTCCAATGAAATTTTCGATGCGTATGTGGCCAACAGCGTTATCCGCGAAACAACCGCCACGCAAAAGGTAAGCAATTATTCCAGCACCACTACCGACCATACTCCGGTTAGCGCTACCTTCCGCTTCACCATTCCTACGGATGTACCATCGGTTGCCGACATGTCGGGAGTTTCGCTCTACCCGAATCCGGCCAGCGATTACATTACGGTAAAATGCAGTTTGCGCGTGGACCACGTGTCGGTATTTGCCCTTACCGGCGAGATGCTGCTTTCGGCTGAAAATACGGGCGACAGGATAGATGTATCTGCCCTTCCAAAAGGGGTGTACATTGTGCTGTTGAAAACCGAAAGGGGCTATTGCCAGCAGAAAATGGTGAAATATTAACATGATATAACTGGAATGGAAACCAATCCGGCTTTTTATGGACTTTCGCCGCGGGTACAGCTCGAAGAGCTCGTACCTCATCATTTGGCCATACGCAGGGTGGTGAAAAGCCGTATTATCCGCAAAGATGCCGCGAAAATAGCGGAAATGGCGCGGCAAATAAAAAGCGTTGCTCCCGATGTGGACGTTACGCACGTTTGTACCCGGAATATCTGTTCCAAATCGCTGGCTTTGCTTGCCGGTGAGGGAGTGGGCGTGAAGTATGTGGACGAAATTTTTTTGAAAAAGGGATGAATCAGTTGGTTTCCGAAAAAATAGGCGGATTGATTGAGTATTACAAGGGGCGGAAGCATCCACTCGAATATAAAAGCCGTTACCAGCTGGTGGTGATGGTAATCCTTTCGGCACAGGATTCCGATAAGCACATCAACGAACTGGCACCCCGCTTCTTCGGTCAATACCCCGATATGGAAACGCTCTCGATGGCTGCCGCGGAAGATTTGTATCCGCTCCTCGGTTCGGTGCGTAACTTTGCCCATAAATGCGCATGGCTGACGACTCTGGCCAGGGTCGTAGCCACTGATAGCAATATCCCCTGTACAATGTCTGAACTAACCCGCTTGCCGGGTATAGGAAGGAAGTCGGCCAACGTAATTATCCGCGAGTCGGGCGGTGTGGCCGAAGGGGTGATTGTGGACTTACATGTGTCGCGCGTAGCGCCCCGCATAGGCTTAGCGCAAGGTTCACAGCCCGAGAAAATCGAAAAACAGCTCATGGCCGCTTTCTCTCCCGCTTATTGGGGCGATTTGGGTATGGCATTGTCGTTTCTGGGTCGGGAAATCTGCCGCCCGACGCATCCACATTGCGATCGATGCATCATGAGCACCGTATGCGATTTCCACCGTGGAGTAACCGAAACACTCAATGGAGAAAGTGAACCGAACCTGTTTTAACAGCCCGGCCAGATCCGACCTAAGAAGTTGAAATTTGCTCCTTATCGGCCAAGTAATTTTCATTATTAAAACGTAAAAGCCCGGAATATAACTTAGTGTCATATTCCGGGTTTTTTATTTTTCCCTTTTTACGCGTCAGGGGTATTGCTGTACACCAACCTCTCCGTCGAAATCCACAGTGATGGCTTCGTTGTTGTGGACTGTTCCGGCAATTAATTGTTTCGATAAATCGTTCAGCACGTATTTCTGAATGGCCCGTTTTACCGGACGGGCAACTTATGAAAATCGATAGAGGATTTCTTGCTATATGCTTTTTTATTGAGTAAGTATCTTGTTTAATATTTTATCCAATTCAGCAACATAATAAAACGGTATATTCAGAAGTTTGAATTTTTTGCCCGAAGATGTTACAAGCTCATCAACCGAGTAATTTACTAACTCAATATCCAATCAAAATAGTTTTTGAGATTGATTTAATTTAGAAAATGCAGGTAAAAACGCTTGAAAGGTTAATTTTGTTTCAAAGTGACGGTAAAAACTGTAAATATTTGTATCAAAGTGACGGTATAATTACAAAACAAGGGCTTCACCCAATGTGAAACCCTTGTTATTTATGCGATTTTGGAGTTGAAAAGCTATTCAGGATTTAGTCGTCGTATGAAAATCCGGCTTTTTAAGCCAAGGTGTTTTTATACACCAACCGTTCGCCGTCGAAATCCACGGTGATGGCTTCGTTGTTGTGCACTGTGCCGGCAATTAGTTGTTTCGATAAATCGTTCAGCACGTATTTCTGAATGGCCCGTTTTACCGGACGGGCTCCAAATTGCGGATCGAAACCTTCGTCGGCTATAAAATGTATGGCCGCTTCGGTGAGGTTCAGCGTTATGCCGTTTTCTTTCAGCGTTTTCTGAATAAGCGAAATCTGCAGACGTACAATTTGTTCGATTTGCGATTCGTTGAGCGGCGCAAACATGATCAGTTCGTCAATACGGTTCAGGAACTCAGGACGAATGGTTTGTTTCAGCAGTTCGAATACTTGATTTTTGGTTTGTTCGATAATCTGGTCGTGATTGCCGGCATTGATCCGTTCGAAGTTTTCACGTATGAGGCCCGAGCCGAGGTTCGAAGTCATGATAATGATCGTGTTTTTAAAATTCACCAAGCGTCCCTTGTTGTCGGTGAGCCGACCATCGTCCAGCACTTGCAGCAACACGTTGAAAACATCCGGGTGCGCTTTCTCGATTTCGTCGAAGAGTACCACCGAGTAGGGTTTCCGCCGGATAGCTTCGGTAAGTTGGCCTCCTTCATCATAACCTACATATCCCGGAGGCGAACCGATCAGGCGGGTTACCGAGAATTTTTCCTGATACTCGCTCATATCGATACGGGTCATCATGTTTTCGTCGTCGAAAAGATACTCGGCCAGCGCTTTGGCTAATTCGGTTTTACCTACTCCGGTAGTCCCGAGGAAAATAAACGAACCAATAGGACGTTTCGGATCCTGCAGGCCGGCACGACTACGACGCACGGCATCGGCCACGGCCTGAATGGCTTCGTCTTGTCCAACCACACGTTTGTGAAGTTCGTCTTCGAGATGCAGTAGTTTCTCCTTTTCGCTTTGAAGCATTTTGCTTACCGGGATGCCTGTCCAGCGGCTTACCACGTCGGCAATGTCCTCGCTGTCCACCTCTTCCTTGATCATGGCGTTGCTTCCTTGCATGGTAGCCAGTTCCGACTGGTAATTGTCGATTTGCGCTTCCAGCGATTTTACCCGTCCGTAGCGTATTTCGGCCACTTTGCCGTAATCGCCTTCGCGTTCGGCTTTGTCGGCTTGATATTTCAAGTCTTCAATTTCGATTTTGGCCTGCTGAATTTTGTCAATCAAGGATTTTTCGCTGCTCCATTTAGCCCTGAGCACTTTGCTTTCTTCTTTCAGATTGGCGATTTCGGCATTCAGTTGTTCGAGTTTCTTTACGTCATTTTCGCGCTTAATGGCTTCGCGTTCTATTTCGAGCTGTTTGGTATTCCGTTCAATCACATCTAATTCTTCAGGAACCGAATCCACTTCCAAACGCAGTTTAGCGGCGGCTTCGTCCATCAGGTCGATGGCCTTGTCGGGCAGGAAACGGTCGGTGATGTAGCGGCTCGACAGTTCCACTGCTGCAATGATGGCATCGTCTTTGATCCTTACTTTGTGGTGGTTTTCGTACCGTTCTTTCAATCCTCGCAGGATAGAAATAGTGCTGGCCGTATCGGGCTCGTTCACCATCACAATCTGGAAACGACGTTCGAGTGCCTTGTCTTTTTCAAAATACTTCTGGTATTCGTCGAGCGTGGTGGCGCCTATGGAGCGCAATTCGCCACGTGCCAGAGCCGGTTTCAGAATATTGGCGGCGTCCATGGCGCCTTCGCCTTTTCCGGCTCCTACCAGTGTGTGTATTTCGTCGATAAAGAGTATGATTTCGCCATCGGCTTTGATCACCTCGTTTACCACCGATTTCAGACGCTCCTCAAATTCTCCTTTGTATTTTGCGCCGGCCACCAGTGCTCCCATATCAAGCGAGAAAATCTGTTTCGATTTCAGGTTTTCGGGAACATCGCCACGTACAATACGGTGCGCCAACCCTTCGGCAATAGCGGTTTTTCCGGTACCGGGTTCCCCGATCAGGATAGGATTGTTTTTGGTGCGGCGGCTCAGAATTTGCAACACCCGCCGTATTTCCTCGTCGCGCCCGATCACCGGGTCGAGTTTCCCCGACCTTGCTCGTTCGTTCAGGTTAATGGCATATTTTTCAAGCGAGTTATAATTGTCCTCGGCTGAGGCGGAGTTAACTTTCGATCCTTTGCGCAATTCGCCGATGGCTTCCTGCAGCGTTTTTTCGGTTACTCCGGCATCGTTCAGCATTTTGGTTATTTGGTTTTTTTCCACCACCAGCGCCAGCAATATATATTCGAGCGAAACAAACTGATCGCCCGCTTTGGACGATAAATCCACCGCTTTTTGCAATACCTTGTTGGTTTCGGGGCTCAGGTAAGGTTCGCCACCCGATACTTTAGGAAACCCGGCTACCATATTGTCGGCCACGGAGTTCAGGATCGTTGTGTTCGCACCTAATTTCCCGAACAGAAATTGTACCACATCTTCCCCTTTGGTCATTATGCCTTTGAACAAGTGCGGTGTTTCCACCACCTGTTGCCCGTTGCTTTGAACCAGCTCTACTGCTTGTTGAACGGCTTCCTGCGATTTGATTGTAAAATTGTTGAAGTTCATAATATTTTTTAGTTACAAGTTACGAGTTATAAGATACGAAGTAAAGGGTTGTGAAAAATTTCTCACTACTTGTTGATTACCCATGCTTTCGGAGGTTGGTGTGGCAAATTGCTGTCCAAACTGGATTTTCGGAAATTTTGTCTTGGAATTTATCTAAATACCTGAAAAATAAGACAATATTTCAGTGTTTGTGATAATTTTGTCAGGAAGGAGAATGAAAACAAGGGTGGCGGCTTACGGTTGTAGTGAAAAAAGATGCCCGAAAGAGAGGTGAATTATTATTGGTTTACATCCCTTTCGGACTGTCTTTATAAAAGAAAATATATACTTTAGAGCGTTACAATCATTTCTTAAACACTTGGTTTTTAATCATCTTTTCGGTATCGTAAGGTGCCGGATCGCCGCCCAGGTAGCGGTGGAACCAATCGAGATGCGCATTGTAGTACAGCGGCATGGATTTAACCGAATTTGGCCAATGGCCATCGTTTTTAAGGATAATCAGTCGTGAAGGGATGCCCAGTGTTTGCAGGGTTGTAAAGTATTGTAAACTTTGATTGTACGATACCCTGAAGTCGAGTTGCCCGGTAACGATCAATGCCGGAGTGGCAAAATTTTTCACATATTCCGAAGGCGAAAATCTTTTATAGAGTTCTGAATTCCAGGGCTGACCTTTCAGATCGAAATTCGGGAACCAAAGTTCTTCGGTAGTTCCCCACATCGATTCAAGATCGAAAAGTCCCATCATGGATGCCAGGCATTTGAAACGGGTTGTGCGTGCCTGGAACCAATTCATCATATAGCCGCCGTACGACCATCCCATAGCGCCCATGCGGGTGGAGTCCACATACGAAAGTTTGCTCAGCGCATCGGTAACTTTCATCAGGTCGGTAAAAGGCTTGCCACTCCAGTCGCCCGAAATTTCGCGGGTAAATTCCTGTCCGTAGCCGGTAGAACCGTGCGGGTTGGGATAAGCAACCACATAACCGGCACCGGGATACACCTGCCAATCGCCACGGAAATTATTCATCCATTGGCTTTGCGGTCCGCCATGAACATTGAGTATCAGCGGATATTTCTTGTTTGGATCGAAATTATGTGGTTTCACTATGAAAACTTCCACTTTCGCACCATCAGCACCTTCAACCCACAATGCTTCCGAAGGGCGTATGTCCACTTTGCTTTCCAACTCTTCGTTGAGGAAAGTTAGCTGGGTTACTTTGTTGTTGCTCAGGTTCTGCCGGTAAAAAGCGTTTGGTTTGCCAGTGCTGCTCGAAGTATAGTAAATGTTTCCTTTGAAGTCGAGGTCGAAAGCCAAAACCGCTTTGTCGGTTACCACCGGAGTGATTTTTAATGAAGCAATGTCTATTTTATATACTGGCTCATAGCCTTCCACATCGCCTGTAAAATAGATGGATCGCGAATCGGAATTCCATTTAAAATCGTTCACCCAATTGTCGAAAGCCTCTGTAAGGGTGGTTGTTGTGCCGGTTTGCCTGTTGTATAAGGCAATGCGGAACCGGTCTGATTCATAAGCCGGAATGGTCTGTTTACGGTAGGCGATATATTTCCCATCAGGCGAATAAATTGGCGAACCATCCCATGCTTCGTTCCCCCGGGTTATATTTACAACCTGGCCGCCGGTAACGGGAACCAGGAACAAATCGGCATTGGTGCTGGCTTCGGGATGCTCGGAGTGATTGGAAACGTAACACAGTTCCTTGCTATCGGGCGAAAAATTAAAACCAATGCCACCGCCCAGCATGAACACTGGCGAAACGAAAGTTCCGGGTGTAACGTCGGTATAGGTTTTTTCGGCAATATTATAAATAAAGATGTGGGAATATTTTCCTGCCGAATAATCGGTCCAATGGCGGAATAGCAGGTGGTCGGCCATATAAGCCTGTGTGGAGCCGTTAGTTGCCAGCGAGTCGGTGAGCTCGTTGCATTTGCTGTCGGCACCACATTCGGGATATACCTCGGCAGAGAAAGCGATCAGCTTGTTGTCGGGCGACAAAACGGGATCGCCTGTACCCATTGAGAAGTCGGTGATTTTTTCCACCGATTTATCGGCAAAAGTATAACGATATACCTGTGGAGCACCTTTTTCGGAGGAAACGTAATAAAGTTGTTTGTTGTCTTTCGTCCAAATTGGGCTGTTGCTTTTCCCATCGGCAGTAATGGAAATTTTATCGCCACCATCGGTTTTCATGACATAAATATTGGTGTACGATTTCCCTTTTTCAAGGTTCGAGCTTCTTTCGGCAAACGCCACTTTCTGTCCATCGGGCGATACAACCGGATTCTCAACGCTACGGATTTTGTATAAATCGGCAATGGTAAAAGGTTGTTTTTGCGCAGAAGCCGGAAATGCCATTGCTGCAAACAACACGAAATAACTGATTTTTTTATTCATACGATAATAATTGTTTTTAAAGGACGTATAGCTTGACCCGACTTGACGGGAGAACTCGCACTCCCGATAGCTATCGGGACATTACCTTGGGTGTAAAGTGTTTACATGCCCGTTTCATATTCAGATAATTATATGATAAACAATAATGAAAATGCCGGCGTAGATGTTTGGTCTAACCGATACGAATGCAAAGATACATATTTTTGTTTTTGATAAATACAGTGGAGGATATACTCGAATTAAAATTAGTTATTGACTGAAAAACCAGCGAACGTTTAGATGCCGGTTATGACCGGCGAGGATTCATCCTGAGGATGTAAACGACAGGGCCATGAAAGGTATAAACAATAGCATCCGTACAACATTCGGTTAGCTGATGAATATCCGTTTCGGGTTGTTCCGAAATGAATACATCGTACCTATCCATTTTAATACTTAAGTTTAAAGTTGGTTCCGTAATGCCGGTTAAGCTTTTTTTTACTTTGCCAAAGACTTTCTCAGGAGTTTTTAACTGTAAATGACCTGATTCTTCCGCGACAGGATATTCCATCCTAACCGTTTTTTTGTGTTTTTCCAGTTCACTTGCAATTTTACGTCCGGCGGGTGTCGATATGTCAATGCGGGCGATTACTTCATTCATCATGCCGGGTTTTTTCGTTTTTGTAAATATAACTGATTCCGTTTGAATAAAACATTCGTTCCTGAAAATTATTTTTGTGTTTCATTTTCTGTTAAAACATTCGTTTTTATATTTATAAGCGAAAAAAACCTTATATTTGTTCTCTTAACCCTATTCTAAAAAGAAATAGTTATGCGTCCAACCCGGTTCATCGTTATATCCATTCTCCTTTTCGCTGAATACGCGGCTTACGCTGCCGTGCCTTCGGGGTATTATTATTTTGCCAGAAACAAGAAAAAAGATGCTTTAAAAACGGCTCTCCATGATTACGGGGCTGCCCAGAAACTGCTTGATTATGGTGGAGGCCAGGGATTTACATGGGAAGGATTTTATTATACCGATAGGAATGCCGACAATTCGGTGGTGGACATGTATTCCGATTCAGTACGCTATTTTGATGGTTTCAAGGCGGTAAACAACATGAACATCGAGCATTCCTTCCCGAAAAGTTGGTGGGGTGGAGCCAACGTAAGCGCTTACCGCGATTTGTTCCATCTTTACCCAGCCGATGACATTACCAACATCACCAAAAGCAACCTGCCTCTGGGCGAAGTTACCAGTACGCCAACGCTGGACAACGGAGTGTCAAAAATAGGTAAAAATGGCTTCGAAACCTCCTATGCTGACAATTGCTTCGAACCGGCCGATGAATATAAAGGTGATTTTGCCCGTTCATATTTCTACATTTCCACTATTTATCAGGATTATGCCTCGTTGTGGCAATCGCCCATGATGAACAACAACACCTATCCGGTGTGGAAAAAGTGGGCGATAGATTTATTGCTGAAATGGAGCGAACAAGACCCCGTCAGCCCAAAGGAACTGGCGCGTCAGGAGGTTGTCTATCAAATTCAGGGAAACCGGAATCCGTTTATCGACTACCCCGACCTGGCCAGCTATATCTGGGGAAAGGATACATTGAGTGTCTATCCATTTCAGGAAGAAACCGGGCCTTTCCTTGTAACGCCCCGCCAGGGAACGGCAGTTGACTTTGGAGTCATTCTTCAGAACGATACTAAAACACAAACCCTGCATCTTTTAGGGGTGAATATTTCTTCCGACATTCAGGTCTCATTATCAGGCCGAAACGCTTCGCTTTCCATTTCGAATCCGGTTGTTTCCGCATCCGAAGCATTGAACGGTATGGATATCGGCATCTCATTTACTCCGTCAACATCTGGTTTGATAAACGATACGCTTGATATTCAGGGAGGTGGCATTGCGACTAAACTCCGGATACCGGTGAAAGCGTTGGCATCTGCCGATTTTATTACCCTTTCGCCCGAAAATGTTATTCCGGTGGGTGGGACGCTGAAATGGATCCCGGTACCTCAGGCTACCGATTATCTGCTAAGCCTTTATCAGGGAGACAAAGTGGCCGGCGATTTGCTGATCTCTGCTTATGTGGAAGGAAGTAGCTGGAACAAAGCGATTGAAATTTACAACGGTACCGGAAAAACGGTTGACTTATCGAAATATTCGGTTAAAAAACAATCCAATGGTACGGGAGATTTTGGTTCGGAAATAAAACTTTCGGGGTCATTGGCCAATAACAAGTCGTATGTGCTGGTTAATACTCATTGTTCTACAGCAGGGCTTACAGCTAAAGCTCAGCAACTCGATACATTGGTGAATTTCAACGGGAACGATGCGGTGGCGCTTGTTCGCAGCGGCGTTGTTATCGATCAGGTAGGTATTGCCAACGTGGGGGCGGCCGTTGTGTGGGGAGCCGATCTTACTTTGGAGCGCAAGTCGGACATTACTCATCCACTGGCCGTATATAATGCCAACGAATGGAATGTTTTGCCGGTGGATTCATTCCAAATGCTGGGACATCATGTTATGAACCTCGCATCGGAAAATACATATATTTTACAAAATGTATCGGTAGGTAAAACCACAAGCTATGCTGTTCAGAATTTGCTGCCGGAGAATAAATATACGTATAGCGTGGAGGCTGTTTTGCCGGGAGGAAATGTTAAGGCTGTCAACACTATGCAGCTGCATACATCGGCTTTGGATGTTCCAGTATTGATGGAGCCGACGGCAATTGAGTCCACACGGTTTACGGCCAATTGGGAGGAAACGTTGTATGCCACCGGCTATCAGGTGAATGTGTTCCAACTCACGGGAGTACCTGTCGCTACGGCTACCGAAACTTTCGATAATGTAGGAACTGCCGGAACCCCTTTACCTGCCGGATGGTCCGGCACTGTATCCGGAAATTACACTTCCACGGCCAGCTCGGGTGCCAATCCGCCTTCGGTCGGGTTCAAATCAGATGGGGAATGGTTACTGTCGAAAACTTTTACACAGCCTGTCAACAAGCTTTCGTTCATGTATCGTTTCGCTACGGCCAGCGTTAATTCTTCGTTGATAGTATCGGGGGTGAGTGGTAGCAGCGTAATTTTGATAGATAGCATCCCTTACAAAAGCAGTACTGCTAAGACTACAATGAGTTATAAATTGGATAAATCAAAAAATATTACCGCTGTAAAATTCAAATACAATAAAAAAGGATCAGGAAATATGGCGTTGGACGATGTGTCGTTCACTTATGGCGGTTTGGATACGGTGTATATTTACCGGAACATGCCGGTAACGTCTAATTATGCCGTTATCAATGGACTGACAGAAAATTCGACCTATTATTACACCGTGTCGGCCACGTTGGGAAGTGCTGTTTCGGCCTCTTCCGATGTTATGGAAGTGCAAACAGCCCTGAACAGCGGGTTTGTAGAAAATAAAAATGGAACGGCGAAAGTTTATACTAAAAACCGGTTTGTTGTGGTGGAAGGATTGAACAGTGGGAGTTTCGTCAGCATTTATTCCGTTGCGGGGCAAATGCTTTACAGGGCAAAAACAGGCGCTTCAACGGTTGAAATACCTGTGGGGCGGCATGGAGTGTACATTGTTCAGGTAAACGACAACGGAAAAGTGTTTAACAGAAAGGTAATCATATAGATAAACAAAAAAGCAGTGGAAGAAAGTTCCACTGCTTTTTTGTTTATGCTGAAAGTATCAGTATTGTTCGTTCGTGTTAGGAAAGTCGAGCGACTTCACATCATCCACATAATGTTTGATGGCATCGTTCATAATTCCCTGCAAATTGGCGTAACGGCGCAAAAAGCGTGGGGAGAAATCCTGTGTCAGCCCGAGCATATCGTGCAACACGAGCACTTGCCCGTCCACCTGCGAACCTGCGCCGATCCCGATCACCGGAATAGTCAGTTCTTTGGCTACCTGCCCTGCCAGATCGGCCGGTATTTTTTCGAGAACTATACCAAAACATCCCGCTTCTTCCAGTAAATGAGCATCCCGGAGCAGTTTTTCCGCTTCTTCCTTTTCGCGGGCTCTTACTGTGTACGAGCCATATTTATTAATCGATTGAGGCATCAGGCCCAAATGTCCCATGATAGGAATTCCGGCACTGAGTATCCGTTTGACCGATTCCAGCACTTCTTCGCCACCTTCCAGTTTAAGGCAATCGGCATGTGTTTCCTTCATGATGCGAATGGCCGATGCCAGTGCTTCTTTCGAGTTTCCCTGATAAGAACCAAAAGGCATATCCACCACCACCATGGCTCTTTTAACGCCTCTTTCCACCGATTTTGCCATGAAAATCATCTGGTCGAGGGTGATAGGGAGGGTGGTAATGTTGCCACACATGACGTTGGATGCCGAATCGCCCACCAGAATGACATCCACCCCGGCCTGATCGACAATGACCCCCATGGTATAATCGTAAGCAGTAAGCATGCTTATTTTTTCACCTCTGCGTTTCATTTCCAGCAAACGGTGGGTAGTTACTTTTCTGTTATCTTCGTTATGTACCGACATTTTTAATAGATTTGAAATTGGGGTACAAAGATATGTATTATATTTAAAAGGGATGCTCGGGATTGTTAATTTTATAAATAATTGTACTAACCGGGAACGTTTGTTAAAACTGGAGGAGACATCCTTTTGCAATGCTGTTTAAAGGTAGTGTTGAAATCGTTTAAAGGTTTTATTTTTAAGATGATGATAAATTGGGTGGATATTTTGTAAAAAAGTTCGAAAAAATTGTATCTTTGCAGGTAGAATATTGAAACGAAACAATAACTTTGTAAACTCATTATAATTTTATAACAGAACATTGAATACGCTTACTCTTATACTGTTGACCCTTATTTTTTCAGCCTTCTTTTCGGGGATGGAGATTGCTTTTGTGTCGTCGAACAAGCTGAGGTTTGAGCTCGATAAGAAACAACGCAGCCTTACATCGTCCATTTTATCCATTTTTTACCGCCATCCGCAGCAATACATTTCCACCATGCTGGTTGGTAACAATGTTTGCCTGGTAATCTACGGAATCTTAATGGCCAACATCATGACTCCCTGGTTAAAGGATGCGCTTCGCAATGAGATTCTTATCGCTCTTGTCCAAACGGTGCTCGCAACCATTATCGTGCTCATTACCGGTGAGTTCCTGCCCAAAACTTTTTTCCGCATCAATCCAAATCTATGGTTGAAAGTTTTTTCATGGTTATTGCTTATTTTTTATGTAGGGTTGTATCCGGTGTCGAAATTCGCGGCCTGGCTTTCGGCTAAAATCCTCAAGCTTTTCCGTATCGATGTGGCTTATACTTCAGAAGATAACGCTTTCTCAAAAGTCGATCTCAATTACCTGATACAGGAGTCGTTCGATAAGCGCGACAACAACAAGGAGATGGAAAACGATGTGAAGATATTCCAAAATGCGCTTGACTTTTCAAAAATAAAGCTCCGCGATTGTTCTGTTCCGCGTACCGAAATTATTGCTCTGGATTATAATTCGGATATCGAAGCCCTTAAACAAACGTTTATCGAAACCGGACTGTCGAAGATACCTATTTATAAAGGAGATATCGATAATGTGGTGGGTTATATCCATTCATCGGAAATGTTTGAACATCAAAAAGAGTGGAAGAAATACATCAAACAGATACCCATTGTCCCTGAAAACATGGCTGCCCAAAAGCTGATGAAAATGTTCATGCAGCAGAAAAAGAGCATTGCCGTAGTGGTGGATGAGTTCGGAGGAACGGCCGGAATTGTTACACTGGAGGATATTATCGAAGAGATTTTTGGAGAGATTGAAGATGAGCACGATACCAAAGATTATGTGGCTCAGAAAGTTTCCGATTCAGAGTTCTTACTCTCCGGACGGCTCGAAGTGAAAGAGGCCAACGCCATGTTCAATCTTTCCATTCCCGAATCGGATGAGTACGAAACCATTGCCGGATTTATACTCTATTTTCATCAACATTTCCCCAAGTTGAACGAAATCATCCGGATAGAGAAGTACTCACTCAAATGCGTAAAAGTAACCAACAACCGCATAGAATTGGTGAAATTAATAATCGTTTAAATAATTGGAAATCTGAAAATTAATTGAATTTAAGTAAAAATAGGGCTCAAAAATCATGTAAATTGCTGATTTTTTTGTAAATTCGTGCCCTCATTGGAAAATTTTAAACCAAAGAAACACAAAAAAATACAAAACAAATTCTCGATAAAAAATGGCGACATTAGAAAAAATCAGAAGTAAAGGAGTTTTAGCAGCTGCTGTCATTGGTATTGCGCTGTTATTATTTATTGTCAGTGATGCTTTGACACAGGGCTCATCTTATTTCAATAAATCAAAAGAAAGGGTAGGCGAGATAGCTGGTGAAGCAGTGGATATCAAAGAGTTCTCCGCCGCAATGGAACAGCTTACCGAAGTCTATAAAATTGAAATGGGTGCTACCGAGCTGGACGAAAATACGACAGCGCAGTTGCGGGCAAACCTGTGGGAAACATTTGTAACAGAGAAACTTCTGAATAGCGAATGCAAAAAAATCGGTCTTTCCGTTAGCGACGAAGAATTGAACGATCGCTTGATGGGTAACAACATTCACCCGTTGATTCGTCAGAGAAGAATTTTTGCCGACGAGAGCGGTCAGTTTAGCAAACAACGCCTGCTTAGCATTTTGTCCATGTTGCAGCAAACTCCTCAAAATGAGGAAATGAAAAAACAAATCGATGACATCAAAAACTATTGGAGTTACTGGCAACGTGTGGTAAAACTCAATATCCTTCAGGAAAAATACAATATGTTGCTGGCCAAAACACTTACAGCCAATACGATCGATGCAAAATTGAGCTATCAGGGTCGTAAAACCAGCTATGATGTTTCGTATGTGATGCAGCCCTATTTTACCATTTCCGATTCGACCGTGAAAGTGAGCGATAGCGAAATCAAGGAACGTTATAACAAAGAAAAGGAACAGTTTAAACAGGACGCCAACCGTTCGTTCGAATATGTTGCTTTCGACATTAAACCTGACAAAACAGACTATTCCGAGGGCGAAAAATGGATCAACAAGCTGAGCTCCGAGTTCAAAACCACCACCGATGTCGCCGGATTAGTCAACAGCGAATCGGATATAATGTATAATGGTCAAAACTATTCTGAAAAAACGGTGCCGGCCAACCTCAAGGATTTTGCTTTCGGCGGGAAAGCCGGTGATGTAACCGGACCCCTTTTTGCCAACGATACTTATACCATGGCTCGCATTATGGAATCGGGAATCATGGAACCCGACTCGGTGAAACTGCGTCATATTTTTGTAGCAAAAGTTGATGAATCAAAAGTAGATAGCCTTGTGTCGGCTATTCGTGCAGGTGCTGATTTTGCCGAACTTGCCAGAAAATATTCTGCCAACCAACAAACCGCAGCTAAAGGGGGTGAAATTGGCTGGCTCCAGGCCGGCTCTGTTTCAAAAGATTTTGACCAGGCTTTCTCTAAAGGGATTAATGATGTTTTCACCATTAAATCGGTCCAGGGTACACAAATCATGCAAGTTACCGGCAAAACAAGCGCTCACCGCAAAGTAAAACTTGCCATTCTGGAACGTAAAGTAGTGGCAAGTAGTAAAACAGTAAGCCGCATTTTCAATCAGGCTAAGGATTTTGCCGCTGGTTGCAACGCTGATGAATTTAAAAAACGTGCTGAAAAGAACGGTTACATGATCAAAACAGCATCCGAAGTGGCCGAAACAGCTAATGGAGTGGGAGATATTCAACATTCAAGAGAAGTGATCCGCTGGGTATTCCAAAACGACAAGGGGGATGTTTCAGACGTGAAAGAATGTGGCAAAGCTGACATTGTGGCCATGATTACCGAAGTGAATAAGAAAGGATACCGTTCGGTTGAAAAAGTTACTCCTCAGTTGAAAGCCGAAATTATTAAAGATAAAAAAGCTGAAATAATAACGAAAAACCTGGCAGCTCAACTGGCTAAAACTCCGTCGCTCGAAGCGCTCGCTCCCGCCATTGGCCAGGAAGTAAAAATAGCTAACGCGATTAATTTTAGCTCGTACCAGTTCGGCGCCGCAGGTTTCGAACCTTATGTGATCGGAAAAGTTTCCAAAACTCCTGTAAACAAAGTGTCTGCTCCTATCAAAGGTAATGCCGGTGTATATGTCATTAGCAACGGTAACCCGGTAAATGTGGCTCAGCCGTTCGATGCTAAAATGGAAATCATGCAACTCAATTCCAGAACCGGTTATACGTTGCCTTACATGATTTATAACGACCTGAAAGAAAAGGCAAATATTGTGGATAACCGACTCAATTTCTATTGATAGGCCACATTTGCTGATAAACCCTATTACAGAAACGGAATGAAACACACCTCATTCCGTTTCTTTTTTATAACTTTGTACTCTATTATCAGATCTGATTTAAAACAATATGCCAAAAATAAAACTACTTGGGAAGACGCTGAACGAACTCAGGGAAATTGTTGCCGGGGCAGGCTTGCCAGCTTACACCGCGAAACAAATTTCCGATTGGATATATGCCAAGAGGGCGTTGAGTATCGACGACATGTCCAATATATCGCTCAAAAACCGCTTGTTGCTTTCGGAAAAATATGAAGTGGGACGTACTGCTCCCGTACATGTTTCCGAATCGGCTGACGGTACGAGGAAGTATCTTTTCAGTTCCGGCGAAAACCATTTTATCGAAACCGTTTTCATCCCGGAAGACGATAGGGCTACTCTGTGTGTTTCCTCGCAAACCGGCTGTAAAATGAACTGCCTTTTTTGTATGACCGGGAAACAGGGATTCCAGGGGCAACTCGATGCCGGTGATATTATGAACCAGATCATGTCGGTGGACGAATCGGAAGAGCTCACCAACATCGTTTTTATGGGCATGGGCGAACCGTTCGACAATATGTTGAATTTGTTGCAATCGCTCGATGTGCTTACTTCCGATTACGGTTTTGCCTGGAGTCCGCGGCGCATCACTGTTTCTTCCATTGGAATTATTCCGGGAATGAAAGTTTTCCTCGAAAAGTCAGCGTGCCATCTGGCCATCAGCCTCCACTCTCCTTTTCACGAAGAGCGGCTGAAATTGATGCCCATGGAACAGGCTTATCCGCTGGAAAAAATCCTTTATGAACTAAAAAAACACGATTTCAGCAAGCAACGGAGGGTATCGTTCGAGTACATCATGTTTGATGGGGTGAACGATACGGTACGGCACGCCGTGGAACTGGTAAAATTGCTCAAAGGTATTCATTGCCGTGTCAATTTGATCCGTTTCCATGCCATTCCCGGTGTTGATCTGAAAACTTCAAATCCGGCTAAAATGGTGAATTTCAGAGATTATCTTACCAATAATGGCGTAACCTGCACCATCCGCCGTTCGCGTGGCGAAGATATTTTCGCTGCCTGCGGAATGCTTTCGACGTTGGAGAAGGAGAAGGAGAAGGACTAAGATTGAAGGCGTTGTTGTGTCGGCTGAATATAATATTTCCACTTTCTGAACATAGATACATCTGGATTCTTTTGTTGCATCCAGTACTGTTTATTCACTTTAAACCAATGAAATACAAGTGCTAATCAATCATTTAACGTTTGATAGCGCTTTCTCTTAAACCAATGAAATTTAGATATTTAGTTTTAATTATAATTGGGCTGGGTTTAGTCTCCGTACAAACGATTATGGCTCAGAAAGTTCTTGAAACGCAAATTTCCGATTCGCTCTCGCGAATAGTTAACGCCTATACTTATGTGGGAAAAGTGAATGGGATTGTGATTTCACCCAACGTTCGCCAAAAAACGCTCACTGTGAGTGTTGGCGACAAACTTACAAACCTTCCGTTTCGCCCCGATAATGTAAAGCGAATTTATAAGGCTATCCGGACAATTACTGCTGCCAAATATCCCGGTTACGAAATCGTGTGCCAGATAAACGGGCGTAAAATTGATGATTATATACCCAATTATTATCGAACGGCTCATCCTGATACCACCATGTATTTCCGTTTGAAGGAGAAGCCGGGGAATGTAGTTACCCCGCTTTCCCGTCAGTACGATATAACCCGGGGGCTCGATGGGCGCAACATCGCGTTATGGAATAGTCATGGCTGGTATTACGACCAAAAGGAGCAAAAATGGATGTGGCAACGAAGCCGTTTCTTTCAGTCGGTCGAAGATTTGCTCACCACATCGTTTGTCCTACCGTACCTGGTGCCAATGCTCGAAAACGCCGGAGCATACGTGCTTCTACCGCGCGAAAGGGATATGCGTACTTCCGAAATCATTGTTGATAACGATGGCAGCTCGCCCGGTTCCGATTATTCGGAAAAAAGCGGAGCCAATGATTGGAAAACAACTGATAGTGTCGGGTTTGCCAATAAAAAGAAAATATATGTTCAGGGCGAAAATCCGTTTAAATCGGGAACCTGTCGCTTTATCGAAACGGTAACTGAAAGGAAGGAAGCCGGATCGGCAACATGGTCGTTTAGTGTTCCCGAAGAGGGGTATTATTCTGTTTATGTGTCGTATCGTACATTGCCCAACAGTGCTGATGATGCTCTTTACACCGTTAGGACAGGAAATACTACACTGGAATTCAAGGTAAACCAAACCATGGGTAGTGGCACATGGATCTATCTTGGCAAGTTCTATTTTCAGAAAAATGCCCCCCAGATATCGAAAATTATCCTGACGAACCTGAGTACTCATAAAGGTGCCGTAGTTACAGCCGATGCCGTAAAAGTAGGTGGTGGATTCGGCAATATCGGGCGGACACCCTTTATCGAACCTTTGGTCATCGATTCCACTTTATTGAAGAATCTTTCCGATTCACTCCGCTTCGCTCAATCGAAACCCGACTCGGCACGATTTAAAACGCGCCTTGATTCGTTGCAGTTGTTCATTAATACAAGCATGGCCAATCGTCCGAAACCTTCGGAGTCCATGATAAGCCATTATCCTCGCTTTGCCGAAGGGTCGCGTTACTGGCTGCAATGGGCCGGTGTCCCCGATTCGGTTTACAGCCGTACCGGCGGTCGGAACGATTATTCCGACGATTTTCAGTCGAGGGGATTCTGGGTAAATTATTTAGCGGGTGGCTCTTCTGTTTTGCCCGATAGTAAAGGCCTGAAAATTCCAGTTGAATTATCGCTCGCTTTTCACACCGATGCAGGCACGGTTCCCGCGGATTCTGTTGTGGGGACACTTGGCATTTGCACCGTACAAAATACCAACGGCGAAGTGGTTTTCAAAAATGGTGCCTCAAGATGGACTTCGAGAGATTTTACCGATATTGTACAATCGCAAATAGTAGATGATATTCGCCGCACCTTTAATAAAAACTGGACGAGAAGAGGTTTGTGGAATAAATCGTACAGCGAATCGAGAGTGCCCGAAGTTCCATCTACATTGGTGGAATTACTTGCCCACCAGAATTTCGCCGATATGAAATACGCCCTTGATCCCCGGTTCAGGTTTACCGTTGGCCGGGCTATTTATAAGGGAATTCTCCGCTATATTTCGTCGGAATACAATCAGCCTTACACCGTTCAACCACTTCCTGTTACAGGATTTTTCAGTCGTTTCGCAGGTCATAATCAAGTGTACCTGCAATGGAAGGCGGTAACTGATACGCTGGAACCAACAGCGAAAGCCGACAGTTACATACTTTATACCCGTGTGGATGGAAAAGAATTTGACAACGGGATTGCGGTGCGTAAAAACCATATCACCCTTCCGGTTCAACCAGGGAAAATTTACAGCTATAAAGTTACGGCTGTCAACGAAGGGGGCGAGAGTTTCCCGTCGGAGATTCTATCGGTGGGGAAAGCCATTGGAGGAAAAGGAGAGGTGCTGATTTTGAACGGATTCGATAGGGTGAGCGCTCCCGAAACGTATAAAAACGATAGTGCCGGTACGGCTGGTTTCCGTAACGATATTGATGGTGGAGTTCCATGGTTTTCAGATGTTTCTTTCGTGGGAAAACAAACCGGATTCGATATTTCGCGCCAGTATGTTAACTTAGAAAATCCTGGGTTTGGGGCAAGCGGAAACGAATATGAGGGGAAAATCGTGGTCGGGAATACGTTCGACTATCCATTTGTTCACGGTCGGTCGGTTTTGAATGCCGGATATTCATTTGTTTCGTGTAGCAACGAAGCTGTGGAAAAAGGGAGTGTTGATCTGAAGGATTATAAGATGGTTGACCTTATCCTTGGAAAACAAAAAACGGTAACACTGGGTAATACAACATCTTTCGATACGTGGCCAAACGATCTTCAACAAAAGATACAAAAATATTGCCGTCAGGGTGGCGATCTTTTGGTTTCGGGTTCGTATGTTGTTTCGGGGATGGACAATAAAAGTAATTTTGCCGGGGATGTACTAAAATGCAAAGCTATTGGACGGGTTACGACCCAGGGCGAGAGCCTGACAGCGGTGCAACTTCCTCTGTTCGGGTTCAATAACCATCCAATTGATTTTTACACTTTCCCCAACGAAGATAGCTATTTCGTTGAACAGGTAGATGCCATTGAACCTGCCGATAAAAACGGGAAACTGATTTTTACGCTGAGTGGCTCAGGCACAGGAACGGGCATCATTTATAGCGGGAACTATCGCGCTGTCGTTTTGGGATTTCCCTTCGAAACTGTGAAAAGTGCAGCCGACCGCGATAAACTGATGAGCACCGCTTTGCAGTTTTTAGGATCGAAATAAACCCCTTGTTAAACTAAATTTATAATCCGACTTATATTTTAAACAATTGTTTTCTGAAAAGATGGAGATGCAAAAAAATGATTTTTTTTAAGAAAAAGAATCAATAATCTCGTTTTTGTGTTTGAGAATAAAATAATCATTTTATATTTGCAGCATTAAAGGTTGATAATTATGGAAACAGAAAAAATAGTGATAGGCATTACGCACGGTGATATAAACGGCATTGGATACGAAGTAATTCTGAAAACGCTGGCCGACAACCGTGTGTACGAATCTTTTATCCCGGTTATTTACGGTTCGTCCAAGGTAGCCGCGTTTTACAGGAAACATCTCGATATTCAGGGGCTTAATCTGAACATTATCCAGTCGGTGGACGAAGCCCACGCCAAAAGGATCAATCTGATCAATTGCACCGATGACGACCTGAAAGTGGAATTCGGGCAATCGACTCCCGAAGCCGGGAAAGCGGCTTTCAAAGCGCTCGAAATGGCTACCGAAGATTTGAAAAACGGTAAACTGCAAGCCATTGTTACAGCTCCTATCAACAAAAAAAACATACAATCGGGTGATTTTCATTTCCCGGGACATACAGAGTACCTCGAATCTAAATTTGGTACAGGAACTCCGGCTGTTATGCTGCTGATCAACGATGTGATGAGGGTAGCCGTAGTTACCGGGCATATTCCGCTGGCATCGGTACCTGAAGTGCTTACCTCGAACCTGATTGAAGAAAAGCTTAAGGTGCTCAACGATTCACTCAAACGCGATTTTGCCATTGTTCGTCCGCGCATCGCGGTGCTTGGCCTGAACCCTCACGCCGGCGATGATGGCTTGATAGGCAATGAGGAACAGACGGTTATCGCGCCTGCTATTAAAAGTTGCGTGGAGAAAGGGATTGTTTGCTCAGGTCCATATCCTGCTGATGGTTTTTTTGGTTCAGGAGCTTTCGGCAAATTCGATGCCGTACTGGCCATGTACCACGATCAGGGTTTGGCGCCGTTTAAAACGGTTTCGATGGATAGTGGCGTAAATTATACCGCCGGGCTGTCGGTTATCCGCACTTCGCCTGCTCATGGCACGGCTTACGATTTGGCCGGGCAAAACGTGGCGCTCGAAGATTCGTTTCGACAAGCAATTTATCAGGCTTATGATATTTATCAAAACCGAAAATGGATAGGCGAAATAAGAGAGAATCCGCTTGTCAGTCAGATGAAAACCGAGAAAGCAGGAAGGGTGGAATAAAAAAACATACTGAAAACCGACTTAATGACCTTTAAGCCGGTTTTTTTATTGCCGTTTAAATATGGTTGATTGAAATAAAAAATATAATTTTACAATGAAATTTCAGTGTCCTTAACGAAACATTCAATAACAATGGATAACAAAATAATTATCATTACCGGGGCAAGTGCCGGAATCGGATTGTCGGCAGCCCGTCAGTTGGCCGGGAAAGGTTGTACGGTGTACGCGGCATCTCGTCGTGCCGAAGAAAGCGAAGTGAGCGCGACTTTCGCCGGACAATTGATTCCGGTAAGGTTGGATGTCAACAACGAGACGGAAGTAAAAAGCGTTTTCGAGCGAGTTTACAAAACCCATGGGCGTATCGACGCGGTTATCAGCAATGCGGGTAACGGAATTGCCGGATCGGTGGAAGATACTTCGGACGCCGAAACCAGGTACCAGTTCGAAACCAATTTTTTCGGTTCGGTAAAGGTGATTCGCGCCGCGCTTCCCTATTTCCGAAAACAAGGATATGGCAAGCTGATCGCCACTTCTTCGGTGGCTGGCATTGTTCCTATTCCTTTTCAGGCTTTTTATTCGGCCAGCAAGTCGGCATTGCTTATTTTTATGCAGGCGCTCTCCATGGAAGTAAAACCTTATGGCATACAGTGCTGTTCGGTGCTTCCTGGCGATACAAAAACTGACTTTACCGCCGCCCGCAAATATGCCGCCCAGTCGCAAAATCCCGAATCGGTTTATTTTCAGAAAATGAAAACATCGGTTGGTAAAATGGAAAAAGACGAGCAAAATGGAATGCTTGTGGACGTTGTAGCCGGAAAAATAGTGAAACAGGTTTTCAGGCGTAAAGCCAAGTCTATTGTTATCCCCGGATTTCAATATCAGCTGATATGCTGGCTTTTCAACCGTTTACCTGTAAAATTCAGGCTTTGGGCGGTAGGCTCGTTGTATTGATATTATTTTCAGTTGTTTTCTTGAACAGATTTCGTTTTTTATTTTCACTGAAAACAAACATCTTAATTTTTCAGATATAAATTTATGGCTATAAAAATAGGGGACAATGTCCGTTTTCTGAACGCTGTCGGGGGCGGAACCGTAACGCGTATTGATTTAAAAAACAGGTTGGTGTACGTGGAAGATACGGATGGATTCGAGGTGCCCGTACTCGAAACCGAGTGTGTGGCAGTACCCGCTGTAAATGAATCGACCAACGTGCCGAAACGAAATTTTTCGGCTAAACCTGTTGTTGAAGAGGTGAAGGAAATCCCTGTTTTTCAGGAGAAAGTCCAGCCCGAAGAGATGCCTGTGGTCGAAACCGCCGAAGGAGATGAGTTGAAGGCTGTCCTTTGCTTTTGTCCGTTGGATATCAAGCAACTGCAAACCACGGCATACGAGTGCTATTTGATCAACGACAGCAATTATTTTCTGTACTACAACATTACCGTTGAAAAAGATGGCTTTAGCAAGCCTTTTTTCTACGGTATTATTGAACCGAACATGCAGGAATGGCTCGCCGAAGTTCAAAAAATCGAACTCAACGACTGGGAATCGACACGCGTTCAAATCATCCCTTTCAAAAAAAATAAAATCTATCCTGCTCAGCGTGTTGTCGATAGAAAATTGAACATTCAGCCGGTTAAGTTTTATAAACTGCACAGCTTTGTCGAAAACGAGTATTTCGATGACCCGGCTATGATTCTTGATATTACTGCTTTGCGGAATGAAAACCCGGTTGAATATCAAGCTCATGAGATAAGAGAAGCTTTGCTTTCCAAATCGGAACCCGACTCGCCGAAAACGTTGAAAAGGCAAGCTCTACCGCATCGTCCCGGAATCATCGAAGTCGATTTGCACATTAACGAACTGGTGGACACTACCGCTGGCTTTTCAAATGGAGATATGCTTCGGTTGCAAATGGATAAATTCGAATCGGTTTTGAAAGAAAATAGCCAGAAAAAGGGGCAAAAAATTGTTTTTATCCACGGTAAAGGTGAAGGAGTGCTCCGCAATGAAATTGAAAAATTGCTCAAAACCCGCTATAAAATGTATTTCTTTCAGGATGCTTCTTTTCGTGAATATGGCTTTGGCGCAACTATGGTTACGATAAAGTAAAACGGAAATAAACGAATAAATATACATAAAAATATTGGATAACTGATATTGGAAGAGAATTAAAATTCCTGTATTTCTTATAGTTTGTAATTAAAATATGTGAATAATATAGGAAAATGTACTATCTTTGTTTATCGAACAATAAAATAAATATAAAAAATGAATATTTATTTATTCGTTTGTTCCCAGGGGGCAAAACATCCCGTTTTTAATGATTGAGTGCTTGCTGATCAGGCACTTTTTTGATGTCTCCGGTATAATAGTCAACTTTAAATACACATACTAATCTCACTTCACACCATGCAGGAAATTAAATTTTACAGTGGCGAAAATATTCCGCTGGAACTTCACAAGGTACGTATCGTACAAAAACTTCATTTAGTACCCATCGAACGTCGTCTCGAGGCTTTATATGAAGGTGGTTTTAATACATTCAGACTGAGCACAAAAGATGTTTTCCTTGACATGCTTACCGATTCGGGCACCAACGCCATGAGCGATAATCAGCTGGCTGCCATGATGCAGGCCGATGATGCTTATGCCGGTTCGCAGAGTTTTGTACGCCTTCAGCAGGCTGTAACCGATGTGCTGGGTAAAAAATACCTGCTCCCGGTGCATCAGGGGCGGGCAGCCGAAAACATTATTTCGGTGGCTTATGTCCACAAAGGCAGCTTAGTGCCCATGAACTACCACTTTACCACCGCTATGGCTCATATTACCGACAAGGGCGGACAAATCGTTGAATTGCTGTACGATGAAGCTTACAAAGTAAATTCCGACCATCCGTTCAAAGGGAACATGAACATCGAAAAGCTCGAAGAAGTCATCAACTACCACGGACCAAAAAACATCCCGTTCATCAGGATGGAAGCATCTACCAACCTGATTGGCGGACAGCCCTTTTCGGTTCAAAACCTGCGCGATGTAAGGAACTTGGCCGATAAATATGGTATTCGGTTAGTCCTGGATTGCAGTTTGCTGGGCGAGAACGCTTATCTGGTGCTCCAACGCGAAGAAGAATTTAAAAATTCGGATATGGGTACGGTGATTAAAACCATGACCGGCTTAGCCGACCTTTGTTACTTTTCAGCGCGTAAACTCAGCTCGTCGAGGGGAGGTGGTATTTGTACCGACAGTATCGAAATATTCAGGGAACTTGAGGCATTTGTACCGCTTTACGAAGGTTTTTTAACTTATGGTGGCATGTCGGTGCGCGAAGTGGAAGCCATGGCCGTAGGGCTTTATGAAACCCTCGATGAAACCATGATCAGTCAAAGTCCCGCCTTTATCAAATATTTGGTTGGCGAACTTGATAAAAAAGGAATCCCGGTGATCAAACCTGCCGGTGTGCTGGGCGTACATGTTGATGCCGTGCAGGTTTGCGCACACATTCCTCAAACGGAGTATCCGGCCGGAGCATTGGCTGCCGCGCTGTTCCTTATCTCGGGCATAAGGGGCATGGAGCGTGGCTCTATTTCCAACCAACGCGATGAATACGGAAACGAAACTTACGCCGACATGGAATTGCTTCGTCTGGCAGTTCCAAGACGGGTTTTTACCCTTTCGCAGATTAAATACGTTGAAGATAGGCTTACCTGGTTGTTCGATAACCGGGAACTCATCGGCGGTTTGAAATTTGTATATGAACCACCGGTACTCCGCTTCTTTATGGGTGGTCTTGAACCTACGTCCGACTGGCCTCAGAAATTAATGGCCAAATTTAAAAAAGATTTCGGCGAAAGTTTGTAATTTCATCCCTACACCGCATTGCATCCCCTGATTGTTGATCACCATGGTGAGAAAACGGTTGGGGGATAGTTGTTTTTAACTATCACAGTTTATAAATTTTAATATTTAACTGAAATAGTATGATACAGTTTTAAATTATCTTGATTAGGATAAAATAATTAAAATTAAGCTGATAAAAATCCGGTTCATTTAAGCATAATAACTAATTTAGATGCAGATTCATTTTGAAATTTAGAGTTTAATATCACAGCGGGGGAGCGGTTAATGCCATATTGCAAAAAGCGGAAATGTTGATTCTAATAACGATCATGCTACTATATAAACATATTACATCAGTAAAAATTGGGATATGAAAAAATCTACTTTTATTCTATGCTTGTGTATTGCTTCTGCAATTACAACGAATGCTCAAACAACCATTTTCCTCGAAACTTTTGGTACAACTAAAAGTACCAGGGATGGTTGTGTCTCGGTAACTACGCCGGGTACTGCCGAATCGGGCAAGTACGATCCTTCCAAAAACGAATTGTATGCCGATCACGATTGGAGTGCGGCTTCGCATGTGTGGAACAGCCCGATCAGTTACGCTCAAACTTCCGATCCTACGGCCAATGCAGGTGCCTGCGACGATTCGGGAACAACTCTGAACATCCGTACCAACAATCCATCGGATGTTTCGTATTATAGCAACGCCAGCGCTTCGGGTAATTTATATTTTAATTCCAATGTTGATAACTCGTTTATTATAAATGGAATAAATACGAGCGATTATAATAATGTAACCTTGTCGTTCGGTGTCTTTGGTAAAAACAAAGCCGATGTAAACTACCTGAAGGTTCAGTACAGCACGGGTGGCGAGTTTATTGATTTGGCAACAACTGAAATAGCTGCGTTGGCCACTACAAAACAAATATGGCAAAGTGTTTCAAGCATTGCGCTGGTATCGTCAGCCAATCTGGCTCTCAAATTCTCAACTCCCAATAAGAATGGAACCAATCCCATCGAAATTCGCGTTGATGATATTAAAATTACCGGTACCGATAATGCTTCAGGAGTAGGTTATCTCAATAATAGCGATCACTCGGTGGCGCGCGAAGGGACGACCTTGAAACTGGCCGGTTTTGAATCTGGTAACGTACAGATATACAGTGCTGCCGGTCGATTGGTGTATAGTACCGAGCTACACCCCACAATTCAACTTGCTTCCCTGCCAAAGGGTTTTTATGTGCTGAAAATAGGCGATTATCGTCAAAAATTTGTGTGGTAAACAAATTGTATTTTATTTCTTTTTAAAATACCATTAAATTAAGCGCCGGTGATTTTATTTAAGTCATAGGCACTTAGTTTTTTTTTGTGATGCTCGTTCACGGATTACAATGATGAGATGCTGGTCGCTATCACTTGTTGTTATTGGTTTTGTCGCATGTCGGGTACGATATTTTTAATTTGAATAAATAGAATGAAAATAAGTTAGTGAAAATTTTGTTAATTTAAAATTAGAATATTATTTTTGAACTTCTGTTTTATTTAAAACTATAAAAAGCATCTGTATCGTGAAAAGCCTTTATTTTTCATTATTAATATCTGTCATCAACATCACATTTTTAACAATATAAAGCAGTGGAGGCCAGTAACCACTCGATAAAAACGGGGCACAACCGAAAAGCCTGAAAAGTAGGATCTTAATTTTAAAATTTTTACCAATGAATTTTTCCAAAGTATTGGCCACGGCATTGTGTTGTGGCGTGATTTTTTTAACTGGATGTGCGACCATTGTCGGAGGGGCGAGCTATAAAGCTCACGTAGTAGTTGCCGACGGGCCCATGACTAAAATTATTTACAAAGGACAGGTGGCAGGCATAGGGTCGGCAATGATCAAAGTAAGGAGAGCCGAAGCCAACAATTTTACATTTTTACTCAGGGAAGACAGCTGCGATGATCGGGTTTACAATTTCACTTCGCGTAAATTCAGGGGTTGGGCTTTTGTAGGTACAGTTTTGTTGTGGACAGGGATGATTGAAGGAATCCCGGTACCTTGGGGCGTTGCCCTCGATTTATCGACCGGTGCGATATGGAAACCCGACGTGAAAGAGCCGGGCGTAACGCAGGAAAGTATTAAAACTTTCAAATATCAGGTTTATTATGATAATTGCAAGACTCAGATCGCCGGACATCAACCTCAGGTTTATAAAGAGCAAAAAGTTATGGTTGCAACGAACCTGGTGGATGTGGTGTACTTGAAAAATGGAAATGTTATAAAAGGCATTATTATCGAACAAATACCGAATGAACATATCAAACTGCAACAATCGGACGGCACTTATTTTGTGTGCGATTTTCAGGATATTGTGAAAATTGTAAAAGAACAGCAGGAGAAATAACCAGTGGCATAGGCAGGATGATTTTTTAAAATGCTGAAATAAAATAACTTGTGTAAAGAAATGAAAAGGCCGGTAATCGTAAAAATTACCGGCCTTTTAGTAGTCCCGCCGGGAATCGAACCCGAATTTAAAGTTTAGGAAACTTTCGTTCTATCCATTGAACTACGAGACCATTTTTTCGAACGACAAAAATAGTGCTTTTTATCCGAATATAAAATAAACGGACAGCCGGGATGTTAAAAAAAACATTAAAATAAGGTAGGTCAGGCAACGTTTTGTACTTTTGCACCATCATTAAACGAGAATACCGTTGTACATGGCGAAGAAGAATAATTATTTTGTAGTTTGGGCGGGTCGTATTCCCGGGATTTATACTTCGTGGGAGGAGTGCAAGCGGCAGGTGGATGGTTTTGCTTCGGCACGCTACAAAGGGTTTGTGTCAGAACATGAAGCTATTGATGCCTTCTCAAAATCATTCGATAAGTGTGTTTCCAGGGAAAAGGAGCAGGTTGCTGAGGCTTCAGGCGTACTTTTCGACCGTAAGAGTTTGCCGGAAATGCGCCGCTGGGTAACTCCGGCTATTTGTGTGGATGCTGCTTGTAGCGGAAATCCGGGAGATATGGAGTATCGGGGTGTTGATTTGACAACTGGGAAAGAAATTTTCCGTCAGGGTCCATTTCCGCAAGGGACGAATAATATTGGTGAATTTTTGGCCATAGTGCATGGTTTGGCATTCCTGAAGAAGTACAACAGCGCTATTCCGGTTTATTCCGACAGTGTTACGGCTTTAGCGTGGGTGAGGGGTAAAAAGGCGAAAACAGTATTGGAAAAAACGTCCCGGAATTCTGAGATATTTGAATTGATCCGTAGGGCTGAGTTGTGGTTGAAAAATAATTCATACCCCAATTCAGTTATAAAATGGGAAACAAATGTCTGGGGTGAAATCCCGGCCGATTTTGGACGTAAATAATTGTTTTTTCCTTTTATATTGAGTGGCTATAGCATGTTTAACATCGGAAGGGAGATGTATAAATAATCTTATTGAATTGAATTTAATTGTTTGAAACAAGTTAATAATTGTTGTTATAAAAGAGCTGTCCTTCAGTTTAAGGGGTCTGGAAAAGTACGTTTCTTTGTATTAAACTAAAAATTTAGAATATGAAATTTTTTAATTTTAAGCAAAATTCATTTCCTTTATTGATGTTATTTCTGCTGATGTTTACCTTTTTTTTTGTACCCATTGGTGTTAATACTCGTTTATTAACCTCTAATATCAGTGGTTTGCTGAATAATTGTATGCTGGGTGTTTTTGTTGTTTTATTTAGTGTGAATTTGTTGTACGAACTTTCAAAAACCGATTATCGGATCCGTTTTTTTTCTATTGATAGTTTTTTGTTTTTATCGCTCATTTTTTTTACTATGGCCTCTTTTAATCTGAGGTTGGCCGATTATGCAACAGGTGTTTTTGCTTTCTTTTCTTTATTGTATTTGTTTGTCAAACGGAAGTGGTATAAATTTAGTTGGATGTTCATTTTTTTGTTTTTGTACGTTTCCCTTCGTGTTTTTGGAACCATAGGCACACCTTTAGGATTTCGCTTTCCCGAGAAGTTATTGGCTTTTTTTATCATTCCATTATCTTTTTGTTGCTTCAGGTTATCGGTGAACGATTATTTCAGGCTATTGAAGATATTTGTCCGCGGAGTTGCACTTTACATGGTTGTTTCAATATTTTCATGGTATTTGTATAGCATGATTTTTGGAATTTCGCCGATTGAATGGATGACGAAAAAAATTGTTGAAATTGGAGGCCAATCATCTTATGTTTGGATAACCGCTTGGTCGCGCAATACACATCCGAGCTTTAATATGATAGGGGTGGCTGCCGCTTTGATCGCTACTTTTTATTTATATCATAACAGGGCGTTGACAGGGATTATCATTAGCCGCATGGAAGTTGTTTTGTTTTCTCTGTTGTCTGTTGTTTTTTCGTCAGCTATGGAAAGCCGCATAGGGATTGTTTCAGTTGGTTTTATTTTACTTTTTACTTCGCTGTATTTTGTTTATATTAAAACAAAACATTTCAAGACAGGGCTTATTATCGTGTCGGTAATGTTTATTGTAGCTTTTTATCTTTTCGAGAATCGTTTTGTTGGTTTTATAAACGATAATGTTCGACGCACCGATTACACTTTGGCGGTAAATTATATCAAAGGACATCCGATGTGGGGAGTTGGTTTTGGGCAGCAAGCTGTAGCGCTAAAACAGCAAGCCGTAATAATGAAAGATGTTTTACCTATGTTACCTCAAGCTAAAACTTATACCCACAATCAGTTTTTGGGCGACATGGTGCAATTTGGTATATGGGGGCTTGCAATGCTTTTGATTTTTTTAACTGCGTTGGTGATTTTCGCTTTTCGGTCGAGAAGTTATCCTATTCAACTTTTTTCAGGGGTACTTATTTTATATATGTTTATTGAAGAACCATTTACGGTACAAAGTGGAATTACGCGTTTTATGTTGTTCCTGACTCTGTTTGTACATGGATATGAAATTATGAAATCATCGGTAAATAATCCCGCTAAATTATAGCATCTTCTGTCTTTTTATTTCTTTTCGGGCTATGGAGTATTTAAGATAAGATGAGTGAGCCAGAGTTTTGCTAATAACAAAACCATAATACCCATCGAGAAAACCGAGTTTGAAAAAATATGTTTTAATGAATCGAAAAAAAAACTTAAAGCTTGGGGTGAATATAAAAATTGTTTTGCCCGAACGAATTAGCTTCTCAGCATTCATTGTGGCATATTTTCGTTCTTTCACCTGATGTTCGTTAATGGTTTGGCAGGTGTAATGGAGCAAGTTCCCTCCAATGTGGGCAATGTTGAGTTCGTTGTGGGTATTCACGCTTTCGTGAACTGGATGCTCCGACCATCTGGTAAATCGCCGGTCGAATAATCGGAGCTTTTTATCGGGATACCATCCGCAATGGCGTATAGGTTTGCCACAATATAAGTTTAACCGGTTAAAAGTATATCCATGACATTTCGGCTCGTCTCCTTTCAATTGTTTTATCGATTTAATCAACTCATCAGATAATTCTTCATCGGCATCAACCGACAATATAAAATCGAAAGAAGCTTCCCGCGTGGATAATCCCTTTTGTTGTCCATAGCCCTGAAATTCGTGTTTGATCACCTTAGCACCATACGATTTACATATCTCGACAGTCTTGTCGGTTGATAAAGAATCTACCACAATGATTTCATCGGCAATGTCTTGTACCGAACTTAAACAACGTCCGATATTTTTTTCTTCGTTAAATGTAATAATTGTTACTGAAATTTTTACAGGCATAAAGTTGATTTATATACGTCATATAGCGATTGCGCGATCTGATCGGGTTTGAATTTTTCGGCAAAAGTAAGCCCCTGATGAATCATATCTTGCTTCGCTGATTCTGAACTGATAATTTCAGAAATTGTATTTGCAAGTTGTTCTGCGTCGTTGGGGTTTATGTAGCGGCTACCTGGACCTCCGGTTTCCTCGAAACAACTGCCTGTAGATGTGATGACAGGAGTAGAGGAGTAAAGAGCTTCAAGTATCGGTATGCCAAACCCTTCAAAAAATGAAGGATATATAAAAAGGTCGGCTATGCGGTAAATTGCCGGAAGATCAGGAGAGATAGCGTTGTGTATAAAAATCACTTTGTTGTTCAGATGCAGTTTGTCGATCATCTGTACCAGTTCTTTTTTATATTCTGATTCTTTTCCAATGATAACCAGAGGAATGTCTATATTTCCAGCATGCATTGCTTTTAAAATCAATGATACATTCTTTCTTTTCTCAATGGCTCCTACATTTAACAAAAAATGTTGGGGCAGTTGGTATTTCATCCGTGTACGCTCAATGGTGTCTTTCGTAATTTCGCCCCGGAAAGCCGGATGGCAACCTTGGTAAACAACATCGATTTTTCGTTCATCGGCCTGAAAAAATTCAATAACATCACGCTTGGTTTGCTCACTTATCGCGATTATTTTATCGGCAACTTTACAGGCATATTGGTTTTTTTTTATGAATATAGCCCTATAGCTGGCTGAGTAAAGTTCTGGATACCTCATAAAGATAGCATCATGGATAGTAACCACTCCTTTTGCTCCTGTCTTTCTAAATCCAAAAGGAAGCTCTTGACTAAGTCCGTGGTAAATATCTGCTTTTTCTTTTGATAGAGAATAACACATGCCTGAACTTCGCCATAATGAGGGAAGTAACTTTCCGACGACTGAAGTTGGGTTGATCTCCGTGAAATTTCCATCCGGTAGAAAGCCAATTTTGTTTTTTTGAGATGGATTGTATAGCAGATATTCGTTTTCAGGGTAAAACTGTCCGAGCAAACGGATAGTATCACGGCTGTAATTTCCTAATCCCCGATGATTATGGAAGGCTCGTTTTGCATCAAAGGCTATTTTCATTTTTTAACCAGAATTTAAGTACCTATTTATTCTTGTAAAATTGATGGCAATATTTAAAAATTCGGTCAATTGTTTCCGAACGGTCAAGATGTGAATAAACGGCATAAAATGATGCTAACTGTTCAAGGATATCATCGCGTCTTGTCAGTCTTTTGAAATTCCGGCAACGTTGATTGAACGATAATCTGTATCGAAAATATGTTCTGTTGATATCTACCAGAGAAAATATAACGTCATTTCCCGAACGCTTGAATAATATGTTTCCTGGTGAAAGGTCGAGAAATAGAATCCCTTTTTCATGTATGCGGGCAATAAAAATAGCCAGTTGTTCGATGAAAAATGCATCGATGCCGTTCCCCAACATTTGATTCCGTATATGCGTGTACTCAGTTTCAAAAATGGCTATGTAGTAAGAATACCGGAATTGGATCCCTTTTTTATCTTCCCTATAAGCAATTGGTTGGGGTGTGCCTATGCCGGCATCCAGAAGTTTAAAAGCATATTCATAGGATCTTCTTGCTTTGCTTTTCCTAAAATTAGAGTAGATGTATTTGTTAAATATATTTGGCTTGCGGAAACGTTTTACAATGATTTCGTAACCCTTTATCTGGTATCTTTTCAGAATGTTTCTTCCGGTATAAATAACTTCTCCCTCGTTTTCGAAACGTTGAGGAAGTTCCGCAATAAAATCAGCAAGTTCCGAAAAGTCGGGATGTACTACAATTTTCATACTCCAGCAAGTTTTTCTTCAATTTTTTGGATAATATCGTCGGGATGTATCTGCGACAGGCAGGCATAATCGCCCCTATAGCAGGGTTTATCTCCAAATACCGAGCAGGGTCGGCATTCCATATTGGCCTGAACCACACTGTCTTCCGTCTGGTTCCAACCTAAAAAACCGGCATAAGGATGCGTAGCTCCCCACACCGAAACAACCGGAGTTCCTACCAGCGACGCGAAATGCATGTTGGCCGAATCCATCGAAAACATGGCATCCAGATGGCTCATCAAAATCAGCTCCTGATTCATATTCATTTTTCCCACCAGCGATGTGATGGTTGGAAATTTCTTTATCAGATCCAGTACAATCTGCGATTCGAGGACGCCACCCCCGAAAATAAATACTTTCACCCGTTCGTCATTGGCAAAATGTTCCATTACCTTTTTTTGTAAATGGAAAGGATATATTTTCCCTAAATGTTTGGCAAACGGGGCTATTCCCAGCCAGAGTTTATCTCCTTTCTCGCCGGTTTTGTCCAGAATCTGACTCAGGTCGCCGCTTCCTGACTCGAAAATAGAGTCGAATTTCAGTTCAAAACTGAACCCGAGACGTTCCAAGGTTTCATAGTACCTTACGAACGTTGATTTCAGGGGTTTCAACACTTTGTTTTTTACAGATGTAAGCTTTCTTTTGTCGTATCGGCCTTTGTGTACAAGCGCCGTTTTATGGCCGGTAATTTTGAACAGGATGCGTAAAACATGGCTTCTCAACACCGAATGGAAATCGGCCACGTAATCAAAACGAGATTCTTTCAGGGTGCGGAACAACCTGAAAAGTCCTTTCAGGCCTGAATGTTCTTCTTTCAGGTCGGCACCGATAAATTTGATATTATGGGAGACGTTCTCAAACAGCGTCCTGAAATTTTTATTGCTCAGAACAGTTATTTCGTGTTCAGGATACTTCACGGCAAAAGATGATATAACCGGAATGGTCATAGCCACATCGCCCAATGCCGAAAACCGGATGATCAGAATCTTTGCCATAAAATAAAACTTCCTTTTACCCTGATAGGAGGGGAGAACTATGTTATATTTAAAAATTTGGAAATAACAAAATTACAATGTATATTTGCCGGATAAAAAGGAATTGAGATGTAAGTCAGAGCCTGCGAGTAACGCGGGCGACATGCTTTCTCAGTTCCTTTTTTGTTTTTTTAGTAAGCATCTTTGCTATGAAATTTAAACTTCGACTCAACCGAAACGAGTAGAAAAATTATTTCTTTTCGTACAATACCGGATTCAGGTTCGGGTCGTTGTACATTTTCATTTGTTTATACACTTTCATCATTTTGTTCCCGTTAGCAATGTCATCTATCAGCTGCTGGATGGCGGTAGATAGGTCGGTTTTTTGTTCAAGAAGAACGTTCAACTTGTTCTGACACTGACCAATATGCTCGGCGGAAGCGTCCGTACGGATTACTTCCTGTTCCATGTGGTAAATTTTCAGGTGGAGAATGGACAGGCGGTCGATGGCCCACGCCGGACTTTCAGTATTGATGGCTGCATTGGCTTTCAGGCTAACATCCTTGTATTTATCAAGGAAATAGCTGTCGATTAGCTCTACCAAGTCAGTCCTATCCTGATTCGATTTGTCGATACGGCGTTTCAAAGCAAGCGCTTCTACCGGATCAATTTCGGGATTGCGGATAATATCTTCGAGATGCCACTGAACGGTATCGATCCAGTTTTTCAGGTAAAGAAAATATTCAATCGATTTGAATTCGTAAGGGTTTTTTACAGGCTCGTCAACATGATCGGTTACGTGGTAGTTCAGAACCGATTGGTCGAAAATGGTATTGCTCAACTCTACAAATGTCATAACTAAAATGTTTTTTTTAAAGTTTTACTTGTTGAAAAATTTATTTACGTATGGTATTGATTTTAAGGGAAAATCTCGTTTAACCAGCAATGTTAAGAATACAACCATCAAAACGGATTTAAGCGCCACGTTCAGGATGAAATAAGGGGTTTTGATAAACAAGCTGATAATGTACAAAACAATCGTAACCCCCGTGTACAACCCAATGGTTTTCATGTCATATTTTATAGGCATATATTTTTGGCCAACAAAATAAGAAATCAGCATGATAATGAAATAACATCCGAACGCCGACCATGCTGAACCCCAATAACTGTATAAAGGTACAAAAATTATATTTCCCATCACAATTATTATCGTTCCAACGATCGAAAACCAAGCTCCGTACATGGTTTTATCGGTAAGCTTGTACCACAACGAAAGGTTGAAATAAATGCCCTGAAAGATAAAAGAAACCAGAATAATGGGCAATACATCAAGTCCTACCCAGAAATTTCGTTTGATAATCAGTTTAAATACATCAACGTATAATACCATGCCGATAAAAATTATTAACGAGAAGATAATGAAATATTTCATGGCATCGGCATATACTTTCAGGCTGTTCTTTTCCTTGTGCTGCGCAAATACAAACGGCTCGTAGGCAAACCGGAAGGCCTGGGTAAACATCATCATCACCATCGACATTTTGGAGGTAACCCCATAAATACCAAGTTCGGATTTTCCCAGATTTCCTTCCCGAAGGTAAGGAAATAAAATTTTATCCAGATTCTGGTTGGCTATGCCCGCTATTCCGAGTATAAGCAGGGGGAATGAATATTTAAGGATGCTGTTCAATAACTTTAAATCTAATTTGAATTCGGCTTCAAAAAGATGTTTCGATAAAATAAGCGTTTGGATAACAGTGGCTAACAGATTGGATATAAATACATAGCCTACTCCGTAGCCGGGCACGTAAAACCAGCTTACCAGCGAAGGCGCTTTTTGCATCAACCACGGGCAAACCATTAAAAAGAAAAGGTTGAAGAAGATATTCAAAACAACGTACAAAAATTTCAGGACCGCGAATTTGATCGGCCTGTTTTTATAGCGGAGGTGGGCGAAAATAATAGACGAGAATGCATCCAGCGCTACAATAAGCCCCATCATGGTAATGAATTCAGGATTGGCGGTATAATCCAGCAATCCGGCTATCGGCTTAGTAAAAAGGGCGCATAGCAGCGCGAATAACACCGAAGTGAACCCCACCGAAATCAGCGAGTTCCCATATACTTTGGGGGCTTCGGCCCTGTTTTTGTTGGCAAAACGGAAATATCCGGTCTCCATGCCGTAAGTGAGTATGACGAGCAACAACGACGACCACGCGTAAAAATTGGTAACAATACCGTTGTCGGCTTCGGTAGCCAGATAAAATGTGTAAAACGGAGTAAGTAGCCAATTGAGGAATTTCCCCAAAATACTACTTATCCCGTAGATGGCGGTGTCTTTCGCCAGCGATTTCATTCCTTTTGCCATTCAGTTGCAAATTGGTTAGTTTGTTGATTTATTTGTTGTCCTGTAAATAAAAAGTTTTTTAGCTTTTAAAACAATGACCCAATTTCACCCGGTTTTATTTTACCGAGATGCTTATAGGCCAGCTCGGTAACCTCTCGGCCCCGTGGTGTCCGTTTCATAAAACCTTCTTTTATCAGGAACGGTTCGTACACTTCTTCAAGGGTACCGGCATCTTCGCCCAGCGCTGTGGCTATGGTGGTAAGTCCCACCGGCCCTCCCCGGAATTTATCGATAATAGTATTTAATATCTTATTGTCGATTTCGTCCAGTCCGTATTTGTCAATGTTCAAAGCCTCAAGGGCATAGCAGGCAATTTCCATGTCAATAGCTCCCGAGCCTTTTACCTGCGCGAAATCCCGCACCCGGCGAAGCAACGCGTTGGCAATACGCGGCGTTCCTCGGCTACGGCCTCCGATTTCGGTAGCGGCTTTTTCATCTATCCGGATGTTCAGTAATTTGGCCGAGCGTTTTATAATCGATGTAATCACTTCAATGTCATAATATTCGAAATGACAGTTGATCCCAAACCTTGCCCTGAGCGGAGCGGTAAGCAGTCCGCTGCGGGTAGTTGCTCCAACCAAGGTGAAAGGATTCAGCTCTAACTGGATGGAACGGGCACTTGGCCCTTTATCTATCATTATATCAATGCGATAATCTTCCATAGCCGAATAAAGATACTCTTCGACAATAGGACTGAGCCGGTGAATTTCATCGATAAAAAGCACATCGTTCGGCTCGAGGCTGGTGAGCAATCCAGCCAGGTCGCCGGGTTTATCCAGCACAGGACCCGAGGTAATTTTGAAACCGACATTTAGTTCGTTGGCAATAATATTCGAAAGGGTGGTTTTCCCCAATCCCGGAGGGCCGTGAAGCAACACGTGGTCGAGTGATTCGCCGCGCATGCGTGCCGCCTGGACGAAAATTCGCAGGTTTTCTACAATCTTGTTTTGCCCGCGGAAGTCAGAAAAACTGAGCGGTCGCAACGCGTTTTCGAAATCTTTTTCGCCGTTCCGGTTGTTTCGTATGTCGAAGTTTTCTTCCATATCTTTTTTAATAGAAGTATTTCCAAAAAAATATTCAAGACACTGTGAGCTCCCTGAATACTTCTTCCATGCTCTTTTCCAGAGCTTTCATGGTGAGTATTTTATTTCCCGATTTCAGGGCGAAATCAAAAATCTCCTCCCTGATATCGCCTGAAGCCACAATGCTGTATTTCCCTTTTCCGCTTCTGCAGATGTTGATAATATTTTTCAGTTTCAAAAGCTCAGTTTCATCTATGTCGTTGATAAATTCAACCTCGAAACGGAGGTGGCTGGCATCAAAGGTCGAGATGGATGAAATATCAGGGTAATCGGCAACGATTTCTCCTTTGTTGATAACGATCACCCGGTTACATATAGCTTTAATTTCCTGTAAAATATGGGTGCTGAAGAGGACGGTTCGGTCTTTTCCTGTCTCACGTATCAGGCTGCGGATTTCTTCAATCTGGTTCGGATCGAGGCCCGTGGTTGGTTCATCTAATATCAGCACTTTAGGGTCGGGAATAAGCGCCTGAGCCAAACCTACCCTTTGCCGGTAACCTTTTGACAGCTGCCCGATTTTTTTGTGGAATTCAGGCCGTAGTCCCACCATATCCATTACATCATTAACCCGCTGTTTTTTATTTTTTTTAAGCTGATACATATCGGCCACAAAACCAAGGTATTCTTTCACGTACATGTCAGGATAAAGCGGATTTTGCTCAGGAAGGTAGCCGGTAACGCTGCTGGCGAACAACGGATTGTCCTTCACCTCGGAACCGCATATTTTAACTGAACCTCTGGAATAGGGGAGGGCGCCGGTAAGAATTTTCATGGTGGTTGTTTTCCCGGCTCCATTTGGACCGAGAAATCCCACAATTTCGCCTTCGCCAATATTCAGGCTGATATTGTTCAGTACGGTTTGGTCGCCGTAATTCTTCGAAAGTCCAGATATATAAATTGACACAATTGTACAGATTTAAAAATCAACGTTTTTTACCTAAACTTAATGCCACGGATAAAGCGATGTACCAAATAATAACCGGAGCCGGAGCATCGAAACGCAGGGCAATGATCAGTATAACCGTAACTATCAGGAAAATGAACGGAACAACGTTGTCTTTCCATTTCAGGTTCTTGAATTTGAGGGAGAACATGGGAATCTCCGATACGAGCAGTAAACTGAAAACCACGATACAGACAATGAGTATGTATGGTTGATTGATAAACAGCTCATTGTAAGTGTACCCTGCACCTATCCAGAATATGGCGTTGGCCGGAACGGGCAAACCGAGGAAAGAGGATGTTTGCCGTTCGTCGATGTTAAATTTGGCCAACCGCAAACCCGAAAACACTGGTATCAGAAAAGCCGAATAAGTGAGCCAGCCCGGTATTTCGGCCGCGCTAAGCAACGAAAAAGCGATGGCTCCCGGCGCTAACCCGAAGCTGATAACATCGGCCAGCGAATCGAGTTCTTTACCCATGGGCGAATAGGCGTGCAACATCCGCGCTGCAAATCCATCGAGGAAATCGAACAAGGCCGATAGCAGCACGGCCACCATGGCAGCTGAAAAATTGCCCTGAAACCCGTAATATACAGCTATACAGCCCGAAAAAAGATTGAGGCAGGTAATGCCGTTAGGAATATGTTTTTTTATCATAAGAATTTTTTTCAGAAATAAAAACGGTCATCGCATATCGACCGATCATTCTTTATTTTTAGTATCTATCCAAATGGTTACCGGGCCGTTATTTACCAAAGCCACTTTCATGTCGGCTCCGAACGTACCCGTTTTTACCTCTTTACCTGTTTTATCGCTCAGCATCCGGCACAGGTTTTCATACATGGGAATTGCTTTTTCATGTCCGGCCGCACGTATGTACGAGGGCCTGTTTCCTTTTTTTACCATGGCGTGCAATGTAAACTGACTGACCACCAGTATTTCGCCATCAACGTCCGTTACCGAACGGTTCATTATGCCGTTTTCATCGTCAAAGATGCGAAGTCCTGCAATTTTGGAAGTCAGCCAGTCGGCATCCTGCTGCTCATCGGTATCTTCCACCCCAACCAATATGAGGAGCCCTTGGCCGATATCCGATTTCAGCTTTCCATCGATAGTTACCGAAGCTTCGTTTACACGTTGAATCACGACACGCATTTTCGTTCTTTTTTTTGCGATGCAAAAATAACTAAAAAAACAATGTTAACTTTGCATTCCAAAATAAAAATAGGTAATTGATGTTTAAATTGGTAATTTTTGATTTGGATGGTACCTTGCTCGATACCATCGAAGATTTGGCTAACAGTACGAATTATGCTCTGCAACAACACGGTTTTGCGGTACATTCCGTCGATGAATACCGGTTTTTTGTGGGGAATGGTGTCAATAAACTCATCGAAAGGGCTTTGCCGCCCGAGCATCGGAATGCCGATATGATTTCGATGCTGAAAGAAGATTTCAGGGAACATTATTTTACTCATTCAGAAGAATGTACAAAGCCGTACAAAGGTATTGATGCCCTTTTACGGGAGTTGCACGGCAAAGGAATAAAGTTGGCGGTGGCTTCGAACAAGATGCATGCGGCTACTGAAAGGTTGGTAAAATATTTTTTTCCTGAAATTCCGTTCGAAATTATCCTTGGCCAGCGCGACAGAGTGCCTGTAAAACCTCATCCGGAAATTGTGAATGAGATTGTGTCAACTTGTAACGTGTCGAAAGCCGAAACGCTTTATGTGGGCGATTCGGGCGTGGATGCAGCTACCGCTTACAATGCCAATGTAACGTTTGCCGGCGTTTTGTGGGGCTTTCGTCCTCAAAAGGAACTCGAAGAAGTGGGAGCTACCCTGTTTGTGTCGGAAGCTGTTGATATACTGGAAATTGTTTTTGGGAGGAATAGGTAGTTAAATGGTGTTTTTGCTGTTGGCGTAGTTTCTCCATCGCTCCAGCAATTGTTTGAAATCGTTGGGCAATTCGCTTTCGAAAAACATTTGTTCGCCGGTGCGGGGATGGGTAAAGCCCAGTGTCTTGGCATGCAGTGCCTGTCGGGGGCACGTCAGGAAGCAATTTTTTACAAAAAGTTTATAATAAGCTGTCGATACGCCTCTGAGGATCACGTTTCCACCGTAACGTTCGTCGTTGAACAAAGTGTGCCCGATGTATTTCATGTGTATGCGTATCTGGTGCGTACGGCCGGTTTCGAGCCGGCATTCCACCAGGGTTACGTATCCGAAACGCTCCAGCACTTTGTAATGGGTTACCGCATGTTTGGCGTATGGATTTTCACCTTCTTCAAAAACCCTGAAAAGCATTCGGTCGCGTGGGTCGCGCGCTAATGCGCCTCTGATGGTACCCTCGTCTTCTTTTACGTTTCCCCATACCAAAGCCTGATAACAGCGTTGCGTAGTTTTTTCATAAAACTGTTTTCCAAGGTTGGTTTTAGCTTCCATTGTTTTGGCAATCAGCAACAATCCGGAGGTGTCTTTATCAATGCGATGCACCAATCCTACCCGCGGATCGTTAGGATCAAAATCCTTATTCCCTTTTAAATGATAGGCAATGGCGTTGAGCAGGGTTCCGTCGAAGTTTCCATAGCCGGGATGAACCACCAATCCGGCTTGTTTATTCACTAAAATGATATCATCATCTTCATAAACGATATTGATGGGAATATCCTCGGGGGTAATTTCGAATTTAGAAGGAGGATAATCGAGTAAAATGGAGATGATATCAAACGGTTTTACTTTGTAGCTGGATTTTACAGGATTCCCGTTGACCAGTATGTTCCCGGCATCGGCAGCTTCCTGAATACGGTTCCGCGAAATATCCGACATGAGGTTGACAAGGTATTTGTCGATGCGAAGCATGGTTTGCCCTTTATCCACCTCAAACCGATAATGTTCGTACATCTCTTTTTGCTCTACGTAACCATCATCTTCATCTTCTACGTCTTCCAAATAATCTTTCGTCATGTAATGTCTTATATTTCTGAATAACAAACAATTTACTGTTGTATGATGGTTTTGTCAAAAGAAATCTTCATCCTTTTCTTTCTTTTTATCCTTTTCTTTTTCTTTCGGTTGAGCGGCTTTTTTATCTTCAGTTTCTGTTTGTTCTTTTAATTTCCCTTTATCAGTGGTAAGCCATACATCAACAGTAGCTCCCTCGGAAACGGGACTTCCTGCCGACGGTTGCTGGCGGTATATCACATAGTCGCTTTCATTTCCGTTAGGCACTTCATCGTATTCAACGGTACCGATGGAAAGTGAATCGCCTGATAATTCGGTAGTCGCGTCATCGAGCGAAAGACCAATGAGTGAAGGAGCTTCACCGCTTGGTTGACCCAACCCGTTCCCAATTAGCAAAACCACCGAACTTCCTTCAGGTAATCGCGCGCCCGGAGTAATTGTTCTTCCGTTGTATTGTAGCTCCAATACCAGGTCTTTGTATTCGGAAGGTACGTTCCTTACGCTGATAACGTTCAGCCCAACCGATCTTAGCATGGCATCTGCCTGACGGTAAGATACATCCATGATTTCGGGCAGGGGTACTTGTTTTACCTGTTTAGAATTTATAATCAGATAAATTGCCCTTCCTTGTTTTACCATCGAATTGGCCTGGGGTACTTGGTCAATAATAATTCCCAATTTTTTATCTCGAACATACACCGAATCGATCACCTGGACACGCAGCCCGTGTTTGGACAGAATGGCTTCTGCTTCTTCCGGATAAAGCCCGCGCAGGTCGGGAATGGTTTCTTCTTCTCCGTGATGGGTATATAAGCCCACCGCTATAAGCGTTCCCCACGACAAGGCAACAATAATGGCAATGGCTAATAATAAGTTTTTTAAAATAAATCCGGCAAAAGTTTCTTTCCAGAATTTTTTGAAATCCATTTTATTGAGATTTTTAAAAAGATAAATTATAGAGTGGCATGTTTCATCCTTTTTCTCTTATAAAAAGTTGCCAAATATACTTAATATTATTGGTTAACGGAAAAGGTACAAACAAAAAAAGTAAAAACTCCGGTTTGAAATTTTTACTTTTTTATTCTTTGTAAGCTGAATCGTTACGCTTTGTGGCGTCCTTCATCGGCAACGGTAAGTTTTGTTCTACCTTTAGCGCGACGGGATGCTAACACGCGACGACCGTTGGCAGTGGCCATTCTTTCACGGAATCCGTGTTTGTTTCTCCTTTTTCTTTGCGATGGTTGGAATGTCCGTTTCATTGCTTTTATAAGTATTTTTTGTTATTATTCGGTCTTTGAGTTTTGGGACTGCAAAAATAGTGTTTTTTTTTGATTTGACAAATTTGTTGATCTAAAATTCCCCGATTTTGCATTATTTTTCAAATAATTTCCAGTCGGGGGGATTTACCCCAAGCAAATGCCTGACAAAAAAGTCGAAGCGTTTATGCTCGCCATAGTCGCCACCCATGGTGTGGTTGGTTTCCGGAAGCACTACCAGTTCGAACTCCTTGTTTGACTTGATGAGGGCGTTGCACACTTGATAGGTCGAGGACGGATCGACGTTATCGTCCATCTCGCCAACAACGAGCATCAGCGGCCTATTCAGCAAATGAGCGTTTACTACGTTTGAATTTTCTTCGTATTGTTTTCCAACAGGATAACCCAGCCATTGTTCGTTCCACCAGATTTTGTCCATGCGGTTGTCGTGGCATCCGCAAGCCGAGTAAGCCGCTTTATAATGTTCGGGGTGGAACAGGACACCTGCCAAAGCTTCCTGCCCTCCGGCCGAAGCGCCGAAAATTCCAATACGGGTAGTGTCGATATACGGATATTTTTCGGCAAGCGCTTTTGTCCAGGCTACGCGATCGGGGAATCCCGCATCTTTCAGGTTTTTCCAGCATACTTCTTCGAAAGATTTGGTGCGGAACGATGTCCCCATTCCATCTATTTGTATCACGATAAAACCGAGTTCGGCTATGGGTGAGAGGTAGCGGTTGAAAGCAAAAAACGATTTTGGAACGTATTGGTCGCCCGGCCCGGCATAAATATATTCCAGCACCGGGTACTTTTTATCAGGACTGAAATTGGTGGGGCGCATGATGATACCCCATATGTCGGTTTTACCATCGCGCCCTTTGGCCACAAAAGGTTCGGGGGCTATCCAACTTGCTTTTTTCAGTTCAGAAATGTCGGCTTTAGCTATTGTCATTACTGTTTTACCGGTGATAGCATCCCTCAGTACGGTTACGGGTGGAATATCCACGGTGGAATAAGTATCGGTGAAATATGTGTAATCGTCCGAAAAAACAGCTTTGTGTGTGCCATATTCGGGTGTAAGACAGCGAAGTTCTTTTCCGTCGAAGCCTATTTTATAATAACGGGTCAGGTATGGATCTTCATCCGGATCGGCGCCACAAGCCGAAAATATGATTTCGCGTTTCTGGGTATCAAGCCGCACCACGTCCCTGACATAATATTGCCCTTTCGTAATTTGGTTTTTCACCGTTCCGGTATTGCTATCGTAAAGGTAGAGGTGGTTCCGGTCATCGCGTTCGCTGGCCCAAATCATTTCATGGGTTGCTGGTAAGTCTTTCCGGAAATAGCGGTTCCAGTTGATGTATTTCGGGGATGTTTCTTCAATGATGGTTTTAACTTTTCCTGTTTCGGCCGACATGGATAGGACGCGGTACACCTGATGACCCCGCTGATTGTATTCAAAAAATAACGAACGGCAATCGTCGGACCAACTGAACCCTCTGACTTCGAACTGGCTGTTCAGGAGGGTCGTGTCGGCTATAAACCGGTGAGCCGAAGCGATATCGAATATCACAGGGGTTCGAAACGGCAGGAGGTCGCCCGGTTTTGGATAATCGAACGTATGCATTTTAGGTTGTAGTTGGTCATCCGGCGACGATTCTATCAGGCTGATGCGGCGTATCTTCACCGAGTCTATTTTCATTACGGCGATTTTTTTTGAATCGGGCGACCATGAAATGTACACCGAATAGTAGCTGTGCGGACTGCCATCGGTGCTGATTTGTTGCTCGATGCCGTTTTTCAGATTTTTCAGAATAACGTTGTTGTCCCGGATAAAAGCCGATTGAGTTTTGTCCGGTGAAACAACGGGGTCGCCGGAAGTTTCGTAGTCGTATGTGCCCCAGTACGATTCGGTTGGCTCGGTATGTTTTCCCTTGCAAATGAGTTTTTCGCTTTTTGGCAGGTACACCATATCGCTGTCCCTGAAGATAAAACGAAGGCTATCGAGATGTTGAGATACATCAAGTTGTTTGAGTCCCAGCTTCTGATGGTCGAATGTTTGGCGCGTATAGCGATTGAGCGCGTTGGTGAATTTTTTGTGATCGAACAGCGGGCGAATCGTTTTTTTATCAGCGTTGGCCAACATGTACATCTTTCCTTCCGGGGCGTTATCGATGTACCAAAACGAATGTGTGCCGGCAATCCATTTTGGTTGTATATCAGCGTGATATGCTTTGTTTTTAAATTGTTCTGAAAGATGAAAAGCGCGGCGGTAGTCTTCAGGTGTTCCCTGCGCTAAAATTTTTATTCCACAAAACAAAAAAAATATTAGGAGAGAGTGTATCGTTTTCATTTTTTTGTCGTCATATATAAATAATGGCAAATATAATCAATTGTCGTTAATTGCCGAGCAGAGTGTCAGGCATCGTTTTTTTTGTTACTGTTTTTAGGAGCGGATTGAACAAAAAAATCTTAAAAAGGTTTCAGTCTTCAAAATCAGGATGCTATCCGGTTATTTCGGTCGTTCAGCTATTTTGGTTTTCGTAAAGAAGAACGATTGTATATGTTTGCAGGCAAATGTTTTGTTCAACGTCGTTTTGAAGGTAATACAACCGTTAAAACTTAGATTTATGAAGATATATTCATTTCTTTAGAGTTAAATAAAGTTAAATATTTGTTTTGTATATTCATGTTAATATTCAGATATATAATGTTTTATATATCATGAGTACATGAATCTTTGTAAAACAATAGTACTATGCAATACAAGGTACTAAAATTTTATATATTTTTGCAACGTTAATTAATATCAGAGTAAAGAAAAAACCAAAATATACAATGATTCAACTGACAAACATAAACAAAACGTACTACACCGAAAAAACTTCGTTGCACGTGCTGAAAGGTATCGATCTGCTGATCGACAAAGGGGAGTATGTATCCATCATGGGGGCATCGGGTTCAGGAAAATCCACGTTACTGAATATCCTCGGAATTCTCGATAATAATGATGAGGGAGAATATTTTCTGGACAACAAATTGATAAAAGATTTGTCAGAAAAGCAAGCCGCCTTTTACCGCAACGAAATGATCGGGTTTGTATTCCAGTCGTTCAATCTGATCAACTTTAAAAATGCGCTTGAAAATGTGGCGCTTCCGCTTTATTATAAAAATGTGAGCCGGAAAAAGCGCAACATAATGGCCATGGAATACCTCGACATGATGGGGCTAAGAGATTGGGCAACCCACATGCCCAGCGAAATGTCGGGGGGACAGAAACAGCGTGTAGCCATTGCCCGCGCCATTATTTCGCAACCCAAAATTCTGCTGGCTGATGAACCTACGGGAGCGCTCGACAGTACAACTACCATGGAAGTGATGAAGGTAATGAAGGAATTGAACAATAATGGGCTGACAACCATTGTTGTAACGCACGAGCGGTCGGTGGCCGACGAGACCCGGAAGATTATCCACATCAAGGATGGCTTGATCGAGAATATTGAAACTAAATAAAAAGTCCACAATTTAATAAGCCAATATCAAATGAATATATTACAGGAAATATTTGCCGGGTTGAGCCACAACAAACTGCGCACCGTACTAACGGGGCTGTCGGTTTCGTGGGGCATTTTTATCCTCATTATACTGCTTGGAGCCGGTAATGGCCTGAAAAACGGGGTAACATCCAATTTCAGCAGCCGGGCTACCAATACGGTTCAAATGTGGACGGGGCAATCATCGCTTCCTTACAAAGGGCTTAAAAGCGGCCGGAATCTTAACTTTGATCAACATCAAATCGATGATGTCAGGGATAAGATGCCTGAATCGGATAAAAGAACCGGAATCATCCAAAAGCAATTTGTGATTAATTATGGTAACGATTATGGAACATTCGATGTGCTGGGTGTCAATCCCGATTACCGGTTTGTTTTTAACCTGAAATTTGAAGATCAGGGAGGGCGTTTCATCAATCAGGAAGATCTTCGGCAAAATTCGAAAGTGGTGGTTATCGATAAAAAAGTAGCTGATGTGGTTTTTAAAGAAACTTCTCCGTTGGGTAAGTATGTGAAAATTGGCAACATCATGTTTAAAGTGGTGGGGGTAAATACGAAAAAGCAACGCTGGGGAAGTGGGAATGCTTATATCCCGTTTACCACGGCCCAGATGATTTACAACCCCAACCATAAGTTTGGAAGCATTGCCATGATGGTAAATGGATTGGATACCAAGGATGAAAACGATCAGTTCAACGACCGGTTGAAAAAAACCATGTCGAATAGTCTCCGTTTCGACCCGAACGACACGCAGGCACTTTGGGTCTGGAATTCGCAACGGGACTACATCGAAACCATGAAAATTTTTAATGGAATTACCATTTTCGTAGCTATCATAGGTATCCTTACGTTGATAGCGGGCATTGTTGGCGTCAGCAATATCATGCTGGTGTCGGTACGCGAACGTACCCGCGAGTTTGGCATCCGCAAGGCAATAGGGGCTAAACCATCAGATATTCTTCGGTCCATTATTGTGGAATCAATCCTGATAACCACGGCATTCGGCTATATTGGGATGGTAATTGGGGTGGCCATTACCGAAGGGATCAATTATGTGATGACATCCATGGCGGCTCAAAATCCATCGGATACCGGAATGTCGGTGTTCAAGGATCCTACCGTTCCACTATCGTACGTCATTATATCCACGCTGATATTGATTGTCTCGGGTATTATAGCCGGATACTTGCCGGCACGTAAAGCAGTTCGTGTAAAACCCATTGAAGCCATGCGCCAGGAATAAAAAAAAGAAAAGATTATGGAACTTTCAGATAAAAAACAAAGAAGTAGCTCGTTATTTGGTTGGATGTACAAATATTCGATTTTGGACCGCGACTGGTGGCAGGAAATCTGGATTACCATCACCCACAATAAATCGCGCAGCTTTCTCACTGCTTTCGGTATTTTTTGGGGTATGTTTATGCTGGTGGCCATGATTGGTTCGGGAAGAGCCTTGCAGCATGGCATGAATTCACAGATTGAAGGTTTTGCTACCAACTCCTGTTTTACCTGGGCCGAATTGACATCAGAACCTTTTAAAGGCTTCAAAAAAGGACGTTCATGGAATATCGAAAACAGCGATGTGAAGCTTATGTCCACAAAAATTCCTGAGATACAATATATTGCTCCCGTGCTTTTTGCCGGAGGAACTAACAATGTGGTACGAAAGGATAAAGTCGGTACTTTCAACGTAAAAGGCAATTATCCGGCGTACAACATGATTGATGCCAGTAAAATGGTCAAAGGCCGTTACGTCAACGATATTGATATTACGGAGGAAAGGAAAGTGTGCGTGATTGGGGAGAGGGTGGCCGAAGTGATGTTCCCGAACAACGAAGATCCCATTGGCAAAACGATAAAAGTAAACGGTATCTACTTTCAGGTGGTGGGCGTATCGAGCCATACCTCGAATGTAAATATCGGTGGAGATTCTCAGGAGACGGTTGTTTTACCGTTTACAACCATGCAGCAGGCTTTTAATCAGGGTAAAATTGTCCATTTTATTGCTACCACGGCCAAGCCGGGGATAAAAGTACAAGTTATCCAGGATAAAATTAAAGAAGTGTTGAGGTCGCAGCACGACATATCTCCCAAAGATGAAACCGCGGTAGGAGGGATGAATATCGAAGATCAGTTTACCATGTTTCTATATCTTGGTATCGGTATTGCCAGCCTTATTTGGGTCGTTGGGCTCGGAACTTTGATGGCCGGCGCCATTGGAGTGAGCAACATCATGCTGGTTACCGTTCGCGAACGAACCAAAGAAATCGGAATTCGGCGAGCCTTGGGTGCTACACCGAAAAATATTATTACCCAGGTGTTGAGCGAAAGCGTTGTGCTTACGATGATAGCGGGAATTTCAGGGATTGTGTTTGGTGTTGGGCTGCTATATCTTGTAGGAGTGGCTTTGAGCCATGGCGACCAGTTTTTTAAGGATCCGCAAATCAATTTCTCTGTGGCTATTATTTCACTGGTAATATTGGTAGTCATTGGGGCTTTAGCGGGGCTTTTACCAGCCAACAGAGCCATGAACATCAAGCCAATTGAAGCTATACGCGAGGAATAATTTATTGTTAAATATATATAAATCAGAAATATAAATAAAACAGAATATAACAAATATCATCATGAAAAAATTCTTTAAAATCTTTTTATTGGTTCTTTTGGGGGTAGCGGTGTTGGGTACTTTCTTTTATTTATGGAAAAAATCCCAACCGGTTGTAAAACAATACGAGATAACCGAGGTTACTGTCGGGAACATTGAAAAACGTACGGTAGCCACAGGTAAAATTTCGCCGCGCAACGAAATCCTTATCAAACCGCAAATGTCGGGTATCATTGCCGAAATATACAAAGAAGCAGGCAACAAGGTAACTGCCGGCGAAATTATTGCCAAAATCAAGGTGATTCCCGATATGGTAAGCCTTAATTCGGCCGAATCGAATGTGTCGCTGGCTCAGATTGCTTTCGACCAGAGCAAGAAAGATTTCGACCGCGATTCAAAACTTTTTGCCGACAAAGTGATTTCGAAAGAGGATTTTGATAAGACAAGGCTCCAGTACGAGCAATACAAACAGCAACTTGCCGCCGCGAAAGATAACCTGAGCCTGGTACGCGATGGTATTACCAGCAATAAATCGCAGATGAGCAATACTTTGGTGCGATCTACCATAAACGGAACCATTCTGGATATCCCGGTGAAAGTAGGAAACTCGGTCATCCAGTCGAACAATTTCAACGACGGAACAACCATTGCTACCGTGGCAAACATGAGCGACATGCTTTTTGTGGGTAAACTCGACGAAACCGAAGTGGGTAAACTGAAGGTAGGCATGCCGATGGATATTACCATTGGAGCTATGCAGGATCAGAAGTTGACGGCCAAACTTGAGTACATCGCGCCGAAAGGTACTGAAGAAAACGGAGCCATCATGTTCGAAATGAAAGCGGCCGTTTCCATTCCCGATGGGTTGTTTGTACGTGCCGGATACAGCGCCAATGCCGAGGTGGTTCTCAGTAAACGTGAAAACGTAATGACGGTTCCCGAAAGTTGTGTTGAATTCAATGGAGATACGGCTTTTGTATATGTCTTGAAAAAAGCTGTGCCACAGCAGTTTGAAAAGAAACGGGTGAAAGTGGGATTGTCCGATGGTATAAAAATCGAAATTCTCAACGGCCTGAAGGCAAAAGCCAAAATCCGTGGAGCCGAAATTGCGGATAAGAAAGATGACGTAAAAAAAGACAGCAAAAAATAACTGACTACTAACCGGTTGATAAAATTCTGTAGAAATGAGAAAAATAATATTGATAATTGCAACGGCCTTGGCTGCCATGCTGGCTCACGCTCAACAAGGATGGACCTTACAGCAATGTGTCGATTCGGCTTTGGTTCACAATTGGAACGTGAAACAGTATAACCTGAGGTCAAAAACGAGCGAAATAAATTACAAACAGGCTCAAAACGACCGGCTTCCATCTTTAAACGGTTCGGGTGCTTTTAACCTGGGCTTCGGGAGCATAAAAGTTTCACAAGTCGATCCCAACAATCCCAATACGGTACAATACGTGTATGTAAATTCAACCTCGAAACAGGCAAGCCTTGGATTGGATGCTGGCCTTACGCTCTACTCGGGTCTTCGCATCAAGCACAACATCGAAGCCCGGAATGCCGATTTGCAGGCATCATACGCCGAAAAGAAGCTTCAGGAAGACAATGTAAAGGTCAACGTGTCTTCGGCTTATCTTCAGGTACTGCTCGATAAGGAGCTGCTTCAAGTGGCAGCCGATCAGTTGGCGCTCACAAAAACCAAAATCGAACAGCGAAAATCGTTGATCGACAATGGAAAAATGGCTGAAGGTGAAATGTATGAGCTTGAATCGCAACTGGCAAAGGAAGAACTGAACAAAACCAAGTCGGAAAACGCGCTGAAACTCGATTTGCTCACCCTCGCCCAGTTGATTGTGGTAAAAGACGTGGATAATTTCGATGTATATGTTCCTGAAACGTTTCCCGAAGAGACGCTTGGATTGGTTTCCGCAAATTCCATCTACGAGAGTGCGGTAACTCATCGGCCCGAAATCAAGTCGGCAGAGTACCGCCTGCTCAGCAGCGAAAAAGATGTATTGGTCAACAAAGCAGGCGCTTATCCTACGTTGAGCTTAGTGGCATCTTCAAATACTTATTATTACAATGGAACCAACGCGGTGAACGATCCGTTCAGTTCACAGTTTAAAAACAACTGGAATACATCGGTCGGACTGTCGTTGAAGATTCCGATTTTCAATCAGTTTCAGGTGAAAAATTCAGTAGCGAAAGCAAAAATAGCCGTTGAAAGCAGCAAAGTCGATTTATCAACCGCGAAGGAAGATTTGAAAAAAAGCATCGAACAGGCTTATTACAACGCCGTAGCTGCGAAATCACGTTGGGAAGCCGCGCAGAAATCGGAAATGGCCGCCCGCGAAGCATACCGTTTCAGCAATCAGAAATACGAAGCCGGCAGGGCATCGCTCTACGATTTATATCAGGCCAAAAGTAACCTGACTCAGGTGCTGGGCGAGAAATCGCAGGCAAAATATGAATATGTTTTCAGAATGAAGATTCTGGAACTGCTGAAGTAAAACAAAAGATGCCGCATCTTTTTCATGATGATTGTTTTCCAAACAATTTATGTTTTAAACCTGTAAACTATATTTTTTATGAATGCAGATAATATTAAATCGCAAATGCGAAAAGGATATCTCGAATACTGCATATTGCTGGTTTTGAAAAAGAAACCGGCATATACATCGGATATTATCGCTGAGCTGAAAGAGGCGAAGTTAATTGTCGTCGAAGGCACTTTGTATCCTCTGCTCACGCGATTGAAAAATTCGGGATTGCTCGATTACAAATGGGAAGAATCCACACAGGGGCCTCCCCGCAAATATTATGAAATGACGCCACTCGGGTATAAGTTTCTCGAGGAACTTGAAAATGCATGGAACGAAATCAACCATGTAATTACCAAAATAAAAACAGATGATGCCGCTTAATCCCGATGTGTAATTACATTCCATCTTATTAATGTTCAATCAATTAAACAAGCATGGTTGGCAAACCATATAAAGTTGTGGTTGCCATAGCATGCGGATTCCATGTAACGAATTTTTAAAATAGAAAATAAACACATGAAACACCCATGACCAAATAAAGATTTTGGACACATAAGGGAATGATTATATATTAGCAAACAATTCACTATACCTGTCTTGTTCTCCCTTTAGAGGGGTAGGGGGCAGATATAAAAATTATAAACACATGAAAAAAACATTGACCGTTAATTTAAACAACATAGTTTTCCACATCGACGATGATGCCTATGATGCGTTGCAAAACTATTTGAACGAAATTGAAAAATATTTATCGGAAGATGAGAAAAAAGAGGTGATGTCTGATGTAGAATCAAGAATAGCCGAACTGTTCAACGAACGTCTTCAGAAAAATAAAAATGTGATCTCTGTTGAAGATGTCCAGGAGATTATCGAAATTTTAGGTAAACCGAGCCAGTTTTCATCCGAAGATGACGAATCCGAAGAACAACAAGAAGGTAAAAAGGCCAAAAGTGAAACCCGCTATTCTGGTAGGCGTCGCTATTACCGCGATCCCGAAAACGCCATTCTCGGAGGTGTCGCCGGTGGAATCGCGGCTTACCTGGGTTGGGATGTTACACTGATACGAATCGCGTTGGTCGCCCTCGTGTTTTTCGGGGCCGGAACCATTGTGCCGATTTATATTATTGTCTGGATCGTAGCTCCGGCGGCGCTTACAGCTCCGCAACGACTCGAAATGCAGGGCGAAAATGTAACGGTGGACAGTATCAAGTCCGAAATCAACAAAGGGGTTAACAATGTAAAATCGTATGTTGAGAGCGATAAATTTAAAACTGCATCGAAAACTTTCGGCGAAAGATTAGTGGATTTTTTGAAGGTAATTCTTAAAATTTTCACAGGATTGATCGTCGGTGTTTTTGCCACTGTAGGCATTATTATTCTGGTTGCGCTCCTTTTTGGATTTTTCGGCCTTTTATTTAACCACGAATTTGTATTTGGCATACCTACCCACGAAATCATGAACGGCTTTAATATTTCGGCCGATAAACTATCAGTACTTATTATTTCGCTGATTTTAGTTGTGGGATGTCCAATATTTATGCTGATTTACTGGTTGGTAAGGATGTTTACACATCGTACCGACCACCCCAACCGTTCCACATCTTTACCCTGGGTAATTTTAATATTATGGGTTGCGGGGTTATTTATGCTTTTCGGAAGTGGAACCAATACCATTATTAAAGATGTTTTGAGGAACCGGAACGGAATGGCTTGGGTGGATGATAATTCGCCTTTCAAACAAGAATGGCGGAATGCCGATAATTTCCATAAAATAGATGCATCGGGGAATATTGAATTGATACTCAAGCAGGATTCTACTCAAAAAATTCTTGTCGAAGCACCGGAAGGCTTTTTACCACGGGTAAAAACCGAATTTTCAGATGGCGAGCTTAAAATATATACTGATAAAACGTTTTTCAACCGCCAGGTAAGAGTTACGGTTTATTCAAAGTCGTTAACCGAACTAATTGTCTCCGGCGCCTCCAAAGTGTACGCTGCCGATTCCACATTCCGCTTCAACGATTTGAAACTTGAATTGCACGGAGCGAGCGAAGCGCACATGAAAGTATTTGTAGCCGGTTTGTTCGATGTCAACGTTTCGGGGGCTTCGGATGCCGATTTTTCAGGAACTACGGGGAAGTTATATCTCGAATCGTCAGGTGCGAGCGGAGTTGATGCCAACCAGCTTATAGCCCGTACTGGGGATATACATGTGTCGGGTGCCAGTCATGCCGATGTAAATGTTAGCGATACCCTCGATGCTGAGGCGTCAGGCGCCAGCCATATCGGGTTCTCTGGAAGTCCAAAATCCATCAACAAATCATCCAGTGGTGCTTCGGAGATTGAACACAACTAAAAAACTTGTTCAGATATAAAAAGATCAACCCTGAAAATTTCGTTTTTCAGGGTTGATCTTTTTATGAACCAATCTTTTATTGTAATCCAGCGGCCTGGCAGGTGCAAATCAAATTTCTGTCGCCAAAGGCGTTGTCAATTCTTCCAACGTTCATCCAGAATTTGTTTTCGGCTACCCATTGGGTAGGGTAGGCTGCTTTTTCCCTGCTGTAGGGATGTTTCCATTCCGACGATACTATTTCGTATTCGGGGTGTGGAGCATTTATCAGTACGTTGTCGTTTTTATCGGCAATTCCACATTCTATTTCTTTAATTTCATTGTATATCGATAGCATTGCTTCCACAAAACGGTCGAGTTCGGCCAACGATTCACTTTCGGTAGGTTCTACCATTAGCGTACCGGGTACAGGAAAAGATACGGTAGGCGCATGAAAGCCATAGTCCATCAGCCTTTTAGCTATATCTGTTTCAGTGATTCCCGTGGTTGCTTTAAAGTTTCGGCATTCCAGGATTAGTTCGTGCCCCACTCTTCCGTTTTCACCACGATACAATACTCCAAAAGTATCTTTCAGTTTTTCGGCCAGATAATTGGCGTTTAAAATAGCGGCTTCGGTGGCTTCCCGCAGCCCATCAGCACCCATCATTCGGATGTATCCGTAAGTTATGGGTAGCACGCCGGCACTGCCATACGGTGCGGCCGCAACGGTATTTAACCCAAAATGTTTGTCGGGAAGAAATGTTTTCAAATGTTCTGCGGCACAAATCGGGCCTACACCGGGGCCACCTCCGCCGTGAGGAATGGCAAATGTTTTATGTAAGTTCAGGTGGCAAAGGTCAGCCCCGATAGTTGCGGGGTTGGTGAGTCCAACCTGAGCGTTCATGTTGGCGCCATCCATATACACTTGTCCGCCACATCGATGTATGATTTCGCACAACTCTTTGATAGAAGCTTCGAAAATACCGTGAGTCGATGGATAGGTAATCATGCAACCCGCCAGGCGATCTTTGTTTTGTTCAGCCTTCTCGCGCCAGTCGGTTACATCGATATTTCCCAATTCATCGCATTTTACCACTACAATGTCAAATCCGGCCTGATGAGCGCTGGCGGGGTTTGTGCCGTGTGCCGATGCCGGGATCAGAATAAGGTTTCTGTCGGATTGCCCCATGTGTCGTAAATATTCCTTTATGGTGATGAGTCCGGTAAATTCACCTGCCGCTCCCGAATTCGGCTGGAGGCTGCAAGCTGCGAAACCTGTAATGGCGCAAAGATATTCTTCCAATTCTTGTATCAGGATATTGTAACCTTCGGTTTGATCGGCTGGCGCTAACGGGTGGATGGCCGCAAATCCGGGATAAGTGATCGGAATCATTTCAGATGCCGCGTTCAGTTTCATGGTACACGATCCGAGCGAAATCATTGAGTGTGTAAGCGAAATGTCGCGACGTTCCAGTTTCTTTATGTAACGCATCATTTCGGTTTCGCTTCTGTATATGTTGAAAACTTCGTGTTGCAGGTAGGAGGATTTTCTTTCAAATTTTTCGTCGAACGATTTCAGGTTGTCAAAATCATCCTCTTTTGCGAATACCGGGTGATTGTTGGCCGCCAATGCAAGAATTTCAATGAGGATATTGACATCTTCCACATCGGTTGTTTCGTTAATGCTTATACCTATTTCACCCGTTTCAAAATATCTGAAATTTACTTCGTGTTCCAGCGAAATTTTTTTTATGTTTCCAGCAGAAACTTCGGCAGGTAATGAAATTTTCAAGGTGTCGAAGAAATTTTCGTTTTCCTGCGCATAGCCGTAAACTGGTAATATTTCGTTGATATATGTAGTGATAGCATGAATCCTGTTGGCAATCTCTCTTATTCCATCGGCACCGTGATAAACCGTATAAAATCCCGCCATTGAAGCTAATAAAGCCTGAGCGGTACAGATATTTGAAGTGGCTTTTTCCCTTTTGATATGTTGTTCGCGTGTTTGCAGCGCCATCCGGTAAGCCATCTTTCCGTTTACATCTTTGCTGATACCAATGATACGTCCCGGCATATCTCTTTTATATTCGTCTTTTGTAGCGAAGTAGGCTGCAGAAGGACCTCCGTACGACATTGGAATTCCCCAGCGCTGTGTACTTCCCACTACAATGTCGGCACCCCATTCCCCCGGAGGTGTCAATAAAGCAAGACTTAAAATATCTGCTACCACTGTTACTTTGCTATTTGTCTTGTGGGCATTTTCCACAAACTCCGCATAATCCTCTACACTTCCATTCGAGTTTGGATATTGGACAATAGCGCCAAAAATTTGTTCTCCAAAATTAAAGGAATCATAATCCCCAGCAACTATTTTGATATTCTGCACTTTGGCTCTGGTGTTGATAACCGCGAGCGTTTGTGGGAAAATATTTTTATCTACAAACAGCACATTGGCATTGTTTTTGATCTGATCGCGTGTCCTCAAGTTGTGCATCATTGTTACAGCTTCGGCGGCGGCGGTAGCTTCATCCAAAAGCGACGCGTTTGCAAGCGGCATTCCTGTAAAATCGGAAACTGCCGTCTGGAAATTAAGCAACGCTTCGAGGCGTCCTTGTGAAATTTCGGCTTGATAAGGAGTGTAAGATGTGTACCAGGATGGATTTTCAAGTACATTTCTTTGAACAACTGCTGGTGTGTAGGTGTTATACCAACCAAGGCCGATATATGAATTGTAAATTTTATTTTTTGAAGCAATGTCATTGATAAGACCGAGAAACTGAAACTCACTTAATTTTTCGGGCAATTTGATTTTTTCCGATAATAAGATAGATGATGGAAGAACATCTTTTAAAAATTGAGATAAGTTTGAACAGCCAGTTTTGGATAGAATGAGATTCTTATCCTTTTCGCAGATACCTATGTGTCTGTCAACTAAATTTTTAGCCATATTTTAATGTTGTTGATTTAAAAAATCAAAAATACAAAAAATATTGTTTTGTAGGTAGAGGATTCAAAACTATCAATAATGTTGTAAATCATCAAATTTAATATCATTTTATACTGATTTGTTGGGGGTATTATTTGATTTATTATTAGGAACTGATTGAAATCTTGAATATCAGGGTTGCCGAATGGAGAAATAATCACACGTAAAATATTGTAATAATAGTTAAATTTAGTTTATTTCTAATTTTAGGTCAAATTTTTATGAATAAAGTTCAATTTTTAAGAAAATTATTTGTAATTTTGCCAACATATTATGTATAAGTTTATTTGAATTAATATCAACTAATGTAAAAATAGAGTTATGAAAAAAGTTTTATTAAGTGTTTTTTTATCAGCAACATTGCTGACTTTTAATGTAAATGCTCAGGATGCTAATGCCAAAGCCCATTGGTCTGCCGCTATCAAGGGAGGTCTTGATTATTTTAGAGTTGATCCTGACGCAGGAAGTTACAAAAGCCAAACCAGCTGGACTGTTCCAGGCCTTACTCTCGAATATACCATCAATCCTTTGGTAGGTTTGGGCGGTGAGCTTCAGTATTTGGCTTACAACAGAAACAATTCGGTTGACCACTCAAATGGTACTTTTGATGTAACGTTATTCGGTGCCGTAAACCTAAGTAATTTGTTGATTCCTAAACGTACATCCAATTGGAGCCTGTATGGAAAATTAGGTGCTGGCGCAGCTTTTTATCATTACAACGTGTACACAAATGATGGGTACAGTGAAAAAAAAGACGGTAGCGGTGTTAGTCCGGTAGTAGTTCCTGGTTTACTTTTGGAATATAGCCTTGGTAAGTCTTGGGCTTTGAATGGAGAACTCCAATATCGGATTTACACTAAAAACGATTTAGGTGGTGAAACTTTTGGTCGCGCGGGAGATAACAACGATGCCATTGCCGCTACTATTGGCTTACGTTATAAATTCGGTGCAAAATCGAAATCACATGTACGTAACATGAGCATGGATGAATTCTATCCACAGCCTGTTCCTACGGTAATTGAAAAATCCAATCCATATGATGATACTGATATCAAAAAACGTTTGGATGCTCTTGAAAAAGACAATGGTTCGAATAAATCGCGTCTTGACAAACTTGAAAATGATTTGAAAGACCTGCAAAACAAACCTGCCGGAAGTTCTATCAGCGCATCTTTCGACAATATCGAATTTGATTTTGGATCGAACAAACTAACAGCTGAATCTAAAGCTACATTAGATCAGGTTGCTAAAATATTGAATAGCTACCCTGCTGAAAAGATCAACATTAATGGTTATACCGATAATATCGGAAGTAATGCTGTAAACAAAAAATTATCGCAGGCTCGTGCTGCTGCTGTAAAAGAATATTTGATTTCGAAAGGTGTTAAAAATATTTCCGCTGTTGAAGGTTATGGTGAAGACAAACCAATTGCTTCGAACAGTACCGCGGAAGGACGTCAGAAAAACCGTCGCGTAGAATTTGAAATTATTAAATAATAATTGAATATCCAATTTAAACAAAAAACTCCGGTACAACTTACCGGAGTTTTTTTGTTTGAGAAAATTATGGAGCTGGTATAAACTTATGAGGGTGCGTATAGGTAATTTGCGTATTTTGTGTTCCATTTTCCTTTTTTGGATACACCACCCATTTATGGCCAAAATGCGGATTTTACGGAGAGAGGAAATGATTGATGCTATCTTTCCCAGTTTTTCAGCTCGTTGTATAATCGTTGAACAGGCAACCCCATGACATTAAAATAAGATCCTTCAATAAATTCAACACCAATGTAGCCTATCCATTCCTGAACGCCATAAGCTCCAGCTTTATCGTATGGTTGAAATTTATTGAGATAATATTCTATTTCATAGTCGGTTAATTTTGCAAACCGAACCTCCGATATAACATGGAATACCTTTTTTTTCTTCTTTGTCTTCACGCACACACCGGTAATAACCTGGTGTGTTTTCCCTGATAAATGCCTTAGGATTGAGAAAGCATCTTGATAATTCTTGGGTTTGCCATATACCTTCCCTTCAAGCCATACAATTGTATCGGCAGTGATGAGCATGGTATCATTGTTCATTTCCGGAAACGACATCGCTTTTTTATCCGCGAGATACATTGGAATATCCACACCAACCATTTCAGGCGGATATGATTCGTCGGTATTATACGTTACAACTTCAAACGGGATGTTTAATCCTTTCAGCAACTCCTGCCTCCGTGGCGATTGAGATGCCAGTATGATGTGGTATTTACTCAAATGAGATAGCATATAATTAATTGCAATTTATTATTTTACAATAAAGATATTGAAGATATTGATGTGAAAGGCGACAGCTATGATGTAATAAAAGATAAAGCCATAACTGATTCCTGCTACCATTATTATTTTCAACCAGTTTGATATTTGATGATATTCAGCCGGGGTGCCGGCTTTGTGTATAAAATAAACTAATAGCAATAACGGCACAACGATTATGGCTAAAGTATATTTCAGGGTTAAATCTGTCAGGAATCTCCAATGCAGCGCGTTCACAGTTAAAAGTAATAAAACAACTAACAAAATAAGGAGATAAATAAATAGTTTTGTTTTTTTTGGACCCCAGACTATTGGCATGGTGCGACATTCCATTTCTCTGTCGCCAAATTCGTCTTCCATATCCTTAACAATTTCCCTGATCCATGTGGTAAGGAAAGCGAACAAAGCGAAGCAACCTGAGATAAGGTAAAATGATGACGGGATTGGAGTTTCGTAAATGAGCTTCCCAAATTTGTTTTCGAGTAACGAAACCTGAAAAATAACAACGGTGAGTATGGTAAGCGCTGAACTGAACGAAACAATAATATTTCCGGTTAGGAACTGACGTTTATAACTTGATGAATAAAACCAGAGTAGCCCGGGTATGATCACAAAAATAAAAGCGAGCGTAAAACTTTTACAAAGAACTGCCACAATCAATCCGAAGATAATGCCGGTTAAGGTGGTAGCCACGTATACTCCCATTGCAGCCCGGCGTGTAAGGTCTTTACCCACGATTTGAGTTTCGGGGTGGTTCAACGCATCAATCTTTATATCAAAGTAATCGTTCAGGGCGTATCCTCCGGCGGCTATCAGTACGGTTCCGGCAACCAGCAACCAAAACAAGCTTACCCCCTGACTGTATTCAAATCCGTACACTTGCATTACAGGCAATAAAACCACCTGACGGATGACAAATTGAATGTACGCGATAAAAATGAGGTTCCTGAACCGAATGAGTTTGAGAAAGTTTGCCATTGTTTTCTATGCGGGTTATTTGATTTTCCGGGCGTTTTGCTTGGCTTTGTCGTGAATCAGCATGCTTATCTCCCGGTAAAGATTTTTATACTGTGGTTTATCGTTCAATAAACTCATGTGCTTCGATATGATATTGTCATCGAACCTGACTGCCGGTCCGGTTTGCGCTTCGGTTGGCGACAATGTCTTTACCTTTTCAGCTGTCTCGATGATGAGAGGTTTTAATACGTCGAATGGTAAATTGCTGTCAATCAGTATTTCTTCGGCTATCGAGTACATGAAATTGCTAAAATTGCAGGCGAAGACCGCTGCCAGATGTATCCGCTTTCTTTGATCCGAGTTCACTATATATACGTTGGCTGTTAATAATTTTGCAATTGATTGTATTTTTTCAATTGTATTTTTGTTATTTCCTTCGATAAAAACGGGTATGGTTGAAAAATCCACTTCTTTATTTTTCGAGAAAGTTTGCAACGGATACATAACACCATAATTTTCTCCGGCATCTTTGAAAATTCTCATTGATACACTTCCTGCCGTATGTATGTGAAGGGCATTCGGCAGGTTTATTTCTTTAATAACGTCTGGTAACGCACTGTCCTTTAGCGCATAAATGTATATATCGGCCTCTTTGTTAATGTGTTTGATATTTGTGGTAAACGGAATTTTTAGTTTCCCGGCAAGTTGTGCAGCCGATGATTCGGAACGGCTGTAAACCTGTAAAATTCTAAATCCCTTTGCGTGTAAATTTTTAGCTAAATGAGTGGCTACATTACCAGCTCCCAAAATAACGATATCTTCCATTCTATATCAGCAAAATACAAATAAATAAATTCAAAAATCAAGGTATGATGTGTCGTGGGTTTTATTTGCCCCGTTTGATTCCAAAGACCAGTATGCCGCCTGCTAAAATCAGCAATAATGGCCAGATATAATTGGAGATGTTTTGCGTGAGTTTGATAATATCCGATAGCCTGAACAGCAACCCTACTATAATCAATACCCAGCCAATGTTCTTGTTCTGATGTGCAAAAAGGAAAATAATACCAATGATCAGGGGGTAATTTTTAATGTCAAAAACATATTCGGATATTTCAGGCGGAATAATGCTTAACTGACGGAAAAGAAACAGTATTCCAAAAACCAGAAGCGTTATGCCCCATGCTAAACGATTGTCTTTCTTTGTTGCTGCCATTGTTTGTTCAAATTAAATCTTTCGTAATTTATTTTATTAAATATGAGTTCGTTTTCGTTGTGTTCCAACTTTGTTTCATTCGGGTAACCAATTGAAACAATACAATTTATCCTGAAATTATCCGGGATGCCAAGTAGTTTTGAAATGTAATTTTCTGCTGACTGATTGTCTGACTTCTTTCTGTCTCTGATTTGTACCCATACACTTCCTAAACCCAAACTTTGAGCTTGAAGTTGGATATTAAATGCTGCGATTGACCCATCTTCAATCCAGCAATCACTTACGGTTGGGTCGGTCATAACAACAATGGCTAACGGAGATTCAGAAAGCATCTGTGCTCCGTGTTCCCTGCATTGCGAAAGCAGTATCAGGGTTTCCTTTTCGGAGATGACCACAAATTCCCATGGCTTTCTGTTTTTTGATGATGGCGACATTAACGCCGCTTCCAACAAAGTTTCAATTTTGTCTTCTTCTACCGGTATATCCAAATAGTGTCTTATGCTTCTCCGTTTTTTTATCAGTCGCGAATATTCCTGCATAAAATTTGAATTTACTTTAATTGCAGCAAATGTTTGGTTATCAGATATTGGATCGGATTTTTATCGTTCATTAGTCCTTTTAAACGTTCGAATGGCAACGACACTTCAGTTTCACCCATGTAATAAGGCGCAATTTCATAAGGGTTAAATACATAGTTTATGCTCTCGTCTGTAATATAAAAATTGCCGTTCGGTTTAATCGATTCGGTCCAGTAGTCGGTGTCTTCCAAGCTGATAATCGGGTCATCATCTTTATCTTCCTTGCTTTCTTCCACAATCCGCTTCTTGATCAGTTCTGAAAGCGGTAAGGTGTAATTTTTAACAAACAAATCCGATTCGGTGATCAGTTTGCCCGTGTGCAGGTTAAAATTAAAGAAGAACCGTGTTTCCATTCCGTGAGCTCCACCCATGAACACATATTTGTCTATGCCATAGGTATAAATGTTCTCGTCGCTCAACAAGGAATAGCCTTGGTAATTATGTTCGTTATAGATCGATGTCCTTTTTTGCTCGACACCAGATAGCGATTGGATAAAGCCAAGGTTATCAGATACATAGTCTCTTTTCAAGTCGGCGACAAACATGTTTACCACCGAATCGTTGGAAAATTTTATGTATTCTTCGCCAAATAAGTTGGTAATAACCGTGCTCCGAATATAACGGAGAATAGTGTCGTTTTTGAATTTCGAGGGAATTTCAACCTGCAATTCCACCAATAGTTTCCCTTTCGTTGTATCGTTTGTAAGATAATAGGTCGAAGAGAAATCTTTTTCATCTGTTTTTACTGTCTTCTTTGAACATCCTGCCAGCAAAGCAACAGTTATCATTGCAGAAAAAACAATAAGATATTTTTTCATCTGTTTATATAATTGTTTTTTAATGATTAGTTGAAGTTTTTTTGTATTGTATCTCTGTTTTTACTTGCAAATACTTCGTTTCAACTAAAAAAAAGCTCCATGTAATTTGGATAATAATGCGATAAATTAATGAACCAATTTGTTCTGAAAAATCGATTTTGAAAACATTTTTTTCAGACGGCAAATTTACAAATTAAATAGCGAATTTGGAGAATATTAAAAAAAAATGAACAAAATAAATTATATAAATGATTTTTCATATATTTGTGGCGATAAACTGTTGTTTGTTTATGTGTTTGGCAAGATATGTTGTCCGGCTTTTTTAGTAAAAGATGGTTTTTCTTTTCGGAAATTGCAGGTTACTTATCGTTGTTTTATTACAGAATTGAGCAACAAGAAAATTAATAACACAAAATAATGAACTTATGAGATTAAAAAACAGAATTTTGACGATTGTGGCTTTATTTGTCGCAGTTACATTTGTTGCCGCTCAAACCCAGCCTGCTCCAAAAGCGGAAAAGAAGCATAGAACAGAAGTAAGACAAGAAAAAGGAAAATGCGACAAGCATAAAGCCGCCTGCGAAAAGAAGGATGGCAAATGCTGTAATGGGAAAGCCAAATTTGCTAAATGCGGAAAAGACCGCAAATGTAAGGGTGAATACAAATGTCCGAAAGACAAAAAATGCGGAATGAAAGGCGATGCCAAATGCAAAGCCGAAGGTAAACCTTGTAAAAAAGAAGGTGAATGCAGAAAAGGTGAAGCCGGAAAATGCTGCAAAGATGGTAAAAAAGGAGAAAAACCAGCTCCCGAACAACCTGTAAGGAAATAATCCCGACAGGATATTCTTTAACCCCGGTTTTCCGGGGTTTTTTTGTTTCTTATTGCTCCGACAACAAACGATTTAACTCATAAAAACGTGTTTACTATAAAAACCGACATTCCGGATTATCCTTTCAAAATTGATTACAAAGATCAGTTAATGTTTTTGGGATCCTGTTTTTCCGAAAACATTGGATCGCGTTTCACGAATGCTTTTTTTTCTACCGAAGTCAATCCGTTCGGTGTCCTGTTCAATCCTGTTTCGGTGTCCAACGGATTGCACCGTATGCTTAGTGGCAGGCTTTTTGTTGATGATGAGCTTTTCCGGTACGGTTCGCTCTGGAACAGTTTCAGCCATAGTTCTTTGTTTTCCGGTACCGATAAAATCGAAGCTCTTGATTACATGAATAGGAGGCTGATGGATGCGAGCCGGTTTTTATTGAGCGGAAAATTCCTGTTTATCACATTCGGCACGGCTTGGGTTTTCAGGTTAAAGGCCGATGGCAGGGTTGTTTCGAACTGTCACAAACTTCCCGCTGATAATTTTATCCGGACAAGACTTGATTCGAAACAAATTGTAGCTGATTTTTCCGAGCTTATCGGGAAAATAAACGAAGTAAATCCATCGTTGAATATTATTTTCACGGTCAGTCCGGTTCGTCATCTGAAAGATGGTTTAATCGAAAACAACATCAGTAAAAGTACGTTGATTTTGTCTGTTCACGAGTTGGTGGAACAATTTCGGAACGTATTCTATTTTCCTGCATACGAAATGGTGATCGATGAATTGAGGGATTATCGTTACTATGCGGCCGATATGATGCATCCGTCCGATGTGGCGGTAGATTACATTTGGCAACAGCTGGGAAAGACTTTTTTTAATCAGGATACCATGGCGCTTAAGCAACGCCTTGAACAGTTGTTTGCCGATATGCAGCATCGTCCGCTCCATCCTTCCTCCGAGGAATTCCGGAAGTTTGTTGATAGCGTGGAAAAAAAGAAAGAAAGTTTGATGGAAGAGTTTCCGTTTTTAAACGGAAGGCTTTAGTAAAAAATAAAGACCCGGCAACTTTCCGGGTCTCTATAAAGAATTTTGTTTTGATTTTTTTTTACAAGCCAAAAGCCTCTGCTACAGCTTTAAATACGATTTCACCTTTTACAATGTTCAGTCCTTTGCGCAGGTCTTCGTTTTCCTTGCAGGCCTTTTCCCACCCATTATCGGCAAGTAAATGCGCGTATGGAAGAGTGGCGTTGGTAAGTGCCAATGTCGATGTGAAAGGTACCGCTCCTGGAATGTTGGCCACACAGTAGTGCGAAATGCCATCAACCTGATAAACCGGATTGGCGTGTGTGGTTGGTACCGATGTTTCGAAGCAACCACCCTGGTCGATAGCCACATCCACCATTACAGATCCTGGTTGCATCAGCCGGAGCATATCTTTAGTAATTAAATGGGGCGCTTTAGCGCCGGGTATCAGTACCGCTCCGATAACAAGGTCGGTATGAGGCAGAAGCTGTTCAATGTTGTATTGCGACGACATGAGGGTGTCCACATTGGCAGGCATAATTTCGCTCAGGTAACGTAGCCTGGGCAGCGAAATATCGGCCAGCGTAACGTGCGCGCCAAGACCTGCAGCCATGAAAGCGGCCTGAGTGCCTACAATTCCACCTCCCAAAATAAGCACATTTGCGGGTTTTACCCCCGGAACGCCACCCAGCAGGATTCCCTTGCCTCCTTTGGGCTTTTCAAGGTACTTAGCGCCTTCCTGGATAGACATTCTGCCGGCAACTTCCGACATGGGAATCAGCAGCGGAAGTGTATGATCTTGTTTTTCAACAGTTTCGTAAGCCAAACATACTGCTTTGCTTTCGATCATGGCGTGTGTGAGTTTTTCGTTGGACGCGAAATGGAAATATGTGAAAACAAGTTGGTCGGGGCGGATAAGTTCGTACTCGCTTTCGATAGGTTCTTTTACCTTGATGATCATTTCGGCGCGAGCGTAAACTTCAGCGGGTGTCGAAAGCATTTCTACTCCTGCTTTTTCGTATTCTTCGTTGCTGAATCCACTGTTGACGCCGGCATTTATTTCGGCAAAAACTTTATGCCCTTTTTGAATAAGTGTTTTTGCACCCGCCGGAGTAAGCGCAACCCTGTTCTCGTTGTTTTTAATTTCTTTTGGTAATCCGATTATCATAACATTTTTAATTTTTTGGTTGAATATGTATGGATAATAATTTTTAGTGCGGTAAAAGTACAAATTTATCTTTTAAATTGTAATATAAAATTCATTAATTTTCATCTTTCTACTATATTTTAAATAATATTTATTGATAATCAAAATATTAATTAAGTTATAGTTTTTATGAATATTGAGATGTCAGTGCTGTATTTTAACATTAAATTATTTTAAAATTATGAATAAATCGACGAAATTTTGCTTGTTTACTTATAAATTGAAAGTGGCAGAAATGTGTGGTGTTAAATTGTTCACTTTTTGACATTTTCTTGAATTTTAAAGCCTATTTTTATCGTTAAAAAACAGTAGTTGCAACAAAAGACGTTCGGTTTTCGTTTTTGCTGTTGAGTGTTGATTTAATAGGGCAAAAAGGAGTCAATTTTCAGAAAAAGCAAACGAACGTTATTTTTTATATAATATCATTCCGATTGCAATAATTTTTTTGTAATTTTGTCAGTGTTAATGTGCCATAGTTGTCAGTAGATAAATTTTATTGGAATATGCAACAATCTGAAATACAATCGGTAAAACAAAGGTTTGGTATCATAGGCAATTCGGAATTGCTCAACCGCGCAATAGATATTGCGGTACAGGTGGCGCCTACTGATCTTTCGGTGCTGATTACTGGCGAAAGTGGTGTGGGAAAAGAGAATTTTCCACAGATTATCCATCATTATAGCCATCGCAAGCACGGCCCTTATATTGCGGTGAACTGTGGAGCCATACCTGAGGGCACTATCGATTCGGAATTATTCGGACACGAAAAGGGCTCGTTTACAGGAGCTACTGCCGATCGCAAAGGCTATTTCGAAGTGGCCGATGGCGGAACTATCTTTCTCGATGAAGTGGGAGAGCTGCCACCTTCTACTCAGGTGAGGCTGTTGCGTGTGCTCGAAACGGGTGAATTCATCCGCGTGGGTTCATCAAAAACCTTGAAAACCAACGTCCGTGTAGTGGCAGCTACTAATCTGAACATGATCCAGGCTACCCGCGAAGGCCATTTCAGGGAGGATTTATATTATCGCCTCAATACGGTTCCCATTGCTGTGCCGGCCCTGCGCGATAGGAAAGAGGATATTCCATTGTTATTCAGGAAATTTGCATCCGATTTTGCTGAAAAATATCGTATGCCGCCTATTCGCCTTACCGACGATGCCCGCCAGTTGCTGATGAATTATTATTGGAACGGTAATGTGCGGCAACTGAAAAATATTACCGAGCAAATTTCGGTGATTGAGCAGCAGCGGGATATTTCAATGTCCATTCTTCGCAATTATCTACCGAATGATGATATGGAGCGGCTGCCTGCTGTTTTTTCGCGAAACGTGGATCAGAAGACGTTCAACTCAGAAAGGGAGATATTGTACCAGGTGCTTTTTGATATGAAAAAAGACATGAACGACTTGAAAAAACTGGTTCATGACATTATCAATGGGAATCAGGCGAATATGGCCGCGGATGATGGCTTGTTCGCGACTTCGTCCATTGCCAACCGCAATGAAACGCATATCAATAGCGCGCCGTTGAATTACGATATGAAGAAGGAAAAGCACGATATAGGTCGTGGTGGCTATGTTCATCTTGATACTCAGCCCGATTTCGATGAAGCTGTCGAATACCACGAAGTGGATTCGTTGCCCCAGACAATGACGCTTCAGGATATGGAGCGGGAGATGATAAAGAAAACACTGGAAAAATACAGGGGGAAACGAAAACCGGCTGCTAAGGAACTCAAAATATCGGAAAGAACACTTTACCGGAAAATAAAAGAATACGGAATTGAATAATACAACCCATGAAATGAGCATGTAAATATTTTATAATCAGGGTAATGTCCTGATAGCTATCGGGAGTGCGAGTTCTCCCGCCAAGTCGGGACAAGTTATACGACCTTAAAAAAACAATTATTATCGTATGAATAAATATATTAAATATACTGTTTTACTTGTACTTGCGATTTTTGCAGGATCTTGCTCCATTTCGTACAAATTCAACGGTGCTTATATCGATTACACGAAAATCAAGTCGATCTCCATCCTCGATTTCCCTAACAACGCCGAGTTGGTGTACGCGCCGCTGGCCAATACGTTCAGTGAATCGTTGCGCGATAAATATTCCCGTCAAACGAGGCTGTTGATCCTGCGTAAGTCGGGCGATTTGAACCTTGAAGGTGAAATTACCGGCTATCAGCTTTCGTCGGTGGGTGTAGCTGCCGATTCGTATGCTGCTCAGTCGAAATTAACACTCAGTGTAAAAGTGCGTTTTACAAATAAAAAGAATCCGGCTGACGATTTTGAGAAAAGTTATACTTCGAGCCAGTCGTTCGATAGCAACTCGCTGTTGGCTGATGTTCAGGATGAGAAAGTAAAACTGATGGTGGATGATATTGTGGAACAGGTGTTTAACGATACCGTAGCTAAATGGTAGTATTTTAATGGAAAATGACATACGATGATTTTATACATCTGGTGAAAAATCCGGGCGATGTGCCGGCTAATTGGGTCAACGAACTGAAGGATATTGTTGATAAGTATCCCTATTTCACTGTGGCCAGATGGTTGTATGTCAAATCTTTGAGCCAATCTGACAATATCCAGCTGGGAAGCGCGCTTAAACCGGCATCGGTTTATTTGTCGGATAGGAGGTGGCTTTATTTTTACCTTTATCCCGAAAGAAAAAACAGAGATGAAGTACCATTCAGGCGGGATGAAAAATCTCAGTTTTCAGGTAGTTATTTCGATATGATGGAAACTGTTGAAAAACAGGGAACCGACACAAAGCAAAGTTTAAAAGAATTGGCCGATAAACTTAAATCGGCCCGAATGACCTTGGCCGCGGAGAAAAGCAAACCTGCTCCTGAAACTCGCCCGGCTGCCGGTATCGAAACTGCCGGGACAGGATTACCTGTTATTGAAATCATCTCACGCCCCTATTTTGATCAACCTGAAGAGCTCCCAAAAGTGGAATTTATCCCGGGAGTGGGAAAAAAACTTGAATATACCGAAGAAAACGCTAAAAAACTGATCCGCGAAAGGCAATATGAGGATGCTTTATTAATATTAAGGTATTTAAATTTGAATAATCCGAAAAAAAATATTTACTTTGCAGACCAAATTCGTTTTTTGGAAAAAATAGTATCAAATAAATATAAAGAAATTTAATATGTACACTGTATTTATCATTTTAATTGTTATCGCATCTGTTTTACTTACCTTTTTCGTTTTGGTTCAGAATTCGAAAGGTGGTGGTTTGGCTGCCGGTTTTTCGTCATCGAATCAAATTATGGGTGTTCGTAAAACTACCGATTTCCTTGAAAAAGCAACGTGGGGTCTGGTAGCTTTTATCGTTGTTCTGTCGGTAGCTTCATCGGCAATAAAAAGCAGTAAACCCAATGCGGATAACAGTTTGCAACAGGTAAAAGAAGAAGTGGAAAAAGCTAAACAAAGCGTTCCAGGCGCTGTTGCTCCTAATTTTGGCGAAAACCCTGCTAACGCGCAGAAGCAACAACAGCCTGTGAAAGGCGCTCAGCAGCAACAGCAGCAAGCCCCGGTAAAGAAGTAAAAGTATTTCTGATGATAAAACAGGAGCGTATCAAGAATTCTTTTTTTGATACGCTTTCTTTTTTATAAAGTAGTATCGATGAATGTAATTTCGGTGATAGATTATGTCGGGACGTTTGCTTTTGCCATTAGCGGTATCCGGTTGGCATCGGCCAAAAAATTCGACTGGTTCGGAGCCTATGTAGTAGGCTTGGTAACGGCCATTGGAGGCGGCACGCTGCGTGATGTTTTGCTGAACGAAACTCCATTTTGGATGTCGCAGCCATCGTATCTGATTGTAACTGCAGCCGCGTTATTGTCGGTTATTTTATTTGGCAAATACCTGATCAGGCTTAGCAATACATTTTTTATCTTTGATGCTGTCGGACTTGGTTTGTTCGTGGTGGTGGGCATCGAAAAAAGTCTCGATGCCGGTTTCTCGTTTTGGGTGGCCATCATGATGGGGATGATCACTGGATCGGTCGGCGGCGTTATTCGCGACATACTCATCAACGAAGTACCCCTTATTTTCCGTAAAGATATTTATGCGCTTGCCTGTGTGGTAGGAGGAGTTATTTTCTATATTTGCTCGCTGCTGAAATTTGATAACAGCATTACTCAGGTTGTTTCTGCGGTCTCGGTTATTCTCACAAGGTTAATTGCTGTTAAGTACCACATAAGTTTGCCCGTGTTGAAAGGGCAAAATGAAAAAGATGAAAAATAAAGAAGAAATGTTACAGATAGATGATACCCTTATCAGTCTCGATTTGTTGGAGAAAAACTTTGTATGCCAGTTGTCGGCTTGCAAGGGGATTTGCTGTGTGGAGGGCGATGATGGAGCTCCGCTCGAAGAAGATGAAGTGAAAATAATAGAGGATATTTTACCTCTGATATGGGACGATCTGTCGGACGCATCAAAAGAAGTTATTCAAAAACAAGGTGTTTCGTATATCGACCAGGACGATGAACCGGTTACATCCATTGTCAACGGACAGGAATGCGTGTTTACCTATTTCGATGAAAACGGAGTTTGCAAGTGCGCCATCGAGAAAGCGTATCGGGAAGGTAAAACCGATTTTTACAAGCCGATTTCCTGTCATTTATACCCGGTGAGGTTGCAGCGTTACAATGATTTTATGGCTGTGAATTATCACCGTTGGGGGGTGTGCCAATGCGCCCGTGAATATGGCGACGAACTGAAAGTGCCTGTTTTTCGTTTTTTAAAAGAGCCTTTGGTGCGCCGTTTCGGGCAGGAGTGGTACGATCAGTTGGAGTTTGCTGCCCAGGAATTTGGAATGGATCAGAATAAAAACAGATAAGATGAATACTCAAAGTGTTAAAATAGAAATCATTACCATCGGTGATGAAATACTGATCGGACAAATTGTCGATACAAATTCGGCATGGATGGCTGTGGAGTTGAACAAATCGGGTTTTGAAATCGCGCAGATAACTTCAGTGCACGATCAGGCCGATCAAATCACCGCATCATTACGTTTGGCCTTGCAACGTGCCGATGTCGTGTTGTTTACAGGTGGAATCGGCCCGACAAACGATGACATAACCAAGGAAACCCTCACCCGCTTTTTCGGTGGCAAGCTGGTGTTTGATCCATCTGTGCTCGAAAATATCGAGTGCCTTTTCAAGAATCGTCCCGGCTTCACCATGAACGAACTGACGCGCCGGCAGGCTATGGTTCCCGATAACTGTACGGTGATTCAAAATCCGGTGGGAACGGCTCCGGTTACATGGTTCGAAAGAGATGGAAAAGTGGTGGTATCGATGCCGGGGGTGCCGTACGAAATGAAAAACGCGATGACAACCGAAATTATCCTACGGCTGAAAAAACATTTCGAAACTCCGAATTTGTTGCACAAGACCGTCCAGGTTTATGGTTACGGCGAGTCGGCTCTTGCCCTGAAAATTGCCGATTGGGAAAATGAGTTGCCCGGAAATATCAGTTTGGCCTATTTGCCGAACCTGGGTGTTGTCAAGCTCAGGCTGAGCGGTTTGGAAGATGATGTCCTTCATCTTGAATTTATTATGAATCAGCAAATTGAAAAATTAAAGGAGATATTGGGTAGTGCGATTTTCGCTTATGAGGATATTCCTTTGGAAGTGATGATTGGTAATTTGCTGAAATCAAAAAATATAACTATTTCAACCGCCGAGAGTTGTACCGGTGGCAATATCGCGCACATGCTCACTTCGGTAGCCGGGAGTTCCGAATATTTTAAAGGTGCGGTGGTAGCTTATGATAACGAGGTGAAGGCAAATGTGTTGAAGGTTTCTCAGGACGATCTTGATACGTACGGTGCGGTTAGTGAGCCGGTGGTGCAACAAATGGCTGTAGGTGCCAGGCGTTTACTGAAAACGGATGTGTCGGTAGCGGTTTCGGGTATTGCCGGCCCGACTGGGGGTACTGATGAAAAGCCTGTAGGTACTGTTTGGATTGCTGTAAGTTCTGCTGAAACAACAATTAGCCGTAAGTTCCATTTCAGTATCCGTAGAGACATGAATATTTCCAGGGCAACTCAGGCCGCGTTGCTAATGGTGAAGGAAATCCTGTGATATAAGTATGTGTATATTAATTATATAAATGTTTTTTATCCGAAATTTCCCAAAACTTCAAAAAAATATCCTTAAAACACTTGTCAATTTGAAAAATAAGCTGTAATTTTGCACACTGTTTTTGAGAAAAAATGATAAAATAATAAAATCAAAGATATACAATGTCAAAAGTTTGTCAGATAACCGGTAAGAAAGCGATGGGTGGAAACAATGTTTCGCACTCGAAGCGTAGAACCAAACGGAAATTCGATGTAAACCTGTTTAGTAAAAAATTCTACTGGGTAGAGCAGGACACGTGGATCAGCCTGAATATTTCGGCTGCCGGATTGCGTACTATTAACAAAATTGGATTGGATGCTGCCATTAAACAAGCATCGGTAAAAGGATATTTATTTGCATAACTAAGTAATAACCATGGCAAAAAAATCAAAAGAAGCACGCATTCAGGTAATTTTGGAGTGCACCGAACATAAAGAAAGCGGTATGCCAGGTACATCGCGCTACGTTACCGTGAAAAACAGAAAAAACACTCCGGGACGTATGGAATTGAAAAAATACAACCCGATTTTAAAACGGGTAACTGTTCATAAAGAAATTAAATAAAAATTTTGAATCATGGCAAAGAAGGCGGTAGCATCATTACAACGCGGTGAAGGTCGTTCGTATGCAAAGGTGATTAAAATGATTAAATCGCCCAAGACAGGTGCATACATTTTTCAGGAAGAAATTGTACATAACGACAAAGTAAAAGATTATTTTACAAAATAATACGGTTGTTCAACAACAAAAATATAGAAAAATCCTCTCGTTTTGGAAATGAGAGGATTTTTTTATGTTTTTACAAGGAAAAATTGTATTTTTGTAGCATATTGTATCAAAGAGATTTATCCAAATTTTACATAAGTTCAGATGGGGATTTTTAATTTATTTAATAAGGAAAAAAAAGAAACACTCAATCAGGGATTGTCGAAAACGAAAGAGAGCGTATTTTCAAAACTTACCCGTGCTGTCGCGGGAAAGTCGAAAGTGGATGATGAAGTGCTCGATAACCTTGAAGAAGTGCTGATTACTTCGGACGTAGGGGTTGAAACCACCCTTCGCATCATCGAGCGGATTGAAAAGCGCGTATCACGCGACAAATATGTGAGCACCACCGAACTAAATGCGATTCTGAAGGAGGAAATTGCTGAATTGTTGCTCGAAAACAATTCAGGGCTGGCTTCCGATTTTGATTCGGCGTTGCCCGTAAAGCCCTATGTAATAATGGTTGTAGGGGTAAACGGGGTTGGTAAAACTACCACTATCGGTAAATTGGCTCATCAATTTACCAAAACAGGGAAGAAGGTGTATCTTGGAGCTGCCGATACTTTCAGGGCTGCCGCTGTTGACCAGTTGGTGGTGTGGGGCGAAAGGGTAGGTGTGCCGGTAATCAAACAGAAAATGGGCTCCGACCCGGCTTCGGTGGCTTTCGACACCTTGTCGTCGGCCAAAGCAAACAACGCCGATGTGGTTATCATTGATACGGCTGGTAGGCTTCACAATAAAATCAACCTGATGAATGAGCTGACGAAGATAAAAAATGTGATGCAGAAGGTTATACCCGATGCTCCGCACGAAGTACTGCTTGTGCTCGATGGTTCCACGGGACAGAACGCATTCGAGCAGGCCAAACAATTTACCAAGGCTACCGATGTGAATGCGCTTGCCATTACCAAACTTGATGGAACTGCCAAGGGTGGGGTGGTTATAGGCATCTCGGATCAGTTTAAAATTCCGGTAAAATACATTGGGCTTGGCGAAGGGATGGAGCATTTGCAGGTTTTCGACCGTAAAGAATTTGTGGAATCGTTGTTCAGCTGATAATTTCAATCTACGTCCGAATAAAGAAATTCTTTTCGACAGATGGCATCGCGCGGTTGAAATAGAGAAGAATAAACTGGATAAAATTAATGCAAAAAATAAAAAACCCCAAAGGGAAAGTTGATATTATTACCCTCGGTTGCTCGAAAAATCTGGTAGATTCCGAACAACTTATGCGTCAGTTCGATGTGCTTGGTTATCAGGTTCGGCATGATGCCGAGCAGCCTGATGGCGATATTGTGATAGTGAATACCTGTGGATTTATCGGTGACGCGAAAGAGGAAAGTATCAGTACAATTCTTCAGTTGGCTGATGCCCGGAAACGCAACAAATCGGGAAAGCTCTACGTAATGGGTTGCTTGTCGGAACGGTACCAGAAGGAGCTGGAGACCGAAATTCCTGAAGTGGATAAGTTTTTCGGGAAGTTCAACTACACTGACATTTTAAAGGAAATAGGGCAGGAATATCGTGCCGACCTGAAACTTGAGCGGGTGCTGACAACCCCAAAACATTACGCCTATATTAAAATTTCGGAGGGTTGCAACCGTGCTTGTTCGTATTGCGCTATACCTGTGATAACCGGCCGGCATCGTTCGCGCCGCATGGAAGATATTCTGAATGAAGTAACGGCGCTTGCCGCCAACGGAACCAAGGAGTTTCAGGTCATTGCTCAGGATTTGTCGTCGTATGGACTCGACATGTATAAGGAACTAAAACTTCCCGAGCTGATCCAACGTATGTCCGACATACGTGGAGTGGAATGGATCAGGTTGCATTATGCTTATCCGGCGCAGTTTCCGCATGACATTCTGAAGGTAATACGTGAACGTGATAATGTTTGCAATTATCTGGATTTGGCGCTCCAACATACCAGCAATCGCATGCTGAAATTGATGCGGCGCAACATTACCCGTGAACAAACTATTGATTTATTGGCCGAAATAAGAGAAAATGTTCCGGGAATCCATTTGCGAACCACTATGCTGTTGGGTCATCCGGGCGAAACGGAAGCCGATGTTGAAGATATGAAAACGTTCATTTCCAATGTCCGTTTCGAACGATTAGGCGTTTTCCCTTTTTCGAATGAAGAAGGCACGTACGCGTTTGATAATTACGAGGATAATATTCCACAAGAAATAAAACAGAAGAGGGTGGATGAAATCATGGAGCTGCAACAACACGTTTCGTTTGACATCAACCAAGCGAAAATAGGTAGCCGGTTCAAAGTGATGATCGACAGGAAAGAAGGTGATTATTACGTGGGACGAACCGAGTACGATTCGCCCGAGGTTGACCCGGAAGTTCTAATCCCGGTTAAAAATAAGGATTTGGTCATGGGGGAATTTTATGGAACCAAAATAACTGATGCAACCGATTTCGATCTTTATGGAGAATGAGCGGAAGCCATCCAGTGTATAACATGTTTGTAAAATAGTAATATCCTTAAAACAGAGAAGTTATGAATCAAAAAGAACTCATTGCTGCGATAGCTTCAAAAATGAATTTGCCAAAAAATGAGGTGGAGTTATTGCTGGATAGTACGGTTGATGTTTGTACCAAACGATTGGTTGAAGGTAAAACCATTGGTTTTCAGAGTTTTGGAAACTTTGAAGTACGCAAAAAGGACGAACGGGTATCGGTTCATCCCTCTACCCGCATTCGCACATTAATACCCCCGAAATTGGTGGTGAATTTTAAACAAAGCGGCATCCTGAAAGATAAAATTAATGAAATAAAACGCCATGAGTAAGGATAAACTATCAGCGCAGGATATTGTTGATGAACTTGCTGCACAGGCATCGGTCAACAAAAAAAACGCCGAAGATTTTCTGAGGGTGTTTATATCCACCCTCGAAGAAACATTGATAGGTGAAGAACCTGTTAAAGTGAAAAACTTTGGAACATTTAAGGTTTTATGGATCGAACCGCGAAAAAGCGTGAATGTTAAAACAGGAGAAGAAATAGTCCTGAATGGATATTACAAAATAGATTTTACGCCTGATAATGTGCTGAAAGAGAGGGTAAACGAGCCGTTTGCCCATCTTGAACCGGTTGTGTTGGATGGTAACGCGTTGCAGCAAGAGAAACCCGATACTGAAGCTGAGATGCAGATGGATCCGTTGAAAACGCTGAACGAGCAGGCCGATGAGATAAAGAGCTTATTGTCTGAAATCCAATCTTTAAAACCAAAAATTAAGTCGGAAAAGAAACCTGCGGGAACTGGACTGGTGGTTGAAAAACCGATTGTATCTGAACAATTTGAATCTGAAGTTTCAACAGTTTTGGAAGCATCCAAAATGCAAATGGATGTTGAAACAAACGCCGTTAAAGATGAATTGGTAGAAACGGATACAGTTCCGGTACCACCTGGGATAGATGCGAATCACGATGATTTTTCAAAAGAAGAAGAACTTATAGAGGAAATTGAGGCTGAAATAGAACCGGTTGTCATTCCGCATGTGATGACATCGCAAAACGAGTTGGAGCAACGGGATACCGACTCTGGATATGAGCCGAATCGTTTTCTGGAAGGTGTTGAACCTTTGAAAACACCGAAAGGTTGGTTGTGGTTGGCCATGTTGCTGGTTATCTTAATTGTCGTTGTGGTGCTTGGTTATTTTAACCTTCCGCAGGTAAACAATTGGGTAAACGAGAATGTTTTTGGCACAAGCGTTACAGCACAGCCTCCTAAACCGGTGGCATCGAAGGCGGTAAAGCCGGCTTTGGTTGTAGTTCCTGTTCAGAAAAAGGATACGGCCCAGCAGAAAGATTCCGTAAAAACAGTTGCCCGGAAGGATATTGTTCAGGACGTTTTCAGCCAACCTCGCAGTTACACCGAATTTGTAGCGGCCGAGAGATTGTTTGCCGGCAATCGGCTGGCTCATATTGCCAAGAAATATTTTGGACACTCTGATTTCTGGGTTTATCTTTACGAGGCAAACAAACAGCGCATTTCCAATCCAGATAGAATTCCGGAAAATACGCTGATTCAAATTCCGAAATTAGATAAAAGGTTGATCGACCCTAAAAACCCGCTTTGTATTCAAAAAGCCCGTGAATTGGGTAATAAATACCTTAAAAAATAGGGGAACCTTATTTTTTTTAACAAAATAGTAAAGGGTAAATCGTTCAGGTTCTGTATCGCGTGGCCGGTACAGAACTTTTTTAGTACAAAAATTATTAATTTTAGCCCGATTATTTTCTATATGGCCTTTCACTACTTAATAATCTAAAATCAGGTTAATAGTTATTAAACCAATAGATTAACAATTCAAATAACACGTATATTTGCCTGTCAAAAATGAAACACATAATTAACATAATATAATATGATTCAATCTGTTGATATTAGGGAACTTAATGAACGTATTGAACGTCAAAGTTCATTTGTGGATGCTCTGACTATGGGCATGGATAAGGTGATTATAGGTCAGAAACATTTGGTAGAGTCGTTGTTGATAGGGCTTCTTTCGGATGGACATATATTGCTCGAAGGGGTTCCCGGCTTAGCAAAAACACTGGCGATTAAAACATTATCGGATCTGATCAAAGCCGATTTCAGCCGCATTCAGTTCACTCCCGATTTGCTGCCTGCCGATGTGCTTGGCACGATGATCTATAGCCAGAAAAAAGAAGAATTCAGCATTAGAAAAGGGCCGATTTTTGCCAATCTGGTGCTTGCCGACGAAATCAACCGTGCCCCGGCAAAGGTGCAGAGCGCGTTGCTCGAAGCCATGCAGGAACGGCAGGTTACCATTGGCGATAAAACTTATAAATTGGAAGAGCCTTTCCTTGTATTGGCTACTCAAAATCCTATTGAACAGGAAGGTACGTATCCACTTCCCGAAGCTCAGGTGGATCGTTTTATGCTCAAAGTGATCATTAATTATCCTAAAAAGGAGGAAGAAAAACTCATCATCCGCCAAAACCTGAACAAGGAAAAACCACAGGTTGCTCCGATTCTCTCACCCAAAGATATTATCGATGCCCGCGATGTGGTTCGTCAGGTGTATATCGACGAAAAGATTGAGCGTTACATTGTCGATATTGTTTTCGCGACCCGTTTCCCTCAGGATTATGGACTTGACTCGCTCAAAGGGATGATTTCATTCGGATCTTCGCCGCGTGCTTCGATTAATCTGGCGCTTGCCGCAAGAGCGTATGCCTTTATCAAACGCAGGGGATATGTGATTCCGGAAGATGTCAGAGCCGTATGTTACGATGTAATGCGTCACCGTATCGGGTTGAGTTACGAAGCCGAAGCCAACAACATGACTTCCGACGAAATTATTACCGAAATACTGAACGCCATAGAAGTGCCCTGATAAAAACTTCCGGGCAGCGATTGCATTAAGTTGTCCGTGATGGTTTTTATCCTTCTTAACTGCCGTTTCGGCATAATCAATTTAGAATATGGAAACCGGAGAATTACTGAAAAAGGTTCGGAAAATTGAAATAAAAACCCGTGGGCTTTCGCAAAATATTTTTGCTGGCGAATACCATTCGGCTTTTAAAGGGCGGGGGATGACCTTTTCTGAGGTACGCGAATACCAGTTTGGCGACGATGTGCGCTCTATCGACTGGAACGTTACCGCCCGTTTCGGACATCCGTATATCAAAGTGTTCGAAGAAGAGCGGGAACTGACGGTCATGTTGCTGATCGACGTTTCGGGTAGCCGCGATTTTGGTACGGTGGATAGAACCAAAAAGGATATTATCACCGAATTGGCAGCCACGTTGGCGTTTTCCACCATACAAAACAACGATAAAGTGGGGGTGATATTTTTTTCCGATAAAATCGAAAAATTTATTCCACCCCAGAAAGGGCGTAAGCACGTTTTGTACATCATTCGTGAGCTCATAAATCTTCAGCCCACAAGTAGCCGCACCGATGTTTCGCTTGCGCTCAGGTACTTTACCAATGTGATTAAAAAACGTTCGACGGCATTCGTTGTTTCAGATTTTATCGACAATAAAGGTTTCGAGAACGAATTGGTCATTTCCAACCGGAAGCACGATGTCATTGCGCTTCAGGTGTACGATATCCGTGAAACCGAATTGCCGGATGTAGGCCTGATAAAGCTGAAAGATGCCGAAACAGGCGAAAGGATATGGGTGGACACGTCGGATAAACGCCTGCGAACGATTTATAAACATACCTGGGCGGAAAACCAACTGGCATTGCAAAAGGTTTTTACCAAATCGGGCATCGATTCGGTTTCGATGAGCACCACCGACGATTATGTCAGAACATTGTTGAAATTATTCAAAATGAGAGCTTAATTTGCTTTTATATTCATTGATGTTGAATAATATTTATTTGAAAACAGTATTATAGAATTGTATATGAAGAAAGCATATTTGTTGAGTTGTTATCTGATCATTTCCGTAGTTTTTAATTCTCTTCTGGCTCAAAAAATTACAGTACAAGCTCATATCGATTCGGCATCCATACTGATTGGAAGTCAGACACACCTCCGCTTTGCTGTAACCCAGAAACCGGGAAAAACGGTTGTTTTTCCCGATTTTAAAGATACCATAGTGGCCGGGCTCGAATTGGTGGCACCTTACAAACTCGATACTACCAAGACACCCGATGGTTTGCTGCAGGTAACTCAAAATTGCGTGGTTACATCGTTTGCCGATTCACTGCTCTATATCCGTCCATTCCCGTTTATCACTGCCAATGGCGATACCGTATGGTCAAAATCACTGTCCATCAAGGTGGTGCAACCTTATAAAATTGATACTGCTAAGCAAACCATTACCGATATTAAAAATGTTTTCAAGCCCAAATTCGATTGGTTGAACTTTTTTAAATGGATGTTGCTCGCGTTCCTGATTGTGGCCCTGCTCATTGTTACCTATTTCATTGTACGCAGGTACATACAAAAGAAGCCGGTATTCAACGTGTTTTCCAACGAACCGGCGCTTACTCCTTACGAACTTGCGCTGAATAAACTCGATAAAATTAAACAGGAAAAAGCCTGGCAGCATAACAGGGCAAAGGAATATCATACCGAATTGACGGATGTTGTGCGTCAATATATCGAAGAAACTTTCGGGATCAGTAGTATGGAAATGACGTCCGATGAGATACTTGAACATCTCGAATCGCTCAAATACGACAAAAAATCGGCTTATGATGGATTGAAACAAATCCTGAAACTGGCCGACCTGGTGAAATTTGCCAAATGGAATCCTGGACCGGATGAACATGAATTGAGCCTGCTCAACTCGTATTTATTTGTCAACCAAACTAAAACAGAAGAAGTGAAGCCGATAGACATCGTACAGGATGAAATTAAAAAAGATGAATCTTCGGAAAAATGATTAAACCAAAATTGAAATGACATTTAAAAATCCGGAATATTTATTTTTATTCTTATTGCTGATACCGGTAATATATTGGTATATCAGGGAAATGTACAAGTCGGATGCGAGTTTGCAAATATCTTCGCACCGGAACTTGACTAATTTTCCTAAAAGCAAACGTTTGAAATTCAGATTTATACCTTTTATTTTCAGAATACTGGCTATCAGTATGCTGATTTTGGCTATTGCACGTCCGCAGTCGTCGAACAGCTGGCGCAAGGAAAACACCGAAGGCATAGATATTATGATGGCGCTTGATATTTCGGGAACCATGCTTTCGCAGGATTTGAAGCCCAACCGCCTCGAAGCGGCCAAGGCGGTGGCTACCGAATTTATTTCGTCGCGACCCGACGACAATATCGGTCTGGTGGTGTTTGCCAGTGAAAGTTTTACCCAGTGTCCGCTAACCATCGACCATGCCGTGCTGGTAAACCTTTTCAACGGGGTGAACTTCGGTTTGATCGAGGATGGAACTGCCATTGGGCTGGGATTGGCGAATGCTGTAAACCGACTCAAGGATAGCAAAGCTAAATCGAAAGTAGTGATCTTGCTTACTGACGGTTCCAACAACCGTGGAGACATTGCTCCGATAACAGCAGCCGAGATCGCTAAAACGTTTGGAATAAGGGTGTATGCCATTGGGATAGGTTCACATGGGATGGTGAATACACCGGTAATGACTCCGTTTGGAATGCAGTATCAATTGATGAATTCTGAATTTGATGAAAAAACGCTGAAAAATATTGCCGATATGACCGGCGGTAAATATTTCAGGGCTACCAATAATTCCAAGCTAAGAGCCATTTATCAGGAAATAGATCAAATGGAAAAAACCAAAATCAGTGTAAAAGAATTCAATAAAAAGAACGAGGAGTTTTACCTGTTTGCTTTGTTGGCACTTATTTTCGCGGTGCTTGAAGTGCTGCTCAGAAACACGTTGTTCAGAAAGCTTCCGTAAACAGAAGTATTTGGCTGAACGTACAAAAAAATTAATTTCGAATAATAACTTGAATAAATTATGTTTCGATTTGCACATCCGGGATATTTGTTTTTACTGTTGATAGTACCGGTATTAACAGGTATTTTCATATATACAATGTATCAGCATCGGAAAAAACTCGAGAAATTCGGGAATCCCGCGTTACTTGCCGAGTTTATGCCGAATTTTTCGGAATTTCGTCCGCGCTTTAAGTTTTACGCGCAGATGCTGGCCATTGTGCTTATCATTATCGTGCTGGCACAACCTCAGTTTGGAACCAAAACCGAGAATGTGAAACGTAAAGGTATCGAAGTGATGGTGGCTTTGGACGTTTCCAACTCCATGCTGGCCCAGGATATTCAACCCAGCAGGCTCGATAAGTCCAAACAAATACTTTCGAAATTAGTGGACGATATGACCGACGACAAAGTGGGGATGGTGATTTTTGCGGGAGATGCCTACACCCAGTTGCCCATTACTGTTGATTATGTATCGGCCAAAATGTTTTTATCATCCATATCTCCGAGCCTTGTCCCACGTCAGGGTACCGCTATCGGAAGCGCTATTGATTTGTGTATTAAATCTTTTGGATCGAAAACAACGGATGCCGGACGTGCCATTATTGTGATTACCGATGGCGAAAACCACGAGGACGATGCTGTGGGTGCGGCCAAGCTTGCAGCCGAAAACGGAATGAAAGTGTTTGTTATCGGGATGGGATTGCCGGATGGAGCGCCTATACCGGTGCCGGGAACCATGAGTTTCAAGAAAGACAAGGATGGAAATGTTGTCGTATCCAAGCTCGATGAGAATATGTGTAGATCCATTGCCGCGGCTGGAAACGGGATGTACGTGAGAGCCGACAACAGTAATTCGGCGTTGAAGGTCATTGGTGGCGAGCTTGACAAGTTGGCGAAAGCCGACCTGAAAAGCAAAGTTTATTCTGATTATAACGAACAATATCAGTCGTTTGCGTTTATCGCATTGCTTATCCTGATCATCGAATTTTTTGTATTCGACCGGAAAAACAAACGCCTGAGTAAAATTCGTATTTTTAATTTGAAAGATAAGGTTATAGGTTGATTTTTTTAATATACGTTGCATGAAATGAGCATGATGAACAAATCACATAAAGTTATGATTAACTTGACATGCGAGTTCCATCTGACAAATAAAAAAATAAATTAAAAACAGATGAAAAGAACCGGATATATCACAGGATTGTTATTGATGCTTTCTGTTGCGTTGTTTGCGCAAAAGGAATCGGGCAATATACGTACCGGTAACAGCCTGTATAACAAAAAGAAATATACTGAGGCGGAGGTTGCTTACAGAAAAGGTTTGCTGAAAAATCCGAAATCGTTCGAGGCCAATTACAATCTCGGTAACGCGCTTTATAAGCAAGGTAAATTTTCAGACGCGCTCAATCAGTATAATAATGCTGTTTCTACCAAGCCGGCCGACAGGCTTAAATTAGCTTCGAGTATGCACAATATCGGAAACTCGTTGTTGAAAGACCGGAAAATTGAAGAGAGCATCAATGCTTACAAAACGGCGTTGAAGCTGAACCCTACCGACAACGATACCCGCTTCAACCTGGCTTATGCTCAGGAACTGCTGAAGCAGCAGAACAAGGATAAGAACAAAAACAAGGACAAAAATAAAAATAACGATAAGAACAAGGACAACAAGGACAATAAAGATAACAAAGACCAAAACAAGGATAAGAAAAACGATCAGGAGAAGAACAAAAACGACCAGGATAAAAATCAGAACCAGCAACCTCAACAGCAACAGCAGAAACCGCAGATGTCGAAGGAAAATGCCCAGCAGATTTTGGATGCTTTGCTTCAGGATGAAAAAAATGCTCAGGACAAGGCTAAAAAACAACAGGTCGGAACTAAAAAGAATGCGGATAAAGACTGGTAGTATCTTTGGTTTTTATTAATTTTACTTCAATTTTAAGGTTGAGAAAATACAGTTACGATAATTCATGAATATGTCTAAAAAAATATTTCTTTTATCGGTTTTTATACTTTTTATTTCAGCGGTAAGGGCTGATGAACCGGTGCGATTCAAAGCTTCCGCTCCATCTACCGTGGTGTTGGATGAGCCTTTCCAGCTCGTTTATTCCGTCAATGCCAATGGACGTGATCTTAGGTTGCCTGAGATTAAAAACTTTGATTTATTGGCGGGACCTTTTACATCTACCATGCAAAGTTCGGAGTATGTAAACGGGCGGATGACTTCATCGGTAGAAAATTCATATACATATACCATTCAGGCTCAAAAAACCGGAACTTTCACCATCCCATCGGCTACAATTGTGGTCAACGGTCAAAAGTATGTTTCCAACGGTCTTTCGATCAAGGTTCTTCCTCCCGACAAAGCCAGCCAGCGATCTTCGCAGCAGGGTGGGGGGACAGCTTCCGGAGGTGTAAGCCGTCCTTCGGCCGGAGGAAGTTCATCCCAAAGTGTTTCCAACGATAATATTTTTATCAGGGCAAATGTAACCAAAACCAATGTGTATGAACAGGAGGCTATTTTGGTTACTTACAAGTTGTATTCAGTATTGGATGTCAATCAGATACAAAATAAAAAAATGCCCGATTTTAATGGTTTCCTGAAGCAGGAAATTGATCAGCCGCAGAACAAACAGCTGTCGATGGAGCATTACAACGGACGGAATTATGGAACGGCAGTGCTCTACCAGGTGTTGCTCTATCCGCAGCATTCCGGTAAAATAAAGATAGATGATGCCGTATTTCAGGCCAATATCCGGGTACAAAACCGAACGCAGGTTCGAAGTATTTTTGATGATTTTTTTGACTCATATTCCAATGTAAATAAAACGATTACAGTTCCGGGCGTTGTAGTTAACGTCAACTCGCTGCCGGCCAACAAACCGGCTTCGTTCAACGGTACTGTCGGACATTTCACAATAAACTCCACCATTTCATCGCAAAAGGTGAGGACCAATGATGCTGTTACCCTGAGAATGACGATTGCGGGCTCGGGCAATATGAAACTGATCAAGACTCCTGATATTAAATTCCCCGATGGATTTGAAGCCTACGATCCAAAAGTAACGAACAACTTCAAGACCAATTCCTCGGGAGTGTCCGGGAGCAAAACCATCGAGTTTATGTTTATCCCCCGTCATTCGGGTAGTTACGAAATACCATCCACCGAAATCAGCTATTTTGACGTGCAGGATAAAGCCTATAAAACCCTGAAAACCCCAACTTACCAAATAGATGTGGAAAAAGGAGTTGGTGGCGATAACAATTCGGCGGTCGTATCTAACTATGTGGATAAGGAAGATGTAAAGCAATTGGCTAAGGATATTCGTTACATCCAAACCGATAATATTAAGCTTACACGCGAAAATGAACCGCTGGCCGGAACCGTAACGGGTTGGCTGATGTTTCTCCTTCCATTGTTGCTGGCTGCCGTGTTGTTTGTATTTTTCCGCAAGCAGGCACGTGAAAACGCCGATATCCGTTTTATGAAAAATAAACGTGCCAATAAAGTGGCCGTTAAACGGTTGAAATTGGCTCAGAAACTGTTAAGTCAGGGGAATAAAGATAAATTTTACGATGAAGTACTGAAGGCTGTGTGGAACTACCTGGGCGATAAACTTTCCATCCCGGTGGCTTCGCTTACCAAGGAGAATGTGGCTATCGAGCTTACCGAAAGGGGCGTTGATGATGAATTGTATCAGCGTTTGGTTAATGTGTTGAATACATGTGAGTTTGCTCGTTATGCTCCGAATAGTGGACAGCAGGAAATGGGTAACCTCTACGATGAAACTATTGATGTCATCAGTAAATTGGAGGAAACAACTAAAAGGAAGTAAAGTGTTCACAGTTAAATGGATATTTGAATAATCAGATACAGAATTATGAGACGGTATATCATTATTATCATTTGTTTTACAGTTTCGGTTTTCGCTTTACAGGCACAGAATGCTAACCTGAAAAAAGCCGGTGAATTGTATGCTAAAAAAGATTATCATTCGGCCGCCGAGTTGTACGAACAAACTCTCAGTACCGAAGGTGTCGCCCCTGAAATATACTACAACCTGGGTAATTGTTACTACAAAACCGGCGAAATTGGCAAAGCCATTCTGAATTATGAGAGGGCTTTGCGCCTTGATCCCCGTTTTGACGATGCCAGATACAATTTACAGATTGCTCAGCAAAAAGTGGTGGATAATGTGGGGGTAGCGCAGAACTTTTTCCTTGCCCGCTGGCTCGACGACCTGATTGAAATGTTTTCGTCCAATCAATGGTTTTTTATTTCGTTCGGGCTGTTTCTCCTTTTTTTAGTGGCCACTTTCCTTTTTATTTTTGCTTCGTCCGTGCGCTTGCGTAAAGTTTCGTTCTATATGGGAGCGCTTTTTATAACAGTTTGTCTTGTTTTCCTGACGTTTTCTCATTTACAAAAAAGCGAACAGGTGAATCACCGGGGCGCTATTATTATGAATGGGGTGGTGGTAGTGAAAAGTTCGCCTGATAAAAGTGGTACCGACTTGTTTCAGCTACACGAAGGAACAAAAGTTTCAATAAAAAGCACCCTTGATAAATGGGTGGAAATCAAACTTTCGAATGGGAATGTAGGTTGGGTGGAACAATCGATGATTGAACAAATTTAATATACGTAAAACATGACCCTGATTCATCAGCTTTCGCAGTGGGATACCCAACTGTTTCTTTCGCTTAACGGAATGCACTCGGCATTTTTCGACAGGTTCATGTTTTTTTACAGCGAGCGGTTTACCTGGATTCTTTTCTATCTGTCGGTCATCTTTATCATTTACAAGCAGTGGCGCAAACAGTCGTTGTGGGTTCTACTGGCCATTGTTTTGTGCATTGTGTTGTCCGATCAGATTTCGTCCACGCTGATAAAAGACCTTGTGCATCGCCTGCGACCTTCACAGGACAGCGCTTTGAGCGGAATGGTTCATTTGGTAAACGATTACAGGGGCGGTAAGTATGGTTTTGTGTCGTCGCATGCTGCTAATTCGTTTGGCTTTGCGTTGATTACTTCGTTGTTGTTCCGTAATAAGTTTTATACTTTCTTTGTTTTCCTTTGGGCGTTTGTTACGGCATATTCGAGGTTGTATCTTGGCGTCCATTATCCTCTCGACCTTATTGGTGGAGCATTGGTAGGCTTGTTCTGTGCAGGTTTGTGTTTTATTCTCCTGAAAAAATATTATAAAGATATTTTTACCGATAACGAGGAGGGGCTTGAAACCAAAATTCCCGTTTTATTTTTAGTTCTTACCTGGATAGGGTTGATAATTGTGGCTCTGATATAGACGGTACAAAGAGGCTCTCATATCCTTACTGCTATTCCATTGTTTTTCAAATAATCCTTTAATTCAGGAATGCCGATTTCCTTGTAGTGAAAAATGCTGGCTGCAAGAGCTGCATCGGCTTTCCCGTTTTCAAACACATCAACGAAGTGTTCCATTGTTCCGGCTCCTCCACTGGCAATTACCGGCACGTTTACCGACTCCGAAACGGCTCGTGTTATATCAAGCGCGAACCCATCCTTGGTGCCATCGTGGTTCATCGAAGTGAGCAGAATTTCGCCGGCGCCCATTTGTACAGCCTGTTTTACCCAGTCCAGTGTACGGATTTCGGTAGGAACGCGGCCTCCGTTCAGGAAAACGTACCATTCACCATCAATCAGTTTGGTATCCACTGCCAGCACTACGCATTGGCTTCCAAATTGAGTAGCCAGTTCGCCGATTAGTTTCGGATTTTTCACGGCCGATGTGTTGACCGATATTTTATCAGCGCCACAGTTCAACAACACCGAAACATCCTCAACGGTTGAAATACCTCCACCAACGGTGAAAGGAATATTAATATGTCGGGCAATGCGCGCTACCAGTTCCGAAAGAGTCTTCCGCTTTTCGTTGGTAGCGGTAATGTCGAGGAACACCAGTTCGTCGGCACCCATGGCGGCATACAGCGCCCCCAGTTCAACCGGATCGCCCACATCCCTGATGTTTTCGAAATTGATCCCTTTTACCGTTTGTCCGTTTTTAATATCCAGACAAGGAATGATGCGTTTTGCTAACATATTGGTTTGTTTATGGTTTTATGTCTGAAGCAGTTTCGTTAATCATCTTCACTTTATTTTTTGTTGGCGCGAAAATATAGCCTGAAAACCAATTCAATTGCTATTCTGGTTTTACAGCCATATTTTCTTTGTCAAATTCTTTCAGTTTTACAGTTTCAACCGAATTAACCAAACTTCTATCGTAATCACGTTCCACGCGGATATAATTTTCGGTAAACCCGGTCATCCTGTCACCTTTTTTTCGCGATTCCCACAATACCTTTGCCATAGTTCCAAGCTGGTTATTGTAAAAATTACTCAGTTTCATGTCCGAAAGCTGATGGAGTGTTTCACTCCGTTTTTTTCTTTCGGCCAATGGAACTTCGTGTTCCATCTCTACCATTTTTGTGCCGGCTCTTTCGGAATAAGTAAACACGTGCAGTTGCGAAAAGTCAAGGCTTTCCAGAAAACCATACGACTCACGAAACAGTTCGTTTGTTTCGCCACGTGTGCCCACAATCACATCCACGCCAATGAACGCATGTGGCATAATTTCTTTTATTTTCGCAATTTTACCGGCGAAGAGGTCGGTTTTATAACGCCTTTTCATAATTTTGAGCACCTCGTCGCTCCCCGATTGGAGGGGGATATGAAAATGGGGCATGAACCGCTTGCTCGATGCTACGAACGAGATGATTTCATCGGTAAGCAGGTTCGGTTCAATGCTCGAAATCCTGAAACGCACATTGTAAGGAAGTTCATCGAGCGCCCGTACCAGGTCGAAAAATTTTTCGCCTTTTCCGGTCTTGAATTCACCGATGTTCACCCCCGTAAGTACAATCTCTTTAGCTCCTTCGGCAATAGCTGTTTCGGCCTGTTTCACCGTGTCGTCCACAGAACCGTTCCTGCTTTTACCTCTTGCCATGGGTATGGTGCAGTAGGTGCATACATAGTCGCATCCATCCTGAATTTTAAGGAAATAGCGGGTACGGTCGTCGCGGGAACAGGATGGTTTGAATTCGTTGATGTCCGAAACTTGTGTGTGATATACCTCGCCTTTACTCAAGTCTTCTTTAGCACGCAAATGGTGTAGAATATCGAATTTTTCATTCGAACCGAGGACAAGGTCAACCCCCTGGATACTGGCAATTTCTTCCGGTTTAAGTTGAGCGTAACATCCGGTAACGATCATAAACGCGTTAGGGTGCTGGCGTCGCAGCCGGTGTATGGCCTGCCTGCTTTTCCGGTCGGCAATATCGGTAACGGTGCAGGTGTTGATAATGCAAACATCGGCTTCTTCGCCGTTTCGCACCCGTGTAAAGCCTTCGTCGCTCAGTTGCTTTCCAATGGCCGATGTCTCGGCAAAATTCAGTTTGCATCCAAGGGTGTGGAAAGCCATTTTTTTATTGTGAAATATCGAATTATCTATCATTTATAAAAAATAAGGACGGTTGAATTACAGAAACAACATTCGTTGATGGTTTGTTTCATTTCAACCCGAAAACGCTTGCAAAATTACTAAAAATCGGGCGATAACCGAAATACAATTCCGAATGATTTTTGCTGGGGCTATGGGCATTGGCGGTTTGCGGGAGCGTTCGCTGTCCGTGGAACGACAAAGTGAATTGAGAATAAGCGGAGCTAATACGGGAGTTCCTGATAACTATCGGGATGCCGGAATGCACTGCCTGCCCCGTCTTAACGGGGTCAGCCAGCCAATGGTCATAAGGCGTGTGTTGACAGCTGGCCGTTGATTGTCGAGGATATGTTTCAACGTTGCACAGTCTTTTTCGTGTGTTGATTTGGTGGCTCTTCCCGATTTTTCATCGGGATGTGCCGACAAGTGCGTGGATTAAGTCGACATTCCTTTTATAAATGTGTCCACGAAGTCCATAAGTCGCTTTAGTATTCTGTCGCCAAGTTTTTTGCGCTGCAATAAGCTCGGTTTTTCTCCTTCAATCAGTTCCAACACTTCGTCTCGCAAAGGTTCACGTTCGGCAAACAAGTAATCTTCAATCAATTTCTCTGTTTTTTCTTCGGAGAGATTTTCTTCCGTTACGAGTTTCGTAAATGCTTTTTGTTGTTCTTCACTCCAATACTGCTCAAATGCCGGTGCAATTTCGTCAGTGTCGTCAATGGCGGCTAAATTCTCTTGTATAAACTTCTCAATCAATTCTCGTTTGCTACGCAGCGTTGTTTCGGTGCTCAGTAAGTTGAAAATCTCTTGTTCAGCTTTGGTTGTGTCTTTTTGTTTCTGCAATTTGAGCTTGATTAAGAGTTGAATAATGTACGCCACATTAATTTCGTCACGGTGAATCAACTCCAATTCAAAGTCCACATCTTCCAAAATCGAAACCTTCTCTTTTTGGTGGTCGGTTTTCACTTTTTGCCATATATCCAGATATTTACTCTGAAAGTCATTAAAAAGCTGTTCCGACATTTTTAAATCTTCCCATTTAAAGTCCGAAAAAGCGGCAAGGATATTCTTTATACGCATCAAATCGCGGAAAGCCTGAATAAATTTCAGTTCGTCATTTTCACTTTCCAAGTCGTTTACGCTATCGGTTGTAGGCGTTATTTCCAATAATTTTTCAAAAGCTTGATCAAATTTGACGGTGTAATCTTCATAAGGTTTCATAATAATAACCTCGACGGCTTCTTTGTTGCTAAACAATGTAATAGCTTCGTCGGTGCGGGTTTTCAGATTCCGAAAAGCAACGATATTCCCTTGCGATTTCTGTTCGTTCAGGATTCTGTTTGTACGCGAATAAGCCTGAATCAATCCATGATATTTCAGGTTTTTATCCACATACATGGTGTTCAACGTGGAGCTGTCGAAACCAGTAAGAAACATATTTACCACCAACAGAATATCAATTTTGCGCTCTTTTACTTTTTTTGAAATATCGTTGTAGTAATTGTAAAAACTTTCGCTGTCACGGGTGCTGAATTTCGTGTCGTACAGTTTGTTATAGTCTTCAATGTATTCGTCCAATTTTTCACGACTGTGCGCCTGTAAACCGTATAAAGCTTGCGGTTCTTCCACTACCGACACTTCTTCGGGCAAAAAACCATTTGCATCCGCATCGTCTTCGTTGGCAGTATAACTGAAAATGGTGGCGATATTCAAATTGTGCTTGCCTTCTTCTTTTTTTCGTTTAAAAATGTCGTAGTATTTAATCAGCGTTTGAACGCTGCTGGTGCAAAACATGGCAGTAAATTCACGGTTATGCGTTTTACGGTCGTGGTTGGCAATAATGTAATCCGTTATTTTATTCAGTCGGGTTTCATCTTCCATTAGTTCTTTGGTGTCAATGTCTTCTACCTCAATGTCAATGTTGGTTTCCCGTCCGTCTTTGTGTTTATAACGCCCCACGTATTCAACCGAAAATTTCAACACATTCTCGTCTTTAATAGCATCGGTAATCACGTATTTGTGCAGGCAATTTTCAAACAAATCTTTGGTGGTTCGTTTCCCCAATTCGTTTTTATTGGCATTGTCGGCAAAAATAGGTGTGCCGGTAAAGCCAAATAGTTGGCAATTATTGAAAAACTCACGGATTCGTTTGTGTGTTTCGCCAAACTGACTGCGGTGGCACTCATCGAAAATGAAAACAATACGCTTGTCCTTCAAATCTGCCATTTTCTTCTCGTATTTGAGTTTGCTTATGGCGGTGTTTAGTTTTTGAATGGTGGTAACAATGAGCTTTGAGTTTTTGGCTTCGCCTTTTTTATCGACATAAGTTCCGATAAACTGTTTCACTAAATTGTTAGTGTTGTCGGTTCCATCAATGCATCCATCGCTAAAGCTATTGAATTCCTTGGTGGTTTGGTAATCCAAATCTTTACGATCCACCACAAAAACCACTTTATGAACTTCGGGCATTTTCATCAAAATCTGACTGGCTTTGAACGAGGTGAGGGTTTTGCCCGAACCTGTAGTGTGCCAAATATAGCCGTTTTTGTTGCTGTTTGTTATCCGCTCGATTAATGCTTCTACTGCGTAAAACTGATAAGGCCGGAGTACCATCGGAATTTTGCTGGCTTCGTTGAGCACAATATATTGGCAAATCATCTTACTAATTTGGCAAGGGTCAAGAAACGAATAGCAAAAATCGTTAAGAATATTGGTGAGGCGTTTGTTGTTTACATCGGTCCAATAAAAAGTTTGCTTGAAACTTTGATTGCGGTTGTTGGCGTAGTATTTTGTGTTTACGCCATTGCTGATAATAAATATCTGAACGTACTGATACAAAGCGGAATTTGCACCAAACGAATGCCGTTGATAGCGATTTATTTGGTTGAAAGCTTCTTTCATTTCCAATCCGCTGCGTTTGAGTTCTATTTGTACGAGAGGCAAGCCGTTGATAAGAATAGTTACATCGTAACGATTTTTGTATTTACCATCAATGGTGACCTGATTTGTTACCTGATATTGGTTCTGACACCATTTTTCAGTATTCAGAAACTCGAAATACAGGTTATCGCCATTGTCGCGAACAATATGTTGTTTTTGCCGTAGCGTTTTGGCTTTTTCGAATACTGAACCTTTACTTAGGATATTCAGCACTTTTTCAAATTCGGCTTCCGAAAGGTTGATATTATTGTGCTTTTCTAACTGTGTTTTCAGATTGATTAATAAATTACTCTCGTTATTTATCAAAACGTACTTATATCCAATTTTTTGTAATAGAGTCAGTAATTGTTCTTCGAGAACTTGTTCGCTCTGAATGGCCATTTTCTTTTGTGAATTTGATTTATAAAGCTTCAAAGTTAATGTTTTTTTAGGTAATTTTAAAAGGATGCTTAAATACTATTTGAAAATAAAGGATAGAATTTGAACACCCTTTTAAATAGACAATTCTAATCTTTTATTTTAAAGTTTTCAACATTTGCTCGATAGCTTTCTTCTTTTGTTCCATATTCGGATGCACATACAAATTTAATGTGGTACTAATGTTTGAATGTCCAAGCAGGACGCTCACAGTTTTGTAATCGCAATTACTTTCGATACAGCGAGTGGCAAAGCTGTGACGAAGACCGTGAAATTTCAGTTTAGGAATATCCAACTCTTTCATGAAGTTTTCGTAATAGCTGCGATAGGTGCGTGGCTCTGTGGGTTTGGCATCGTTTGTAAGTACAAAAAACGAATTGTTTACCACCTTTTTTATCGGTTTCAATATTCTCAGTAAGTCTCTGCTTATGGGTATGTCGCGAATGGAGTTTTTTGTTTTTGGGGTATCCAATACAAGTTCAGTTTTGCGGACACCATCTTCCACTGTATAAATTCGCTGTATGGTTCGTCTAACGCTGACTATACCTGTGTTGACATCAATATCTTCCCACGTAAGCGCACAAATTTCGCCAATGCGCATGCCGGAACTCAGGCAAATATAAACACCTAAATTCCGAAATGTAAAATGTGCCTGTATATAATTCATTATCTTTTTCTGATTGGTGCGACTCAATACTTCTAATTGAGGGTTTTCCCGCTCTGTGGGGAATTGAATGTCGAATTGATTGTACTCAATCCACTTGTTTTTAGCTCCGAATTTTAAAATCATTTTCAGCACAATCAACATGTCTTTTATGGTTTTCTGACTAAGTCCTTGCTCCAACTTTTTCAATACAAATGCCTGTACAGCGGCTTCCTCAATCACCTCGCTATCTCCAAAAACGGGAAGTAAATGATTCTCAATTAACAGCATATAAGCCGCATAGCTCGATTTTTTAACGTACTGTCTTTTGTCTGTTCTCCATAATTTTACAATTTCTGAAATGTTTTTTTGTTTGTCCATTTTTACTTTTGATTTAGTTTATACTAATTTTTCTCAAAGGTAATTCATTAAGGATTTAAAATCCTTAAATCCCTAAGGTTCCAAATTCAGGCAATATTCCCAATTTAAGATTCCCGGGGTTTGAGGGAGAGTGGGAAAGTAATGAAATAGGACAACTAATGAAAATCGGTAGCGGGAAAGATTATAAACATCTTAGTGAAGGTGATATTCCTGTTTTTGGTACCGGAGGATTTATGACTTCTGTTAATGATTATCTGATGGATGGTGAAAGTGTTTGTATTGGACGAAAAGGAACAATCAACAAACCTTTTTATTACTCAGGAAAGTTTTGGACTGTTGATACACTTTTTTTTACACATTCCTTTAAGAACATAATCCCTAAATTTGCATTTTACGCATTTGAGAAAATAAACTGGCTGAAATATAACGAAGCTTCAGGCGTTCCAAGTTTATCTAAAAGTACAATTGAACAAATAGAAACACGGATTCCCTCTATTTCCGAACAAAAGATTATTGCTAATTTTTTAAGTCATATTGATGAACGCATTCAATGCCAAAGCAAAATAATTGAGGGTTTAAAATCATTGAAAGTAGCATCATGTAAGAAAATTTTTTCACGAGAGTTAAGTTTCAAAGATGATAACGGAGAAGATTTTACAGAATGGGAAGAAAAAAATGGTGGAGATTTATTTGACAGTATTTCTAATAAAAATCATAATTCAGATTTACCAATTTTGGCTATTTCACAAGAATTTGGTGCAGTTCCCAGAGAAATGATAAATTATCAAATTTCTGTTACAGATAAAAGTATTGAGAGTTATAAAGTAGTAGAGGTTGGAGATTTTATTATTAGTTTAAGGTCTTTTCAGGGAGGTATTGAATACTCAAACTACAAAGGAATTTGTAGTCCTGCTTATATAATTTTACATGCTAAAGTATTAATCGATAACACCTTTTACAAATACTATTTTAAAACAGATTTGTATATTCAACAACTTTGTTCTAAGCTTGAAGGTATAAGAGATGGTAAAATGATTAGTTATAAATACTTTTCAGAAATAACTCTTCCATTTCCATCACTTCCAGAGCAAAATAAAATAGCAAATTTCCTATCCGGAATTGACGAGAAAATAACAATTGAAACATCCTTATTACGGCAGTTAAAACTACAAAAACAATATCTCTTAAGGCAAATGTTTATCTGATCAACGTTGCATTCTATAAAAAAGAATTATATTTGGAACGTGCAATCCCGAAGGGATGGCATGATTATAGCAAAAGAACATAAACAGCCCCCCACTAAACCCCGGAGGGGTGACATAAAAACAACGGTATGCCTGGTAGCTATTCACAAATATACATACAATATGTTTTTTCTGTAAAAGGTCGGGAAAACCTGTTACTAAAACCCTGGCGCGAAGAAGTTTTCAAATATATGGCAGGAATCGTAAATACAAAAAATCAAAAGTCAATAATTGTGAATGGTGTTGCCGACCATGTTCACGTATTTGTGGGCTTGAAGCCATCAATGAATATCTCTGATCTGGTTAGGGACATCAAAAACAATTCATCCAACTTTATCAATGAGCAAAAATGGGTACGTGGCAAATTCTCATGGCAAGAAGGTTATGGGGCATTTTCGTATGCACATTCACAACTAGATGATGTGTATCGATACATTGCTAATCAGGAAAACCACCATTGCAAACGTTCGTTTCGGGATGAATATCTTGATTTCCTTCAAAAATTTGCTGTTGATTACGATGAAAGATATTTATTTGACTGGTTATAACAATATCACCCCTTCGGGGTTTTCTGCTCCTCTAATCTTCTATCTACAATAATTTCAACCCTTCGGGTTTAAAAAACAACGATTCGACACCCTAATAAACGAGCATCTGTTTAAACGAACATGTTTTGCAATAAATAGGCTTTCTGATTTTTATATTGATCAAGTATTTGCTTTTCGATTTCTATCTTTTCATCGATTGAATATAAGAAATCAGCTATTTTAGCTTGCTCGGGAAGACAAGGTATAGGGACTTCCAAATTCTTAATTATTTCAGCAGATAAGTTTCCTTGTCCACCTTGTAGATATGTTTTAATTATAATTTCTTTTTTTTGCTTCAAATAGTTCATCAAAAATACATTATTCAAATCTGTTCTTATGCACAAAATTGCCTGATTAATAGCTCCATTAATTTTTGAGATACCAACTTCTCCACTTGTGGCACCATATAATGCATAAATCACATCACCAACCTTTACCATTTTGGCAGATGACTCTTTCAATCCTAGATCTGAAATAAACTGTTCTGTTTGATCTGAATTTATTTCACCCGATTTGATAAAAGGAATATCTCCATTATAATAATGTTTTTTAGACGTTAATGGAGTTCCGCCTGAAAAAAAAGTTCCAATTTCTCTCAGTCTTTTTGTCTTCCAATCAGAGAAATTGCTACCATCGCTGCTTTTTAATCGCAGTTTTTTAGAAAATAATTTTTCAGACATTTCCTTCATTAAGGTTTCCAATCGTTCAATTATTTTGTTTTGGCATTGAATACGTTCATCAATTAATGTTAGGAAAGAGGCAATTTGGATTTGTTCGGGAAGTGAGGGTATAATTAATTTGATATTGAAAAAATCTGAAACGCCAATATTTAATAATCCATGATTTCTAGCACCTTCTTGGGCTACTTTTTCAATTTCTGAATTTTGATTACCAGTTTCGAAACTTTGTTCAACAAAAGTGTTATCTATACAATCAATGAATTTAAAACAGATATACAATGTTGAGACAACTCCTTTCTCATAACGATTTAGTCGCTTGATTGCACCCATAGGATAACCATTTGAGTAGCTTTTATTGTATGCAAAATCATTTTTATGTAACAAATAATAACCTGTAACATCTTTTGCAGATACAGACTTATTAAAAAACTCCAATTGGCTTATTAATCCAAACTGAGCCGATATGGTTAAAATATTTTGGTTGTTTTCTTTGTTTTTTCTAATAACTCTTTCTGCAATTTCACCCAATTTCTTCTCTTCCCACTCTCCCTCAAACCCCGGGAATCTTAAATTTGGAACTCTGCCTACTTTTTGTTCTTTTGTCGCCATCTCGATGATTATATTGTACTTTCACCTAAAATTAAGGATGAATAGATGCAAAAAAAAATAAATACCTGATTTTTTATTTGGAATAGCTTACTTTTTCTTGCCTTTAAGCAATTTCTTTTCATCTCCGTCAAGTTTTCGTTGGAGTTTCTTTACGTCTTCGGCAGGGGGTAGGTTTTCGGGAACAATTCCCCGCTGAGTAAGCATATTTCGAACTGCCAGATTATTATCCACATGTTCTTTCTCTATTCCGGTTTGTCCTTTCAGGTTCTTGGTTTGTACATTTAAACCTGTCATTTCAGCAGCTAAATCTTTGGCTTTGATGCTAATGGTTGGTAAGAAATCAGCCACCGGACGATTTTCAGGTACACCCATTCTTCGTTTTAGCATTTGAGTATTAAGCCTAAAGAGTGCCTGGTCGCCTTTGCTTCTAATAATAGCAAAGCCCTGACTGTCAACACCTCTTTCGTACAAAATTCCAGAAAGTTGCTTTTCGGTTTGACTTAGTTTCTCACGTGCTTTTACCCGCTCAAATTCCAGAATTCGTTGTTCAACCATCTCGGCTCTACGGGTTTGTACTGCAAAATAGTTTTGTGCAAATGCAATTTCTTCTTTGCGACTGTCACCATTTTGGGCGGTTAAATAACAGGCGTAACGAGTTAGAAGGATGTCATCTATTTCATCCTGAGCACCTTTTCCTTTAGTTATCATCTTCCTGACGTCAGGAAAATGATAGTCGGTTTCTTCACCTGCATTTTTACAGGCATCTTTCGCTTTTTGGATTACTTTTTCGAAATTTTCCCATTTGCTGTAACCCAGTAAAACCTGTAATTCGCGGGCACTCCAGCACTCTACACCTTCAAGTTCCGATGCTGCTGCCTCAAATTGTTCAAACAGTTGTTTAATTTCTTCTGACTTCATAATTTATTTAGTATTGAAATTGCAAACCAAGTTCTTTAAAATAAACATTAATCTGTTGATCTAACTCTGTGCGTTTATTTTCCAGTGTTCTAATTTCGCGCATAACTGCAAAAATATCAATTTCGGCTTCCTCCTCGAAAGTATCTACATATCTGGGAATATTGAGATTAAAGTCGTTTTCTTCAATCTCTTTGAGTGTGGCTCTTTTACTGTATTTTTCCAATTCAGTACGATTGCGGAAAGTATCGATAATTTTATTGATATGTTCATCGCGCAACATGTTTTGGGTTTTTACCTTTTCAAACTCATTACTTGCATCAATAAACAGAATGTCATCGGAATTTTCACGGCATTTTTTGAAAACCATAATACAAGTTGGAATACTAGTACCATAAAAAATATTAGCAGGTAATCCAATCACTGTATCTAAAAAGTTTTTGTTCTCAATTAAGTAACGGCGAATGTGTTGCTCAGCTCCACCACGAAATAATGCTCCGTGAGGTAATACAATAGCCATGGTGCCATTTTCAGCCAAATGATAAATCATGTGTTGTACAAACGCATAGTCGGCTTTGCTACTTGGAGCTAATTTTCCATACTGGCTGAATCGGTCATCGGTTGTAAACAAGGGGTTGGCGCTCCACTGAGCCGAAAATGGCGGATTAGCCACAATGGCTTCAAATTGTTGGTCGATATGTTGCGGATGTTCGAGCGTGTCCTCTTGCCGAATATCAAATTTTCGATAATGCACACCGTGTAAAATCATATTCATGCGGGCAAGGTTGTATGTAGTTCGATTCATTTCCTGACCGTAAAAGTTGTTTACCTCTTTTACTTCCTTTGCAACTCGTAACAGCAACGATCCAGAGCCACACGTGGGGTCGTAAACTGATTTTAGTTTGTGTTTTCCCGTAGTTACAATTTTTGCAAGTATTTTAGAAACTTCTTGAGGAGTGTAAAATTCACCGGCTTTTTTCCCTGCTCCACTGGCAAACTGCCCAATCAGATATTCGTAAGCATCGCCCAATACGTCCAATTCGGTGCTTTCCAGCTTAAAATCAATCTTGTCGAGGTGCGCAAGCACTTTGGCAATAATTGTATTTCTGGCTTCGGGAGTTTTTCCAAGTTTTGTACTATTCAAGTCCATATCTTCGAAAAGGTTATCAAAATCCTCTTCGCTGGCAGTTCCCATGGTACTCAACTGAATATTGGTCAGTATTTTTTGTAAATCTTCGAGTATAAAATTGGTTTTGCTTTCGTCAATCCCGATAGCTATCGGGACTTCCTCTGCATTGTCGCCATTCCCACGTTTTGCAACTTCGGAAAAAAGTTCTTCGGGTTTCAGGAAATATCCTAATTTCTCTAACGCTTCTTCTTTAATCGCTTCCAAAAACTCAATGGCTTCTGGTATTTTAGGTGTGATTTCTCGAAACTTAATTTTGTCTTGTTTCAAAATCTCGTTTGCAAAAATCTCCATTTTCTCACTCAAATACTTGTAGAAAATAAAGCCCAAAATATAATCACGGAATTCGTCCGCATTCATTTTTCCTCTCAGGGTGTTGGCTATATTCCAGAGTTGTAGTTCTAATATCCTTTTTTGTTCTTCACTCATTTATAATTTCGCTTGTAAGTCAGTAAGTTTAAAAGCTCAGTTTTATTTATAATTTCAGTCTTGTCTAATAATTCGAAGATTTCCAAGTTGAATTTTTCTTTAATCTGCCTTTCGTCAATTTTCTTTTCGTAATAACTGTCTAAGTCAATCGAATATAACAATTCATAGGAAGGTGAAATAAAGTATTTTGTTCCTTTACCTTTTTCTTCTGAGATGATGTATTTCTGGGTCAGGAGTTGTGCTAAATTCGTTTGACTGTCACAAAACTAAACGAAGTGGAAAACTCTTTGTGAATCTCGTCCGAGGAGCAGTTTGCGTGGGCTTGAATGAAATTTAAAATTTCTATTTGTTTCGTTTCTGCCATAATTTTCGTGTTTCAGCCCACAAATATATGAAATACGGCTCAATTTTCATTACAAACGAGCTTTATTTTTTTCATAATGAGCCATAACGATCTATGCTATGGGCATTTGGCGGATTTGCGGGAGCGTTCGCTGCCATGAAACGACAAAGTGAATGCGGGAGCAAAGACCGCTGAATTGCGCGTCCAATCGCCACAAGCACTGCCCCGCTTCCGCTCGATTTTCATCGCGTGGAAAGTAGAAAACGAGGAAATGTTATTGGTAGGATAGATTAGTAGAGACGTTGCATGCGACGTCTCTACAGTTTAACCGGGATAAATGATTTTATCCATTGTTAATTCCACGATATCACATCGTAGAAAAAACAATGAATAAATTCTAAAACAAATACTAACAAAACAACAAAAATCAAAATAAAGCCGGTCGTTCGTTAACTGACCGGCTTGAAAAATTCATACATACACAAACATTTGTTTGCTACATTGTATGATATACTAACCGGTATCAAAACCAGATGTTTGGAGGTAACACAAACAAGTATGCACGCATCCATTTCATTCAGGTTAATAATTCAGATCAATTTATTTAATGGCGTCCAATGCCTGGCTGATGTCGCCAATGATGTCGTTGATATTTTCGATACCTACCGATATGCGCAACAATCCCGGAATGACTCCCGAACTGATTTGCTCCTCGGGCGAAAGTTGTTCGTGGGTGGTGGCTGCCGGGTGGATGATCAATGTTTTGGCATCTCCCACATTGGCTAAGTGGCTGAGCAATTTTACGTTATCAATCAGTGTGTCGGCGTTTTTAGGGTCGCCTTTTACCTTGAATGTGAGGACCGCGCCTGCCCCTTTCGGGAAATATTGTTTGGCCAGCTTGTGGTATTTACTGCTTTTCAGGCCGGGGTAGTTCACATATTCCACTTTCGGATGTCTTTCGAGCCATTCGGCCACCGCCTGCGTGTTTTGAACGTGGCGTTCTACCCTTAGCGATAGCGTTTCAAGCCCTTGTATCAGCAGGAACGAGTTGAAGGGACTGATGGTGTTTCCCCAGTCGCGGAGCCCTTCCACGCGGGCGCGGATGTTGAAGGCAATGTTGCCAAAGGAACCATTGGTTCCAAAAACGTCCCAAAATACAAGTCCGTGGTAACTTTCGGATGGCTGCGTGAACGAAGGGAACTTACCGTTGCCCCAGTTGAATGTTCCGCTGTCCACAATCACTCCGCCGATGGATGTTCCGTGTCCGCCGATCCATTTGGTGGCCGATTCCACTACCACCGAGGCTCCATGTTCGATAGGCCGGAACAGGTAACCACCGGCGCCGAAGGTATTGTCCACAATCAACGGAATGTCGTGGGCTTTGGCAATGGCGGCAATGGCATCGAAATCGGGGATGTTCAGTTCCGGGTTTCCAATGGTTTCGAGGTAAATGGCCTTGGTGCTGTCGTCGATCAGCTTTTCGAATTCGATAGGATCATCGTTGGGGGTGAAACGTGCTTCAATGCCCAGCCGTTTGAATTGCGATTTGAACTGGTTGTAGGTGCCGCCGTACAAATGTGAAGTGGAAACGAAGTTATCGCCTACCTGAAGGATGTTGTTCAGCGCTATGAACTGGGCCGATTGCCCCGAAGAGGTAGCCAGGCCGGTAACACCGCCTTCGAGTGCCGCCACGCGTTTTTCGAAAACGTCGGTAGTAGGGTTTTGCAGGCGGGTATAGATGTTCCCGAATTTGCGGAGGCCGAAGAGGTCGGCTCCGTCCTGGGCATCTTCGAATACATAGGATGAAGTTTGATAAATGGGTACCGCGCGGGCATGAGTTGTTTTGTCCACTTCCTGACCTGCATGTACTTGCAGCGTTTCAAATTTTAACTGATTTGTTGACATAATACTTTTATTGTTAGATGAATGATTGTTTTTACTGTTCGATTTTACATTTAATATTTTTGCGAGTGCATTTCTGAATGCGGGTGAAAATCCAGCCATAACTTTATATTTTTTAATGTGATGATAAAATCTCTCTTTTTTGTTTGAATTTATTCAATGTATGCCGCGATTCACATCGAAACATGCATTAAATAAATCGGTTTTCAATAAATAAAAAATAACACAATAAATAAAATGAGATAATTGACGAAAGAAATTTGAAGTTTAAAAAAAACAGTTGACCGAAACTCTGACCGATCAACTGTTTTCAAGTATTTTTTATGTACGCAAACATATTGTGTCGGATCATTGCCGGAGCGACATGAAGCAACACATGCACATATTTACGTTTGATAGTTTCATTTTTTTTGTAATTATTTTGTTTTTAACTGATACAAAAATACTGTCTTTTTATTTCACCCAAAATACCAATCTTATGGCATATTTCATACCCTGTTTAAGGTAGGTGATTTGTATTGCATCTACTTATTTCATGTGTAAAATAGATGATAATTAAAATCTTAAAAAAGTAATATCTGGAAATGCTTGTTGATAAATTATAAAGGATATTCTTCAAAAGCGTAAAGAAGAGTGGATAAATAACGTTCGCCGGTATCGGGCAACAGCGCCACGATGGTTTTTCCTTTGTTTTCGGGGCGAAGAGCCAGTTGCGTAGCGGCATAGGCCGATGCGCCCGACGAAATACCCACGAGCAATCCTTCCTGCTGTGCCAATTGGCGCGAAGTAAGAATGGCCTGGTCGTTGCTTACCTGAAAGATTTCGTCAACAACGTCGGCATTGAAATTTTTCGGCACAAAACCCGCTCCGATACCCTGGATTTTATGCGGTCCCGGTGCTCCTCCCGAAAGTACGGCCGAATCGGTAGGTTCAACGGCTACGATTTGAATGTTGGGGTTTTTCGATTTCAGGTAAGCGCCAACACCGCTTATGGTACCACCCGTACCTACACCATCTACAAAAACATCCACTTTTCCATCGGTATCGTTCCATACTTCGGGTCCTGTGGTGTTTTTATGGACTTCGGGGTTAGCCGGGTTTTCAAACTGTTGCGGAATAAACGAGTTCCCGCTCTCTTCGGCCAGCTCAATGGCTTTGGCTATAGCGCCTTTCATTCCGTTGGCTCCCGGCGTCAACACCAGGTTTGCTCCAAGCGCCTTCAGCAGGTTCCGACGTTCCACGCTCATGGTTTCGGGCATGGTAAGTGTAAGTTTGTAACCTTTCGCGGCGGCTACAAAAGCCAGTCCGATACCGGTGTTGCCACTGGTAGGCTCGATAATTTCAACGCCCGGTTTCAGTTTTCCCTTTGCTTCGGCATCTTCTATCAATGCTATTGCTATACGATCTTTTACACTACCCGCCGGGTTGAACGATTCGAGTTTTACCAACAGGGTGGCTTCCAAATTCTTGTTCGCGGAATAATTGGACAGTTGTAACAACGGCGTGTTACCAATCAGGTCGGTCAGTTTTTTTGCTATTTTAGCCATAATATTATTCTAATTTGAGTTATGTTTTCTACATGTTTTTCTACTGTGCAAATTTAGTTACAATATTTCAATCAATGCAATAGCAAATGTGTGGTATATTTCATACCCTGTTTATGGTATATGATTTTTTTAAATCGTTAACTTCCATATATTATCGCTATTCCTGAAAAATATTTATATTTGTATTTATATTCTGAAGTTGTCTTGACTTTTGTCAATATTATAATTTTGCTCCTATATGGAGTTTCGGTTGCATACGATATTAACGCTTCTATCGAGTTATAGCCTCTCCGAAGCTAAGAAAAAACTCCGTCAGGAGCGATATCGTGGTAGTAATTATCCATTACGAGCTCCGTAGGAGCGACATTAAAAAACAAGACAACTTCTCTTAAAAAAAACACTGATAGATTTATGAAAAGCATTTTTGTTATTTTGAATTACTTGTCAAAAATAAGTATTTAATTTTCAAGGAATTTATCAGATTAAAAACAGTGATAAATAAATGAAGATTTCCAGGCTTTTGTTGTTTTTGGGCTTTATTATGCTTGCTTCCGGTTTGTATTCGCAGTCGCAAACCATCAACGAATCGCAAATGCTTATCCGACGGGTGCTGCCATCGCGCGCATCTCACTTTGTGGTAGAAGAAATTAAGGCCGATAGCGCGCGCGATGTGTTTGAAATTGAAGCGGCACCCGGCGGGAAAATTGTACTTCGCGGCAATAACGGGGTTTCGGTGGCAACAGCGTTCAACTGGTATTTAAAAAAATACGTGTTGGCAAGTTACAGTTGGCAGGCTGATAAGCCTTTGAAAATAAACGGACAGCTTCCGTTGCCCGCTAAAAAGGTTCGTCAGGTTTGTCGTGCCCGGGAGCGTTTTATGAACAATACCTGTACGTTTGGTTATACGTTCGCCTTCTGGAGCTGGGAGAAATGGCAGCGATATCTCGACTGGATGGCCATGAACGGTATCAACAGGCCGCTTCTGCTCGCCGGTCAGGAAGCTGTATGGCTCAAAGTGTGGCAAACGTTCGGGCTGAATGCTGATAATGTGTTGTCGTTTTTTTCTGGTCCGGCGCATTTGCCGTGGCATCGCATGGCCAATATGGACAAGTGGGGTGGCCCGCTGCCCATGAGTTATGTGGTGGAACAGCAGGATTTGCAGCAGCAGATTTTGCTAAGAGCCAGGGCTCTGGGTATGAAACCGATACTTCCGGCATTTGCGGGCCATGTGCCCGAACAACTACAGGTTCAGTATCCTTCGGCTAAAATCAACCGGATAACTCCGGGCTGGGGGGGGATGGACGAAAAATACACCACTTATTTTCTGGATCCTACCGATCCGCTTTTTATGGAAATTCAGAAAAGATACCTGACGGAGCAAAACAACATGTATGGTACTGATCATTTGTATTCGGCCGATCCGTTCAACGAAATTGCTCCGCCGAGCTGGGAGCCCGGTTTTCTGGCAAATGTGGGGGAAACAATTTACCGCTCAATGGCCAGTGTGGATAAAGAGGCTAAATGGTACCAAATGTCGTGGACATTTTATTTCGATACCGATCATTGGACAAAGCCGCGGCTGTCGGCCATGTTCAATTCGGTGCCCAAGGGAAAGCTCGTTTTCCTTGATTATGCTTGTGAAGAGGCAGAATTTTATAAAAAAACTTCCGGTTTTGAGGGTGATCCTTTTATCTGGAATTACCTTGGTAATTTTGGAGGAAATACATTTCTTGTGGGGCCGGTCAATAAAGTGTCGGCTTCCATAGTCGGAGCCCTGGAGGTGCCGAATTGCCTCGGGGTCGGCTCTACTCTCGAAGGTATCAATGCAAACCAGTATATTTATGAGATGGTGTTTGAAATTCCTTGGTACGAACCCGGTACATTCAGGGTGAACAACTGGGTTGCAAATTACGCTTACAGCCGTGCCGAACGAAAAGACATGTATGTGGCTGCCGCCTGGCGGTTGCTGAAAGACAGTGTACTGGTGGATTCGGCAGTAGCTATCTGGAACCATAGCTCGATCTTCCAGGCGGTACCGGTTACCGATTTATCAAAAGTATCCTGGACTTCGAGCCCCAAAATTCCGTATAACAATAAAACTCTTGCCCGATCTGTGGGTTATTTGCTGGAAGCTAAGCCCGAAACCCGTACTTCTGATGCTTACCGTTACGATGTGGTGAACCTTACCCGCCAGATGCTCAGCAATTACGGGTTGGTGATTTACCATAAAATGATTCGGAATTATGAAGATAAAAACGTGATGCTGTTCCGGAAATATTCCCGCGATTTCATCCAGTTGGGGCTCGAAATTGACGAACTTCTCGGAACACGCCATGAGTTCTTGCTGGGACAATGGCTTGACGATGCCCGTAAGCAGGGAAATGCCAGAGAAAACGACTATTATGTACGAAATGCCCGCCAAATTATTACTACCTGGCACAAAGCGGGAGGTGAACTTACCGATTATTCGAACCGTCAGTGGAACGGGTTGATGAAAACATACTACTTGCCTCGTTGGGAGGAGTTTATCAAGGAAACGGATGATGCTATGTTGAAAGGTGAGAAACTGGAATACGGCCATTTCACCAGTTGGTGCGAAAAGTTCGAAGATAATTGGGTGAACGACACAAAAAGCAAATACCTGACTGATCCATCTGGCGATGAATTATTGATTGCCAACAGATTGTATAAAAAATACAAAAGAGAAATCATGAGAAATTAAAATTTTAATAAAAGCGGCTTTTTTACATTATTTTATCAAAAAAATGAACTAATTTTGTGGCAAATTTCAAAAAGGTATTTTACATTGGTATAAAAATCTTTGTTTTATCAAAGTGATAAATATAATTAATTTAAAATCAAATAATTAATAAAAACAATTATGAGTAAAATTGAAAAAATTTTTGCCCGCGAGATTCTCGATTCTCGTGGAAATCCAACCGTTGAGGTTGATGTCCTGTTGGAATCGGGTATCATTGGACGTGCTGCAGTTCCTTCCGGAGCTTCAACCGGCGAAAACGAAGCTATCGAACTTCGCGATGGTGATAAAGGACGTTACCTGGGTAAAGGTGTTCAGAAAGCGGTTGCTAACGTGAACAACGTTATCGCGCCTGCCCTGATCGGCACTTGCGCTTTGCAACAACGTTTGATCGACAAAAAAATGATTGCTCTCGATGGTACCAAAACCAAATCGAACCTCGGCGCTAACGCTATTCTCGGCGTATCGCTGGCTGTGGCCAAAGCAGCTGCCAATTACCTGGATTTACCTCTGTACCGTTACATTGGCGGAACCAACACGTTCGTTCTGCCCGTTCCGATGATGAACATCATCAATGGTGGTTCGCACTCTGATGCTCCTATCGCTTTCCAGGAATTCATGATTCGTCCGGTAGGTGCCCCTTCGTTCAAAGAAGGTTTGCGTACAGGCGCCGAAGTGTTCCACGCTTTGAAAAAAGTATTGCACGATAAAGGTTTAAGTACTGCTGTGGGCGATGAAGGTGGTTTCGCTCCTAACTTGGCCGGTGGTACCGAAGAAGCTCTTGAATCGATCCTTACCGCTATCAAAAAAGCAGGTTATGAACCGGGTAAAGATGTTACCATTGGCCTCGATTGTGCTTCGTCTGAATTCTACAAAGATGGCGTTTACGATTATTCAAAATTCGAAGGTGCTGAAGGTAAAAAACGCACTTCCGCCCAACAAGTTGAATATCTCGAAGAACTTATCACCAAATACCCGATCGACTCTATCGAAGATGGCATGTCGGAAAACGACTGGGAAGGCTGGAAGCTTCTTACCGAAAAAATTGGAAACAAATGCCAGTTGGTAGGTGACGACTTGTTTGTAACCAATGTTGAATACCTGAAAAAAGGTATTGAAATGGGTTGCGCTAACTCTATCCTGATCAAGGTAAACCAGATCGGGTCGCTTACCGAAACGCTGGACGCTATCGAACTGGCTCACCGCGCAGGTTATACCTCGGTAACATCTCACCGTTCGGGCGAAACCGAAGATGCTACTATTGCCGATATTGCCGTAGCTACTAACTCGGGACAGATCAAGACCGGTTCGTTGAGCCGTTCGGATCGTATGGCCAAATACAACCAACTGCTTCGTATCGAAGAAGAATTGGGCGAACTTGCCGTATATGGTTTCAAAAAATAAAGGATCTATAAGTTCCTGAAAAGAGAACATTTGAAATGAATTTCTAACCGGTTTTCCGAAATGGAAGGCCGGTTAGCTTTTTTTGAAAAATAATCGTTAAAAGCTATTTGCCTGTAAAACAGATAGCTTTTTTATTTGTTTATAGTTCAGTATTTTTGTTCCATTTTCCAGTTAACAGCTTTTTTTAAGAGTAATTTAATACATACTTTGCCATTTCCCCTGTTACATAACAATGAATTCGACTAAAAACATACTTAATATTTCTTACCCTATCATACTCACGCTGGTAGCCCAAAATGTGGTGAATGTTACTGATACGGCTTTTCTTGGGCGGGTGAGCGAAGTCGCCCTTGGGGCATCTGCCATCGCCGGGGTCTTTTATTTTGCCGTTTATATGGTTGGTTTCGGCTTTAGCCAGGGGGTGCAGATACTGATTGGGAGGCGAAACGGTGAGGAAAACTACGGCCAGATTGGGGCGATTTTCAATAATGGTTTGGTTTTTAATATGTTGCTGGCAGTCGTCATGTTTTTGGCCTCCATGTTGGGGATGCCTTATTTAATGAAGATATTGGTGAGTTCGCACCACATCTACGACGCGTCGATGGAATTCTTGCGCTGGAGGGTTTTCGGTTTCTTTTTTGTCTTTGTCAATGTTATTTTCAGAGCTTATTATGTTGGGATAACCCAGACACGGATACTCACCATATCGGCCATTATTACTTCGCTTACCAACGTGGTGCTCGATTACGCCTTGATATTCGGAAATCTCGGGCTTCCTTCTCTTGGCATTGCCGGAGCAGCGATAGCTTCGACGGTTGCAGAAGCCATCACCACCTTATATTTGGTATTGCATACTTTTTTATATACCGATACCAAAAAATACGGCATGTTTTCGTTCCGGGGTGTCGATGTGAAAGGGATAATGCAGATACTCAGTATTTCCGTGTTTGTTATGTTTCAGTTTTTTATCTCTATTTCCACGTGGTTTTTGTTTTTCGTGTTTATCGAACGTATGGGCGAACGACCGCTGGCCGTAACCAACATAGGCCGGAGCATGTATGTTTTGTTAATGATACCGGCTTCGGCACTTTCCACTACTGCCAGTACCTTAGTTAGCAATATGATAGGTGCCGGAGAAAAAGAAAAGGTAATGCATACTGTTAATAAAATTATTCGTATTTCGTTGTTGTTGGTGTTGCCAGTGCTGGTTTTTTCGTTTATTTTTCCGGAATTGTTTGCACGGATTTACACCGACGATTTATCATTAGTTGAGGCTTCGGTGCCGGTCATCCGGGTGGTGTCGGTGGCTGTAGCTTTTTTTGCCGTAGGCAATATTGTTATCAACGGAGTTTCGGGGACGGGAGCCACCCGGGTGGCGTTTTTTATGGAAGTGGTTACCTTGTTTTTTTATATTTCATACGTTTATTATACGGCCATTGTTCGCCCTACAACAGTTTGGGTGGTGTGGATGTCGGAATTTGTTTACTGGACACTGGGCGGAGCGCTTGGATACTGGTATTTGCTCAAGGGAAACTGGCGCGAAAAGGAGATTTAAACGGCGGATGCTACTGCTATTTTGGGGTTGATGATGATAGATATTGAAAAAACTTACTTAAATCTTTGTATTTAAAAGAATTATTTTGTAATTTTGCAGCCGTTAAAGAAAAGTGTAGGGGACAGTGAGTCCCCTTCTTTTTTAATTATACACTATAAATGATATTAAAAGAATCTGTAATTCAGATAGTTGAAGATTTTTTGGTTGCTTCGGAATACTATCTTGTTGACGTAAAAGTTACGCCCGATAATAATATTTCCATTGAAATTGATTCTTTCGACGGTGTTTCTGTTGATTTCTGCGCTGAGTTGAACCGCCATGTTGAATCGAAACTGGATCGCGACCAGGAAGATTTTGAACTCGAAGTCGGTTCGGCAGGACTTACCGAGCCCTTCAAAGTGAGGCAGCAATACGAAAAAAACGTGGGCAACGAAGTGGAAGTACTTGGCAAAGATGGCCGGAAACAAACCGGAATTTTGGCTATGGTGAACGACGAAGGTTTTGATCTCACTGTTACTAAACTGGTTAAGCCCGAAGGAGCCAAACGTAAAATCGCAACAGAAGAAACTATATCCTATCAATTTTCAGAAATAAAAAGCACTAAATATATTTTAAGATTTAAATAGAGCCATGAGCAAAAAAGAAACCATCAGTTTAATTGATACCTTTTCGGAATTTAAAGAACTGAAAAGTATTGACAGAAGCACATTGATCAGTGTAATGGAAGAGTCGTTCCGCAATGTGCTGGCAAAGATGTTCGGTACGGACGAAAATTTCGACGTGATTATCAATCCCGATAAAGGCGACTTCGAAATCTACCGCAACCGCAAGGTGGTGGAAGACGATGAACTGGAAGATGATAATACCGAAATATCGCTGACCGAAGCTCAGAAAATTGATGAAGATTATTCTGTGGGTGAAGATGTAACCGATACAGTGGATTTTATCAGTTTTGGCCGCCGTGCCATCCTTACTTTACGCCAAACGCTGGCTTCGAAAATCATGGAATTGCAGAAGGATAATCTTTTTACCAAATACAGCGAAAGGGTAGGCCAAATTGTAAGCGCCGAACTTTACCAGGTATGGAAAAAAGAAATGTTGCTGATCGATGAAGATGGGAACGAACTTTATCTGCCTAAAACAGAACAAATTCCATCGGATTTCTATCGCAAGGGCGATAGCGTGAGGGCGGTGGTAGCCATGGTTGAAAACAAAAACAACAATCCGAAAATTATCCTTTCCAGAACTTCGCCGGTTTTCCTCGAACGCTTGTTCGAACTGGAAGTCCCCGAAATCCACGAAGGATTGATAACGATTAAAAAAATAGCCCGCATACCGGGCGAAAGAGCTAAAATAGCCGTTGAATCGTACGACGACCGCATCGACCCCGTGGGAGCTTGCGTGGGGGTGAAGGGCGCCCGTATTCATGGCATTGTGCGCGAACTCCGCAACGAAAACATCGATGTTATCAATTTTACCAATAACATCAGTTTGTTTATTTCCCGAGCGCTCAGTCCGGCTAAAATTTCGTATATCCGGCTGAATGAAGCGGAAAAGAAGGCCGAAATCTATCTGAAACCCGAAGAGGTTTCGCAGGCCATTGGTAAGGGAGGTCAGAACATTAAGCTGGCCAGTATGCTTACCGGCTATACGCTGGATGTATTCCGCGAAACCAGTGAAGAAGAAGATCTGGAAGATATTTACCTCGACGAATTCAGCGATGAAATTGACGAATGGGTGATCGACGCTCTGAAATCAATTGGTTGTGATACGGCACGTAGTGTATTGGCTATTCCGAGGGAGGATCTGATCAGAAGAACAGACCTGGAAGAAGAAACCGTTGACGAAGTACTGGATATTCTTTCATCGGAATTCGAAGAAGAATAAATTTACGCGGAGGATGTTTTGTCCTCCTCTGAGTTGCTAAAACAAGACGTAATCCTTCATTTCCAACTAAAAAAGATTATAAAACAAAATAAAATATGCCCATAAGATTAAGCAAAGCATGCAAGGATTTGAATGTCGGGATGCATACCGCCATCGAATTTTTGGCAAAAAAAGGTCATAAAATATCTGCCGATCCGAACTTTAAACTTTCGGATGATGAATATCTTTTGCTTGCAAAGGAATTCAACAAGGACATGGCGTTGAAACTGGAATCGGAAAGGCTGAGTCAGGAACGGCACAGCAAGGAGAAATCGGAAACGGTGGCTCTTGAAGGATACATTCAACCTAAAAAAGCTGAAAAACAGGTAGATATTGCTGTTGACGTTCCAAAAAGTCAGATTCCGCAAATAAAACAAGTGGGACAGATTGACCTTGATGCGAAAGCTAAAACAGATATCCCCGAAACTACTGAGGTTGAAGAACCCATTGTTGATCTGGATATTGCTGACCAAAATAATGTGAACCCTGAAACTCCGGTTGAAACAATCACGGAAAAAGTGGTGGTAGCTGAAGAAAAACCGGAGTCCGTAGCGCCTGTTGTAGAGGAACATCCTGCTACAGAAGTGAAAGAACCGGTTATTGTGGCACAGGCAGCACCCGAGGTTATCGAAGCGCAACCAGAACCGGAACCTGCAAAAGCTGAAACTGTAATAAAACCGGTAGTTTTGGAAAATATCGAGGAGCCTGATCATAAGGTTGATACAGAGGTTGATGATGACGATAACGACGTTATTGAGGAAGATGTTGAGAACCATGCTCCGGACGAAAGGGTAGATGAAACGAACGAAGGTGATAAAGCAAGAAAAGCAGCGGGCGAAGTTGATAGTTCTGAAAAAATATTCAAGCTCAAACGGCCTACTATCGACAAAAAGCCGGTAGTAATCGGTACTATCGATTTGGATCAGCTAAACCAATCAACCCGTCCAAAACCTAAGACAAAAGAGCAGAAGCGAAAAGAGAGAGAAGAGAAGTTTAAAAGTAACAATGAACAGAAAAAGGTTACCCACGTTGCAAAAGGCGAAAATGTTTCGGATTCGGACAAACCGAAAAAGAAACGCGAACGTTTTTCGAGCCAGAAAGTGGATATCAACAAAGTCCCGGGTGATTTCTCTCACAATAATAACAACAACAATAAAAAGAACGACAAAAAAGACGGTGGTGCCTCACACAAAGATCGTTTCAAAAAATTAGTGAAACCTGCCGTTGACGAGGAAGAAGTTCAAAAACAAATCAAGGAAACGCTTGCTCGTTTGTCCAATACCAATAAAAAAGGGAAAGGTGCAAAATATCGCCGCGAAAAACGCGACAATATCAACGCCCGAATGCAGGAACAGGTTGAAAGAGAAAATGCCGAACAGAACGTACTTAAACTTACCGAGTTTGTTACGGTTAGCGAGTTGGCATCTTTGATGGATGTGTCTGTTAACCAGGTTATCGCTACTTGCATGAGCATCGGAATGATGGTGTCGATCAATCAAAGGCTTGATGCTGAAACCATCAATATTGTGGCGGATGAGTTCGGCTTTGAAACCGAATATATCAGCCACGATTTAGTAGAATCTATTACCGAGGAAGAACCCGATGCCGAGGAAGATCTTGAACCGAGAGCTCCGATTGTAACTGTTATGGGGCACGTTGACCATGGTAAAACATCATTGCTCGACTATATTCGCAAAACCAACGTGATTGCCGGTGAGGCGGGAGGGATTACCCAGCACATTGGCGCTTACAATGTAAAACTTGACAACGGCCAACGGATTACATTCCTTGATACTCCGGGACACGAAGCGTTTACAGCCATGCGTGCCCGTGGTGCCAAAGTAACGGACATCGCCATTATCATTGTTGCTGCCGACGATAACGTGATGCCTCAAACCATCGAGGCCATCAATCATGCGGCTGCTGCCAATGTCCCTATTATATTCGCTATTAATAAAATTGACAAACCGGGCGCCAATCCCGATAAAATTAAAGAAACTTTGGCTGGCATGAATTATTTGGTTGAAGATTGGGGTGGAAAATACCAGTCTCAGGATATTTCGGCCAAACAAGGTCTTGGGGTGTCAGAGTTGCTCGAAAAGGTACTGCTCGAAGCTGAAATGCTGGAGTTGAAGGCCAACCCGAACAAACGTGCTGTCGGTTCCATCATCGAATCCACACTGGATAAGGGTCGGGGGTATATTGCTACAGTGTTGGTACACAACGGTACTCTGAATCAAGGAGACGTGGTGCTTGCCGGAACTCATTACGGGAAAATCAAGGCCATGTTCAACGAACGTAACCAACGCATTAAAAAAGCGCGCCCGGCCGAGCCGGCTTTGATCCTTGGGTTGAACGGCGCGCCTCAGGCCGGCGACAACTTCAACGTGATGGCCAGTGAACACGAAGCCCGCGAAATTGCCAATAAACGTGAGCAATTGCAGCGCGAACAAAGTATCCGTACCCGCAAACACTTTACGTTGGACGAATTGGGACGCCGTATTGCTCTGGGCGACTTTAAGGAACTGAACATTATTGTAAAAGGTGATGTGGATGGCTCGGTGGAAGCTCTTTCAGATTCGTTGTTGAAACTTTCGACCGAAAATATCCAGATAAACGTTATACACAAAGCCGTAGGAGCGATCTCCGATTCGGATATCCTGTTGGCGGCGGCCTCCAATGCCATTATCTGTGGTTTCCAGGTGCGGCCTACCGCTTCGGCCCGTAAAATAGCCGAAAAGGAAGAGATTGATATCCGCTTATACTCCATTATTTACGATGCGATAGAAGAGATAAAATCGGCCATGGAAGGCATGCTTTCGCCCGAAATCAAGGAAGAAATCACCGCTACCATCGAGGTACAGGAAGTGTTCAAAATCACCAAAGTAGGTACTGTGGCGGGTTGTTTGGTTCGTGAAGGAAAAGTGAAGCGGAGCAACAAGGTGCGTGTCATCAGGGATGGTATTGTGGTGTTCTCCGGCGAGCTTGATTCGCTCAAACGTTTCAAAGAGGACGTCAAGGAAGTGGGAACCAATTTCGAATGTGGTTTGAACATCAAGAATTACAACGATATAAGGGTGGGCGATTTGATCGAAAGTTACGAAGAGACCGAAGTGAAGAAAACGTTGTAACGATACATTTATTTAAAAGCAGGATCTGAACCATAAGATTCTGCTTTTTGTTATTACCATTGTTTTGTTAATTATCCCAATGAGAAAACTTCTAAGAATAACGCTGTTTAATGCAGTTGCTTTGTTGTTGGTTTTCCAGGTTCTGCAAGCGCAGAATATCGATAAGATATACCTGAATATGCCCGACAGGCTTTTGCCTGTTCTCAATAAGCAAAAAAGGCTCGAACTGGTTGAGTATTTCAAGGCGGGACAAACGGATACGGTTAAAAATAATTTTGGAGGAATATCTGAAATAACTTTGCTGGATACCCTCCAACAACGGATAGTGGTAGAAAATACGGCTTCGTCACGTTTTGAGATGAAGCTTGTCAAATCGGCTGAACGGCCGTTCATAGCTGTTATCCGTACAGTATGCGCCGATAGTTGTCTCTCTAATGTGGAGTGTTACGATACTTTATGGACCCGTTTGCCCGACAGGGTCGATCTTCCTGCCACTAAAGACTGGATCACCGATAATGCTTCCGCGGAAGGTAAACTTACCAGCGATGATGTGTCGGAAATTTACAGCGCCAACGTTTACGCCCTCGCTTTTACCGGTTCGGGGGATGATTTGATGGTCCGGAACAATACCAGTTTCCTGCTGACCGATGAAGATAAAAAAGCGGTAGCACCTTACCTGAAAACCAGGCAGAGCATCGTTTTAAAATTTAATGGAAAGCGGTGGAGTAAGGAATGAATCATTCAAGGTTACGATACAAAATAAAAACCTCAGAACCATTTGGTTCTGAGGTTTTTTATTTCTTTTGGTTACCGGAAGTTATTGTTTTTTAGCTTCCATTCGTTTTGCATAACGGCTCATGAACTTATCAACACGTCCTGCAGTGTCCACCAGTTTCGATTTTCCCGTGTAAAAAGGATGCGACGAACTGGAAATTTCCAATTTTACCAACGGATAAGTAACACCATCTATTTCGATGGTTTCTTTGGTGTTTACAGTCGAGCGGGAAATGAACTGATCGCCATTCGACATATCTTTAAAAACCACCTCACGGTAACTTTCCGGATGAATTCCGCTTTTCATATCTTTGAGATTTAATTAATTATCTGTAATAATTTTATTTGGCTTGCAAAAGTACGAATTTTAATCGACACTGCCAAACGCTTATCGTGTTATTTTGTTCAACAATGGTCAAAAATTTTCTCACGCAATGATGCTGCCGTACAATTTACCTTGATCCCAGGTAAAGGAAGATCATTCCGAGCAGCACACCCAGCAAGTCGATCATTTTAAGTTTTACATTTTTATCTTTAAAAAATAATGCCCCGACAATGAAGGGCACCACCACGCCCGAACGCCTGATGGTGGAAATGATGGAGATCATTGAACCTGGAAGCGAGAGGGCGTAAAAATAGGCAAAATCAGCCGCAACCAACAATATCGATATGCCGGCAATGGCCCACCGGAACTGAAACGGTGTGGTTTTATCGCGGGTGGGATACCAAAGGAACAGCGTGATAAGCCCCATTAACAGGCATTGGTAGAGCGTGTAATAAACCTGCACCGCATTGTGGTCGATATGCCCCAGCAAGTATTTATCGTACAACCCGCTTAGCGCGCCGGTAAGTGTAGCCAGCACTATGAACCAGATCCATTTGTTGGATCGTACCGAAATCCCTTCCTTTTTACCTACTACCGAGAACAGGTAAAACGATAGCAGCGTAACGCCCACACCCAGCCATTGATATACATTCAGCTTTTCGCCAAAAACCAACACTCCGCCCAACACCACCCACACCGGCTGAGTAGCCTTTACCGGGGAGGCTATGGTAATGGGTAAATGTTTCATGGCAAAATAGGCGAACAGCCACGACGACAATACGATAATGGCTTTAATAAATAGTAAAAGATGGGTGGACGCATCCACCGGCGGCACGTAAAACAACGTCCCTTTCAGTAAACCGGGTTCAATATAGGAGAGGAGGAGGAACGGTGACAGGATAACCGACGAACAAACCACCGAGAAAAACAACACGGGAATCACCGCGTTGCCGTTGAGCGATATTTTTTTGCTTACATCGTAGGCGCCAAGCAACAACGCCGATAAAAATGCTAATGCCAACCACATAACTTTTTCTTTTTTATAACCTTTTAAAAAGCGGCTACAAAATTACGATTTTTATCCGGAAATTTACCCGGACGAGGATGAGTAAACGGTGGAGCACGGGCAATAACATATTTCAAAAACCAGATTGCAGGAAATGAGATCCGAATGTCATGCTGATGATTGGTTTAAATCATACTGATGACTTTCTGGAATCATCAGCATGACTTTTTAAAATCAAGATATTCACCTGCCAATATCAGGAACTGGGTTAAGTTGTATTTGGGTATTAACTCAAAATTTAGGATCGTCTTATTAATCTATTATACCCATTTTTTTTTAAAAGGAACGATGCGTTTAACTTTTGGCTGATACCATTTTTAAGTTTATAATCGAAAAACAGATTATCTTTGATTAATTCCACTTCAAAACATTGATTTTTAACTATTTGACTTTGTTCCTTTTCTAATTCTCCAATCGTTAGGTCATGGGTTGCTATAATGACAGATGCTTTCAATTGGATCAATTTTTCGAGAAGTCCTAATGTGCCAATTTGTTTATCTTTAGTATTAGTTCCTCTTAATATTTCATCCAAAATAACCAATGTATTGGGATTGTTTTTTACATGTTCAATAATTTCTTTTAAACGCAAGAGTTCCGCATAAAAATAAGATTCATTATTTATTAACGAATCTTGTATTCTTATGCATGAAAATAAGTAACAAGGTGTAAATGTGAATTCCTTTGCAACGACTGGAGATCCGTTCATGGCCAATAATAGATTTACGGCTACTGTTCGTAAAAAAGTACTTTTCCCGCCATATTCGCCCCTGTGATAATCATAGCAGAAGGAAGCCCACTAATTACAAAGTCATTTTTAACCCTGACAATCGGATTTATAAGCGGGTGTCCTATTCCTTCTGCTTTTATGTGAAATTCATTTGTTGAAATTTTAGGGTAAACTAAATCTTGATTGTTAAATGCAAATGTGGCAAAACTAATAAGCATCTCTACTTCGCTGAACGAAGAAAACCAACTTGGAACCCTGTTTTTATTTTTAAGTTTCCATTTTGTTAAATAGTCGCGCCTTAAAAAGGATATAATTCAAAGAATATCAATAAAATATTATTAATAATAGTTGTATATGTCTGCAAGTTTTCGTATATTCGATGTGTAATCCTTGCAAATAAATTATGTTATCAAAGAAGAATGAAACAAGCCAACGCAGTATGTTTTTTGGATTAGAAGATATGCTCGATCAAAGACATCCGATGTATATTTTAGCCAATAAAGTAGATTGGCAAATGTTTGAAGATTCGTTCTCACCATTATATTGTCAGGATAATGGGCGTCCGGCAAAACCGATTCGGTTAATGGTCGGATTATTGATCCTAAAGCATTTGCGCAACATTTCAGATGAAAGTGTGGTGGAGCAATGGAGTGAAAATATTTATTACCAATACTTTTGCGGTCAAAAAGAGTTTATACCTGTTGAACCCTGCGAAGCATCGGAGTTGGTTCATTTTCGTCATCGGATTGGAGAATGGGGGATTGAATTGATACTCAAAGAAAGTATTCGTATGAATGGCAATGACAGCCATGATTCAACGGCGAGTATTGACACTACTGTTCAGGAGAAAAATATCACTTTTCCAACAGACAGTAAACTGCATCGAAAAATAATAGACAAGTGCAGGAAGATAGCGGGAAAAGAAAATCTCCCGGTCCGTCAAAGCTACACACGCACGCTAAAGAGATTAAGTTTAGACCAGCGTTTCAGGAATCATCCACGCAACAAGTGGAAAGCCAGAAAAGCCGATAGAAAAGAAAAAACGATTGCCGGCAGATTAGTTCGTGAGTTGGAGAGAAATTTATTATCCAATTCAAGGTATCAGTCTGATATTGATTTATTTAAACGTGTTTTAAGTCAGAAAAAGGGCGATAAGAATAAGGTTTATTCAGTGCATGAGCCTGATGTTCAGTGTATATCGAAAGGTAAAGAACATAAAAAATATGAATTCGGGAACAAGGTTTCGATTATCTACACCCAAACCACGGGAGTGATTATTGGAGCTATGGGCTTTCGAAATCCGTATGACGGACACACGATTGAAGCAGCATTGGAACAAGCCGAAAGGTTATTGGGCAAAAGAACAATAAAGACATTGATTGGGGACAGGGGTTACAAAGGGAAAAAACAAATAAACGATACGACCATCGAAATACCAAAGCCATTTAACAACAAAAAACAATCGCAATATCAACAGAATAAGCTTAAAAAACAATTTAAAAGAAGAGCAGCTATTGAACCCATTAATGGTCATTTAAAAACAGACCACCGCTTAAATCGTAACTTCTACAAAGGAATTACGGGCGACAACATTAATGTAATGCTGGCAGCAGCTGCTTTCAACTTCAAAAGGATGATCAATAAATGGAAATCATCGTTTTGGCTCGTATTTAAAATACAAATTGTTGACTTGATAAACGCTATGTTTTACCAAATCAACAATTATTTCAAACTAAAATGGGCTTTTTAAGGCTCGACTAATTAATATACTGAATACAAACTCACTTGTTTGTTTCTTAGATACTTATTCAGGCTCGAAAAAGGAAAAACAAAGGGCGCAAAATCTATGGTTCGATATACAAAAATGTTATCAGGCGTGTGTTGCTATTCCCTTTGTTAATTCTTCCCTGTTTGAGTGCAAATATCTCAATTTTTTGTCAATCTGAAATATCATGCAAACATACGAGGCATGTGTTAGGGGTTTGTTGCTTTCACTCGTCAAGTTTGTTGTCGATTAATTCTTTCAGTTCTTTTTTGCTCGGCTAAACTGTCATGTATTTACTAGCAAAAATTTGTTCGTTGTTTTCCGGGAGTGTGATTTCAACGAGTGTGTCGTTTTTCTTCTTACAAAGAATAATTCCAATCGTTTTATTTTCAGTGTCAAGCTTTACGAATCTGTCGTAATAGTTGACATACATTTGTATTTGACCGAGGTCTTGGTGAGTAATTTCTCCGATTTTAAGGTCAATCAGCACAAAGCACTGAAGTAAACGATTATAAAAAACTAAGTCTACACGAAAATGTTTGTCGTCAAATGTAAATCTTACTTGTCGACCAACAAAAGTGTAGCCTTTTCCTAATTCAAGCAAAAAATGTTCTAATTTGTCGATTAATTTCTGTTCTAATTCGGTTTCGGAATATTTCGTTTCTTCGGGTAATCCTAAAAATTCTAACACGTAAGGATCTTTGAGCGAATCATGTGCATTTTCAATTATCAGTCCTTTTTCAGATAGCTTTTTGACTTCATTTTTGTTTCGGCTCAAAGCTAATCTTTCATAAAGTGCAGTGTCAAATTGTCGTTGCAATTCTCTTAAACTCCAACTGTTTTCGGCAGTTTCAATTTCATAAAATTTGCGTTCTTCCACGTTGTCAATTCTCATTAGCATAAGATAATGTGACCAACTCAATCTGAATTCGTCAGACACCGTCTGACCTTTTGAATAAGTCAGATAGAACGTTCTCATTTGCTTAAGGTTAGTGGTCGAAAATCCTTTTCCAAATTCAGTTGTAAGTTTCTGCGATAATTCGGAGATTAGATTTTGTCCATATTCAGCTTTGGATTTGCCATTTTGCTCTTCTTCAACGATTAATCTGCCAATTTCGAAATAAGTGTCCACAATAGTTTTGTTAACCGATTGAACAATAGTCCTTCTTGCCGACTTGAGTAAGTCTAGAATACGTGAATAAAAACCATCTTCGTTTACGCTTAATTTGCTCATATTATTGATATTAAATTTCTTTCCAACAAAGATAATTCAATTTTTACAAAGTTTGTTTTCTTTTTTCTGCAATAACCCCTGACGACCGAGGCTATGGGCATTTGGCGGTTTGCGGGAGCATTCGCTGTCGTGAAACGACAAGGTGAATGCGGGAGCAAAACCTCCAAAATGCACGTCAGCCAGCCAATGGACATAGGCGTGTGTTATGAGCTAGGTGCTTGTTTTGATTTAATTTGTTGTCGAAATTTTTGGAATTCGTATATTTTTTGGACTAATAACCAAATAATTAGTTTTCTTTCCAGTATCTTCCGATTTTAAGATTTCTTTTTCTACTAAGTCCTGTAAATCACGCAAAGCTGTATCTGTTGAACAATCAGCCAATTTTGCATAGGTTGAAGTTCGTAAAAATCCAACTTCCTTATCGTAATTGTCGTATAAATAATTAATTATTCTTCGTTGCCTCTCGTTTATAGAAATAAATTTATGTTTTTCCCAAAAATGTGATTTGTCAAGAATAATCTCTAAATTCTTTTCACTTGCAAGTAACGCTCTCTCGAAACAGTCTAAAAACCACAGCAAATAAGTCGTAATGTCGCTTGTTCCTTTCTGCGTTTTTTCAATAATTTCGTTGTAATGTTTATGTTCCTTGAAAATCTGGTTGGACATACTGTAAAATCTGATTTTACTTCCTTCACTTCGTGCTAAAAGCATATCCATAATTGCCCGGGCAAGTCGTCCGTTGCCATCATCAAAGGGGTGAATGGTAACAAACCAGAAATGCGAAATAGCTGATTTCAAAACTAAATCCATCTGATTTTTCTCATTCAGCCAATTGAGAAATATGTCCATTTCCAACGGAACTCTTTCAGGCGTTGGGGCTTCAAAATGTATTTTTTCTCTACCAAATGCTCCGGAAACGACTTTCATTCCAGCCGACCGAAAACGTCCAACATCAATTTTCACAGGTCCACTGAATCCCGATTGAAATAGTGAGTTGTGCCAACCAAAAAGTCGTTCGTCAGAAAGAGATTTATCATAATTCTGAGTTGCATCTAAAAGAACATCAACAACGCCCTCAATATTTCGTGGTGTAGATACAAATTCGGCTCCTTCAATACCTAGTTTTCGTGCAATAGACGAGCGAACAAGTTCAGGGTTCAGAAATTCACCTTCGATTTTAGACGTGTCAATAACGTCCAAAATTAGAGACTCTAATGTCGCACGCTCGATTAAGTCGAAACCCAATCTTTCCATATGTCCGAGCAATCTACCTTGTAAATGTCTTACTGAGGCTAATATCGGTAAAATCTTTTCGTTATCCCAAACGAAATTGTACCAGTTTTCTCTTTCGTGTATATACATAATTCTTTTCACTGCATAATTTGCGGTAAAAATAGAGTTTTTTCACCGCAAAAGCAAATTTTCAACCTAAAAACTGTAAAAAGTTTTACGCTGCATTTTTTTTGCACTTGCACCTAACGAGAGTCTACGCAAAAACTCCCTTCATCATTTATATATTCGGATACCTGACTGAGAAAAAATCCATCTGCGCCATTCTCAGCGATTCTATTTTAGTTTTTGCGCAGTCTGACGACCGAGGCTATGCGTTTTCGGCGGATTGCGGGAGCGTTCGCTGTCGTGAAACGACAAAGTGAATGCGGGAGCAAAACCCGCTAATTGCACTTCAGCCGCCAATGACCATAGGCGTGTGTTATGGCCAGTTATTTTTTTGTTCCAAATGTTGTTGTCGCCGCTGCTTTTACTTTATTTTCAAGAATGTCAATTACACTTTTCTTCAGGTCATCATACTTAAAGTCGTCGTTGAAGCCAATATTGAAAGTAGAGTGCGTATTTCCTTTTGTCATGCAAAGTAAATATTTCGCTCCACCTTGTTCTGCTGAGATTGGTGAATATTCTGTTTGAATTTTATATTCAATTTTCCCATTTGCGTCTTTAATATAAAAACGCAATTTCTCAAAAATGTCGGTAGAATTCTCTTGATACCTTTCAAAAACTTGAATTAGTTTTTCGTTCCATTTGAATTGGTCGATACAAAACATATCTACTAAATTATCTTTTAAAAGACCTTTCTTGTGCGCTGTATACAATTTCTCCTTATATGGTTTTGCTTTCTCATACTCACCCCTGTGATAGTAAATCTGTATTAGTTTTGCATATGAATGATAATCTGTTGAATCCAGTTTAATAATTTCAAGAAAATTAGGTTCAGCCTTTTCGTAATTTCCTTGTAATGATTCTAATAAGCCAATATTGAATAAAATATTTATGTATGAATCAGATTTGTCAGTAATCTTAGATTTAGCGTTGTAATACGCTTCTAATGCCTTGTCATTTTGCGCTAAGTCCAGATAAAGCTGACCTAACATTGAATAAGGTCTGAATGAACAGTCTTTAATTTCTGTGGCTTTTTTGTAAGCTTCAATCGCCAAACTATTCTTTTCGAGCCGAGTATACGAGTCGCCAAGTCCACTATAAAATTCAGCATCATCCTTTTTAAGTTTTATTGCTTCTAAAAAACAAGGAATTGCATCTTCATAATTCTTCATGTAATTTAAAGTTGAAGCTTTTATATAATAGGGAGCTGGATCATTAGGATCTTTTTCAATCGAAAGATTCATAAACTTAATACACTTCTCATCATTTTCTTTCATGTAATAAGCTTGTCCAATGAGATATAGTGCTCTAGCTGAACATTCTTTGCTTTTGGAAGCGTATAGTTCAATGATTTTGTCGTACTGGTTATTAGCTGTAAGAGTTTTTAATTCCTCCGTTATTTTGTCTTGTGCAAAAATTGTCAAGCTACTAATTGTCAGGATTACAGTTGTTAGAATGTTTCTCATATTGGTTTTCTTTTTTTTCTATAATTGGCCATAACGACCGAGGCTATGGGCATTTGGCGGTTTGCGGGCGAATTCGCTGTCGTGGAACGACAAAGTGAATGCGGGAGCAAAACCTGCTAAATGCACGTCAGCCAGCCAATGGACATAGGCGTGTGTTAGCCGTTCGCCCTTTGTTTATGTTTAGTCAGTCAACCAGTTTAATGCTCTTTCAGTTATACCATTATACCAATCTACTTCGTTGTCAGTCGAGTTTGCTAATTCATTTGACCGTTCAAAAAATCTTTGTACGTGTCTTGGTTCAGGAACATAATTTGCGTTGTAGGAGTCTTCAACCATTTTTCTGAAAACACTTAATGGTAATGGTACAATGGTAGAAGTTCCTCCGTAAAATTGTATATTCATTTTATGCAATGCGTAAAAATGTGCTTTGCAAGAGTCATTTATGCTCGGAGCAATGAATAAGCAGTAAGCAGGTTTTTCTGTTTCTCTTTTGAATTTTGCAAGGTGTCTAGTTACAGGCTCTCCCTCTGTTTCATATTGTTTTTGTCCGCTTTGCATTGTTACTTCTACAGTTAAGCCAAAGTCTTCATAATCACAAACAATGTCAGCCATATTACCTTGTGCTGTTGACATTGGGTTTCCAAAATCATCAAATTTCAAGTTCGCTTTAATGTTACCACCGTCCAACATTGTCATTGCACGCCAAGTGTTCCACTCTAACATTAATGGTGTGTCGTAAAGAGATTTTGTGATTATTTGGTCAAATGTTGAGCTTATTTCCTCAAATTGTCGATAATCTTTTATAGCAGTTACTTGTTCTGTAATTAGCTGTTCTTTTCTATTCTCTAGTTCGTCTGCAAAAATATCTTTAAGTTCAAGCAATGTTGTGTTTGCTGATATTTGAATTTGTAGAAACTCTCTTCTAATTCTTTGTTCAAGTAATTCTCTATTATCTGTAAATAATGTTGGAAGTTGTGGATTTCCAAGGTATTCAACATATTGTCTTTCATTATCAATAAAGCAAGGCTCTCTGTCTGTATTTTGCAAAAAATAATCAACTTCTTGAATTTTTTCTGGCACTACAGAAATTGATTTTCCAAGTTGTGAAATATTTACAAGTGCTGTGGCTCTTAAATAGCGAACACAAGCATCTGCATAATCTCGCATGTTACTTGATTTTGTTTTCAAAAACTTTTCAATTGAACCATCAGTTGTCTGCCGAGTTCGAGTGTTACCTGAAGATATGTCTGAACTATAAATTTCTCTTAATTCAGAGTCCAAATATTCAGCAACAAATTGCTTGTAGTTTCCTTCATTCTGTGCTTTTGCAATTCTGAACTGATTAATCTTTTCAACTATTATATCAAATTCTCGGTAGTCAACTAATTGCAAACCGAAAATCCTCAATTCATCAAATTTTAGTGAACCGAAGTGTCTTACAAGTCTGAATAATTCAAGATATGGTTTAACCCAAAATTCAGCCGAATTTTCAGTTGGAGTATGATAAGGAGACGGAACCTGAAACTTGAGCAACTGCCTTAAAAATATTTCTTCTTTTCGTTTTGAGTTTACTAACTCTACACCGGCTGGAGTTAACTGAATTGTAGGTGACAAAACAACAAAACCGAGGGCCTTTGGCGCTCGGTTTATTCTGTCTCTTACACTAAATGCTGGGTCATTTGCACCTTCACCATTAAAAAAGTTTTCCTCTTTTAATAAATCCATAAAGGCTCTTTGTGTTTCTGTATTCCACTGTTGCCCTGAAAAATGAGTGTTTAACAACCCAATTTCAGGAATCATTTTAGCTGGTGTTCGTGGGGAAGTTGTAACGAAAATTACTTTACTGTCAATTCTTGCCATATCAATTAAAATGCAAATTCTTTTTCAAATTCTAATTCGGGATAATATTTCTTTTCGGTTGTGCCATAATTTGAAATTAATATATGGCTTGCCTCTGATTTAAATCGATTTCTAATGTTTACTGCATACGATTTTCCATATTCATCAATAATCATGTCGCCATACAGTTTTTCAGTTAAAGGTGTTCGTCCAATTACCATAAGAGCCTTACAATTAAGCATTTTGAACTGACGAGCTAACTCAGTATGATTTCTTTCATTAAAACCATCTTTATGTTCAATATTGCCATAATCTGAGAATATACAATCATAAGGTGGGTCTAAAAACATAAAATCATTTTCATCTGCCATTTTAAAAATCTCAGAATAATCGTGATTAAAAATCTCTGTATTAGACAATAATTTACTATGAGCTTTAGTAACTAATGAAGTATTTAAACCAGAATATCGACCGTATGGAACATTAAACTCACCTTTAGCATTGTAACGTATCATACCAGAATATGCTGTCTTATTGATAAAGAAATAGATTAAAGCATCTGAATATTCTTTTTCAGCCAAGTCATTAAACATATCCCTTATTTTGTAGTATAATGGTTCATTGTTATCATCTACACGATTTTCAGGCGTTTTACTTTTTAATTTTTCAAATTGCTTTCGATTATCGGTGTATATGCTTTCGATTTCTGATAGTTCGTTTCTTAGAGCATCGAAATTGTCCCTTACTCCCGAATAAAACGTCATTAATTTTGAGTTAATGTCATTTATAATTGCTTTTTGAGGTTCTAAATAGAAAAACAAAGCTCCTCCACCAAAAAATGGCTCAATATAGCGTCCACTAAATTGTGGTATGTGTTTGATTATGTTAGGGATTTCTTTCGACTTACCCCCTCTGTATTTTATAAGTGGTTTCATATTTTGGCAGTTTTTTGTTTATACTCTTCAATACTCTCTGCTACAACACTTAGAATTTGTGTTGCTTCTTCCTCTTCGGCGATAAGTTCATAAACTTTGTCTGCCGACCACAAACGAAGTAGGTCTTTTGATTCTACTTCCAGCAAATTTGCAAGAACTGTTATTTGTTCTCTTTTTGCTCGTCTGTCGCCTTTTTCAATTTTACAATATGTTGCTGTGTCAATTTTTAACGCAGCAGCTAATTCTCTCTGAGGAATTTGTTTTTCCTCTCTAAGTATTCTTACTTTATTACCAAAGATTGTTGACATAATTTAGTCTTGACGTTATTTGGCAAATATAGTGTATTTTTCTGAATAATCATCTCTTTCATCCATTTATTTTTGCAATGTCTGCTTTTTTTTAGGGTGACGGCTAACGACCGAGGCTATGGGCACGGGCGGTTTGCGGGCGTATTCGCTGTCGCACAGCGACAAAGTGAATGCGGGCGCAAAACCCGCTAAGTGCACATCAGCCAGCCTGTGAACATAGGCGTGTGTTATAAGCCGTTTTTTTTCGTTTCTTACAACGCTATTTTGTTCTCTTTGCAGAAAAGTTTTATTTCGTTTGCAATTTCTTCAATCAATCTATTTGTCACGTCCATGCTTAATTGTCAAGTATGAATAAGTAATTTTGGGTGAGTTTTAGATTTACTCTTATGTAAGTTATACCACTGAGCTGTGTTGTCATCAACATGTCGAGTTGGAGGTATAAAATCAATGTCAAAAAGCTCACAAAGGTCAATATTATGTTCTCTTGGATAGTGACCACTAGCAACAACTACAATCGGAAAACTCTGAAAGAAATCAGTTTTAAAAAGAACTTCTATTCTTTTTTTAATCCATATTGCTCGTAATTCTGAATTCTGTAATGAACTGTATTTAGAAGGAATCTGATTTAATTCTGAAATGAAGAAGTTTTCATAAAAAGTATAGATTTCAGATTCAGTATCAGATAGAGTTTCGTATAAGAGTTGATATTTTCTCCACGTATGACCAGCTGGCTGTTGTTTTTTTTCCATACCTTTATATGGAAACAAGGGATTGAAAAGATTTAAGTTTTCATTACTTACGCAATTTGGAATTTCTTCCTGCGGATTTTCAATATTGTAAACCCAATCTGCTGGATTTCTTTTAATTGTTTTGTCGGAAACATGCTTCTCTTTCTCTTCGTCAATTGCTAGTTCTTTTCCAATAATCAATATTTTCCCGTTTGGGTTTCCCATTCCAATATAAATACCTTCCTCTTTTGCTGTCGTAGCAATTTCTTTAAAATAATTTGTGTAGTGCATAAAGTTTATTGTTAAGTTTAACTTGCAATTGGTTTTCCGTCGTCGAAGATTATAACTAAAGCTAAAAGTATAATGACTAAAAGTATTCCAAACAAAGGATAAAATTTTCCAATTATTTTTCTATAATTTGCTTTCTTGATAACGTCCTTGTAGTATTTTAATTGTGGTGTAGTTGGGTCAATAGCTTCTAATGTAAATACGCATTGTTTGTATTTGTCGAATAAAGCATTTGTAAACTTATTCCTAATTCTATTTTCTTCGTCAAAAATCTGCCCCCATTTATTTGCTGAAAGTTGAGTTGTCAATTCAGACAATACATCAATTAATTCAAATTTCTCATGAGGAATTCTTACTCCTGCAACTAAGTCAATGTTTTGAAGTACAGCACTGTCTAGTCCAAACATTTGATTTTTCCTGTCTGTCTCAATTCTGTGGTTTGATTCTGCTTCTGCAATTTCTTTTTTCGCATTAGCCATGATATGTCTGTGCGGAGTTGCATGTTTGTCGCCAAACAGAAAATTTGTTACTACTTTTCCAGCGTCACGACCAACTTGTCCTTTAAAAGCATTTGAAGTTCTTCCCATAATTTCTAATTTTTTATTTTTTTTTAAAATGGCTTATAACGACCGAGGCTATGGGCATTGGCGGTTTGCGGGAGCATTCGCTGTCGCACAGCGACAAAGTGAATGCGGGAGCAAAACCTCCGGAATGCACGTCAGCCAGCCAATGAACATAGGCGTGTGTTATGGGCTAGGTGTTTTGTTCTGTTCTGTTATATTGTATTTCTGTAGTTTCTCAAATTTGTGTCTATATATTATGCTTAAAATCCAAATGCCTAAAAGGACAACTAATAAAATAGATTTCAGCAAGTTTAACTCACTGAATAAGTTGTTTGTCGAGTGAAAAGCAGCAACAGCAAAAAGAGAATTTGTCTTTTCTGCCACTAAACCAATTCCCCAACTACCCAACAATAATATCAGGAAGAAGATTAGATTCGAACTACTCAAATCAAAGTTTAAATGCCAAATGAACCATAAAATAGTTATCACTAATATCCCTACAAATTTTGGTAAAGGAGCTAATAATTGTTTCAGGAAACCACGCCAGCCAATTTCTTCAAGTAAACCGTACGTTAAAATAGAAAAAATTGCGACTATTGGTAAAGTCCCTTTTGTAAAATATGCAACTGTAGTAATAAGTACAATGGGAAATAACCAATAAATTGAAAACGGCACAAAATGATTCTCAAAATTACCTTTGAGGGTCATTGTCTTCTGAATACGAAATAGTTTAGTTGCAGTCAATGCACCAATTGCGGGACCAATTCCTTGTAAGATTGTTCTTATAAAAGTGTTGTCAAGTCCTGATAGGATTTGAGTTTTGTTTGTCAAGTACCTAAAAAGAATTGCAATCACGTAAAAAACAAGAATTGCAAATATGGTTTTTCGTTTATCCATTTCTCTGTAAGTTTCTTTCATAAAGTCTATTTAATCAATATAATTTGGGGTATTTTCTCCTGTATTTTGTCTAGTTTTACGAGATTCAGTTCCTCAATCCCACTTTCCATGCGAAGCGTATTTCTTTCTTTTTTCTTGTATTATTTGTCGTAAAACTAAAAGTTATTCATCTATTTTTAAGGTTTGTCGAAGTACAAATCTTTTTTTTCTACACTTGCCCATAACGACCGAGGCTATGCGTTTTCGGCGGACTGCGGGAGCGTTCGCTGTCGTGGAACGACAAGGTGAATGCGGGAGCAAAACCTCCAAATTGCACTTCAGCCAGCCAATGACCCATAGGCGTGTGTTAGCGGTTGTTTTTTATTTTCTGTTGAAATAGTCTTTTGCGTATTCTATTGCTTCTATGTCTGTTATGTTTTTTGAACCACCTCTATATTCATAAAATGAATCATCCCTTTTTTCCAAGTCATACCAATTTTCGTGGAAACAACGCATTAAGTTTGTTAGTTTTGCTAAAGCTAAATTGAAATCTGAAAGAGAAGTCTGAATCAACCAATATTCTGCTCCACTAATTTGAAATCTATCAACATCTCTCAATCGAATTTGGTCAAATAAATTGTTATTGTTCGCATTTTCAAAAACTTTTTCTAAAATCTCTAGCGCTTGAATAGTAAGTTTAATATATTCGGGTAAAACATATTTTTCTGCTGTGCCATCAAAACGTGAAAATTCTCCTTGCGCAATATAATTAAACACTCGGTTTATTTTTCTCATCAATGTTTTCTTTGTCATTATTGAGAGTAAAAAGATTACAATTTTGACTGCAATATCTTTAGAAACAAATGAAGGTCTTAAAGTATCAAGTTTGTCTAAATGTGGTAAATCAACTATCTCCGTATATGATTGTATATTACCTGTTTTACTGTCCTTTTCAAGAAGTGATTTGTAAATATCAGTTATTTCTCTTTTGATATATGCTTTGTATAACGTGCTTTTTCTTGTTGCATCAATAAATAATCCATTTTGGTTAGTTTCAAGTGTTGTAATTATGTCAATAAATTTATCGAAAGTATAACGCCATCTTCCAATCTTTTCATTTTCAAAAAGTGGATTTTTTAAAAGCTCGTCAATAAAATCTATTTGTAATGAATGAATTATTCCTGAATCTCTTTTCAGGTAATTATCCCATGCTTGTTGTCTTACAAAAGCAATAAAGTTTATTATTTTCCCTTTCTTTTGTAATGAAACATAATGTTTAAATTCTTCAAATGTAACTGAAGATTCCTCCCCATTAATTTGTAAAATTGTTCCTGGATTATTACCAATTAGTAATAAGTAGTAATCTGCCTTTTCAATTTGAAGTTTGCAATTTTTTAAAGAATCTACTCCGCAGTCTGCTCCAAAGTCAGGTTCTTCTGACATTAATACTCTAAAGCCACTTTTTCCTAGAAAATACTTAAGAGCACCTCTTAAGTCGTAAAACTCAGAAATGATTGAACTTATGAAAATTGTCGGTTGTGGATTCATAGTAATGTTTTTTGAGATTTTGTCGTTTTTTTTAAAATAACCGCTAACGACCGAGGCTATGGGCATTGGCGGGTTGCGGGAGCATTCGCTGTCGTAGAACGACAAGGTGAATGCGGGAGCAAAACTGCCGTAATGCACGTCAGGCAGCCAATGAACATAGGCGTGTGTTAGGCGGTCGTTTTTTGTTGTTTTATTTTGTCTATCAGTTTCTTGCCGATATAGTCTTTTAGTTTCGGAAACAGTGGTCGCCGGTAATACTCGTTCCAATAACTAATCATTCTACTCTCAGTCTGTTGAAAATACCGTGGGTTTTCAAGTTTATACCGAATATAGTTTTCAATATTTTTTTCGTTTACGTGTTTTTCTAATACTTCCAAAATTTCTAAAACGTATTCGCCTAAAAGTTGAAATGTAAAAGGTATAACCCAGTATTCTTTACTATCAGCAAGTCTCTCCAGTCTTTCTTGTCTTAGGAAACCGTTATGGTGTCTTAGATAAATACAATTTAAAATGGTCTTCTGTTTCTCAGTTAATTTGTCTTCTTTTTCTTTGTTTGGTTCGTCGAAATATAGTCTGTATGGAATTGTCAAAAGTTTTCTATTCAACTGAACAGTTATAGTCGAGGAATGAATTAAGTTGTCTACTTTATGAGTTTCACCGTCGCAAAGTTTTACCTTGTAATTGTCAAGAGGTAGTATGTCAATTACGACAATAACGTCTTGTTTCAAAGATTCAGGGAAAGCTTTTAAAAGTCTCTCTTTGTAATCTTTTTTCTTGTCTGTCATAAACCACTTAATCATTCTTTTTTCCTTTTCTAAAATGCCGCCTAACGACCGAGGCTATGGGCATTTGGCGGTTTGCGGGAGCATTCGCTGTCGTGAAACGACAAAGTGAATGCGGGAGCAAAACTGCCGGAATGCACGTCAGGGAGCCAATGACCATAGGCGTGTGTTAGGTGCATGGTGTTTGTTTTTCCTATTTCTGTCTTTGTTTTTCTGTCTTAATGAAAGGTATTTTCAACTCTTTTCCATCTATTATTCGTGTTAGGATTAATTCGTCCGCTGTCACTTTTTCGATTTTGTAAGTTTCAGTTTCATTAATGTAGGCTGTTTTTGGAGAATTCTCATAACTCACCTTTTTTGTGAATGAAAAAGTCACAGTTGTGTCAACAGTGTTAAGTGTCCACATTCCATGTCGTTCGTGTCCAAAACCACAATCTAAAGAGCCTGCAAATACTACAGTCGTGTCTGGGTTTATGTGTAAGGATTTCCAACCTCCTCTATTAATGTCTGCTTGTATAACTTTTCCATTCTGGTCAATTTTCCCCTCCGTCCAACTTTTAAAAAGCAGTCTAAAGTCAACGCTTTTTTGTCCGAAAGCAAGAACAGTTGTTATAACTAAAAACAAAGTCATTAAGTATTTCATATTCTTTTCTTTTATTCTGTCTAATGGTCATGCAGATCTTGTAATTCCGATAGTCGTTTTTATAGTCAACAGTAATGATAATCAATGTTTTCTTTCTTTTTTACACTTGCACCTAACGACCGAGGCTATGGGCATTGGCGGTTTGCGGGAGCGTTCGCTGTCGTGAAACGACAAAGTGAATGCGGGAGCAAAACTGCCGGAATGCACGTCAGCCAGCCAATGAACATAGGCGTGTGTTATGCGGTCGTTTTTTTCTTTTCAATTTCTTCGAGTTTGTTTATGCAATTCTGTAAATCTGTTTTCCACTCAGGCTTAATTCCACTGTCTTTATTTGCTAATTCTTGTTGTTGTCTCAAAGTTGGAAGAAAGTCTGTTTCACCAAGTTCGATAATTGATTCGTACAACAAATTGCCAAATTCACCAGATATAAGTTCTTGTTTAATTACTTCCTTGACTTGATTCTCTTTTCGTGTTGCTAAACCAGCAATTGCCTCAAGTTTTGTGTCTTGGTCTTTATCGTTTACTCTTTTCCATAGAGCTTCACGAATAGTTTTAGTATTTCTTTCAGTTTGAGATCCAATTCCAAAAGTCGCCCAATTTCTAATCGAATTTACTTTGTCGTTTGATAAGAAAATGAGAGTTTCAACCGCTTTCTCATTGTCTACTCCAAGTAATGAGTTTACTAAAGCTTGTCGAACTGTACTGTTTTGCTCGTCTTTCAAAGCAATAAGTCTCTCAATTTGTACTTGTTTTAGATTTTCATTGTTGTGTCCAATGGCAAAAAGTAACGAGAATAATGCTTTAGAGTCACTTTCTCTGTCTAAAAGTCCAAAAAACAACTCAATTGTTTCTTTTAAAAATACTCTTGGAGTCGTTCCTAATTGAGCCAATATATCAATTCCAATTATTCTTTCTTTTGGTTTGTCAGAGTTCAGTAATTCAACACACTTGTCAAATACATCTTTTGTCGGTCTTGAGCGTAGAACAGCAATATTCTCCCAATAAGTTTTGCTCGACTTGTTGTTCAAAAGTCGAGTAAATAATTTATCGTTTGTCCAGTCTTTTCTACTCATTGTTTTATTTTTTTAAATGCCGCATAACGACCGAGGCTATGGGCATTTGGCGGATTGCGGGAGCATTCGCTGTCGTGAAACGACAAAGTGAATGCGGGAGCAAAACCTGCTGAATGCACGTCAGCCAGCCAATGACCCATAGGCGTGTGTTAGGGGCTGTTTTTTTTGTATCCTAAAGAATTTTGGAAGGATTTTAGCTAGGTCTCTATTTCTCCAAATGCTTTTGGTGCTTTTATTATATTGTTTGTTTCTTACCTTTCTAGTTAATTTCTTACACTTTATGGTTTTATATTGTTGATTCCCGAATTTCTTAGTTAACTGAACTGTTAGATATAAATCTATTTCATCAAAATATCTTTCAATGTCTGTGTAAGAATAAAGTGCAATCCACTTTTCAACAACGTCATAAATTTCTTGATAAAGTAGTGAGTTCAACTCGCCAGTTTTTATTACACTTTTTATTCTACTCTTTAAAATTCCCAATGTGTCTTTGCCTGGATATATATTATTTCCATCAAATTTTATGGATAAAAATGAAAGCTCTTTTTCTGTCGGATTAATTATTTCTGTTTTCCCATTTTTAGTTTCTAAAGAATGTATTTTTAACGAAAGCTCTTCGTTCAAAAATTTATTAATCTCCTCATATCCTTTATTGGCCTCTTCTTCCGATTTGAAAACGACAATGAAGTCATCGGCATATCTTATTACTGAGTAGTCAAGTTTTTTTAAATATAAATCAAATTTAGACAAATAGATATTTGATAGTAATGGAGAAAGTGGGTTTCCTTGCGGAATTCCATATCCAGCATTCTTAAATAGCAGTTTATGTTCTTTTTTCAATCTATTTAATCCTCCAAGTCTTTGCGACATTGACGCACGAATTAACTGATTAATTGAGTTGTCACTTAGATTTGGGTAAATTTGCTCTTTAAGTAATTTGTCTTTCTGTACTTCTTCAAAGAAGTTTATTATATCCGCTTTGAGGATTACTTTCCCTCCTTTCTGATATAATGATTTCATTTGAAGCACGGCTTCTCTAACTCCTTTTCCTCGTTGATAGGCAAAACTAATTTTGTCACTTTTATATAAGGTTTCGCTAAATTGTTCTTCCAATAACGTAGATAGTGCTTTTAATACAATTCTATCTCTAATTTCAGGTATTTGTAATGGGCGATATTTTCCATTGTCCTTTTTTATTACAGCTGCTCTTGTTGGAGAAAAGCGAAAAGTATTTGCCTTAAGTTCTTTACTAATACTCTCAATATTTGAGGCTAAATTCTGATCAAAATCTTTAATTGATTGACCTGAAAGTCCATAAGAATCTTCGTTGTCTTTATTTAAAAGATTCCAAGCATTAGTCAGATTTTCAGTTTCTGCTAATTGGGTCAAAAGTGAGTTTTCTGCTTTCAATTTATCAAGTCTTTGTTTTTTTTCTAAAATAGCCCCTAACGACCGAGGCTATGCGTTTTCGGCGGATTGCGGGAGCATTTCCAGTCGCACAGCGACAAAGGAAATGCGGGGCAGGACGCAACGAAAACCACGTCGCCCAGCCGAAAAGCATAGGCGTGTGTTATGGGTTAGTTATTTGTATTCAATTTGTCTTTCTTCAATTTTTCTTTTTCTCAACCAAGTCACAGAATATCTCGAAATCCAGTTGCCATATTTGTATAGTTTATAATCAATTCTGTATTTGTCGTGTCTGAATGGTGACCAAGTTCTTACTCCACCTAAAACGACTTTTGGATTATTGTGGTCTACAGTTATTGATATTAAAATACTTTTTTTGTCGTATTTAAGAACACTGAAAGAAATGGTTTTCTCAGATTTGTACTTCTCTGTTGTTGTGACAAGTGATTTATTTTTATTGTATTTAATTTGGGAATGTTCAATTAAAGTTGTATCTGATTTTACTTTAAAAATTTTAGTGTATTCTTTCAATTTGTTACTTTCATAAATAAAGTCTGTAAAAATAACCATTGGAACTATTGAGTCAATTGACGAAAATACTTCATGTCTTTTGAGTTTCTTGTCTGGGTTTAAATAATATTTGTCAATATAAACTTCTCCTTTTATTACTTTTCTTTTAGTCAAGAGTGAGTCGTTTCCAAAATAACTCGTCGTTTCTGTTTGTACTAATTTATAGTCACGATAATATTTTTTCTCACTTAGTCTAAATAGACTGTCAAATTCATATTCTCTCCAGCTGTCAGGATACTTTACAGACTTTTCAATAATTCGTTTTATGTTTCCTTTAAATTCAGGCTCAAACAAGTCAAAAGATTGTGCTTTTACCGTCATTCCTACAATAATTGAAATGATAATCATTAAATTTCTCATCGTCTTTTTTCTTTTTTTATAACTGCCCATAACGACCGAGGCTATGGGCATTTGGCGGGTTGCGGGAGCATTCGCTGTCGTAGAACGACAAGGTGAATGCGGGAGCAAAACCTCCAAATTGCACGTCAGCCGCCATTGCACATAGGCGTGTGTTAGCAGTAGATTTTTAGTCTTTTTCTATTCGTTGATATTCGGTCATAAGTTTCTCATAATTGTTGTCAAACCTTGCAGGTTTTATATAATCATTCGGAAAATTTATGCTATGAAAATATACTCTATTGTCAGGGAAAAATACTAAAGTTATCGTTTGGCAGTCGTTTAAGAAACTATAATCAGTTCTGAAAATCATATAGTGGTCGAATTTTGAATACAATTCCCAATTTAGATTTCCTGTCGCTTCTACTAGTTTCGTTTTTGCTTTGTTAACCCCAATATTTATTTCAATTTCTTTCAGTTTGTCTCTAGTTAAAAGTACTCGAATCTCAAAACCAACCAAAGTCAAAATTAAAAGAGGGAAAAGGACTGCGATAAAATAGTCCATTTTAGAAGGATCGTTTTGTAATTGTGTCGTGAATAAAGAGTAACTTATTCCCAATGACAAACTAGTCATAATAAAAATAAAAATATAGCTTGTTACTTTCTGATATGTCTGTCCTTTGAAAACTATCTTGTTCGTTTCGACTGTCTTGTCGTAGTTTAATCCTCCATCAATCATACCTGTCTGTCTTTTTTTTAAATTTACTGCTAACACTAATATATGCTTAGTGTTTGGTGGAATATGTTCAGTTAACTGAACATATATCACCTTTAGCTGTGGTTTATTATTCTGTTTTTTAATTTTAATCTCTATATGGCTTTATACGGCTTCGCCACAGTCAGTAACATTTCCAGTTGCTTACTTATTGATATTTAGTTCTTTCATTGGCGCGTTACTGGCATTTTCTACACTATTTTCCGAATGTTGTCTTTATCAACTGGAATCATCGCCGCACTTCCCAATATCGGAATGGATATTCTGAATTTATAATTTTCACCGACAGAAAAAACATGTCCCCTGATTCCGGAAAAATGTCCATGAATGACTTCAACTTCATCGCCAATATTCATTCTGTCTTTTTCTATCTCTATCTCACCCAGGTAGCTGCAAATTTTCTTGATTCTTTCAATTTCATTTGCTTTCAAAACCGATACTTCGCCTGCGATAGAGACGTATTTTACAATTCCTCCAATGTCAAAAACTTTACTTCTGTATTTATCTTCTATATAGACAAATATATAACAGCTGAAAAGGGGCATCTCCACCCATTTTTTTCTGTCGTGCCAAATTCTTAGTTGCCTGTGAAGCGGTAAATAATTTTCTATGTTGTCTTGAGTCAATCTCTTGCTTATCTGTTTTTCGGCTTTGGGTCTGGTCGTCAAAACATACCAGTTCTTTTTTTCTTTTTTTAGCTTAAGCGGCATCGGTTTTCTTTTATTTACGTTAATTCAGTATCTCCAAACGGTTAATTGTATTATTGGTTTTTTCTTCGTTCAAATTCTAATCTATATCCAGCATGTCTAATGGACTTTTTATCTTGTCAAATCCCTTGATGGTTATGTGGGTGTAAATTTCGGTAGTTTTACCGCTCGAATGTCCTAACAAACTTTGAATATAGCGTATGTCGGTTCCGGTTTCCAGCAGATGTGTTGCAAAACTATGGCGCAACGTATGCACGGTTACCCGCTTTTTTATGTTGGTTTTGTCCAGGGCTATCTTTAAGTTGGCTTGAATGCTGCTTACAGAATACTGGTTCCCATCCACCCCTTCGAACAACCATTCTTTCGGTTGATATTCGCGTACATATTTTCGTAAAATCAGCAGGTTTTTTTCGCTCAACAACGTGTACCTGTCCTTTTTCCCTTTAGCCTGCACTACTTTTATCTGCATTCGGTCACTGTCAATATCCTTTATTTTTAAATTCACCAGTTCGCTTACCCTCAATCCTGCCGAATAAATAGTCATCAGTATTGCCTTGTGTTTCAGGTTTACGGTCGCGTTCAGTATCATGGCCACCTCTTCCTGGCTCAGTACTTCGGGCAAAAATTTTTCTTTACGCGGTCTGTCAATGGTGTAAATTTTCCGTTGACCTCCCTGTACCCGTTCGTAATAAAATTTAATGGCGTTGATCGATTGATTCTGGTACGAACCCGAGATATTCCGTTCATCAACCAGGTACCGCAAGAAATCCACGATCATTTGATCGGATATTTCGTCAATAGCCGTATCGGGATAAAAATTAATAAACTCTTCGAACATGTGTTTGTACGTTTCGAGCGTATGCACACTGTACCGCAATTCTTTCAACTTTGCCAGGTACTCGTTCGGGCAGTACCTGAAATTGGCGGCTCCTGAATGTACACGGCGGGGTTTTACCTGTTTTTTGTCGATATGTTGATACCTGAATTCTTTGTCGTTGCGTTGAGCCACCAGTCTCAGTTCCGCTAAACAAAAATCGGAACAGGCCATTTCCCAACACCGCTCGTAAGCATTCCACCGCGCGTAACCAATCATCTTGATCTGTTCAGTCATCGCCTGATTGAACGTAAAATAAACTTTCAGTTGCCGGTTCTGATTGTTTATCACCAGCATTTCCAGTTTTGAATAAGTTGGATGGTCGGCATTGCTTATGGTTTGCATCTTGCTTTGGTCGCTGATGCTAACAGGCCGTCCGGCAAAATATTTTTGTAAATTTTCGGCGTTTTTCCCGTAATTTGGCAACACCCAGCAAAAACGTTTCGAATCCCATTGAGCATACCTGAACGAACGGATAAACTGAATGTCGGCTTCGTTTTTGGGTAAACGTACAAAAATCTGACCCGTAGTGAGCGTTATCTGAATGGCCGCCACCGGTTTTATTGTGCCAATATACTGATTTTCAAAGTTATCCGGTTGTGCTTTATCTTTACCTTTAAGCGCAGTATCATTGGCAATCTCTACTTTCATCCGGTTATTATCATTGTCGGGCGGTAGTCCGGCATTGCTTGTGTAAGCTTCTCTATTTTCAAAATGCTCTATTTCCAACCCGGGAAATAGCTCTCTCAACTGCCGGTACGCTTCTTTCGTATAAGGCACATGCCATGCCCGCATTGTTTTGCTCCAGGCAGTTCCTCCGATTTGTTTAATGAGGGCGATCATTTTTTGATCGTACCCGCAATCAATTCGTATCCGGAGATCATTACGATGTGTTACTTTCGAAATTTTCATATAAAAGTAAGGTTATAGTCCAACAATCTGTATCACAAAAGCTAAACAGTTTGATAAATGTTAAATATACAACAAACCTACTGATAATTTTTTAAATATACAAATGATTTTTAAATATTTTTCGTACAAAAATAAAAACCATCTTTTTTTAATTTTTTTCATTGGGTGTTAAAAAAAAACGATAATTTTGGAGATTATATTTTATTCGTCCGATAGGTGTTGGGCATCGGATGTCTTGGATATGCAACTTTACATTATCAAAATAAATAAATAATTCTTAATCAAAACATTATGATCGACATTCTTATTGATTATTGGTGGGTGCTGCTGATAATTATTTGTCTTGTTCTTTACAAGTTTATTCTCCGTTTCCTTTTCGGGATGGTTATTGTCCCCGAAGACCGTATGGGTTTGGTAACCAAAAAATTTGTTTTGTTTGGCGCCGAAAGGTCGTTGCCCGACGGGCGCATTATCGCCACCAAAGGCGAAGCCGGTTTTCAGGCCAAAACACTTGCTCCGGGGCTTTACTTCGGGAAGTGGTTCTGGCAGTACGACGTTTCCATGGAGCAGTTTACGGTGATACCCGAAGGAACTATAGGGCTGGTGCTGGCCAAGGATGGCGACCCGATACCTACCGGCAATATTCTGGCCCGCTATGTGGATTGCGATAATTTCCAGGATGCCGAGAAGTTCCTGGTCAACGGTGGCCAGCGTGGACGGCAAACGGCCTACATCACGGCAGGGTCATATCGTATCAATACCCTGTTGTTTCAGGTATCGGTTACCGAGATGGTTCGGATACAGGAGAGTAAAGTAGGCATTGTTACTACGCTCGATGGCCTTCCGATTGAAGCCGGCCAGATTGCCGGCAAGTTGGTGGATGGGCATAACAACTACCAAAATTTCGATGCTTTCCTTCAAAACGGAGGTAACCGCGGGCTTCAGCCCCAGGTGATCCTGGCTGGATCGTACAACCTTAACCCCTGGGCCATACAGGTGGAGGAGATTCCAATGACCGAAATTCCCATCGGGTATGTGGGCGTAGTGATCTCGTTTATCGGAGCCGAAGGGCAGGATCTTACGGGTTCGGACTTCAAGCACGGAAATATCGTTAATAAGGGGCGCAAGGGGGTGTGGATCGAGCCGCTCGGCCCTGGTAAATACCCGGTGAACATTTACACCATGAAAGTGGAACTGGTGCCCACTACCAACCTTGTGTTGAATTGGGCTTCGGCACGCAGCGAAGCTCATAACCTGGACAAAAACCTCTCTACCATCACCGTTCGTTCCAAAGATGGGTTCCCGTTCAACCTCGATGTGGCGCAAATCATCCACGTGCCTACTACCGAAGCTCCCAAAGTGATTGCCCGTTTTGGCAATATGGTGAACCTCGTGTCGCAGGTGCTTGAGCCTACTATCGGGAATTATTTCCGCAATTCGGCGCAGGATAGCGATGTTATCGCCTTCCTGAGTACCCGTAAAGAAAGGCAGGAATCCGCCAAAGCCCACATCAAAAAGGTGCTCGACGAGTACAACGTCAATGCGGTGGATACACTGATCGGCGATATTGTACCACCCGACTCGCTCATGAAAACCCTGACCGACCGTAAGCTGGCCGAAGAGCAGAAAATTACTTACGAAACGGAAAAAAAGGCGCAGGAAACCCGTCAGGGGATGGAAAAGGAAACGGCCATTGCCGATATGCAAAAAGAAATTGTAAAAGCTCAGCAAGGGGTGGAAATTGCCGAACGACTTGCTAACGCCACGGTGAAAAAATCGGAAGGGGACGCTACCAGCGTGAAAGTGGCCGTTGGAGCCGAAGCCGAAGCTACCAAAATGCGCGCTCAGGCCGAGTCGGAAGCTATCCGCCTGAAAGCGGCTGCTCAGGCCGAGCAGATATCGCTGACCGGGAATGCCGAAGCGCAGAAAATTCTCGCCATAGGTAAATCTACTGCCGAAGCTTATGAACTGGCTGTGAAAGCTTTGGGTGGCGAGAACTTTACCCGCTATAAAATTACCGAAGAACTTTCGAAAGGAAACATCAAGCTGATCCCGGATATCCTTATCGGTGGCAGTAATGGTGGCGCCAACGGTTCGGCTATCGATGGACTGCTGGGGTTAAAACTCATGGAAATGATGGATCCCGAAAAGAAGCCAAAACCCGAAAAACCAACTGAACAAAAGCCTCAGGTAAAAGGTAAACCGGAATAAAACCTGCCGTGGCCGGGAATCAATCAATGATTTAATTCTCCAACAGGAGCTTCAAAAAACATTTTGAGGCTCCTGTTTGTTTTACCAAAGTTGATCCTTGATCGATACAATGTTTTTGTATTCAATAACATAAAAGAAGTATTGCTGGGAAAATCAAATACGGAGATTTTTATTAATTGCAAAGTCAGGCAGGAACGGCTTCAACATAAATAGTTGGACGGAAGATAAGGATGAAACTGAAAAATTGGTAAAAACAATGCGAACCAAAAAAGGAAGGATAAATTTATTAAAAATGTAATATATAAAAATGAAAAATTAGTTGCATACGTCAATTAATTATATTTACTTTGCATACTTTTTTGAAAAATGAATATGGAAGGAAAAAATAAACCGCTGGGAATGGTCGTCGGGCAGATGATGAAAAGTGTGATGTGCGTGTTGAAATCGCGGGTGTCGGGTCGGCACGATCTGAATCTGACATTTGACCAGTTTGGATTGTTGCATGCCATAAGGGTGAAAGAGGAAGATGTGATACAGAAAGAGATGGCTGAGTTTATGGGGAAGGATAAGTCTTCTGTATTGAAAATGATTGATTTACTTGAGAGCAAAGAGCTGGTCAGAAGGGTGGTGGATATGAACGACAGGAGGAAAAATAAATTGCTCGTTACCAAAAAAGGGGAACAGGCAATTAAGGAAGGAATGATGCTGGAAGATGAGGTGAAAAAGGAGTTGTTTGTCGGGCTGACCGAAGAAGAAATCAGAACGTTTTATAAAGTGATTGATCATATTAAAACCCGTGCCGAACAAATTGTATAAATATTTGTTGACGGTATCAACGGTTCATTTTGAAACAGATTTTCATGAATTTGCTATCGGTTATTGAAACGCTCTAAAAAGGGAAATAGAAATTTTATATAAAAAATAATAATTTTTAAACAAAAAAAATCGAACATTAACGGTAAATAATAATAACATATAGATTGAAAAAGTTTTTATTTAAGGTATAAATTATTAGTTATACAGGTTAAATACGTCATTATTTAATAAATTCAACAATTTACGTATGAAAAAAAACAATTTAATTATCGGAGGCCTGTCGCTTCTGATCGTTTTTACTTCGTGTAAAGGAAAAAAGAACGAACCCAATGCTGCTGATCAGATTAAATCTTATCCGGTGGCCGAAATCACGACAAGCGATGTTGAGTTGCAATCCGTTTACCCTGCGGTGTTGAAGGGAGAACAGGACATCGATGTGAAACCCCGTCTTGAAGGTTATATCGATGGGGTTTTTGTTGATGAAGGGGCTGTTGTCCGTAAAGGTCAGCCTTTGTTCAAGATAAGCTCGCCAACGGCAGTTCAGGCGCTCGAGAATGCCAAAGCGCAATACAACACGGCTAAGTTGGATGTGGAAAGGATACGCCCGCTCGCCGACAAAGGAATTATCAGCCCAGTAAAACTATCGGCTTACGAAAACGCTTTCGCTTCGGCCCAGGCGAATCTCCAGCAAGCCAAAGCCACCATTGGCTGGACCACCGTTACCAGCCCGGTAAGTGGGGTGGTAGGTACTATTGCCTATCGTCAGGGAAGTTTGGTTACTAATACTACGGTGCTCACTACGGTTTCCAATAATGCCAATGTGGTAGCCTATTTTTCGGTGAATGAAAAAGAGTTGCTCGAATTGCTGAAGCAGTACAAGGGAAACTCTCAATCAGAAAAAATTAAAAATATGCCGCCGGTAAAACTGATTCTTTCAGATGGAACCGATTACGAACCAGGGGGTAAAATTGAGACTATCTCGGGTGTGGTGGATGCCGTTTCGGGAGCCGTTAATTTCAGGGCATCGTTCCCGAATAAACGGGGGTTGCTGCGTAGCGGATCCAGCGGGAAAATAGTTATTCCCAACGAAAATAAAAACGTGGTGGTCATACCTCAGCAAGCTACATTTGCCCAACAGGATAAAGTACTTGTTTTCAAATGCCAGGGCGACTCGGTGGTGCAAACCATTGTGGAAGTGCAACCTACACCCGATGGACAGAAATATGTAGTAACCAAAGGGCTTAACCAGGGCGATAAAATTGTAACCGACGGAATTGCAACTTTAACTAACGGTCAGAAAATAAAACAACAGAAATAATTATTAATCAGGCAAACAGATGTTAAAACGATTTATAGAAAGGCCGGTATTATCCACGGTTATTTCCATTCTTTTTGTTGTATTGGGAATTTTGGGGATCATTTCCCTCCCGATAGAACAATATCCTAATATTGCTCCGCCTACCATCAGGGTTTCCACCATGTATAGCGGAGCCAGCGCCGATGCTGTTCAGAAAAGTGTGGTGATACCGCTCGAAGAACAGATCAATGGGGTTGAAGGGATGAGTTACATCACTTCAACGGCCAGTAACGGTGGTTCGGTAAGTATCAACGTATTTTTCAAACAGGGCATCAATGCCGATATGGCCGCGGTGAACGTTCAGAACCGTGTTTCGCAGGCTACGGCTTTGCTTCCTTCCGAGGTGGTGAAAAATGGTGTTATCGTTCAGAAACAACAAAGCAGTAACATTTTGATGATCATGTTCCGTTCGTCGGATCCTAATTACGATGACCGTTACATGCAGAACTATATCAACATCAATATCCTTCCGCAGATCAAGCGTGTTTCCGGGGTGGGCGATGCCAGCGTGTATGGTGCTAAGGACTATACCATGAGGGTGTGGCTCAAGCCGGATGTGATGAGATCGTATGGCATTACGCCGCTCGAAGTGATTGCCGCCTTGCAGGATCAGAACATTGAGGCTGCTCCGGGCGAGCTGGGAGCTAACAGCAATCAATCGTTCCAATATACGTTGAAATATACTGGACGTTTGAAAACGGCCCAGGAGTTCGGCAATATCATTGTCCGTTCCAAAAACTCACAGGTGCTTCGCTTGAGCGATGTGGCCAAAGTGGAATTGGCTTCGCAGTTGTATTCCATATTTACCAAAAACAATAATTCGCCGGCCATTCTTATGGCTATCAGCCAAACGGTAGGTTCTAACGCACAAGATATTATCAAGGATGTGAAGAAAATTATGGGCAAGGTGGATAAAAATCTTCCGCCGGGAGTTACTTACGATTACCAGATGGATGCCAGCGAATTCCTCAACGCGTCGATACATAAAGTATTGGAAACGTTGCTCGAAGCTTTTGTGCTGGTATTCTTCGTCGTATTCCTTTTCCTCCAGAATTTCAGGGCTACGCTTATTCCGGCCATCGCGGTGCCGGTGGCTATCGTGGGAACATTCTTCTTCCTTTTCCTCTTCGGATTTTCCATTAACCTGTTGACGTTGTTCGCGCTTGTGCTGGCTATCGGTATTGTGGTGGACGATGCCATTGTGGTGGTCGAGGCGGTGCATGCCAAGCTCGATGCCGGTGTAAAGGACCCGAAAGAAGCGGCCGTAAGCGCTATGGGCGAGATTGCTCCCGCCATTGTCTCCATTACTTTGGTAATGTCGGCGGTGTTTATCCCTGTTAGTTTTATTTCGGGAACAAGCGGTGTTTTCTTCAAGCAGTTCGGGTTGACTTTGGCCGTGTCCATCGTTATTTCGGCTATCAACGCTTTGACGTTAAGCCCGGCTCTTTGTGCTATATTCCTGAAACCCGATGAGCATTCCGATGTTCACGATAAGAATTTGATCCAGCGTTTTTATTATTATTTCAATATAGCTTTTGCGGCGCTGACAAAGCGTTACAAGAAAACCATCGAATTCCTCGGACGTAAGAAACACCGTTGGATGACAGCTGCCCTCATACTTGTTTTCACGGCTATTTTAGTGGTGCTGATGAAGATGATACCGGCAGGTTTTGTTCCAAGTGAGGATAGTGGAGGCGTGATGGGTATGATTACTTTGCCTCCGGGTTCGTCGCTCGAAAGAACGGAACAGGTAACCGATAAAGTGGTGAAAATGACCGAATCCATTCCGCATGTCCACACGGTTACAAGCCTGACAGGGCTTAACTTTATGGCAGGTATGGGTAGTTCTTACGGTTCTATTATTTTGAAAATGGATCCGTGGGACGAGCGGGATATTACCGCTTCGGATGTGGCTGCCATGATGAAACAGAAAACCGATTCGATAAAGGATGCCAAATTTATGTTTTTCGGAGTTCCTACCCTTCAGGGATTTGGTATGAGCAGTGGCGTGGAACTGAAAATGCAGGACAAAACCGGTGGCGATATCAATAAATTCTACGGGATAACGTCCGATTTCCTTGAAAAAGTTCGTAAGCGTCCCGAGGTGATGATGGTGATGAATACTTTCGACCCGCGTTTTCCGCAAAAGGTGATCGAAGCTAATATTGCCAAAATAAAAGATGCAGGCCTTACCTTGTCGGACGTGATGACAACCCTTCAGGCTTATATCGGCAGCATGTATGTGTCGAACTTCAACACCTACGGTAAACAATACCGGGTGGTAGTACAGGCAGCTCCCGAATACCGGACCAAACTGGATGACCTTAGCGGAATTTATGTGAAGGCCTCGAACGGCGTGATGACTCCCGTAACCGAGTTCATTACCATTAAAGATGTTACAGGACCTCAGGCGCTGACCCGTTTCAATTTGTTTTCATCGATGGATGTAACCATTATTCCGAATTACATGAAAGGGTTCACTACCGGCGATGTACTCAACGCCCTGAAAGAAATCAAACTGCCCGATGGTTATACCTACGATTTTGGAGGTATGACGCGTGAAGAGGCCAACAGCAGCAATCAGACCATTCTGATATTTGTGCTTTGTTTGATTTTCGTTTACTTGCTGCTGGCAGCTTTGTACGAAAGTTACATTCTGCCGTTGGCAGTGCTCATTTCATTGCCCATCGGTTTGGCAGGTGTGTTTGTATTTATCTTTATCGGGCTGATGAACGGAAGTGGAATCATCAATAATATTTATGTGCAGATTTCGCTCATCATGCTTATCGGGTTGCTTTCCAAAAATGCCATCCTGATTGTAGAGTACGCGTTGCAACGCCGCCGTCAGGGGATGAGCGTGGTTAAATCGGCTGTTGAAGGGGCTGTGGCCCGTTTGCGACCCATTTTGATGACTTCGTTCGCCTTTATTTTCGGCCTGCTCCCGCTTGCCATTGCCCACGGTGCAGGGGCTATCGGAAACCGCTCTATCGGTATCAGCGCCGTAGGCGGTATGTTCGTCGGTACGGCTTTAGGTATTCTGGTTGTTCCATCACTGTTTATTATTTTCCAGAATTTGCAGGAACATCTGAGTAAAAATAAACGTGCCGAAATCATCGAAGAACCGAAAAATGAAGAAAAATAAATAAAATGATGTAGCCGGTTTGGGATTCACACCCTCCGGTTACACATTTCATTAATATTTTTGATAGATAAATGAACGTGCTTCCGCTCCATTGGAAGAAGTTCAGTGTTACAATCAAAAAAAACCAGAATATTTAGGATGAAATTATGAATTCAATATATAGAAAAATTAATTATAAAGTTCTGATAATAGCCGTTTTGGGCTCAGGATTTATAGCGTGTCGCGATTACAAGAGCTTAGCTAAAGTTCCCGATCAGAATTTGAAAGGAATTGTAAGAGATGCGGCGGTGAACGAAACTGATACCGCCTCGTTGTCCAATGTTCCGTGGAAAGAATATTTTCCCGATGCCAAACTCCAGTCGCTGATAGAGGAAGGGCTCAGGAATAACTATGATATGAAGTTGGCCATGTCCCGGATCAATCAGGCCGACATAGCGCTTACCATGACAAAAGGAGCCATGTTGCCCACGCTGTCGGCCGGCCTCAATGTCGATCATACCCGTTTTAGCCATGGTGCTCGTGGCGAAGATGTCCTCGGATATTATTCCAACGTCATATCTCTTGGTTTTGCAGCTACATGGGAAGCCGATTTATGGGGAAAATTAAGCAGCCAGACCAAAGCGAAATACGCTGCTTACCTTCAGACACAGCAGTATAGATACTTGGTCCAAACAACGATGGTATCTACGCTGGCTCAAAGTTATTACTCATTGCTGGCGCTCGACGAGCAACTCAGGGTAACGAAAGAAACCATCGTTTTGCTCCAGAAGAGTACCGAAACCATGCAGGCCCTCAAGGATGCGGGCCAGCAAACGCAGGCTGCCGTTGAGCAGAGTAACGCATTGTTGTATAATACGCAATTGTCGGTTTACGATTTACAAAACAAGATCAGCCAGCAGGAAAATGCCATAGCTATTCTGGTGGGTCGCAATCCGGGTCCGATCGACCGTGGATCGATCAACGATTTGCAGGTTCCCGGATCAATGAATGATGAAATTCCGCTGAAAGCTCTTGCGCGTCGCCCGGATGTAAAACAGGCCGAATTATCGCTGCAGTCGGCTTATGCGTTGACTGATGCAGCCAAAGCGGCGTTTTATCCTACACTGAGCATTGGGTCATCTTCGGGTCCGGTTACGTTGGGTGTGGGAGCCGGTACTTTCTCCGATTTGTTCAAACCACAGAGCATTGCCGCCGAAATTGTTGCCGGCCTGGCCCAGCCTATTTTTTATAAAAAACAGCTGAAAGGTAACCTGAAATTGATGCAGGCGCAGCAGGCCGACGCTTTGCTTTCGTTTTCGCACACATTATCGCTTGCCGGACAGGAAGTTTCCAACATCATGTACACCTACAAAATGTCGGTAAATAAAAATGATTGGCGGGATAAACAGGTAAAATCGCTTACGAACGCGGTGGATTACACGCAGGAGTTGCTCAAAGCCGGCGAAGCCAGTTATACCGAGGTACTTTCGGCTCAAAAGGATCTTTTGTCGGCGCAGCTCGGAAAGGTAAACGATAAACTCGAACAACTTATCCAAAGTGTGAATCTTTATAAAGCGTTGGGAGGGGGAATTAAATAATTAAAAAAACGCTCCGCCTATAGCCAAGAACCGGAAATAACTATTAATTTTGCAGGATAAGTAGCCTCTTTTTCCTGTACAGTTCAGGTTCGAAATGAATATTAACGAAATTATTACTCCCGAACAAGCACAGGAACTTTTTCACGACAGTGGAAAAGTTCTTATGTTTTTATCGGAACAGAAATGGAAAAATGGTTTTCGCTGCCGGAAGTGTAACCATACGAATTATTGCGAAGGAAAAACTCCGTATTCGAGGCGCTGTACCCGCTGTAAAGCAGAGGAATCGGCCATGGCTCACACCATTTTCCATAATGTGAAATTCCCAGTCAACAAAGCATTTTATATGGTTTATAATGTGTGTGCAAATGACAGGAAACTATCATCTTACTGTTTTGCCGACGAACTGGGTCTTAATCAGATGACCTGCTGGAAATTCCGTAAGCGCATCGAAACCTGCCTTGAAAAAAGGAATGATTTACCACCTGCAAGCCGTATTTGCGGTATTTTATTGGATTATGATTGAAAATTAAACAGATAGATACATTCATTATATTAACTTTAAATTTGCATTTCGATGAATAAAATTAAATTAAGCATTGCTTTGATGATGGGTATTTTCTTTTCAAATTTTTCGGGAATAAACGCTCAGGAAAATCCCGATTGGCCAAATCTGGCGTTTTATCAAAAACAAAACGCCGAAGCAGGCCTCCCTGCCAAGGGAACGACCCGTGTTGTATTTATGGGTAATTCCATTACGCAAGGATGGATAGATACCCACCCCGATTTTTTCAAAAACAATCCGTATCTTGATAGGGGTATCAGCGGGCAAACCACTCCCCAGATGTTGATTCGCTTCCGCCAGGATGTGATTGAACTCAAGCCTACCGTAGTGGTGATCTTGGCCGGAACCAACGATATCGCCGGAAATACGGGGCCATCGACCCTCGAAATGATCATGAACAATCTGGCTTCGATGGCCGAACTTGCCAATGCCAACGACATTAAAGTAGTGCTTTGCTCGGTGTTGCCGGCTTTCGATTATCCATGGAAACACGGGATGGAGCCCAACATCAAGATACCGAAGCTGAACGAAATGATCAAAGCTTATAGCACAGAAAAAGGTTTTGTGTATCTCGATTATTTCAGCGCAATGTCCGACGAAAAAAACGGCATGATAGCCGAATACACTTACGATGGCGTTCATTGCACCTCAAAAGGTTACGACGTGATGGAATCGATGGTGGTGCCGGCCATTCAGCAGGCATTGAAGTCTGAACCGGCAAAATAAACCGGTAAAAGATAAGGAAAACGGGGATTGCCTGGCTATCAGGCAATCCCCGTTTCGTATCAATAATTCTGAGAAATTATTCTTTATCCGGCAAAATCAGTTTGTAAACCAACCCGGCCAAAATGGCTCCCACAATCGGGGCCAGCCAGAAAACCCACAGTTGCGAAATATATTCACCTCCGGCAAACAAGGCCTGGCTGGTGCTGCGGGCCGGATTGACCGAAGTATTCGAAACAGGAATCGAAACCAAATGTATTAAAGTAAGGGTAAGACCAATGGCTATTCCGGCAAATCCTTTCGGAGCTTTCGGATGCGTAGCGCCCAGAATAACAAACAGGAAAATAAAGGTCAGTACCACTTCGGCTACAATAACGGATAAAAGTCCGTAATGATCGGGCGACAGAGCGCCATAGCCGTTGGATGCAAAACCTCCTGAAAGGCTGAAACCCTCTTTGCCGCTTGCTACAAGGTACAGAGTGGCAGCGGCGGAGATGGCTCCCAGAAGTTGGGCCACAATGTAAGGCAAAAGCTCTTTTTTGTCGAAACGACCAGCAATGGCGAGCCCCACCGAAACCGCCGGATTAAGATGACAACCCGAAATATGACCGATAGCGTAAACCATGGTCAGGACACTGAGACCAAATGCCAGCGCAACGCCGACAAATCCGATTCCGAGCTGCGGATAGGCAGCTGCAAGTACAGCGCTTCCGCAGCCACCGAATACCAACCAGAATGTGCCGATAAATTCGGCAATTAGCTTTTTCATGATAATAGAGTTTTAAATGAATGAATAATTAAAATTTTTACGAGCAAATATATAACAAAAATCATTCCAACCAACATTTCAGTGTTTTTTTATAAAAAATACAATATAAATTACAGGTATTCCGTTTTTACATAAAAACGCTGGCGTAATATTACTTTAAAATTCTGATAGAGTTAAAACATCTAAAAACGTTAAAAGGTAGGTAAAGTGTGATTCTTTAATCGTAGCGATTCTTATTTTTGTTTTCCTTAAAACAGGGTTCTGAAAAAAAATTAAATTGTAACAGAAGTATAGATAATGTCTTTTATATGAAAATTTTTTTTTGTATGTTTGCAAACGCAATTCATCATATTTATTCAGTTAGTATAAAAACAATTGAATAAATCCGGTGGATTGTTGTTCGATTTTAAATAAACAAGTAAAAATAATTATTATTAAAACCATGAATCCACGGCAGCATAGCACGAGATTCTTTTAAAAACATTTATTTATTATGGCAAAAAATGCAAATGCAAAGGTGAAAAAAAGCAAAGGAATTTCGGCTGGTATCGTAATTTTACTTTGTTTTGTTCTGGCTGTTCTCGTGTACAAATTCATTTTTGGAAACCCGGACAACTTCGTAGGTGGTAATCCTGAAAACCATCCGTTACAGGGTAACTTGCTCGGTACTATCTACAAAGGGGGTGTTATCGTACCTCTGATCCAAACTATGTTATTAACCGTATTGACCTTAAGTGTTGAACGTTGGATTGCTATTCGTCGTGCTCGTGGAACTGGTGATTTGACCAAGTTTGTCCAGACTATTAAAACAAACCTTGAAAACAGCGACATTGCTGCCGCTAAAGAAGCTTGCAACAAACAAAAAGGTTCTGTTGCCAATGTAGTTATTTCTGCTTTGGATCAGTACGAAGCTGCTGAAAAAGACGCAGTAATGAATAAAGAGCAAAAAATTCTTTCCATACAGAAAACTGTGGAAGAAGCTACTGCTCTTGAACTTCCTACTATGGAACAGAATCTGCCGGTTATCGCTACCATGACTACGCTTGGTACTCTTATCGGACTTCTCGGAACGGTTGTGGGTATGATCCGTTCGTTTGCTTCTTTGGCAAGCGCTGGTGGTACCGACTCTATCGGACTTTCGACTGGTATTTCCGAAGCCCTTATCAATACTGCTTTCGGTATCGCTACAGGTGCTTCCGCAGTTATCGCTTACAGCTTCTTTACCGGTAAAATTGATAATATTTCTTACGCTATTGACGAAATTGGTTTCTCAATCGTAAATGTTTTTTCGACTAAACATAAATAATTAATCGAATCGGTTGGCGCGTGCCAACATGTGTATTTTTGATTCAATTAATTCATTTTTTAAAACGAAAAAACTTATGGGTAAAATTAAAGTAAAAAGGAAATCCACATTCATCGACATGACGGCGATGAGTGATGTGACTGTACTCTTGCTTACTTTCTTCATGCTTACTTCCACTTTCCTGAAAAAGGAACCGATTCAGGTAACCACTCCGGGTTCGGTATCCGAAATCAAGATCCCCGACACGAACGTGCTGCAGATTCTGATTTCGCCAAAGGGAAAAGTGTTCATGTCGCTCGATAAACAGGACGACCGGCAGGCGGTGCTCGAAGAGATGGGTAAGTTGTACAATGTTACCTTTACTAAAGAAGAGATAAAAAAATTCAGAGATGGAAGTTCGTGGGGGGTACCCGTTCAAACCATGAAACAATTTTTAGCTCTTAAGGGTGAAGATCAGGACAAGGAACTTGCGAATTTCGGTATTCCTACTGATAGTGTCGATAACCAGTTCAAAGAATGGGTTCGCTTGGCACGCCAGAACAACGGGAAAGATATGGTGATCGCCATTAAAGCCGATGAGAAAACTCCTTATCCCGTGATTAAAAACGTTATGAACTCTTTGCGTGATTTGCACGAAAACAGGTACAACCTGATTACCGCGTTGCGTGAGGTAAAGGAAGAAGGGAAACATTAATCATCGAATTGTGAATTTTTTTAAGTTCAAAATTCATTAATTAAGACTATATAATATGGCAGAAATTCAACAAAAGGACGGCAAACAACAGAAAGGAAAGCAAAAGAAAGTTCATCTCAGGGTCGATTTTACCCCTATGGTGGATATGAACATGTTGCTTATCACTTTCTTTATGCTTGCTACTACGATGATTAAACCGCAAACCATGGAAATCAGTATGCCGGCTAAAGATCTTCCTAATGATCCAAAAAATCAAACGGAAGTTAAGGAATCAAAAGCCGTTACAATATTGTTAGGAAAAGATCACAAAGTATATTATTTTCTTGGTAAGCCTAATTTGGCTCAACCTATCCTGAAAACAACCGATTTTTCCCCTAAGGGATTAAGGGCAGTTTTATTAGATAAAAACAGGGATGTGGTGGTACAAATAAATGAACTGAAGCAAAAGAAAATGAACCTGCAAATATCCAAAGATGACTACGATAAAAAAGTATCGGAACTCAAAAATGGTAAAGAAACACCACAGGTTGTTATTCGTGCTTCGGATGGTGCTACTTACAGCGATTTGGTAAATGCGCTGGACGAAATGCAAATTTGCAGCATCGGTAAATACATGATCGATGATTTTGGCAAAGATGATGCGAAAATGTTCCAGAATTCAAATGTACCTGTAAAATAAGCTTTTCCATAAATTTAATATTTAAACAAAGAAGAAATGGCAAAAGATATTAATCTGACATCCAAAGAGTGGTGCGAAATTGTTTTTGAAGGTAAACATCAGGAATATGGTGCTTACCAACTTAGGCAACATTCGCCCCGCAGGCACATGTTTGCTTTTATTGGCGTGATGATTTTCGCGATCATTGCGTTTTCTATTCCGGCATTGGTTTCGTTTATTCAGAACCAAATGCCGAAAGATCAGGTAACGGAAGTTACAACCCTATCGAACCTGAAGAAAGCTGAAGCAAAGGTGCCTGAAGAAAATAAAATAAAGAAACTCGAAGCGGTTCCACCTCCAGAATTGAAAAGTTCTATTAAATTCACCAAACCGGTTATCAAAGCCGATGATGAAGTGAAAGAAGAAATGAAATCGCAGGAGGATTTGAACCAAACGAAAACAACTATCAGTACTGCCGACGTTAAAGGTAACAACGAAGAAACCGGTAAACTCATCGAAGATTTGAAAGACGATAAAGTGATCGTTCACGAAGAACCGGAAAAAGTATTCGACGTGGTGGAAGTAAATCCATCGTTTCCCGGTGGTGAAACTGCGTTGATGAAATACCTCAACGAAAATATCCGTTATCCGCAGGCCGACCTTGAACAAGGTGTGCAGGGACGTGTTATTTGTCAGTTTGTGGTAGGTAAAGATGGTAGTATTGAGGACATCAAAGTGCTGAAAAGCGTTTCCAAAGGGCTTGATAAGGAAGCAATCCGTGTGATTAATTCCATGCCTAAATGGATTCCGGGTAAGCAGGGTGGTGTTGCAGTTAAAGTAAAATATACTTTACCTGTAAGTTTTAGAATACAAGAATAATTTTTTTGAATATTTCACGTTATAGTATCAAAGTGTTTTAATTAGTTAATTGTTTTTTATTAACCTTTAAAATTTTTGATATTATGGCTAGAGAAATTGATTTAACATCCCGCGAGTGGTGTAATGTTATTTTTGAAGGTAAGCATCAGGAATACGGTGCTTACCTGCTTCGTGAAACATCGTCGAGAAGACATGTTGCTGCGTTCTTTGTTATAGCGGCTTTTGCTTTGTTTGCATTGTCAGGGTATTATGTTACGAGGATCTTAAGTAAACCGGAACCCAGAGTGATTGCCGATGGTTATGGTGCATACTATATCGATCATCCCGCCAAGCCTAAGCAAAATGAAATACCGAAACCTGTTGAACCCGAAGTGGCTGTAAAGCCAAAACTCAATACGGTAGCTATGGTAAAGCCGGTTATTGTCGATGATGAAAATGTGAAGAATGAACTTGAATCAATGGAGAAAATCAACAACGACCCACGTACCATTAGTACTGAAAGCTATGCCAAAGGGGTAAATGATGGAGGTGTTTACCAACCCGAAGCAGACCCTGTGCCAACAGAATCAGAAGTTGATAACAACATTGTAAACTGGGCTGAACAAAATCCGGTGTTTCCCGGTGGAGATACGGAATTATTCAAATTTCTGAATTCGAATATCCGCTACCCACAGTACGAACTGGAAAATGAGATTCAGGGAAAGGTTGTCTGCCAGTTTGTTGTAGGACTCGACGGAAGTATTCAGGACATAACCGTTATCAAGGGCGTATCCAAAGGCCTCGACAGAGAAGCCATGAGGGTCATTGGATTGATGCCCAGGTGGATTCCCGGAAAGCAAGGTGGAAACAATGTAAGAGTAAGATACATGTTACCAGTAACATTCAGAATTCAACCGCAATAACTTTAATTGAATCACACATACGACTAAAAAAGTCGGACTAAAGAGTTGACGAATGAAAATATTCAGAATTATTCCCGTATTTTTTGTTGTATCCGGTATGATTTCATGTGGGGGAGGCGCCAAACCGGAAAATGAAAATACGTTAACCAGTGGGAAAACCAAGATAGCTGTGGACGAAACCATGTCCACAGTTATTCAGAACGAAATAGATGTCTTCCAGAGTTTATATCCGGCAACTATCTCCCCGATAGTAACAACGGAAACCAACGCCATTGATCTTCTTCTGAAGGATAGCGTTCGGATGGCGGTTACAGCGCGCAAACTGACCAAAGCTGAACTGGATTATTTCCATAGTCGCAAATTTGAACCGGAAGTAATCAGGATTGCTATTGATGGAGTTGCCATCATTGTAAATAAACAAAACAAGGACACTGTCATCAATGTACAGAACCTGAAACGAATCATGACCGGTGAGGTTACCCGATGGGACCAGATTTATCCGAAATCGAAACTTGGTAAACTCCAGATGGTTTTCGATAATAAAAACTCAAGCATTGTACGTTACGCCATCGATTCTATTTGCAGGGATAAAAAGCTGTCGCAGAACCTTAATGCTTTGGAATTGAACCGTGAAGTGGTGGACTATGTATCGAAAACGCCAAACGCCATGGGTGTGATAGGGGTGAACCTAATTAGCAACGAGCAGGATACGGCAACCGTAGAATTTCTGGATAAAATCCAGGTAATGAGAGTTGGCACGGATGTTGCAGTTGACAGAACAAACAGTGTTCAGCCTTATCAGTATTATCTTTATATTCAAGCTTATCCGTTGCGCCGGGAAATATATATCATCCTCAACGATCCACGGGGCGAGTTACCGAAAGGGTTTACTTCGTTTGTGGCTGGCGATAAGGGACAGAGGATTATTAAGAGATCGGGACTGCTTCCGGCGGTAATGCCTATCAGTACCGTTCACATTAACGAAGAGTAAGACGGAGTAATATAAAGAGAATCCGGACATTGAATATAAGATTTTAAAGTGTAAATTATTAAAAAGTTGAAAAATGAGAAAGAGCGTGTTTTTTGCTGTACTTATCAGCTGCGTTACCACCGCTTTTGGAGTAAACCCGTTGGGTGTTGATTTCTTTGATGCAGGGGATATGGCAAGGGCTAAATCGATTTTTTTGTCGGAACCGATGGATGCCAGAAGTAGTTATTATCTGGGAGAAATTTATTGGAAACAAAGCAAAAAGGATTCGGCTTCGTATTATTTCAGGAAAGGACTTGAAATTGACCCGTTGTATGCTTACAATCAGATAGGCTTGGGGAAATGTACTTTGGCAACTGATGCCAAATCGGCTGCTGCTTACTTCAAAGCTGCCACTTCGGCCAAGGACTTTAAAAAAGATGCCAAAGTATATGCTGCTATAGCATTGGCTTATAATGCCAACGGCGATACGGCCAATTATAATAATTTTATGACGAAGGCTCACAGCGTGAATCTGAAAGACCCGATTCCTTATGTACTTGAAGGGAATGTACTGGCTGCTAAAAAACGGATAGGTGATGCCGCTGGACGGTATGATAATGCTCTGTATTTCGACCCGAATTGCAAAGTTGCCAACCTGAAACTCGGACAGATATATGCCCCTATTAAAATTAAATTGGCTGTAGATTATTTTAATAAAGCAATCGCTACCGATCCAAACTATGCCGTAGCATACAGCGAGTTGGCTAAATCACAATACCGCAAAGGCTTTTATCCTGAAGCTTTACAGGCTTATGAAAAATACATGTCGCTTGTAAAACCCACACAGAAGGATTATGAACAGTATGCCACCATTCTTTACTTTAATAAAGATAAGAAAGACGAAACCATTGCCGCTATTGACAAAGCCAATTCCAATTCCACGGTTATGAACCGTTTGAAGGCTTATATTTATATGGATAAAGGAGATGATGCCAAAGCGCTTGAGCTGTTCGATGATTTTATGGTAAATACCGACCAGGAAGACCTGATTTATCTTGATTATGCAAATTATGCCAAATTGCTGTCCAAACAAAAATTGTATGCCAAAGCGATCCCCAACTATGTGGCTGCTTTGAAAGTGGATTCAACTCATTTTGAATTGAACCGCGATTTGGTGGATGCCTACGAAAAAAATAAAAATTACGATCAGGCTATTTCAACATACAAATTGTTGCAGACCAATCCAACTACCAACGATATTTATACCCTCTACAATCTTGGAAAGTGCTATTATAAAGCGGCTCAAGATAGTTCGTTAATTAAAAATAAGCCGAAGGCAAACGCTTATGCCATGAGCTCCGATAGCGTGTTTAACGTAATGACCCAATTGCGTTCCGATAATTATCTTGGATATTTCTGGCGTGCACGTGTTCAGTTGTTGCTCGAACCCGATCCTGAAAACACCACTGGTTTATCGAAACCATATTACGAAAAGGCTGCTGATATTTTGTTGGCTCAAAACAAACAATCGAACCCTGACCTCCAGGAATGTTACAGGTATCTCGGATCTTACTATTTTGCGCAGAAAGACTTTGTGAATTCAAAAGAGTATTTCAATAAAATACTGGAAATAAATCCGAAAGACGATAAAGCGCTGGAAAATGTAAAAGGCTTGGATGTGCTGATAAAAAAAGGTAAATAATGGTCTAAAACAAGGTCATTTTATATATAAAATTAAAATCTTGGCAAGTTTTCTTAAAATATTACAGAAAATTTGCTGGGATTTTTTTATTTTTGAATGTTTTTAGCCTTAACGAGTTCTTTTATTGTTGGATATTTTTTAAACTACATATAACTTCAAAAATGAGAAGAAATTTATTATTTGTTTTTTTGTTTTTTTCGGTCTGGAATCTTTTTGCCCAGAAAATTGACGGTCCAGCCAATGTACGAAACAAACCAGGCGGCATGGCAATATTTGCGCTCAACAACGGTGTGGAAGTATTTGTAAAAGGAGAAGAAACCCGAAACTGGTATCCTATCGGTGTGTATTGCTACGTCAAGCCGCAGGCCTTGCGCAATGATACTGTTTTCGCCGGTACCATTCTTTTCGATAAAAATGGTAATTCTGTGGGAAGATTGTACAACCCTCTTGTGGTGAAATGTACTGGAGCCGATACGGATAAAACCGGAATTATTATTTCGGGTTATACTTATCGTTCGAACATCGTGTTTACGAACCCGACCGGGGTTGCTGACTCAATGGCTGTTGCCGCGAAAACTACTCTACCTGTTGCGAATACCCCGAAAGAAGTCCTTTCAACAATTTCCCCAAACTCAGGAACAACTATTTTTAAAGATAGTTGCATGAACCGCTATAAAATTATTCAGAACGCTGATAGTTCATCGATAATGGAGATTTCGAACTGTACTATTTTCGAAGTGCCTGTTTTGCGAAATAACCGGACGCAAATGGCTTTTGTAAAGCAAAAACAATTGATTCGACGGAGCACCGAGTTCGAACAACAAGATTCCGAAATCAACATGAAAATCATAACGGGTTACCTCACGTCAGCTCCCGATACGCTCAATTTCGATACCCGTGCCGATGAAGCCAATTTTTTCGGGAATATGATCCGAACAGTCGTTTATGGGGTTGGGAAAAATCCGGATGAATTCACGCTTTATAATTCCGCAACATTGAAAAAGATAATGACTTACGACTCGAACCTGCTGGCTGTAAGAGTACCCGATGAACAGACTGCCGGGTACTTCGGATTTAGAATGGCCGATTACCAGTTATCTGGAGATGGGAAAATGGTTTTAGGAACATTGTCATATACCAATGGCGACAGCCTGATTCAGGAAATAAGATTTTATACGAAAGATGAATATACTTTCAAACACGTTTTGAGAACAACGCCTGTAATGGAGTTTAATTCAGGAGAAAACCCCGATTTCCAAATACTTGATGATGGTGAATCGGCACTGATTAATAAGGTACAATCGGGTAGTACTCAAAAAGACATCAGCGGTTTTTCGCTGAAAATCAAGTTAGAAGATGATGAATCGGGAAATCAGTATGTACAGGATCTGAACATGTTGAATGGCTTTTTTGGAGGGATGCCCACTAAATACCTCGATGTTTGTGTTGATGCGCGTTGAATAAAGCATTTTGATTTTTGATACCAATTATTCACAGAATATTTTGTATCTTTGTTGTTATCTGCACACTAAGTTTTTTAAGTTATAAAATCTGATTCCATGAATGAAACACCGAACGTCAGGCTACATGTTGTAGATGCTTTGCGTGGATTCGCAATTGTATCCATCATGTTGTTGCATAATTTAGAGCATTTCGATTTTTATTTTTTCCCCCAGAATTTACCTGTATGGATGAAAGCGTTGGATAAGAATATATGGGACACTATGTTTTTCTTGTTCAGCGGTAAATCGTATGCTATTTTCGCACTGCTTTTCGGGCTCACGTTCTTCATCCAATCCGATAATTAGGAACGTAAAGGCAAAGATTTCCGCCTGCGTTTTGCTTGGCGGTTACTGTGGTTGCTGCTTTTCGGCCTCATCAACTCTGCTTTTTATCAGGGCGATATACTCACCATTTACGCGGTCATTGGTTTTGTCCTTATTCCGGTAGCTAAACTGGGAAATAAAACGGTACTCTGGATAGCCATCCTGTTGATGCTGCAACCATTGGAATGGTACAATTTTATCGTTGCGCTGCAACATCCGGGTGTCCCGGTGGGCGATCCCGCCTCGTGGAAATATTTCGGGAAAATGGGAGAATACATTCCCGGCTCTTCGTTGTTGGATACTATTTACGGCAACCTGACAAACGGTAAGGCCGGTGTTTACCGCTGGACATGGGAAGCCGGACGGGTTTTCCAAACCGCATCTCTTTTCATGCTGGGCATGCTGGCTGGTCGTAAACGGTTGTTCGATAGCAATAACGATACCAAATGGTTTTGGTTGAAAATCATTTTAATTTCCATTTTTGTTTTTATCCCGTTATATATCGCAAAATCGCATATTACCGAATGGGTACGTCCGGCCGTCGTACACCGTCCGCTCGAAACAATCATTGCATCGTGGTCGAACCTTGCGTTTATGGGAATACTGGTATCGGCATTTTTCCTTTTATATCAAAACCGTTATGTGGCCAAAGTCCTGAATATCTTCTCTCCTTACGGCAAGATGAGCATGTCCAACTATATCATGCAATCCATCATGGGATCGTTTATTTATTACGGTTTCGGGCTGGCCATGTACCGTTATACCGGAGCTACCTATTCGTTGATGATAGGGCTGGGACTTGCTGTTTTACAAGGAATTTTCAGCAAATGGTGGATGGATCATCACCGCTACGGCCCCCTTGAATTTATCTGGCATCATCTTACATGGATCAATTTTGGGAAATCCCGGAGTTGAATTTTCGAAGGAATAAATAAGTTTTATTCAATATACAACAAGCCAGTGGTACTTTCTACCATTGGCTTGTTGGCTTTCAATTATCGTTATTTAAAAAATCTATAACCTTATTTATCCTTAAGATTGTAATAAAAAACCCCTTTCAAACAGGGAATCATAATTTTTTTATTAATTTTGTGAATGTAATGATTACAAAAAGATTAAAAATACAGAAATTATGATTTTCGATGAAGACATGATCAGGAAGGTTTACGCAGCTTTCCCGCAAAAGGTAGATACAGCGCGCCGCAAACTGGGTCATCCTCTTACTTTGGCCGAAAAAATATTGTTTGCCCATCTCTCGGATGATCAGGAACTCAAGGACTTTGAACGAGCTTCGGACTATGTGAATTTTAGTCCCGACCGTGTGGCCATGCAGGATGCTACGGCACAAATGGCTTTGCTCCAGTTGATGAATTCGGGGAGGGAAAAAGTAGCCGTGCCATCTACCGTTCATTGCGATCATCTGATTCAGGCTTACCGTTCAGCGCTTCCCGATTTGCAAACAGCTAATGAAACCAACAGGGAAGTGTACGATTTTCTCCGTACCGTGTCCGATAAATTCGGTATCGGGTTCTGGAAACCCGGAGCTGGAATTATCCATCAGGTAGTGCTCGAAAATTACGCGTTTCCAGGTGGAATGATGATAGGAACCGATTCTCACACTCCGAATGCCGGAGGTTTGGGAATGGTAGCTATTGGAGTCGGAGGAGCTGATGCCATGGATGTGATGGCTGGAATACCCTGGGAACTGAAAATGCCGAAAATCATCGGTGTAAAGCTTACAGGGAAACTTTCGGGATGGACATCGCCCAAAGATGTGATCCTAAAACTGGCCGGAATCCTTACTGTGAAAGGAGGCACCAACGCTATTATCGAATATTTTGGTGATGGAACGGCATCGCTGTCAGCTACCGGGAAAGCTACGATTTGCAACATGGGTGCCGAAGTGGGTGCAACAACTTCCATTTTCCCTTTTGACGAAAAATCGGCTAATTACTTAAAAGCCACAGCTCGTGAAACGATTGCCGATTGGGCGCGAGATATTGCCCCTTACCTTGCCGCTGATGCTGAAGTAATCGCCTCACCTAAAATATATTACGATCGTGTGATAGAAATCAATCTTTCGGAGCTTGAACCGTACATCAATGGTCCGTTTACACCCGATGCCGCTTATCCGGTTTCGGAGTTTGGACGCGCAGTGAAAGAAAAAGGATATCCACAAAAAATGGAAGCGGGGCTGATCGGATCATGTACCAACTCTTCGTACGAAGACCTGACCCGCGCGGCTTCGGTGGTTCATTCAGCCAAATCGCTGGATTTGAAAGTAAAAGCTCAGTTCATTATTAATCCCGGATCGGAGCAGGTTAGATTTACTGCCGAACGAGATGGCCTTATAGCTGAATTTGAATCGGTTGGAGCCGTGGTGATGGCCAATGCCTGTGGCCCGTGCATTGGCCAGTGGAAACGTGAAATGGATGATCCTGAACGCCCAAATTCCATTATTACTTCATTCAACCGTAATTTTGCTAAACGAAACGATGGCAACCCCAATACACATACCTTCATTGGGTCGCCCGAGATTGTCGCCGCCCTTACGGTGGCCGGCGATCTTACCTTTAATCCGCTGGTGGATGAGCTTACCAACGAAAGGGGGGAAAAAGTAAAACTGAATGAACCCGCAGGATTGGAGTTGCCTCCAAAGGGCTATGCGGTGGAAGATGCCGGTTATCTGGCCCCTGTTTCCGATGGTAGCGCGATAGTGGTGAACATTGATCCGGAATCGAAACGGCTTCAGAAATTGGATCCTTTTGCACCCTGGGATGGAAACAACCTTGCCGGCCTTCCCCTTTTAATCAAAGTGAAAGGAAAATGTACAACCGATCATATCTCGATGGCCGGTCCGTGGCTGCGCTTCCGTGGGCATATCGACAATATTTCCGATAACATGCTGATTGGAGCCGTAAATGCATTCAATGATAAAACCAATGCGGTGCTCGATGCCGAATCAGGCCAATATATGGCTGTTCCGGCTTTAGCGCGTAAGTATAAAATGCAGGGAATTGGTTCGGTGGTTGTAGCCGAAGAAAACTACGGCGAAGGTTCGAGTAGGGAACATGCTGCCATGGAGCCCCGTTTTCTGAATGTGAAAGTAATTTTGGTAAAATCTTTTGCCCGCATTCACGAAACGAACCTGAAGAAACAGGGGATGCTTGCCCTTACGTTTGCCAATAAAAGTGATTACGATAAAGTCCGCGAAGATGATAAAATATCAGTTTCGGGGCTGGAAAAGTTTGCTCCAGGTAAAAATTTACAGATAATTTTACAACATTCCGATGGTTCGACTGAACAATTTGAAACCATTCACACTTATAATAATACTCAGATCGGCTGGTTCAAAGCCGGAAGCGCTCTGAACGGGATGAAAAAGCAGTCATTAAACGCTGACGTATAACCTTGTTTTTTAAATAAATAAAAAATAATATAATTGTAGTATGGAAAACAAGTATTTAATTTACAAACTTTCGGAGTCGATCAAGAAAACGAGTAAGATCGACAAGGAATTGTTTACAAAAATGGGTGTAAAACGAGGTTTGCGCAACGAAGACCATTCGGGGGTGCTTGCCGGGCTTACCCGCGTGGGCGATGTGGTAGGTTATGAACGCCAGGAAAATGGAGCACTGAAAGCCATTCCCGGAAAGCTGTATTACAGGGGGATAGATGTGGAAGAACTGGTTCACGGCTTGCAGAAAGATGGGCGGCTGGGATTTGAAGAAACAGCTTACCTGCTCCTTTCTGGTTCGCTTCCCGACAAAGAAGAGCTCGAAACATTCCACCGTATTCTGACGCAGACCATGCCGCTGGAGCACAAAGCCACCATGAATATCCTGGCTTTGCAGGGTAAAAACATCATGAACATCCTGGCTCGTAGCGTACTCGAACTTTATACTTACGACGAAGATCCGGATAATATCTCTCGCGACAACCTGATCCGTCAATCCATTAACCTGATTGCTAAATTTCCTACAATTATTGCGTATGCCTATAACGTATTGAGACACGACCAGTTAGGTCGTTCGCTCCACGTACGTCATCCCTTCGAGAATATGTCGATTGCCGAAAACTTCCTTTTTATGATGAAAGGTCCCGGGAATTACACCGAATTGGATATTAAAATCCTCGATTTGGCGCTGATTCTTCATGCCGATCACGGTGGAGGTAACAATTCTACTTTCTCGGTTCGTGTTACCAGCTCTACCGAAACGGATACTTATTCGTCCATTGCGGCCGGTATCGGATCGCTAAAAGGTCCCTTGCACGGTGGCGCCAACCTGATGGTAAACTCCATGATGGACGATATGAAATCGAACATTAAAAACTGGACAGATGTGAAAGAAGTGGACAACTATCTGGTGAAAATGTTGAATAAACAGGTGTTTGATAAAACAGGATTGATTTATGGCATTGGCCATGCGGTTTACACCATTTCCGATCCACGCGCGGGTTTGTTGAAAGAAATGGCACGTGATCTGGCAAAAGAAAAAGGATTGGAAAAGGAATATGCTTTTATGGAACTGATAGAAGAACGTGCTATCAAAAAATTCATGGAATTCAAAGGTGAAGGAGCTAAACAAACCTGTATCAACGTCGATTTCTATTCGGGGTTTGTTTATAAAGCCATCGGCTTGCCATCCGAGGTGTTTACGCCGCTTTTTGCCATGGCTCGTATCGTAGGATGGTCGGCGCACCGGATTGAAGAACTGAACTTTACCAGCAAACGCATTATTCGTCCGGCTTACAAAAACGTACGTGAGATTCAGGATTTTATACCCATGGCCGAGCGGTAACTTTTTTTTTGAATTTAAATGATAAATCCAATAATTTTTGATTGAAATTTTCTTGAAGGGTTTGAAAAACCACTGAGAATGTAATGATTATGAGTAAAATTAAAGTACAAAATCCTGTTGTGGAGCTTGATGGGGATGAGATGACCCGCATTATCTGGGCTTTTATCAAAGAACAACTGATACTCCCGTATCTTGATCTGGATATTAAATATTACGATTTAGGGATTGAAAACCGCGATGCGACTAACGATGAAGTAACGGTAGAGGCGGCCAATGCCATTAATAAGTACAATGTGGGGATTAAATGCGCCACCATTACGCCGGATGAAGCCCGTGTGGAAGAGTTTGGCCTGAAAAAGATGTGGAAATCGCCCAACGGAACGTTGCGCAACATCATAGGAGGAACTGTTTTCAGGGAACCGATTATTTGCAGCAATGTGCCGAGGCTGGTTCCCGGATGGACTCAACCCATTGTCATTGGACGCCATGCTTTTGGCGACCAGTATAAAGCTACCGATGTGGTTATCAAAGGTAAAGGAAAATTAAAGATGACTTTTACCTCTGAAGATGGCACTGTCCAGGAATGGGAAGTGTATGATTACAAGGGAGATGGTGTGGCGCTCACCATGTACAATACCGATGAGTCGATTTATGGGTTTGCCCGTTCATCGTTTCAGGTGGCGCTCGAAAAGAAGTGGCCGTTGTACATGTCAACAAAAAATACCATTCTTAAAGCTTACGATGGACGTTTCAAAGATATTTTTCAGGAAGTGTACGAAAACGAGTTCAAGGCTGAGTTTGAGAAAGCAGGCATTGTTTATGAACATCGGTTGATCGACGATATGGTGGCTTCGGCGCTGAAATGGAACGGTGGTTTTGTGTGGGCTTGTAAAAATTACGATGGCGATGTCCAGTCCGATACTGTTGCGCAGGGTTTCGGTTCACTGGGACTTATGTCGTCTGTGCTGGTAACCCCCGATGGAAAAACGGTGGAAGCCGAAGCGGCCCATGGAACTGTTACCCGGCATTACCGGTTGCACCAACAGGGGAAGGAGACTTCGACCAACCCGATAGCATCGATTTTTGCCTGGACCCGTGGTTTGCTCCACCGTGGAAAGTTAGATGGAAATCAACCGCTCGTTGATTTCTGCCATAAACTTGAACAAGTGTGTGTGGAGACAGTTGAAGCCGGAGAAATGACTAAGGATCTGGCAATTTTGGTGCATGGAAACAACATTAGCAGAGCCGATTACCTCTCGACCGAAGAGTTTTTGGACGCTATAAAACGAAACCTCGATAAAAAACTGAACTAATACAAAATAACTTATTGGATAGAAGCGTAACGATGAAACTTTTTCGTTACGCTTTTTTTGTGGTTTATTGTCGCATTGCCTGGGAAGATAAACATGTGAATTGAAAAACGTTTTTTTCTGTGTCATCAATGCTACAAAAAAACTGTTTTGCCCCTTTGGATAAACCAGAAAACTGATAAAATATGGTTGTCATTGAAAACAGACAAGATTTAGGCCGATTATTATGTTAATATTAAAAATAATTTCATAAATTTGTTTCGTCGGTCAAATAAAGGGCCGAAAACGACAATTTGTTTTGTAATGCTTTGTTAATTAATTTATTATTTGCTCCGAAAATAATTATTGAAATTTGAATACGTTTGGGCATAACCAAATATCTTTATAACCATTAAATACATTACAGATGAAACAAGCATGTACGGCGGGGGTTGACCACAAGCAGCCACCAGCCGGCATGCGAGTTCCAAACAAAACTAAAAAAATTATCATCGTATGAAAAAAATTCTTTATTTATCTTTTTATACAGCTCTGATTATGGCTGTATTTATGGGTTGTTCTTCGTCAAAGTCGGTATCGACGAGTTATAAACCGGTTCAGGCTCCCGCTGATAAGGCATTGGTGTATATTTACCGTAGTTCATCGTACGCCGCATTAATAGCGATGTCGGTCGATCTGGACAATTTCCAGACCGGTAATTTTCGCACCAAAAATTATTACATTTGCTTGCTCGATCCGGGTAGCCATCAGATCATAGCCCATGCCGAGAACAAAAGTGAATTGAATCTCCAGCTCGAAGGAGGTAAAACTTATTACATTGAATTGCAGCCAAAAATGGGATTTGCCATTGCACGTTGCAACCTGGAAATCAACAATTCGGAAAGCGATGCCCTGAAAAAAGTAGCAAAGTGCAAACTTATCGGCATCAATCAGCCTGCCAAGCAGTTATTGGGCGATTTGCCGGTGTCGAAGTAGCATCGAATCTCGCGATCTGGTTTTTCTCTTAGATCCGAGGCGCTTTTTAAAAAGTGCCAGGGTAGTTTATGTTCTAAATATAGATATATCTGTCGTTAGCAGCAAGTTTAAAAAAATAAAAACAGACATAAAATAATGGCTGATTTTCAGACTATTATGCTTCCCTTCATGCGGATTTTATCTGACGGACAAGAACACTCAACTAATGAAACTAATGAAAAGTTGGCTGAGCATTTCAACTTGACAGAAACCGATTTAAATGAATATCTTCCGAGTGGTGTTGCGAAAACTTTTCCAAATAGAGTTGCTTGGGCAAAGTCACACTTAAAAATGGCTGGGCTTATTGAAAACCAAAAGCAAGAAAAAGCTTTTGATGATTCATTGAGATTTAAAAACTCTGAAGACTTATCAGACAAAGAGCTTGTTGAATTGATTAATTATTACAGAGAACTTGACATGACAGAGTTCCATAAAAAAGGGCGAAAGGAATATCTCGATAACTTAAACAATTTACAGTGTTGATACAAAAGCGATTGTATCGACATAAGTCTTTGAAAATAAAAAATTTACTTAGTTGTTAGTCGGAATCGTAAAAAAACGAGCACATTGATTTTCAGTGCAATCGACTTTAGTTAGCAAATTTTGAAAATCAAAGAATTACTTATTATTTACATCTTTGAAAAGCGTTAATATACAAGAAAATAGCAATAACAAGTAAAACAAAATTGACTATTGGTTTTTATTTGTAATTTTGCTATTCAATGATAAATATTCTCAATAACTCAAGACAAATTATAAAAAATGAGTAACATAAAAATATCCATACGTTTTTTTGATGACCGTGAAGTACGTGCACTTTGGGATGAAGAAAATACAAAATGGTGGTTCTCTGTCTTAGATATTGTTGCTTTACTTACTCACCAAAATGATTATGCTAAAACCCGTAATTATTGGAAATATCTGAAGGCTAAGCTAAAAAAAGAAAACAGTCAAGTGGTTAGTGCCACTACCCAGTTGAAATTTCTTGCGCCCGACGGAAAGATGCGTTTAGCTGACATGTTGGATTATGAAGGTATTATTGCACTGGGTAAAGAGTTCCCGGGCAAAAGAGCAAATCGCTTTATAGAATGGTTTACATACAGCGATGAAAGCATAGACGGAAAAAGTAAAACAAAAGCGTATGCCTTATTCGAAAGTTCATTTATTGATAACGTTAAGGTTGGCACTACCACCGGTTTGCAACAGATACACGCCTATTTGTTTGGAGGGTTGTATGATTTTGCAGGACAAATCAGGCAGAAAAATATTTCAAAAGGAGGTTTCCAATTTGCTGTATCACGATTTTTAGGTGATACATTGAAACAAATAGAAGAAATGCCGGAAACCACATTTGAAGAAATTGTAGATAAGTATGTGGAAATGAATATTGCTCACCCATTCATGGAAGGAAACGGTAGAAGTACCCGAATCTGGTTGGATTTAATTCTGAAAAAACGTCTGAGAAAATGCGTTGATTGGAGTAAAATTGGCAAAAGAGAATATATGAATGCAATGATACAAAGCCCGCTAAACAGTAATGTGTTAAAGAAGCTATTAGAAAGCAGTTTAACCGACAAAATTAACGATCGTGAAATGTTTATGAAAGGAATCGACTATTCTTATTATTACGAAGAAAATGACTGATAGAATTTAGCACAAAACCTCGACCCCTAACCTGCCAATGTCCATTGGATGGCTGACTCTGTTAAGACGGGGCAGGTAGTGCCTCCCGATAGCTATCGGGAGTTCTCGCACCAGCTCCGCTGATTTTCAATTCACTTTGTCGTTCCACGAACAGCGAACGCTCCCGCAAACCGCCAATGCCCATAACCCCGGGTGTAACCCAAAACAAGAGAAATATCAATAAAATAAGATAAACCTCCGTTTTCGTGTAGGATAAACAGATGAGGATGCATTTTTTGGAGGTACTTCTGTACGACGAGGTAAAATATTTAAACGTTACACTTTTTTGATACTTATTGCTTTAATGTTACTCAACTATTTATGCTTTTTCTGAATTCTCCGGGTGTTTTTCCGGTTAGTTTCTTGAAAATGCGTGAAAAGTAGGCCGAATCGCCAAACCCTACCTTGTAGGCAATTTCGGAGAAGGTAAGATCCGTGGTGCGCATAAGCTCTTTTGATTTGTTGATCCTGACTGAATTAATAAATTTCGTGGCGCTCATGTTCATGGTGGACGTTAGCTTGTTGTGGAGGCTGGTGCGACTGATGTTCAGTTTACCGGCTAAGAACTGGACGTCCAATGAGCTGTCGCCGATGTGTTGTTCGATGAGTTCAAACACTTTTTCCACAAAAGCGTGCTCCTGGTTGGATGCCGGAACAACGAAACCTTCGATCCGGGCCAAATCGGTAAGCTTGTTCAAGAGCATTTTACGCGTTTTTACCAGGTTATGAAGTACTGTCTCAAGCTCTTCCATAGCAAACGGCTTGGGAATGTAAAAGTCGGCTCCCACGCGTAACCCTTGCATTTTATCTTCGTTGGCGGTTTTAGCCGTTAGCATCACCACCGGAATGTGGCACAGGTTGACATCGGTTTTTATCTTTTCGCAGAGCTCGAAACCGCCCATTAGAGGCATCATCACGTCGGTGATAACTATATCGGGTATTTTTTCCGTGGCAAAGTTCCAGGCGTCAAGCCCGTTCTCAACACCTTTTACTTTAAATTTGGTTCCGAGGCGCTTTACCAGTATTTTAAGCAGGTCTTTGTTGTCCTCGGCAATTAGAATGGAATATTCCTTATTGCTATCGGTTGCAGCCGCATCATCGGAAAATGTATCTGCCGGAATAATATCGGGCAGGTCGGTAGCGGAAAGTTGGCGTTCGTAAGTTTCGGGATGCTCTTCTTTATCGGCGTAAGGTAACCTGACGGTAAATTTTGAACCTTCGCCCGGTTCACTATCCACCCTGATTTCACCTTTCAGCAGCTTCACAAGGCTTGCCGTGAGAGCGAGCCCGACTCCGCTGCTTTCGAGCAACGGATTGGCCTCGGTTTCGCTGTAGAAAATATCGAAAATCCGCTCTTTCTGTTCCGGGTTCAGGCCTTTGCCACTGTCCTGGACCGAAAAGCTGAAATCGGAGTTGGTGATGTTCAGGTTAAGGGTGATGATGCCATCGGAAGGGGTGTATTTAACCGCATTGGTCAGCAGGTTGGTGAATATTTTTTCCAGTTTGTCAAAATCAAAATAAATTTCCGTCAATTCATAATGTGCCTGTATTCTCAGTTCGATGTTTTTCTTTTCGAGCAAAGGCCGGTAAACGGAAATGTTCTGGTTGAAAAAATCAACGATATCACCTTTTTGAGTTTTGATAATGGCGTGGTCCGACTCAATTTTTCGAAACTCCATCAGCTGGTTGACCAGCGTAAGCAGTCGCATGGCGCTCCGTTTGATGGTATGCTTTACCTCCTCTTTTTCAGTATCTTTCAGCTCATCCTGTTTCAGAAGCATTTCTATCGAGGCGATAATGATTGTCAACGGAGTTTTGAACTCGTGTGAGATGTTGGTGAAGAAGTTCATTTTATGTTGATGAAGCAACCGGAGGTTCTCTTTTTCAAGTTTTTCGATAGTGAGGGCTACTTTTTCGCGATGACGGTTGGTGTATGCCCTGTACGAGAACCGAACGATGAGTACGAACGAAATCAGGTATAAAATGTAGGCCCACCAACTTGCCCAGAACGGAGGCGAGATAATGATGACTATGGAGCGTTCATCGCCGGTTTGTTTGCTGATTTTATTCATGGCTCTGACGTGGAAAATATAAGTTCCCGGCGAGAGGTTGGTGTAGTTGGCCTGCATGCGGTCGGTAGCCGGCGACCAGTTTTTATCAAGTCCTTCGAGGCAATACTGGTAAGCCACGTCCCCTTCGAAATAATTGATGCTCGAAAACTCGAAAGTGAACGAGTTCTGGTAATGTTTGAGTTTTACTTTATCGGAATAGTCTATTTGCCGGGACAAAACACCCGATGTTCCCGGAAGGATGATTTTATTGGAAACAAGCAGGTTGGTGAAATAAACCTTGGGCACTTCGGAGGGAGTAACGATGTTTAGCGGGTTGAATGCGGTAAGCCCCGAAACGCTCCCGAAATAAATGGTGCCATCCGTATCTTTAAAATACGATTTGTAGTTGTATTGGTTTCCGGCAATTCCGTAACGGTAATTGAAATGGACGGAGGTGGAGTCGCTGAAGTGAAGCCGGCTGATTCCTTTGTTGGAACTAATCCATAAATACCCGTTCGGGTCATCTTCAATGCCATATACCACATTGTCGGGCAACATTTTATCCGAATTGATATTCGTAAACTTTTGTACGGATGGGTGAAAAAGAGACAAACCGCCACCTCTTGTGCCAATCCATATTTGTTTTTTTGAATCGACACAATGGCTGATCACCGAGTTGCACGGTAACCCTGAGCGGTCGCCCGCCTGAAAATGAGCCATAAGCCCCTTGTTATTTTTATCCAGGATAAAGATTCCCTTGTTGTAGGTTAAAATCCAGATTTTCCCATCAGGAGTCGAAAATATATCATATACAAAGCAATCGTGCAGCTCATTCTCACGGAAGCGGCTGAATGTTTCGGTTTTTCTGTTCAGGATGTCGATGCCGGATATGGTTCCTACCAGAATGGAGTCGGGCGAAAACCGGTACAGCGCGAATACAAAATTATTGCTCAGCGAGTTCGGTTGATTTGGGTCGTTCTGGAAGCGTTTCGCTTTTTTAGTACTGATGTCCATTTTTGAAATGCCGCCCATAAAATGCCCCACCCAGCAATATTTTCCATCCATTAGTAATGCATGAATATTGTTGGTAGATAGTGTGCTTTTATCTTTTGTGTTGGAAAACAGGTGGGTAAATGTTTTCGTTTGCTGATTAAAAATGGCAATGCCCGCGTCTTCGGTAGCAATCCAGAGTTTCCCGTCCGGAGCTTTGGCAATGGTTCCGATGGCTTTCCCCTGAAGATAGCCTGGTTTATCGTCGGGGAAATATGCGTTGAACCCGAAATGACCCGATTTGGCTATATTGACCCCTCCGAAATAAGTACCGATAAAAAACACGTTCCGGTCGTTGCGGAATACTTTATAGATGGCATTATCGTTGATGGATTTCCGGTTGGGATCAAATGTTTGTACATAATGTTCGAAAAATCCAGTGGTAATATTGATTACATAAAGTCCTTTTTCAGTGCCTACCCAGTATTCATTCGGGTTTTTCCCTTCTTCGATGGTGCGGATGTAGTACATCTCCACTTTATTGGACGACACGAACGGTTCGAATTGTTTTTGCCTGAAATTAAAAGTGAAAAGGCCGTTTTCAAAAGTGCCTATCCAGAGCACCCCCTTTTTATCCGATTTAGCGTATGATATTGCCGATTTGAAAAGTTGTCCGCTCACTTTGAACGTTTCCAGGATCTTATTGTGTTGATCAAATCGGTACACCGTAAATCTTGAAAATCCCCAGTAAAGCCCTTCTTTATCAACGGTCATCCCAAAGATCCGTTCGTTGCCCAACTTGACCTTCCGGAATTCATTCTTGGAATAATTATAAATGTAAGCTCCCTGATTCTCGGTGCTGATGAGTAATTCGGTTCCGTTGCCCTGCTGCATGGCGAATATATCTTTCAGGGCAATTCCGTTGCAAAAAAGCGGTGTGAAATCGTCGGTTTCGGGAATATATTCAGCCAATCCGGCCGATGTCCCCACAAATAGTTTTCCATCGGAAGTGGATATCAGACAAGGTACCGAATTGGATGGAATGGAACGGGAGAGGTGTTGCGAGTAGTATTGTTTTACGCTTATTCCATCGAAGCGGTTCAGCCCTCCATCGGTGGCAAACCACATGAATCCTTTCGAATCCTGACAAATATCATAAACGGTGTTGTGGGTCAGTCCTTTGTCGTTGGTAATGCTTTCGAAAGTATAAGTTTGTCCGTGTAAAACCCCAAATGAACAGAATAAAATCCAACAAACGAGAAACGGCTTAAACCTTTTCTTTTCAGTTGAATCAGATGTTTCGAAACGGTAGTTGCAGTGATTTTTCCAGATACCGACATAAGATTTATGCTTTTTACAAAATTACGCCATTTTTGTGTTAATTGCCTCCCCGAATCGAGTTAACGCTCCAACTTTTTTTGTAGAATTGTTCGGAATGTTTGTACAAATGTATTTTCAACCTCTCCCGGTGTCTATTTCTCCGAAATCGGAACAATAGTACAAAATAAAAAATCTTTTTTACAAACCTGTTTTTATATACTTTTTTACCTTTGTGCGCTGTGAGGCACATGATGTGCCCAATTTTAAATTTAATACAATATTTATATCATGAGAAGAAACACAAGAATGTTGGTTAAAATGCATTTTTTCTCCCGCAAGATGTTGGGTAGGGGATTTTTTTGCATTTTATTCCTTTTATTGCACACTACCATGATCTGGTCCCAGAATGTAACGCAACCCATTAAAGGCCAGGTAACAGATGAATCCGGCAATCCGCTGATTGGCGTTAGTATCCGGACGGATGACAGCAAAACCGGTACATTGTCCGACGTAAACGGGCAATTCAGCATTTCCATCCCTCAAAGCAAAACAATTCTCACCTTTAATTATATCGGTTATACGTCGCTGAAAATGGAAGCGGTTACCGGCCGCCAGATGAAAGCCGTAATGAAAGAAGGCACCAAACAAATTGATGAAGTGGTAGTGGTGGGTTACGGAACCCAGCGTAAAAAGGACCTCACGGGTTCTATCTCGGTGGTGAATGCCGATAATATGAAGAAGGTAGAATCGCCCAATATCGGACAGGCCTTGCAAGGACAGGTAAGCGGCGTGAACATTACTACTTCGGGCGAGCCCGGTTCGGGAGCCGATATTCAGATACGTGGTATCGGAAGTTTTTCGAGCGTAGGGCCGCTTTATGTGATTGATGGAATGATTATCGATGGATCGCAACGCGAATTCAACGTGAACGATATTGAGTCGGTTCAGATATTGAAAGATGCTGCTGCATCAGCTCTTTATGGTGCGCGCGGAGCCAATGGCGTTATCATTATTACGACAAAAAAAGGAACTAACGGTGTACCTAAAATTGATTTTACAAGCAGTTTTGGCGTTACCCAGATTGCTAAACGAATCGACATGATGAACAGCCTTCAGTTCCTCCGCCTCAATAGGCAGGCTTATGAAAACGCCAATATGGATTGGCCGGGTGAACCTCAACAGGGACAGATACTTACCAATACCGATTGGCAGGACGAATTCTTCAAAACAGGTTATACGCAGGATTATAACCTGACAGCTTCGGGAGGTAGTCCCAATGCCAATTATTTAATGTCGGCCAATTATTACAACGAAGATGGAACAACGATAGGAACTTCTTACAAAAGGATGAATTTAAGAAGCAACACCGAAATAAGGAAAGGCATTTTCACGATGGGCGAAAATTTATTGCTCGGAAATTCGAAAACCGACCCTCTTTACGGAGCTCCGTTTATCGACCTTTGCCGCATGCCCCCTATCATTCCCGTGTACAATGAAGATGGAAGTTATGGTACCGGTTCCAGTTCGTACCAGACTTATGGTACCAACCCGATAGGAAACCAGAACATACATCAAACCACACAAACTTCTTACCGTATTATCGGGAATGGTTACGTTCAGTTGGAACCCGTCAAAGGATTGAAACTGAAAACCAATTTAGGAGTGGAGTATCATAACTGGTTTGATAGGGAAATAACCGATTTCAAACAGGTTCGCTATCTGGAACAATCCAGCTACAACAATTACTTGCTTGAACGAAAAGGGGATTTCCTTACCTGGATATCGGAAAACACGCTTACCTACGAAAAACGGTTGGGCGACCACAGTTTTGATGTTTTACTGGGCTATTCGGCGCAGGACACCAAGCAGAAAAACCATGTGGCCAGCGTGTATAATTTCAACGATGGTTTTCCGGTGCTGAGCGCCGGTAATACTGAGGCATCGGTCAATGGCACGGATGGGGAATATTCCATGACTTCAATTTTGGCCCGTGTCAATTACAATTATGCAGGTAAATACCTGTTCCAGGCCAACTATCGTCGCGATGGTTCTTCACGTTTCGGAGCCAATTACCGTTATGGAAACTTTCCATCGGTATCGGCCGGCTGGAGAATCAGCGAAGAGAACTTCTTTAAGCCGCTGCGTTCAACCGTCAACGATTTGAAAATCCGCGCCAGTTACGGTACCATTGGCGATCAGCAGGCCGTAGGATATTATGACTATGCTACTTACATTGTTTCCGGCGAAGGAGCTATTTTCGGATCATCGCAAGCTTATTACGATGGAGCTATCCAAAAAGGACGCGCCAACCCGAACCTCCACTGGGAAAGCAAAACTACCTTGAATGCCGGGTTCGATTTTTCGATGATCGATAACCACCTTTTCGGTACTATTGAATATTATAATGCGAAATCCACCGACCTGCTCGTGCAAAAACCCATTTCGTGGACGGAAGGAACCGACATTGTTCCCTGGACCAACTACGGATCGATGAGAAATCAGGGACTCGAAATAAACGTAGGATGGCGCGAACAAAAAAATGCGTTCAAATGGAGCGTTTCGGCCAACATCAGTCTGAATAAAAATAAAGTGCTTGCCCTCGGCGATAGCTACGTGGAAGCTGGACTGAGCAATGTGAACCGCACAGAAGTAGGCCGTTCGGTCGGCGATTTTTACGTGTTGCAAACAGACGGTATTTTCCAGAGTTGGGACGAAGTGTATGCCCACACAACCACCTTGTCGGATGGAACCGTTAAGCTCGTTCAGCCCGATGCCAAACCGGGAGATATTCGTTACAAGGACATTAACCAGGATGGGAAAATCGATAAGGGCGACAGGGCTTATGATGGAAGCCCGCTACCCAGGATACAGGCGGGGATCAATTTCAGTGCCGAATATAAAAATTTCGATTTCAACTTGTTTATTTACGGTGTAGCCGGAAATACAGTGTATAACAACGTGAAATTCTGGCTCGAAAGGATGAGTGAAACTTCCAATGCTCCGGCCGGATTGCAACCCTGGACTGAACAAAACCACTCCACGACCACTCCGCGGGCAGTGATCGGAACTACCGACAACGCGATTGCTTATAGCGACAGATGGCTCGAAAGCGGTAGTTATTTGAGGTTGAAAAATGTTCAGATCGGTTATACTTTCCCCAAGAAATGGATGAAATCGACTCATTTCCTTGAAAATTCAAGAATTTACTTCGGCGTTCAGAATTTATTTACGATAACGAAGTATTCGGGCTACGATCCTGAAATTTCTGGAGGATCGGTTTACGCAAAAGGAAACGATGATGGACATTATCCTCCTGTAAGGATGTTTACCATGGGTCTTCAACTATCGTTTTAATAAATGTATATGAACTATTTTTATTTATGATAATATTATGAAATTCACAAAGATATTTTTATCAATCATACTGTCTTCGGTCATGATGGGTTGCTCCGGTTCTTTTCTGGATCAGGCGAATCCCAATGAAAAGACGACGACGGATTTCTGGAAAAGTGAAAGCGATTTGATGGAAGGGATCAACGCGGCATACCGGCCTCTTCGTTTCAACGGGGCTTATTCCAGATGGTTACACGTTTTGTATATTTCACGTTCCGATGAGGGTTACAGTCAGTCGCCCAATTCTTATTTCGTTTCCTATTCCAATTTCAAACCTATCAACGATGACAATTCGGAAGGAATTTTTTATCCCTGGCTCGATATGTACAAAGGGGTTTTTTGGGCCAATCAGGTGATAGACAATGCTCCGGGTATTTCGATGGACGAAAATCTGAAAAGCCGTATTATGGGCGAAGCTTATTTTATACGGGGGGTACATTTGTTCAATATAGGAGGAATTTTTGGCCGCGGGCCGCTAACGCTTTCGTCATTGGCCGATGCTAAAAGCGATATCGTTGAACAAGCTGATTTTTACGAACAGGCTCGTAAAGATTTTCAGGAAGCCGAAAACCGTTTGCCCGCCTTTTACGAAAAGGATGCAGATATAGGCCGCGCTACCAAAGGCTCCGCGATGGGCATGTTGGCCAAAGTGTACGCGCAGCAGCATTTATGGCAAAAAGTTTCGGACATGTGCGACAGTATTTATGCGCTCAAAGGTGCCGGTGGTACGCCTTTATACAAGCTGGTTTCCAATTATAAGGATAATTTTACGGCTGCCAACGAGAATAATTCCGAATCGCTTTTCGAAGTGCAGTTTGCTTACGGCACCCAATCGGGAATTGACCTGGGTTGTCAGCGGGCTAAATTTCTCGGGCTTCCTGTCGATGGAGTTTCGTGGGATGATGCCACGCCCAATCCGATTCTGAAAACAGATCTCGAACAGGAAAAAACCATCGATAATCAGGTTGATCCGCGTTTAAAATGCACTTTGTTCTACTTTGATTCATCGAATCCGAACGAACAGTTTTATGGAAAAACATGGACGCAATGGGGGTTGAACAAATCGAAAGTTTATTGGAAGAAGTACAACAACTACGACACCCAAACTTACGAAGATTACAATTCGGGAATCAACTTCCGACTGGTTCGTCTGGCCGATATTTACCTGCTTCATGCCGAAGCGCTGAATGAACTGGGCCGCACTTCCGAAGCCTATCCGTATATTGATAAGGTACGTGCCAGGGTAAATATGCCCGCGCTCGAAAATTCGACCGTATTCACCGGTATAGGCAACGACCAGCAGAAAATGCGCGATCAGATCATGCACGAACGAGTTTGCGAACTCACGGGCGAATGCTGGCGTTGGCTCGACCTGGAACGCTGGGGATGTTTCGAGTCGGCCGAAAAAATCTCGTGGCTGAAAACCCGCGATAGCGAATTCGATAATTTTGTGATAGGTAAAAGCAACCGGTATCCCATTCCTTACCGCGAAATATCGTTGATCAAAGGTCTTGTGCAAAATCCTGGTTATTAATTTGAAAATTAAAATATTATCATGAAAAAATATATGCGGTTTTTATATATGGCGGCCATAACATTGGCTATTTTCGGCTGCAAAACCACAAAAGATGAAGTCCTGATCTGGAATGACCCTTCTACAAAATCAGACACTTTATATCAAAATCCGCTTTTCGAACCCGATTTGGCCGACCCTTCGGTGATTCGGGCCAACGATGGCTGGTTCTACGCTTTCGGCACCGAAAACGAGTGGGCGCCGGGAATTAATCGTCTCGTCCCCATTGTAAGGTCGAAAAATCTTACCAAATGGGAATATGTCGGGGATGCTTTCGCTACAAAACCAACCTGGAAATCGACAGGATATTTGTGGGCTCCCAATATTATTTTTTATAACGGTAAATATTACCTCTACTACAGTTTTTCGGGTTGGGGCGATTCCAATCCCGGGGTAGGGGTGGCCGAATCTAATTATCCTTACGGTCCGTTTTCCGATCTGGGTAAAATTTTCGATGCCTCGTCCATTGGGGTTGCCAACTGTATCGACCCGTTTTTTATCGAAGATGGTACAGGACGTAACAAGAAAAAATACCTCTTCTTCGGGAGTTTCGAAGGAATTTACGGTATTCAGTTGGGCGATGACATGAAATCGACGATAGGCGAAAAATTTAAAATTGCCGGAAACGGATTCGAAGCATCTTACATTTTTGTGAAAGACGGTAAGTATTATTATTTCGGCTCGAACGGAAATTGCTGCCAGGGAAAAGATAGTAAATACCATGTTTCCGTGGCGGTTTCGAGCAGCCTGAAAGGGCCGTACCTGACCCAGGACGGAACGCCCATTCTTAATAACGGGCAGGAAGGTACCCTGTTTTTGGAAGGTGATCCAAACGTGGGATGGGTGGAACCCGGACACGACGCTGAAATATTTACCGATGATGCCGGCCATTATTATATTCTTTACCATGCTATCGATTATAAAAATCCATTGTTGCCAAACGGGGCGACACGCCGTCCGCTAATGATGGACGAAGTGATTTGGAAAAATGGTTGGCCAACCATTGAAAAGAATGTCCCGAGCCATACACTTAAAAGAGCGCCGTATTTCAACAAATAACGTTAAGCGGATCCTGTTTTAAGTATAAAACGGGATCTGTTTTCGAAGTGTTTCAGGTATTTTTTGTAGCTGTTTTTATGAATGGATGAATACTGGCGTGGCTACCGTTGGCGCAATGGGAAAGATGCTTGCACGAGCGCTGAAGCGCGAAGTTGCTGTTCCCGGGGAAAATATTTCATTGTCAGAAAAATGATTGAATTGCGAATGAAGAAGTTGATTTTGGTTTTTACAGTATCGTTGTTTTTGCCTTTGGTGGTGTGGAGTCAGTATCCGGTAACGTTAAGTTCCGATGCCGCTTGTAAAAACAGTTATATGAATCCGGTTTTCGAACCCGATTTGGCCGACCCCACTATTATCAAAGCCGACGATGGATATTTTTACGCTTACGGGACGGAAAATACGTGGTCGCCGGGAGTGCATCGCGTTGTACCTGTTGTACGCTCGAAAGACATGGTTCATTGGCAATACCTGTGCGATGCCTTTACCCGTAAGCCCGACTGGAAATCCGAAGGCGGCATTTGGGCGCCGTGCATTAATTATATAGACAACAAATATTATTTGTATTACAGCTATTCCAAATGGGGCGATTCCAATCCGGGTATCGGGTTGGCTATTTCCGATCATCCTTACGGGCCGTTCGCCGACCAGGGCAAAGTGTTTGATGCCGCATCAATCGGTGTCGAAAACAGTATCGACCCTTTTTACATGGAGCTGGGCGATAACCCCAATAAAAAATACTATTTGTTTTGGGGAAGCTTCAGGGGAGTTTACGGCATTGAATTGTCGCGTGACAGGAAAACCACGGTAGGCGAGAAATTCAAAATAGCCGGAAATATGTTCGAAGCTACCTACATTTACCCCCGCAATGGTAAATTTTACTATTTTGGTTCTACCGGCAATTGTTGCGAGGGAGCCGATAGTAAATACAGGGTTTCGGTAGCTGTGGCCGATAACATTAAAGGGCCCTACCTGACAAAAGATGGGAAACCGATCTTAGCTGATGGACAGGAAGGAACTCCGTTTTTGGTGGGCGATAAAACAAGCGGTTGGGTAGGTCCCGGCCACAACGGTGAAATCATAACCGACAACGACGGACAGACTTATATCGTATATCATGCCATCGATTATTACCATCCACGGCTGTCGGACGGCGCCACAAGGCGTCCGTTGATGATTGACCGGGTGATGTGGGACGATAACGGATGGCCTTATGTTCTGAACGGAAAACCCGGTGTGGGACTGCAGCCCGCGCCTCGATTCTAAATAACAATTTTTTAAATCTTTTACTTTTAGTTCCTTTAAAAAATAATCATCATGAAAAAAATTACATTAGGGATTCTTTCCTTATTTATTTGCATGAGCATGAAAGCTCAGTTCACGTTCTTTGATGAAACACAGGATGGGCAACAAGGTGATATTGCCGTTGGCGATATTAACAACGATGGGTACCTGGATGTCATTTTCAACGGTACCGACAATCAGGGAGGTGTTTTTTACCTCAAAAACGGCGTTATGATCAACAATGGCAATGGAACTTTTACAAAACAGGTTGCCGATAATCCGATTACGCCGGGTCATTATGGAAAAATGAAGTTTGGCGACATCGATGGCGATGGCGACATGGACGTTATTTTTGGTGGTACAGGCGGGGACGGAATTTCTACCCCGGTAGGAATAGCGCTGAACGATGGGCACGGAGTGTTTACGCTGGCCGACAATACCAAATACCCGATCAATAATAACGGAGTGATTATTTCGTGCGGTTTTGCCGATTTCGACAATAATGGGTTGCTCGATTATTATTATTTCGGAAACGGAGTACAAAACTGTGCTATCTATTTCCAACAAAAGGATGGGACATTTACCAAATCGACCGCTTCGTTTGGAAGTTATGATTTTACCGATCCCGAGGTAACCGTTGTAGATATCAACAAAGACGGGTACCTGGATATTTTTGTAGATGCGTGGATCAACAATCCGCAGGCAGGGGATGTAAGCGGTCGTTTTTGCGCTACATTTATCAACGATATGTTCGGTGGATTTACCCGCTACGCTCAGCCCAACATGATCCACAAAAGTTACGGTTCGGCATCGTGGAGCGATATCGATGGTGATGGATGGCCTGATTTGGTTCTCAACGGTGATGGTTGGGTAAATTCCGGCGAAAACAGTGATGGGATTGTACGGGTTTACAAAAACAACAACGGAACTTTGGTTCCCAAAACTACGTTCTCGTTTTTCCGCCAGTTGAATACGGGTGGAGGAAACGTGCTCGTTGACTGGGACAATGATGGCGACCTGGATATTATTGCCGGTGGCTGGAACGACACGAAAGGCCGTCAGGCTACTTCGCTTTTCCTTTGCACCGACCCGGCCAATTTTACATATGCCGAAAGTCCGTTGAGCGACACGTATTTCCCGGGGTTATCGGAAGATACTTACGAAGTGGCCGATTTGAACAATGATGGTAAAACCGATTTGCTGATGATGGGTTTCAATGGTAATCAGGGTAACCAGGTGGGAAGTTACCAGAAAAACATTTGCGGATTTTGTCCCAATAATTCCACGGCAGCATACACCAAACCCGGAACTCCAACCGGTTTATCGGCTAATGTAACTACCGGAACCGACAATGTGGTAAGTTTCAGTTGGACTGCTCCCGCCAGCGAAAATGGTAAAAAAGGAACATCGTATAATTTATCTTTGAAAAATAAGACCACAGGGAAATGGATGTACAATCCGATGTCGATCGTTGGTGGCGCTACCGATGGTTTGCACCAGGTGGCCGGAATGGGAAATGTATGTACCAATACCTCGTGGGATATTTACGATTTGCCTGCCGGTGAATACGAATGGACCGTACAGGCAATAAACGGCGCCTATTTTGGCGGAAGTTTCGCGGCGGTTAAAACATTTACCATTACGGGCTCGACGGGTGTTGACGAAATAGGGAATACCCTTCACCCCGAAATCAGTTGTGCCGGTAACGAACTTAAAATTACGTTGGATGCCAACGCCGCCACCACTTATGTTCGCATTTTTACCGTGAACGGACAAACGGTAGCTAACGATAAGTTCAATACCCAATTCACAAAAACGCTGAAGACAGGCGCTTACATTGTGGAAGTGAAAAACGAATCGGGAGTATATAAAACCAAAATAATCATAAAGTAAAATGAGAATACACATCCGGGCCGGGAATTTTAGCGACCCGGATGTACTGGTATTCATTCCATTACTATGTTAACCAAGTCATTTTTATACAATAATTTCTATGTGTTATATTGTGTTTAAAATTAACACATTAAGAGGTTGTACACTCCCTTTCTATTTTACGATAGTAAGGCCGGTAAATGCAATTCAACGCTCTTATTTATGGAGGTAATGTATGTCTCCGGAAGGACTCGCAGCCTTTCGAAATAGTCTTGCAGCCTTTCGGAATAGTCTTGCAGCCTTTAGAGAGTATCTTGCAGCCTTTCGGAATAGTCTTGCAGCCTTTAGAGAGTGTCTTGCAAGCTTTCGAAATAGTCTTGCAGCCTTTCGAAATAGTCTTGCAAGCTTTCGAAATAGTCTTGCAACCTTTAGAGAGTGTCTTGCAGCCTTTCGGAATAGTCTTGCAGCCTTTCGGAATAGTCTTGCAGTCATTTCGGAGTGTATCGTAACTCATTTTTATGTCTAAAACAGAAAATAATGTTCCTGTAAAACAAAATGAAAAGGATAATAATAGGATAATAGGTTGGAATGTCAACATTAAAAGGATATTTGTTTAAGGAAAAGGATGATGAGAAATAGAATAATTGTTTTGTTGATCATAGTTGGTTGTATTGCCGGGGCAATAGCTTACGCCATTGCGGTGGATATCCGTTTGTCGAAGTCGGATTATTCTAATCCACTTTCGGTTTCTTTGGGCGATCCTTACGTGCTGTTGGCATCCGATGGAAAATATTACATGTATGGAACCGACGAAACCGGCAAAATAGAAGGTTTTGGCGCCTATTCCTCCGAAAACCTGATCGATTGGAAATACGAAGGACAAGTGTATAAGGGTAATACTCCAGAATCGTGGACTTTGCGTAATTTTTGGGCTCCCGAGGTGTACGAACGAAACGGAAAGTATTACATGTTTTTCAGCGCCGACTGGAAATACAATCCCGGCAACGAAGCCGAGAACTTCAGGATAGGGGTGGCGGTATCCGATCGGCCTACCGGGCCTTTTAAAGATATTTCGGGTAAGCCGGTTTTCGATCCGGGTTATCCGGTGATTGATGCTAATCTGCTTACTTATAAAGGTAAAAATTATCTTTATTATTCAAGATGTTGTTACAAAAATCCGGTCGAAACCGAAATTTCTTCATGGGCTCGAAAGCTGAATTTATTTCAAACCATTGAAGAAAGCTGGATCTATGGAGTGGAAATAAGCGCTGATTTTACCCACGTCATCGGGCAACCGGTATTGCTGCTGCGCCCGCCTGTTTCCCTGACCGATAAGCAGTCGGAGTGGGAAAGCCGCTCGGTTACAGCGGGCGAAATCAACCGCCGGTGGACCGAAGGTCCGTTTTCGTTGGTTTACAACAATACCGTTTACCTCATGTATTCGGCCAATTATTTTGGAGGAAAGAATTACGCGGTAGGATATGCCACCGCTTCATCGCCTTTGGGCTCTTTCCGGAAAGCGGCCAACAATCCGGTGCTTCAAAAAAATACGGATAAAGGGGGTATTGTAACCGGAACGGGACACAATTCGGTAACATGGTCGGAAAACGGAAAGAAAATGTATTGTGTTTACCACGGTCGTACCGCCAAAACAGGTAACAAAAGAGTGGTTTTTATTGATGGAATGAGCATTGATAAAAACGGAAGGTTGACGGTGGATGGCCCAACCACTGAAAAAAAGAAATTGTAGAACTTCTTAAAATATTAATTTATTATATGTGCTCTGATACGTTAAGGTGTAAAAAAAGTACGATACTGTTTGCGGTATTGTTGTTGTTTATGTTGACATTTCCCGTTCATGCGGCGAAAAGTAGAAATTCCCCCGACTGTGTATGGCCTACCGGTAAATCGTGGAAATGGTATGATGCCCACGAGTGGCTCAGCGGCTGTAACTTCCAACCGAGTACGGCTATAAACCAGGTCGAAATGTGGTCGGGCGATACCTTTGATGCTGCTACGATAGACAAGGAACTCGGATGGGCCGAAGAATTAGGATTCAACACCATGCGCGTGTTCCTCAGCAGCGTGGTGTGGAATGATGACGCGGCGGGTTTCAAAAAAAGGATAAATACTTTTCTGGAAATTTGCCAGCGTCACAAAATCAAGCCGATGTTCGTGTTCTTTGACGATTGCTGGAACCAGGAAACACCTAAAGGGAAACAGCCTGCTCCACGTCCCGGAGTTCATAATTCGGGATGGGTACAGGATCCCGCTTGTAGCCTTCGCGCCGATACGGCCGCGTTGTTTCCTGCGCTCGAAAAATATGTGAAAGATATTGTTGGTACATTTAAAAACGACGACCGCGTTCTGATGTGGGACCTTTACAACGAACCGGGCAACAGCGGTCACGGTATTGCATCCGTTCCCCTGTTGAAAAAAGTGTTTCAGTGGGCCCGTGCCGAACATCCTTCGCAACCGCTGACCAGTGGCATCTGGTTTTTCGAATATCCTGAACTGAACGCTTTTCAGCTGCAAAACTCGGATGTTATTACCTATCACAATTACAACGATGAGTCGAACCATAAAATCTGGATAGGATTCCTTGAGAGTTATTCCCGTCCCATGATATGTACCGAGTACATGGCACGCCGCAACAACAGCCGTTTCGCCAACATTATGCCTATGCTGAAGCAGAAAAACATAGGCGCTGTTAACTGGGGTTTTGTTTCCGGAAAAACCAATACGATATTTGCATGGGATGACCCTCGCCCGGACGAAAAGGAACCAACACTATGGTTCCATGATATTTATCGTCGGGATAAAACTCCTTTCGATCCGCAGGAAATAAAAACAATCAGACAAACTACGGGGAAAGATTCTGAGGTAAAACTGATCTCTACCGACAAGTTTGATAAAGTAATTGACGGTAAAAAAGTTTCATTATATACATTGAAAAACAACAGGGGCATGGTGGCTCAGATTACCAACTACGGTGGGCGTGTGGTAACCCTGTGGGTGCCCGATAAAGAGAATAATTTCAGGGATGTGGTAACCGGTTTCGGTTCCATCGACGAATACCAGAAAACACATGAGGTTTATTTCGGGGCTCTCATCGGCCGTTATGGAAACCGCATTGCAAAAGGGGAATTCAGCCTGAATGGGAAAAAATATTCGTTGTCGGTGAACGATGGTAAAAACCATTTACACGGTGGTGCCACCGGATTTCAGAACAAGGTCTGGAATGCCCGGCCTTTTAAAAACGAACGGAACGAAGATGCTCTGGAACTGACTTGTCTCTCGCCCGATGGCGAAGGCGGATATCCGGGAAACCTGAAAGTTACGGTGGTATATACACTTACCCGTGATAATGAGCTGAAAATAGAATATAAGGCTACTACCGATAAACCTACTGTTGTGAACCTGACGCATCATTCCTTTTTTAACTTGCATGGTTTTTCGGGAGGAGTTTCGAAAACGATTAACACCCATATTGTTAAAATCAATGCGTTGAGTTATACGCCTACCGACGAAGGCCTTATTCCGACAGGGGTGATAGCGCCCGTATCCGGAACTCCGCTTGATTTTACCCGTCCTGCGGAAATAGGAGCGAGGGTCAATGAGCCTTTCGCCGATTTGCTCAACGGCAAAGGGTATGATCATAACTGGATATTGAATAAGCACGGCGATAAGATAACGGAAGCGGCGGTAGTTACCGAACCCGAATCGGGTATCAGGATGCGTGTCATCACCGATCAGCCTGCTTTGCAATTCTATGGAGGTAATTTCCTCAATGGAACCGAAAAGGGTAAATACGGCGAAGTATATACGCACCGTACATCCTTTGCCATGGAAACCCAACATTATCCCGATAGTCCGAATCACCCTCAGTTTCCCTCTACCACCTTGAATCCGGGAGATGTTTACTCCCATCTGTGTATCTATAAATTTGAGGTCGATAAATAGAATCACCATGTATGCCATAAGGAGTCCGTCTCAAAAGTAATCTTTCGGGGGACGGGCTCTTTTTATTGTAGTCAAATGTATCCTTAATTTCCCTTTGAAATATGTTTTATCAAATGTTTGTACGAAATCTTTTTTTCAACAACATAAAATTTCCTATCTTTGCAGTTGAAAAGATATTTGTTTGGTAAAGATTACAAATATCTGATTATAAGAGATGTGTTAGATATCCAAACTCCCCAAAACTTCACAAAACAAGAAATGATTCAATTTTTCCGAACACCCGCCCAACATGTCTATGCGGTGCAAACCGCGGGCAATTTGTCAGAAAATGATGTCCGAAAGTTAGAATGGCTTTTCAGCGAGTCGAAACAAGTACCGCAACCCATGGTTGAAGGGAATTTTGTCGGCCCGCGCCGCGAAATGATTACTCCCTGGAGTACGAATGCCGTTGAAATCACTCAAAACATGGGTATCAGCGGCATTCTTCGTATAGAAGAGTTCCGCCAGATGCCGCATACTCCTTCGGTAGAGGGAAGCTTGGAATACGACCCGATGCTCGAACGTATTTATTCAGGTCTGAATCAGGAAATTTTCACTATCAATAAACAACCCGATCCAATTCAGTATATTGAGGACATTGCCGCCTACAACCAGCAGGAAGGTTTGGCGTTGAGTCAGGATGAGATGGATTATCTGAACGAAGTAAGTGAAAAAATCGGACGTAAACTCACCGATAGCGAAGTATTCGGATTCTCTCAGGTGAACTCGGAGCACTGTCGTCATAAAATTTTCAACGGACAATATATCATCGATGGCGAAGAAAAAGAACTGTCGTTGTTCAAACTGATCCGCAAAACGTCGGAAGAAAATCCTAACGCACTGGTATCGGCTTACAAAGACAATGTGGCCTTCAATGCCGGTCCTAAAATCGAACAATTTGCACCTGCCAGCGGCGACAAACCTGATTTTTTCCAGACAAAAGAAATCGAATCGGTGATCTCGCTGAAAGCGGAAACACATAACTTCCCTACAACCGTAGAACCTTTCAACGGGGCCGCTACCGGAACCGGTGGTGAAATACGCGACCGTTTGGGCGGTGGTAAAGCCAGTTTGCCAATAGCGGGAACTGCTGTTTATATGACTTCTTACGCCCGTAACGACAACAGTCGTGCATGGGAAAACAATATTGCGCCACGCAAATGGTTGTACCAGACTCCGGAACAAATTCTGATTAAGGCTTCGAACGGAGCTTCGGACTTTGGTAACAAATTCGGTCAACCACTGATTTGCGGTTCGTTGCTGACCTTCGAACACGAAGAAAACAATAAAAAATTCGGTTACGACAAAGTGATTATGCTGGCCGGAGGTGTTGGTTTCGGAAAACTCAAAGATGCTTTGAAAGGCACTCCTGAACCCGGTGAAAAAGTAGTGGTGATGGGTGGCGACAACTACCGCATTGGTATGGGTGGTGGAGCTGTATCATCGGTGGACACAGGTCATTACGACAATGCTGTGGAGCTGAATGCCGTACAACGCGCCAACCCCGAAATGCAGAAACGTGTTTCGAACGTTATCCGTACCCTGGCCGAATCGGACAACAACCCGATTGTTTCTATTCACGACCACGGCGCTGGCGGTCACCTCAACTGTCTCTCGGAACTGGTGGAAACCACGGGTGGTAAAATTGATGTAAATGCCCTGCCGGTAGGCGACCCAACTCTGAGTGCCAAAGAAATTGTGGGCAACGAGAGTCAGGAACGTATGGGTATGCTGCTGAAAGAGCAGGATATCGAACGCGTAAAAAAAATAGCTGAACGTGAGAGATCTCCTTTTTATGTTGTTGGAGAGACAACTGGAGATATGAGATTGACATTTGCAATGCCCCCTACCCCCCTAAAGGGGGAAAAACAGGGTATGCAAACGGCCTATCCTTCATTATATTCCCGGTTAAAAGAATTAGCTGTAAAGAACAGACACAATCCAACACCGGTAGAAGAATTTCTTTGGGAACAATTAAAAGGTAAACATCTTGAAAATTACAAATTCAGAAGGCAACATATTATTGGTGATTGTATTGCTGATTTTGCGTGTTTGCAAAATAAATTGGTTATTGAAGTTGATGGAGGTTATCATAATGATCCGGAAGTAATTGAATATGATAAGTTAAGAACTCAACTTTTTGAAGAATATGGATTCAAAGTCATTAGATTTACAAATGAACAAGTATTAGGAAGTATTGAAAATGTTCTTGATGAAATAAAACTTGAGTTACGCTCAGACAACTCCCCCTTTAGGGGGTCGGGGGGCCAGTTAACCCCGATTGATTTGCCATTGGAATATTTCTTCGGAAAACCGCCACGCACAGTTATCACCGACAATTCTATTGACGAAACTTATGCGGCTCCCGAAATTTCGGAAGAAAAACTGCAATCTTATATCGAGAATGTACTTCAGGTAGAATCTGTAGCCTGTAAAGACTGGTTAACCAACAAGGTGGACCGCTCAGTAACCGGAAAAATTGCCCGTCAGCAATGCGCCGGTGAAGTACAGTTGCCACTGAACGACTTGGGTGTGGTAGCGTTGGATTACCGCGGAACGTCAGGTATCGCCACTTCTATCGGTCATGCGCCATTGGCTGCGCTGGCTGATTCTGAAGCAGGTTCGGTTTTGGCTATCGCCGAAGCATTGACCAACATTGTATGGGCTCCGCTCAAAGATGGTTTGGATAGCGTATCGCTGAGTGCCAACTGGATGTGGCCCTGTAAAAACCCGGGTGAAGATGCCCGCTTGTACAAAGCAGTGGAAGCCTGTTCGGATTTTGCCTGCTCGTTGGGCATCAATATCCCTACCGGTAAAGACTCACTTTCGATGACTCAAGTATATAGCCCCCCCACCCCCCAAAGGGGGGATTCTGAGGCCTCCCCTTCGGGGAGGTTTGGAGGGGCTGAAAAAGTATTCTCGCCCGGAACCGTGATTATTTCAGCTGGTGCTGAAGTTTCCGATGTCAAGAAAGTAGTTTCGCCTGTATTGACAAACGATCCTGAAACATTTGTTTATTATATCGATTTTTCTTTCGATAAACATAAATTAGGCGGTTCGGTACTGGCTCAAACGCTGAATAAAATCGGTGATGAAGTACCAACTGTAACCGATGCTGAATATTTCAAAGCTGCTTTCGAAAGCATTCAGGAATTGATTGATAAAAATCTGATTCTGGCCGGACACGATATTTCGGAAGGGGGTATGATTACCGCTCTGCTCGAAATGTGCTTTGGAAATGCCGAAGGTGGTCTGAAAGTTAATCTGGATTATATTGCCGAAAATTCATTGGTAACCATGTTGTTTGCCGAGAATCCGGGCGTATTGATTCAGGTGAAAAACAAAAAAGCGGTAGAAAAAATTCTGACCGACAATGGAATCGGCTATGCGCGCATTGCCAGTCCGATTGCTGAACGTCGTTTGGAAATCAGCCGTAAAAAAGAAGCCTATTCTTTCTCCATCAACGATCTGCGCGATCTGTGGTTCAAACCATCGTACCTGCTCGATCGCAAACAAAGCGGCGATGTATGTGCACAGGCCCGTTATGCCAACTATAAAAAACAACCGCTTGAATTTGCGTTTAACCCAACATTCAAAGGTAAATTCTCGCAATTCGGCATTTCGCCCGATCGTCAGCCAAGCGGCGTAAAAGCTGCTATTATCCGCGAAAAAGGGACCAATGGCGAACGCGAAATGGCTTACGCGCTTTATTTAGCCGGTTTCGATGTGAAAGATGTGCACATGACCGACCTTGCATCGGGACGCGAAACACTGGAAGATGTAAACATGATTGTGTTTTGTGGTGGATTCTCCAACTCCGACGTATTAGGTTCGGCTAAAGGTTGGGCCGGTGGATTCCTTTTCAACGAAAAAGCCAAATTAGCATTAGATAACTTCTACAAACGTAACGACACCCTGAGTTTGGGTATCTGTAATGGTTGTCAGTTAATGGTGGAATTGTTTGGCTCTGCCCCCCAACCCCCTAAAGGGGGAGAATCCGAGGCAACCAAAGTAGGTATGTTCGGAGGTGTAAAAATGTTGCACAACGACTCGCATAAATTTGAATCAGGTTTTGTAAGTTTAACTATTCCTGAAAATAATTCGGTGATGCTGGGTTCACTGAGCGGAAGCAAGCTCGGTGTATGGGTGGCACACGGTGAAGGAAAATTCTATTTGCCAAAAGCTGAAAGCGAATACAATATAATTGCAAAATATTCGTATGCCGATTATCCGGCCAATCCGAATGGTTCAGATTATAGTGTAGCCGGTATTTGCTCGAACGATGGTCGCCATTTGGCTATGATGCCGCACCCTGAACGTGCCATTTTCCCATGGCAATGTGCGCATTACCCTGCCGACCGTAAAAACAACGATCAAATCACTCCGTGGGTGGAAGCATTTGTGAATGCAAGAGTTTGGGTAGAAAAGAATAAATAAGATCCCTAACGGGAAAAAAGATACATCCTGCTGTCAAAAATCGATAGCAGGATTTTTTTGTAAGAATAAAATGCTAATTTTGTTTTTATTTTTTTGTGTTGTTATATTTTCAGTAAGTAGAATGGAAGCCCGCTTCAGATGTTATGTTCCTCAAAATGAATTGTTAAGAAAATACATTAGCTATTTTTATACTGACTATTGTGAAAATGAAAATTATACGGGTAAGTATTCGTTTTATCCTCACATTTTCACTACGTTGTCGTTTTATAAACAAAGTTCAATGAGTTTAACCGACGATCAGCCTATTTACCACGATCCCCATCAACCATTATTGAAACTACTGACGCATCAACACAGTATCCAAACTGTCAGCCAACGGGGTAAAATTGATAAAATTGGAATCGTTTTTTATCCTTTGGGATTGAATCATTTTGTTACTGATCCTTATTGCAAGATAGCTCCGGATGAGAAACAAATCTTCAATCCGGAAAATACCCGGCTTTGGGATGAGAAACTTATACAGATTTTTTGTGAAAACGAGGTTGAAGTCCGGATGAAACAGTTGGAGGGTTTTTTAGTGAATATTTATCGTCCAAGAAATTATGATACAATGTATTCGGTTTTAAAAACGCTGAATGATGTTGGTAACCTGAAGAGCATTCCGGAAATAGCCAAGGATCACCACATGAGTCATCGGAGCTTGAACCGTTTGTTTCAGAGAGAAATGGGAATTTCACCTGAAAAATACAGGATGATAGCCCGATTCAGGTTTGCTGTAAACGAACGGATATTGAGTAACAGAGATTCAATGTTAACTGAAATTGCTTATGATAGCGGTTATCTTGATCAACCTTACATGATAAAATGTTTCAGGAAATTAACAGGTCTATCGCCTCGGGCTTTTTTTGAAGGGGGAACACATATCGGGTTAAAAGATACTTTTTGGCATATAAAGGAGAAATAATGGCGTAATAGTACAATTTTTCAGGGAGTAAAAGATCTAATTTTGTCTTCATTAAATTTTTAAAGAAACTATTATGAAGAAGAAATTTTTATTCCTGCTGCTTCTCTTCCCGTTATCTTTGTTTTCACAAACGATAGATACTCTTTCGGTTTATTCAAAGGATTTTCAACAAAACCGGAAAATACTGATTTATCTTCCTGCCGAATATCAGTTAAAAGATCATAAATTTGAAGTGGCTTATGTGTTCGATTCGCAGGCCAGAATGTACTTTGATTGCGTCCATTCGTCCATCGGATTTTTACAAACAGGCATTAACCCGATGATAGTTGTAGGTGTAGTTTCCGAGAATCGTAATAAAGAGTTCCTTCCTGAAAATAAGTTCGAACAAACTGCGAAAGATTATTGGGGAAACCTCGGAGATGCCAACAAGCTAATGTCATTTTTAAGTAATGATTTAATCCCTTACATTGATAAAAACTATCGCACTCTTCCTCGCCGGATGGCAATTGGTCATTCCAATGGCGGTACATTTATATGCTATTGCCTTACTCAAAAACCGGAAATATTTGATGCTTATGTAGCAATTTCGCCCAACTTCGCATACGATAACGAACAAATGGTGAGCCGTTTTTCGGCATTCGATCCTAAAAACATCCCCGATTCAAAATATTTATATATGTGCAACTCAAACGAAGATTCGAGTTGGGTGGCTGCCAGAAACAAGGTGATAGGTATCTTTAAATCAAATAAGTTTACCGGTAAAATTCATTTTGAAAACCAAAGCTTTGCCGATTCTGAGAATCATGGAACTGTGTTCCCTACGGGTGTTTTTTCAGGATTGAAAAACTATTTTAATTATAAGTTTTCGGATGTTGAGGGACTGATTGAATATTATAAAAATCTGCAAAATAAAGGTTTTCTGGAACTTAACGCGGAAATGATAAATAATGCCGGATACGCCATGTTTTATGGATATAATCAAAAAGAGGGCGGCATCAAAATGTTACTTTGGGGAAATCAGCTTTTCCCGGATGATTTGAATTTGTACGATAGTTTGGGCGAATTTTATCAAAATAGCGGACAAAAAGATACAGCAATGAAGTATTATCAACTATTTAAATCGAAGCTTATTGGACGGAAAAATAAGTTAAGTTCCGAAGAATATAACCGGCTTATGTCGGGAATTGAAAGCCGGATAGATTACCTGAAGAATCACATGTGAGCTTTTTTGTAATTTTCAAGGTATCTGCTAACTAATGAATATCTTATCGGTCAAGTATCTGAATTCAAACGCAGAGTTCGGTGCCGGATAACGCATCAGGGAAAGGAATGCTAACAAAAACTCCCGTTAACAAAGTATGTGCTTTGCAAACGGGAGTTTTTGTTAGCAGCGATCCGAAAAAAAATAAAAAGATTGTGTCAACAGAATTTAAAATAAATTGTAGCTTTGTATCTGAAATCTCGAACAAAAGCAGATTAAAACAGAAGTATGAATAAAAAAATCCAGATACGAAATAGTACGGCAGAATTTTTAGTTTTTACGACTCAAGCGGGCGAAAATACTATTGAAGTTCGAATTGAAGATGAAACTGTTTGGTTGTCCCAGAAACTTATTGCGACACTTTTTGAGGTGGAAGTCCAAACAATAAACTACCACATAAAAGAGATTTTAAAATCAAGTGAGCAGAAAGAAACAACTATTCGAAATTTTCGAATAGTTCAAATTGAGGGGAAAAGACAAGTTGAGAGAGACGTTGAGTTTTACAACTTGGACATGATTATTTCTGTTGGGTTCAGAGTGAATTCTGACAGAGCATTACAATTTAGACAATGGGCAACAAATGTTTTACACGACTTTGCAATTCGTGGTTATGTGATAGATAAAGAACGGTTAAAAAACGGAGCATTTTTCAGCAAAAAGTACTTTGATGATTTGTTGGCAGAAATTCGTGAAATAAGAGCCAGCGAAAGAACATTTTATCAGAAAATCACAGATATTTACGCTACTGCAATGGATTATGATAAAGATGCAGAAACAACAAGGAAATTCTTTGCCGCAGTACAAAATAAACTTCACTTTGCAATTCACGGACAAACTGCTGCTGAATTAATTGTAAGTCGTGCAAATGCTGAAAAACAGCATATGGGACTCAGTACTTGGAAAAATGCGCCAACTGGAAAAATTATCAAGACAGATGTTTCAGTTGCAAAAAATTACCTAAAAGAAAAAGAACTTAAATCACTTGACCGTTTTGTAACGATGTATTTGGATTATGCTGAAGACCAAGCAGAAAGAGGATACCCAATGACAATGAGTGATTGGGCTGAAAAACTAAACGCATTTTTACAATTCAATCAGCGTGAGGTACTTGAAAATCCTGGAAAGGTAACCGCCGAAATTGCCAAAGCTTTTGCAGAAACAGAATTTGAAAAATACAGGGTTATTCAAGACCAACTTTTTGAATCGGATTTTGATAAACATATAAAAATGCAACTTGGGGAAATCACAGATGAATTTTGCTAAATAGACAACAAATTCATTACAACCAATGGTCAGCTGCCTAACAGGCTCCTACGCCTACAGGTTGGTTAACTGCACTTATCGGGTTTTGCTCCCGCATTAGCTTCGCTGATTTGCAATTAGCTTCGCTGATCTTCGATTCACTTTGTCGCCGGGCGATTGGTGAATGTGCTTCCGCACCTTGTCCGTGCGCATAACCTTGGTCGTTGTTAGTGTATTGTAAAATCAGATGCTCATGTTCATTACGCTGCGAACTTCATCTAATGTTTGTATCGCTATTTCGCGGGCTTTTTCCACGCCATTGTTCAGTACTTTTTTTACATAGCCCATATCTGCTTCGAGTTCGGTGCGCCGCTGGCGCATAGGACGGAGATATTCGTTGAGCGTTTCGGTCAGTGTTCGTTTCAGCAAGCCGGCTCCGCCGTCGCCAATGGATGCTGCTACCGCTTCGGGCGATTCGCCGGTACAAAGGGCGATGAGCAGGAGCAGGTTCGATATTTCCGGCCGGTTTTCAGGGTCGTAGGTAATTGTCCGTTCAGCATCCGTTTTAGCTTTTTTTATCAGGGCCGCGGTTTCGTCTTCGGTGGCGCTTAGCATCACGGCATTGTTACGGCTTTTGCTCATTTTCTGCGAACCATCAAGTCCCAGGATGATGGGCGACTTGCTCAGCAGGGGCTGCGGTTCGGGGAATACCGGTTGGTTGGCCGCGAAGCGTTCGTTGAAGCGGCGGGCAATGGTGCGTGTCAGTTCCAGATGTGGAAGCTGGTCTTTTCCCACCGGCACCACGTTCCCTTTGCAAAACAGGATATCGGCGGCCTGATGTACAGGGTAGGTGTACATCCCGGCATTGATGCTTTTCAGCCCAGAGGCCTGGATTTCTTCCTTTACAGTCGGGTTGCGGCTCAGTTCGGCATTGCTCACGAGGGTGAGGAACGGAAGCAACAACTGGTTGAGCTCAGGAATATAGCTGTGCGGGAAAATAAAGGTTTTCCCGTCGAAAGGATCGATGCCGGCAGCCAGGTAGTCGAGTGTGAGTTGTTTTACATTTTGCGAAATGGTTTCGAATGTATTTCTGTCGGTAAGTACCTGGTAATCGGCAATGACTATAAAAGTTTCCACTCCCAGTTTATGCAGCCGTACCCGGTTTTGCAACGAGCCGAAAAGATGCCCGATATGCAAACGGCCGGTAGGACGGTCGCCGGTAAGTACCCGGTATTTTTCCGGATGAAGGTTCAAATCGTTTTCCAGTACCCTGCTTTTTTCAACAGCTGCTTCAAAAGTTCCTGATTCCATATTTTTAAAAAAGACGGTGTTTTTATTTTGAAAAAAATCATTAAAAAAACCTGCGGCTAATGTCAGGTTTCCAATCGTTCTGCAAATGTAGCTATTTTTCTACTTTCGTGAAAACCGGAGCCCCGTTTTTTATGATTTTAGTGGGTGGGGAGGGGAGATGTTTTTGCGAAATTTACCTTTGTTTTTCAGGGATGTCCATTGTATGTATCGTTTTGAAATGGTGTTGCAATAAAAAAGAACAGGTTATTTTAGATAAACGTTAAGTCTTTATTAATAAGACGATACATCATCCTTTTACTGTCAGTATTTCATCGATGTTGGTGGTGTAGCGTGGCGAGAGCCGCTCCTGTTTCATGCGCCATACCCGTCCGGGTTCTTGCGAAGCGAGCCTGACTTTCTGTTGTCCCAACGAGGAGTTGATCCGGTCGAGCGCTTTCATCAGGCGGATGTGCCGCACGTTCCGGTTTTCGAACAGGTTCATTTGCTGGTTATCCTCCGGTGTAAAATCCATCAGGATAACCCCCGCTTTTTTATAACCGTGCCCTTCTTTAAATATTGTTTTCAGCGCGGCTGTGGCAAATTGGGTCAGTTCGATAGATGAGTTGGTGGCGAACGGAAGCTTTATCACTACATCGCGGTTGTATTGTGGTTGGTCATCGCGGTGGCCATTGGTACGGATAAATACCATCAGCGAGTTGCAGCAGTCGCCTTGCCGGCGCAGCTTTTCGGCACACGACACGGCAAACGTGGTAACCCGTTCCTTTATTTGCTCAAAACCGGTATAATTCCCATCGAAGGTGCGGGTGGTGGCTATGCTTTTCCGGTTGGTAGCCTCTTCCATTTGCAAGGTGGATTTTCCTTCCAGATCCATTTTGAGCCGTAATCCGGTGATGCTCATCACGTCTTTCACCCATTTATCGGACAATTGGGTAAACTCGAAGGCGGTACGGATGCGCATCTCCTGCAGCCGCAGGGCATGTCGTCGGCCAATTCCCCAAACATCCTCTACTTTAAGCCATTTCAGAGCTTTGAGCCGTTTCTCTTCGTTATCGATCAGGTAAACGCCGCCGGTTCGTTCGGGAAACTTTTTGGCAATGTGGTTGGCAGCTTTCGACAGTGCCTTGGTAGGCGCGAACCCCACCGAAATGGGAATTCCCGTCCATTTCATTACCCGGCTTCTCATTTCTTCGCCAATGGATGCCAGATCGTGCAGGCTGAATCCCGAAAAATCAAGGAAAGCCTCGTCGATGCTGTAAATTTCCATCGAGGGAACAAACTCGCTGAGGATGTTCATCACGCGGTTGCTCATGTCGCCGTAGAGGGCGAAGTTGGCTGAAAATACGGCCACGTTGTTTTGTTCGAAGATAGGCTGGTGCTGGAAAGCCGGCGCGCCCATGGGTATGCCGAGCACTTTGGCTTCGTTGCTGCGGGCTATCACGCATCCATCGTTGTTGGAGAGCACAACGACTGGTTTCCCGTTCAATTCAGGACGGAAAACGCGCTCGCACGAGGCGTAAAAATTGTTGCAGTCCACTAAGGCGTACATGTTTCGCTATACCTGTTTGATGATAAATGTAACGATTCCCCAAATCATCAGGTTGTTCCCATCTTTGAACCGGATGGAGGGAAAATTGTCGTTGGCGGGGTCGAGCCACACTTCCTGTTCCGATATCCGGATGTATTTCACTGTAAATTCCCCATCGATGTAACACAGGGCAATCTTGCCATCGGAAGGGTCGAGGCTTTTATCCACCACTAATAAATCGTTGTCGGAAATACCTGCTTTGATCATCGATACACCTTTGGCCCGAGCCAGGAAGGTAGCCGACGGATGCCGGATCAAATGCCGGTTCAGGTCGATGCTGTTGTCCACAAAATCGGCCGCCGGCGATGGAAAGCCCGCTTGTACCCCTTCCATGAGCGGAAGGTTGAGTCCGGTAACCGTTTGTAAAGGGTATATATCGAAATTTTCAGAGCTAAATAATTGGAATATAGCCATTTTACTTTTAGTGAGAAGATAAAATACTCCAGCTTTTTATGGTTGGTAAAGATATAATTTAATTTTGAATAGGGATAAAATATCCTGAAAAATGAAATGGGAAATGGTGTAAAACAGGAATACCCGGCGGCACTCAAATATTTATAATCTTCCAATCATCTTGCGTTTAAAATTTATAAAATATTTATAACTTCCACTATATCTTTGTCGAAGTGAATCAATTAATATAAAAAAATGAATGTATGGAGACGAAACAGCCGGTGCTGGTCATTGATGATGAAGTGCAAATACGGAAACTGCTGGAAATAAACCTGCTCTCGAACGGGTATAAAGTGGTGGAAGCGAGCGATGGCAAAGAAGGCTGCGCTTTGGCAGCTGCCCTTAATCCTCTGCTTATTATCCTCGATCTGGGATTGCCCGACATGGATGGGTTGACCGTCTTGAAAAAACTTCGCGAATGGTACACACATCCTATTATCATTTTGTCGGTAAGAAATTCGGAAGATGATATTGTGAAAGCGCTGGATTTGGGCGCAAACGATTATCTGACCAAACCTTTCCGTAACCGGGAGCTCCTGGCACGCATCCGGGTGGCTACGCATCGTATGGACAAAACAAAGGAAGCGAAGATGACCTTTGGTCATCTGGCAATTGATATGGACAAACACATTGTAACAAAAGGTGATGAAATACTGAAACTGACCACCACCGAGTTTTCTATTCTGGCACTGCTGGCTAAAAACGAAGGCAGGGTGCTGACACATGTGTATATTTTACAGGAGATATGGGGATATGGATATACCGATCAGACACAGAACCTGCGGGTTTTTGTGGCGCAACTCCGTAAAAAAGTTGAAGACGATCCCTCGCATCCGAAAATGCTGATAACCGAGTCGGGGATTGGATACCGGTTTTGCGGGATATGATATCCGCCGGATGGTTTGAAAAAACCACTTTATTGGGGTATCGTTATCCTGAATAAAGCTCCACCTTCCGGTTTGTTAATGGCCGTTGCGGTTCCATGGTGGGCTTCGGCAAATCCTTTTACGATGGAAAGTCCGAGGCCGGTGCCACCTGATTTTGCTTCTTTCCCTCGGTAAAATTTTTCAAATACATGTGATAATTCTTCATCGGAAAATCCGGCTCCGCAGTCTGAAACTTCAAAGGTTACATTTTTCTCCGTTGGTTTTATGTTCAGCTCAATCACGCTGTTTTTTGGGGCGTGCTGGGTGGCGTTCAGGACAAGATTGTGCAACGCTTGTTCCATTAATCCAAAATCGATAAAAATCAACGTATTATCTTTTGGGATATTCACATTGAAACGGAATGGAAGCAATTCGGCCTTGAGCGATTTCGATACTGCATTGACCAAATCCTGGACATCGCACCAGTCGGGATGCAGGGCAATCCGTCCCGATTCCAACCGGGACATGTTCAACAGGTTCTCCACCAGGCGGTTCAGCCTTACCGACGCGATGTTGATTTCCTGGCAGAGATCTGTACGGGTGGTTTCGGTCAAAGTTTGATCCAGCAAGGTTTCGGTTGCCCCCATGATAGTCGATATAGGGATGCGTAACTCATGCGAAATGGAATTGAACAATGTTTTATACAGTTTTTCGGATTCGCTGATGATGTACGCTTTCCGGGCGGTTTTCAGCAGCAATTCCCGTTCATATTTCCCGGCTATCTGAGCCAGCGACGAATCCCAGAATTGTTCTTCGCCATAGGTGAATTTTCTATCTTGCTTTACGGTTACAACTCCCAGCGTTTCGTAACTGCCAGTCAACGGGTAGTAAGTCCGTTCGTTCGACGGAAGCGTATCCGTGTTTTTCCCTGCTTTCGATGAGTTTTTAATCACCCAACTGATAATGCTTTTTTCATCTTCCGGAAACATCATCTTTTCGCCGGGCTCGTTTGTTTCCATCTTTCCGTTTTCGTCTTTTGCAAAAATAAGACATTCCAACCCGAAATATTTATTGATATACCGGGTGGCTACGGAAATCACATTGTCGAATCCCGAAACTGAGTTCAGTTCTTTGGTGAGCTGATAAAGTGCGTTGGTGCGTTCTTCCCTGATCCGTGTCCGTTTTTCCTGCCTCCTGACTTTTGATGTGAGTATCCCGTTGAGCAGGGCGATGATGAAGAACATGATGAGGAGCAGAATGTCCAAAGGTTTCTGAATAAGGAATGTGTATTGTGGTGGAATGAAAAAATAATCCCATATCAGGGCGCTGAGAGCTGCCGCGTAAAGAATCGGGCCGGTACCGTAAAACAGTGCCAGAATTGAAACCATAAACAGCAAGATGCACGAAACGACCTGATAACCTGTAATATCCATGGTGAAGTAACATCCTATGGACGTGAGTAATACAAAAAAAGAGACGATCAGGTATTGATTTATTCCCGAAGAAAAAGAGGGGAGGCGCGATTTTAATTTTGTCTTTTGTGTTTCAAGCGTGTTATCCGAACCTAAAATATAAACATCGATGTTCCCGCTGTATTTTATCAGGCGGTTGACAAAGTTGCCAAGCCGGAACAAGGAGTGTACCTTCCCCTTTGTTTTTCCAATAATGATATGGGTGATATTCTCTTTTTCAGCATATTGTATGATGGCTTTCACCGGATCGTCGTTGGTAACGATGCGAACGTTGAATCCCAGTTGTCGGGCAAGGTCAATGTTGGAAGCGAGTTGTTTCCTGTCGTTTTCCGGAATCTCCTTCGAAGTTTCAACGTATAGCGCATCGTTGGTAGCTCCCATTGTATAGGAGAGGTTTTTGGCCCATTTGAGTAATCCGGCAGAGGATGGGCTGGCGCCAATGGCCACCAGAAAATGGAGCCCCGATTTCCACGGGCCTTTTATCCGCTTGAGTTGCATATAGTCGTGCAATTGTTTATCCACCCTGTCGGCTACAATGCGCAGCGACATTTCCCTCAGGGCGGTAATGTTCCCTTTCCGGAAAAAATTGCCGATCGCTTCTTTCGACCGTTCGGTGGAATAAACTTTTCCCTCCGAGAGGCGTTGGAGAAGTTCATCGGGTGTGAGGTCAACGAGTTCTACATCATCGGCGTTCTCAAACACAAAATCTGGCAGGGTTTCCCTTACAATGATTCCGGTGATTTGAGCCACCGTACCGCTACGGCTTTCAAGATGCTGAACATTCAGCGTGGTATAAACATTGATGCCGTTTTCCAAAAGTTCCAGTACATCCTGGAATCTTTTGTTGTGGCGGCTTCCGGGAGCATTGGTGTGGGCTAACTCGTCCACCAGGACAATGTGGGGTTTCCGTGCTATAATGGCATCCAAATCCATTTCTTCAACCGATGCTGATTTGTATTCGATGCATTTACGTGTGATAATTTCAAATCCGGTTATCAACTCTTCCGTTTCTTTCCGGCCGTGAGTTTCTATATAACCGATTGCGATATCCATCCCTTTATCTTTTTCGATACGGGCAGACTTCAGCATGGAGTAGGTTTTTCCAACTCCCGCGCACATGCCGAAAAATATTTTCAGTTTTCCCCGTTTGGTTTTATCTTCTTCGTGGCTCATGGCGGCGAGAAGTTCATCAGGGTCGGGTCTGTCCGGTTCGAACGAATGTGTCATTTCAATCTTTTTTTGAGTTTTTTTATTTCAAATAATGGAACGATAATACCTGAAAATTCGCATCGTGATTTGCTCCGTTTTCATTAAAGCTGGTCAAGTTCAATGTTCAGCAACAATACATTTACACGGCTTTCGCCAAGAAATCCCAATTGTGGCTTTTCGCTCAGTTTTTCAACAAGTTGTTTAAGCTTTTGTTTTTTATCGGGACGGAAACGACGAATTTTCGCTATCCGGTCAATTTGAAGTTCGGCAGCCCGGGGTGAAATGTGGGGGTCGAGACCGCTTGCCGATGCAAATACCATTTCGGATGGCACATTTGTGTTTTCGGGCAAATGGTTGAACTGTATAAAATGTTTGTCCCTATCGATAAATTGTGCTTTTAACCGGGCATTGGTAAGCCCGTAATTGCTACCGCCCGATGGTAACGGCTGATACCCGTTGGCTGATGGCCTTGAGCTGAAATAAGCCGCGTTGTCGAACTGTTGGCCGATGAGCTCACTCCCGATGGTTCTTTTATTTTCGGTAATCAAACTTCCATTTGCCTGATACGGAAAAAAGGCTTGCGCAATTCCCGTTACCAGAAAAGGGTATATGACACCGGTAAGGATGGTAAATACCAAAAATATCCTGATTGAAATACTGATAGTCTTCATATTTGTTGTGTTCGAAAAAACAATCATCTTGCACGAAGATAAATGTTTATAAATTAATAAGTAAATCGATGATTTTAATACCTATGAATGGAGCTATAAGCCCTCCAAGGCCATAAATGAGCAGGTTCCTAACCAGAGCCTTTTTGGCCGGAACCGGCTTGTAAGCCACACCTTTGAGCGCCAAGGGAACTAATAAAATGATAATGATGGCGTTAAAAATAATGGCGCTCAGGATGGCGCTTTCGGGCGAGCCTAATTTCATGATGTTCAAGGCTGCCAAAGGGCCTTGCCCGTTGCTCCCGGCATAGAGGGCAACTGAAATTGCCGGAATAATTGCGAAATATTTAGCCACATCGTTGGCAATGCTAAAAGTAGTAAGCGCTCCGCGTGTCATAAGCAATTGTTTGCCAACTTCCACTACTTCAATTAGTTTTGTCGGGTTGCTGTCTAAATCGACCATGTTGCCGGCTTCGCGGGCAGCCTGGGTTCCCGAATTCATGGCAATACCCACATCGGCTTGCGCCAGTGCCGGGGCATCGTTCGTGCCATCGCCAATCATCCCCACCAAATGTCCGTTTTCCTGTTCTTCCCTTATCCGGCGGAGTTTATCTTCAGGTTTTGCTTCGGCCATAAAATCGTCAACTCCTGCTTCGGCAGCAATGGCGGCAGCGGTCAGGGAATTATCGCCTGTAATCATCACCGTTTTAATCCCCATTTTTCTCAATTCGGCAAACCGGTGTTTGATGCCTCCTTTTACAATGTCTTTCAGGTGGATAACGCCTAATACTTTTTCATTTTCGGCCACCACTAACGGTGTTGCACCCATTGCGGCAAGTCCGGCAACGGTTTTGGCTACATTTTCTGAAAACACACCCCCTTTGTATTCAACAAAACTTCGGATGGCTTCGGATGAACCTTTTCTGATTTGAATGGTATCTCCGGTAGTATTTTTTAAATCAACTCCACTCATGCGCGTTTGGGCTGTGAAAGGGATGAAAGTTGCCTGGAGGTGCGAAATGTCGCGTCCGCGGATATTGAATTCTTCTTTTGCCAGTACAACGATTGAGCGCCCTTCGGGTGTTTCATCCGATAATGATGAGAGTTGGGCGACATCGGCCAGCTCCTCTACTGTAACATTTTCGGCCGGAACGAAATCGGTTGCCATTCTGTTTCCAAGGGTGATTGTTCCTGTTTTATCGAGTAAGAGTACATCCACATCCCCGGCAGCCTCCACGGCTCTACCGCTGGTGGCGATTACATTTCGCTGGATCAGCCGGTCCATCCCGCTAATTCCGATGGCGCTCAGCAGCCCACCTATCGTTGTGGGAATCAGGCAAACCAATAAAGCTATCAGCACTGGAATGGATAAATTGTGCGACTGGTCGATACCCGATGCAGCGAGGCTATACCCGAAAAACGAAGGAAGGGTAACTACTGCCAGCAGAAAAATGATGGATAATCCTGAAAGAAGTATGGTGAGGGCAATCTCGTTCGGTGTTTTCTGGCGTTTGGCGCCTTCCACCAGTGCTATCATCCTGTCGATAAAAGTATCTCCCGGTTCGGAAGTAATGCGTATCACGATGCGGTCGCTGAGTACCCTGGTTCCCCCGGTAACGGCCGAACGATCGCCGCCACTCTCGCGGATAACAGGTGCCGATTCGCCGGTAATGGCCGATTCGTCAACACTGGCTATGCCTTCAACTACTTCACCGTCTGAAGGTATTATATCTCCCGATTCGCAGATAACGGTATCTCCGCTTTTTAAATGTGTGGCAGGAACCGAGATCTCTTTATTTCCTTCAATTTTCCGGGCTTTAATCTCCGTCTTGTTTTTTCGCAGGCTTTCGGCCTGAGCTTTGCCTCGTCCTTCGGCTATCGCTTCGGAAAAATTGGCAAATAATACCGTAAACCACAACCAAACAGCTATTTGTAGGTTGAACGAAGAGTAAGCGCCTTGAAAAATACCGGAAAATACTACGATCGTAGTCAGGGCTGCACCAATACCAACGATAAAAATAACCGGGTTTTTGATGAGTACGGCCGGATTGAGTTTGATAAAACTGTCTTTCACGGCTCTGATCAAAAGTTCTTTATTGAAAATGCTTTTATTTCGCTTTGTTTCCATTATTCATTAAGTTAAAAAGTAATTCCACCATTCATTAGTAAATGTTCAATTATGGGGCCAAACGAAAGGGCCGGGAAGAATGTTAATCCGCCAACAATAAGTATTACGCTGATAAGCAGTCCGATAAATATCCAGTTGTCGGTTTGGAAAGTGCCTGATGATGCCGGTGTGATTTTTTTTCCGGCCATGTTCCCGGCTATAGCTAAAATGGGGATAATAACACCAAACCTCCCGATCAACATTCCTGTTCCCAATAGTAAATTATAAAATACAGTATTGGCGTTCAAGCCGGCAAAAGCGCTGCCGTTGTTACCTGCTGCCGAACTAAAAGCGTACATAATCTCGGAAAGGCCGTGTGGCCCGGTATTGTTCAGGCTCGATAGCCCGGTATTGCAGGCTGCTGCCACCGCCGAAAATAGCAGGATTACGGCCGAAGGAGCCAAAATAGCCAAAATAGCCATTTTTACTTCGAAAGCTTCTACTTTTTTCCCCAAGTATTCAGGTGTTCGTCCTACCATTAGTCCGGCAATAAACACGGTTAGGATAATGAAAATCACCATGCCGTACAATCCTGAACCTACACCTCCGAAAATGATTTCGCCTAACATCAGGTTAATCATGGCGATCATCCCGGATAGAGGCGAGAGGCTGTCGTGCATGGCTATGACCGAACCATTGGATGCCGCTGATGTGGAGGTGGACCAAATCACGCTGTTGGTAATGCCCAACCGGGTTTCTTTCCCTTCCATTAGCGGTACATGGCCAAAAACCGGATTTGAAGAATATTCAGAAAATAGCGAAACAGCCATCCCGGCCACCAACAGGGCGAACATAACTAAAAATATAGTCCATCCCTGGCGCTTCGACCCTACCATTTTACCGTAAGTGTAAGTGAGTGAAGCCGGAATAAGCAACAGAGCCAGCATTTCAAGCAAATTGGTAAATGGTGTCGGGTTTTCGAAAGGATGGGCGCTGTTGGCGTTGAAAAAACCTCCGCCATTGGTACCGAGCTGCTTAATGGCTTCCTGCGATGCCACGGGTCCCATGGGTATGATTTGTTCTGTTCCTTGCAATGTGTGGGCGGTTGCGTAAGTTCCGAAGTTTTGAATTACGCCCTGACTGACCAAAACGATGGACAAAACAAACGACAATGGTAGAAGAACATACACGGTAGAGCGGGTCAAATCTACCCAGAAATTCCCTAACTTGTCGGTCGTTTTGCGCGAGAGGCCTTTAATGAGCGCCAGCAAAACGGCTATCCCAGTGGCAGCGCTTACAAAATTCTGTACGCCAAGGCCTATCATTTGTACAAAATAACTGAGTGTGGTTTCGCCGGAATAGCTCTGCCAGTTGGTATTGGTCATGAAGCTTACGGCCGTGTTGAAAGCCAAATGCCACGATACATTGGGCTGATGACCTGGGTTGAACGGCAGGTAGGCCTGTATAAGCTGAAGGATGAACACCACCAGAAAACCTGTAAGGTTGAAAGCAAGCAGGCCAAAGGCGTAGGTTTTCCAGTTGGTTTCTTCCTCGGGATGAACGCCCGAAAATTTATAGATCCATCGTTCCAGCCAACCTAAAACAGGCTTCAAAGGATGCTTTGCCCCGGTAAATACTTTGAACATGAAGTTCCCAAGTAGGGGTGTCATTGCAACTAACAGAACGAGAAATATTAATACCTGAAGAAAATCGTTTGAAGTAAACATAAATAAAGTTTGTTTGAAATTAAACCATTATTGTTTAAAATTTTTCGGGTTTGATCAACGAATAAATCAAATAACCCAGAATGAGCAGTGCTATGATACCGCCAATGATATAGCCAACCGATGTGAAAGTTATTCCACCTGTCATCACCTGAAGAGTTGTTCCCATTTTTTTATCAATTTAAATGTGTGACGTAATTCTATATTTTTTCAAATCAAGACCTGATGGATAATATCGACATCCACCGTGTCATTCTTCTTTTTCTTGTCCTTTTTATGGAATGAATGACTTATGGCCATGAAAAATAAGTAACCGAATGCAAAAAGGATAAAAAGTCCCCCGATTAATTCTGCTGATATTACAAAAACGAAGTTCATAATGCCGGATGTTTATAATGTTAAACAAAAACTAAGTTATACCTTCATCAATGGCAAAAAATGGCGCGTGTTGATGCGATAACTTTATCCGCAGCAAAGATACAGAGGAAGTTATATGGAAAATATTTTATTTCGGAGAGGAAATATAAAGATTTTATAAGCGGTTTTTTCGGGGAGGAAAAATGAAAGTACCGGTTGTAGAAACTTATTCGAAATAATCAGGAATAATAAGTCCAACAATCGTTGAACTGTTATTATAATAGATTAAACTTTCGCACATATAATGCACATAATTACAGTAACTTACTACATTAGCATGGAGATTTTCTTACTCTCGCCACGCGCTTCCCTCTCCCCGGGAGAGGGGTTGGGGTCGAATATAGATAAAATCAAAAAAACTTGATTTTTATAAGCATCTGATAATCAGTATTTATAAATTTATATTACTCATAAAATCAAATGTTTAATAACTTGCGTAAGTTGAGTAATAGAAAAAATGATCACGAAAAACATCAAACTTCTCCAACGGAATCCTTTTTGGCTTTGTATCTTGGCCCCCAGAATTTGTAATGGGTAAGCGATGTGGAAACGATGATTCGTTCGAAAAACCGGAAACGCATTAAAAAATGCGTTATCCGATACCAAATGGCCAAAATGCCAATGTACATGGCCGACTGAACGATAAAGTTGATCCATTTGTTGTTGAGCAGAAGATATTCACCGACGTATTTTTCCATCATCGTCCAGATAATCAACGAAAAAATCAACGAAAAGGCAATGATGGATCCGTGGGCGGTTTCGATGGCTTTTTGTGGGCAGTAGCTCATGCAGTGCATGCAGTTTTCGCATTTGAATGTCCAGAACGGACGCTTGTCAACTGTTTTTATCGCTTTTACCGGGCATTGTTCTATGCAACTGCCACAGTTTGTACATTTCGAAGAGGCAATGTATGTTTTTGTAAACAGGAACCGCCCTATGATGAAGTAGCCAATGGAAATGGGCGCTATCAGCGTATCCTGAACAATTTCACGCACCGAACGGAAGTCGGTTTGCCCGTTGAGGATCCTTTTGGCAAATGAGGTTACCTTTTCTTTGTTTCGTTCATGGAGGTAGTCGGTGGTGCGCTTATTCAGTCCCGGATGTATGGATATCCAGTTGGATGGTAAATCTACGGGTAGCATGGCTCTGATGTGATACCCTTTCATTTTCAGGGTAGCCGCCGATAAATAAAACGTAATGCCCGATAATCCCGGAGTGATGCGTTTGCCTATCAGCATTCCGGCGCGGGTGTTCAGGAGCAGCACGTGGTTGTTGCCTTTGGGAAACCGGCGTATAAACGATTGCATGACAGGTGGATAATTGAACCCGTGCACTGGCGATACAAACGCGATAAGTGCATTTTTGTCCGGCACTTCTTCCATCCGCAAACTTCCGGTACCGGCGATATTGACCAGGGTTACATCCATATTCATACGCTTAGCTTCGGCTGAGAGCCAGAACCCGACGTTTCTGGAGTTGCCCGTTCCTGAAAAGAAATATACGATAAGTTTTGAGTACATTTTATTTTCGGTAAATGAAAGTTGAAAGGTATTAAATTTTTATGAGTATCCGTTTTGATGCCTAATGAATTTAGACAATGTTCGCTAACGACCGACCTCGTCCGGTGAGCTGAAAAATAGAGTGAAGCAGGCGGAGAAAACTTTTCTGTTTGAGATCCGGCGTGTTTCGCCGGAACGAGTTTAAAAGTTTTCAGCCTGCAAACGACTGATTTTTTGAGCGAAGCGGGCACAGTCTTGACTTTTTTTGCTTATGAAAAAAGTAATTTTTGATTGAGTTTTTTAGGCTCGTTTATGTTCGTGGAGCCAACATTACCCGATACTGTTGCCGATTTGGAACCTCAAAATGGTTTTCAGCTTTTCAGGGGCGGTTTTACGGGCATCCGAAAGATAAATTTCACGATGAATTTTGCTTTTCCGCTGCCAGCCTTGCTTTGTAGCGAAAGCTTCCATCAGGGCAAACGAGGCCGGTTCATTGTCGTAGCTCCCTACATGTAGCATTTGTATGCAATCGCCTTCCGAAATTTTTTCAAAGTGTACTCTGTCGATGAGGGGATGCGGTTTTTTGCTCCGTACATGCTCTAAAACGGTTGCTACGAATCCGGGTGTTACAAATTCCGGTTGCCTGATCATCAAATGGAAAACCAGCGCGTTTTTGTCCAAAAATTCCATTGGCCGGAGTTTGGCTTCTTCCTTCAAATCCCAGACTCCTTCCAGCGGATAGATGCTGTATTCGTGGTAATCGGGTGGCGCGAAGCCTTGTTTTGGCGACATTTTTACACCGTACGAAAGGGAATAGAGGACACCAATATATTCTGCAAATTCAGGGCTATTGGGGTTTCCTTCGCCGCGAATGGAAAAAAAGTTCATAGCCGGGATGTTTACTTTTTCCGGTATCGGTTTGGCGTTATAAAACTGTTTTTCAGATTTTTTCCAGTCTTGTTTCATTCCAAAATAATTTGTTTTAAGTTATTGGATAGCTTGTCCCGACTTGACGGGAGAACTCGCATGATGAGTTTTTCATCCATGTTTAAGAGTTTGCAAATCATGCTCGTTTCATATCATCGTTTTTTAATTGTCGGCATTTCCAAGACAAGTGTCTTTAGAAATGCCGGCAATCGAACAGGATAATTTAGCTATTGAAAATAAAATAGTTATATGCTTTTTACCGGGATACAAATGTCCAGCACAAACTTATGCTCGGGATGATTTTCAGGGTCGGCGTAATAAAATTCGTACGGATCGCCTTCTCCCGGTTCGTATCCGCTTTCGGTAAACCACACACACATGGTATTCCATGCATTTTCAAACCCGGCAACGTCTATTTCGAAGTGCCCGACGGTATATTTTCCTTTCCTGATCGTCATTTTACCTATTTCGCCTTCGGTTTGTACTTCTTTGTCCACAATCAGGCAGGCACTTTGGCGAACTTTCCCGATTTCGGTTACCGATGGGTCGTCGTGGTAAACAGTGGCCGTGTGGCTGTTTGCCCCAATTAGTCCGCGTGGACCGGCAAACTGCATCAATTTTTCGTAAGCTTTGTGAATTTCATCGAAAGCGCCTGTGTGGCGGCAGTAGATAGCTTTCATTTCAGGAAGCTCTTTTACCATAATTTTTGTTTCCATAATAATCATTTGTTTTAAATTTATGGAACAAAGTTCGTGGTTTAGCGGCGTATATATTTGACTTTTCTTGCTCATCGGTTGACCATTCTTGTTATAATAAATGCCATTTTGCACAACTACCGGCCGTTCCATTTTGCGGTATTCACTGGCGCTCATGCCAAAATGCTTCCTGAAGGTACGGGCGAAAAGTGCCATGCTGCTGAATCCGCAGTCGAAAACAATGTCGGAAATGCTTTTAGCCGGACAATCCTTGAGTTGTTGCGCCGCTTTTTCGGTGCGGATACGCAGAAAAAAGTCGGAAGGGGTTTCTCCGGTAAGCGCGCTGAAAATACGATGAAAATGGAAAGGCGAGAAATGCGCTAATTCAGCCAGCTGGTTCAGATTAACGTTTTGGTTATAATGCATATATATAAATTCCATTACGCGGTTGATGCGCGCAATGTATTCGGCTTTACTCTTGTCTTGTCGGTTCATGGAATTTTTCTTTATTTGTTGCAAACATACTAAAATTCTGTCAGATACAATTGATTTTTCTTGCGAAAACCATTCTCCGTTATATTCCGGCAGCTATTAGTGAGTGGTTTTTGCCGCTTTCATTTCTTATTTGATGCAAGGTTGGTAAATTAAATAAAAATCACATTTTGTTTGATATTTTTAGTGATTTTGCAAAGATTTCCGTTGTGAATGATTCTATGCTTATTTCAAATTGTAACCTTTCTCGGCAGTATAATCATCCAGGAATATGTAATATGTTAAATATCAATGGTGATATCAAATTTAAAAAGTATTTATTTGTAAAAAATGAACGATACAATTCATTTGTATTTTTATTTTGGATACAGAATTTCATTCTTTATGTTTTGTATTTTAAAATATTGTTAATATTATAAAACTCACATTAACTTTCGAAAAATTATTATAATTTTGAAAAGTTTTTACCACTTATATTTATGGATACCGGATTCAACTTAGAGCAACTTCACACGATTATAACATTGTGCCTTGGATTGATATGTCTTGTTTTTGGCGTAACATTACTCAGATTCCGCATCCCTGAAAATGATACGGTGAAAAGTTACAGGTTGTCAGTCAGAATTTTGTCCATTGATTATATAGCGCTTTCGGTGTTGGTTTTCGTTATGATTTTCTTCAAACTCAGAAACACGCCTGATGATGTTTTTCCCTTCCCTGTATTGTTGATGAGCACCTCGCAGGGGTTGATCATGTCGTTTGCTCTGCTTTCCCTGTATTCTCCTAAAAAATTTGCCAGAAAAAACATACTAAGATACAATGTGGCTCCGTTGTGTGTGTTGATTTTTTTATATTTTGTCATGGTAGCCATTTTTGGCGATCCTGTTTTGGATTCTATTCCCGATTTTTTTCTGAATATAACACAACCTACTGTTTTTGTTCGTTTTCTCATATTGGCATTCAATATTTATCAGATAATTTTTTACAACGCTTTGTTGCAAAAAATGGCGATAAGGTATGTTCATTCGCTGAACCAGTATTATTCGGATACCCTTCAGTTAAAGCCCGAATGGGCGAGGCGAAACTTTTATTTTGCCGTCATGTTCGGTGTGATGGCGATAGTTTCCTCCCTGTTCAAGGATTTGTTGATCGATGCTATTTTTACCGCGGTATTCGCGATCTATTATTTCTTTTTTGCCCTTATGTATATGGATTATAAAAGTATTTTCACGAAGCTTGAAACCGGTTTCCTGAACGACCTTACGGGAAGTGTTCCGGATGAAATCCCTGTGTTTCAGCCGGATGATAAGAAGAGCTTTAGCTGGTTGATCGCCAAAAATTATATAATCACCATGAGGCTTTATTTGAGGGCGGGAATAACCATTAACGACATGGCGAGGATTTTCAATACCAACCGAACCACGTTTTCCACGGCTCTTAATAAGCACGAAGGAATTAGTTTTAATTCATTTATAAACAAACTGAGAATTGAGCACGCGAAACAGCTGTTGTTGGAAAACCCGAACCTCTCCATTGCAGAGGTTTCCCACCTGTGTGGTTATTCCGAACAGTCGAACTTTGCGAGGCAATTTAAAATTCTGAACAACGAAACTCCAGCGGCATGGATTCGTTCCCTACAAAATATCAGGCAATCAAATTAAGTTTTTTGCCCCGATAAAATCCAGTTTTATCAATATAACAATGAAATTTGTTCAAATTGATAAAATAATTTCCCCATTCTTTCACTAATTTCGCAGTTAGAAATATCACTATATGCGATTTAAATTATTTATTGATGTTTATAATTTACTGATTTACAATTGTAAATAGGAAATGAACTATACATAAAAACACATTAAATGCATGTTATTACGTTCATAAGCTTACTCAACTCTTTAAGGTGTTGTTTCTAACGTAATAAGTTTCGGGACACATGTTGTTTTTGCTACAAAAAAATACTTCTATGAAAAATAATATGTTTATATTTAGTTTTCTTGTGAAAGCAAAAATCTATTGAAATCAGTGGCTTTGACACAGAACATTAATTAGGAAATTTACTGTTATTTGTGTTGGTGAGGGGCTGTCTCAAAAGGGCAGCCTCTTTTTTCTGAAGTTGCAATTTTAAAGCACCCGTTTTATTTCCGCCCTTAAAAATCCCCAGTCTATCCCGATTGTTACCGGGAGGGACTTGGCATTAGCTAAATAATTAGATTTTTGCGCCATCTAACATCTCCTTTAGGAGCCCGGGGCAGAAACCACTCGCAATTTATACCTTTTCGAGATTGCCAAATACCTGTTGAGACACCCTCTTTCTTTTAAAACAAATGCTTTGATGCCTCCTGATTATTATATCTCAAACGTTTGCGGTAACCAAATGCAATTTTCTGGAATAAAATATACTTGAAATGTAATACAATATTTATATTTGCATGAAATAATATAATTCAGGTAGCCTAATTTTGACGATTGAGGGGTATGTCTTCACCTTTTAATACTCTTTATGCTGAAAAATCACGGTTACTGGAAATTTGAACAATATGCATCCGTCATTTTCCTGATGTTGTTCATTCGTGTTCAATGCATTCTTGCATTGAATTACCGTGTTGTTACCGGTAATCACTCATATATCCACTACAATTCGACTCCTGTAAACACATCCCCGGTTCCGCTCCGTTTCGAAAAACAGCAGGTGATCCTTGAGAATACCCCCATGGGTACCAGCCGGAAATCTTCGCTCAAATTTCAGACATCATCTTCATCGGGCATGGCTCTGCAACGCCACTCTTTACAAAGTTCCCTCACAAATAAGGATCGACACCTTAATGCGGCAATGCTTTCCGATGAAAAATATAGAAATGCATCTATCTTCGAAAATAAAAACTATGTACCTCGTGCATACTCCGAAAGAAAACCTTTCGAGGAAACACTCAACGCATCCACGTTAACATCTTCAACAACAATATTATCGTCTCCCATGCGCGCAACCGAGGAGGATGACCCCGATTTCCCAGGCGACCCCGGACAGATGCCGGTGGGAGATGGCGTGTGGTTTTTGATAGGGGCTGTAGTTATTTATGTCTTTCTGAAAAAACGATTAGTTATTTGATTTATAAAGATTATTTCGATATGAAAAATATAGGCAATTATGTAGTATTAGTATTAAGAACAAACTCTATTTCTCGTAAAATAGGCGTTGCCAGAACTCTATTTTTAAATTGGATGATGCCTAATATCCGTTTTCATAAAAAAGAATGTTTTTTTAGATCTATCGTTTTACTCTTATCTTTTTTTTCTTGTATCTTCATTAATGCACAAAATACTGAATACTGGATAAGTGGTTCTGATAGTGGAAATTGGTGGAACGATGGTAGTGGAAGTCAATTGCATTGGGTGATAACAACATCGGGTAGTTGCCAGAATTGGTGGGTGAATAGACCTGATCAAACTTGCCCAACAGGAACAACATACCAGTATAACTACGTTATTTTTGATAATAATTCTAATTTATCAATGAGCGTTAATGGATCATGGTTTAAAATATATACATTGACTTTTGCTTCTGCTGCATCATCAGCAAGAACGATGACGGCAAATAGCGGGGGATTAGATTTTGGTAAGGGAAGCGCGAGTTCAATAACAAATAACTCAAGTGCTACCCATGTTTTTGCAACAGGAATTGGAATGAATAACTCAACTCCTTTGACTATTAATGCAAGCAGTGGAGGATTAACATTTAATAGCGGATATTCGATTTATACAAATGGAAACGCGATAACATTTACAGGTAGTTTTGCAAACACGGTTAATAGTATAATAGATGGAGGTTCTGGAACAGCCACTCTGACAAAAGATGGAAGTGGAACGTTAATATTAGGCTCTACAAATACATATACAGGTATAACTAATATTAAGTCTGGAATATTGCGAATAGCCAATTCCCAAGCGTTAGGAACAACAACTGCCGGAACAACGGTTTCAAGCGGTGGAGCTATTGATTTGAACGGTGTAAATTACTCAAATGCCGAAGCGTTAACGTTAAATGGTACTGGTGTATCAAGCAGTGGTGTCTTGTATAATAGTTCATCTACAGGAGCTACTTTTGCCGGATCTATAACTTTAGGAAGTGCAAGTACAATAACCGGTGGCTCAGGTACAATAGCATTGACGAATACAATTACAAATGGGGGGTATGCTTTGACCTTTAATGGGGAATCTGGGGGTCGCATATCAGGAGTGATTAGTGGTGCCGGACAATTGATTAAAGATGGATCTGGTATTTTAAAATTAAGCGCTTCTAATACTTATACTAATGAAACAGATATTAATGCTGGGGAATTGTGGATTGAAGAGGGAGGAGGTATCTCAAACAGCAGTGGCAAGAAAATTTATGTAGGTAATGGCGGAGCTCAGACAACCGTTGCTAAATTATGGATCTCGGACTTAAATGGAGGAACTACGTTGTTGCCAGATATTCAGGTCAATTTAGGAAGTTCAGGATATAGATATATTGGGGGTGTCAATACTTCGGGAACGAACACATATTCCGGATCTATAATAAACAAAAGTTCTGGTTTAAACTTGAGTGCTTATTATTCGGGAGGAACAACAAATTTTGCGGGAGTTATTTCTGATGAAAGCGCTAACCCAATAACGATTGAAGGTTCCGGTACCATACAATTGTCTGCGGCTAATACATACACTGGTTCTACAACAGTGAAAGTAAATACTCTTACTTTAGGAGCGGCAAACGCTCTACCGGTAGGGATTTCAGCCGGCTCAATCCAGGTTGCCGGGTCAGGTACTCCTATTATAAATCTGGGAAACTACAATCTTGGTTCAGGAACTGCATTAGCTAATTCGGCCGGAGCGCTTGATATAGATGTAAATACAACGTTCAATTTAGGAACAAGTAATAATTCTTATTATTTTAAAGCTTCAAGCGGACAAACTTGGAGCGCAACAACAATAACTATTAATAACTGGACCGGAACTGCAGGTACAAGTGGTACGGGATCCAAAATTTATATAGGTTCTGATGTTACAGGGTTAACCTCTGCTCAATTAGTAAAAATCACTTTTAATGGATACTCGGCGGGAGCTATATTGTTAAGCACAGGAGAACTGGTTCCCAAGCCGGGAAATTTATATTTTATGTCAAAAGGAGATGTTTCTTGGACATCAACTACAAATTGGTTGTCGTCTGATACTGAAAGCGGAACATACACCGATGCTATTCTATCCCCTTCGGACGCTACCATTTCTAAACTTACTGTTAAAGCAGGCAATATTTTGACGGTGTCCTCCGCTGTATCCACTCCCGCCTCATCGGCTTTTATTGTAAACGGCATTCTCCAGTTAAATGATGGGGGTTCTGTTTCCACAGCTCCTACTTACGGTACAAGTTCAACGCTCCAATACAACCAGACACTGGCTACTCCGGGCGTTGAATGGACAGCAAAAGCAACGTCCGGCACCGGATATCCGTATCATGTCTCTGTGCTGAGCGGCTCTTTGAACATGACTCCGGCAACTTTTGGAAACGAGTATTACGCTGCCGGAAAACTGAAGGTGGCTTCGGGTGCTGTGTTCGATTTCAATATGCCTCACGTTGCGGTTGCCAATCAGGGCAAAATTGTTGTAACCTTTAACGGCAGCATTTACAACAATGGCACTGTGCGCTTTGGTGGCGGTACGGCTGGTAATAATCAGGCTTTTCAGTGCGATTCTTTGATCAATAACGGCACTTTCAGCCTATCCGAAAATACAGCTATCCCAGCTTATGCCATTGGTGGTGATGCCTGGATTACGGGTGATTATGTAAATAATGGTACTTTCAATTGCAATGGCAGGGCTATTTGTTTTACAGGTGGCAAAAACCAAAAAATATCAGGTACGGGCACGGAACCGTTCGCAGTCGATTTCATGGTTGTTTCCAAAACTGCTGGGATATTAACCCTCGAAAAAGATATTACCTGCAAAGGCTATTCATCCAACAGCGGTGGCTGGTGGGCATTGCAGCTTACTGGTGGAATTCTCGATTTAAACGGCCACTCGCTGGTTTTGAGCGCTGCCGACGATGGCTCAACTTATATCGGAAGTGCGGGAATTCTTTGCTCTGGAACCGGTGCTATTCGAGGAAGTGCAACATCGTCGGTAACGTTGCTTGGAAACCGTAGTTCGTGGACAGCATCGACCGGACAAAATATAGTTCTCGATCAAACTACTGATGGAATGACTAATGTGCTGAAGAAATTGATTATCAATAGGACAGATTCAAATAACATAGCTGATAAAGTATATGTAAACAAAGTTATAGTAAATGATTCTTTAAAGATTAAAGCCGGGCAGGTTACAATTGCCGCCCTTACGCTTAATAAAACTGCCGTAGCCACTTTGCCTTCGAGTGTTATTACCAGTAGTTTAACGATTACCAACGACCTTATTTTAGGTAAAAGCAGCTCTTCGGCAACTGAATTTTACCGGAACGGACGGTCGTTAACCATTGGCGGTAAGGTTCGGACAAAGGTTACTTTTGATCAAACCGGGAAATGGCATTTTATCTCTTTCCCATATACTGTGACAAATATATTCAAGAGCGATGGAACGACTGCCGCTATTTGGAAAACCGATTACAGCCTGGCTTATTACGATGCTGCCAAGCGGGCTACCAATGTTTCGGGCTGGACTACGGCTACATCTTCTACCATGACCGGTGGCAACGGATACCTGATCAACAAAAAATCGGCGCTCGAAGATTTATATTTTGATAGCAACGTACAGGGAGGCGATGACATGTTCAAAAGTTCGTTGACGAAAACGCTTACATATACCTCGTCAACAGTTTGCGACTGCGATGCCGGTTGGAATTTTATTGCTCATCCCATGTCGGCATCGGCTGTTCCTACCTTAAATCAGGGCGAATTTGCTTACAGTTATAATGCCGCCATCGATACCTACAAACTTTGGTATTACGAAAAAAATCCGGCATTTACCAATACGGGTAATATACACCCGTTTGATGCTTTTTTTGTAAAAACGCCAAACGCTTCAACCGTTTCATTGGTGTACAACGATTATGCTAATCCTCAGGGGGTAAAAAGCTTTGTAAGTGCTTCTACGGAGCAAAATCTGATAGATTTGAAGCTGGACGCGAACAGCGTAGAGTATGAAACATTCGTCAGGGTACTCAGCGATGCTACCATCGATTATGATGTGATGTACGATGCGCCATACGCAACTCCGATGACAAGTACAACGCCCCGCTTGTACACACTCATCGGGCCGGACATGTATTCCATGAATTCGGTACCGGAAGTAAGCGAAGTCCCTGTAGGCTTACGTTTGCCGGCCTCCGGAAGTTATTCGTTGAGTTGGACAACAACATCACCAACCATGCCGGTTCTCCTTACCGACAGGCTTACCTCGACAGTTACCGATCTGTCATCAGTGGATAGTTATAGTTTTACCTCGGATGTTTCTGGCGATATCAACGACCGTTTTGTATTGAACATTGTTAAAAAGGTAATCACAGCAACAACTGATCCAACGGATAGGAACTTGTCGGTACTGGGCGGGAACGGTCAAATATATGTAAAGGGGATTGGCGCAGGTGATAAAATCTACATTTACGATACTACCGGAAGATTATTCCGAAAAATAAACACAAGAGAAACCACCGCTTCGGTGCAGGCAGCCGCCGGTGTGTACCTGATAGATATCCGCGATAAAAACAACAACAATTTGTACCGTACAAAAGTTGTTGTTTGTCGTTGACTTGGAGGGTTGTTTTTAATAACAAGGTGCCAGTGTTGAAATGAATAAGTTGAATCAAATCAATTTTTTTCAAAAACGTTTAGGATTTTATTTTAATGATTTTAAATGTCTTATTGTTGTAATGGATTAAATATACTCCATCGGCTAAAGAAGAAATATCAAATTTATTGTCCATTATTTTTTGAGTCAATATGTATTTTCCTTTAATATCCGTTATATAAGCAGCAGCTCCTGAAATATCCTCAGATTTGATATAAACGGCATCGTTTGCTGGATTCGGATAAAGTATATAATTAAATGCATTCGTAGTTTCAATGGATGATAAATTATCGTTTGCCAATATAAATGATGCAGGGATATAAAACCGGATACTCCATGAATATTCGTTATGGTCGCCTCCTCTAAAAATCAGGCTTCTATAATTTAAATCCGTAAAACCTTTTATCTTCATGAGCGAGTCAACGCGTGTTTGAGTTGAAGCGTATAATGAATCCAAACCTAAAGTACCATGATCAAAATAAATTTTATGATGAGCCGGATCGGGAGTATGGGTATTCAAGTATTTAATTATCGCGGATGGTATTTCGGTGTTTTTATAAAAAGTTCCAATCCAATGGCTTGACATACAAAAAGCTCCTGAAAAAACATCCGGGTATGAACACAGGGCATACAATGAAATAAGACCTCCTAAACTTGATCCACCAATAAACGTGTGTTGTTGGTCGGTATAAGTAGAATAGTTTTCATCAATGTACGGTTTCAGTTCATTTACAATGAATTTCAAATAGTTATCGGCTATTGCCCCGCCGGGCATCAGGTTTAACAAATCAGTTTTCTCAGGATTGGGAATATCATCTACAATGGACTGTGGAAAGTATTCAGATTCACGTTTATTCCCATTATTATCGATGCCAACTACTATGGTATTTTGAATCAGGTTGTTATTAATGAGTGAGTCCAAAGTATGATCAATTTCCCACGCCTGATGGTTCCATGTGATATTCGGATCAAAAAGCATTTGTCCATCATGCATGTATAAAACAGAATACTTTTTTTCCGGGCTATATCCCTTAGGAAGCCATACGTAAATATTTCTCCCGTCAACATATGCTGAATGGAAGAAACAACTACTTGCGCTTCCTGCACCAACTGTTATCGTGGTCGTAGTTCCAGGTTGCCATATCGCTGCCCATTTTTGAACGACATCCGATTTTGTGTAGAACCTGTTTGAAATATCATATCCAGATGCTGTTTTTTCAATATAATTTATTACTGATGGGCCGCTGCAATATTTATATTGTTGTGATATTGTAGCTTCATTTATTGTTATGCTGTAACTGTTTTCGGTTAACTTATTCATTTCGTGAGGTACCCATCCGTTCATATCTCCGGCTATAAAGCAATCGTTCGTACCGGAAGGAACTGTAACTGTATAGGTAACCTGACACATAAGTATCAAGGGATTAAATAATAAGAATAAAATAACTGAGAAATTAATGTAGTTTTTCATTTGTTTGTTTTTGTTTTTATTGTTGTAACAATTCTTTTATCTTTAGCCCATGGTGCATTTGTAAATTAAAACAAAAAAAGTTGTCCATCTCGGACGATGTCCATATATTTATGTGATTATCAATTAAATATATATATTGGAAATGTCAAAACAAAGTTCGAGAAAATTCCCGGTATATTAAAACAATTTGAGTTTAATACATGACAAAAATTTTATATTTAAAGTAGATTCCTTATATACAGATTATTAAAATCTTCGAGCAAGGAACACGTTTAGATATCGAAAGCTACCGGAATTAGTCAGCGAGCACTGGTTTTTCGAGCGAAGAGGATGAAGCCAAGCTCTTTTTTCCTTTTATCTTTCCCTTTTAGGAGATAGTACCCGAAGGGGGATAGTGGCTCTTTTTGCTTGTTTGGTGTTAATATTCCTGAAAACTTTCGGGAGTAAGTCGGGGCTTTAGATGGTATTCTACTTTAAATCAATTGATTATATTCTATCTTTTAATAATTCAATTTTTGTATGTGCTAAAACAATAGAAAAAAATGAGTAAACTACGCTAAGTCTTTTTGACGGATGTAAAACAAAATATTGTCAAAAACTGCCGGTTTGACTGTTATTTATCTGATAAACAAGTTACTAAATAAGTAAATTAATAATTAAAATCACTTATACTCTAAAGGCACATCAGGTCAATTAAATATTTAAGATTCAGCTTTTTGTCTATTTCAAACGTTTGCGCTTAATATTAATCAGATTTAAGATAAATTATTTAGCATGAATGAATTTTGAATTATATCTTTACTCCGATAAAATATGGACTTTTCACCGATATCCTTATTTGAGAAAAATTAATAGTTAACCCCTAATATTATTGAGAAATGAACAGATTTACAGTTGTTTGTAGAAACAACCTAACCTCTTGTATTATATTCCTACTCATGTTTTTTTCTGCAGGGATAGATGTTGTCGAAGCTCAACCGGCAGGTTTCAGGCAGATTACAGGAAAAAATGTGAATATCGTTTTTTCATCGAAAACAATAACATGTCATTCTCGTAACTTTGATGTTATTACCGCGCAAAAAAACAAAGCCCTTACTTTTGGTCATGCGATTTCTTTCCGTAGTCAGCCGTCTTTTTCCGACAGGAAGAAAATAAACGCGCTTGAAAACAAGTTCAATAGCTCAGTAAATCATCCGTTCTGTAAACGAACAAATTCATCCACTTCATATAACAATAAAAATTCCGAAGGGATATTTTCTACTCAAAAATCGTTGGGTAGTAATGAGGTATCGTATTCGGAAAGAGTACCTTTTGAAGAAACCGACCAATCATTATTAAAAAAACCTGTTAATAACGGTAGTGTCATTATGCGCGCTTCGAATGAAGATGATCCCGGTTTCCCCGGCGACCCCGGCCAAATGCCGGTTGGGGACGGGGTGTGGTTTTTATTGGGGGCATCTTTTCTATTTATCTTATTGAAAACATTTTTAATCAAAAAAAACATTTAATATTATGAAAAAGATTATTTTACTGCTTACTCTTATAATTGGTATATCGCAAGTACTATTTACACAGAACGCCATTGTTGGTTCTGGGTTTACAACAGGATGGGGTTCTGCTTGCTCCAATGGTAATGATTACACGTATTTTTCTGCTTCAATTGGTACCACTTATACTTCGGGAGATTTAACGCCTAAAGGAACGGGTAATCAGTACTGGAGAATGGCTGTGGGTTGGAGTTCAACTTACAAACAGCTAAATAACACCTCAAGTGGGGATAATCTTGTAACTTCGGGAATAAAGTATTCTTTATATACTACTTGTGTGTCTTCCGGTGCTTTATACAAAAATGTGTCATCAACAAGTAACAGGTATGTTTTTAAAACTCTTGATACTGGTGTTTCGCCTACGGGAACATGGGTGTTTTTTGAATTAGGAGGAAGTTCTGTCTCTGTCAACAATGTATCGCAAAGTCCCAGTTCTTCATCGGTTACATCATCCGATGTTGTAACAGTAACTGCAACTTTAAGCAGTTCATTTCCAGCCGGACAAGGAGCTTACTTAAGATATACTACAGATAGTTGGTCAACGAGTACCGTTGTGTCAATGTCAGGAAGCGGAACTTCTTATACTGGAACAATTCCCGCTCAAATAAGTGGAAAAACGGTAAGTTATTATGTATTTACATCTGGAAGCGGTTTAACTATTTCTTCGGCAGATGCTAATTTATATACAATTAACTGGAATGCAGGTAGCTTAAACGGTGGCTCAAACTATTCTTATACAGTTTCAGCTGCAGCCTCGGCTCCCACAGTTACAACTACTTCTATATCAAACATTACATCCACTTCTGCAAGTTCTGGAGGTACGGTTACTTCCAATGGTGGATCATCTGTTACAGCCGAAGGCGTTTGCTGGAATACAACAGGAACTCCTACAACAGCTGATTCTAAAACAACCGACGGAACTTCTACTCCATTTACAAGTTCATTAAGTTCATTAAGTGCGCAAACAAAATACTATGTACGCGCTTATGCTACAAACTCTGTAGGCACAGGATATGCTGGCAGTGACCTTCCATTTTACACACTATCATCACCGGCAACTGCAGGAAGTTTTGCTTGGGGAACAAATTCAGGATGTGGTGGCAGCGCTGTATTGAATTGGACTGGCGCTACTTTCCCGGGTTCAGGTGCAACAACCAAAGGTTATGTTTTATTACGGGCAACAAGTCCAAACACACCTGTATTAGGTAATTCCAATGGCGCTGCCCCAACAGCGGGTTCAAATACTACCATTGTTAGTTCTACTCTATCTTCATCTGCTACCACATATACCGATGCTCCAACATCAGGAAGTACGTATGTTTATCTTCTTGTGCCTTTTACATGGGATGGTACAAATGCGGCGACTTATAATTACTTGACAACCTTGAGCACTACTTCTGTCGCTGTATCATCCGGCGTAACTTGGTTGGGGGGAACTTCTACCGATTGGGGAACGGCTTCTAACTGGTGCGGTGGTGTGCCAACTTCTTCTACGGACGTTACTATTCCGTCAGGAACAACTTACAGCCCGACAGTAAGTTCGGGAGCCGTAGCAAAAACGGTTACCATCAATAGTGGAGCTACATTAAACGGAGGTACGAATACTTTGACTGTTTCCGGTAATTTTACAAATAACGGAACGTTTACTGCAGCCACCGGTACTGTTGTATTTAATGCTTCTGCAACCATCAGTGGAACAGTTGCTTTCAATAATCTTACCACCGGAGTTTCTTTAAATTTAGGCACGGCTACTACAGTTAATGGCACATTCCAATTAAATTCCGGCTATAGTTTAAGTGGTACGGCTCCGATTTATGGAGCTTCATCCACCTTGAAATATAATAGTGGTGGTTCACCGGGTCGTGGTCTTGAATGGTCGGCAAGCGGTGCGGGTACTATTGGAACAACTGTTGGTTATCCGAATAATGTACAAGTTAGCAACAATACTACTTTAAATTGCAATAATGGCTCTACTACTACTCGCGCTATTGCAGGAAATCTAACGATAGATTCAGGATCTTCATTGTATTGCGATTACTCAGGAGGAAGTTGTGCTTTGATAGTCGGAAAAAATATTACCATGGCAGGCAACTTGTCATTAGGAGTTTCTTCGGGAGGAGATTTGACATTGGGTGGTAATTTCACGAAAAATGGAGGTCAATTAAATACAAACGGAAGGGCGGTTACTTTTAACGGAACTTCCGGTCAAACCATTTCAGGTTCGGGAAGTTTAAATGGAAGCGGTAATATAGACTGCTTTACATATATGTCTGTTGCAAATGGTTCAGGTGGAAGTATAACTTTAAATATACCTGTAAATGTTAGTAACACTTTAAACCTGAACAGCGGTATTGTAACTACCACCTCCACTAATATTTTATATGTTTCTTCCAATGCTACCGGTGCCGTTAGCGGGGGTAGTGCTACCTCGTTTGTTAATGGACCTTTGAAAAGAGCAAATGGAACTTCCGGTGAATATAAATTTCCTGTAGGTGTTGGCACAACTTATCTACCTTGCAGTGTTACAAATCCATCAGCTTCAACTAATATTACAGCTCAAGCATTTGCAAGCGGTTCAGGGGGTTCTTTAGCAGGTTATGATATCAGCACTACAGAGTACTGGAAAATTACGGCAGACGTTTCAGCAACTGGTACGGTATCACTGGCGAGAGCAACGGTTAGTCCATACACAAGTGTTGCAACCGGCTCTACTGTAAATGGTTCATACACAAATTTGAATGGTTCAACGACAAGCACTCTGATATCAAGTAATACTATTGCGGCTGGTTCATCATCCAATGTTAATACTTCAACATATTATGCTTTCTGTAAAGTTACTTCTGCTATCTATTATTATAAATCAAGCGGAGATGTAACTTGGTCATCAAGCAATAACTGGCTTGTGTCTACAGATGGTGTTAATTATGCAACAACTTCAACTGCTCCATCAGCAGTCAGCGTTTATAACATAATTGTACAAAGTGGAAACACATTATCAATAAGTAGTACTGCTACAACACCTGTTTCAGCTAATTTCTTCGTCAACGGGACTTTAGAATTTAAAAGTGGCGGATCTGTATCTACGGCCCCAACTTATGGTGCAAGTTCAACGCTAAAATACAATGATTCCGGTACGCGTAGTGTGGGTACTGAATGGAGTACTTTCACCGATACATCCAATGCAACAGATACATCGGTTCCGACTTCTGCCGGTGTGGGTAACCCTGCAAATGTAGAAGTAACAGCTGGTACAGTAAATGAAACTTTAATAAGTTCGTATGATAAACACCTGTTTATAGCTGATGATTTTATTGTTAGAGCAGGAGCTACAATTAACTTTACAATGATAGATACTCATGTTTCAACCGGCTGGGCGACAAAAGGACTTATTGTTGGAGACTCTATTATTAACTATGGTTCTGTAAACACTGTTAATGATAATACACATCAGTCATATAAATGCGGTACATTTATTAACGAATCAACAGGAACCTGGATACTGGGAAATTTACCTGTAGGTAATGATATGTACACATCCGGCGATTTTATGAATTGGAACAGTACGTATAATAGTGTTAATTTTAATGGTCGTGCATTGATTTTATATGGATCTAAAAATCCCCAAACTATAGGTGGAAGTGCTTCACAACCTTTATACGAAATAGATTATCTTATCGTTTCTAAAGATGCAGGTACAATGGCCGTTTCGCAGAAGAATCTATATTGTTCGGGATATGCGAATGGTCAAGCCGGTGGTGGCGCTATTACTGTAAGCAGTGGAATTTTGGATTTAAGTGATAGGACAGTGCAGATTGCTGACAATCAGACAAATAATTTTTCAACAATAACCATGGGTACCACTGGCTATCTCAGGACTAATAGTGGAACAAAATTATATATTTTGGGTAATGAAACTACCAAAAATACCGGTACACTCCGTTTTGACCAGACTACCCCGGGCACTACCAATGTTATAGGAGTTCTCAGGTTAAACCGTTCCAACTCACAGGCTGAATTAGATGTGGCTAATGGTTTTATTGTGAATGATTCGCTTCGAGTACAGCAAGGATTGCTAAAAAGTACGGCCGATATCCAGCTGAATTCCACGGCGGTAGGGGTGTTGTCGTCCGCCAATTCAACGGCGCAACTTACGGTGAACAACCTTGTTTTCTGCAAAACATCCACCAAAAGCGCCGAATTTTACAAAAACGTACGTACCCTTACCATCAATGGTAAAGTGCGCGCCAAAGTAACGTTCGACCAAACCGGGAAATGGCATTTTATCTCTTTCCCATACGCTGTATCCAATGTGTATAAGAGCGATGGAACAACACCCGCGGTTCTCGGTACCGATTATAGCCTTGGGGAGTATGATGCTTCAAAGAGGGCGCTCAACGTTTCAGGATGGAAATCTTCCACCGATAATCCGATGGCGGCCGGTAAAGGTTATATTATCAATAAAAAATCGACACTCGAGGATTTGTATTTCGATGGAAGCGTAACAGGTAGCGACGCCATGTTTAACAGTACAAATACGAAAACATTAACTTATACTCCATCATCTATTTGCGACTGCGATGCCGGCTGGAATTTTATAGCTCATCCCTTGTCGGCATCGGCTACTCCCGCTTTGTCAAGCGGTGAATTCGCTTACAGTTACGATGCGTCAAAAGATTCTTATAAATTATGGTATTACGAAAACAATAAGGGATATACTTATGGAAGCAGTTCTTTGCGCCCATTCGACGCGTTCTTTGTGAAGACTCCAAGTCCATCTGCTGTAACACTTTCTTATTCAGGATATACCAATCCTATACAGAATGTAAAAAGCGAAACGCCATCATCGGAAGATGTCATCACTTTAAACCTCACTGCAAACAATACCCAGTACGAAACCTTTGTGAGGATACTGAACGATGCCACGGCAAATTACGATGTTATGTATGATGCTCCTTACTCAACGCCTATGTCGGGTACCACTCCTCGGATGTATTCATTGATAGGCTCGGATATGTACGCGCTGAATTCGGTGCCGGAAGTAAGCCAGGTGCCTGTGGGTGTTCGTTTACCCGCCAGTGGTTCCTATTCTTTTAACTGGACGATTTCATCCCCCACATTGCCGGTAACGCTGACTGATAAAACAACCGGGGTGGTAACCGATTTATCATCAGTCGATAGTTATAATTTTACTTCGGATGTATCGGGAGATATTAATGATAGGTTTATCCTAAATATTGGTAAAAAGGTGGTAACCGTAGTGCCTGACGACTCAACTAACGGAGTCGTAATTTCGGGAGGAGATAAGCAAGTAGATATCAAAGGTTTGTCTGCAGGCGATCGTGTTTTGCTTTACGATGCCTCTGGGAGACTTTTAAAAAATGTGAAAACAAATGATTCATACATAGTTGTGCCAGTACCTGATTCGGGGGTATATATGCTTGAGATTGATAGCAATCATGCTAACCCGTTACGGTCAAAAGTGGTTGTTTTTTAAAGAAAACTTATACAATGCAAAAAAAGGGGCTGTGAAGTCCCTTTTTTATTTGAAGAAAAGATGTTCCAGCAAAATTTTTATCCCAATGCCGATAAGAATGATACCTCCCAGAATTTCTACATTAAAACGGAGGCGTGAGCCGAAAGCGAGCCCGACATACATTCCGGTAAATGTAAACAGGAAACTGATACTTCCAATGATGGTAACGGCTATCCAGATATAGTGCGGAAAAGGGATGAAGATGATGCCGCTGGCTAAAGCATCGATACTGGTGGCTATGGCCAGTGTTATCAAAACCTTCATTTTAAAAGGATTTGGGATTATTTCGCAATTTGTATCAACGGGTTTACGTCCTTCCAACAGCATTTTACCTCCGATGAAAAAGAGCAACCCGAAGGCCACCCAATGGTCGTAGTTGCTTATTTCGCGGATAAACGTCTTTCCTCCAAAATAGCCGATTAACGGCATAATGGCTTGAAATATGCCAAAAAACAAACCCATTTTCAAGGTGTTTCCCCAAGGGAATCTTTTCACACACATTCCTTTGCTGATCGACACCGCGAAACAGTCCATTGCCAAACCAATGCCGATAATTATGATTGAAAGTATATCCATGATATAAAAGCCCCCAACTTCTGAAAAAATTAAAAAACTTTATTCAGAAGCTGGAGGATATTTGATTGTTTTCCCTGAACTTGTCTTAACTTTTGGGGACACAATAGTAAAACATAGTTTTTTACAGCAATAATCTGAATTTAAGATAGCAGTAGTCATTAATATCGAAGATATTATTGAACTATGTGTACTTATTCTTAAAAAAATGTCTATTGTTCGCTATGTATCAAAAGTCAGGATCACTTCCCTTTAAACGGGATTATAACATTGCTTTTACCTGTTCGTACACGTTTTTAGGGGTAAATCCGAGTTTTTCATCGAGTACTTTATAAGGAGCCGAGAAACCGAACGATTCCAGTCCCCATACCTTGCCATTGGCGCCTACGAGCCCTTCGAGGTTCACGGGAAGTCCGGCGGTAAGTCCGAATATCTTTGCACCTTTAGGCAATACACTTTCCTGATATTCTTTGGTCTGGCTACGGAATAAACCTTCAGAGGGTACCGATACCAAACGTACTTTAACACCATCGGCTTTGAGCAAGGCGGCGCCTTCGTTCAGTGTTGAAACTTCGGAGCCTGAAGCAACGAGGATCACATCGGGTTTTTCATCGGAATATACGATGTAACCGCCTTTTCCGGCCTGATATGCTTCTTCCTTGCGGCTTGTAGTGGCCGGAAGGTCTGCAATATTCTGACGAGAAAGGATCAACGCGGTAGGCGTGTGCGTATTTTCAATGGCCATGCGCCATGCCACAGTGGTTTCTTCCACATCGGCGGGACGAAGAACGAGCATGGAGTTATGCCCTTTGTGGTTTTTGAGTTTTTCCATCAGGCGGATCTGGGCTTCCTGTTCCACTGGTTCGTGAGTAGGTCCGTCTTCACCCACGCGGAATGCGTCATGCGTCCAGATAAACTTCACGGGCTGTTCCATAAGGGCTGCCATACGTACGGCAGGTTTCATGTAGTCGGAGAAAACGAAGAACGTAGCGCAGGCGGGGATAATTCCACCGTGAAGGCTCATACCTATTGATACGCAGGCCATGGTCAGTTCGGCCACCCCAGCTTGCAGGAATGATCCTGTGAAATCGCCTTTTTTGAAAGCTTTGGTGTTTTTGAGGAAACCGTCGGTTTTGTCGGAGTTCGACAAGTCGGCACTGGCTACTACCATATTTTCAACCTGTTTGGCCAATTCACCCAAAACTGTGGCCGAAGCTGCACGCGTAGCCTGCCCCTGTTTTTGTACAATGCCATCCCAGTTTACGTTGGTTTTACCCGAGAAGAAGAAATCCAGTTTAGCTGCTAATTCGGGATTGGCTTTTGCCCATTCGGCTTTAGCGGCATATTTGGCAGCAACTATTTTTTCGAGTTCAGCGGCACGTTTGGCATAAAGTTCTTTGGTTTCTTCGAAAATTACGAAAGGATTGTCAGGATCGCCGCCCAGATTTTTAATCGATTCAGAGTACGAAGCTCCGCATTCGCTCAGCGGCATACCGTGGGTAGCGCATTGGTTTTCGAAGCTTGAACCATCAGCCTTTACAGCACCTTTACCCATAATGGTTTTACCAATAATAATAGTAGGTTTTTCTGTTTCGGCTTTAGCTTCGGTCAACGCGGCACGGATTTGTTCCGCATCGTTACCGTTGATTTTTAATACTTTCCAGCCCCATGCTTCGTATTTCTTAGCTACATCTTCGCTGGTTACTTCCTTTGTTTCGGTAGAAAGCTGGATATCGTTCGAGTCGTAGAACATGATCAGGTTATCCAGTCCAAGATGTCCGGCCAGACGGCCTGCTCCTTGCGAAATTTCTTCCTGTACACCTCCATCGGAGATATAGGCATAGATGGTTTGGCCCATTACTTCGCCGAAACGGGCTTTAAGGAATTTGGCGGCGATAGCAGCTCCTACGGCATAAACATGCCCCTGTCCGAGCGGACCAGAGGTGTTTTCAACTCCACGCGTTACGTCCACTTCGGGATGACCCGGAGTAGGGCTGTTCCACTGGCGGAACCGTGCCAATTCTTCCAGTGTGAACTTACCCGAGCAAGCCAATACGGAATAAAGCATTGGCGACATATGTCCAGGATCCAGGAAAAAGCGGTCGCGGCCTTCCCATTTCGGATTTTTCGGATCGTATTCCAGAAACTCGGAATACAGTACGTTCACAAAGTCAGCACCGCCCATAGCACCACCCGGATGGCCGGATTTAGCTTTTTCCACTGCTGAGGCAGCCAGGATGCGGATGTTGTTGGCTGCACGATTCAAAATTTTCGTTGAATTCATAAAAGGAAAAAATATTGATTGTTTGTTATGTACTTAGTTTTTAGTAGAATAATTAATCAACAAAAACGCGGTCTAAAATTTATATCCTATTGTATAATTGAAACCCCAGTTGGATGTGTCGTACTTTCCAAAACCGGGAATATACCAGGGATAGGGTTCTCCTGAATCGGATTTGTCACTTCCCAGGAGTTTTTTGTATCTGACCGTCCATCCTATATATATGTTTTTGATAATTTCAACTCTTATGCCGGCATCTACCTCATACCAAAAACTGCTGGATGACAGGTTGTTGTAATTAATAGGTTCCTTAGTCCCCCAATAATCATCATCGATGCTCAAATTATTGATGTCGTATTTGAAATGGCTCATGCCCAGCCTGAATCCGGCTAAGAAAAGATTGTTGGAAGCGTTTGCCCCCGATTTTCTTTTTATTAAGTTAAAGTCGATACCGACGCGTTCGAAGTGTGAGTCGGTTTTAAAGCTGACATCATTGTTGGAGGTTTTATCTGCCCCTCCAATACCGAGTTCAAAAACAGGATAGTATCTGTGTTTCAAGTCGAACTGGATAGAACTTTCCATCGAGTAGGTTTGTTTGCTGCCAGCAAGAGTCTGAACCACCGACGCGGCATCCACATCTACCCGGAAGCCATTCCAAAACTTGGTTGAATCGGGTTTTTCCTTCAGCTTATCCTTTTCTTTGTTGTGGGAATATTTCCTGTGGTCGCTTCGTTGCGAAGAAGTCCTTTGCGCTGTAACAGAACTTATTCCCCAAAGAAAGAGAAGATTAATAATGACGATATATTTTGATATTTGGAGCATTATTCGTATTTACTTCGTGACTGGTTATAGCTATTGAATCAATAAAGTGGCGGGTAATGTAGGTGGTGTCCACGGTGGCCGTTTTTATGCATCCACATTCCAGCGAAAGGTATTTATCGTAATTGACGTGTTTAATGGTAAGGGTGTCGATGGTGTCGTTGAATGCTATCGAAAACCGGGTAACCCCATCAGTCTTATGTAAAGGTAATTGGAGCTCATTTACCGATTTTTCACTATCATACAATTTTAAATCGGAACCTATTCCTACCACGGTTACTGAATCTATTCCGGCTTTGATGGTTCTTTTTTTGTTTTCAGTAATAATTTTATAAAAATCGGCATAAAAACGGACATAAGTATTCTTTCTGCAGGTTTCATCGGTGCTACAAGATAGCAAAATTCCACCAGCTAAGAGCGCCAACAAAAGGTAAAATGCAATTGGTGTATTTTTTTTCATCTTTCAAAAGAGTGATTTAACTTCATTTTTCAATAATAGCGAAGCCGCTTCAGTAGGAGTTTCGCCCGACGATGTATAAACCTGGATGATGCGTCCGGCCAATATCTCGGCAGGTTCATCGGGCTGGCAGCTTACGGCGCACGAGTTAATGAGCTGGAGCAGGCTTTCCTGGGTAAGCCTTATGGCCGACCACAAGTCGTTGCTCACGTATATTTGCTGCGAAGCATTGTGTGAGAACTCTTCCCTGACTGCCGACAACAGCTTCTTCTGCAATTCCAGACAATTCATTTTTCCGTTGGCATTGTTTAGTATCAGCGTGTCGGGGGTGGTTCTTTCCAATACCAGCATCAACCGTTCGTAAGCACGAAGGCGAATGGGGGTAACGATGCCGAGATTTTGCTTCCGCAATTCGAAATTTCTCCGTTTTTCATCGTTTTTTAGCATTTTGTCTATTAATAAATAGGCTGTAGCCAGTACAAATGCTGCCGGAAGAACTATGTACAGTACTGTTTCCATTTGAATTTCAGGTTGGTTTATTTTTTTCTGCCGCTTTTTTGCAACAGGATGGTGATGGGCTGGATACTTACCAAGCAGCCTTTTTCTGATTCCTGCAACAAGGTCTCAATAGAAGAATAAAAACTTTCGATTTTTTCCAATGTATCTATGATTTCAATAACTACAGGAAGTTTCTCGGTGAGCTCCCAAAAACGAACTGCCTCAATTTTATTGCTGGAGCCGTATCCCATTATTCCACGGTAAACGGTTACTCCGCTTATGCCTGATTTTCTGGCTAATACTACTATTTTTTCGTACATCAGGTCGTGTCCCGTTTTATCGGTAGAGCTGATATTTATTTTTAGCAAACTGTGGTTTTCCATGTTTTTAAATATTTCCGGTAAAATAACCTAAATAAACGGCAATGAATCCGAACAGTAAACTCAACAGGGTATATAATCCGGCCGAAAAATACTGGCCGCCCTGTATCAGCATTAAGTTTTCATTGGAAAATGACGAAAAAGTGGTGAATCCACCACAAATTCCAACCATCAGGAACAGCCGGAGATTCCCGGAAATCATATCCGATTTGGCCGATAACCCGGCAATGAGGCCAATGATAAAACTGCCCAGGATATTGACCGTAAGCGTACCCACCGGTATCGAAAGAATGTGCAACGTGAGGTTCAGTTTCGAAACCCAGTATCGCGCCACGCTGCCGATAAATCCGCCAAGGCCAACGAGTAAAATTTCCTTCATTTTCCCTTATAAAAGACTATTTATATTTCCTTTTCAATCAGGTAATTATTTCGTTCCTGTGAATTTCGGGTAATGAGTTCTCCCAAAAATCCGACTAAAAACAACTGTGTTCCCAGTATCATGGCCAGCAGCGCCAGATAAAAATAGGGCGACTGCGTTACAAGCGGTGCCGGCACGTGCGATAGCAACGCTATCAGCTTATTGGCGCCTACGGCAATCACAGCCAGCAGGCCCAGCACAAACATAAGGCTACCGAATAACCCGAAGAAGTGCATCGGCTTCTTCCCGAACTTGGAGAGGAACCAGAGTGTAATCAAGTCGAGGTAACCGTTTACAAAGCGGTTGAGGCCGAATTTCGTTTCGCCAAACTGGCGTTTACGGTGTTCCACCACCTTCTCGCCAATGCGGCGGAATCCGGCATTTTTGGCCAGATAAGGGATGTAACGGTGCATTTCGCCGAACACTTCAATATTTTTAACCACTTCGAGGCGGTAGGCTTTCAGGCCGCAGTTCATGTCGTGGAGTTGGAGCCCGGTTACTTTACGAGCCGTGGCGTTGTATAGTTTCGATGGTATATTTTTGGTCAGTGTAGAGTCGTAACGTCTTTTTTTCCAGCCCGATACCAGATCGAAATTTTCCTGGGTAATCATCTTGTACAATTCGGGTATTTCATCGGGGCTATCCTGCAAGTCGGCATCCATGGTAATGACTACATCGCCCTTAGCTGCCTGAAACCCACAGTACAAGGCCGGGGATTTCCCATAGTTGTTGCGGAATTTAATCCCCCTGACGTTTGCCGATGTCGCCTTCAGCGATTCGATAACTTCCCACGAACGATCGGAACTACCATCGTTGACAAAGATAACTTCGTAACTGAATTTATTTTCATTCATTACCCGCGATATCCAATCGAAAAGCTGGGGTAACGATTCTTCTTCGTTGTATAAAGGAACGATAACTGAAATGTCCATATTGTTTTATCGTGTAATTTTTATCTTTTTTTTATGATTAAAGCTACGAACAAAGCCAGGAAAGCGACGTAAATCATATCGCTCATAAGAAACATGATGGAGAACGGAACGGGCTGATACAGCGCATCTGTAATGGATGTAACGTATCCCATGTCAGGAAACTTCATTTTCTGAAAAACTTCCAACTGTATGTTGCGCATCACCGACAACAATTCCTTATTGATGAAAATTACGTAAACTAATTTGACAATGGATGAGAGGAGCGAAGCATAAAATCCGGATATGAAAACATATAAAAAAGAGGTTTTGAAATCGATTACCCCCTCGCATTCGCGGTTTTTATAATTACTTAAAAAGAAATAGGACAAGAACACGATCAGCCCCACAAAAATTGGACTTAAATCGAAATGCATCCCTGTAGAAGGCTTTAATTCGGGATTGGAAATGGTTCTAAGGATGAAATTCACCGAAAAAAGCAGCCCCAAATAGTGGCCTGAATAAACGGTGGATCGGACGAAACTGGATTGCATAAGCGTGTTAGTAAGTTTTGATTACAAAAATACAAAAAAATAGCATTCAAACTTCAACGTATTTCAAAAAGTAACCCCGGATAGCGCTATAAAGATGGGGATTGAAAACGTATTTGATTCGGTGGCTCTTCAGCCCGTACTGAAAGGTTTTTAATTATACGGTTGGAGAATCGGTTTTACACCAGTTTCCATTGGTGTAACCTGTTTGTTTTCAATAAATAAAGACATGATTCTATAATAAAACAACCCGGATTAGATGTTTGTTCCAATCCGGGTTGAGGTGTAATATAATTTTTTTTGACGTAATTGTCAGTAAGAAGCTGAGGTTTAATCCTCCTCAATGTCAATGCCCGACTCAACTTCAAATACCGTGAGCTGCCTGCGGAAGATCTCGTCGAGCGAAATTTGGAAAGTTTCCGTGTGGGCGATACCTTCGATCACTGTCAGGTTTTCGAGGATAATTTGCAGCAGGTGGCGGTTGTCGCGAGCATAAATTTTAACGAACATGGAATATTTACCGGTAGCGTAGTGGCATTCAACTACTTCTGGAATTTTCTTAAGTTCTTCCACTACCTTGTTGAACATTTTAATGTTACTCAGGATAATACCTATGTAAGCGCATGTCTGAAATCCTACCTTGTAGGTGTCAATAACAAATTCCGAACCTTTGATAATGCCAATGGAACGAAGTTTCTGGATACGTTGATGAATGGCTGCTCCCGAAACGTTGCATTCGCGGGCAACTTCCAAAAACGGGATACGGGCATCCTGTGAAATTAATTGCAGTATTTTTTTGTCTAAACGGTCAATCTGGTGTTGTGCCATAGCATTAAATTTTTATACAAAAATAGAGAAATGTTTTTATTCAATCAAATATTTTATCAAATAATATTCATTTTTTTTTCAAAAGTCGCCTTTTTACGTCAAATTGATATTTTTATTTTAATGTTAAAATTGTTTGGAAACAAACACGTTTATTTGAACTGTTTAGGGTTGAGAAGAATAGGCCGGCTTGATTGTATGTTGTTTAACAACAATAAATTAATGGCTTTTACTGGTTGAAATATTTATTGGATGAAATACCCTGATGAACAAACGTTGATTCATTTTCGGGTTTTATCGGTATTTTCCTTCGTGGCAATCGTTTAAAATGCTCAGGTAGCTTTGGTAACGCGATGAGCTGATCCTGTGATTTTCAACGGCTTCGATAACAGCGCATCCGGGTTCGTGCACGTGGGTACAATTGTAAAAGCGACATTCAGTCGAAGTCTGGAATATTTCCTTGAAATAATGGCTTATTTCGGCGGCATTCATATCGAAAGTACCGAACCCCTTGATTCCCGGAGTATCGATAATGTAGCCGCTTCCATCGAGTGGAAACATTTCGGAAAAGGTGGTGGTGTGCATCCCTTTGTTATGAGCATTCGATATTTGGCCGGTTTTAGCCAGTTCATCATCTACTATGGCGTTGATCAGGGTGGATTTGCCAACACCGGAATTGCCTGAAAAAAGGGTGATTTTCCCGTTTAGGAAAGGTTTTAGTTCATTTACTGTCAGTGGGTCAATGGCCGAAATACAGAACACCGGATAGCCAATAGTTTGGTAAAGGTAAGTAAGCGCCTCGAGATATTCGGTTTCCTGTTCGTTATACATGTCCGTTTTGTTGAAAATCAGGCATGCCGGCACTTGGTAAGCTTCGGCTGTAGCCAGGAAACGATCGATGAAAACGGTGGATGTTTCGGGGTAGTTCACGGTAGCGATGAGGGCTACCAGGTCGAGGTTGGCGGCCAGGATGTGCGATTGTTTCGACAGGTTGGACGACCGGCGGACAATGTAGTTTTTACGGTCGAAAATTTCGCAGATGAGCGCTGTACCATCCGGTTTTGGCTCCATGCGCACGCGGTCGCCAACAGCTACCGGGTTTGTGCTTTTTATATCCTTTATCCTGAAATTTCCTTTTATTTTACAGTCGATAAGCTCGCCTGCGTTGGTTTTAACTTGATACCAACTTCCTGTGTTCCTTACTACTAATCCTTCCATGGCTTAAAATGCTTCCGAGGCCGTAAAGTAAAACTGAAAATCGTTGTTGTAATTTGTGCGGGCAATATCGAACCGGAGGTTGACCTTTGCATCGTTCAGTTCGTAGCGCAAACCGGCGCCGTAACCAACTTTTGGTTTGTAAGTGCTCCAGTAGTAACTGTTATATACATCACCGGCCGAATAAAAGAGGGTTCCTCTCAGTTTTTTATAGATGGGAAACCGGTATTCGGTTTGTATCATTGCTTCGATGTTGTCGGTGAATTTGCGCTGCCTGAATCCGCGGATGTATTCCGAACCGCCTATGGTCGGCAACATTTCGAATGGAATTTTTTTCCCGAAAACTCCGGTGGAGTAAAATTGCAACGCGATGATGTGCGTGTTGTAAATACTGAAAAACTGCCGGTAGTCGATTGAAAAATCGATCAGAGAGTAGGTGCTTCCAATATTTTTACCGGAAACAGATGCCGTGGTTTTCAGGAAAATTCCTTTGGTGGGATAAAATTGGCTGTTTCTTTTGTCGAACATAATTACGCCTCCGAAACTGAGGACACCGAAAGGATTCCATCCTACTGCCGAGTATTTACCGTATTTGCGGTTTTTATAAGTATCGGGAACCGAATCGTCGAGAATTTTTACATAATTACCCGATACCACTAAGCCTGCAAAAAAATCGGACGATAGGGCATAAAGAGGTTGCACGAAAAAGGTAATGTTCTGATTCGTATATTTTTCCTGGATATTAGTAGGCTTGTTCCCAATGCCGTAGAAATAATTGGGATAGTTCTCGATTTTTAAATTTGAATTGATGAACCACTTGTTGTTGTTCAGGTAAATACGTGGGCTGAGGTTGAACGTGAATTGTTTATTCAGGGTGTAAGTGGTGCTTCCGGTTACATAGCTGATGCGGTTGATGTGTTTGCTTTTGAAGTAATAGGCCCCGGTAACGCCAAACGACCAATCGGTTTCCTGCTGATACGACAACAAAGGTACCAGAAAAATGCTGTTTTTCGAACTGAGCGAGTCAATTGGCTCATTTCCCATCGCTGCTATGGAAAAAAAAGCAAAAAAAAACATTAACGAAAGCTCTAAGCGCATTATTCTTTTTAAACCTGAAAAGAGGGAGAGGAATGAGATCCGGACTCCCTTGTGTTTTTTTATTTTAATCAATTAAACAGTCATAATCTCCTTTTCCTTGGCAGCAAGCAAATCATCCACTTTTTTGATGAATTTGTCGTGGATTTTCTGGATAGTAGCTTCCGTATCTTTTTCCACGTCTTCGGGTAGCCCTTCTTTCACTAATTTTTTAACCTGTTCGATGGCTTCACGACGGGTGTTGCGAATGCTTATTTTAGCATCTTCACCCTCTTGCTTACTTTGTTTTACTAATTGTTTACGCCGCTCCTCGGTGAGGGGAGGCATCACCAGCCGGATCACTTCACCGTTGTTGGCGGGAGTAATACCAACATCGGAATTCAGGATGGCTTTTTCAATCACCGGGAGCATAGCTTTTTCCCAGGGTTGAATCGAAATGGTTTTAGCATCGGGAGTTGTAACAGTGGCAACGTTCGACACAGCGACATGTGATCCGTAATAATCCACCTTTACTCCATCGAGGATGCGGGGATTGGCTTTCCCGGCGCGGATATGCGCCAGCGCTTCGTCCAGAAACATGATTGCTCCGTCCATGTTTTCTTCGGCACGATTTAATATAGGTTTAATGTCTTGCATAAAATATTGATGTTTATTCGTGTAACTGTGTTATTGTTATGAATGTGGCTGATAAAAGTGTTGTTGTTAATTTTTTTTTGCCGGTAATAATAAAAGAGGTATAACTTTTAATCCTCAATTTTTAATTTTCATCGCGTCCCTTGCGGTTCAATTCTTCACCAATGTGCCGATTTTTTCGCCTGAAATCACTTTTTTCAGGTTTCCGGGTGTATCCATATCGAAAACGTAAATAGGCATATTGTTCTCTTTACACATGGTGGTAGCTGTCAAATCCATAACCTTCAGGTTCTTGTTATAAATTTCGTCGTAAGTAATTTCATCGAATTTAACGGCAGCAGGATCTTTCTCAGGATCAGCCGTATAGATGCCATCTACCCTTGTGCCCTTGAGCATTACATCGGCTTCGATTTCGATAGCCCTGAGCGATGATCCTGTGTCGGTAGTGAAAAAAGGATTTCCAGTACCGCCCGAGAATATCATAACTTCACCTTTTTCGAGTCCGTCGATGGCTTTTTGCTTGGAATAGAATTCGCCGACAGGTTCCATTCTGATGGCCGTCAGTACACGTGATTTTACCCCTGAAGCTTTCAGTGCCGAATGGAGCGCCAAACTGTTTATAACGGTGGCGAGCATGCCCATTTGGTCGCCAAGAACGCGGTCGAACCCTTTTGATGTGCCACTCAGGCCGCGGAAAATATTACCGCCTCCAATGACAATTCCTACCTGAACACCCATGCCGGTAATTTCGGCAATTTGGAAGGCGTATTCGCCTAACCGTTTTTCGTCAATGCCATATTGTTTTTCGCCCATAAGCGATTCACCGCTGAGCTTAAGAAGAATTCGTTTAAATGGTATCATGGTTTAAAAAAGCCGGAAGTATTGTATTCCAGTATTTATATTCAAATGACAATTTTTTAGCAAATATAGGTAAATTGATTTAATTGGACAAACGAAAGCCGAAAACATGAAACGGGCGACAAAACATTTTATTGAAAAGGCGTTTGGGAGCGGTAATATCGCCATTACCCGTTTCCAAACGCTGATGTGGAGTTACTTTTGAATGGTTTTAGAAAAGTTGATATTGTAGAAATGAACTTTTTGTTCAAAATAGGTGGATTGTTTTCATTGTATTTGTCTTTGAATTGTTAATAATCCGGCGTTTTTGTAAATTGAACGAGCGATTGAAATATGTTGTAAAACATGTTTATTGTTAATATGTTGATTTATAACTTATTGTAAAATAGTATTGATGTATTTTTGCGTATTCAAAAAGCCTTTTGATTGTATTTATGTGTGGAAAATTTTTAGGTTAAAAAAGTGGGATAAATTATCTTTGCTTTCACAAAACATAATCTTATTTCAAGATCAACCAAATTTATAAATTTTTAATTTAGTACATCATGAAAAAATTTACAACGATGCTTTTTGCATTCATTTGTATTTCTGCTTTCAGCAGTTTTACATTCGGATTAACGCAGTATTGTCATAAGTCGATTACTGCAACCGATGGAACAACCAAAGTTTATTTAACCTGTAAATTAGTATCCACAGGTAATTATCAGATTAAAATCGAATCTGATGCGGCAATGACAGCTTTATCTCCGGGTTGTTATTGTAATATCAACGGAGTTGGCGGAAACCAACTGATTGCTTTACCCGGTTATTCGGTAAGCTCGGATGGAAAAACAATTACTGTGGATATCCCCTCAACTTCAGGCCCGAATTTATATACGCCTTTGTATATATTGATGTCGGGCGAAAAGAATTTTCCTTGGCCAACGGATGTTGACTGGACTTCGACCTGCTCGGGTGGAACCACCGACTCTACGCCTCCTTCGATGGTTTCAGCATCAGTGGTAGGAACACCTACATTCAATTCGGCTACCCTTTCACTTTCCGCCACTGACGATGTTACTACACCAGTTAACAGTTTTATTGCCAACGATGCTACAAACGGCATCACCAATATGGCTCTCACTACCGATGCTTCGGGCAACGTAACTCTAACCGGATTAAAATCTTCAACTGCTTATAATCTGACTATAACTGCCCAGGATGGAGCGGGAAACGTATCTACGAATTCAAAATCAGTGAGCTTTACCACAGCTGTCAGCACCAATACCGAATGTTCGGGTACATCTACAGAAGCGGATCAGGGCTCGTTTACCAATGGTTACAATTATACCTTTACTACTTCGGGTACTGATGTAACTTTTACTTGTGAATTGCTGGATACCAAAACCGGATTGGTAGCTTACGCGTGGACATACAATCCTAATTTTGCCGAAGCAGCCATGACAAATGTTTCGGGTCAGAAATTTACCAAAACTTTTAGCGGACAAACGATTGGTGCCACATTTAAAGTAGCTTGCAAATTTGCTTTTTCAGGAGGTATGTCGGTAACTAAAACATTGTCATATACGGTAGGTAATAGCTGTTCAGCATCTACCGATACTCAGGCTCCTACTTCCTTTACTGCCACAGCTGGCACGGTAGGAACGACTTCTATTGAATTATTGTTGAACGCTACCGATGATTCGGGAGCTGTAAGTTACTCGATCAGTTATGGTTCGGGTCCGACTGTTTTAAATACCAGTTCTAATTCGGGTGTTCAGAAATCGTATATAGTTACGGGATTGATACCTGCAACGGCTTATACATTCTCGGTTACGGCTAAAGATGCAGCCGGCAATGTGGCCAGCAACAGCCCTATCACAGTAGATGCCACTACCTTGTCGTTGCCAAAAGCTCCCACGCCAACAGTACCGGCCGCCAAGGTCATTTCAATTTACAGCGATGCTTATACAAGTGTTTCCGGCGTAAGTTTTACACCTAACTGGGGGCAAAGCACAGTGGTCACTCCTACAACAATAAGTGGAGATAATGTACTTATTTATAGCTCTTTCAATTATATGGGTGTTGAAATAGGTAAAAGTATTGATGCCAGCAGCATGACAAAACTTCATGTTGATGTTTATCCAACAACTGAAACAGTGATTAAATTGTCTCCCATCAGCACGGGTCCTAAACAATTGGACACATCGCTGGGTACTCTGACTGCTAACCAATGGAATAGTTTTGATATTCCACTTTCGACCTATACAGGCGTAGATATGGCTGATTTGTTCCAGTTTATTTTCAGCGGCGGCACCAATGGCACTTTCTATATGGATAATTTGTATCTGTACAACGAAACTACAACAGGTCTGAATCCGTCTGAAAATTCATCCTTGATCAGTCTGTATCCAAGTGCAGTTTCCGACAAAATTACAGTGTCGGCAGCCACCGAAATAAAGAACATAACTGTTAGGAATATAGCGGGTCAGTCGGTTCGGGTGGTTCCGGTCAATGCCGATCAGATAAATATTGATATGAGCAACCTCTCTTCAGGTAACTACTTCGTAACGGTGAAGTTTGCCAACGGCGAATCGGTAACGAGGAAGATCATTAAATTGTAATTTTTAAAGCACCCTGATAACAGGATGTTGACGGTTTTCCGCGCATCCTGTTATCTTTTCCCGCTATTCTATAACCTTTCAGAAAAAGCATTTTTTAGGCGTCGATTGGCTGGCAGTTATAAGTTATAATGATGAATGTAAAAACAAATGATACAATAGAATGATTCTGAAAATCAGGATAATTCATATTGTAAAAAGTAACGGCAGTTACATTTGCTCTGCAATGGAGCACATCATTCATTTAAAATGTAAAAAAGCGCCATTTTCCATTTTTTAATCGAAGAAATTCCGATATTCGGCAATAAAATGAACCTGAGGCCAATGGCATCAGTAGTAAAACAATCAACTAACCGATTTGTATCTGTTATAATAAGTTACTGAAAAATAATAATTTAAGTTTTAGCATAAATTCTGATCTCGCTTATTTTTTATAAAATTTAGTGGGTTTTTATATTGTTCATCAGAATATCTTGTTTTTTGTCACAAATAATACACAAAAAGAGAAGTAAATGAATAATCAAATAAAAGGACTAATCATATCCACGGTTTTAACACTTGTTCTGTGTGGAACTGCTTCCGCGCAAGTGGGGCAGGTGATTTGGCAGGACGATTTTAATTCGATAAATCCGTCCATCTGGAACAGCGTAGTGGGTAATGGTTGCGATCAGCCCTCAGGTTGCGGTTTTGGCAACCAGGAGCTGGAATATTACAGTAAAAACAATCTCAGCATAGAACCGATAGCTGGTGAAGCCGGAAACAACGCTTTAGTGATTCAGGCTAAGAAAGAAACAACCGGAACCAACCAGTTTACTTCCGGAAAACTTACATCGATAAATAATCTGGCGATAAAATACGGCCTTATCGAAGTGAGGTTGAAAGTGCCGGATTTGAAAACCGGTTTATGGCCTGCTTTCTGGTTGTTGGGTACTAACCAAAACTCGGTGGGATGGCCAAAATGCGGCGAGATGGACATGATGGAAATGGGACATCAGGCAGCCGAAAGGTCAAGGCAGGGATTTGGATCATCTACCGTAAATAATTACGTGGGAGCCAACCTGATCTGGTACTCGTCGGACGCCTGTACCTCCACCAATTCCAACTGTGCGGCCAGCATTGCCTACGATACATATTACGATCAGCCTTATGTGCCTTCAACACCACTGAACGACCGCTTCGTCATTTACCGCATGTACTGGGATGACAAAAGCATCCGTTTTACCGTGGAGGACAATGGCATTGAATACGATTTATATACCAACTCGTTTCCTATTACATCAAAGGAATCCGTTTTTCAGCAACCATTTTATTTAATCATGAATATGGCTGTGGGAGGCACATTTACCGATGCTGCCACCGGTGCTCAGGTAACAGCGCCTCTTCCATCGAAAATGTATATCGATTACGTCAGGGTAAGAAAATGGAATGGTAAAGGCGAGGTGATCCTTCCGGGGCAACTTATGGCAAGCGCTGGTCCCGACCAAACTGTTGACGATGGAAAACAGGTAACGCTGGATGCCACAGGTAGCTATGGCAACATTACCTCTTACATCTGGTCAGAAAACGGGACACAAATTGCTACCGGCAAAACAGCTACCCTAACACTGTCATCAGGCACGCATTTGGTTGACCTGAAAGTTACCGATGCTTCCGGGAATGTTGCCACCGATCAGGTTTCGATTCAGGTGGGCGCCAAAACCATCGGCGAGGTTATCTGGCAGGAAGATTTCAATACCTTTAATCCTCAAATCTGGAACGCCATTAGCGGCAACGGGTGCGATGGCCCGAGTGGATGTGGATTTGGCAACCAGGAATTGGAATACTACAATGGAAACAATAATCTATCCATTGAACCTATCGCCGGTGAGTCCGGAAATAATGCCTTAGTGATTCAGGCAAAGAAAGAAACCGTAGGCAGCAACCAATTTACCTCGGCTAAAATAACAACCGAAAATAAATTGGCAATAAAATACGGGATGATAGAAGTACGTCTCAAAACACCCAATCTCGATACTGGTTTGTGGCCTGCCGCATGGCTCCTGGGTACTAACTACCATGAATCGGGCTGGCCTTATTGCGGCGAGATGGACATGATGGAAATGGGACACAAAGCATCCGAAAAAACAAGGCTCGGACACGCGGGAGCTCCCATCAACAACTACGTGGGCGCTAACCTGATTTGGTACACGGGCGATGCCTGTACTCCCGATAATCCGAGTTGCGCGGCCAGTATAGCTTACGATGTTAATTATAACAAACCCTACATAGCCAGCTCTCCGCTGAACAACCGTTTTGTTGTTTACCGCATGTACTGGGACGATACCAGCATCCGGCTTACGGTGGTGGATAACAATGTGGAAACCGATTTGTACGCTACCCCATTCCCTATTAGCGCTAAAGAAGCTGTGTTCCAGCAACCTTATTTCTTTATCCTGAACATGGCAGTGGGTGGTAACTTTACCGATGCCGCCACACCTGCGCAAGTAACCGCGCCACTTCCTTCCAAAATGTATGTTGATTATATAAAAGTGTTCAAATACAAGGGAAAAGGTGAAGTTTCGTTTGGTGGGGGCAAAATTCTCGCCAATGCCGGAGCCGATCAGGTGAAAGTTGATCTGGATAAAAACGGCTCGGAACCGGTAACCTTGGATGCATCGGCCAGTTACGGAAACATAAGTTCGTATGTTTGGACCGAAGGCGGTGTGCAGATTGCATCAGGTAAAAACCCGACAGTGAACCTGCCCGACGGCGATCATTACATAGTGCTTACGGCAACTGATGCCTCCGGAGCTACATCCACTGATGAGGTACACATTGATGTAAGGGAAATCTTGTGGGAAGATAACTTCAATTCGGTGAATTCTCAGTACTGGAACTCCGTATCGGGAGATGGTTGCAATGATGCGGCCGGTTGTGGCTGGGGTAACCAGGAACTGGAATCATATAGCCCCAACAACCTTTCAGTTGAACCTGTTTCGGGCGAAACAGGAAACAATGCTTTGGTGATTCAGGCTAAAAAAGAGACTGCCGGTACCAAACAGTTTACTTCGGGAAAAATGACCACGCAAGATAAAATGTCGGTAAGGTATGGTTTGATAGAGGTCCGGCTTAAAACTCCGGATATAAAAACCGGATTGTGGCCTGCCGCATGGCTCTTGGGAACCAATTTACCTACGGTGGCCTGGCCTAAAAGCGGCGAGATGGACATGATGGAAATGGGACATGCCGCGTCCGAAAGAGCCCGTCAGGGATTCGCTTCTGCGGATATTAACAATTTTGTGGGGTCCAACCTGATCTGGTATTCCGCTGATGCTTGCAGTGGTACAAATGCTTCGTGCGCGGCCAGCATTGCCTACGATGTCAATTACGACAAGCCTTATGTGTCGGCTACCGGACTGAACAACCGCTTCGCTATTTACAGAATGTATTGGGATGATAAATCCATTCGTTTTACTGTAGAAGATAACGGAAACGAGGTGGATTTATATACCAATCCTTTCCCCATAGGCGCCGGCCAGGAGGCTTTTAAAAAGCCATTTTATTTTCTGCTTAATTTGGCGGTAGGTGGTAATTTTACCGATGCTGCTACGGCAAGTCAGGTAACAGCTCCGTTTCCAGCTAAAATGTTGGTAGATTATGTCCGTATTATGAAATGGAACGGTAAAGGGCAGGTTACCTTTAATAATAATTATTTGGTAGCCAATGCCGGAACCGATATTATTGCTCTTGATAAAGATAAAAACGGTGTGGAAACAGTGGTTTTGGATGGTTCGTTAAGCAGTAATTACGGTGGCGTTATCAGCAAGTATTTGTGGACGGAAAACGGGAAGGAAATAGCCACAGGTCAGATGCCGACGGTTCAATTGACCCGAGGTGTTCATACCATAACGCTGACCGTGAGCGACGATAAGGGTAATACAGCCACCGACCAGGTTGTAGCTACCGTTACCACCGGTGGATCATCACCAACTGCCGATGCGGGTAAGGACATAACTGTGAACGACGATAACGATGATGACCTGGTGCAGGTTACGCTGGATGGCTCGGGCAGTTCAGATCCCAACGATTCGCCATTGACCTATTCGTGGGCGGAAAACGGGAAAGAAATTGCCAACACCGTGAAACCGGTGGTTACACTAAAAACCGGTAAACATGTGATTACCCTGACTGTAACCAACGAAGACAAAGCTACTGGAACCGATGATGTGATTGTCAATGTGATAGATCCGAACAACGTTCCTCCGGTAGCTAATCCGGGAACATATCCTACACTGACCGATACCGACGGAGATGATAAAGTAACAGTATTGCTCGATGGTTCGGCCAGTTACGATACCGATGGAACAATTGTTAGCTATCTGTGGACAGAGAAAGGGCAGCAAATAGCCAACACCAAAACGGCTTCAGTAACTCTTTCGACCGGAAAACACACCATCACACTTCAGGTAACCGACAACGATGGTATATCATCTTCGGCTGACGTCCTCATTACAGTAGTCGATCCCGATAATTTACCGCCGGTGGCTAACGCGGGTACTTACGAAACCATTGTCGATACCGACAATTCCGGTTCTGAAGCAGTTACCCTGAACGGCAGCGCGAGCTACGACACTGATGGTACGATTACAGACTATTCATGGAAAGAAAATAATGCGGAGATAGCCAACGGAAAGACGGCTCAGGTAACCCTGGCTCTTGGAATTCATAACATTACGTTGTACACCACCGATAATGATGGGGCGGTTTCGAGTGCCACGGCGGTGGTCAAAGTGGCTCAGTTGCCGGTAGCCAACGCCGGAAATGATATCAAGGTGATCGATACCAACGAAGATGGGGTGGAAGCTGTAACCCTCGATGGTTCGGGCAGTCGCGCCAACTCGGGAAATATCTCCTCTTATTCATGGATGGAAAACAATACCGTTATCGGAAGTGATAAAACGGTCAGCCACAACTTCGGCATTGGAACTCATGTGGTAACGCTGACGGTAACCAACGATTATGGACTTACGGCTTCGGATAACGTTACCGTGATTGTGGCCAACCCCGACAATAAAGCTCCTGTGGCCAATGCCGGAACAGATGCCAACTTGCTAATCAATGGTAGTGCTACCACGGTTCAGTATAAGCTCGATGGTTCAGGCAGCTACGACCCCGATGGCTCGATTGTGTCGTACCAATGGCTCGAAAACGGTGTTCAGATAGCAACTGGAGCAACTGCTCCATTTGATTTCACGTTGGGCGTGCACAACATTCTCCTGATTGTTACCGATAACGAAGGCGCTACTGCCAACGCGTCGCTGGTGGTTACGGTAAAACAAGGTTCATGTACCATTACTAATTGTTACCAGGACTACACGGCCGAGGTGATCTCATCAGATGCCGGCAATACGACCATAAACTTTATTCCATCAAATGCCGGAAACGGGAATTCCACCTGCCTGCTTTATTATGGAAACGCGGCTACCGGCGTTTATCCGGGTAACAAGGCTACTCCGAATGTTCCGTTCAAAATAAGCAATATCACCAACGGGCAGACGGTATATTTCTACTACACTTATAGTTTATCTTCTGGAGGTGAACAAAATACTTCGGGTTGCCGCCAAAGCTTCACCGTGGGATCGTGTGGCGTGGCTACGGCTGTTGTCGATGTCCATGATGTCGATGTAACCTTGTATCCTTCGCCCGTAGAAGATATTCTGAGGATAAAAGTGGACAATGACTCGCAGGTAACCAAAGCGGTGGTGTTCAACTCATTCGGAAGTAAAATAATGGAAGAACGCAATGCTTTGGAACTGAACATGGGCGGGTTAACACCGGGTCTTTACATTGTGCAACTTACGGTTGATAACCGGATGGTTGTTAAAAAGGTAATTAAAAAATAAAAAATAGGATAAGGCTGTATCGAAAGCAGTTGAACACAAATTTTGCGAACGAGTTCCGGATTATACAGATTGAAAACAATTGTATTTCACCGAAAAGTATCATTCAATAGCCCTTGAAATCGCGAAAAATCTGTGGATTTGTGTTCAAGAGATTCTTTTGATACAGCCTTTTTTATGTGTTGCTTGCCGGAATGGATAAATTATTCCATAGCCTGCTGATGGATAAAGCTGATAAGCTGCCGGATCAAATTTTTATACTTCAGCCTTTGCCATTCTGCAAGCCTTCCGGCTACTCTCGGTGCCGCTCCGAAGAGCTTCGGTGTTACTCCGGTGGAGGAATAGTTTTGTCTATGTAAGGCCTTTTTATCGTTATCGGATTAATGTTTCATAAGGATAAATAAATGATTTGTAAACAATGGAAAATGCGGATGAAAAAACCGGAATACGTTAAAATTCGCATTCCGGTTTTTGTTTCCTTTAGAAGGTAACTGCCCGTTTTTCAGTCGGGTGTTCTTATTTATCTTCTCCTTTTACGTAATGGAGTTCATGTCCCATGCGGAGTTTTTTGGTTTCCATATAAAATTTGTTATACGGGTTCGGTTTCACTTCAATGGGGACGTTTTCAACAATTTCGAGGCCATAGGCTTCCAGCCCGATCCGTTTTACGGGATTATTGCTCATCAACCGGATTTTCGATACACCGATTTGTCTCAGTATCTGAGCGCCCACGCCGTAGTCTCGTTCATCGGCATCGAACCCGAGGTGGAGGTTGGCATCGACGGTGTCGAGCCCTTCTTCCTGGAGCTTGTAGGCTTTAATTTTGTTCATAAGTCCTATTCCACGGCCTTCCTGGTTCATGTAAACGACAACGCCTTTGCCTTCTTTTTCAATCATTTCCATGGCTTTGTGCAGTTGTTCGCCACATTCGCAGCGCATCGATCCGAAGATATCGCCGGTCATGCACGAGGAGTGTACCCTTACCAATATCGGTTCATCTTTTTCCCATTCACCTTTTATCAGGGCAATGTGTTCCTTGTCGTTGGAAAGTTGGCGGAAAGGTATCAGTTTGAAAAAACCATGCGCGGTGGGCATGTTTACCTTTTCACCTTTTTCCACCAGCGATTCGCTTTTTAGACGGTAGGCTATCAGGTCGCGGATGGATATGATTTTGAAGCCCGTTTCTTCCGATAATTTCATCAGTTGCGGCAAGCGTGCCATGCTTCCATCTTCGTTCATGATTTCGATCAGCGTGCCGGCAGGGTACAAGCCGGCCAGCCGAGCCAGATCCACGGCCGCTTCGGTATGCCCGGCGCGGCGAAGTACCCCTCTTGTTCGGGCCCGTAATGGAAAAATGTGCCCCGGACGACCAAACGTATCGGGTTTGGATGTTGGGTTGGCCAGCGCCTGGAGCGTGGCTGCCCTGTCGGAAGCCGAAACACCTGTGGTGCAGCCTTCCAGTTTATCCACACTTACCGTGAAAGGGGTGGAGTGTATAGAAGTGTTGTTTTCCACCTGCATGGAAAGCTCCAGTTCGTCGCAACGTTCTTCGGTGAGCGGCGCGCACAATACGCCACGTCCATGTTTCAGCATGAAATTCACGATTTCGGGGGTGATTTTTTCGGCGGCACAAATAAAATCGCCTTCGTTTTCGCGATCTTCGTCATCCACTACAATCACTAATTTCCCTTCCTTAAAGTCGGCTATGGCTTCTTCTATCGTATTCAGAGTTGGTTCCATTATACTTTTCCTTTTTTTATGTAAAAAATGTTGTTTTCAGATCCGGTTCGTTTTATTTTACGTTTCTTCTAACACTTCATCCGCCGATCTGTTCACTAATTTGTTGAAATATTTTTTGATCGCGTGTGCTGCTTTTACGTACATTTCAGGGTTGAAAAGCGTAGCATCGACCACGGCTTTGTAGGTAAGGAAAATCCCGATAGGCAACAATACCATGGAGCTGAGCCACATGCCCTGGTACGAACTCCAGATGCCTTCACGCGCCATTTTGTATCCCGTGTTGTCAATAATATAATAAATGATGAACATGACTACCGATATCACTACGGGCATTCCCAGCCCCCCTTTGCGGATGATCGAGCCCAGCGGCGCCCCAATGAAAAAGAAAATGAGGCAGGCGAACGAAAGGGTAAACTTGCGGTTCCATTCAATTTCGTGTCGTCGCAGATAAATGGTTGGGTCTTCAAGCATTACTTTGTTGAATCCAATTTGGTCTTTCATCCGTTGTGCCGACTGCATGGCCATTTCACTTGCCCGGATCATCTCGGCGTGTTTCAGCGAGAGGAATAACGAGTCGGCATTGTAGCGGTTTTTTTTATCTTTCACCACAGCCAGTTTTTTCCCCGGCTGGCGGTCGCGTCCAAAGTAACTGGTGCGGATGAGCTCCTTCGATTGTTCATTGCCTTTAGTGGTAACAATTTTCGAAACCGAGTCGATGGAGTGGGAGAGTTGTACAATATTTTTGCTGAGGTGTTGGTCTTTCAGTATGCTGTCGTTCAGACGGTTGAAGTCCGAATTAAAATCAAGCAATACCTCTTTCAGCGCGAAGGTTTCGCGGCGGTAAGGTACGCTTGACGATGATGAACTGATCCGTTGCTTCCGGAGGTTTTCAAAACTTTCGCCGTTGTAAAGCGCCAGCATCACGTATTTTTTGTCTTTGGTAAAGCTCAGTCGTCCGGAGTCGGCAACGGTAACCTGAGCATTATCGAACCCCGAAGAAAAGTCGTATATCATCAGGTTTTTCAGCAACCCTTCCTTTTTTTCTCTTACATAAATATTTACACCGTTGATGCCGTTGTAAAATTCACCTTGGGGGATGTCCAGCTCGGGCGATTTTATTTTCAGCGAGAGGATAAGTGTATAAAGTTTTGTTTGCGAATAGGGCAAGACGTTGTTCGAAAAGAAGAAAGCGCCCACGCAAAGCAGCGAAATGAAAATGATGAGCGGGCGGATGATGCGGAAAAGCGAAATTCCGGCCGCTTTCATGGCCGTGAGTTCAAAAGTTTCGCCCAGGTTCCCGAAAGCCATGAGCGAAGCCAGCAAAATGGCAAGTGGCAGAGCCATCGGTACTAAAGTAAGTATAGCGTAAAGAAAAAATTCGCTGAGAACCGATATGCTGATCCCTTTTCCAATAAGTTCGGTAAAGTGCTTCCATAAAAACTGCATCAACAGGATGAAGATACAAATCAGAAAGGTCATTACAAACAGCAGGAGAAACCGTTTAAGAATATATATATCGATTTTTTTTATCAGAGTCATGCTTTGCCTACTTTCTTTTCAATTTTTTTTGAACCACAAAATTACTTCAAAAAGTTCGAATTCCCATCACTGTCGATGTGAATATAATTAAAAATCAATGTTCAGCCGTTGGAGCCGGATCAAGCACCCAGTATGGTTCAAAATAAAAACCGCATAAGGCCAAATCAAGCCTGTGCGGTTTTAATAAATTTAAAAAAATCGGTCAAAGTAATATATAAAAGGTAATGAAAATAAGGTTCTTACGAATTTTATCAAATAATTACATACCAGTTTTACGTCTTAATTTATCTACCTGCTGACTCCAGAGTAGTTTCAAGTCGTCCATTTCACTGCTTTCAGCAAAATCGGTTACTAAAAGTGCCAGATCGCCTCCCGTAAGTTCGGGATAAACGATTCTCAACTCGAAAAAATGTTCTGTGTCTTCATCTTCTTTCCACCGGAAGCGTATGTGCGACAGGGGTTTAATACACAGCAAAACTGCCGTTTGATCGTGTATGTCCCAAGTGAATGTGTATTCTTCGTCGTGTACCCTTACATGATCGGCAAACCATTCGGCCAGCCCGAGCGGAGTACTGATGGAATTCCACAATATACCTGCCGACGTGGTGCGCAGCGGGTATTCAATACTTAACTGAGTTTTTCCCATAAATGCCACTCCTATGTTTATTTCGGCCACATCATTTCCGGGCTAACGCATAACCCCGCGATTGGCTGCAACATTTGATTACATTGTAAAACGTTTAGATATCAAATAGTTAAAGTTGCTGGTTTTACCATTTTCTTAAAATAGCTTTTTTAAATGTTTCGCAATGTAAACATTTTTAGTGGGAAAAACTATTTAAAAATGCAAAAAAATGTTGATATGTTGTGAAATTAGTAAATCAGCCTTGTTTTATCAAAACACAAAGGGAGCATTTCTTTTACATTTTTGAGCAGATATGTTTTTTCGGTACCATAAAGCAAAACGGTAATGTCTTTTTCAAATCGGTTTTCAGTTTCGAGCAGTACTTGCCGGCACGAACCGCAAGGGGTTATCGGGTCAGAGAGAAATTCACCGTTGGTAAAAGCCGCTATGGCTAATGTTTTAACCGGCACATCGGGATACTGGGCGTTGGCGTAGAACATGGCTACCCGTTCGGCGCACAAGCCCGATGGATAGGCCGAGTTTTCCTGATTGTTCCCGCCGACGATCACTCCGTTATCAAGCTCAACTGCCGCCCCGACCCGAAAGCCCGAATAGGGAACGTAAGCGTTTGTTACCTGTTGTTTGGCTTTTTCGATTAAACTGCGGTATTCCTCCTTCAGCTCATCGAAAGTATAAATATGCACGGTCGTTTCTATTTTTTTTACTTGCATAATTCTATTTTGTGATTTTATTTCGGTTTTTGTTTTTAAGAATCAAACTGTTTTTGTTGTTTCCGGTAATACAAAGTTAATTAATTTTTCGCTGGTTTTCATCCTTTTGGGGATAATAACGGGCTGGGAGAAACCTTCGGTTCCATTTCCCAACCCGTGATAAGTTGTTGATGATAGTTGCTCGTTTCAGGCATGTTTCCATCTATCGAGCCGTTTCAGGCCGCGTGTAAAAAGCCAGGCGATAAAACGTGAATGCCCGCTTTCAACCATTTTTTGTTTGCAATGTTCCTGAAAATCTTTGAGTTCACCCTGATACGTGAATTCGCCTTTCTGGTAACAATAACTGCAAAACTTCGTGTTTTTTGAACCGTCGGCATTGGAGCCACCTCCGTTCGGGTCTTTGCTCAGAGGTATTCCGCAGCTCTGGCACATTTCGTTCGATTTCATGTCGGATTGTTATTTTAGTTATAAGAGTTATTCCCATTTTGCTTCGTGGGCCAATCGTTCGCCATCCGCCGAGGAGTACTCTTCGAGCGAGTTTTCTTTCGATTGAATGACGATATAAATGAGAGGTTCGTCGGATGTATTGGAGATGGTCCTGATGCCTTCGGGCGAAATCCTGACTACACTTCCTTCGCTCACCTGAAAGCAACTGTCGTCCACCTGGTACACGCCGGTGCCTTTCACGAAAATGTAAGTCTCTTCATTTTTCCGGTGGCGATGAAAGTAATTCAGGTTGGTATGGGGAGGAAGCATCTGGAATGAAATTTCGGTGCCGGTGGCGCCGGTAGCTTCTTTCAGGAACACTTTTCCTTCAATTTCCTTTTTATTTACGGGATGGACAAACGAATATTCCATTAATTCATCCAATCGTCCAATGCTCACGGCTGTGTAGTGGTTGCCGGAAGAGGTTTTCTCGATGGTTTTCATACAGAAATAGTTGATTTTGAAATGTCGTATAACTTACCCTATTTTAAATGATATGACTTGGATAGCAGTCCCGATGATTATCGGGAAGCTGTTTTTTTAGTGAACTTTTGTGTTTGCGTATATTTTCATGTTTATCAGTAAATTAATATAAAATGTTTTTAATTTTTCAATCGGGTCATTATTTTTCAATATACTTTTCGTTTAGTTGTTTCACTCGAATTGTTTGTTGCAATTCAGCACCACCCCATTCTACAAGTGTAAATCCTTTTCTTAAAATTGTTTTTATTTTTTGAGGTTCAATTTCAATTGGTTCATTAATTCCTTTAAACTCCATGAAAACTCTGATTATAGTTTGAGGTTTGGGATGTACAATATTTTTTGATATTTCGTCATAATTTTCTCCAAATCTAAAATAAATAAAGTTCCATTCGTTTTGCATTAGGTAAGGAGTCCAAAAAACAATAAATTCGTTGTACTCATAAGGTGTTAACCCAAATTCAGGTAATATTTTTTGTAAAAATTCAACAACTTTGTCTTTATGCACAATAAATCCATCTTCATAAATTGTCTGCGCGTTTGTCTGTTTTTTTTCTCCTTCCCAAAACAAATACGAATATTCTCTTCCATCTTTTTTGTTTCGTAAAAGTCCATTTGGCATGGCTGTTACATTCCAGCCATTTTCATATTCGGGATATGTAAAAAATAACTTTCCTTTGTAATCTATTTTGACGGAAATTTCGGTTTCAGCTGTTGGATACAAATAAATAACAGGTCTTTTAACCAGAATGATGTCGTTGTCAAGCGAATTTACATTTTCCTTTAAAAAAACATTTATTGTGTCCCTGTTTCCAACCCTTATTTTTTGAGTCGTATAACCAATATAGCTATAGTTTATTACAGAATTAGTATCCGGAACAATTATTTTGTAAAGCCCATTAATATCCGTTAATGAGTAAGATTCAGTTTTTTTCCCACTTTTCAATTCAACAGAAACTCCAACAAGAGGTTTTCTTTCGCAATCGCAAACTTTACCGGTTATTTCAATTTGAGCAGCTAAAAAGGGCATATTTAAAAGCAAGAGGATCAAATAAATGGATTTCAGATTTATATAAGAGTTATTCATAACTTAGTTGTTTTTTTAATAATTGCCGTGTTACCATACTCCAACTTCATCTAAAAACAATTGGCTGAACCCGCTTTCGTTGTCATCTTCCCTGTTATCGCAGGTACCGCAGTTTTGCAATAACAGTTTCACGTAGCGGGCCTGAGCCGGCGCAAACTTCATTTCAGGTCGGTAAATGATCCAACCGCCCGTTTTGCGGGGTTGCATTGCTGTTTCGGCAACTTTACTGAAGGTTGTGCCGTCGGTCGAAATCCACACACTTACCGCCGGGCTCATGTAGGCACACATGGCTGGAGCGCTCAGCATCCCTGCCGATACAAGGCTGATGGTTTGTGTTTGTTTCAGGTCGAAGATAAAAGTAGCATCCTGTGTCCGGCCAACGGCTATCCATTTGTCGTAAGAGTGCAGTCCGCCGGTTTTCCCATCGGTGAGGGCAAATGGGGTATCTCCCCTATACCATGTGTTTATTGGATCTTGCGTGTAAGGTAGCCCGGTAATTTTGCTTACAATTACGTCTTCGGAAATGCTTTTGCCCAACTGTTTTTTTCCCGAGAAAGCAGCTGCGTTGATCGTGGTAGAGCGATCGACAACGAGCGTGTCGGAATACAGCAGATTTGGTTTCGTACCTTTGCCCAACGAATAAAGAATCCGGGCTTTCGGGTCGTCGCAAGTAAGTTTAACCTTCAGTTTGTTGTCGGCCAAAGCTTTTACGCTGACCTGGACATCATAAAAACAACGGCTATAATTCAGGTGATTGGCTTCTAACCGTTTAAATTCGTCAGGAAGGGCAGAAGTGAAGCGGTTCCAGTTTTTTACATCTTTATTGCACCACAATACTTCCGAGAGGGCGGCCATTCGGGGCAAAACCATGTATTCCACTTTATCGGACGAACTTATGTATTCCGTCCAAACGTTTGCCTGCGAACCAAGTATGTATTTGGCTTGTTCGGGGGTAAGGGCATCGGGGACAGGTTCGTAATTATAAACCTGATCAATAGGCAGGTATCCACCTATGGCCAATGGCTCTGTCTCCGGATTTCCCTGGTAATGATCAAAATAACAATAAGCTCCGGGAGTCATGATCACATAATGGCCGGCTTTGGATGCTTCAATACCACCCTGAATGCCGCGCCACGACATTACCAGCGCGTTAGGGGCAAGTCCGCCTTCCAGAATCTCGTCCCAACCAATGATTTTACGTCCGTGGCCGTTCAGGAATTTTTCTATCCGGTGGATAAAATAGCTTTGAAGTTCCATCTCGTTTTTTAAACCGAGTTTTTTCATCAAACCCTGGCAGTCGGGACAGGTTTTCCATCGATCTTTCGGGCATTCGTCGCCGCCAATGTGTATGTATTCCGATGGGAAAATGTCCATGATTTCGGTAAGCACATCTTCCATAAATTTGAAAGTGCTGTCGCGGGTGCAGTAAACATCTTTGAAAACACCCCAGTCGGGCACTACTTTCACGGTGCTGTCGCGGCGGCACGAGAGGAAAGGATAAGCGGCAATGGCAGCTGACGAGTGGCCGGGCATTTCAATTTCGGGAATCACGTTGATAAAACGTTCTTTCGCGTATTTTACAATTTCACGTGCCTGATCCTGAGTGTAATATCCGCCGTAAGGTTTTTCATCGTATTTGTGCGGAAATTCGCTGTACATATTTTCTTTGACCGTTTTCTGGCGGATAGAGCCAACGGAAGTGAGCCGCGGGTATTTCTTTATTTCGATGCGCCATCCCTGGTCTTCGGTCAGGTGCCAGTGGAACGTGTTGAATTTATGGATAGCCATCGCATCAATATATTTTTTGATAAACTCGATGGGGAAAAAGTGGCGTCCTACATCGAGATGCATGCCGCGGTACGCGAAACGGGGAGCATCCGTTATGTTTACGCAGGCAACCGTCCATTTTTTTTCTCCGGTAAAGGTTTTTTTGTAAATGGCCGTGGGCAACATCTGATATAAGGTTTGAAGCGCGTAGAAACATCCGTTGGGAGCTCCGGCTTCAATAACAATGCTGTTGGATGTAACAGTGAGTTTATAGCCTTCTTTGTTGTCGGTTGGAGTGTTTTTGAAGACGATTTTCTTTTTGGCGTTTTGGTTTCCGTTCAGCGAAAGCTTCCATCCGGATACGGTATTGAAGTGGTCGGTAAATTGTTGAGCCAGTTTCAGAAATTCGGGCGACGATTTATCGCAAAATACGGCTGTGTTGTTGTCGAAAACAAAATTTCCGGAACCCGGCGTCAGTTGTTGCGGATAAGGAATAATGCCGAACTTGTTATTGCCGCGTGCCTGAAAGGATAGGGCGAAAATCATTAAAAAAGAGATGAGTAGGGTGCGTTGCATATTGTGGAATTTTTATACCTGCAAACATACATAAAAAAGATGGAAAAAAGAAGAGAGGAAAGTTGTTTTTAAAGGATGAATTCGAGGGACGTGATTTTTTTCAGCTTTTCTTCCAGAAAATGCGCCATCGATTTACTGACAGATACTTGCATGGAGCAGTTGCTGTCGAAATCTTGGCGGACGATGTTGGCGCCGGTTTCTTTGATCCAACGCATCACCTCGTTCATGTAAACGTATTCGAACCGGAATGTGAATTGAACCTCTACCGCGCGTTCCACTATTTCAGCGTTTTGGATGGCATCCGCGGCAGCTGCCTTGTAAGCGGTAATGAGTCCACCTGTTCCCAACAGGATGCCTCCGAAATAGCGTACTACCACAATCATCACATCGGTGATTTCGAAAGAGTTAATCTGCCCGAGGATAGGCCTTCCTGCCGTGCCCGAAGGTTCGCCATCATCGTTGCTGCGGAAGTTCTCACGGTCGGCTCCTAACGTGTAAGCGTAGCATACGTGCCGGGCATCGTAAAATTCCCTGCGAAATGCCGCTACCTGTTCCTTTACCTCTTCGGTAGTTTTTACCGGGATGGCAAAAGAGAGAAACTTACTTCCTTTTTCCTTGTAAATTCCTTCCGAACGTTGTGAAATGGTTTTGAATGAATCCGCCATGAATTGATGAACCTGAAAAACGGATGGTTTTCATTTGGATGAGTAAAAAAGAAAAACCGCATTGTTTTTATTTGAGAAAACTCCTATAAATAGGATTTGAGCTGTTTGTTTTCTTTGTAATCTGCCGTGTTCCGCAGAACAACCCGAAGGCGCAGCCCGCCATTAAAAACCAACTTTACTCGTTTAATTTTTTTGTGTTGAGTTTTCCAATCTCTAAACAATGCGGTCGTTTCTTTAACTGATACAAATGTAATATCTTTTCCTGGTTATTGTAATCGTTTCACTAAAAAAATATGTTAAAAATATCGGTTATTGCTGTTGATGATTGATTTTATGCATGTTATAATACGCGTTTACCTGTTAAATTTTTTATTTCATGAAACGAGCACGACAAAATAACTTTGACATTATTTATCCCGAATTCTATGGGAGTGCGAGTTCTCCCGTCAAGTCGGGACAAGCTATCTGACAACTAAAAACAATTATAAACAGATGAAAATAGTTGAAAAATATAAGGATCAAGAAAACAATCGTTGCTTGTTTTCGTTTTTAAAGTAAAAACATTCAACCGATTGCAAAATTTCTGTACCATCGTTAACTCGCTGGTTGGCTAAACGAGTTTCGTTTTTTTTATTAACTTTGCAAAACCGACATTTTCCGTGTACCATGATGAGTGTAAAAGAACAAATCGAAACGCTGCGCAGCGAACTGGAGCAACATAATTACAATTATTATGTGCTTTCGCAACCGTTGATCCCCGACAGGGAGTTCGATGCCAAAATGAAGCAACTACAGGAACTCGAGGAGGCTCATCCCGAATATTCCGACCCGGCATCACCTACACGCCGTGTAGGGAGCGACATTACCGATGGTTTCACGCAGGTAAAACATATTTATCCCATGCTTTCGCTGGCCAACACCTATTCGGAAGGTGAAGTGGCCGATTTCTACGAAAGGGCGCGGAAAGGGTTGAACGAACCGTTTGAGCTGGTGGCCGAACTGAAATACGATGGTACTTCCATCTCGCTGACCTACGAAAACGGGATCTTAGTGAAAGCGGTTACGCGTGGCGATGGCGAAAAGGGTGATGATGTAACGGCCAATGTAAAAACCATTAAAAGCATTCCGCTCCGCCTCAGGGGCAATTATCCTCCGGTATTCGAAATCCGGGGTGAAATATTGATGCCCTGGGCAGTTTTCGACGAACTGAACAAAGAACGTGAAATGCAGGAAGAGCCGCTGTTCGCCAATCCGCGTAACGCCGCTTCGGGTACGTTGAAACTTCAGAATCCGGCCACAGTGGCATCCCGTAAGTTGGATGCTTACCTTTATTATATGTTGGGCGAGGATTTGCCTTCCGATTTCCATTACGAGAATCTTCAGCTGGCCCGTTCGTGGGGTTTTAAGGTTTCGGATGCCATGCGCGTTTGCCGTTCGCTTGCCGATTTGTCCGACTTTATCAACTACTGGGACAAAGAGCGGAAAAACCTTCCTGTAGCCACCGATGGCATTGTTATAAAAGTCAATTCGTTGAGCCAGCAGCGGCAGTTGGGATTTACCGCCAAATCGCCCCGGTGGGCCATTGCTTATAAGTTTCAGGCCGAAAAAGCGCTGACACGCCTCAATTCGGTTTCGTACCAGGTGGGACGTACAGGCGCTGTAACTCCGGTAGCCAACCTCGATCCGGTGCAGCTTTCGGGAACGGTGGTGAAACGAGCTTCGTTGCACAATGCCGATATTATCCAATCGCTCGATTTGCATATAGGCGACATGGTGTACGTGGAAAAAGGGGGCGAAATTATACCGAAAATAACGGCGGTAGATTTGCCCTCGAGAATATTGGTGGGCGATAAGGTGGAATTTATAAAAAAATGCCCCGAATGTGGATCGTACCTGGTTCGCTATGAAGGGGAAGCAGCCCATTATTGTCCCAATCAGAACAGCTGCCCACCGCAGATCAAAGGAAAAATGGAACATTTTGTCAGCCGTAAAGCTATGAATATTGAAGGGCTTGGAAGTGAAACTATTGCTTTGCTTTTCGATAATGGAATGTTGAAAAATGTGGCCGACATATATGAGCTGAAAGTTCCGGAACTGGCCCGGCTTGAACGGCTTGGCTTAAAATCGGCTCAAAATATCAGGCAATCGTGCGAAAGCTCTAAAAATATACCTTTCGAAAGGGTCGTTTTTGCTTTGGGTATCCGTTTTGTAGGCGAAACAGTTGCTAAAAAATTGGCGTTCGCGTTTCAGAACATAGAGCGGCTCGAGCAGGCTACTTACGAAGAATTAGTTGCGGTGGGCGAAATCGGCGACAGGATCGCGCGTAGCGTAATTCAGTATTTTTCGGACGAGCGGAACATTGCTATTATGGCCCGTTTGAAATTGTCCGGGCTGAAAATGACCCTGTCCGATGACCAACTTCAGTCCGCTGGAGACACCTTGAAAGACCAGTCGATTGTGATCAGTGGAACGTTCAAATTCCATTCGCGCGACGAATATAAATCGCTTATCGAACGGCACGGTGGTAAAAATACGGGAAGTGTTTCGGCCAAAACGTCATTTATCCTGGCCGGAGAAAATATGGGTCCGGAAAAACTGAAAAAGGCCGAAAACCTTGGTGTAAAGCTGGTAACAGAGGATGAATTTCTCCGTATGATCGGCGAGCAAACCGAAGAACAATCGGGCGGAATGACCTTATTTTGAGAAATCTGTTTGAAGAAATGTATTTTTTATTCTGATGAAAGAGAAATGACATGTTAGAAGGATTGTTTCAATACCTGTTTCAGCGGCAGGCAAAAAAATTTATAAAAGAAAAAGAACGCTGGGCGCAATTTGTCAACTATCGCCAGGCCAAAAGTATCTTCATCCTTTTCGAAAGTGATAATCAGGAACGGAATACGTTTATCCATGAAACGATCGGTAAGATGAAAAACGATGGTAAAAAGGTATGCGCATGGGGTTACAGCCGCAAAAAGGAAGTTTCTGCTGCCGTGTTGCCACAGTTCCGTATTTTGTGTAAAAAAGATGTCGATTTTTATGGCAAACCGGCTGCTTCTCATCTCCGTGAATTGGAAGATATGGAATTCGATTTGTTGATCGATCTCAGTTGGCACACTGTTATTCCGTTGGAATATATAGTATTGCATGCTAATGCCCGGTACAAATGTGGTAGCCTGAACACCGGTATGAATGTTTACGATTTTATATTGGATTTGGAAAAGATAAAATTATCGGTGGATGAAGATAAACCGGTGATAGACGAGAAGTATCTGTATGACCAGATAATTTTTTACCTGAAAAGCATACAAACTACCGATTAAATTCCTATTTTTGCAAGCGAATTGAATTTTTCGACTCACACATGATTACAAATAAGCTGACCGGAATGGGCGTTGCCCTGATTACACCCTTTAAGGATGATGAATCCGTTGATTTTGAAGCGCTGGCTCGTCTGGTAGAACATTTGATTAAAAACAATACCGATTATCTGGTTGTGCTCGGTACTACTGCCGAAACTCCTACGCTTACCGAAGAGGAAAAAGAGGAGGTAACTCGTTTTGTGGTTCAATGTGTGGGAGGCAGGCTGCCCATTGTGTTGGGTATTGGCGGCAACAATACCAAGTTGGTAATAGAAAAAATACGTACCACCGATTTGTCGGGTATTGATGCCATATTGTCGGTAACTCCGTATTACAACAAACCATCGCAGGAAGGTCTTTACCAGCATTTTGCCGCCATAGCCAAAGCGTCGCCACTTCCGGTGGTGCTCTACAATGTGCCGGGGCGTACAGGTGTGAACATGACCGCCGACACTACTATACGCCTGGCTAAGGAGTTTTCCAATATCTGCGCTATCAAGGAGGCTTCGGGCAATTTTACACAGATTGACGACATCATTAAAAATAAACCTGCCGATTTCATGGTGATCTCCGGCGACGATGGCATTACTTTCCCGTTGATTACGCTTGGCGCTGTAGGGGTTATCTCTGTCATCGGAAACGCTTTCCCGCGCGAATTCAGCAAAATGGTGCGGTTGGCTTTGCAGGGCGATTATGACCGGGCACGGAACATCCATTATCATTTTACCGAACTGATTCAGTTGTTGTTTGTCGAAGGAAATCCGGCCGGAGTAAAAAGTATGCTCGCGCTGATGGGCTTTATCGAAAACAAGCTTCGCCTGCCGCTGGTGCCTAATACGATAAATACCTACGAAAAGATCAGGCAGGTGCTCAACCAGTTGAATTAAAGATATTTCGGCTATAATATTATAATGAAAGGACGTTACCCGGGCAGTAATTGTCCTTTTTTTTATTTATCGAATCTTAAACTTTATTTCGGTGTAAATGGTTGTACCGAAAAGAAATACATTATTTTTGTAACATTGTTTCGTTTAAAATATTATTGAATGGCTATAATGCGATTGTTTATTTATCAATACAATAACTCTTTTTAAAATACAAATGGATCAGATAGTTCGGGCTCAGCGCGATTTTTTCAATACCAACGCCACTAAAGAGACTTCGTTCCGGATAGCGCGTTTGAAAGAATTGAAGAAATTATTGAAGGACAATGAAGAAAAGTTGAACGAGGCTATTTACAATGATTTCGGCAAATCGGCTTTCGACACTTATTCCAGTGAGTTGGCTCTTTTGTATATCGAGATTGACGAAGCCATCAGGAAAATCAGGAAATGGTCGGCGCGCAGGAAAGTGCGAACTAACCTGGTGAATTTTCCCGCTAAAAGTTACATTATTCCTGAACCGCTGGGCGTAGCGCTTGTTATCGGGGCGTGGAATTACCCGTATCAATTGTCGCTTGCTCCGGTGATTGCGGCCATTGCCGCGGGAAACACAGTGGTTTTGAAACCCAGCGAATTGCCTTCCAGTACCAGCCGTGTCATGGCCGAAATGATCCATCAATGTTTCGATCCCCGGTTTTTTGCAGTGGTGGGAGGTGGTGTCGGCGAAACTCAGGCTTTGCTTCAGTTGCGTTTCGACAAAATATTCTTTACCGGAAGTGTTTCGGTGGCGCGGATCGTTTACCAGGCGGCGGCACGTCATCTCACTCCGGTTACCCTTGAACTGGGTGGTAAAAGCCCGGTCTTTATACTGGACGATAAGCATTTGGCCATGTATGTGAAGCGGCTGGTGTGGGCAAAGTTCCTCAATGCCGGCCAAACCTGTATTGCTCCCGATTATATCCTGGTGCACCGTTCGTTGAAGGATAAGCTGATTCACCAGGTGGTAGAGGAAATTAAAAAGGAGCATTTCTCTATCGAAAACCAAAACTATGTGCAGATAATCAACGAACGGAATGTGCAGAGACTAAGCCGGTTGCTTGAAAAAGACAAAATCGTGTTTGGAGGAGGGTTCGATACGGAAACCCGCGTTTTTGAGCCTACGGTCATGGACAACGTTACGTTCGATGATGCGGTAATGCGGGAGGAGATTTTCGGCCCAGTACTTCCGGTACTTGCTTTTGACTCGCTTGACGATGCTATCCACGAGGTGAAGCAGAGGGAAAAACCGCTTTCATGTTATGTTTTTACGGTTGACAAGAAGTTGCGGGATAAGATACTGAGCGAACTGTCTTTTGGTGGTGGCGCTGTAAACGATGCCGTTATGCACATTGCCAATAACCGCCTCCCCTTTGGTGGAGTTGGCGAGAGCGGTATCGGGTCGTATCATGGCGAATATGGTTTCAGCGCTTTCTCCCATTACAAAAGCATTCTGGAAAAGCCTGTCTGGATGGAAACGGGGTTAAAGTATTTTCCACATTCAGCCGCGAAACTGAAATGGATGAAACGCATGTTCAGGTAAGTTGATGCTTTGAATAAACAAATGATACCTTGATTTCATACAAAGTTCGGCGAACAGTTATCATTTTGCCATCCTATCGTGCGCATCTGAAACCATTGAGTTGGCTGTTAATTCTTACTTTTGATGGAAAAAACACGTACAATGACAGAATCACCAACAACCCGCCTTCATGTAGTGGATGCGCTGCGAGGCTTTGCTATTGTTTCCATTTTGCTGTTACACAATTTGGAACACTTCGATTATTACTATTTTCCACCCAACTTGCCCGAATGGATAAAGTCGCTCGACAAAATTATCTGGGATTCGCTGTTTTTTCTTTTCAGCGGTAAATCGTATGCTATTTTCGCGTTATTGTTTGGCCTGACTTTTTTTATCCAGAGCGATCATCAGGCTAAGAAAGGAAAGGATTTCAGGGGACGTTTTGCATGGCGGCTTTTGCTGCTGTTGTGTTTCGGGTTGGTCAATTCGGCTTTCTACGAAGGGGATATCCTCACTTTTTACGCGTTGATAGGCTTCACGCTGATTCCGGTGGCAAAATTGAGCAATAGAACGGTTTTTTGGATAGCAGTTTTATTGATACTTCAGCCATACGAATGGTTTTGCCTGTTTCGGGGGCTGCAACATCCTGATGTGAAATTAGCCGATCCGCTTTCGTGGGGCTATTTCGGACGTTCGGGTTCGTACATCGAAAGCCATTCATTGTTGAAAACACTTTATGGAAATTTTACCAATGGAAAAACGGCAGTATTCCTCTGGAACTGGGAAGAAGGGCGTGTTTTCCAGACTGCCGGATTGTTTATGCTGGGCATGATTGCCGGACGAAAAGGAATTTTCAAAGCTACCGTTGAAAATAAAAAGTTTTGGATGAAAACGCTGGTTGTTTCGTCCATTTGTGCCATTCCGCTTTTTATTTTTAAGTCGGGAATAAGTTCATGGATAACGGCAGTCCCTGTCAGTCGTCCGCTTGGCCGTATGGTGGCATCGTGGTACAACATTGCTTTTACGTTCGTGCTTGTCGCAGGTTTCGTGTTGCTTTACCGGAACCGGGCTTCGGAAAAGGTGCTGAGTATATTCAGCCCGATCGGGAAAATGAGCATGTCGAGCTATATGATGCAGTCGGTAGTGGGTGCGGTGATTTACTGTGGTTTCGGTTTCGGGCTTTACCGTTATACCGGAGCTACTTATTGTCTCCTCATCGGGTTGGCGCTGGCAGTGGCGCAATGGGCTTTCTGTTCGTGGTGGATGAATCATCACCGCTATGGGCCAATGGAATATATCTGGCACCGCCTTACCTGGATAGGGTCGAAGTAAATCCGCTAAAAAACCAAAAAGGGCATCCGGCGTTTTGTCGGCTGCCCTTTCTCTTTTTTTTTTAAAAAACGTATTTTGAAAAATGCAAAACTATAATTTTTAAACAATTCCTTGTGCCAGCATGGCTTTTGCTACTTTCAGGAATCCGGCCACGTTGGCACCTTTCATGTAGTTGATATAGCCGTCGGCTTCGCGGCCATAGCGTACACATTGTTCGTGTATGGCGCTCATGATCTGGTGAAGTTTTGCATCCACCTCTTCCGATGTCCAGGCTATGTGCATGGCGTTTTGGGTCATTTCGAGCCCTGAAGTGGCAACACCTCCCGCGTTCACAGCTTTACCCGGACCGTACATGATTTTGTGGTGAATGAAAAGATCAATAGCTTCGGGGGTACAACCCATGTTCGAAATTTCACCTACACAGGTAACTCCATTGGCAATCAGGGTGCGGGCATCGTCTTCATTGAGTTCGTTTTGTGTGGCGCAGGGCAAAGCTATGTCCACCTTCAGTTCCCATGGCCGGCGATCGGGAACAAACTTGGCTCCGAATTTTTCGGCATAAGGCGATACAATATCGTTGCAGGTAGCCCTCAGTTCGAGCATATAATCTATTTTTTCTCCCGAAATTCCATTTTCATCGTAAATGTAACCATCAGGCCCTGATATAGAAACTACTTTTCCTCCAAGTTCAGTGGCTTTCAGGGCAGCTCCCCATGCCACATTGCCGAATCCCGAGATGGCAATGGTTTTGCCTTTGATGCTTGTCCCGGCTGTTTCGAGCATTTGTTTTACAAAATATAATCCACCGAAACCGGTCGCTTCCGGACGGATAAGCGAACCTCCGAATTCGAGGTTTTTCCCGGTGAGGACACCGGTGTTTTCGCGGGCAAGTTTACGGTACATCCCGTAAAGGTATCCTATTTCGCGGGCACCTACCCCTATGTCGCCGGCCGGCACGTCGGTGTCGGCACCGATGTGCCGCCAGAGTTCTATCATAAAAGCCTGGCAGAAACGCATCACTTCAGCATCCGATTTTCCTTTCGGGTTAAAATCCGATCCCCCTTTGGCGCCCCCCATTGGAAGCGTTGTCAGCGCGTTTTTGAATATCTGTTCGAATCCGAGGAACTTGAGGATGGAAAGGTTGACCGAGGGGTGGAACCTTAAGCCGCCTTTGTAAGGGCCTATGGCGTTGTTGAACTGGATGCGGTAGCCAATGTTTACCTGAACATCGCCGCGGTCGTCCACCCAGGGCACTTTGAAGGTGAAAATCCGGTCGGGTTCTACCAAACGCTCGGCGATTTTTGCTTTTTCAAACTCAGGATGTTGATTGTAAACATCTTCAATGGTCATCAGCACTTCACGCACAGCTTGCAGATATTCGTATTCGCCGGGGTGCTTTGCTTCGAGCGAATGCATCAATAATTCGATATTCATAAATAAATTATTTTTTTAAACTCCGGATGTGTCGTAAAACAACCGGCTGTTGTCTTTTTGATAGTTTATATGCTTTTGAATTCAGAAATAACTGCTTGGAAATATCATTATGATATTTATATGTATGCTTTTAACTAAAAATAAAAGATTACGAGTTTGATTTTATGTTAATTACAGTATTTTTGCTGTCATTCCGTTTTCGATACAATTTTAATGCTTTTATTTGTGATAATCAAATTTTTTACCTTATTTTTGAAAAAAAAATTCATAATACATCATTTTTGAACCGAATCGGGGTATGAACTCAATCAACATAAAGAAACTTTACTTTAAAGATACATCATTTGCCAACCTGATGCGCCACCGGATTTACAATGTTTTATTGTACGCCAGTAAATACGATGCTTTTGTGTTGGAGGAAGATGGCCGTATTGATGAGCAGATTTTCAACGAATACACTTCGCTCAATCTCCGTTATCCGCCGAGGTTTACCTTGGTTTCATCGGAAGAGGAAGCGATAGCCCAACTGAACGAACGCCCTTATGAACTGATTATTTCGATGCCGAGTGGCGACAGCATCAATCCTTTCGAGTGGGCTAAAAAAGTAAAGGTGCAGTTTCCCGATATTCCGATTGTGGTACTGACTCCGTTCTCCATTTCGGTTTCGCGACGCATTGCCAACGAGGATTTGAGCGCCATCGACTACGTGTTCAGCTGGCTGGGAAATTCCGATTTGTTGCTGGCCATTATCAAACTGATTGAGGACCGGATGAACGCCGAACCCGATATCGAATCGGTTGGCGTACAGGTAATCTTGCTGGTGGAAGATTCCATCCGTTTCTATTCGTCCATTGTGCCCCATTTGTATAAATTTGTGTTCAAGCAGTCGCGTTCGTTTATGACCGAAGCGCTTAACGAGCATGAGCAAATGCTGCGTATGAGGGGGCGCCCGAAAATTTTGCTGGCCCGCAATTACGAGGAAGCCATAGAGATTTACCAAAAATACAAGGACAACATGCTTGGTGTCATCACCGACGTGAGCTACATGAAAAATGGCCGCAAAGTAAAAACAGCAGGTATCGAACTTTGCCGTGAAATCAGGAAATACGACCGTTATATCCCGCTGATTGTGGAATCGACGGAAGAAAGCAACCGTGAGCCGGCCGAAAAGCTGAATGCTGTTTTCCTGACGAAAATGTCAAAGACCCTGTTGCTCGAAATGAGGGAAACCATTACCGAGACATTCGGATTTGGCGATCTGGTGTTTTCTAACCCCGCGACGGGGGTGGAAGAGGCACGTGTTACGAACCTGAAAGGGTTACAGGAATCAATCTTTACGGTTAGCGATGCATCATTGTATTCCCATATTTCGAAAAATAATATTTCGAGGTGGCTTTATTCGAGGGCTATGTTCCCGCTGGCCGAGTTTCTTAAAGACATCAAGTACGAGAAGAGTTACGCGGTGGATATTTCCAAAGTCAGGGAGGTGATTTTCGCGGCGATAGTCAACTACCGGAAAGTGAAAAACCGAGGTGTGGTGGCTGTTTTTCACCGCGATCGTTTTGACCAGTATTCCAATTTCGCTCGCATCGGCGATGGATCGCTCGGTGGTAAGGGGCGGGGGCTCGCCTTTATCGACGCGATGATCAAGCGGAACGAGAGTTTGGTAAGTTTCGGCAATGCGCAGATCACCATTCCTAAAACGGTGGTAATATGTACCGATATTTTCTCCGAATTTATGGAAATGAATAAGCTTTATCCCAAAGCTCTTTCCGAAATGTCGGATGACGAGATGCTGCGGTGTTTTCTGAAAGCCGAACTACCCAAAAACCTGATTGCCGATTTGTACGCTTTTCTGGGGGTCATAGCTTCGCCCATTGCCGTACGTTCGTCCAGTTTGCTCGAAGATTCACATTATCAGCCGTTTGCCGGGATTTATTCCACCTATATGGTGCCGTACAATCCAACAAGCCGTACCCACATGCTGCACATGATTGCCGAAGCCATCAAGGCGGTATATGCATCGGTCTTTTACCGTGATAGCAAGGCTTACATGACGGCCACCAAGAATGTGATTGATGAAGAAAAGATGGCCATTGTATTGCAGGAAATATGCGGAACTGCTTACGATACCCGTTTTTACCCGTCGTTTTCGGGGGTAGCGCGGTCGTTGAACTTTTATCCCATTGGAGCCGAAAAGCCGGAAGATGGCATAGCCAACATTGCTATGGGACTTGGAAAATACATTGTCAACGGGGGTGTGTCGCTCCGTTTTTCGCCTGCCTATCCGGCCAACGTGCTCCAGACCAGCACGCTCGAATACGCGCTGCGCGAAACACAAACCTATTTTAATGCCCTCGACCTGACCCAAACCGATTTTATCCCGCAGGTGGACGATGGGTTTAACCTGCTGAAAATAAACGTTCAGGATGCGGAAAAGGATGGCACTTTGCGTTTTATCGCTTCTACTTATAATATGGACGACAACGCGCTGGTGGATGGATTGTACGACAGGGGAAGGAAAGTGATTACTTTTGCCAATGTGCTGAAGCACGATACTTTCCCTTTGGCGGAAATATTGAAAGAAGTGCTGAAAATAGCCCAGGACGAAATGGGACGATCCATTGAGATTGAGTTTGCCGTGAATCTGGATTATAGCGACAGTCGCCAGCATACGTTCTATTTGCTTCAGATCCGCCCTATTGCCGATACCAAAGAACTGATTCACGAGAATATAGGTGAAATACCGCAGGAAAACACGATCATTTCCAGTGTCAACGCGCTGGGACACGGTGTAAACAAAGACCTTTACGACCTCATTTACGTGAAACCGGAATCGTTCCGTGCGGCCAACAGCATCCGCATCGCCTCCGAAATTGAAAAAATGAACATCAAACTGACGAAGGAAAACCGCAATTACGTGCTGGTGGGGCCGGGGCGTTGGGGTTCGTCCGACCCATGGCTGGGCATACCGGTGAAATGGTCGCAGATCAGCCAGGCGCGGGTCATTGTCGAGTCGGGCTTATCGGGCTACCGTGTTGACCCGAGTCAGGGTACCCATTTTTTCCAGAACCTCACATCGTTCGGCGTGTCGTATTTTACCATAAATCCATATATCAACGATGGCAGTTACGATACCGCTTTTCTGGATGCATTGCCAGCCGTGAGCGAAACTGATTTTATCCGTCATGTCCGTTTCGAGCGCCCCATTGTAGTGAAAGTGGATGGACGTAAAAACAAAGGTGTAGTTATGAAACCATGATTAGTATCGTTTTGAACTATTTGATGGTTTATTGGCCGGTTGCAGGAATCCTGACGGTTTTCACCACCGGTTCGGAAAAGGTCTTGTTTTCGTAACGGGGGGTAAGTACTGGCTCGCGGGTAGGGCGCGTTTCGTAAAATTTGGTTTCGCGTATTACCGATATTTTCACATCCACGTCGATGCCCTGCACATAGTTATCATTGAGCAATGCCACATAAAACGTCCCTTGCAGGCGGTCGGTATTTTTGCCGTAGGCGGCAATGCCTTTCCCCTGGTCGAACTGGTGAAATGTTTTGCCCGACTGAAACAGTTGCGCGTTGCTATCGTCGGGTAGGAGCCAATAGGAGACGTCGTCGCCCATCGAAGGGAGCGCAAGCGATGATACCGCGCCGATAGCCATGCTTGCCAATGGGCTGGCGCCCAGCAATGTGGCTGCGCCCGAAGCAATGTTTTTTATCAGGCTTATGTTTTTTGTCCAGGCTTCGGAAGCCTCTTTGCCCACGCCTATCCAGTAGGCCCAGGCAATGGTGTGGGTTTCGGAGCCGGGCTCGGTTTCGTTTTTGGGCAAAGTTACCCTGATCAACGAAAAGTTTTTGTTGCCTACGCTGCTTTTGGAATGTACCCTTTCGGTTTTGTCCATCATCATGTCTTCGGATAAAACGGTTTTCGTTACCTCTCTTCGGGTTTTCACCACGTAGGTGGTGTCGAATCCGGTTTGCACCTGTTTGGTGTAGGTATTGCTATCGGTAATTTGTTTGTCCACCCAAGCTACCGATGTGTTGAAGTTTACGGTTTGCGCTGAAGCGGGCGTTCGCCGGATATTGATGGAACATACCCGCGGAAAAATAGAATTGTTGGCTAACCGGAACATGTAAACACCCTGTTTGCTTACGTTGAAGGTTTTATCGTCCACCGTGCGTACTTTGTATGCCGAAAACACGGGGTTATCGGGATACTCGGTTACCGAAAATTCGTTGAGTTCCCTGTGGTTGTTTTCGCTGAAGTTCAGGGTTACTTTATCGCCGGCGGCAAAACCGAAATAGAAAACTTTCTCGCTGCGCGCTTCTACGCGGATGGTTTGGTCGGTTACTTCCACCGCTTCCTGAGCTGATAGCCCCGGAACGAATAAAAGTATAGCCAAAATTATTTTTACAGATTTTGTCATCATGTGTTTCTAATCATTTATCCGGCAAAATTATTGAAAATAGCCCGAATATGTTCATCTTGTGGCGAAAAAGTTGAATATTGAAAACGATCGGGATTTTTCAAATCAAATAGTAACCGCGAGTGGTTGTTTTTTTGCCGGATCGAAGGGATGTTTTTTTTAAAAACCGGGGTACGTTAGGTTGCTGAAAATCATGAAAGGTGTGCGAAACGTTACGTTTCGCACACCTTCCCGGTTATTTTAAAAAGAAATTTTGTATCACCAGATAGTGAAAAAGCAAGAATCGTCTATCACGATTTTGGGATGCTGCTTGTCAACAGTAACTGGTCATCAGAAGTGTTTAGCCCAATCATCGAAAGCCTGCAGGAAAGATGAGATATAAGGTTCAGAGCTTTTTACAAGTTGTCCGTCATCGCCAAATAAAGTGTCAATTTTGCTAATGTACATTTCGGGCTGCTGCATCATGGCCACATTGAGGAATACCATGGACTGCCGCAGTATGTGGTTGGCTCCATAAGCTCCGAGTCCGCCCGGCGTGGTGCTTATGACCGCTCCCGGCTTTTTATCCCAAATACTTTGTCCGTAAGGGCGTGAACCTACGTCAATCGCATTTTTCAGAACAGCCGGAACACCCCGGTTGTATTCAGGAGTAAGGAAGATAACGGCGTCCTTTTGTTTCATCGCAGAGCGGAAAGTCGCCCAGCTTTCGGGAACAATTGCGGGTTCATCCAAATCGCTGTTGTAAAGAGGCATGTCCCCGATTTCAACTATCTCCATCCGGAGCGTATCAGGTGCAAGGCGCTTCAGTTCGAGCGCCAGTTTCCGGTTCCAAGAGTCTTTTCTCAACGAACCGACAATGAGTGCTACGTTTTTTGTGATCATTGTATATATTTTTTGCGGGTTAAATTTCTCGTTTTTAGTTGATAAACATAGGTGCTTAATGACTATCTAAACTCTGTAAACAACATGGTTCATGAAAAAATCGCATCGTTTTTAAGCAATGCAATGGCTTATTCTTTCACCTTTCTTTCGATTTTCAAATCGGGAATGACCCAAATCAGGGCTATAAAAAGATACAAAAAGCCTGAAATTCATGGGCTAACCCATGTGAAAGCAATACCCGGCGTGCAGAGTACCGGTGATGCTTTCCCTTTAAAATCCCTGCCTATGGTTTTAGCTAAAACGGATTCAGAGCCATTCGACCATATGATCTGACTTTGTAGAACGAAATAAGCAATGGACGACATCAGCAAAATGAAACCGTAAAGAGCCAAGAGCGTTTTGGCAAAATGATGTTCACCCATCCCGCCGGTAACTTCAGTTCGAGCACCACTATGGTGATGATAATATCACTCCATCGCTAAACGCTTCAATCCGGGTTTTGTTCATCTTTGTTCATCTTTTTATAGGGTTATGGGCAATGCATGTCAACAATTTCGTTTGGTTAGTTTTATAATTTTAATCTGATGGTTGTTGTTGCTTTCGGTAAGCGCCGGGGCTTAATCCTTTGAACCTTTTAAAAGTACGGTTGTAATAGGGTATGTCGTCAAAAAAACCACAGCAAAGCAAACATCCAATACTGGCATATATCTTTGATCATCAGACATAAGCAGTTGATCCGGATGTTTCTGATTATTGAACAGACCCATCAGTATTCAACAACAGGGCTTCTGTTGGTTATCGCGGAGCTTCTGTTGGTTACCCCGGAGCTTCCGTTTGTTATCGCAGGGCTTCTGTTGGTTATCGCAGAACTTCTGTTTGTTATCACGGAACTTCTGTTTGTTATCGCGGAGCTTCCGTTATACTTTACGCACTGTTCATTTTAGTTAGAGATAAGAAAGTGGCTGCGGGTGCTATCGACACATATCTATCAATTATCCCGGAGGTAAAAAGCAAATCGGGATCTAAGGAATGGAAATCCCTTAAAATCATTTAATTATCTCATATTTGCTGAAACAATCAATTTTTTGTCATGTACTAATGCAAAAATTATAAAAATATTTTACACTTGTTACTTATAGTCTTTGATTTATAGTCTACAAAATTGCAATTTTGCAAAATGGAAATTAAAGAAAAAATAGGGAAAAGAATTAAGGAGTTGCGAGAGCATGCATCGATGTCTCAAAAGGATTTATCATTCTCTTCTGATTTAGATAGAAGTTATATTGCTTCAGTTGAAAATGGTAGCCGAAACATTTCCATTGTCAATATAGAAAAAATAGCAACAGCACTTAATGTGAATTTAAAAGTATTTTTTAATGATGAGAAATTTGATGACAATTCAACAAGCAGTAGATAATTTCAAGGAGCTAATTGAAAGCTCAGTTTATGAAGGCGGGAACAAATCTAAAACTGCGATGATAAGATCATCAAGGCCTATTCTGAATATCCATGAAGCGGTTAAAAGTCAATTGATTTTAGCCGGAGTTAATCCAAAACTGATATTTCCTCCATTAACTGATAGAAAACCAGAGTTAAAGTTGGCTGGGGGATTGAAGCAAAAGGATCAAGATATTTGTATTATACCAAATAATGTAAACCAGAAATCTGAAATTCTTACAAAGGGTTTGTTAATGGGAGTGGAAGATGTATATGGTGAAGAATTTACAAAAAAAACGTTGACCATAAATGTTAGAAGCCAAATTAGTAGTATTCAGAAAAACTTTGATACACTTTATGAAAGGATAATATCAGAAGCTCAAAATTTACATGATAGATGCCCTAATATGGTTTTGGGTGAAGTCTATTTGATTGCGGTACCGGAGTATAATGATAAAGAATTTGGAAACAATAAATGCGTATTCAAAAATATCAATCCTAAGATAGTTGAGAAGTATATAAAATCCTTTCAGGCAATTACAAATAGAGTAGAGTTCGATAAGTCTTTTTATCAATATGAAGCAACTTGTCTGCTGATTGTAGATTTCAGCAGAAGAATACCCAAAATTTATCATTCTACAAATGAGCTTATTGCCGATGGCTTGTTGCCGGAAAATACAACTGTGAGATATGAAGGTTTAGACTGGGTAAATTTCTCGAATAAACTATTGAAAATTTATACAGAAAGATTTGGCACCGGCATATTGAGCTGATATTTTTCGACCAAAAAATCATCAATTTCTTGTATATCGTTCATATTCCTCAGGATATTGACTTCTTCATTTGAAAATTCAGGGATGGTGAAATTTTCAATAAAATTCTTTTGATAACAAGGGTATCCGCCTTCAATTGCCACACTTGTTTTAGTAACATAATAGTGCATCACAATTGAATTTAGAATTTTCTGAACGACATCAATGTTTTCTAAAAGCGAGATTGGATTACTTGGTTCAGCGAAAAGCGACAAACTACTATTTTGCTCCTTAAAAAAAAGACCATAGCCATTTGTGAAGAATGCCTCTTCTTCTTCAACTTTTAAAAATCGGGGAAATTGGCTAAATGTAGGGTTTAATATTTTCTTACCTATTTTGTTTAATCCTTGAGTTCTTCCCCAGACAAAAAAAGGTTCGTAGCAGACTTTTCCCTTGTCTCGCGCAAGCAAGTTGTCCTTTTCTGATAATAAATAGGCATAACATTTAGGATATTTCTCTTTAAACTGAGCTTCGGGAATAGGTGTGGATACTCCTTTCCCAATTATATATGGACAGATAATCTTTTTGGTGTTGTTTTCAATTTCTTGTTGCGATTTGAAATTTGAAATTTTGTAAACAGGTTTTGTGATCTCTTTCTCTATTTCGAAGAACCCATTTTCAGTGTGTTTTATATAGTATCCATTTTTTTCGACACTTCCATCTACAAAGAAAACATCATCTTTTAAAGTGGCAATTCCAACACAAATATCAAACATTTTTCCAATGGGAGTTCCAATAGTTTCAATCTGTTTAATGTTTTTTTGTTCATCCGTTTTTAGTAAACGCCACTTTTTGTAATTCAAATTTTCAAAATAATTTGGTGAACCATTTGCAATAGGTAAAAAACTTTCGGGCGTGTAGCCCTCTTTTATCCTATCAAATGTAAGCGCTTCATTTTCTTGCTTGTTTAAAAAAGTCAATGCAGTATAAGTTTGTGCATCAAACACTTTGTTGTGGCTAAAATCAATAATGCGTGTAACACATCTTTTTTGCTGAAAGTATTTTCGAATAGAAACTCCTGCTATCGAGGTGAAATAATTATTGGGGGTAATGAATCCAAGTTTTCCATTTGAATTTAGTAGTTTATACCCTAATTCAAAAAATGCAAAGTACAAATTGAAACTTCCATTGTCAACAGTTGTCCAGTTTTTTGCCAAGTATTTTCTGTTTTCGTCTGTAAGATCTTGAAATTTAACATAAGGAGGATTCCCTACAATATTGTCAAATTCTATATTCCAACTGGCTTTTAAACTGTCTTGAACATACAAGTTGAAGTCCGATTCGTCAACATTCTCTCCATTTTGAAGTGCATAAATTGTCAAAAGTAATTTTGCTCTGTGAATATTGTATTCTAATATGTCAGAACCAAAAATATTGTCTCTAATTGCTTTTTTTATTGATTTATTGAAGTTTGCTTTATAGTATTCGGCTATACCAATCAAAAAAGCGCCACAACCACAACTTGGATCTAAGTTTTTGGCATCTTTAGTTGGTTTTATCTCGTTAATTATAAAGTCAACAATATAAGTTGGGGTGAAAAAAGCTCCGTTAAATTTCCGGTCTTGTTGAGGAATAAGTAATTCAAGATAATTTTCGAGATCTTTTAATGAAAAAATATCTAAGGTGTTTATGTCGAAATATAGTTTTGAAATTTGAGTAAAAGATTCTAAGTACGTTGACAAAACTGCATTGTTTGAATAGTCAAGATTATTTGTAGTTAGATAATGATAAATCAAATGCTTCTCAATTTCGTTGAGATTATATGATTTGAGAATTTCATTAAATATTCCTTTTTTCATTTTCTTTAGTGTCGACTTTAAGCAACAAAAATAGTAATTTATTTGAATATATAACGAATATTTTTTGTGCAAAGTTGAGAAAATAAATAATAATGCGAATCAGGAGTTGAGAGATAGTCCATAGGGCTTCCATATCAATAGAATAAACAGGTATCTATGTTTTATCGTCCGTAGGACATTCATGTTATATCTTTGTTTATCCCCTACGGGGAACTGTTTTTGGTAATTTCTATTTTCTATTGATATGCATTCTCTACGGGGAATAATTTACGGTAAGCAAAATTGAATCATTTTCAACTCCTGATTCGCATTATTTTTATTTTGTCGTAAATCTACATCTTTTCTGTTGTCTCTTAAAGTTAGTTGGTTACCTTCTTTTTAACACTTGCGCCTAACTTCAATCTATGGTTATGAATATCAGTTTCATCCAAAACAAAAACGAATTGCAAATGTAGGAAAAAAAATAGAAGGGAGGTGGCTTTTGTTAAAAAAAAACAGATGTAAAAAGGTGTATATGGCTTCCGGAAATGGATGGAGTCTGTTCGGGGCGGATGTGGTTCCGAAAAATATGTTGTAAAACATGTTTTTTTCGATGAGTATTTTGTATCTTTAAAACCTCTTTATATACATACCAGAAATCAAAAATACTGAATGAAGAACGCTGATGAACATCTTTACAGGTCGATAAGAAAGGGCGACATGCGCGCTTTCGAAACATTCTACATGAAGTATCAGCCACGGCTGTTTGCCTATGGTATGGGGATACTGAACGACGAGGAGGTTACCCGCGATATGATTCAGGAGGCGTTCATGGCATTTTGGGAACACCGGAACAATATTATCACCGATTATTCGGTAACGGCTTATTTGTTCAAGATTTTTCACGGCAAGTGCCTGAAACATCTGAGGACGCAGGCGGTAAAGAGTAATTTCTCTGAATTGTCGGAGCTGAAGATGAAAGAGATTGAAATCGCGTTTTACAATCCGGATCGGAATCTGCTCGGTTCAGTTTTTATGCACGAGGTAGAAGAACTCTACGAAAAAGCGGTGAGCAAATTGCCCGAACAATGCCGCGAGATTTTTATCATGAGCAAACAGCGGGACATGAAAAGCGCTGAGATTGCCGAACGGCTCGGGCTCTCGGTCCGGACGGTGGAAAACCAGATTTATAAAGCTATACATATTTTAAGGAAAGAAATGAAAGATTACGCGCTGCCCGTAGTTTCGGCGCTGGCAGTGTCGGTGTTGTTTTTTTAACTAATTATTCTCCCAACCAATGATAAGCGATATTCAAAACTTACTACTGATCAAGTACCTCCGCAATGAACTGACGGAAGCCGAAACCGCTGCGGTTCTGCGCTGGCTCGAAGAAAGCGAAGAGAACATGGAGTTCCTTTTCGGGCTGAAGGAGGCTTATCAGCTTAGTAAGTGGAACGAACTGAAAGGACGCTCGGAAGCCAGCAATGGTTGGGAAGATATGCAGGAAAGGATTGTAAAGGCCGAAGAAAACGAGGAAGATGAAAAGCCGGTGTGGCGAATGAAGTGGATACGTTATTCGGCTGCCGCGGTTGTCCTGTTGTTGGCGGGTTTTTTTGTACGTGATATGCTGGTGGTGGAAAAACCGTCCTTCAATTCTATCGAAACGGCTTCGGGACAGCAATCGATGCTCACCCTGAACGATGGAACGAAGATAAAACTGAACGAAAATTCACGGCTGATTTATCCTACCGCCTTCAACGAAAAGAACCGCGACGTTTCGCTTCGGGGCGAGGCTTACTTTGAAGTGGCTCATAACCCCGACCAACCTTTCCTGGTGAACATTGGCGCTTATACGGTGAAAGTGCTCGGTACCAAATTTAATGTGGATGCTTATCCCGATCAGGTGTATATTTACACCAGCCTGAAGGAGGGGAAGATACAGATCATTGATCACTCGGAAGAGTCCAAGATATTGTCGGAACTGGAACCAGGAACGCGGTTCAGCTATAACCGGCGAACCGGCGAATATTTTGTAAATTCCATCGATAAAGACCAGATTGCCGACTGGGTGAACGGACAGGTAATTATCAAACGACAAACGCTCGAAGAAGTGGTCCGGCGGCTCGAAGAAAAATACGGATATACTATTGAGTTGAGAAACAATCATATCGCGCACCTTACCTACAACATAACTATCGATAAAGAGCCGATAGAGGAAATTCTGGGTAACATTCATTTCATTACTCCACAGGTAAAATTCTCCATTGACAAAAAAGATAAAAAAGTGATTCTGAGATAGAAACATACTTTGGAAAGCGAACGAGAAAATACGTTCGACGGCCTGAGGTATGTTCTGTCGGGAAGGATGCTCCATAACAAATGTTTTTTATTAACTTTAAATTTAATTCATCATGATTTTTAAACCGAGAGTTGCAAAAAGAGATGCTTTTGAATTTTTTTCGGCAGGAAAGCGGAAAACTTTCGTTGCGCTGCTGCTAATACTTGTTATCCAAGGCTTTTGTGCTGTTCCTATCATGGCTCAGGACAAAAAAGTAACGGTACACGTTACCAACGAGCCGTTATCGAACGTGCTTGCCGACCTGAGCAAGCAAAGTGATTACAAGTTCTTCTACAGCGACGATGTAACCGATCCGAACATGAAGGTAACACTGGATGTATCGGACCAACCTCTGAAAGATGTGCTCGAACAAATATTCAAAGGGAAAGACATCAGTTTCCAGCTTAAGAATAAACAGATTTTGTTGTTCAGGAAGAGCGCGGCAGTAGTCCCAAACGGCGAAACCCCGGACCTGAAGAAAATAAGCGGAAGCATAACCGACGAAAAAGGGGAACCCATCATCGGAGCCAATATCATTATCAAAAATCAGGGGAAAGGAACCATTTCGGATGCCGACGGACGTTACAGTCTCGAAGTACCGGCACGTTCATCGTTATTGATTTCTTATATCGGTTATCAAAGCCGGGAGATAATGGTGGGCAGTTCCTCTGTGCTTAATGTTCGCCTGCGCGAAAGCAATAAGGACTTGGAAGAAGTAGTGGTGATCGGTTACGGTACCCAGAAGAAAAAAGACCTGACCAGCTCCATAGCTACCGTAAGCGGTGAAGAACTTGCCAATTTGTCGGTTTCCAACGCTGCGTCGGCGTTGCAGGGTCGTATGTCGGGGGTGCAAATCACCAATGATGGCTCGCCCGGTGGTAGTCCTTCCATTCGTATCCGCGGTACGGGTTCTATTTACAATACCAACCCACTTTATGTAGTGGACGGAATGATCGTGGACAATATCAATTACCTCGGTCCCAACGATATTGATAATATTGCCGTGTTGAAAGATGCTTCGGCTTCGGCCATTTATGGCGTTCGCGCTGCCAACGGTGTTATTATGGTAACAACCAAAAAAGGGAGCAAGGATGGGAACTTAAAAGTTTACCTGAATTCGTATGCCGGTGTGAAAACTCCTTCGCACTTGCTGAAAATGGCCGATGGCGAGCAATACATCCAGATGTATAACGAAAAAATGGTGTTGCTTGGATCGTCCAGTAATCAGGTGGATTACAACACGTTCAATACTTCTACCGATTGGGTAAAAGAGGTGCTGACCAGCTCGTTTACCACCAATAATGACATCAGCATACAAGGCGGAACCGATAGATCATCGTTCAACGTGGGGGTTAATTACCTGAAAGAAGATGGTTTGATCAAAGATAATAAGTACGAAAAATTCGGTGTTCGTGCCAGCTACGATTTCAAACTCAGCAAATATGTGAAAACAGGATTGAACCTGGTGTTTACCAGCGCCAAATCAAATCCGTACAACGGCGACTTGTTGGTTCAGGCTTACAAAGGGTTGCCTATTATGACGGCCAAAGATGAAAACGGAAAGTTTGTCGATCCGACCAGTCTTCCCATTGCCGTTGGCCAATCATCAAATCCTTCAGCTACATTGTATTATAATTACCAGTGGAACAACGCTTACAACGGTTTGGCCGATTTCTATGTGGACATCAACCTGTTGAAATATCTTACGTTTAAAACTACGTTGGGTTTCAATCCGGGTTTGAACCGCTACGTAAGCTTTACCCCGATTTACGATGTGTCATCGTTCCAGCAAAGCACTACCAACAGCCTGTCGAAAAACCGGACCGACAACCTGAACATGGCTTGGGACAATACGCTGACGTTCGAGAAAACATTCCATCGCGACCACAACGTGAAAGTGATGGCAGGTTATACTTACCGCGTCCAGACTACCGATGGTTTGTATGCATCGGCCACTGGTCTGGTTGATCTTCCGGCTATTAACCAAAGTTTCCTTTTCCTGAGCCTCGGGAAAACCGACAGTTATGCTGTTCAGGCATCCGATGGAGGAAGCAAGGAAGTTCAGATTGGGTATATGGGACGTGTCAACTACGATTTCAAACATAAATACTTAGTAAATATGACTATGCGTACCGATGGTTCGTCGAAATTTCCGAGCAACAACCGCTGGGGTTATTTCCCATCAGTAGGTTTGGGTTGGGTCATTTCGCAAGAATCGTTTATGGAAAATGTAAAATCGATCAACTTCCTGAAACTGCGTGCCGGCTGGGGATTGCTTGGTAACGATAATATCCCGGCCAATATCTACCGCCCGGTGGTTGACAACAGCGATTATCGTTCGATAATTTTCGGGACAAATCAAAATTCGGGAAGCGGCTCGCTGTCGCACGCAGCCACAATATCCCAGTCGTACAACCCGAATCTGAAATGGGAAACCGTAAACGAAACCAACGTAGGATTGGAAGCTACCGCGCTGTCGAACCGTTTGACCGGGACCATCGATTGGTACCGCCGCCTTACCACCAACGCTATTTTCTCCACCACTTCGCTCGGAAGTTCGGGTATCGACCCGAATGGAGTTTGGGGAAACTATGCCGACATCCTCAATACAGGTATTGAGCTGAGCGCCGGATGGCAGGATAAAATCAACGATAAGTTATCGTACAATGTAGGTGCAAATTTTACTTATAACAAGAATAAAATGAAAAGCATCAGCGCTGCCGGAGCAAGTTACTACGACAGGGGATTCAGCGATACTCCCACATTTACGAGAACTACCGTGGGGCATTCGATTGGCGAATTCTTCGGTTACAAAGCTGTGGGCGTGTTCCAGAATCAGGCCGAGATAGATGCTAAACCGCACCTTCCGGGAACTATTCCGGGCGACCTGATTTTTCAGGATGTAAACGGCGATAAACAAATCGATGCTTCGGATCGCACCTATCTGGGTAACCCGAATCCTCCTTTTATTTATGGGTTCAATATAGGGGTGAAATACAGCAATCTCGACCTGAACATTTATTGTCAGGGCGTGGCCGGAAATAAGATTTTCAATTCCAACCGCATGTTGCGTTATCAAACCGAAAATTACGATCTTGATTTTTATAAAAACAGATGGCACGGCGAAGGAACCTCCAATTCTTATCCTTCATCGGTTATGTCGAACCCGACTACCCCGAACTCGTACTACGTCGAAAGTGGCAGCTATTTCCGCTTGAAAACGGTTCAGTTGGGTTACACCATACCCCAGTTGATGTGCAAAAAAGTGGGAGTGGAAAAAGTCCGGTTCTATGTAAATGCCGAAAATCCGCTCACTATATTCGGTTACAACGGATTTACCCCCGAAGTGGCTTCGTCCGATCCGTTGATGAGTGGTGTCGATAGAGGCGTATATCCTTTATCATCAGTATATAGTTTTGGTGTTAATCTTACATTCTAATTTTATCCGCCATGAGAAAAATCTTTAGTATAATAATAATAGTTGTCGGCCTGCTCACGGTTTCGTGCAATGGCGATATGAACTTTGACGCGTACAACACGCTACCCCAGAAAAATTTCTGGCAAACCCAGGCTGATGCCGAATCGGCGGTATTTGCCTGTTATGGGAAACTTTCCGACTGGCCTTTTATCGAACCCACAACTTTCGGTCCCGAGGAAGTGGCCAGCGATAATACAGCCAAGGGAAGTTCTCCCGACGACCAGCCCGATATCAACCGTTTTAAAACGTTTACTTATACTCCATCACTCGATGCGTTCAATACTTTTTGGAATTCGCGGTATTCGCTGATTAACATTTGTAATCAGGCCATTACCCACATCCCTGAAATCAGCATGGACGAAACATATAAGAAGGAACTGATTGGCGAAGCCAAATTTATCCGTGCCTGGACTTATTTCGAACTGGTACGCATGTTTGGCGAGGTGATCATTTACGATGGAATACCTGCCGGGGGCGAGTACAATATAGCAAAATCGTCGGTTCCGGATGTGTATAATTTTATCCTGAGCGATTTGGAGTATGGCTATGCCAATATGCGCAAAACAGCATGGTCGGCCGATATGAAAGGCCGTGTTACCGCTTGGTCGGCTCGCGCCCTCGAAGCCAAGGTGCTGATGTATATGGCCTCAGGTGCTAATTTTATGGAAGATGGTCAGGCCATTGGAGGCAAAACCTGGACGGATGTGAAAAACGTTACCGAAGATGTGATCAACAACGGCCCTTACAGTTTATATACGGCCAAGGGCGATTCGAGCTACTTTTACATGTATCGTCTCGAAGGTGAAAATTGCGACGAATCAATTTTTGAAGTTCAAAACGGAGCATCGCAAAGTTATGGCGATATCAACCGTTGTGCTTATGCCGTTTACCGCTGGGTTCGTGGCGACAACGACAACGGCGGCGGCTGGGGTCTCGATGTTCCTACCGACGGACTTGTTCAGGACTGGCAGAAGCGTACCGACGATGCCATCCGTTTTCATGCTTCCATTGCCTTCCGGGGCGATCGCCTTTCCGATGGGACTTACGTAGGCGGCCTGACCGAACTGGCCGGAACTAATGCCGGAAAAGATGGATATCCCGTGGCACGATACAGCATGAAGGCTTACGTTCCGCTAAAAGATCAGACGCATCTCTCCTGGATTTATGGTATCGAACAGAATATTCGCCTGCTCCGTTTTGCCGAAATTTTGTTGATCGATGCCGAAGCTAAATTCAACCTTCAAGATAAAGATGGCGCCCGTATCTCCATCAACAAAGTGCGCGACAGGGTGAAAGAAACTCCTTATCAAACTTCGGATCTAACGCTCCAGAAAATCTGGGACGAAAGACGTTTTGAGTTGGCTTTTGAAAACGACCGTTTCTTTGATTTAGTTCGCACCGGACAGGCCAAAACTGTTCTCGGCCCTAATGGGTTTGTTTATCCAAAGCATGTTTTCTATCCTTTGCCGCAGGCTCAGATAGATCTTTCGAACGGAATACTTGTACAAAACAAAAATTATCAATAATTTTGGAGAAATAATTCAAACAGAGGATGGTGAACAAACACCATCCTCTTCCTAATATTTTTTTATGGTACAAAAAAAGATAGCATGTTGTTTATTTCTTGCTTTTATCTGTAGTATGGCTTTACAGGCAAGGCCGCCCCGAAATTACCGGTTGGTATGGGCTGATGAATTCAATACGAACAGTGTGGATACAACCTCGTGGAGTTTTGAAACAGGCGACCATGGATGGGGAAATAACGAATTTCAGTTATATACCAAAAGCGGAAACGCGGAAGTTAAAGGTGGAACCTTGATCATCACTGCCCGAAAGGAAGGGGAGCGATACACCTCGGCACGAATGGTTACCCGCTCGAAACGGACGTTTACCTACGGTTATTTCGAAATCAGGGCTAAACTCCCGCAGGGAAAAGGAACCTGGCCTGCTATCTGGATGCTCGGACAGGATATCGGGGAAGTCGGTTGGCCGGCTTGTGGCGAAATAGATATTATGGAACATGTAGGCCGGCAGCCTTGCAAAATCTATACTACTATTCACAATGTATCCGGTCATGGTGGCAAAGCCTATTCGAAAATTGATCCGTTAAGCGATCCTTTTGGTACGTACCATCTCTATGCTGTGGAATGGACCACCAGCCAAATCCGGTTTTATATTGATGGGAAAATGGTACATCGGTACCGCCCGGCAAAGAAAACAGCCGATAACTGGCCGTTCAGCAAGCCACAGTTCATGATCCTGAATGTAGCTATCGGAGGTGATTTTGGCGGATTTGAAGTAAACGATGCCTGTTTGCCCCAATCGATGACGGTAGATTACGTCAGGGTTTACCAACGGAAATAATACCAATCTGATCAGTATTTAACACAAAAATCAATTATAATACAGATGAAACGAGCATGATAAACAAATCACACAAAATTATGATTAACTTAACATGCGAGTTCCATGTGACAAATAAAAGATAAATTATAAACACATGAAAAGAATAATTTTAGTATTGTCTATTTTGCTTTCAGCCGCGCAGATGTTTTCACAATCGGACAAAAGGGTGCCCCAGTTGGGTAAAGACAAAATTTCCGACATCATAGCTGCGATGACTCCCGAAGAGAAGGTTTATTTGCTGATGGGGCTGGGCGACCAGAACTGGACCAACCCCGAAAAAGGGGATAAAACCGTGATTGTTGCCGGTGAAGCCGGGCGTACGTGGGACATTGCCCGTCTGGGCATTCCACCTACTGTATTGACGGATGGACCTGCCGGTCTCCGCATCGAAGCCAAGCCCAAAGATGCCAAACAAACATTCTACTGCACCGCTTTTCCTACTGCTACGGCGCTTTCTTCCACATGGAATACCGATTTGGTGGAAATGGTAGGCAAAGCCATGGGTAACGAAGTGCTGGAATACGGCTCGGATGTTTTGCTTGCTCCGGCCATCAATATCCATAGGAACCCGTTATGTGGAAGAAATTTTGAATATTACTCGGAAGATCCGTTGGTAGCCGGGAAAATGGGTGCTGCCATGATTCGCGGATTACAATCGAACGGTGTAGGTACTTCGCTTAAACACTTTGCCGCCAATAATATCGAAACCAACCGTACTTCGGTGAACGCGGTGATCAGTCAGCGGGCGTTGCGTGAAATTTACCTGAGGGCTTTCGAAATAGCCGTCAAAGAAGGGAAACCATGGACGGTGATGTCGTCGTACAACCGATTGAACGGTTTTTATACTTCCGAAAATTATGATTTGATCACTACGGTGCTTCGCGATGAATGGGGATTCGGTGGTATGGTCATGTCCGACTGGTGGGGCGGAGCTGATGCCGTTGCCCAGATGAATGCCGGAAACGACCTGTTGATGCCCGGTTGCTACCAGCGCGAGGAGTTACTCAAAGCCCTGAAAAATAAGTCGATCGACGAAAAAGTCATCAACCGTAATTTGGAGCGTATCCTGAATTATATCTTGCTTACTCCCCGTTTTAAAGGATATAAATATTCTTATCAACCTGATTTGGCTGCTCATGCCGCTGTGTCGCGCCAGGCAGCCACCGAAGCGATGATTCTGCTCAAAAACGACAAAAATACCTTACCGTTCAAAGGGGTGAAAAAGGTAGCGTTGTTTGGCAAAACCTCTTACCGTTTTATTGCCGGCGGAACGGGAAGTGGCGAAGTAAATTACGAAAAAGCGATTTCGATAAAGGATGGTTTTGTAAATGCCGGTTACAAAGTGCTTCCCGAGCTTGAAAAGGTATATACCCATTTTATCGATACGGTAATGTCTAACTCGAAGGAAGAAAATAAAAAACAGGTGGTTGATTTCCATGCCGAACTTCCCCTGGATAAAAAAACAATTGAATCTCAGGTGAAAAACTCCGATTTGGCCATAATCACTATTGGCCGTAACGCGGGAGAGGGCTGGGACAGGAGTGTGGCCGATTTTTCGCTGGCTGCTTCGGAAAAAGAACTGATTAAAAATGTAACCGATGCTTACCATGCAGCCGGTAAAAAAGTGGTGGTGGTGCTCAACATTGGTGGGGTAATTGCTACTACCGACTGGCGCGACATGCCGGATGCCATCCTGTTGGCATGGCAAACCGGACAGGAAGGTGGAAATGCGTTGGTTGACATCCTGAAGGGTAACGTAAATCCATCAGCCAAATTGCCTATGAGTTTCCCCGTGAAGTATGCCGATGTGCCTTCATCCAAAACCTTCCCCGGCGAACCGGCCGACAATCCGGTGAACGCTCCTTATGAAGAGGGTATTTACGTAGGATACCGCTATTACGACACGTTCGATGTCCCGGTGGCTTACGAATTTGGTTATGGATTGTCGTACACCACTTTCGCCTATTCGGACATCAGGTTGAGCAGCACTGCTTTTAAAGATAAGATGGAAATAAGCGTGAATATTAAAAACACAGGAAAACAGGCCGGAAAAGAAGTAGCCGAACTTTACCTGTCGGCACCACAGGTTGAAATTGAAAAGCCCGTAAGGGAGCTTAAAGCTTTCGCGAAAACCCGTTTGCTGAAACCGGGCGAAAGCCAACAGGTAACTTTTACCCTCGATGCCCGCTCGCTGGCCTCTTTTTGGAGTGGAATCAGCTCGTGGGTAGCCGAAAAGGGGAAATACGGAGTAGAAGTGGGAGCCTCATCGCGCGATATACGCCTGAAAGCCGATTTCAATGTTCCCGAAACACTCACCGTGGAAAAACTGCACCGTGTGCTTTATCCCAACCGTGCTCTCAAGGAATTGAACGCACCACACAAATAAGTCCATCGGTTTATTTAATTATCATTTGATAAACTTGCCTGAAGTCACATTCCCTGCAAAACGGAATGTGACTTTTTGTTTTGACATATATTTGAATAACCATTGTGCATAATGTTTTATTTTGCCGATAAATCAAAGGTAAGCTGCCTTGTCAAGCCCTGATGGTGCGGCATGGCTTTTATCTCATTGATTATATGTTTTTTTTAAAAGTTTCACGTGTGCCGGCTCAGCAAGCGCAATGTAAGTCATTATAAAATGGTTCATCAACATTCTTTTTAGCATTTTACGTTTCATCTTGCCAATTTGAAACCATAGAAGTATTATTTAAATAAAATTAATTCTGACTTATTTTAGTTTTGCAATGTTTTTTTAATTAAATTTGCAATACATTCCATAGCGTTTTAGCAGGTAGGCATCTAAAGCCAGTTGCTCAAAACCATAACGGTAACGTGTTGTTAGAAATTTTTTTTAGTTTTTTGCAATTATCCTTAATTTAACTCGTACGTATTATGATGTTTACTTCAGCCAGATTAATAGGCTTGGCAACAGCAATATCGGTTTTTGTTTTAGCGGGAGGATGTTTCTTTCATTCCAGAGGCAACTCACAAGATATAGATAATGGAGTGTTATCAGGCGAACTGATGACCACGTCATTACCCACGACACAGGTTGGAAACCAGCAGTTAACCAGTGCCCCATCCAGCATGAAGAAGATTCAAAAAGAAGAAAAATCGAAAAAGAAGGAGATAAAACCTGAAATAAAAAAAACGAATAAGCCGCTTCGGCCTAAATAAGGCCATTGATATAAAATAATAATGAATTAACTGATTGGTTTGTAGATAGTTTGAAAAATAAAGAGGTTACAAATGAATGTGTTGGCATCCTGCCTTGGCGAGTCGTGAACCCATTTTGTAGCGGAGCCCGGAATCGAACCGGGTTTTCCAGATTGAGAAACTGACGTCCTAACCGGTAGACTACACCGCCTGATAAAATCCTGTGGTTATTAGAATCACTTTACAAAATTACAACAAAAACCGGAAAAGTGTTCTTTTTAATTTTATTTTCCGCTCCGTTTATTGAATAAAATAAAACCGGTATTGGAAATTCTCTTATCCCCGATACCGGTTCTAAATAGTCCCCATTATTATTTTACGATTATTTCAGCGTAAAATTCACTTTTCCTTTGATATTGTTGGAGGCTGCTCCTATACTGGCGGTAAATTCTCCGGGCTCGGCTGCCCATTGGTGTTTGCCAGCGTCGAAATAACTCAGGGCCGAGGCATCGATGGTGATGGAAACCGTTTTGGTTTCGCCCGGCTGCAACGATACTTTTTCAAAGCCTTTCAACTCTTTTACCGGACGATCTACCGACGATTTAACATCGGTAATGTACAACTGAACCGTTTCTGAACCTTCGCGTTTGCCTGTGTTTTTAACCTCTACGTTGAAGGTGATTTTATCCGATGCGGTCATCTCTTTTTTGTCGGCCGTTATCTTTCCGTATTCGAAAGTAGTGTAGCTCAGTCCGTAACCGAAGGCGAACAGAGGTTTGATCTTTTCCTTCTCGAACCAGCGGTAACCCACATAAATACCTTCGCTGTAATTTACCTGGCCGTTTTTGCCCGGAAATTCACCTTTGGAGTGCGCGGGGCTATCAGAGAGTTTTACAGGGAAAGTAAAAGGCAATTTGCCCGAAGGATTGGCATCGCCGGTAAGGATATCGGCTAAAGCGTTGCCGTTTTCCGATCCCAGGTACCAGCTTTGGACAATTGCTGGAACAACGTTTATCCATGGCATGGCTACAGCGTTTCCGGATATATTGACAACTACCAGGTTTTTATTGGCTTTGGCCAGTTCCGTAATCAGATGATCCTGGTTGTACGGAAGTTCCAAGCCTTTGCGGTCGGTGCCTTCACTGTCCTGATATTCGCTTTTGTTCAATCCACCGAAGTAAATCACGTAATCGGCCGATTTAGCCACCCGGCAAGCCTCGGCTATAAGGTCGGCTTCGGAACGGTTGTCCGATAAATCCTGGGCTCCCACACCATCAAAATCTTCTTTTGGAGCTCCCACATAGCCTCGGGCGAAAACAATTTCGGCACGGTTGCCAATGTGCCTTTTCAATCCTTCGAGCGGGGTGATTTCGTACTTCGATTTCAGCGAAGAACTACCTCCGCCTACGGTCATCCTTTTGATGGCGTTTTCGCCGATAACGGCAATCTTTTTAGCTTTTCCCAAATCAATCGGCAATACATTATTTTTGTTTTGGAGCAACACGATTCCCTCTTCGGCTACTTTCCTTCCGGCAGCGCTGTGTTCAGGGCTTCCCAGCGAGCCGTAGGGGCGGTTGCGGTTCATGGATGTACGGAAAACAAGGCGCAAAATGTGCCGAACTTTATCATCGAGCTCCTTGGTGGTAAACTCGCCTTTATGGATGAGTTCGAGGTAAGGCCTTGCCAGGTAGTAATTGTCGTAGGCGTTGGAGGTGCTTGTTTTCATCCCATCCGTCCACGAACCGAATTCAAGGTCAAGCCCGTTGGTGATGGCCTGACGGGTATCGTGAACGCCGCCCCAGTCGGAAACCACAGTTCCATCAAATCCCCATTCGTTTCGTAAAATATCGATAAGCAGGTATTTGTTGTGGCAACATTGCTGGTCCTTGTATTTATTGTAAGCTCCCATAATGGACCATGCGCCACCTTGCTGAACGGCAGCTTTGAAAGCAGGCAGGTAAATCTCGTAAAGGGCGCGGTCGTCCACATTCACGTTCACGGTAAAACGGTCGGTTTCCTGATTATTTAAGGCGAAATGTTTTACACAGGCGGCCACACCGTTGCTTTGAACGCCTTTAATGTAAGGTACCACCATGGTAGAAGTAAGGAACGGATCTTCTCCGAAATATTCAAAATTTCGTCCATTGAGCGGTGAACGGTAAATATTCACTCCGGGACCGAGCAATACGTTTTTATTGCGGTAACGGGCTTCTTCGCCAATGGATTTTCCGTAAAGCAACGACATGTCTTTGTTCCACGAGGCAGCCAGGCAGGTTAAAGCCGGGAAAGCGGTGCACGAATCGTTGGTCCATCGTGCCTGCGACCATTCGTCCCACAGCGATTCGGCGCGTACGCCATGAGGTCCATCGGACATCCAAAGTTCTGGTATTCCAAGGCGGGGAACTCCGGCCGAACTGAATTTTGATTGAGCGTGCAGGATAGCCACTTTTTCTTCAGTGGTCATTCTTTTCAGGGCATCTTCTACCCGGTCGTTTATCGGCTTGGTGTCGTCCAAATAAACGGCTTCCTTGTCCTGTCCGTAGGCGCATACGGAGATGAGGCCGAACAGAAGGATAAATTTTTTGATGTTTTTCGAGATCATAGATTTAATGAAATTAATTTTATACCGTAAAAAATATATTGTAAAAAATGGAAAACCGGATTTTTACTTGCATAGTGTTATATTGACACTGTAAATATTTGGGGCAAAAATATCCAGATAAATTACATTGTTATTGTTGTATTTTTAATAATTATTGTCGTATATTTGTACAGTTGATAAAACGTAAGCATAAATGAAGAAAAAGATCAAATACATTGACTTTATCGACTCTAACGATAAATCTTTTTGCATTCAGCGGCAACAAATTGATGCGCCCGGTGAGATTTCTTTGTATCAAATGCCTGTATGGGAACTGACATGCATATTGGATGCCGGCGGATATAGTACGATGGGTGATGAACCTGAATTTTTCATGGCTGGCGAGGTGCTGCTGTTTGCGCCGGACACGCCTCATGGATGGTCTTTTCATAATCCGGACTTCCGTACTGATGGAAAATCAGACACTATTACGATTCTTATTCCGCCGGGTTTGTTGGATAAATGTATTTTTTCTTTTCCTGAGATAAAAACATGTATTGCCCGCATGAAAGACCTGCGCAAAGCGTATAAATTCGATAGTCAGGCTTCGGAAGCGGTAAGCGCTAAAATGCGGTCGATGCTTTCGATGAACGATATTGAACAGTTATCGGCGCTGATTGACCTGTTCGGGATGATTGCGGAACATGCGGAAGCAATCGGAACTTCTGTATTGGCCAGAAATTACAGCAAGAACATCTCTAAACTGAACGATATTGCGCGGTTTATGGTCAACAATTTTCACCGGAAGATATCGCTCGATGATGTAGCCAAACATGTGGGGATGAACCGTTCATCGTTCTGTACGTTTTACAAGAAGGAAACGGGACACACTTTTTTTTCGGGGCTCAACGAGTATCGGATCAACTGTTCGTGCCTGATGCTGATAGAAACAACCATGCCGGTTTCGGACATTTGCTTTGCGGTAGGATTTGACGATATCCCATATTATAACCGAACTTTTAAAAAGCTGAAAGGCGAAAATCCCACTATTTACCGCAAAAGGCATTTACAAACGGTTTAATAATTTTTTTAAGAAACTTGTATGAAAATTGAACACATTGCCCTGAGGGTGAAAAGCCTGAAAATAATGATTGAATTTTACGAACAGTACTTCGGAGCCGATGTTTCTTCCTTGTATAGGAACGAATCGCGGAGCTTTACCTCGTGTTTTCTCCGTTTCAAATCGGGTTGCCGGTTAGAGCTTATGCATTGGCCGCTGGCTGAAACAACGCAAGGAAGCGAACGGGTGCAAACTTATGGTTTGGTACATTTTGCCATTTCAGTGGGAAGCCGGGATATGGTAAACAGCCTGACTGAATGCCTGCGTGCCGATGGTTGGAAAATTGTGGGTGAACCCAGAACCACCGGCGATGGATATTACGAAAGCGTTGTGCTCGACCCGGAAAATAACCGTGTGGAAATAACCGCATAATCGCAAGAACTTCATCCTGAGAAAACGGTTGATGCAACAACGTCGGAGCATAAGGACAATGGTATAACCAACGTCAGTTGCTTTTATTTCGATTTTTTTTGCTTAAAAAAAGATAAGTGCTAAAAAAAATCGTTTTAGATTTCCTTTAGTACATGGTTGAATATTATAACTCCCATTTTCCGATAAAGGATAAAATATTAATATGAAACAATAAAAACCGGGACAAAAATGTGGTTTTGAAAACGTGAAGTATTAAAATATTTTTAGAAATATACCTTCTTTTTTAATATTTATAAAAAAAACATTCATTATAAAGGGTTCATAAAAAAAAATCGCCACCTTTGATGCCAATTCAATCGTGATATAAAAACGTTCAATCAGATATTCTGTATCTGCCAATTTGTTCCTGAATTTTCGGAACGGTTTGATTTTTTCATATCCGATAAACTTTATCCGATTCTATTTTACTGTACAAAATAAATAACAAACAAATGAAAAAAACGCTTTTATTATTGCTGACCGTGTTGGCATTGCTGCCGGCAACTGCACAAAAGAAAAAAGTGCAGGCTCCGGCTAAAGTGAAAGAAATACCTGCTTACGTTACTGCCGTAGAAGGTATCAAGGAGTATAAACTGAATAACGGATTACAGGTGCTTTTGCTCCCTGATCCTACCCAGAGCAACGTGGTGGTGAATATTGTTTACCATGTGGGTTCGCGTTACGAAGGTTATGGCGAAAAAGGGATGGCTCACCTTCTGGAACACATGCTTTTTAAAAGCACCAAAAATCTGGGCGACATTAAAAAAATGCTTTCGGATAAAGGTGGTAACGCCAACGGTACTACCTATTACGACCGTACTAACTATTACGAAATTTTCCCATCGAATGACGAAAATGTTCGCTGGAGCCTCCAGATGGAAGCCGACCGCATGATCAACGCCACCATGCTTCAATCCGATTTGGACAAAGAATTTTCGGTGGTTCGCAACGAATTTGAAATAGGCGAAAACGATCCGGGTAGTATTTTGAACGAACGCATCCTTTCCACCGCTTACCTTTGGCACAATTACGGTAGCAGCACTATCGGTTCCAAAGAAGACATCGAAAGGGTGAAAGCCGACCGTTTGAAACGTTTTTATCAGAAATATTACCAGCCGGATAACGCTACTTTGATTGTGGCCGGTAAGTTCGACGAGAAGAAAGTACTTGCGCAAATAGGCGAATACTTTGCTCCCATACCCCGTCCTTCAAGGGTGCTCGAAAAAACATATACCGTGGAACCTGCTCAGGATGGACAGCGTTCGGTGGAATTGCGTCGTGCCGGCGATACCCAGCTGGTAGCTGCCGTATATCATACCGCGGCTCTTGCCGATAAAGATGCGGCTCCGCTGGATGCTCTTTCCGAAATTCTCACTTCCAATCCTTCGGGTTATCTTTACAAAGCTTTAATCGACTCGCACATCGGTTCATCGGTTTATTCTTACCAATCAGGATTCCGCGATCCGGGTTTCATGTTTTTCAATATGGAAGTACCGAAAGACAAAAGTTTGGACGAAGGTGTAAAGGCTTTCTTATCGGAACTGGATAAAATCCCGACCATTGCTTACAACCAGCAGGATGTGGACAGGGCGAAAGCTAAATTGCTGAAAAACCTGGACAACATGAAGAACAATACCCTCTATTTTACCATCAACCTGACCGAAATTATCGGCGCCGGCGACTATCGCTTGTGGTTCCTCTATCGCGATGCGGTTGAAAAACTGACATTAGCTGATGTTCAGCGTGTGGCCGAACGTTATTTCAGAACCAACAACCGTACTTACGGGGTGTTCTATCCTACCAAAGACGAAAAACGGGTGAAACCGGATGAAATTCTCGATGAAGACATTGCCAAACTGACCGAAGGTTATAAAGGAAAAGTTCAGACGGAAGAAAATGTGGCTTTTGAAGCTTCTATCGACAATATCAAGAAAAATATGACTGTCCAGACCTTGCCGGTCGGGTTAAAATATGCGCTGCTGAAAAAACCGATCAAAGGTAAAAAAGTGATGGCTTCGTTCCGTCTTCCGGTCGGAAATCTGGATGCGTTGAAAAACAAATCGACAGTGGCTTCGCTGGTGGCTTCGCTGCTCAAATCGGGTACTAAAACCATGACCAAAGAACAGATTCAGGATAAGCTGGATCAAACTAAGACGCAGTTGAACTTCGGGTTTGGCGGCCAGGATCTTTATGTTTCCATTTCAACTTATCAGGAATATCTCGAATCTACGTTTACCCTGCTTCATCAGTTGCTCACTGAATCGGTATTCCCTGAAAATGAACTTGCTAAAACGATTACTGAAAATAAAGCTTCCATTGAGGCGAACAAAAACGAACCTCAGAGCGTAGCTTTCTCCGAAATTGATCGTAAAACAACCCATTACCCGGTCGGCCATCCATTTTATGCCTCTTCGCCGGATGAAGATATTGCCGACCTGAATGCGGTTACCCGTGATCAACTGGTGGATTTCTACAACAATGTTCTGGGTGCATCAAACGGTGTGGGTACAATCATTGGCGACATTGACGACGCTACCGCCGCTAAACTGGTGGCTACCGCTTTTGGCGACTGGAAAGCCAAAGTACCGTACACTAAAATTGATCCTGAATTCTTCGCCACTTCGGCTGATAAGGTTAAAATTGTAACTCCTGATAAGGAAAACGCCGCTGTTGTCGGGGCTATTTCCTTCAAGATGGATCGTAACAATCCCGATTATCCGGCCATGACCATGGTGAACGAAATGCTCGGCCAGGGTGGTTTCCTCACTGCCCGCATCCCGACCCGCCTGCGCGAAAAAGAAGGTATCAGTTATGGCGCCGGATCGTTCCAGAATATTCCTTACGATAATCAGGTGGCTAAATGGAGTGTTTACGCGTTCTTCAACCCGCGTGTCCAGGAAAAAGTGGACACCGCTATTGCCGAAGAACTTAAAAGAGCAGTGGACAATGGCTTCACCGCCGAAGAACTGAAAAGTAACGTGGGCAGCTGGCTCAATTCACGTGCTACCAGCTTAGGTAACGACAACGCGCTTCTGAGCTTGATCAACGGTTCGCTTTATTACAACTATTCACTGGACGAATGGACTAAACTCGAAAGCAGTGTGAAAGCCCTGACTACGAATGATGTAAATACAGTGATTAAAAAATACATCCAGCCTGATCAATTAACATTGATTTATGCTGGTGATTTTAACAAGAAATAACAGACACTGATACCATTATTAAAAATGCCGTTCCTGACGAGAAAAGGAACGGCATTTTTTTGTTTTCGGAATTTATAAACACAATAAATCTGATTGTTTCGTTGGTTATAGCATTAACCATTTTCAGTTTGTATTGTTTTAGAAATATGTTTTATGTAAATTTACACCTTAAATATTGAAACAAATGATTTACAACCAGTGGTATATTATACTCACTTCCGACGAGGTCGATAGAAAGCGTCCTACAAAAGTGAAAAGAATGAATGAACAACTCGTTGTCTGGCGCGACAACAACGGGAAGGTGGCCTGTATTTCCGATAGATGTTGCCATCGTGGAGTGTCGCTTTCTTGTGGAAAGCTGGTTAATGGTAATGTGGAATGCCCGTTCCATGGGTTTTTGTTTGCTCCCGACGGAAAAGTTGTTTCGATACCGGCTAACGGAAAGAATGCACCGGTGCCCGAAAGTATGAAAAATCGCTCGTACGAAACCTTTGAACGCGACGGTTTTATCTGGATATGGTACGGTGATAGGAACAAAACAACTTCCGCGCCATTCTACTTTGATGATGTAAAAGATTTTTCGTATGCTACCATAAAGGATAAATGGAGTGTCCACTATTCGAGAGCTATTGAAAATCAGTTGGATGTAGTTCATTTACCGTTTGTTCACCGAACAACCATTGGCCGGGGAAACAAGACTTTGGTAAATGGCCCGGTGGTGGAAAGGGAAGAGGAGATGATCACTTTTTATGTTGATAATACTGTGGATGATGGAGCTACTGTTCCGCTTAAACCGAATGAAATTAAGGACTATAAGCAACTGTTTTTCCTGAAGTTTCATTTTCCCAATGTGTGGCAAAATTACATTTCGGACAAAATCCGCTTTGTGGCCGCTTTTGTTCCGGTTGATGATGGGAATTGTGAGGTGTATATACGTTATTACCAACAGGTAATGAATGTGCCGGTGTTGAAACAAATAGTGAACCGGATAGGTATTCTTTTGGGATTAATCATTTTACGGCAGGACAAAAGGGTGGTACTAACTCAGGAACCCAAAAAATCGGAGCTGAAATCGGATGAAAAACTGATCGTGGGAGATTTGCCTATTATTGAATATCGTAAACATCGGCAAAACTTGATGGATAGATAGAGTGTTATAGAATACATGAAAATTGCAGATAAAACCTTGAATGCGATAATAGTTAATAAATATTAAATATAGGGTCATTTTTCGTTTATGTTGTCCTGTAAATTATCTTTTTTTTAAAATAATATTTAATTTTGTAAGTCAAACGCAGAATAATGTTCCATCTGTGTACAGATTTGTTTGTTAGAAAAATAAGGGATTTGATGTCGTTTTGATTTTTTAGAGTATCCAGCAGATACGAAAAATGTATTGTGCTTTGTATCAATTGACTGTTTTGCTCGATTCTCAGATTATAATTGTTTACATTGTTTATTGTTGATTTGTTTAAATAATTTTCAGAATCCCTATTATCAGTTTCTATTCTGTAAAAAACTTAATTGTATGAGATACGACTTTTCTGTAATCGCGCCACATCGGCTTGATGTGTCGTCTGTTACCGTACTTGGAAAGGATATTGCCCAACGGCTGAATGTTAATATAAATTGTTATGCCAATGATGAATATAACATCAATGCCGAGATGAAAGGGAATTACCCCTGGTACGAAAAAATAAATTTAGGCTCTATTATTTTAGATACATCTCTCCCTAACTGGTTTCTCCGGGAAGAATTTTACAACATCAAGAAATATTTCAGGAAATATGGCGATGATTTATTCGATCATCCTTATTTTCAGCTTCATCCGATGATGGTAAATTCTTTTGCAGAAGTGAAAGATGTGATTTGGTACCAACTTTATTCGGGTATGAAATCAGATTATCGTCAGGGACAGATTTTTTCGAACCTTTGGGAGTGTGATTTTTATAATTTTTTTGGCTGGAATAATTTTTACAAGGCTTTTGAAAAGGGCTGCAACATTGAAAATCTTAATAATTTGATAGCTTTTCGGAAAAAATTATACAGTACTGTTGGCGTTTTTGGTGGGGACAAGGTGGTATATTTTAACGATGAGAGAGATTCCGAATGTTTTATTTACTCAGCCATGGGAGCGCAGAATTGGGAAGATTTTATTAACGATGTTAAGGACTGTTTTGGTAATAAAATGTATAATATTGCTGAACTGATACAAAAGAATATTTTCTTTGAAAATAATGGAGCTCCCCTCGCTTTCTTTGATGACTTCTCCGATTTAAAGTGTTTTCATTCAAAGTTTTCGGATGTCCCTTTTAATATCAGTGTCAAGGATATTGTTGAAGGTTTATCATCATTAGGCTATTGATGGGGATAAAAAAGAGAATGTTCAAGCAGTCTGTTATCCATCACTAATAGTTTGTTTTTTTATCGTCCGTATCTTCTGTGTATATTGAAAAACCGGAAAATAGTAAACGTACTGATTGGTGCGTTTTCAACTGATAAACATCCTCTTTCCCGTTCGAAAATGGTTTTATTTCAGATATTTCGATATCAGGTTGTCCACGGATAGTTTACCGCTACCACCTAACAGCAACGCCAGAGCAAGACCCAGGATCAAAATAAAATATTCGATACCTTCGCCGGCCTGGTTGCCAAACCAATTCATGAAGAATCCGTTGTGGATATGGCCTCCCAGGAACATGGCTCCTGTAAAGGTTAATGTAAGCGAAAAAGCCATGAAGCGTGTTCCGGCTCCCAGAAGCACTCCGATACTGCCGGCAAACTCGGCCAAAATGACCAGTACCGCTAAAACCAAAGGCATTCCCATTGATTCGAAAGCTCCAATGGTGGCGCTTAAACCGTATCCACCAAATGCTCCAAGCACTTTCTGCATTCCGTGGGGTAGTATTACGACTCCTAATGCCACGCGGGCAATTAATAACGACCATGATTGAGTGTCGGTTGCAAAGAATTTTTTAATCAAAGTATTCATAAGTGTTTTATTTTTAAATAATTGTTTTTTTAATATTATATTTTTTTATTCGTTTCTTTCTTTAAATAATTAAACCATTGGTACTTCCATAATCAGCAGTTTGGTTCCTTTTTCTACTTTCACCGGAATTTCGGTCGTGTTACTAACCCCCAATCCGTCGCGGCGGCCAAGTTCTGTTCCGCTAACGTTTGCATTCCCTTCAATAACAAATAGATAAACACCTGATTCGGGACGATGCGTCGGGTAGATGACTGTTTTTTCATGGTCGAAGTTACCCAACGAAAACCATGCGTTTTGGTGAATCCATACCCCTTGGTCATCTACATTAGGCGAAAGTATCTGGTACAGTTCGTTTTTTTTCTCGATACTCGACAAGGAAATCTGGTCGTACCGTGGGTTGACGTTCTTCTTGTTGGGGAATACCCAGATTTGCAACAGTTGGGTGGGTTTATCGCGGTTGGGGTTGAATTCGCTGTGGAAAACGCCTGTGCCGGCGCTCATTACCTGAATTTCGCCGGTGGTAATAATGCCCGAGTTTCCCATGCTGTCCTTATGTTCCACATTGCCCAAGAGGGGAATGGTGATAATTTCCATGTTGTCGTGCGGATGCATTCCAAATCCTTCTCCTGCTTCGATGTAGTCATCGTTAAGCACCCTGAGCATCCCGAAATGAATCCGTTCGGGGTTGTAGTAATTGGCAAAGCTAAATGTGTGGTATGTGTTGAGCCATCCGTGGTTGGCGTGGCCTCTGGTTTCGGCTTTATGCAATATAGTTTTCATGTTCAATTGTTTTTTATGAATATGATGAATGTAATTTCACCATGTTCTGTCTGATTCTTTTTTGATATTGCAAAGATACGGCGGTGTTAGGGGCGACGAAGTAAAGAAATCGGGATTTGAATTGCAAAAATCAGGACAAACTTACTGAAGTTGAGGTTAAATGGATGATTTTTTTGAGGCTTGGCGAAATGATATTTGTAATGAAAAATGTGTAGGTTGATCTACAATACTATGTAAATCAATGTTTTCACAGCCTTGCGGTAGCGCGGAAATCAGAAGGGGTGATGCCTGTTGTTTTTTTGAAGAAATTATTGAAATGAGCTGATTCTTCAAATCCCAGTTGGTACGATAGTTCTTTGTTACTGATGTTTGTAAACAATAGGGTTCTTTTTGCTTCAACAATAAGCTTGCTCTGTATGTGCTCCTTGGCCGATTTTCCAGTGGAATTTTTAACGGTTTTGTTCAGATAATCGGCGGTTACAGCCAGTTCCGAAGCGTAATCGGACACCATGTGCCACGTTGTATAATGTGTGTTGAGCAGCCTTTTGAACGAATGTAGCAAATGATTGCTGGTTTCGATGAGTTGCGGATTATTCGCTTTTTGCAGCGAACAATGGTTGTTGCTCTGTATCAGGAATAGTTTCAGCAGCGATCCCAGCGCTTCCATCCGGTAATTATCGATGTTGGACAAATAAAATTCCATTTGCGAAATCAGCCCTGTGTAAACCGGCATTTGTTTTTCGTTGATGGTGAGCGGTGGCGATTGCCCGTAATCGTTGAAAAGATAGATGTCATTGATCAGCTGATCGTGAATAGAATTGGAAATCAGGAACTCTTCGGTAAATTTCAATGTCCAGCCTTTGGGCTCCGAAGCCGGGAGAACCTGATGCATTTGGTCGGGAAGGATAAAATAAAGCGACTGGTTTTCAATGGTATATTCCGTAAAATCGATGATATGCTTGCCACTTCCCTCTACAAAAAATATAATGGTGTAATAATCGTGGCGATGCGGTACGTCCGATTCTCCATTGTTCGAGCGGTACAGATCATCGAGCCGGCAAAGAATGAACATGGTTTCATCACCGGCAGCTTCGCGAAAAGTATATGTTTTTATTTCCTTCAAGATCAACTAATGTATCTGAAACAAAATAACCGGAAAAACACAAAAAATGTTTTCTGCCGGGAAATAATTTTATGTAAAACTACAAAAATTGGATAGATGTAGCAAGCTGATGTTCGATTTACTGGTGAAAAATCGGCTTCGGCATCGAAATTTTATTTTCAGGATGGATGGATGTTTGCCAATAAGTTTTAATTTTGTGAAATAAAAAAGCAATTATTAATACGCAATGAATCGAATGATCAAACGACTGGCATTATCCTTTGTACTTTTGTTTTCCGGAATGTGGGCGGTTTCTCAAAATCTGTCGCTCAATAAAGACTATCTGGATTATATCGAAAAATATTACCAACTGGCTGTGAGGCAGCAGAAGGAATATGGCATTCCGGCCAGTATCACCCTGGCGCAGGGGTTATTGGAGTCATCGGCGGGCAAAAGTACCTTTGCTGTCAATACCAACAACCATTTCGGCATCAAATGCCACGATTGGAAAGGTGATACTTATTATATGGATGACGACGAAAAAAACGAATGTTTCCGTAAATACGACAAAGTGATTGATTCCTACGAAGATCATTCGAGTTACCTGAAAAGCAAACCCCGGTATTCTTCGTTGTTTCAGCTCAATCCGACCGATTATAAAGGTTGGGCCGCGGGTTTGAAGAAAGCCGGCTATGCTACCGATCCTTCTTACGCTACCAAACTGATTACTTTGATTGAAAACTACCAGCTCAACCGTTTCGATCAGGGTAAACTCTCGGAAAAAGAGGTGAAGGAACAGGATAAAACCATCGCCAAGGATGCTGCTATGGGGATAATATCGGCATCGGCTCGGCACATGGTGTATTGGAACAACAACATACGCTACGTGGTAGCCCAGCGTGGCGATACTTACGGAAGCATTGCCGATGAGTTCGATACGAGCGAAAGGCGTTTGCATAAATACAACGAAACCGACACCGATGATGTGTTACAACCGGGCGATATCGTTTATTTACAACGTAAAAAATCGAAAGCCTCGTTTGAGTTTGAGTTCCATGTGGTGCAGGAAGGCGAATCGATGTACAGTATCTCGCAGCGCTACGCCATGAAAGTGAAAAAACTCTACGACTTGAATAAAATGGATTATACCAAAGGGCCAGCGGTGGGACAGGAGCTGAAGTTACGTTAGAACCGCGATAGCTACCGAAATGAGAAAAAAGAATACCGAATCGCTGGCGGATGTAATCAGGCAGGTGCTGAAAGCCAACCGCCTGGAAAAACCTCTGTACGAAAAGAGGATCATCGATGCGTGGGGCGTGGTGCTGGGCGGCAACATCCTTCAATATACCGGACAAATGTATATCCGCAACCGGATATTATATGTTCAACTTACCTCATCGGTATTGCGTTACGATTTGTTCCTGACACGCGAAGAAATCAAAAACGCGCTGAATAAGCACGTCGGGGCGGAAGTTATCGATGATATTGTATTGAAATAAATGAAAGGTAACTGCGTTTTATTATAAAGTGTCTGAAAATCTCAGAATCATTATGGATTAAAAGTCATTTGAAGAAAAATAAAATACAGAATTTTAAAACTCATCGCCTGCGCTTCTATTGATTCATTGGAAGTATATTTGTGCTGCCTCTGATTTATTGAACCATTAAAAACACTATCCCGTGAAGAAAACCACATCCGCTTTTTTGCTTTTGCTGAGTTTTGGCGTTGCCGCCCAAACGGTTTACCACACCCGCACCTTCGATAAAAACATAAAAACCCTTCAATGTATGGTGAACGGTGATAAGTTCGCGCTTCCGGTGATCAACCTCAAGGGCTCGGATGTGCTCAATATCAGCTTCGATGAAATGTCGCACAGCATTCGTTCGTACAGTTACAGGGTGGTACAGTGTAATGCCGACTGGACGGTTTCGGACCTGACTCCGGGCGAATATATCGATGGGTTTACCAACGAATCGGTTACGGATTATGCATTGTCGGTCAATACTACCTATTTATATACCCATTACCGCTTTTCGCTTCCCAACGATGCGGTGAAAATGACCGTTTCGGGCAATTACGCCGTATTGATTTACGAGGATAACAAGCAGGATGACCCGGTGGCGCAGCTATGTTTCTCGGTGGTCGATCCGAAGGTTTCGGTAACGGCCAATGTCCGTGGAAATACCGATACGGAGCTTAGTGGCAGGCTTCAGCAGCTCGATTTTGATGTGCTGCTGAACGGATTTACAGTAAGAGATCCGAACTCGGAACTAAAAATTTTGGTTCGCCAAAACAACCGCACCGACAACGAGGTAACAGGGATTACACCCACCTATATCAACGGAAATAAGTTGAGTTATATCAACAATCGTCAGCTGATTTTTGAAGGAGGATATGAATACCGGCGGTTCGATTTTTCGTCGATTTATAACTCGGCGCTCGGCATCTCGGGGGTAAAGTTCAATTCACCTTACTACGATATTTATTTGTATGATGATAAATTTCTGCCGGTAAAAAGCTATATGCAGAGCTTTGACGCGAATGGCCGTTACGTTATCAATTATCAGGAATACATGAACGATATTACTACCGAAGCCGATTACATGAACGTACATTTTGCAGTTCCGGTGCAGGCGCCGTTTTTCGATGGGCAGGTGTACCTTGGAGGCGATCTTTGTTTCAACTTGCTGGATGAAAATTCGCGGATGAAGTACGATCCGGTAAATAATTTGTATTACAATACCTTGCTTCTGAAACAAGGGGGCTATAATTATCAATACTGGTTTGTGCAGAAGGGAATGCAGCGTGCTTCGGTAGATCGGACGGAAGGGAGTTTCTGGCAGACCGGGAACGAGTACACCATTTATATTTACGACCGTCCCTGGGGTGCCCGTTACGACCAACTGATAGGGGTGAAAGACCTTTAGATTAGGGGTTGTAAGACGGGAGCTGATTTTCAGGCAACTGTTTTCTTTATAAAATCTTTATATTATCCGGAAAAACCTTTATACCTGTTTTATAACTTTTCACCGATCTTTGCATTATCAATTAAAATGCAAAAAAAGTAATGTCAAACGTTATTGGAAAAGTTAAGAAAGCTATCATTGGCGATCCCCGCGATCTGACCGACAGTAGTACATTCAGCAAAATTTCGCTGGTGGTTTTTCTGGCATGGGTAGGCCTTGGTTCGGATGCTTTGTCTTCGTCGTGCTACGGGCCGGAAGAAATTTACAAGAACCTCGGGAGCCACATACATCTCTCTCTGTTTGTGGGGCTGATTACCACCATCACCATTTTTATCATCAGTACCAGTTACTCTCAGATTATCAAGCTTTTTCCTCACGGAGGCGGAGGTTACCTGGTGGCCAGCCGCCTTATTTCACCTCAAGTGGGCATGGTGTCGGGTTGCGCTTTGCTGATCGATTATGTACTCACCATTTCTATTTCCATTTCCAGTGGCGCCGATGCTGTTTTCAGCTTTTTGCCGGTTCATTTTCTTCCATATAAAATATATTTCGCGATGATTGTTCTGGGAATCCTCATCGTGTTGAACCTAAGAGGAGTAAAGGAGTCGGTAACGGCGCTCACGCCTATTTTCATCACGTTTATCATTACCCATATTTTCCTGATAGGCTTTGCCTTTTTTACCCACGTCCCGCAGTTGAAGGGGGTGGTAGTGAGTACCGGACATGAATTTTCGAGCACCATATCTCAACTTGGAGTTTTTGGTACCTTATTCCTGATTATGAAAGCGTACAGCATGGGCGCCGGGACTTACACCGGTATCGAAGCGGTGAGCAACGGCATCCCCAACCTGCGCGAACCCCGTGTGAAAACCGCTATAAAAACCATGCGGATGTTGGCTATATCGTTGTCGGTGGCTGTATTGGGGCTTATTATCTCTTACTTTTTATTTGATGTGAGAATGATGGAGGGCAAAACCCTCAATGCCGTTCTTATCAGCGATATAGTGGCTTCGTGGAATCCTTTTGTGGGTAAATCGTTTTTGTTTATCACACTTATTTCGGAAGCCACATTGCTTTTTGTAGCGGCTCAAACCGGGTTCCTCGATGGGCCTCGCGTGATGGCCAACATGGCTCAGGATTCGTGGTTGCCTCGCCGCTTCACTTTGCTCAGCGATCGCCTCGTGTCGCAAAATGGCATCCTGATCATGGGGGTGGCCGCTTATTTTGTTATTTGGTTATCCAACGCATCTGTAGCATTCTTAGTAGTTTTGTACAGTATCAACGTATTTATCACTTTCTCGCTTTCGCAATACGGGATGGTGAAGCATTGGCTGGCCGAACGCAAAAACGATCCGAAATGGTTTGGAAAGTTGCTGATCAACGGTATAGGGTTGCTGCTTACCCTTTTTATCCTGATAACGGTGGTGATTATCAAGTTTCATGAAGGAGGATGGATTACCATCCTGATAACCGGTGCTTTGGTGGCTATGGCTTACAACATCAAGAGGCATTATAATAAAATTGGGAAAGAAATTGTTCGTATTCAGCGGATAATGAATAGCCACATGCCGGACATTATCAGCCATTTGCGGCTGAAAATGAACTGGACGACCAATGTGTCGGAAGTAAACACGAATGATATGACAGCTGTCGTGTTGGTCAACGGTTATTCGGGTATCGGGTTGTATTCGCTGTTTCATATCATGAATAAATTTCACAACGTATATAAAAACTACGTGTTTATACAAGTAGGTGTGGTCGATTCCGATAGTTTTCATCAGGAGGATGTGCTGGAAAATATCAAGGCCGGTATTGATCAGGATTTGGGAAAATACACCTATCTGATCCGCCAACTGGGATATAATGCCGAGTACCGTTACAGCATCGGCACCGATGTTTCGGCTGAAGTGGAAAAGTTGGTCCCCGAGATTGTGGCCAAATATCCGAACAGTACGTTTGTGGGTGGCCAGCTAATTTTCGACGGAATGTACCGGATTTCGAGAATTTTGCATAATTTTACCATTTTCTCTATCCAGCGGAGATTATACAAACAAGGTTTGACTACCGTTATTATTCCGATATCGTTGCAACAGGCATCGGAAGAATTTCATGATGTAAAATGAGGGGGTATTATTTTACGATAAAAATGTGAATTATGAACAATAAGTTTTTCAAACAAAGCCTGCGTAACCAGTTTATCATTTGTATTCTGGTCATCGCTTCGGTGTCGGCAGTTTGTTTTTTGCTTTCCGATACGATCGGCTATCGTGCTGTGGCACTGATATTGATGGCAACGGTATCCATTCTGGCCATCTTTTTCACGGTTTATCCAGTGTTGCTGGCGGCTACGCTCAGTGCCCTCATTTGGGATTATTTCTTTATCCCGCCTCATTTTACGTTGCACGTGGGCAGCTCCGAGGATATTCTTATGTTGCTGATGTACTTTATCATTGCGCTGATCAACGGTGTGCTTACTTCGCAGGTGCGGGAGCTGGAAAAACTTGAATTACAAAAGGAAGAAAGGCACAACACCATAAAACTTTATAAAACATTGTTCGATTCCATTTCGCACGAACTTAGGACGCCGATAGCCACCATAGTAGGAGCTTCGGACAACCTCCAGCAAAACAATGCCAACCTTACCAACGAGGATAAGAGCAGCTTGATTAATGAAATATCGATTGCCGCATTCCGGTTGAACCGCCTTATTGATAACCTGCTGAATATGCAACGGCTCGAATCGGGCATGCTGAAAACCAAGCTCGACTGGGTGGATATAAACGAGTTGATCAGCACGCCTGTCAACCGGTTGAAAGATGAACTGTCATCGCACCGGGTGGACATCACGATACAGGATGATTTCCCGATCATCAAACTCGATTTCGGGCTAATTGAGCAAGCGCTGTTCAATATCTTGCACAACGAATCCCTTTATACTCCGGCTAATTCCATCATCAATATCGATGCATCTTATGAAAAAGGAAAATTATTGTTGACGGTTTCGGACGATGGCAAAGGGTTTACCGAAGAAGAATTGCAATATCTTTTTTCGAAATTTTACCGCGCATCGGTTAAAACTACCGGTGGAACCGGACTTGGACTTTCCATTGTGAAAGGATTTGTGGAAGTTCACGGTGGCCGGGTTTGGGTGGAAAACGTGCATCCTCACGGAGCCAAATTCTGTATCGAAATTCCGTCCGACACATTGGAACTTTATGGAATGCTTGACTTTACCGATATGGCCGTGAAGCAAAATCGCAGGCACGAAACGCTGAGCGATACTTATATCCCGAAAAAGAAGGACGGCGATACTCCTAAGAATACATTATATACACCTCAGGATGAATAAAATACTATGGAAACAACCGACCCGCACCAGATACTGATCATTGATGATGAAATACAAATCAGGAAATTACTGGAGATAACTCTGAGTACCAACAATTACCACGCTATGTCCGCAGCCACCGCGCGTGAAGGTTTAACTACCGCCGTGATTCATCCTCCCGACCTGATCATCCTTGACCTGGGGCTTCCCGATGAGGATGGACAAAGTGTGTTGCTTAAGCTCCGGGAGTGGTATTTGGGCGGAATCATTGTGCTCTCGGTACGAAATACCGAAGAAGAGATTATCCGTGCGTTGGATGGTGGCGCCAACGATTACCTGACCAAACCTTTCCGCACCGGAGAGTTGTTGGCAAGGATTCGCACCACGCTCCGTCAGCTGGATCATGTGGGGGCTCAGGTGCAAAAGCTGGAATTCGGGAACCTGGTCATCGATCTTACAGCCCGAACCGTTTTTGTAAACAACGAGGCTGTAAAACTCACTGCCACCGAGTATTCATTGCTCACTTTACTGGCTAAAAATGATGGTAAAGTGCTGACTCATTCATTTATATTAAAAAATATCTGGGGGCCTGGATATACGCAACAATCGCAATACCTACGGGTATTTGTGGGGCAGCTCCGGAAAAAAATCGAGCAAGATCCCAATAATCCGAAGTTTATTATTACCGAGTCGGGAATCGGATATCGTTTTTGCACAGGAATATAAATATTTATGTCATAATATGATTGAATAATGATACTGAAATGTGGTTCTGTATAATTCAGACAGAAGATGATTTTTTCATTCACCCCAAGAATAACCAAAACTAAATGATAGATTTTTTGGATGTTACGGATAGGATGTGATGCAAAAAAAGGTTGCCGAAAGCGATTTTGGCAACCTTTTACTTATCTTCGGTTTTACAAGGTTTTTACTTAGTTGTGGCAATAGTCATTTTTACGTTCAGTTTCGAACCAATAGAAAGCACATTGACCAACTCCTGTATGTTCAGGCTTTTGTCGATACGCAACACAATCACAGCATCTTTGTTTTTGTCCACTTCCGATTTCAGGGCAGGTTCAATCTCTTCAAACTTTACCTCCTGATTGTTAACGAAATATTGTTTTTTCTCGTTAATCGTAATATTGATCTCTTTTTTGTGAACCGCCTGGCTGTTTTGCGAATTAGGCAGGTTCACCTTTATCATATTCGGATTGAGCAAGGTGGATATTATGATAAAGAACAGCATGAGGAAAAACATGATGTCATTCATTGCCGAGGTGAAAACTTCGGCGCCGGCCTGACTTTTTCTTCTTAAATCGATCATTTTTTAAGCGGTTCGTTTAATAATTCGATAAAGTTCATTGTGCTGAATTCGAGTTTGTGGATGGTTTTGTTCAGCATACGGTTGAGCCAGTGGTAGCCAATGTAAGCGATGATACCTACCACCAATCCGGCGGCGCTGGTAACCATTTTGGTGTAAAGTCCGGCCGAGATGCTACCGATACTTACATCGCTGGTTTGCGAAATGCCGTAGAAGATTTTAATAACGCCGATAATAGTTCCAAGGAACCCGAACATCGGCGCTATACTGGCAATTACCGCTAATATCTGTGTGTTCTTTTCCAGTTCATATACTTCAAACTTCCCGGCAATTTCTATCGATTCTTCAATTTCCTTTACCGGTTTGCCAATGCGGTTGATCCCTTTTTCAATCATCCGGGCAATGGGTTCATCGGTTTTTTTGCAAAGCATTTTAGCCGAATCAATTTTACCTTCGCGGATAAACTCAAAAATGCTGTTGGTGAAGTTGGCGTCTGATTTTACGTGTTTACGAATGGAAATATACCTTTCGATAAAAACGTAAATGGAGATCATGAACAACAGCCCGATAGGTATCATAATCACACCCCCTTTTACCAGAATATCCCACAACGACATTTGAATAGCAGTGCTATTAACAGCGGTTTGTACAGGAAGCGCAGGCGAATTGGCAACAGCATTGCTTAAACTGTCGGCTCCTTGAACAACTTGCAATAAGGTAAAACTCATAATATTCTCTTGTTTTTATTTAATAATTTATTATGAAAATGTTGGTTAGCGGAATTTCTAAGCGGATGAATCGTTGATTCTCCACTGGATTGAAATTCATTCGTGATCCACCATTATTTCACTTTCTGAAAAAACGGTGCTATAAAGATTTTATTACATTTCAGAGTGCAAAGAAAATGGTTTTTTCTTTAACATCCTAATGTTGTTTAGTTTTATTAATACATATAACAGAAGATTCTCCGGCTTAAAACGAACTGCCCCGGATAGCGAAATCGCCATTCGGGGCTGGTTGTATAAAATGCGGTTGATTTATTATTCTACCGGTTTGTTTATTCTGGCTTTAATCGTGTTCGATTCCTTATCAAGATCCATCAGTATGGTATCGCCCTGCTGAAGTTCACCGGCCAGTACAATATCAGCCAGTTCATCTTCGAGGTACCGCTGGATGGCTCTTTTGAGCGGACGGGCTCCAAACTGGACATCGTAACCATGTTCGGCAATGAAGTCTTTTGCTTCAAGTGTAAGTTCCAACTTGTATCCCATAGCGGTTACCCTCCCGAATAATCCTTTCAGTTCCAGATCAATAATCTGGAAAATAGCTTGTTTACTCAGCTGGTCGAACATGACGACATCGTCAACACGGTTCAGGAATTCAGGCGCGAAAGTCCTGTTCAGCGCTTTTTGGATAACTCCTCTTGAAAATTCAGAATCAATTTTCGACTCGTTATCCCCTGCGGCATTGAACCCTACGCCACGTCCGAAATCTTTCAGCTGGCGCGTCCCCACATTTGATGTCATGATGATGATGGTGTTTTTAAAATCAATTCTTCGGCCGAGGCTGTCGGTAAGCCGTCCTTCGTCCATAACCTGCAACAGCAGGTTGAATACATCGGGATGAGCCTTTTCAATCTCATCGAACAGAACGATGGAGTAGGGTTTCCGGCGTACTTTCTCGGTAAGCTGCCCGCCCTCTTCGTACCCGACATATCCCGGAGGAGCTCCAATGAGCCGAGAAACACTGAATTTTTCCATGTATTCGCTCATATCCACCCGGATAAGGGCATCGGCGCTATCGAACATGAATTCGGCCAATATTTTGGCTAAGTGGGTTTTACCTACGCCGGTAGGACCGAGGAAAATAAATGAGCCTATTGGTTTGTTCGGGTCTTTCAGTCCAATACGGTTACGCTGAATAGCTTTTACAATTTTATTCACCGCTTCGTCCTGGCCAATCACTTTGCCGGTAAGCGCATCTTTCATTTGGCGCAGTTTAAGCCCTTCGGCCTGAGCTATCCGTTGAACCGGTATGCCCGACATCATGGCTACTACTTCGGCCACCTGTTCTTCGTCCACCGTTTCGGGGTGTTGCTGGGCTTCTTTTTCCCAGCGTTTCATGGCATCTTCCAACTGATACTGGCTTTGTTTTTCCTGGTCGCGGATGGGGCCTGCCAGCTCGTATTTTTGTTCGCCCAATACTTTGAGCTTCTCTTTTCTCAGTTCTTCAATTTTTTTTTCGAGTTCTTCAATCTCGGCCGGGACGGAAACCGTCCCGATATGCACCCTCGAACCCGCTTCATCAAGCGCATCGATGGCTTTGTCGGGAAAACAGCGGTCGGTGATGTAACGGTCGGTGAGGCGTACGCAAGCTTCAATGGCTTCGGGCGTATATCTCACGTTGTGATGGTACTCGTACCGATCCTGAATATTTTGCAAAATCTGAAGGGTTTCTTCCGCGGTGGTCGGATCGACCATTACTTTCTGGAAACGGCGTTCGAGGGCTCCATCTTTTTCGATGCTCTGGCGGTATTCATCAAGGGTGGTAGCCCCGATGCACTGGATTTCGCCCCTTGATAGCGCTGGCTTCAGCATGTTGGCGGCATCGAGCGAACCGGGCGCGCCACCAGCACCTACTATGGTGTGAATTTCGTCGATAAAAAGAATGACATCCGGATTTTTCTGTAATTCGTTCAGAATGGCCTTGATGCGTTCTTCAAACTGGCCACGGTACTTGGTGCCGGCCACAATGGAAGCCATATCGAGGGAAACGACCCGTTTATCGAAAAGTACCCTGGAAACTCTGCGTTGAATGATCCGCAAGGCGAGGCCTTCTACAATGGCCGATTTTCCTACGCCGGGATCACCTATCAATACGGGGTTGTTTTTCTTACGGCGGCTTAAAATTTGTGCAAGACGCTCAATTTCCTTTTCGCGCCCAACAATCGGGTCGAGTTTGTTTTCGAGGGCTGCCTTGGTTATATCCACCCCGAACGAATCGAGGGCTGGCGTTTCCGACTGTTTGCTTCCCGATACGTTTGATTTTTGCGGGCGTTGTGGCTCTTCATCGTCTTCGTCGTCCTGAAAGCCTGCGTTTTTTATCGGTGAGTTGTTGGGCTCTACTATAAACGAGCGCGCTTTCTCATAACTCATGTTTTCCGATTCCAGTATTTTTTCTGCCATATTGTTTTTTTCTTTTAAAATAGCCAGCAACAGATGTTCGGTATCGGCCGTTTCGACCGAAAGCGATAATGTTTCGAGCTCCATCAGCTTTTTTATCCTTTCGGTGCTTTTCAGCAGCGGAATTTCGGCTTCCTGAGGCTCTGTATCGGTGCGTATCTGGCTTTCGATAACTTGTTTCACCTTTTGCAGGTTGATTTGCGAAAGATTCAATATATCGATGGCTTTGCCTTTGCCATTGCGCAGCAAGCCAAGCAACAGATGTTCGGGGCCTACATAATTGTTTCCGAGTCGTTCGGCTTCCTGTTGGCTGTATGTGAATACGTTAACTAATTGTTCTGAATAATTGATGTTCATCTTACGGTTTTTTGCAAATATAATGAATTGTGTTGGAAAACGAAAAGTAAAATGGTTTAAGTATTAATTGTCAGATTCTTCTTTTTTCCTGTCTCCTTGTCCATTTTTTTTCTTGTCCTTTGTCCACTATTAAAACGGATAACTTATTCCTTTGTTTTGTGAAAAACGACAAAAATAATACCGAAACCAAAATAGCAGAAAATCTGTCAGTTTTTTTATAAACAGGATATTTTTAGTAGCTTTGCATGTTTTTGACGAAAAATTAGTGTAGAAAAAGGATAAATTAATTTTATATTACAAAAGGACAATGACAGAAAAAATAGGAAGCTCATTACGGGAATCAAAATCGGCCCGTTGGTTTGTGCTTGTTTTGGTATCGTTTACGATGCTGTGTATGTATTATTTAACCGATGCCATGGCTCCCCTTCAAAGCAAGCTTCAGGGAAATTTGCACTGGACGGCAACCGAATACGGATTATTTACCAGCGGTTATGGTTGGTTCAACGTGTTTTTACTGATGCTGGTCTTCAGCGGAATGATTCTGGATAAGATGGGAACCCGTTTTACTGGTGTACTTGCGATATTGATTATGTTAGTAGGTGCGTTTATAAAATACTGGGCCATTTCGGGTCATGTTACAGGCACTACGCATGTCTCTATCGGATCTTTTGAAATATTTGGAGAGATGTCGAAGTCAGCGCTGGTGGCGGGGCTTGGTTTTGCTGTTTTCGGCGTGGGTTGCGAAATGTTCGGTATTGCGGCCAACAAGGCTGTGGTACGTTGGTTTCGGGGGAAAGAGATGGCGCTTGCCATTGGTCTGAATACATCTACCGGCCGTATAGGAACAGCGCTGGCAATGTTTACGCCGGTGCCTTTATACAATCTTACCAAAAATGTCAGTAGTCCTGTCATTGTTTCGATGTTGTTGTTGTGTCTTGGTTTACTGGTGTTCCTCTTTTTTATTTTTATGGATAAAAAATTAGATAAGGAAGAGAAAGAGGCCGGTGTTGCCAACGATGAAGAATTCAAATTTTCGGATGTGATTGAAATTGCCAGAAACAGGGCTTTCTGGTACATTGCCATTCTTTGCGTCCTTTTCTATTCGGCGGTTTTCCCTTTTATCAAGTTTGCAACTAACTTAATCGTTCAGAAGTTTCAGGTGTCCGATTCGTTTGCCGGATACATACCGGCTTTGCTTCCTGCCAGCGCTTTGCTTCTAACCCCGTTGTTTGGCGGGATTTCCGATAAAAAAGGGAAAGCAGCATCCATTATGGTCATGGGATCGATTCTTCTGGTTATAGTACATTTGTTGTTCTCCATTCCGTCATTGAATAGTCTTTATGTGGCTGTCGGATTGGTTCTTGTGCTTGGTGTCGCTTTTTCGTTGGTTCCATCGGCCATGTGGCCATCTGTGGCTAAAATCATTCCTCATAGTAAACTCGGAACGGCTTATGCAATGATTTTCTGGGTCCAGAATTGGGGATTGATGGGAGTTCCGTTGTTGATCGGTACTGTTTTGGATAAACATTGCATCACCGGAACCATCACCAAAGTTGTGGATGGGAAAATTGAACATATATCGCAATATAACTACACCATACCCATGTTGATTTTTGCTTGTTTCGGATTGGTGGGAATTCTATTTGCGTTTTTACTCAAGGCCGAAGACAAACGCAAGGGTTACGGCCTTGAATTGCCGAATATCAAGGAGTAATAGTAACACCTGCAAGGAACATATAAAAGGAGTAATCCATTTTGATTGATTACCCTCTTGTTTTATTTATAAATGTTTTTTCCCATTCCCGAAAATGTATTATCTTAGCCTTTTGAATTCAACACAAGAAAATAAAAGTGAAAATATATGGAAAACAATGCTTTACTTAATGAAGTGGTAGCCAAAGCACAGCGTTGGCTCGATGGTGGTTACGATGAAGAAACAAAAGCCGAAGTTCGCCGGCTGATGGATGCCGGTGATAAAACCGAACTGATCGAATCGTTTTACAAAGACCTTGAATTCGGGACCGGAGGCTTGCGTGGCATTATGGGAACCGGGAGCAACCGCATGAATATCTACACGGTAGGTGCTGCTACACAGGGTTTGAGCAACTATATCCTCAGCCAGTTTCCTAACCAGCCGGTAAGTGTGGTAATTGGGCACGACTGCCGTAACAACAGCCGTAAGTTTGCCGAAATTTCGGCGAATATCTTTTCGGCCAATGGCATTAAAGTATATCTTTTCGAAGACCTCCGGCCTACGCCCGAAGCCTCGTTTGCCATTCGTCATTTGGGTTGTCAGAGCGGGATTATCATTACCGCTTCGCACAATCCGAAAGAATACAACGGTTACAAGGCTTACTGGAACGATGGCGCGCAAATGATTGCTCCGCACGACGAAAATGTGATTACCGAAGTAATGAAAATTACAGATGTAAAAGATATTAAGTTTGTTGGGAAACCAGAACTGATTCAAATCATTGGCGAAGAAGTGGATGCCGCGTTTATTGCCAAGGTCAAATCGCTTTCGCTTTCGCCCGAAGCCATCAAACGCAATAATGACTTGAAGATAGTTTATACCCCGATACACGGTACGGGTATCAAGCTGATTCCACGTACATTGCGGGAATATGGCTTTACCAATGTGATTGATGTGCCTGAACAAAATGTGATCAGCGGTGATTTTCCCACCGTGGTTTCGCCAAATCCCGAAGAACCCGCCGCTCTGGAGATGGCCGTGAAAAAGGCCAAAGAAACCGATGCGGACATCGTGATGGCTTCCGATCCGGATGCCGACCGCATGGGTATAGCCGTGAAAAACGACAAAGGGGAATGGATTTTGGTAAACGGCAACCAAACGGCGTTGATTTTTATCTACTATCTCATTCGTCGCTGGAAGGAGCTGGGTAAAGTTACCGGAAACGAATACGTGGTGAAAACCATCGTTACTACCGAAATTATCAAGCAAATAGCCGAAGCCAATGGCGTGGAAATGTTCGACTGCTATACCGGCTTTAAGTGGATTGCCGGAGTGATCCGCGAAAACGAAGGTAAAAAAACGTACATTGGCGGTGGCGAAGAAAGCTATGGTTTCCTGCCTGAGGATTTTGCCCGCGATAAAGATTCAGTGTCATCGTGTGCTTTGATGGCCGAAATCGCCGCTTGGGCCAAAGATAATGGAAAGACCCTTTTTGAACTGATCCAGGATATTTATCTGGAATATGGTTATGGAAAAGAAAAGGGAATTTCAGTTGTGCGAAAAGGAAAAGCGGGGGCTGATGAAATTGCCCAAATGATGCGCGATTTCCGTTCCAACCCGCCAAAAGAAATTGCCGGTTCGAAAGTAACGCTGATCAAGGATTACGAATTGTTGAAAAAATACGATATCGTTGCCGGAACGGAAACTCCGCTGGTTATGCCTGCAACGTCGAATGTATTGCAGTTCTTTACCGAAGATGGCACAAAGATTTCGGTGCGTCCTTCGGGAACAGAACCCAAAATCAAGTTTTACATTGAAGTGCGCGGCGATATGAAAGCCCGTGCCGACTATGATGCCGCTGAAGCAGCCGCCAACAAAAAGGTGGATGCAGTAAGGGCTTCATTGGGAGTGTAATCGGTTAAATATCGAATAATTAAAGGTGTATTTAAAATTACAAATAAACCCCCGCTGACAAAAATGTTCGCGGGGGTTTTTTAAGTTTTGGGTTTTATTGTGAAGTAATAAAGCTACCTTTTGTTTTTGGAATTTTTATTAATGCTTAGTTATCAGCAATTGTTGCGATCTGAATTCGCTGGGGGTAAATCCTAATTTTTTTTTGAAAATGCGGTTGAAGTTAGAAATGTTGTTAAATCCGCAATCATAACAGATTTCCGAGATAGTTTTTTCAGTTTCAATTAATTGTCGGGCTGCATTCCCAATACGCAGGTCGGTAATGTAATCGGAAAACGATCGTTGGGTATGTTTTTTAAAAAAATGGCTGAACGCGGTTTCAGACATATTCACCATGTCAGCTGCTTCTTTAATCCTGATATTTTGATTCAGGTTTTGCTGGATATAATTGTTTATTCTTTCTATTCTCCGGCTTTTGGAAGTGATGAACCGGCCTATGTAGGTGGGAGTAGCGAGCACTTTTTGATTCCGGCTGACCGATAAATCGTATAAAATCGAAAAAAAATCCAGGAACGAATCAAAATCTTGAGTTTCAGATAGCTTCATAATTCGTTCTTTTATATTGGATGCGGTATCCTTCGAGAAAAGAACACCCCTGTTTGCTTTTTCCAATAACTCCCGGATAGGATACATCAATTTTCTCTCCAGCATTTTTTCACTTATAAAATCGCTGTGAAACTGTACAGTTACCACTTGCGCATCGTTGCTGTCGTTCCCTGTCCATGCGTGGGGTGTGTTGGGTCCTATCAGCACTAGATCAAGTTCATTGTAGTCCAGGATGGAATCTCCTATAATGCGTTTCCCGTTTGAGAACAAGACCATATTTAGTTCGTACTCGGGATGATAGTGTACTGGAAAGTCAAATTTAGCATGATAATGGTTTTGTACGGTAAAGAAATCATCTTCGGAAATAGATGTGATTTCTCGTATGATTCGTTTATTCATATAACTTTGGATATGTGTATTGTGATTATTATATATGTTTTTGTTTACAAATTTACATAATAAAATTCATATAATGATTATATGTAGTGATAAATTAATATAAAGACTAACAATGATATATGTATTTCAAAAGATAATAACATTAAGAAAATATTCATAAAAGTATAACTTATTGGCTTTTAAAGATAATAATTGTGTGGATTAATTGCATTATGTTTGCAACATTGTTTCACCTTAGAGTTTAATGCTTATGAACAAAAAAAATTGGATAAGAAAATGGGCTATATTAGCTGCGTTTATTTTTTTGGCTACTATGCCGTTTTTTGCTCAATCAACTAAGCTTAGCGGAACTGTTTCTGCAAGGCAGGGAGAAATGCTAACGGGTGTTAGTATTGTTGAAAAAGGGACTACCAACGGAACGATTACCAATCAGAATGGTGAGTTTTCGTTGGGATTGATTACTAAGAATCCGGTATTGGTATTTTCGTATATCGGATTCAATACCGTCGAAATGAAAGTGGAAGGAAAAGCTGTTTTGAATGTTGTTCTCGAAGAGAAAACAGTAGGGATAGATGAAGTGGTGGTGGTAGGTTACGGAACTGTAAAGAAAAGCGACCTGACAGGTTCGGTAAGTAGTGTAAAAACGGATGCATTGAAAAATGCTCCTGCTAATTCTATCGATGCTTTGTTGCAAGGTCGTGTTGCCGGTCTTCAAGTAATAACTACAACCGATGATCCAAACTCGTCGTCAACCGTGAGGATCAGGGGTGGAAGTTCTTTGTACGGTTCCAACACACCGCTTGTAGTGGTTGATGGTTTCCCCTTTGGCGAAGCCGGAAACCTGAAGCAAATCTCACCGGAAGACGTCGAATCGATTGAAGTTTTGAAAGATGCTTCGGCTTCGGCTATTTACGGTTCAAGGGGGGCTAACGGAGTAATTTTGATCACCACTAAAAAAGGAAAGGAAGGAATTACAAAAATTAATTTGAAGCATCAAGTGGTGTTGTCTCAGTTTGCATCTAAACTGAATATCTGGCGTAATGCGGCTCTTATGGCTCAACTCAACAACGAGCAGCGTATCAATGCCGGTGAAACACCTCTCTACACGGGTACTACATTTTCCAATGGAGTTTATTATCCATCGGTCGATGAAATTGAAAGTGGCAAGTGGCCTTATTATACCAAGTGGGACGATGTGGTTTTTAGAGATGTGCCTGTTACACAGAATTCCACGTTGAGCATTAATAGTTCAAATGCCAAAACAAACTTCAACCTTATGGCTAATTACTTTAACCAGCAAGGTAGTTATGTGAAGGACGATTACACCAAAGGAACTGTTAATTTGGGTGTGTCGCACAAGGTGTTTGACTTTCTGACTATCAATTCAAAAAATATTTTCTCGAAAGGAAATCGTAATTACAATGCAGGGCTGGCCTATTACCGCAGTCCTTTGTACCCGATATACGATGAAAACGGAGATTATTTTAAAGCAGGCGATACCGATTACTATAACCCGGTGGCACTGACCGATTTGCAAAAGAATAAAACTAAAACAATTGACGTAATATCATCGTGGGAAGCAGATGTGCAATTCTCCAAATCGCTTAATTTGAAATCTCAGTTTAATTATAAATATGGAGAATCAATTAACGACCAGTATTACCCTAAAGTTTATTCTTCACTTGGAGCTACAAATAATGGTGCTGCCGGCATAGGTAACTGGATGGGTGAGACTTACGATACCGAATCTTACCTCACCTACAACAAAACTTTTGCCGAAAAACATAAATTCACACTCATGCTTGGGCACTCTTACCAGTATAGTATGAGCCGGAGTTCGAATTTGTGGGCTTACGATTTTGTAAATGAATCGACTGAAAATGAAAATATGGCCTCGGGCGATCCGGAAAAGAATGTGGTAAGCAACAGCTTTTCCGAATCGAAATTGGTTTCTTTCATGGGACGCCTCAATTACTCCCTTTTGGATAAATACCTTTGTACATTTACGTTCCGAAGTGATGGATCTTCCAAATTTGGAGCCAACAACAAATGGGCTTATTTCCCATCGGGCGCCTTGAGCTGGAAAGCCCAGGAAGAAAATTTCATTAAAAAACTAAATGTTTTTGATGAATTGAAATTCAGGCTTAGTTACGGGATCTCCGGTAATCAGGGAATATCCGTTTACCAAACTTTGAGCCGTTACGGCACTGAACAGTATTATACGGATGGCAGCTGGCAAACGGCCATAGGCCCGGGATATATTTCAGGATATACTGGTGATGACTACAGGTTTGCTGTTTGGAGTGGAATCCCCAACCGGGATCTGAAATGGGAAACCACCGCACAATATAATTTTGGCGTTGACATGTCCTTTTTCAACAGGAGATTATCCATTACCGCTGATTATTACAAAAAGCATACTTATGATTTGCTTCGCCAAACCCTTTTGACCCTCTCATCGGGTTACGACCGGATGTGGGTGAACGATGGTGAAATTGATAACCGAGGTATCGAACTCTCTGTTACAGGAAACATTTTAAGAAATAAAAATTATGACTTTTCAGCAACAGTAATGTTTTCGAAGAACAAAAATAAGGTGGTCGATCTCGGAAGTCAGAATTCTTCAGGTTTAAATACCGACCCGAATACCGGAATGCTATACGAATTCTGGGGTACCTCGCTTTCCACCTTCAGCGCTTATCCCAATATTTTGGCTATTGGCAAACCAGTCAACGTGATTTACGGGTACAAGGTTGATGGAATAATTCAATCGGAAAGTGAAGGGCTTGCCTCCGGACTAACGGGAAAATTAGCTCAGCCGGGCGAGTTTAAATATGTTGACGTGAACGGGGATGGAACTTTTTCTGACAAAGACAGAACGATTATAGGCGATCCTAACCCGGATTTCATGTTGAGCCTTACATTGAACGGACGCTATAAAAATTTCGATGCAGAAGTATTTATCAACGGAGTTTTCGGCAACGATGTGATCAATCCGAACAAATGGGGCGGCCAGGCAAGCACTATGCCTTTGCGCTGGACGCAGGATAATCCGAATAATAATTACCCGAGCCTCCGCGATGATAGAACCTACTATTTTTCAAACTGGTGGATTGAGGATGGTTCTTATGTGAAGATTCAAAGTGTGAATGTTGGGTACAATTTTAAATCGGATAAAATAAAATGGATCAGCAATGCGCGCTTTAACGTAGATATATCCAATTTATTCACATTTACCAAATTCTCGGGATATTCGCCCGAGGTGGGTAGTGATGGTATTTATTACGGATATCCCCGACAAAGGCAGGTAACATTCGGTTTGGATGTTACATTCTGATTCTTTGCTGCATTTCTAAAACATAGTATTTACAATATTATTTGAACAGATTCGGTTGTGATAGAGATGAAGGACATTTTTCCATAAGAAATAGTGTTTTATGACGACTGACCCACAACAAAAATCTTTGCTGATAATTCTAAAATTATTTTTATATGAAAAATAAAATATTAATGATAATAATGCTTTGTTGCATAATTACTTCATGTGATTTGAAGGAAACACCATACGGATTTTATTCCGAAGATAATTTCTATAAAACGGTGGACGATGCAGAATCATCTTTGTTGTATGCCTATAATTCTCTCAATTATATAGAATACTCAAGGGGAATCTTTTATATCGGGGAATTGGCTTCGGACATCTGCGATGTAAAATCGGGGGAAGCTTATGGTTCGCAAGACCTGAACAACTGGACTGCTGATGCCAATAACGAAACCCTTACCTATTATTTCAAATATTGCTATATTGGCATAAACAGAGCCAACGCGGTGATCGAAAACGTTGCCAACAGCAACTTTGATGAAGCAGCCAAAAATAAACTTTTAGGTGAAGCTTATTTTTTGAGAGGTTACCATTATTTAAATCTTGTAAGGCTTTATGGGTTGGTACCCATACAATTAACAATGGTCAAGACCGTATCTCAAACAGCACCTAATATGGCCAAAAATTTGGATGAAGTGTACGACCTGATAATTTCCGATTTTAAAAAAGCCGAAAATTACTTGAAAGTAAACAGGGTGGTGGGTAGAGCCGATAAAGTGGCCGCGCAGGCTTTTCTCGCTAAAACATACCTGACTATTGCATCTTCCAAAGAAAGTGGCGTTGCGAAATATTCAAGCATGGATAAAGATGTTACGCAAATGTATGATAGCGCCGCGTTATATGCGCACAAAGTGCTTTATGATCAGACGGAATATTCTTTGGATCCTTCTTTGATGAACATCTACGACGTAAACTACCCTGATGGGCCTGAACACATTTTTATCATGTCGATGGACAGGAGTGGGTCGTCCGAAGGGGAATATTCAAAAATTGGGATGATGTTTCATCCCTGGGTGGCAGGCGTGCCTTATTATTTGAAAAACCCGGATGGGACCCTTACTTATTGCACTTATGGTTGGGAAGTGTTTAAAACTACTGATGATTTTTACAATAGTTTTGACAATGACGACAAGAGAAAGACCCAATTGCTTGTAACACAGGTTTACAACTCAAGTGGAACGGTTATAGGTAAAAAAGGAAAGGATTTTACTTATGCATTCACACGGAAATATGTCGATCCGAATTTTGTAGGACAGAAATCAAGTGCAAGGCCTTACCTGATGAGGGTTTCTGATGTGGCGTTGATGTATGCCGAAGCGGTTGGTCCGACATCCGAAGGGTATTATTGGTTGAACAAAATCCGGAGCAGGGCTGGCTTGTCTGATGCCAATCCAAACTTGGGCTTATCGGATTTCAGAGATCAGGTGATACAGGAGAGAGCTTGGGAACTTGCTTTCGAAGGGCAACGGTTGTATGATTTACGGAGGAAAGCCATGGTTACTAAGAAAGATACTAAAGCCATTGCTGCCGGGATCACAGAAGAAAAAGCTGATTTTTACCCGATCCCGCAGCTCGAAATCGACTTGAATCCCAATGCAAGCGAAAACTAATTGCATAACCATTTTCGCAATAAAAATCAGGTGCAATTACGGGATGAAAATTTATTATTATGCTAAACAAAAAATTTATTCTTACATGAAATCGAATATAATTATCATATCAATACTGGCCTCTGTGTCGTTGCTGAACATCGGATGCCAGAAAGATCCCCTTGACGACGTTAACAGCGGGACATGGAACAAAGAAAGGAATATTATTGATATCTCTTTTGATTCGCAGATTGGCGACATGACACGTTACAGGGATGGCGATTCGGCTACGATCAGCTTTGTGTGCAACATGGCTAATCTTACTGATTTAAGCAGTGTCAAACTTACAAGCCTTGAGCTATCTGTCGGAGCATCTGCTTCCGTATCGGTGGGCGATGCTTTGAATTTCAACAACGATGATCATACGGCTAAAATAACTGTAACTGCCGCAAACGGTGGAAAAACTCTCGATTGGATCATCAAACTCATCCCCTTCAACGAGGAACTTGTAGGTACTTGGAAAATAACAGGCCAATACGTTTATGGAGGTACAGGAGCCATATATGGTGGTAGCAGCCTTGTTGAAATGAGCAGTAAATCGTGGTGCTGGAATACCCAAACAGGCCCCTCGGCCGAGAAGGACAATACGCTGACATTTAAATTGGAAGGGGTTACGGAGGATGGAAATTCTTATGGCTCGGTTGTGAATAATGCCGGAGCGGATGGGCTTTATGCCAATTATATCTATATACTTTCAGATCCGGATGTTGATGTTAACTCGTTTTACAGGAAAATCCCTGAAGGAACGGGTAACTGGAAGCGGGATTATTCAGCCGGAACAGTTACGTTTACATTTGAAGATGGCACAACTACAACCGGTAGTTTCATTTCGGCGAGCACTGAAACCATTTACGGAAGCATAACTAAAACGGTTACCGACCATTCATTTAAGTTTTCTCTTTCCGGAGTTGATGACTGGACTCATATTTATACGGATTACGATCGTTTTGTTTCCAACCCAAGCAAATATTGGATTGATATTAGTAAACAATAAGAAAATTATTATATGGAACGAAGCATGATTTTTATAAAATCAGTCAAACCAATAATTAAAAAATCAGGCGAATTCCATACCACCAAAAAGGAAAAATTAATCGTATGAAAAAATCATATTTTATTGTAATATTTTTTTTGGCTACTTGTTTTTTTGGCCGGAATACCGTTTCAGGGAAGGATGTAATAAGGATTGTCGTGCTTGGTTCATCAACTGCTGCCGGCACCGGCCCAACTGATCCTGCTAAAGCGTGGGTTAATCAGTATAGGACATATATACAGTCGTTGAATCCTTCCAGCGAAGTTATCAATTTGGCCGTAGGAGGTTATACAACTGCAAAAGTTATGCCCGATGGATACGCTGACACAGATCCTTTGCATAACATAAGCAAGGCCTTGAGTAATGCTCCGGATGCCATTTTAATCAATCTTCCGACAAACGATGCTGCAAGCGGAATTTCGGTCGATCAGCAATTAGCCAATTATTCGGTGATTTTGGCCGCCGCAAAAGCCAAGAATGTCCCTGTGTGGGTAACAACCACACAACCCCGTTATTTAAGCACAGAACTCAGGCAGAACCTTATGAATATGCGTGATTCTACGTACACCATGATGGGGGATAAAGCCATTGACTTTTGGACAGATATTGCTACCGACGATGGATATATCAAATCAATATATGATATGGGGGACGGCACACATCTAAACGATGCCGCGCATACTATACTTGCTAATCGTGTGATAGCTAAAACGGATATTTTAAACTATGCCCGAAGCGATAACAATGTTGATACAATAAACATAGATTTTGGCACCAGCTTGTCTTCCGGGAATTGGAATAACCTCGATAACGCAGTGGCTGATACAATTACAAACCTGATCAATGCCCAGGGAGCGCATACCGGCATTTCGCTTTGGATCCACGATTCGTTTACAGGAGTAAATATAACAGGGACAGCAAGCCCCGATGCCGCATTAAACCTGCCATCAACTGCTACTTCCGACAGCTTCTTTGGAAGTGTGGGTGCGCATGCGGGAGTTAGTGAGCCCACAGGAGGATTAACTCTTTCTGGGTTAAATCCAAACAGTAAATACTCTTTTACCTTTTTTGCTTCTCGCACAGGAGTTACTGATGATAGGGAAACTCAGTATGATGTAACAGGAGTAACTGAGCAGGCTGTAACTTTAAAAACATCAAACAATACTTCCAATACTGTAACTGTAAGTGATATAAAGCCTTCTTCCGACGGGAAGATCGTTATTTCAGTAAGTCCCGGAGCAAACAACACAAGTTCGAGCAAATACTACTACATTGGTTCAATCCGTATTGTTTCAGAAAAACAAATAATTGAATATGACGAAGATGGAACAATCAATGTAGATTTCGGTAGTAAGGCATCATCGGGTACATGGAATAATTATTCATCACCCACGGGTGGAGAAACAATTACCGATCTTGTAAATACCGAAGGTAACAGCACCGGTTATTCCCTTTGGGTGCATGATAAGTTCACGGGTATTAATGAAACGGGGACTACTACTCCGGACGCTTCATTAAATCTTCCATCAACTGCAACTTCCGACAGTTTCTTTGGCAGTGTAGGGGCTCATGCGGGAGTTTGTGAACCTACCGGCGGTATCACCTTAGGAGGATTAAACACTGCTTCATATTACACTTTATCGTTTTTTGCTTCCAGAATGTCTGTTACAGACAATAGGGAAGCTAAATATACTGTTACCGGAAGTACTACAGAATCTGTGACTTTAGATGCCTCCAATAACATAAGCAATATGGTTACGGTATCCAATATTCATCCCGCATCCGATGGTACTATCAAAGTAGATGTAGCTCCGGGTCCGAATAATAATAACAGCATAAATTATTATTATTTAGGTGCAATGAGTATTTCGTATGGCTCTAATTCATTTGATGGTATTAAAGAGGAAACTACGGAAAAATGTGATGTATTGGTATGTCCGAACCCCGTTGTTGATATCGCTACATTCAAGTATGTCCTGTCTGAAGCTGCAAAAGTGAATATCAGCATTTATGATGCGTGCGGCAAATTAATACAAGTTGTTCAGGACAATAATGCATTGCTGGGTCTCAACCAACTGACATGGAACGTCACTTCGGCAAGCGGTGAAAAACTGATACAGGGAATGTATTTTTGCAGATTCACTATTTCGACACAAAAAAATACATATTATAAAGCAATTAAATTTCAGGTTAAATAGATTGATGTAGCAAATGCTTAAAAGCGTTAGATATTGGATAATCGTATTAAGTTGTTGTTTCAGTACTGTTTCGTGCAGCAACAGTTCAGCCGGTGATAATAAAAACAGCACTGGAAACGACATATTGATTGACAGCAATATCGTCAACGCTAATTTCTCTGGCAATGGGGTTCAGTGGGGTGGTTACGACATGGTGGAGTCATGGACAGGAAGCGCCACTCTCCCTGAATCCGATTGGGCGAAACTTTTCAAAAGGATACGGTTTATGCGCCCGCCATTGGTACGGATTATGGTATCGCCTGGTTGGAATTATATGATTGACAGGGAGTTTGCTCCTGAAAAAAGTAATCCGGTATTATGTAAAATTCTCAGTTTTTGCCAGGATGAAGACATTCGTGTAGTTTTTGGTGAATGGGGGCATCAAGGTGGTGATACTATTGATCAGGAGTGGCTCGAAAATTCGGTCAAGTTTCTCGACTGGTTAATTAACACCAAAGGTTTCAACTGTATTCATTTTTTCAATATGGTGAATGAACCGAATGGCGATTGGTCGTCGATCAAAGGCAATTATTCGCTTTGGCTGTCATTGATGCAGCAGTTTCATGCAAAACTTGTTCAAAAAGGACTTGATTCAAAAGTTACCCTGATTGGACCTGATGTGGCTGTGTGGGATGCCGGATTGGTTTCATGGGTAAACAATACGGTTTCGGACTTGAACGGAAAAGTAGAGGCTTTTGATATACATACTTATCCCACCGAAACGAAAGTCCGTGATGGTTCGTACCGGTTGATGACCGGAAAATACCATGAAGCGGCGCCTGCTGGGAAGGAAGTGCTTGTCGGCGAATTGGGCTTTAAATACAAAACCACTTCCGAACTCGGGATACAGAATCTGCAACGCATTGCTGCCGACAAATTTGCTTCGGACGATTGCAACATGTTTGTATATGATGCTTTTTATGCAGTTGACATTGCTGATGCCATGATACAAAACATGCTTGAAGGTTACGGAGGAAATATCTTGTGGGATTTGGATGATGCCATGTATAATGTGGGTGGTAGCACTTCCACAAAACTCAAGCGATGGGGTTTCTGGAACATACTTGGTTCCGAAAAGTTTGAGAATGCCGACGACGAAAATATTCGTCCGTGGTTTTACACAACTTCACTTTTGTGCCGGTATTTTCCGCGAGGCGCGAAAATTCATTCGGTTTCTTTGCCCGATAAATATGGTTTAAGAGCCGTGACCGGAGAATTTAACGGGCGTTATACCATTGCTATTGTGAACTCACATAAAGTTTCGTACACCATTAACCTCAAAATGTTAAAGGGAACTTACTTTGAAAATATGAAGATTTATAAATATCTTTCTGGCGAAGGGGTGAAATTTACAGCCAAAACGGATCAGGATGGTTTTGCTTTGCCTGAATCTTCTGGAGAGAAAATCGACCTGACCAATGGGAATTCGTTTTCTGTAGTTATGCCGGCTCAGTCATTTTACCTTATGACCAATATTGAATAGATTTTTTAGAAAATGCGATTAATTACAAATAAAATGAAAATTCGTTTTTTACTATTGTTCCCATTGATTTTGTTTTCGTTGCCTGGTCAGGGGAAATGCCGTTTTGCTGCCACATTTACCGACAACATGGTGCTTCAGCAAAACTCAATGGTGAAAATATGGGGCTTTTCTGATCCAATGGAAAAGATAACCCTTACTGTGTCATGGTCAAAAAAAACATTCAGCACTGTAGCTGAACAGGACGGACAGTGGGTTATTGCTATAAAAACGCCAAAATCCAGCAACATACCGCACTATATGATTTTATCGGCTTCCGGGCAACAGCCAGTGAAAGTTAGCAATATACTTTTTGGCGAAGTTTGGCTGTGTTCGGGGCAGAGTAATATGGAAATGGTGTTGCAGAATATGCCCGAATGGAATCTTTTTATCCAAAATTCAGTTGAAGAAATAGCCGTAGCTAACGATCCAGAAATCAGGGTGTTGACCGTAGGACGCAAAGAAAGTTTCGAACCTCAGACCGACATCTACACAAACGGCTGGAAAATTTGTAATTCTGGTAATGCCAAATGGTTTTCCGCGGTGGCTTATTTTTTTGGCAGAAAGCTCCGACAAGAATTAAAAGTCCCTGTCGGCTTGGTGGTTTCTTCGTATGGAGGCTCGCCGGTTCAGAGTTGGCTGCCTCAATCGGTCGTTGACGCTAAATCCATTTATAAACCTGAAAAGGAAAACCGCGAAGCCGAGCTCAGGGTTTCACATCAAACTGAAGAGGAATATGTAAAAGCCATGACGGATTGGATAAAAGAATCGGAAAAGCTCCCTTCAAAAAATATTTCCAATAGCCAAATCCTACAACTTCCTGTAAATCTCGAAAATTCAATTGTTGGAAATCAATTAGGAGAAGTTGCATTTACAAAGGAAATAGTATTGCCGGACAAAAATAACGGTGAAGATTTGCATATTAGCCTTGGTAGGATGGACGATATGGGCAGAGTGTTTTTCAATGGAGAGGAGGTTTGGAGCGAGGTTCGCAACTCTAAATCCTATGCCGATATCCTATTTAATATTCCAGCCGAAAAAATCAGTCAGGGCAAAAATAGAATAGAAGCACGTGTATTGAATGTTTTGTGGGGTGGAGGTTTAACGGGACCTGCCGATAAAATGTATTATTCTTCGGTCAATAAACCCGATAGAATAAGTCTGGCAGGAGAGTGGAGCTATCGCAAAGTTTTCGATTTGGCCGAAGTAGCTCCCATTCCGCGCGAAGGGAAACCTTTGTTTCTTACCTCATCTGCATTGTTCAATGGTATGATAAACCCTCTGCTCAACATGAGTTTCAGAGGTTGCATCTGGTATCAGGGCGAAGGTAATGTGGGCGACAACCGATATGCCGAAATGTTTGCCGACATGATAAAAGCCTGGCGAAATGAATTCAAACAAAATTTACCATTTTATTTTGTCCAGATTGCACCATATAATTACAGCGATCCGGAAGGTGATAAATCCGTATTGATCAGGAGTATGCAAAGCTATGTAGCTAAAACCACTCCGAATGCCCATATCGCCCTTGCCATCGATTTGGGTGATCCGGACAACATCCATCCGGCTCGCAAAAAAGAAGTGGGCGAACGTTTGGCTCTTTTAGCGCTGACCAACATGTACAGTAAAAATTTTAAATGCAATTATCCGGAAGTAGAAAACGTGATATGGAATGGCAATGTTCTGATTTTGGAAATTAAAAATACATATAAAGGTTTAAAAACAAAAGTTGGTAAAATCGAAATGGAAGTTTCGGAAAATGGAACAGATTTTTTTCTGTCCGAAACAAAAGTGTCTGACTCTGTTATTCAGATTATTCCTCCTGCTGGAATTATCCCGAAACATGTTCGTTATTGCTGGCATAATATCTCGGCAGGCAATATTTTTAATTCCGAAGGTTTACCCCTTTCACCTTTTAAAATTGAAGTTCCTTTAAAAAGCAAACAGGTAAAATAACTCATAAATATATTGATATGATATTGAAAAAGCATGGGGCTAATCCCATTTTAAAACCTAATCCGGCTAACGATTGGGAAAATCTGGTAGTGTGTAATCCTGGGGTGTGGTACGAAAACGGAACCTTTTATCTTCTGTATCGGGCTGCGGGCGACGATGAAGACCATATTATTCGTTTTGGCCTGGCTACAAGCCACGATGGGGTTCATTTCGAGCGTGTATCCAACAAACCTGTTTTCGGTCCAAGTACCGATGGCCCCGATTCAGGCGGAGTGGAAGACGCCCGAATCGTAAAATTTGGTAATGAGTTCTACGTAACTTATGCTTACCGACCCTTTCCTCCAGGGCGTTACTGGACTTTTGCGCATGATGTAGTACGTGTTCCCGTCGTGGGGTTGAATGCTCCGGCTGTTTATCGAGAAAACATTGCCAATTCGGGACTGGCGATGACTAAAGATTTTAAATCATGGCGAAGATTAGGTCGTTTGACCCGTCCCAACCTTGACGATAGGGATGTGATTCTTTTTCCTGAAAAAATAAATGGTAAATTTGCAATGCTGCATCGTCCCAAGCAATGGACTGGGGCTGAATATGGTTGCAGTCAACCGGCCATTTGGATTACTTTTTCCGACGATATGATGGTATGGGAAGAAAAAAGCCATCTTCTGATGCAGGGTCGCCCTGGAACCTGGGAGGAAAAAATAGGGGGAAGCACTCCACCGCTGAAAACCAAAGATGGATGGTTGCTTATTTATCATGGAGTAGAAAATGGCGGAAAGGGCTATTACAGGGTGGGTGTCGCTTTGCTTGATCTGGACGATCCGAAGAAAATACTGGCGAGAGCCGAAAATTTTGTCATGGAACCCGAACATGATTATGAAATAAATGGAATGTATAGCGGTTGTGTATTTCCCACAGGCAATGTAATCGTGGATGACACGTTGTATGTTTATTACGGAGCTGCCGATAAGTTTGTGGGTTTGGCAACTTGTAAAGTGGATGAATTGTTGGATTTTTTGAAAAAACAATAATGCGGAATAAAAAAATGATATTGGGGGCTTTGTTGTCGCTCTTCACTTTTGCGGCTGGTAAAACTGAAAAATTATATATCACGGTACGTCCTGATAAAATTATCACTTCTTCTTTTTTGGGGAATGGTGTTCAATGGTCGGCTTATCCGCATGCAGATGCGCCTGAAGCTGAATGGGGTATGCTAATGACTGAAGCCAAATGGGAAAAGGTCTTTTCGCGCGTTTCATACATGAGGCCAGGATTGGTTCGAGTACTTGATCAGGCCAACTGGCGTTATCTTAAAGGATTTGATCAACATGGCAGAGCGATACTCGACTTTCATTCACCAGAAGTTCAAGCTCTTGAAAAATTGCTTGGTTATTGTCAGAAGAATAATATTACTGTATTGATAGGTGAATGGGGATGCCCTTACAAAGTACACGATCAGAATGCGGGACTGAGCGGAGTTTTTATCGGTGCCAATGACCCTCGCTGGGTTGACATAATCGTTCGTTTTCTTCATTACCTGATTAATGAAAAAGGTTATAGTTGTATCAAGTACTATAATTTTGTGAATGAGCCGAATGGTAATTGGGCATCGACCAATGGAAACTGGGATGAATGGAGCGCTGGCATCCGCATGTTTAAAGCCACTTTGGATAAATCGGGACTTTCTGGAAAAATCAGCATTGCCGGCCCCGATGTGGTTGCGCATTTTGATCATCCCCGCTCCCCATACACAGGTGTGCAATGGGTAGAACAGTCGGTCAAACAATTGGACGATTGCATTGGTTTGTACGACATCCATTCTTATCCGGGTTTCAACCAAGTTAGAACTGGTAATTTCGAGGAATTTTACGGCAATATTGCACAGATGGTGCGTAAAAGTGGCAAGCCAATCATTCTGGGTGAAGTAGGGTTCAACCGCGATACTCCTGAAAATCAAGCCAGGGTTAAGCAAGATAAATTTAGCAGCGAAGACAGTCAAATGGCGGTTTACGATTTCAGCTACGGAATAGATATGGCAAATATTCTGATTCAGGCAATGAATGCAGGTTACAGTAGTGCCATAGCCTGGTCGTTGGACGATGCCATGCATACCAAAGATGACTCTGGTGACAAACATCAGCTCAAACGTTGGGGTTGCTGGAATATTCTGGGAACCGAACTCTGCAACAATCCTGCCGATGAAAACATCCGTCCGTGGTTCTACCCATGGTCGCTTATGTGCCGCTATTTCCCGCTGGGAATCAATATTGTTGCATCCGTTCCGTCCGAAACAGATGGAGTGCGAATCGTTAGCGGGTTTGGTAAAGGTGGAATCACCATCGCTCTGGTTAATCTTTCGGATAATGAACGAGACATCCGCATCAATATCCCTGCAAAAGGATATAAACAAAATTTCCGCCAATATATTTATTCAGAGAAACTACGACCCGTTGACAATGATGGCTTCCCTGTTCCTGCACGAAAGGTATCAGCATACTCGGGAAAACTTGAAGTGCATATTCCGGCTAATGGTTTTATTTTACTTACAACATTTGATTTTTGATTATGAATACTTTTTATACTAATCTGAATCCTGTCGACCTGATTATTATCATCATCTATATTCTCGGAATCACATGGTGGGGTCTGAAGAACGCCAAAAACGGCTCTTCACATGAATACTTTTTGGCCGGACGAAACATGACGTGGATAACGGTAGGACTTTCACTGTTCTCGGCCAGCATTTCCACATCGACCCTTATCGGGCACTCCGGTTCAGCTTATCAGTATGGCATGGTCATATTCAATTATAATCTCATTTCAATACTTGTAATGATTTTCTTTGCCTGGATTTTTCTTCCCTTTTACATAAAATCCGGAGTATTTACCATGCCCGAATTTCTTGAACGCAGATTCGACCAACGGTCAAAATATTATTTTTCAGGCATATCCGTTTTCAGTGGAGTATTTATGGATGTTTCAGCTACCTTGTACGGTAGCGCCATGATCTTCAAAATCATTTTCCCTGAAATGGAACTGCAGGTCATCGTGATTATCGCGGCAATTATCGTCGCCTCCTACACCATTCCAGGGGGACTTAATTCTGTGATAAAAACCGAAGTCATTCAGGCTGTTATCCTAATTTTAGGGTCGGTTATTCTGGCTATTATCGCATATCATAATGTTGGTAGCTGGGATGTTCTTGTTCGGCGTTTCCACGACACAGCTTACCTTCACCTTATCCGCGGTACTGACGATATAGCCATTCCTTGGCCTGCTCTGATATTATCGCTCCCTATCCTGGGCTTTTATTTCTGGGGAAATAACCAACAATTAGTACAGCGGGTTCTTTCGGCCAAGTCGGTCGATCATGGACGAAAAGGTGTGCTACTTACAGGTTTTCTCACGTTGCTTACCTTGTATTTTATTTTCATTCCTGCCATGCAGGCAGCTGTTGCCATACCGGGTGTCAATCCTCCTGATGGTATTTATCCTAAAATGGTTACCAGTTGGATGCCCAATATCTTGCTTGGTATCTTACTTGCAGTAATGGTTTCGGCACTTACGGCCAGTTTGAGCGCTTGCCTCAATTCGGTTTCAACTTTATTTACAATGGATTTTTATCGGCGTATCGACAAAAATGCCAGTTCAAAAAAACTTGTCCGTGTGGGGCAGATTTGTTCAGCCACTGTGCTTGTTATCGGGGTGTTGTGGGCGCCATATATCGAAAAATTCGGGACACTTATTAACTATTACAACGAAATGTTATCTTATGTGGGTCCACCGATTGTGGCGGCATTTATCATTGGGTTGTTTTGGAAAAGGGCTAACGGAACCGGAATTTTTGCCGGTTTGCTCTCCACCTTTGCTATGGCTTTATTCATGATATTTTATGGCAAAGAACATTTCATACAATCCGCGCAAAATCCTGATGCTCCATTGCATTGGCTATATTTGGCGCCAATTAATTTTGCATTTGTGAGTGTTGTGATGATCGTTGTCAGTTTACTTACTCCAGCACCACCCGTCGAAAAAACAGAAGGTAATGTAATAACTCGTCAATTCTTTATCGATGAGGCAAAATCGTACAAAGGTGTGAAATTTTACAATGACTTCCGATTTTGGGCTGTCGTTTTATTTTTGCTTTGTTTTGTGATAATGTTTCTTTACTGGTAACATAAAAGATTTAATTCTGATCATTTGTATTTTTATTCATGGAAGTATATGTTTATTTTTCGTTTTTTGGATCGAAATATCCATTTCAATAACGAAAACAGGTTAAGTTAACAACCCCCGCAAACTGAAAATATTTGTGGGGGATTATTTATTATAATATACTCAAAAATAATATATTGCATAAAATATATTAGGTTTCATGAAGTCTTTACGTATGGATATAATCCGAAAAGCTAATTGAATTGAATATATGTAATTTATAAATGAAATATTTTGTATCTTCTGTCCGAAATCACTAAATTTGGGTCTTCGTTGGAATGTTCACTTCATAATAAAATGGATACCCGCATGAAAAAAATATTGCTACTTTTTGCTTATGTATTATCGCCTGTTTTTCAAATGCTTTCGGCACAAAATATTGTTCCCCTAGTGGATTATACTGTAACAGATTCGCTTACAGTAACCCGTATTCTGGCAGTATTGTCCCATGAAAAGGCTTTGTCCACCGGCGATTTAATGGTGAAGGCGGGCCGGCAACTCATTGGATTACCTTATGTGGCCTCAACTTTGGAGAAAGGTGATAAGGAGCATTTGATTGTGAACCTGTCGGGGCTGGATTGCACCACCTTTGCCGAAAATTGTCTGGCTTTGGCTCGCGCGGCGCAGCATGAGCAGCCTGATTTTGGAATGTTTGTCAATGAACTTTTAAAAATCAGATACAGAGGTGGCTTGCTGGTTGATTACACATCCCGGTTGCACTATTTCAGCGATTGGATTTTCGATAACGAGGCGAAAGGTATTGTAAAGAATGAAACCTGCGCTATTAATAACGACCCGTTTATCCCCATGGTTTATTTTATGAGCAGACATGCTGACAAATACGTTCGGTTGCATGATAATCCTGAATTTATAAGTAAAATGTCCGGACAGGAAAACCTGATTAACGGTAGAAAACTGTGTTATATACCGAAAAACAAAGTGGCTTCTCTGGAGTATTTGTTGCACGATGGTGATGTTATAGGGATTACCACCAACATGGCAGGACTGGATATTCAACATGTAGTGTTGGCCATTCGCCGAAACGGGAAAATCCATCTTTTACATGCCAGCCAGCGGTATGGTAAAGTAATGATTTCGACGGAAACTCTATCGTCTTACCTTAAATACAACAAAACAGCCACCGGAATTGTCGTTGCCCGTCCGTTGTAAGAAGTCATATCGTATTATTCTTTCCCAAAAGTTAAATTATTTTTTTGAATATATAACTAATCTGATTATCAGTTATCATATTCAATTATCTCTTCTTAAAAAAAATCATAATACTGAAAATATTTGTTTATCCGGGTACATTTCTGAAAAAGATGAATTATATTTGCAAGTACTTATATAAGTACTTTTATAAATATGAATATCTACGCAGATGCAGGACTTTTGATACTTGGTACGCGGATGAAACGGATCAGCGACCGCTTCCTGTCCGAGGTTTCGAAAATATATAAAGAGCGGAAAATCGGGTTTGAACCGGTTTGGTTTCCTGTTTTTTACCTGTTGGATATGAAAGGCCCGATGTCGCTGACCGAGATAGCCAACGAACTGGAAGTAAGCCATTCGGCCATCAGTCAAATGATTGCTCAGCTGGAGAAGAAGAAGCTGGTGGAGATGGTTCCGAACGATGCCGACGCCCGGGTAAAGTTGATGTATTTCACCACCAAGGGACGGAATTTACTTGATGAAGTACATGAGGTGTGGAAAGCAATGCTTCTGACCATGGATCAGTTGTTTCCCGAAGGGGAAAAATTGATTTTTTTGGAAGCGCTCTCGAACCTGGAAGAAAAAGTGGCTTCGGGATTCCTATCGCTTCATACATTGGAGACACTTTCGGCGGTTCCTCTTCAGATCAGGTGTTCGCTTGCCGACATTAAGAAATCGACAAAAATCATCAAATGGGCAAATGAAAAAGGTGCTGGTTACTCTTTTGATAATGAGAGATTAATGCTGGCTGCAACTCAACAGAACAATATCGTTGGATTTGCCGCATTTTCAGAAGGCGAAGGAAACTTGTATCTTGACTACGTTTTTGTTGACCCGGATTACAGACGTTCGGGTATTGCCGGAAAATTACTGGAAGCGGTTTCAAACTCTTACTTTCAGGATTCGAAAGGTTGTTTTCAACTGAAGAATCCAAATATGGAGTTGATCGGTTTATTGCTAAAATTGAATTATTCATTTAAAGTAAATTAAAATATGGATACGTTTAAATTCGGCGAAGATCGCATGAGCATTGGACTGGCGCTCGATATTTGTAGCGGAAGGTTGAAAGCGGTTTTGAGCAATGAAGCGAAAGAAAAGGTATTGGCAAACCGTAAAATAGTCGATTCCATAGTCCATTCGCACAAAACGGTTTATGGCATCAATACCGGTTTTGGGCCGCTTTGTACTACCTCCATCTCGGAAGAAGAAACCCGGACACTTCAATATAATTTACTGATCAGCCACAGTGTGGGGGTAGGAGAGTTGCTTCCTCCTGAAATAGCAAAGCTGATGCTGATACTTAAAGCGCATGCGCTTTCTTTTGGTTGCTCGGGAATAAATCTGGCTACACTCGAAAGAATCATCTGGCACATAGAAAACGATGTAATTCCATGCGTTCCATCCCAGGGATCGGTAGGCGCATCGGGCGATCTGGCTCCGCTGTCGCATTTGTTTTTACCCTTGATCGGACTTGGGTCGCTGAATGTAAAGGGGGAAATGATACCGACCGAAAATGCCTTAAAAGAGTTTGGCATTCAGCCGGTTGAACTGGGAGCGAAAGAGGGGCTGGCGCTCATCAATGGTACGCAGTTTATAGTGGCCAATGCTGTTCAGTTCATGCAGAGGTTTCAAAACTGCCTGGATACAGCCGACATGATCGCGGCCATGCAACTTGAAGGTACGCTGGGTTCTGTCAAGGCTTTTGATGAGGCGTTGCATTTGCTTCGTCCATACAAAGGTTCGCTTTATGTAGCCGAAAGGATACGTACATTACTTAAAAATTCGGAAATAAACGCTTCTCATAAGAACTGTTCACGGGTACAGGATCCATATTCTCTCCGTTGCATCCCGCAGGTTCATGGCGCGGCCCGGAATGCTTATCTTCATTTGAAAGAAATGCTGGAGGTGGAAATGAACTCTGTTACCGATAATCCCATTGTTTTTAACGAAGAAAAAGCCATCAGCGGCGGAAACTTCCACGGTGAGCCGGTAGCGTTACCGATCGACTATGCGGCTTTGGCTGCTTCGGAACTGGGAAATATTGCCGACCGGCGGATATATCTGGCGTTGGATGAAAAAATCCCGGGACTTCCAAAATTATTGGTGAAAGAAACGGGGTTGAATTCCGGATTTATGATTGTACAATATGCCACGGCTGCCTTGGTAAGCGAAAATAAAAGCTTGTGCTACCCGGCCAGCGCCGACAGCATCCCCACTTCCATGGGGCAGGAAGACCACGTGAGCATGGGTTCCATAGGAGCTCGTAAAGCTTTGCGAATTGTAGATAATCTCGAAAAAATACTTGGCCTGGAACTTTTCTGCGCTGCTCAGGCTTTCGATTTCCGCCTGCCATTGCATTCAGGAGCGATCGTTGATGCCTGCCATGATCTTGTCCGAAGTAAAATTGAATTTGTAGATAAAGACCGGCAAATGTCCAAAGATATTGACGAAGCCATAGGTATCGTCAGGAACGGCGATTTAGTAAAAGTTGCCAACGAAATAGCCATCCAACAACACTTATCATTTAAAAACGAACGCCATGAAACCTTCGGAATTTATTAAGGAATTTGCTACTCATCCCCATTATAAAGCCCCGAGGGGCAATGAACTTCATGCCCGCTCGTGGCAAACGGAAGCGCCTTTGCGTATGCTGTTGAATAATTTGGACGCCGAAGTGGCGGAACTACCGGAAGAATTGGTGGTGTATGGGGGAACTGGCCAGGCTGCCCGTAACCGTGAAGCGCTGGAAGTGATAATCGCCCAATTGCTGATGCTGGAAGATGACCAAAGTTTGCTGGTACAATCTGGAAAAGCAGTCGGGATAGTGAGGACACATCCTGAAGCGCCGAGGGTACTTATTGCTAATAGCAACTTAGTGCCGGCCTGGGCCAACTGGGAGCATTTTCAAAGCCTGAAAGAGCGTGGATTGATGATGTACGGACAAATGACGGCCGGAAGCTGGATTTACATTGGTACACAGGGGATTTTGCAGGGTACGTACGAGACATTTACCGCTTGTGGGAGGAAACATTTCGGCGGAAGCCTGAAACATAAACTCATCGTATCGGGCGGACTGGGAGGCATGAGTGGAGCCCAACCTCTGGCTGCCACTATGGCTGGAGCTGTTTTTCTGGGTGTGGAAATTGATCCTGAACGGATAAAAAAACGGCTCGACACCCGTTATATCGATAAAATGACCTCCGATTACGAACAGGCTAAAAACTGGATGCTTCAGGCGCGGGAAAACGGGGATGCGGTTTCGATAGGCTTGGTGGGAAACATTGGAGACGTCCTCGAAGAATTATTGCGGGATAATATTATTCCGGATGTGCTTACCGACCAAACTTCGGCACACGATCCGGTCAATGGTTATTTTGCCCATGGACTGACTATGGAACAAGCCCGCATCATGAGGAAATCCGATCCTGAAAAATATAAACAGTTGTCGCTGAAAAGTATGGCCCGGCACGTAGGCTTTATGCTCGAAATGCAAAAACGGGGAAGCGTTACTTTTGATTATGGCAATAATTTACGTGAATTTGCATGGCAGGGAGGCGAAAAAAATGCCTTCGACTTTAAAGGATTTGTCCCTGAGTTCATACGTCCGCTGTTTTGCGAAGGCAAAGGGCCGTTCCGTTGGGTAGCGCTTTCTGGCGACCCGGAAGATATTTATACTACGGATGAAGCCCTGATAGCGGCATTTCCCGAAAATGATCATCTCATTCACTGGTTGCGCGAAGCTCGCGAGAAGGTTCAGTTTCAGGGTTTGCCGAGCCGGATTTGCTGGCTTGGAATGGGCGAGCGAGAGAAAGCAAGTTTGATATTCAATGAATTGGTTCGTTGTGGAAAGGTGAAGGCGCCGATTGTAATTGGGCGCGATCATCTCGATTGTGGTTCGGTGGCATCGCCCAACCGCGAAACGGAAGGGATGATCGATGGAAGTGATGCCGTATCCGATTGGCCATTGCTCAACCTGATGGCAAATACCGGCGGAGGAGCTACCTGGGTATCGTTTCATCACGGAGGAGGAGTGGGTATCGGGTATTCACAGCATGCAGGGATGGTAGTGGTGGCCGATGGTACCGACCGTGCCGACCGCTGTTTACGGAGGGTGTTGTACAACGATCCGGCCATGGGTATTTTCCGTCATGCCGATGCCGGATATGAATTGGCCATTGAAAATCGGAATGTCCATAAACTGAATCTGAAATGAGTCGGAAAAAACTCATAGGGCCTTTTCGTCAGGTACTTACCATGGATCATCTTCCGCTGAAAGGTGCCTTGGCCGATGATTGTCTGGAGGTGTTGCATGATGTCGGGATATCGATGGAAAATGGTAAAATTATATCCATTTTACCTTTTAATCAATACCTCACAAATGAGCCTGAATGTGGTATTGAAATAGAATATTTGGAAGGAGATTACACGTTGATTCCCGGCCTGATTGATGCCCACACCCATATTTGTTTCGCGGGTTCGCGGGCTATGGATCATGCTATGAAGCTTTCCGGAAAAAGCTATTTGGAAATTGCCGCTCTGGGTGGAGGCATCAACACCACTGTGGCCAAAACAAGGGAAGCCGGATTTGATGAGTTACTTGAACTGACCCGGCAAAGGGCGATGATTGCGCTGAAAAATGGTATTACCACCATCGAGATAAAGAGTGGTTACGGCCTTGATATCGAAAACGAACTGAAAATGCTGAAGGTTATTAAAGCTTTGGATCAACAGCTCGACATGACGTTCGTTTCCACCTGTTTGGCTGCTCACACTGTTCCATCGGATTTTACGGGTACTCCTGAAGATTATTTACGTTGGATGTTGAAAGAGTTGCTTCCTGTTGTCCGAAGGGAGAATCTATCAAACAGGATTGATATTTTTGTGGAGAAAAGCGCTTTTGGCCGGAATGAAAGTGATGCATATTTGCAGGCAGTTAAAAATTCAGGCTTTGATATCACTGTTCATGCCGACCAGTTTACTACAGGAGGTTCGGAGCTGGCTGTGAAATGGAACGCTTTGAGTGCCGATCATTTGGAGGCCTCAACTTCTAAGGAGATTGAATTGTTGGCAAAAAGCGATACGGTGGCTGTTTGTCTTCCCGGTGCTTCCATTGGGTTGGGCGAGCCGTTTGCGCCTGCCCGGAAGTTGTTGGATGCCGGAGCCGCGGTGGCCGTTGCTTCCGACTGGAATCCCGGATCGGCGCCAATGGGCGATTTATTGTTACAGGCATCGGTGTTGGCTACTTACGAAAAACTGACTACGGCTGAAGTGTTTGCCGGACTTACTTTCAGGGCGGCAAAAGCTTTAAACCTGTCCGACAGGGGCGCGCTCAGGCCTGGAAATCAGGCCGATTTTATCGCTTTCCCTACTGCCGATTATCGTGAAATTTTATATCATCAGGGAATGATGAAACCTGAAAAGGTTTGGGTAAATGGAAACATCGTTAACTGATTTTTAAAATTGTAAAAAAATGATTTAGAATGATTTATAATTAAATACAAACGTTATTAGTTGCATTGTCCTGTTCCCCTCTCTTTGGGAGAAGGGTGAGGTCATACCTTGAGATGCAGACATTATATCTTTAGTAATACTTATTTTCATTGAATTAAAATAATAAAATGATGAACAGGATTATAGAATGTGTTCCTAATTTTAGTGAGGGTCGCGATATGCGCATTATCGATCAGATAGTGGCTGCAATAACAACTGTAGAAGGTGTAAAACTCTTGAATATTGATCCGGGTAAAGCAACTAACCGCACAGTGGTTACATTTGCCGGAGATCCCAATGCTGTGGTGGAAGCTGCTTTTCAGGGCGCGAAAAAAGCTGCCGAACTTATTGATATGCGGAAGCACAACGGCGAACATCCCCGTTTCGGCGCTACCGATGTGTTGCCATTAATTCCTGTGGCGGGCATTACTATGTCTGAAACGGTGGAATATGCCCGAAGCTTGGGTAAACGCATAGGTGAAGAACTTGGAATTTCGGTTTACAGTTATGGCGAAGCCGCTTTCCAACCCAAACGGAAGGAGCTTTCGTATTGCCGGGCGGGCGAATACGAAGGGCTTGCGGCTAAATTATCCACGCCGGAAGGGAAACCCGATTTTGGTCCCGATTGGCTCAATGCCACAGCCGGAGCGACCGCGGTAGGTGCCCGCGATTTTCTGATTGCCTATAATGTAAACCTGAATACAACGTCAACCCGAAGGGCGAACGCCATTGCTTTTGATGTAAGGGAAAAAGGACGGGTGAAGCGCGAAGGTGGCAGTATTACCGGAGCTATCGTCAAGGATGAACAAGGCCATCCGGTAATGATTCCAGGTTCGTTGAAGAGTGTGAAAGCTATCGGATGGTACATCGAAGAATTCGGCATTGCGCAGATTTCCATGAACCTGACTAATATTGGCGTAACCCCATTGCATGTGGCTTTCGACGAGGTTTGTAAAAAGGCCGGCGAGCGTGGTGTGCGGGTAACCGGTTCCGAAATTGTGGGTCTTGTGCCGTTGCAGAGCATGCTCGAAACGGGGCGCTATTTTCTGCGGAAACAACAACGTTCGGTGGGGGTTACCGATAAGGAACTAATTAAAATTGCAGTAAAATCGTTAGGTTTGGACGATTTATACCAATTCAACCCGGATGAAAAAATCATCGAATATGTGTTGTCGGGTCATCAAACGGGTAAACTGGCCGGAATGACTGTCCAGGAGTTTGCCGACGAAACAGCTTCTGAATCGCCCGCGCCTGGTGGAGGATCGGTGTCGGCCTGCATCGCGGCCATGGGTGTTTCACTCGGAACCATGGTGGCCAACTTGTCGTCGCACAAACCGGGTTGGGACGATCGTTGGGAGGAATTTTCCGACTGGGCTGAAAAGGGAATGGCATTGCAAAAACAGTTGTTGGCGCTGGTTGATGAGGATACGATGGCGTTCAACAAGATTATGGATGCATTTAAACTTCCGAAATCAAACGAACTGGAGAAACAAAAACGTTCCGCTGCTATTCAGGTTGCAACGCGCTATGCCATAGAAGTGCCATACCACGTGATGGAAACTGCTTTGTCGGCTATGGAAATAGTAAAAGCCATGGCCGAAACAGGGAATCCTAATTCGGTATCGGATGCCGGAGTAGGGGCGTTGGCACTTCGTTCGGGCGTGCTGGGAGCCTGGCTCAATGTGCAAATAAATGCCGGAAGCCTTAAAGACACTGTTTTTAAAAATGAAATACTCGAAAATGGGAAAAAAATAGCGGGTAAAGCCAGTCGGTTGGAAGGGGAAATTCTTAAGATAGTGCAACAAAAACTGGAACAGTAAGAAATTAAAACAAACGAAGGATTCCGGAAAATTAAAATTTTGGAATCCTTCGTTTTATAATTTTTTCGATCAGTTATTTCCCACCCACTTTAGCGGGAATTTTTTTATCGCGAATCTGGATAAAAATTTCTGAACCGGGTTTCGCGAATGCTGTTTGTACATAACCCATTCCGATGCCCTTTTTTGTTCCCGGGAGTATTGTTCCCGAAGTAACGTGCCCGATCTTACTTCCGGAGGCATTTACAATATCGTAACCATGGCGTGGAATGCCCCTTTCAGTAAGTTCAAACGAAACCAATTTTTGAGCGACACCCTCATTTTTCTGTTTTTCCAGCAAGTTGCGGTCGATGAAGTCTTTACCTTCGGCAAACTTGGTGATCCAGCCCAATCCAGCTTCTATCGGCGAAGTTGTATCATCGATATCGTTCCCGTAGAGGCAAAATCCTTTTTCGAGCCGGAGCGTATCACGCGCACCAAGTCCTATTGGTTTCAGGCCGAAATCTTTTCCAGCTTCGAAAAGGGCGTTCCATATTTTTTCGCCGTGCTCGGGGTAAAAATACAATTCAAATCCTCCGGCTCCCGTATAACCCGTATTGGAAAGGATTACGTCCGGCACGTCCGCGAAAATTCCGGTGGCAAATGAATAATACGGTATTTCAGAGAGGTTGACCGTAGTGAGTTGCTGGAGCAATGTCGTAGCTTTAGGTCCCTGAATGGCCAGTTGCGCCATCCAATCCGAAGCGTTTTCCAGTTCGGCATTTTCAGTGTTGTTTGTATTCAGCCAGTTCCAGTCCTTTTCTACGTTGGAAGCGTTTACCACCAGCAGGTATTTTTCAGTTTCGTAGCGATATACCAGAATATCGTCAACAATGCCGCCCTTCCCATTGGGCAGGCAAGAATATTGCGCTTTGCCAACCGCCAGTTTCGATACATCGTTTGACGTAACTTTTTGCAGGAACGGAAGTGCATTGGATCCTTTTACCCAGATTTCACCCATGTGCGAAACATCGAAAACGCCGGCAGCATTCCTTACTGTTAAATGTTCATCGATGATGCCGCTGTATTCTATCGGCATGTTATATCCTGCAAATTCGTGCATTTTGGCGCCCAGGCCAATGTGTATGTTTGTAAATGGAGTTGATTTCATTTATTTATTGGATAAAATTTCGATGATTTTGATAATGGTGAGCATGGCTTTTTCCATCGATTGAACCGGAAGGTATTCGAACCTGCCGTGGAAGTTATGTCCACCGGCAAAAATATTCGGGCAGGGTAGTCCTTCGAACGAAAGCCGTGCTCCATCGGTTCCTCCGCGTATTGGTTTCACGTTGGGCACTACTCCGGCTTGCTTCATCCCTTCTATGGCCAAATCAACCACGTGCATCACCGGTTCAATCTTTTCGCGCATGTTGTAATACTGATCCTTGATTTCAGCCGAAGCAGTTCCTTCTCCAAATTCCGAATTGATTTTGTTGACCAAATGAAGCACCTCTTTTTTGCGGCGTTCGAAGCGGTCGCGGTCGTGGTCGCGGATGATGTAGCTCAACGTTGATTTTTCAACGGTTCCCTCCATTCCTACCAAATGGTAGAAGCCTTCGTAACCTTCGGTATGCTCGGGTGTTTCGTGTCGGGGTAGCATGGATGCAAACTGGTGTGCTACTCTCATGGAATTCAACATTTTATGGCAAGCGTATCCCGGATGAACGTTTATCCCGTTGAATGTAACCTTGGCCGATGCCGCATTGAAATTTTCGTATTCCAGTTCACCTATTTCGCCACCATCCATGGTATAAGCCCATTCAGCTCCGAATTTGGGAACATCGAAATGGTCGGCTCCCTGCCCGATTTCCTCATCGGGTGTGAAACCAACGCGGATTTTACCGTGTTTGATTTCGGGATGGGCAATCAGGAATTCCATGGCCGAAGCAATTTCGGCTATTCCGGCTTTGTCGTCGGCGCCGAGTAGCGTGGTGCCATCAGTAACAATGACGTCCTGGCCTTTGTATTGAGTAATTTCGGGATATTTTTTTGTTTCAAGAACAATGGATTTTTCTTCGTTGAGAACAATGTTGTTTCCATCATAATTGGTAACAACGCGTGGTTTTACGTGTTTCCCCGACATATCCGGACTGGTGTCCATGTGGGCGATAAAGCCGATGGTAGGTATGGGTTTGTCGGTATTGGCAGGCAGTGTGGCCATAACGTATCCGTTGGCATCCAGTTCAACTTCCTTCAATCCGATCGATTTCAGTTCATCCACTAAATATTTGGCAAACACCATTTGTCCCGGCGTGCTGGGTGTCATGTTGGTGTTTTCGTCGGAAGTGGTTGTATATCCGACGTATTTAAAAAAACGTTCCGTTAAATTCATTTATGGTATGCTTTAATGGTTTAATACTGCAAAGTTACTGATTTTTTGATATATTTATACAAAATAAAAAGGGAATAACCAACGTGGAAACAGTTATTTTCCATGTGGTTAATGAAATATTCAAAATGATAATTTAGGGGGTTAAAAATAAAAAACCTGCCGTTGAAAGCAGGTTTTCATGAATAGATTGAAAGCTAAAACAGTCATATTTATAATGAGCCTGATAAAAGCTCGCATGGATTTATTGATTATATCCCCTTTTCTGTCAAATACCTTTCCGCTTCGATGGCTGCCTGGCATCCGCTTCCGGCGGCAGTTATAGCCTGGCGATAGTGCGGATCGGCCACATCGCCCGCGGCAAAAACGCCCGGAACCCTTGTCTTTGGTGTTCCCGCAATGGTTTTAATATAACCGACCTCATCGGTTTCAACCCACGGTTTGAAAATGTCGGAATTGGGCTTATGGCCGATGGCTAAGAAAAATCCATCGATGTCGATGTGTTTCTTTTCTTCGTCGGGTTGTCCGCGCCGTTTTACCAAATTGGCTCCCTGAACAACGCCTTCGCCGGTGAGGCCAATGGTTTCATGTTCGAACAGCACCTCAATCTTCGGGTTGTTCATTACCCTTTCCTGCATGATTTTTGAGGCACGAAGGAACGGTTTCCTGACAATCAGGTACACTTTTGAGGCGAGTCCCGAAAGGTAAGTAGCCTCCTCGCAGGCCGTATCGCCGCCTCCAACCACCGCTACGGTGAGTTTGCGGTAGAAAAATCCATCGCAGGTGGCACAGGCCGATACACCTGATCCCGCGTATTTTTGTTCGTCGGGCAAACCAAGGTACTTGGCTGTGGCTCCGGTAGAAATGATGAGCGTGTCGGCCTCGATCACTTTTTCGCCATCTATGGTTATTTTATAAGGAGCTTCCGACAAGTCAGCGGCTGTGGCAGCTCCAAAGCGGATATCGGCCCCGAAACGTTCGGCCTGTTTCTTCAAATCTTCCATCAATTCGGTGCCGGTTGTTCCTTCGGGGTATCCCGGGAAATTTTCCACTTCGGTAGTGGTGGTAAGCTGTCCGCCGGGTTGCATCCCTTCATACAAAACGGGCGAAAGGTTGGCTCTTGAGGCGTAAATGGCAGCTGTGTATCCGGCAGGGCCGGAGCCTATGATCAGGCAACGTACTTTTTCGTTCATAAGTTTTAAATTTGTTTCTTTACTGATTTGTTTGATGTTGCCAATAAAACGATGTTGAAGGCTGATTGTTTTACAATTTTTCTCAATTTCACTATTGATACATTCTATTTGCTTGTTATCTCAGGTCGTTTATAGTTGCTTTTTTAAATTTTGCCTTGTCGAAAGTAAAATAGCTGTCGTCCACGTTTACTCCTTTCTGGAAGTTATAAACTAATAACAATGAAATAGTTCCATTGTTGTTAGTTACTTTAATGGATGATAATGTCCCCGTTTTTTTATTGATGCGAACTGTTACTAACTTAACCCCCGATTTATTATTGGCAACCGGAACGAGGTCGATCACGTTTTCGGTAGCCGATTTGGTTTTGGAAAAAGAAATTTTGCAGGTGGCTTTGTAATTGCCCAACACAGCCATCGGGTTGGTTTCTGACAGTTCTTTTTCATCCGGTTCGGTGATCGAAACTTCATTGTTTTGTTTCACGTAAGCCCATTGCGTTTTTCCATCGAACCACGCTTTTGTTTCTTCCATCTCGAGCATGAATTTTTTTCCTTTAAGGGTGAAAACACCTGCCGAATTCATTGTCCGGCTACCTTTTTGAGCTACCGAAAGACGGAAGTTGGTACGTATAGCGGTAGTCTTGACCTGATTCAATACATCGGTTAGTAATTTTTCAGCATTTTTATCGTTCTGAGCAAAAATATTTACGGCGCTGAAGGCCGAAAGGACTAAAACATAAATTATTTTCCTGAACATAATTTAAAAGTGAATATGTTTGTTTGTGTAAGTATTTGGTTTTACTTATTTGTTTATCAAATGTTTAAAATTATTCTTATAAAAAACATGATTTATTTTCAAATATGTTTCAAAATCTGTTCCAAATGATAATCATCCATCACGAGTACCTGCCGGGCTTTACTACCTTCGAACGGACCAATGATTCCTGCTACTTCGAGCTGATCGACAATGCGTCCGGCACGGTTATAGCCGATCGAAAATTTACGCTGGATAAGCGATGTGGAACCTTGCTGGTTGGCAACAATCAGCCGGGCTGCTTCTTCAAAAAGAGGATCGCGTTTGCTCATGTCCACGCCTGATAAATCCACTTCTCCATCCGGATTGATGTATTCGGGCAGGTAGAAAGCCGTGGGATAACCTTGTTGGTCGCTGATGTGATGCACGATGTTTTCTACTTCGGGCGTGTCCACAAAGGCGCATTGTACGCGGACGAGGTCGTTGCCCTGCGAGAAAAGCATATCGCCGCGCCCAACCAGCTGGTTGGCTCCTGGAGCGTCGAGGATGGTGCGCGAGTCGATCATGGACGAAACCCTGAAGGCTACGCGAGCCGGGAAGTTGGCCTTGATCACCCCTGTAATGATGTTGACCGACGGACGCTGGGTGGCAATGATCATGTGTATCCCTACGGCACGTGCCAGCTGCGCGATGCGGGCAATCGGCATTTCCACCTCTTTTCCGGCTGTCATGATCAGGTCGCCGAACTCATCAACAATAACCACAATGTAGGGCAGGAACCGATGCCCCTTTTCCGGGTTCAGGTTCCGGTTGAAGAATTTTTCGTTATATTCTTTGATGTTCCTTACGTGCGCTTTTTTCAGCAGGTCGTAGCGGTCGTCCATCTCCTTGCAAAGCGAATTGAGGGTTTCCACCACTTTGGTAACATCGGTAATGATCGCATCTTCCCCATCGGGCAGTTTTGCCAGAAAATGTTTTTCAATATCGCTGTAAATATTGAATTCCACTTTTTTAGGATCGACAAGCACTAATTTGAGTTGCGATGGATGTTTTTTGTAAAGTAAAGATGTGATAATGGCGTTCAATCCCACCGATTTACCTTGTCCGGTAGCACCGGCCACCAGCAAGTGAGGCATTTTGGCCAAATCGACCATGAAAATTTCGTTGGTAATGGTTCGCCCGAAAGCTACCGGAAGTTCGAATTTCGATTCCTGAAATTTTTGCGAAGCAATAATGGAATGCATCGAAACTACCTGCGGATCGGCGTTTGGAACTTCGATACCAATCGTACCTTTTCCGGGAATTGGCGCGATAATGCGGATGCCTGTCGCGGCCAGGCTGAGCATGATGTCGTATTCCAGGTTCCTGATTTTTGAAATCCGCACACCGGCTTTCGGTACAATTTCATACAGAGTTATGGTAGGCCCTACCGTAGCTTTAATGGTTTCTATTTCAATGCCATAGTTTTGCAGCGTGGTAATGATCCGTTTTTTGTTGTTGTTCTGCTCCACGTAGTCAATCTGTGTGGCATTGTCGGTGCCATACACTTTAAGCAGGTCGAGTGTCGGTGGCGTGTATTTCGAAAGGTCAAGTGTCGGGTCATATTTTCCTAACCTGGAAATGTTGTATTCCGGATCGTCATTTTCTTCTTCATCCAGGCCATTGTCGGCAGATGCGCGGGGTTTCGAAGAGGTAATAATATGGTCGTTCACAGGCTTTTCAATCTCGAAAGCAATGCCATCATCGTCATCTTCTTCTTCTTCTTCATGGTTTTGATCGGCAACACCATTTTCCTCCTCATCATAAATTCCGGCAGAAACAGGTGTTTCGATAATCCATTCTTCAGGGACAATTTCAGTTCCGACAGCTACGCTTTTTTCGTTTTCGTCCTCATCGTATCCAAAGTCATCAACAAATTCTTCTGCTTTTTCGGAAGATGTTTTTCGGCCAAATATTCTCTTTAAAAATAATATGGTTGAATTCCAGCTAAGTACAGCATACACGATGAAAATTCCGGTCAGGAGAATGAGCGTTCCAGGAATGCCGATATAGGATTTCAGTTGAGAGCTGACGTAATCGCCATGTTCACCTCCGGGTGAGAAAAATAAAATATCCTTATAAAAAGGGGCAAAAACAAAGCCTAAAATAGCCGAAAGCCAAAGCAGCCAGAAAAAAGAATGAAAAAACGCCTTTGTAATGGACGTGATACGAACGTGCATCAGTCGGAATGCAACGACCGTACCAAAAAACAGCAGGGCGAAAGATGATACCCCAAACCATTTGTTAATCAACGTTTCGGAAAGTTTGGCACCGGCCAGCGACCCCCAGTTTCGTACATCAAGCCGCGTCTTGTTCAGATCGTTCCACGATGTTCCCATTTTACTTTGGTCGGCAGCACCGGTAAAGAAGTAAGAAACTAACGAAACAAAAATAAAAAGGACAAAGAGGAAAATCAATAACCCGAAAATAAATTGTATTTTTTCGTCCTTGAAAAATGCAATAATCTTATCCATTGACCGGGGCTCGTTTGGGTCGCGTGGAGTTTTTATTTTTGCCGGAGGGGTATCTTTGTGCTCTTTTTTTGCTGAGGTTTGTTTTTTTATCGGTTTACGTGGTGCCATACAATAAGTATATCGGGTTATTTTAAGTATTGTCTGTTAGTGATTAAACTTCCGGAAACATTTTTTATTTCGTGCCGGATAGTTATTTTGCAAAAATAATAAAAAAATCAATGTGGATTTTTTATTAATTCTCTTAATTTTGTGGAAAAATAAATTTATAATCATGACAATAAAACAACGATATAAAGAAATTATCGATTGGTTTACAATAAATATGCCTGTTGCCGAAACGGAGTTGCATCACGACAATCCTTATCAACTCCTGATAGCGGTGATTCTTTCGGCGCAATGTACCGACAAGAGGGTAAACATGATAACTCCCCGCCTGTTCGAAGATTTCCCTACTCCCAAAGCGCTTGCCGGGGCTACTCCCGAAGCTGTTTTCGAATACATACGTTCGGTTTCGTACCCGAATAACAAGTCGAAACATTTGGTAGGTATGGCAAAAAAATTAGTGGTCGATTTTGGAGGAGTAGTGCCAGCGGATGTAGATGAACTTCAAACATTGCCGGGTGTGGGGCGGAAGACGGCCAACGTCATCGCTTCGGTGGTGTACGACCGGCCTGCAATGGCTGTAGATACACACGTGTTTCGTGTTTCGGAAAGGCTGGGCCTTACAACCCACTCGAAAAACCCGCTTCAGACCGAACGTGAACTGGTGAAGTACATACCTCCCGGACTGATACCGAAAGCCCATCACTGGCTGATTTTGCACGGGAGATACATTTGCGTGACCCGTAAGCCAAAGTGCAATGAATGTGGGTTAACTTCCTGGTGCCGTTATTTTCAGAAAATGGAATCCGATATGCGCAAAACGAGTGAAAAATAATAATATATTCCTCACTCGTTTTCACGTTTCTTTCTTATCTATCAAGCGGTTTTTACCTTGTAATTTGCCGAAGTTTTTCCTTTCATAATGCTGGTGAGCTTCGATTTCAGCAACTGGCGGCGTAGAGGCGTTACTTTATCGGTAAAAAGATTGCCATCCAAATGATCGTATTCGTGTTGCACTACCCGCGCTTTATAATCGGTAAATTCTTCGATGTGCTCGTTGAACGCTGCATCGTAATAACGAATTTTGATTTTTTGCGAGCGAGGCACCGATTCGTGAATGCCCGGAATACTCAGGCAACCTTCTTCGCCGGCGATTTTTTCATCGCTCATCTCCAGCATAGCCGGGTTAATCATTGCTAATTTAAACGAACCCAATTCAGGATCATCGTCCTTAAACGGAGCTAAATCAATCACTAATAGCCGAATGGACAATCCCACCTGAGGTGCGGCAAGTCCAACACCATCGGCGTGGTGCATGGTGTCGAACATGTTGTCAATCAGTTCGGCTAATTGTGGGTAATCTTTCGTAATTGGCTCGGTTACTTTCCGTAAAACCGCGTTGCCATAAGTATAAATAGGTAAAATCATATCAGTTATGAGTTACAAGAAAACAAGCGGACAAGTAGTTACAAGTTACGAGTTACAAGTTATTGTTTTGGGTGCATTGGTTAATGACTTAAGACTTGTGACTTAAAACCTCAGTCCAATGCCTTATTTTCCTTGTTCGAGATAGCTTTGTAAAATTATGGTGGCCGAAATTTTATCGACCAGCGCTTTGTCTTGTCGTCCTTTTTTTTTCAATCCTCCATCGAGCATCGCTTTGTGCGCGAGCGACGAAGTATAACGCTCATCTACAAAAATTTGTTCGATGTCGGGAAATTTTCGTTGTAATGCCACAGCGAAAGGGCGGATATATTTCATCGAATCGGAATCTTCTCCATTGAGTTGCCGCGCATAGCCAATTACGAATTTGTCCACCTGCTCTTTTTTCAGGTAGTTTTCAATAAAAATAAAAATTTCATTCACCGGCACTGTTTCCAGTCCGTTGGCAATTATCCGGAGCGGATCGGTAACCGCCAATCCTACCCGTTTCTGTCCGTAATCAATAGCTAAAATCCTTCCCATACGCGTTTTTCGTATGCAAAGGTAGTGATTTTCTATCGAAATTAACCGTCAGGGCGCAAGATTTTTAGAAATGATATTGATAAGATCTTTCGGATCTTTCGAATCTTTCATGGCTTTTCGGAGTTTCGCTTTCTGTTCGGGTGTAAGCATCTCTGATACATTATAAAATAATCCCGACAGGGAATCGAGCGCTTTTGAAAAAACATCCGCGATTTCGTCCCGGTACTGTTTTTCTAATTTTTTATCAGGTGTGTCAGAGAGGAAATTGACGTTAATCTTCTGCAAAATGCCCATTAAGGCCGGGACAACCGGTGTTAGTTGAGTCGTCAGGGAATCTTTGAGGGCTGCCAACTTTGTTAACTGTTCAGGGGTGAGTAATCCTTGTTTTGGTGCTGCGGCCGTATCGGGACTGGGTTGATTCCATGCGGCAATGGTATCGTTGACTTTCAGCCTTTTGTACGAAATAAATTGCCGGTTATCAATTTCGTTGTTGTTGGTTTGCTTTTCTACACTTTCCCAACTGCCAAGCGTGTACTTGTATTCGTACTTTTTGTTTTTAAAACAAGGAACAAGCATTGTGTAATGGCGTGCATCGATCCGTTTCATGATAGCGCTGCTATCCGAAGGATTCCAATTGTTAAAAGTCCCGGTTACAAAAACAACCGAATCTTTCAGGATACCCGGCGCGGGAAGTTGTACCGTTAGCCGGACAGGGGTAACCTGAGCGCAAAGACCCAGATAGCTACCTGTAAATGCAAAAAAGAATAACAGTTTTTTCATGCGATAATAATTGTTTTTTTAGTTAGAACGAGATCCGACCCGCTTGCGCAGGCGTTGTTTCATAAGAAGTTCTTTCATGGATGCATTTTTTATCTGGAATGGAAAATATTCAAAGATAATAAAATTCTGAGCAGATTATATCCCTGCACTACAAAAAGAAATGACATTGAAAAATGCAATATAAAAGTATAAAAACACACTTTTTTGCAACGGTGATATTTTACCTGAAAATATAACCAAGTTTAACGGTTTTTTAGTGTAAAAATAACGCAAATAAATTTGAATTAAGGAAATTATTCTTTAATTTTGGACAATTTTTTTGAAAAAAAATATCTTTCAAATCCCTTAAATTAAATAATGTATTATGAGACAAATCAAAAGACTCGTGTTGTTATTATCCGCGCTATCAGCAGGCTCTGCACCCCTGTTTGCCAGTGAAGCCGATATTGCTATCCCCGATTTACGACAGGGATCCTTCAACATTTTCGGAAACAATGTGTCGGCATGGAATTTTCTGTTCTATGGTGCGTTGGTTATCTGCTTTACGTTGGGTATCAGCTTGTGGTTGCGATCGCAAGTGAAAAAACAGAAAGCTCATGCATCGATGCTGAAAGTTTCCGAAACTATTTTTCAAACCTGTAAAACGTATTTGTTGCAACAAGGCAAATTCCTTTTGATGCTTTTTGCTTTTGTGGCGGTAATTATGGCCTATTATTTCCTGGCTCTCCAGGGTAAAAGCGTAGGCACTTTATTGTTCGTGCTTTGTTTTTCGGTATTGGGTATGGGCGGTTCATACGCCGTTGCCTGGTATGGCATCCGCATCAACACGTATGCCAATTCGCGTACCGCGTTCGCGTCGCTCCGCGCTAAGCCCTGGGATGTGGTTGATATACCTTTGCGCTCGGGGATGAGCGTTGGCCTTTTCCTTATTTCGCTTGAGTTGGTGATGATGGTGGTAATCCTTCTTTTCGTCCCGCGCGAAATTGTTGGGATCTGTTTTCTGGGCTTTGCCATTGGCGAGTCGCTCGGCGCCAGCGTGCTTCGTATTGCCGGAGGTATTTTTACTAAGATTGCAGATATTGGTTCCGACCTTATGAAAGTGATTTTCAAAGTGAAAGAGGATGATCCACGTAACCCCGGTGTAATAGCCGACTGTACGGGCGACAATGCAGGCGACAGTGTAGGCCCTACCGCCGATGGTTTTGAAACTTACGGTGTTACGGGTGTGGCGCTGATTACGTTCATTACTTTAGCGGTAAAAGATGTAGATATTCAGGCAAAATTAATCGTGTGGATTTTTGGGATGCGTTTTTTGATGGACTTGTGTTCCGGTATTTCATACTTTATCAACCAATGGTTTTCAAAAAGGAAATACAAGGGGTTGAAATTTTTTGATTTTGAGGAACCGTTGATGCGGTTGATCTGGATAGCTTCGGTTCTTAGTATCTCTACCTCGTTCTTTATGAGCCATTTATTGCTGAAAGATTTGGCCGACCCTACCATTTGGTGGAAACTGGCTGGAATTATCAGTTGCGGCACCCTTGCCGCCGTGCTGATTCCCGAATTTACCAAATTGTTCACCAGCTCAAAATCGTCTCACGTTCAGGAAATTGTAACCGCTTCGCGTGAAGGAGGTCCATCGCTGAATATTCTTTCCGGTATAGTGTCGGGTAATTTCGGCGCTTTCTGGACAGGACTGTTAATTGTAGGATTAATGACAGGAGCCTATTTTATCAGCATTTTCGGGCATCTCGAAGTGGTACTGGGTCCTCATGCCACTATCTTCGCTTTCGGCTTGGTGGCCTTCGGGTTCTTATGCATGGGACCTGTTACTATCGCGGTGGACAGTTACGGCCCGGTAACCGACAACGCGCAATCGATTTTTGAGTTGTCGCAAATAGAACAAATAGAAGGAATATCGGACGAAATAGAGAAGGATTATGGTTTCAAACCTGATTTTGAAATGGGCAAACACTACCTGGAAGCCAACGATGGCGCTGGCAATACTTTCAAAGCTACGGCCAAACCCGTGCTGATAGGTACGGCCGTAGTAGGGGCTACCACTATGATTTTTTCCATCATTCTTCTGTTGGAAAGCAAAGGTATGCTGAGCGTTTCGCTCACTTCAGCTCCTATCTTGCTGGGGCTTATTTGCGGTGGAGCGGTTGTTTTCTGGTTCAGCGGAGCTTCCATGCAGGCCGTTTCCACAGGAGCTTACCGTGCGGTGGAATACATCAAGCGTACATTTAATCTGGATAAGGCCGAAGCCAATACCGAAGACTCGAAAGAAGTGGTGAAAATTTGCACGCAATACGCCCAAAAAGGGATGTGGAACATTTTCATCGCCCTTATTTGCTTCACACTCGGATTCGCTTTCTTCGACAGCAACTTTTTCGTAGCCTACCTCATTTCCATTGCTTGTTTTGGGCTTTTCCAGGCCATTTACATGGCAAATGCCGGCGGAGCCTGGGACAATGCCAAGAAAGTGATCGAAGTGGATTTGAAAGAAAAAAATACTCCGCTCCACGAAGCTGCCGTTATTGGCGATACGGTAGGCGATCCGTTCAAGGATACTTCGTCTGTTTCGTTGAACCCGATTATCAAATTTTCAACATTGTTCGGATTACTGGCCACCGAAATTGCCCTGAAAATGAAAATTGATGCCGCTACCGGAATTGGCGTTGACTATAGCGGATGGATAGGTGGAATATTCTTAGTTATTGCTTTGGTTTTTGTTTACCGTTCGTTCTACAAAATGAGAATTCCTGTTAAAAAATAAATCGCTAAATTTATCAATATGTTCAACGCCCTGGTAGCAAAAAAGCTTCAGGGCGTTGTTGTTTATTTTTGAAAAATACGGGGAAATTTACCCGCGGATTTTGTTATCTTTGTATCTTACAAAAGCAAATATTATTTTTCACAAAAACAAAATTTTAATAAAGCAATGCATACCTGGTTTGAATGTAAAATTAAATACGAAAAAACAGCCGAAGAGGGCAAAATAGCCAAAGTAACAGAAACTTACATGGTCGATGCTTTATCGTTTACCGAAGCCGAAGCCCGTATCATCGAAGAAATGAAACCGTTTATCAGTGGCGAGTTTACCGTTGAGAACATAAAAAGAGCGAAACTCAGCGAGTTGTTTTTTAATGAAAACGGAGATAAATGGTATCGGTCGAAAGTAAATTTCGTAACCCTTGATGAAGAAAAAGGGATAGAGAAACGGACACCGTTCAACATGCTGGTGCAGGCTTCCGACATCGAAGGAGCCATAGCTGGTATCAACGAAGGAATGAAAGGTACGCTGGCCGACTACGAGATTTTTTCGGTAACCGAAACCACCATTATCGACGTATATAAATTTGAAGTGGATAAGGAAGAGTGATCCAGGTATAAAATTATTGGTAATAACCGCTTTATAATACGATTATTCTCAAAATAAAAATATAAAAATGTCTATTACATCGAACATTGCAGCCATTAGGGAGCATTTGCCGGCAAATGTGAAGTTGGTGTGCGTGTCGAAATTTCATCCCGTCGGAATGATGGAGGAGGCTTACCGCAGTGGTGAGCGGTTGTTTGGCGAGAGCAAGGTGCAGGAAATGTGTGGAAAATCGGAAGTGCTTCCCAAAGACATCGAATGGCACTTTATCGGCCACTTGCAAACCAATAAAATAAAGTACATAGTGCCGTTTGTAACTCTGATACATGGGGTGGACAGTTACAAACTGCTTGCCGAGATAGATAAGCAGGCTGCGAAACACGAGCGAAAAGTGAACTGTTTGTTGCAAGTGCACATTGCCAGCGAGGAGACGAAATTCGGATTTTCCGGCAATGAATTACTTACCATGTTGGATGCCGGGGAATGGAGCCAACTGAAATCAGTCAATATCGCGGGGTTGATGGGGATGGCTACATTGACGGACGATGCATCGCTGATTCGCGATGAATTCCGCGGTCTGAAGCAACTTTTCGATCGTGCGAAAGCGGACTATTTTTCTTCGGAACCTGCATTCCGCGAACTTTCCATGGGTATGAGCGATGATTATATGATGGCCGTGGAGGAGGGGAGTACCATGGTGCGCATCGGGAGTTCCATTTTCGGGCATCGTAACTATTAAATTGTTTATGCATTCATTCGAGCTCATTACCATTCTTGGCCCTACCGCCAGTGGCAAAACATCGCTTGCCTGCGCGCTGGCTCATCAGTTGAACACTGAAATTATCAGTGCCGACTCCCGTCAGGTTTACCGGGGTATGGATATTGGTACAGGGAAGGATCTTTCTGATTATCGGGTAGATGGAACTTTGGTTCCGTATCATTTGATCGACATCCGCGAAGCTGGTGAAAAATACAATGTGTTTGAATTTCAGCACAATTTCCATACCGCTTATGACGATATACGTTCCAGAGGAAAAGTGCCGGTGCTTTGCGGTGGTACCGGAATGTACATTGAATCGGTACTGAAAGGTTACCGGTTGCCGAGAGTGCCTGAAAACAAGGATCTACGCGAAAAATTATCGGATAAGTCTTTGGCTGAATTAACCCAAATACTGTCTGAATTCGGTCCGTTGCACAACACTACCGACCTCGAATCGGCAAAAAGAGCTATCCGTGCCATTGAAATTGCCGGCTACTGTAAAAATAATGCTCCTGAATATGATGAATTCCAGCCGGTGAATAGTTTGATTATTGGGGTGGATATTGACCGTGATGATCGCCGGAAGCGAATCTCGGAGCGGCTCAAGAGCCGTCTTGACGAAGGCATGATCGATGAAGTGAAGCAGTTGTTGGATAAAGGGATTCAGCCCGAAGATTTAATTTATTACGGGCTTGAATATAAATACCTGACGTTGTACCTTCTTAAACAGCTCACCTATAACGAAATGTTCTCTCAACTCGAGATTGCCATTCATCAGTTTGCCAAACGCCAGATGACATGGTTCAGGGGGATGGAACGTCGCGGTTTTACCATTCAATGGCTTCCGTTCCAACTTCCGATGGATGAAAAAGTAGAGCGAATTCTCAAATATATGTAATACTTTTATCTTCAAGTTCAACGGCTCCAACTTCATGTTTATTAGATAAATACTTGATTATCATGTATTTATATATTTTTTCTTTATTTTTAAACAAAACATGGTGCATCAACTCATTAAACAGTATCGAATACGCCCCGGTAACCGCTCCATTGGCAAATTTGCCTCCGCCTATTTCGGCAATAGTGCCACCCAGTACCGCAGACGAAACTACCTTAAGAACTATACCATACATGTTTTCGTTAATATAGCCGTTGCCTGCCGAAGAAAGAGCCCCGCCTATGGCATCTCTTATAGGTGAAAGCTCTCCTCCATATACGGCATTGCGTACACCGCCCATCCATACATCTACAAAGGCGTGTTTGGCGGCACGTTCGAAAACCGCGCCTACACTTGTGGAGCTAACACTGCCGGCTGCAAAACTCAGGAACCCGGCCGCCACACCTATCACTCCCCCTATTACCGTTATTTTAAGGGTATTGCCCACGTTCCCGCCATTTAACAATGCGCCGGACACTCCGCCCGCAAAACCCCAATGCTGCCGCACGAATCCTTTCGTGTGGCAAACTAATCTATTGTACCAATAATTCTTTCCCTTTTTCTACTTTCCACGCGATGAAAATCGCACGGGAGCAGTGGATTTATTTGGTAATCAAGTGATTATACAGAAGTGTGGGTTTTACAAAGCCCGCCCGGTGGTTCGATACTTTGTTCCTATCCGGATGGATAAGTGGTAACTGATTAACACACCCTTATATTAATTTTTCCTGGGCATCAAATAGTTATTGCTAAAAAAATGATATTCTTCAGCCTTTTTTCCCTTAGCGAAGCTGGGTAGGCCGATGTTTGTTACATTCTCCGTGTAATCCCGTGGGTAGGTGTGCTTTCGTTTTTGTATCGGTTAATGGCGGTTACCACAAAGGTGTATCTCCCTTTAATTTTTCTGTCCACTGTTTTAAGGTCGAGGCAATTGTCGGGCGTAAGGGCAATAATGTTGGCGGCATCGTTCATGTCGCCTACCTTTTTCCCTTTGAAAGCGTACACCACGTAGCAGGCAATCCGGTTTCCGTCTTCGCCATCCACTTTATCCCACATCAGGTAAGCTTCGTCCCCATCCTTCAAAACACGTATGTTTTCGGGCTGGATGGCGGCAACGCCATTGATGTTTCGGTTGACAGGCCAGATAGCCGGGTATTTGTAGTAATTGTTTTTGAGGGTGTCGAGCAATCCTTGTTTGTTTTTAAGGAAAGGTTTGGCGCTGTAAAATACAGCTCCATCAACCTGCGGATAGTTATTGTTGAGCTGAAGCTGTCGCGCCAGTTCATTCCCTTTTTTCCATGCGGCATCTTTTTCCGGATCGCCGAGGCCCGATGCGAAAAGTCCGGTATAGAGGTTTTTCCGGTTCGAATTTTCGCTCCACCATTTTAACAAGGTTTGGTAGTCGGCCACTTTTTTCCCTATTTCCCAGTAAAGTTGGGGCACCACATAATCGATAGAGCCTTCATTGAGCCATTTCAAAATGTCGGCATACAGGTCGTCATAATTTTGAGTGCCGGCTTTGGTAGCCGATCCGCGGGGATCGGAGGTGTCGTTGCGCCATACGCCAAAAGGAGAAATACCGAATTCAACCCATGGTTTTATGCTTTTGATGGTTTGTTGCAGTTCGGCAATTACCATGTTTACATTGTTGCGCCGCCAATCATCCTTTTGCGAAGGGGCATACCCCCGTGGGTTTTTAGCAAACGATGCATCATCCGGAAACTCTTCACCCGCTACTTTGTACGGATAAAAATAATCGTCGAAATGAATGGCATCCACATCGTATCGTTCTACAATATCACCTACTACTTTGTTGAGAAACTCACGTGTTTCGTCCCATCCCGGATCAAAATAATATTTACCGCCATAACGGACAAAAAGGTCTCTCCGTTTATAAAACAAATGCTCTTTATTGATATCGGCATTTTCGGTATTGGTAACACGGTAAGGATTGAGCCATGCATGTACTTCGATGCATCTTTTATGAGCCTCTTCTATAATGAATTGCAACGGATCGTAAAACGGGCTGGGCTTTTGCCCCTGATGTCCGGTGAGGTAAAACGACCAGGGTTCGTACATGGAAGCATAAAAAGCATCGGCCGTGGGGCGAACCTGAACAATGATGGAGTTTATTTTGTTCTTTTGTAAATCGTCGAGCATTTTACGCATTTCCTGGCGTTGGAGAAGAGGAGGGAGGTTTCGCTGGCTGGGCCAGTCGATGTTGGCCACTGTGGCAATCCAAACTGCTCTCATCTCGCGCTTGTGTTGCTGGGCGGCAAGCCCACCCGAAAGTAAAACGGCAAAAACGATGATCGTTATTTTTTTTGAAATGAAGTTTGAAAACATCAAGGATTGTTTTATAAAATTAAATGAACGAGATAAAATTCTTTATTATACAAATATAAATAAAAAAGAGAGGGGCTTGAAAGTTTTTAAACAACTTTTACATTTCGTCATTCGGATACAAATTTAATTTCTATATTTGTACAAGAATATAAAATAGAAAAATATGGAGAAACAGCTTACAATTGCTTTAGTAGCGCACGACCACCGGAAGGCCGATATGGTTGACTGGGCGGTGTTTAATGCCGACACTTTATCGAACCATAAATTAGTTTGCACTGGAACTACGGGCAGCCTGATTGAAAAAGCTTTTAAGGAAAAAGGAGTAAAAGCGGAAATAATATGTATGAATTCAGGGCCAATGGGTGGCGATGCTGAAATTGCCGCGCTTGTGGTACGGAAGCAAATCAATCTGGCTATTTTCCTGATCGACGACCTTAATGCTCAGCCGCACGAAGCTGATATTCAAATGTTGTTGCGCCAATGCCGGGTGCACAATGTGCCCATCGCCTGCAACAGATACAGTGCCGATTTAATGATTACCAGTACTTTATGGGATGATGATACCTATGTTCCAACCGAGCCAAGGTACATTAAATTCAAAAGGAAATAGGGATTATTTGGAATAGGAGGGGTTGAAACGTTGAAATACAAGGATGTCATCGAATCCATCGATGGTTTTGATCCAGTTTTTCAGTATCCCTTTCTGTTCGTATTTTTCTTTTTCGAACATATTCCTGCTGGCTATATTGCCGGCAGCAATGTCGGCATATAACTGGTTTAATTTCAGAAAATTAAACACATATTCTTCGGTCAGATGCAGCGCTTCTGTAGCCAATCCTTTGCCCTGAAATATGGAGGAAACGAACAATCCGAGCGCTACCCTGCTGTTGTGCACATCCATATCAAACAAGTCAACAGTTCCTACAGCTAACCCCGACTGCTTCTCGACAATCATAAGCCGTAGCTGCTTCGACTCGTAAATATCGTTGACAGAATTGGCAATATACTGCTTCAGAGCGAACCGCGAATAAGGATTCCGGGTGTTTCCGGCCATCCACACAAGCGGGTCGTTTTCCCATACATAGAGCAGTTCCAGATCTTCCGGCTCAAGCGCTCTGAGTAATATCTTTTCGTTTTCGAACAACATTTACGCAAAAACTTTATTCTTCATTGTTGCGTGAAAAAAAACCGAAAAGCTTTTTGGGCGGCTTTTTGTATTCTGTTTGGATATTGTAATTAGGTGTTTCGAGGTGAGTTCCTGTTGTGATCATTTTAAAAATGATTCCCCAATCCACCATTCCGCCCAGATTTCGGTCGTCGATAAATAAATCGGCTTTTATTTTTCGTGGCTCTTTTATTTCCGGTGTCTCTTCCGGATAATTGTTGTTTACGGCGTAAAATTCCAACCCTCTTTGCCGGCAAAATTCAACAGCATCTTCCAGTTCGTAGCCTTCGCGCACGGTCCAAAGTATCAACCTGTGCTGATAATCCATTTGAATGCGTTTCAGAGTGTCGATAGCAAAAGGTATTTCGCGACCAATTTTCGGGTACCTGTTTTCTACTATTGTCCCGTCAAAATCTACAGCAATTATCATCTATTTTTATTTTGTTGATTATTTTTTAGTTTCAAGCCTCTTCTTACTTCTTACTTTTTACTTTTTACTTCTTACTTGTAACCTATTCATCCTCTTCAATATCAAGTTCAGTATATATTTTTTTGATAGTAGGTTTTGTGAATATCAAACCGATAGCGGCAATTCCGGCACAGTAAAGCGTTGATTGGTTGCGGACAAAATAGAACACGACAACGCTCAACACCAGCCCCATCCCTATGATGATGGTGCGCCATTTGGATCCGGTTTCGTATTTTTTTATCTTGACAAAGAAATCATCAATTTTCATCCATTTTTGCGTGTTCTTATAAAAAAGCCACAGCGTAAAGGGGATGGAGATAACAAGGTAAAGAATTAAGAATGTGGAAAGTGCGGTTGATGCCTGGCTTTTAGGGTTTAAGGGTTGGATATTGCCAAAATATACCAGAAAATATCCCGCCACAGCTGCCAATGCCACTAAACCAAAGATAATCTGGTAAATGTAACCGATTTTTTTAATAGCTTTCTCGATAATAATTTCCTTGTCCATAAGTATTGATTTATTTTACCCGACGTTGTCGGAGAATGTTATCCGGTTGATGATCGATCGTCCCAGCGTAATTTCATCGGCATATTCAAGTTCATCGCCAATGGCCACACCGCGCGCAATGGTGGTAACTTTCACGTTGTAGGGCGCCAGTTTGCGGTAAATGTAAAAGTTGGTCGTGTCGCCTTCCATGGTCGCGCTCAAAGCCAGGATCACTTCCTTTACATTTTCGGAAGCCACCCGTTTCACCAAGCTTTCAATTTCAAGGTCGGAGGGTGCAATGCCATCCATGGGTGAAATAATGCCGCCTAAAACATGGTACAATCCTTTGAATTGCTGTGTGTTTTCAATCGACATGACGTCTTTTACATTTTCCACCACACAAACAATATTGCTATCGCGCGCCGGATTCCCGCAAATCTGGCAGGTGCCTGAATCGGAAATATTATGGCATTTAGGGCAATAGCAAATTTCTTTCCGCAATTTTATAAAAGAGTTTCCAAACTGCTCTACGTCGGGCTCGGGCTGTTTCAGCAAATGAAGCACCAGCCTGAGCGCTGTTTTCCGGCCTATGCCGGGCAGCTTTGAAAATTCGTTGACGGCGTTTTCGAGCAGAAGGGATGAAAACTGATGTTGACTCACGTTGAAACTGTAACTATGATTCATCCGCTGGCAGATTGCATGTATAATCTGTAAACGGTATTTTTCTTTAATTCAGAGTTGAACTGTTATTTAAAAAACAATTTTTAGTTGTTGAAAATTATCAGTCAATGATTTATATTGTAAATACTTGTGCAAAGTTACAAAAAAAATCAATGCAAAACTATACCTTGGCCACGATAGTTCGTTCATTTGTTTTTTATACTTTTGCATTCTGTAAATGAATGTGGTATGTCGGGATTTGAAATCATCATTATTATAGTTCTTTATTTTTCGTTGTTGCTGGCGGTGTCGTTGTTGACGGGCAGGAAAGGGAGCGACAACGAGACATTTTTTACCGCGAGAAAACAATCATCGTGGGTACTGGTGGCCATTGGCATGGTGGGGACTTCCATTTCGGGGGTTACGTTTGTGTCGGTGCCGGGTATGGTGCGCGATATCGGTTTTAATTACATGCAAACGGTTTTCGGATTTTTTTTCGGTTATCTGGCAGTGGCTTTTGTGCTGCTCCCGCTTTATTACAAACTGAATTTGACCACTATTTACGGTTATCTCGATCGCCGTTTCGGGAAATCCTCATACAAGACGGGAGCTTCGTTTTTCATCCTTTCAAAAAGTGCCAGCGCCGCGGTTAAACTGTATGTGGTAACTCTTATCCTGCAACGGATTATTTTTGAACCGTTACATATACCGTTCATACTGACCGTAACCCTTTCCATTGCCATTGTGTGGTTATATACTTTCCGGAGCGGCATTAAAACGGTGGTGTGGACCGACACCATTCAAACGCTGATCCTTGTCCTTGCGCTGATTTTGCTTATCGTGGCTGTTGCGGGAGATATTAAAATGCCAGTGGGCGAAATAGCCTCGAAATTGGCTAAAAGTGCTTCGACTCGCATTTTTGTGTTTGATGACTGGGTGAGCCGCCAGAATTTTTTCAAACAGTTTTTCAGCGGCATTTTTATCGTGATTGTGATGACCGGCCTCGACCAGGACATGATGCAGAAAAACCTTACCTGCCGCTCGCTGTCCGAAGCGCGCAAAAATATGCTTTGGTACGGTTTTTCGTTCATCCCCATTAATTTTCTTTTTCTTACGCTGGGCGCTTTGTTGTTGATGCTCGCCGACCAGAATCATATTGTCCTGCCGGCTGTTTCTGATGAGATTTTACCGATGTTCGCTACCGGAATGCTGGGTAAAACGGTGTATGTGCTTTTTGTCCTGGGAATTATTTCAGCCGCTTATTCCAGTGTCGATTCGGCAATGGCTTCGCTCACCACTTCGGTGTCGGTAGATTTGCTGAACGTGGAAGCCATGGACGAAACAAAGGCAAAACGAGTCCGAATGGTGATTCACCTGATCGTTTCACTTGTTATGGTGCTGATTATCTTGCTTTTTCGGTCGTTGTCCGATCGGAGCATGATCGACACCATTTATACCATCGTTTCGTACACTTATGGTCCGTTGCTGGGCATGTACGCTTTCGGACTGTTTACAAAATACCGTGTGAGGGATTCTCTTATTCCATTTTGGGCGGTGCTTTCGCCAGTGTTTTGTTATTTTTTAAACGAATATTTTACGGTTCATTTTAAATATCGTTTTGGGTACGAGTTGCTTATTGTAAACGGATTGATTACCTTTGCGGGGATGTGGTTGAGCAGAATGAAAAATGAAGAATGTTGTTCGGATTGATATATAAATTTTTAAAAAACAGTTCTCTGTTGGAGAATTTTGAATACAAACAATATGGAAATAAAATCAGCTGAATTTGTGATCAGCAATACCGATTATAAACTTTGTCCGCAAAACGGATTGCCTGAGTATGCTTTTATAGGGCGGTCGAACGTGGGAAAGTCGTCGCTCATCAACATGCTTTGCAACCGCAAAGGTTTGGCCATGACTTCGTCCAAGCCGGGTAAAACATTGCTTATTAACCATTTTGTTATCAACAACAACTGGCATCTGGTGGACTTGCCCGGCTATGGATACGCCACCGCCGGAAAGTCGATGCGCGAAAAACTGAAGACAATCATCGAAAGTTATATTCTTTATCGAGAGGAACTTACTTCGCTCTTTGTGTTGGTGGATGTGCGCCACGAACCGCAAAAAATCGATATTGAATTCATGGATTGGCTGGGCGAAAACGGAGTCCCATTTTCGGTTGTTTTTACTAAAACCGATAAATTGTCGAACTCCCGGCTGAAAGAAAATATAGAAAAGTATAAAGCTGAACTACTCAAAACCTGGGAGCATTTGCCTCCGGTTTTTGTTACTTCATCTGAAAGTCGTGCAGGAAGAGACGAATTGCTGGACTACATCGATGGCATCAACAAGAGTTTACGCGGATAAATGTGGTTTTTACCGTTTAAGCAAACGTTTGCGAACCCATTTCAGCACTTATTTTCCAAAATAGTTAACCATTTCGGGAAAAATTGATAAAATTGCATGAAATTAGCTCGTTGCGGATTTTTGTATGAGAAATGGCAGATGCGTTTGTCGTTTTTTTATCGGATCAATATGTCAAATTCCTTACGGCTGATTATCTTGTAACTCGTAACTAAAATACCATGTTGAACATTCAGAAAAAATTGAGCAACAGTTTCCTTGCTTTGCTCGGATTGCCGGCTACCGCTGTTGGCTTTGCCCTTTCCACTCAAATAGCGGCTTTAAGTTGGATCTTGTCTAAAAAATACGGCCTTGATATCCACGATGTAAGCTTTGTGTGGCTGGCGGGTCCCATTGCCGGCATTTTCGGGCAAATCATCGTGGGGCTTGTGAGCGATAATGTTTGGTTTATGGGTGGCCGTCGCCGTCCGTTTATCATCATTGGCGGATTGGTAAGCACCCTTGCTTTCCTTTCGTTGCCGCACATAAGGGGTATTTCGCATATTACCGGTATTTCGGATATCATTATAATCGCTTCGGTGATTGCCCTTTTCCTCGATCTATCGGTGAATGTAACGTTTAATCCGGCGCGCTCCATCATTGCCGACCTTACGCCCGAAGGTAAAATCCGAACAGCGGGCTATGTATGGATGCAGATCATTTCGGGAACTTTCGGGGTGCTGGCCTATTTCCTTTCCATGGTGTTCGGCAATATATTGCTGTTGTACATTGCCGCTGTTATTGTGGTGATTACAGCCGTTTTCCCGATTCTATTTATTGAGGAAAACCGCGAATTGAACAAACCGGCTGAATCAACACAAGAAAAATATGGTGTTTGGCAAATTATCAAGGAAATATATCCGCTGTATGGTTTTTTGATGTTTGGAATTTTTAGCCTGTTCTATCATTTTTTCCCTGATCAGTTGCAATGTGTTCACAATCCCTTATTGATTGCCGCGCTTTCCTATTCAGTTGTAATTGGTGTTATCAATGTGATAAAGGGGTTGAAAGCTCCATCCAATCAAAACGAATTTCATAAAATCATGCTGGCTCACTCTTTTACCTGGGTGGCTTTTCAAAGCATGTTCATCATGTCGGGATTTTTTATCGAGAAACAAATTTTGCCACATCTGGAAATATCGTCGATTGGCGCGAACTGGTTTGCCCAAAAGCTGACGGGAGTACAGCAAACGTTGGATTCATCGGTGGGTAATATCGTATCGCTCGGATTCCTGATCCTCAATTTTGTAGGCGCTGTTTTTCCCCTTTTGCTTCAAGCTATCGCCAAACGTATCGGACGGGTGAAAACCTACATTGGCGCTCTTTGTTTTACCGTTATCGGGTATTTTTATATTGCTTATTTGAGCAAAACCGAACTCGATTTTTATTTGGGTATGTTATTGGCGGGCATTGGCTGGTCGGCTGTGATTTCCATAGTGTTTGCTATTATGAGTGAACGTGTTAACCCGGCTAAAATGGGTCTTTACATGGGAGTGTTCAATCTGGCGGTAGTGCTTCCGCAAATGATGAGTAACGGTGTAGCCAATATTATTAAAATGACTGGAAATTACCAATTGCTGTACATCCTCTGCGGATTGTTTATTGTGGCTTCGGTAGTCTTCTGGATGTTTGTACGTGAACCCGAATCATCGGGGAATAAAACAAGCGTTCCGTCGGGAGGACATTGATTTTATTTTTTTAAAACAGGGTTTTACAACAAACGATTTTTGTAACTTTGCAGCCTCGTTGCCGCACGGTTATTACAGGTTGAAACAAAACCGCGGGTCAATTTCCGCGGTTTTTTATTTTTTATTGACTGATAAATTGATATGAGACATTATTTTACCATTTTGTTGGCCGTTGTTTTCCTGACGGCTTGTTCGCATCAAGGAGCGAAAGATAAAAAGAACAGCGCAACTGTTATTGACTCGTTGAAAACGGATTACGCTACCGGGTTCGGAATAAAATATCACCCCGATTACAAGGAGGTGATTGTGTATAGTCCGTGGGTAAAAGGCTCGGTGTATGCCCGTTATTATTTGGTGAAAGATATCAGTACCAAAACGCCTGCGGATGGAACCAAGGTGAAAATACCGCTGAAAACCATTGCGGCCACGTCAGTAACACATTTTGAATTTTTGAAACTGCTGGGTGAACTGACCTCCGTGAACGCGGTGTGTTCGCCGAAAATTATTTATAATGCTGAAATTAACCGCCGCTTTGCCGAAGGCAAAATTGCCGATTTGGGAGATGCCTTCAACATTAATGTGGAAAAGACGCTCCAACTGAAGCCTGCCGCGGTAATGATGAGCGGTTATAATCAAAATGACCCTTATGCGCAACGGGTGTCGCAGGCAGGCATTCCGGTGGTTTTCAACAATGAATGGATGGAAAGTTCGCTGTTGGCGCGTGCCGAATGGATCCGGTTTGTGGCTGCCTTTTACGACAAGGAGCATCTGGCCGATTCGTTGTTTTCGGGCATTAAGAGCCGCTATAATTCGATGAAGGAAAAAGCCCGGGCAGCCTCAGTACATCCTGAGGTGATGGCCGGTTCCAATTTCCGTGGAACATGGTATGTGCCTTCGGGACGCAATTTTATGGCCAAACTGTTTGCCGATGCGGGCGCCAGCTATTTTTATGCCAACGATACCGCTTCGGGAAGCCTTCCGCTACATGTGGAAACAGTACTGAGAAACTTTTCGGCAAGCGACGTGTGGCTCAATTGCAACTATCGAACAATGGATGAACTGATAGAAGCCGACCCGAAAAACGGATTGTTCCGTCCGGTAAAGTTGCATAAAGTCTATAATTTTAATAAAAGGCTGTTAACTTCCACAGCCAACGATTTCTGGGAGAGCGCCGTAGCCCGCCCCGATTTGTTACTGAGCGATGTCATCTACATCCTCCATCCAGAGTTATTGCCGGGTTATCAAACGGTGTATGCCGACCAGTTGAAATAATCAGAAGATATATTTCATTTTCAGAGGTTCATTATTATAAACTACATAGTTTTTTGTACCTTTGGAATCCGAAAAAAACGAAAAATCCGAATAGTTCCAGCATGAGACTCGCATCACGTCCGAAAATAATATTCGTTTTACTGGTAATTTTGTTGCTTGCCCTGTTTCTGGCCGATTTGGCGTGGGGAAGCATCCATATTTCCATTCGTGAGATTTTTGATGTGTTCTCAGGCCGTTCCGAAAACAGTATTAACAATGAGATATTGATGAACTTCCGGCTGCCCAAGGCCATCACGGCGCTTATCGCAGGCGCTTCGTTGTCGGTGGCGGGGCTGATGATGCAAACGCTTTTCCGCAATCCGCTGGCCGATCCGTACATATTGGGTGTCAGCTCGGGAGCCAGCCTTGGAGTTGCGCTCATTACCATGGCTTCTGGATTTCTACCGCTCGCGTTAGTAAGCAGTGGTTGGGCCATGATTTTGGCGGCTGTATTGGGGGCCGCGTTTATTCTGGTGTTGGTGGTAGGAGTGTCGTTTAAAGTCCGGAATGCGGTTTCGTTGCTCATTGTCGGTATCATGTTCGGAACCATAGCCGGTTCGGTGGTGAGCGTTTTGCAGAATTTCAGCAATCCGGATGCTATCAAGCTTTTTGTCATGTGGACGTTTGGTAGCCTGAGCGCGGTAACATGGACGTATATGGAAGTGTTGTTGCCTGTTTCGATGTTGGGGCTGGGCATGGCTTTTTTCCTCCAAAAAAGGCTGGACGGTTTGCTGCTGGGCGAAAATTATGCGCGCGGACTTGGAATTTCCATCCTTCAAACCCGTTTCCTGATCGTGATTGCCGCCGGATTGCTTGCTGGAGGAATTACCGCTTTTACAGGGCCCATCGCGTTTGTGGGAGTTGCCATACCACATATCGCCCGGGGAATTTTCCGTACATCATCGCACAAAACGTTGTTGCCCGCTTCGTTCCTTTGCGGAGGCGCTCTGTTGCTGGTTTGTGATATCATTTCGCAAATGCCTTCATATACCATTCCGATCAACACGATCAGTTCATTGTTCGGAGCTCCAATTATTTTGTGGATTATTTTAAAAAAGAATTAAGCCTGAACATGTCCATACTTACCACACATAATTTGTCGATCGGTTACCGGAAAAAAGATGGAAAAACGATTATTCAACCCTCGTTGCAGTTAGAACTGAAACCGGGGGAAATGGTATGTATGATTGGTCCCAACGGCGCTGGTAAATCTACTTTGTTGAGGACACTATCCGGCTTGTTGCCACCGCTCGAAGGCGATATACGCATTGGTAATTCGGATATCAGGAAACTTAAAACAACCGAAAAGGCTACGTTGATTTCACTGGTTCTTACCGACAAAGTGGAAATTGAGAATGCCACGGTAAGAGATGTTGTGGGTTACGGGCGACATCCGCACAGCAACTGGTGGGGGCGTTTTTCGGATGAAGATGAATCCAAAATCCGTGAAGCGATAGAAATGGTTCATTTGGAACACAAAGCTGGTAACTATTTAGCTGAACTTTCGGATGGCGAACGGCAACGTGCCATGATTGCCAAAGCGCTGGCCCAGGACACTCCGATTATCTTATTAGATGAACCCACGGCGCACCTCGATTTGCCTAACAGGGTAGAAATCATGTTGCTTCTGCATCGTTTGGCTCATACAACCGATAAAGCCATCTTGCTTTCGACACACGAATTGGACATGGCATTGCAGGCGGCCGACCGTATCTGGCTTATCTCCGATAAATATGGCGTGGAAAGCGGAGTGCCGGAGGATTTGGTTCTGAATGGTACTTTCAGCCGTGTTTTCGAGAGCAACTCGTATGTTTTCAACTCATCCAACGGCAACTTTTCAATGAATTACCCCATGAGGCATAAAGTGTGGGTAACCGGTGATAAAACCCGGATGTACTGGACGTTAAGGGCATTGGCTCGCGCCGCTTATCAGGTAGTTCAGGATGCGCCTGTCGAAATCAGGATAGGTGATGATGAATGGATGGTAGGGGAGGAGCGTTTCTCATCCATAGGGGAGCTTCTGGCAAATTTAGAAGAAATTACAAAATAAAATGCTGTTTTCACCGTTTTTAAAAATTTAGAAAAACCGTTTATAATGTATAAAAAATTACTACTTCTTCTTCCTTGCTTTTTGTCGGTATTATCTGTGTATTCCCAGCACAATGTAAGGGTGTACGGGTATGTGATTGACGAAGATAAACGAGGGATCGAAGATGCATCTGTTGGATTTGAAAATTCGAACGTTAGCACCCTCACTAACCCGAACGGTTTTTATGAATTGAACTTTAATATAAAAGATTCAGCCACCATCGTTTTTTCGCAGATGGGATACCAGACGCTCAAATACACCATTCGCCCCAAGCAAAGAGTGGTGCAAATATCGGTGGAGTTAAAATCTTTTTCAAAACAGATTAAAGAAGTGAATGTCATCGGACATCGCAAACAAATATCTACGGTTCAGACTCTTGATCCGAATAAATACCGTTTGTTGCCCAATACTTCAGGTGGTATCGAATCGCTTTTTATCACATTTTCGGGCGTGAGTTCAAGCAACGAACTTAGTTCCCAATACAACGTGCGTGGAGGAAATTTTGATGAAAACAGTGTGTATGTCAATGGTATAGAGGTGTATCGCCCTTTGCTCGTGCGTGCAGGTCAGCAGGAAGGTTTGAGTTTTATTAATTCCGATATGGTTGAGAATGTATCGTTTTCATCGGGAGGTTTCAACGCCGAATATGGTGATAAAATGTCGTCGGTACTTGATATCCAGTATAAAAAACCCACTCATTTCGAAGCTACGGGTATGGCCAGCTTGCTTGGCGCCTCGGCTTATCTCGGCACGGGCAACGGTAAATTTACCCAAATGCACGGGATACGTTACAAAACCTCTCGGTACCTGCTTGGAACGCTTGATACCAAGGGCGAATACAAGCCTTCTTTCATTGATTACCAAACTTACCTGACTTACAAAATTCATCCGAAATGGGAGATGACCTTTACCGGGAACTTTTCGCAGAATTCTTATAATTTTGTCCCTCAGACCCGCGAAACTACTTTCGGTACCTACAACATGGGCCGTAAACTCACCATTTATTTCGATGGGCAGGAAAAAGACCTGTTTCGCACCTATTTCGGCGCTTATACCCTGAATTTCAATCCGAACAAGAATTTGAAATTAAGCATGCTCTATTCGGCTTTTCATACCAATGAGCGTGAAACATACGATATTTCGGGCGAATACATCCTGAGCGAAGTAAAGATGGACACTGATCCGGGCGAAGAGACCACCGGCGAATCGCTGGGTATCGGACGCTATATGCAGCATGCGCGCAACAGGCTCAATGCTGATGTCTCCAATATAGCCCATCTGGGTGAATATAAATTAGATAAACACCTTCTGAAGTGGGGCGTATATCTTCAAAACGAGCATATTTCAGATAAAATCAGTGAGTGGGAATGGCGCGATTCGGTAGGATATTCGCTCCCATATACAGGCGATCAGGTAAACCTTTATTATAACCTGAAAGCGAAAACCAGCATGAATTCATGGCGCGGTATTGGATTTCTCCAGGATACTTATAAAATAGATGCATCCAACGGAGTATATTATATTACAGGTGGTTTGCGTGCCAATTATTGGAATTTCAATCGTGAATTCTTGCTGAGTCCCCGGCTGTCGGTAGCGTTTCTTCCCCAGTGGAAACACGATTTCAGTTTCAGGCTGGCGACGGGGATTTATTATCAATCGCCGTTTTATAAAGAATTGCGAGATACCGTTACCGATGCCTCGGGTAATGTAAACGTACTCCTGAATAAAACTATTAAAGCGCAACGCTCGTTCCATTTGGTACTGGGTGGCGATTATTTTTTCAGGGCATGGGGAAGGCCGTTCAAGTTTACGGCCGAGGCTTATCTTAAACTTGCCGACAGGGTGATTTCGTACACGGTTGATAATGTGATGATCCGGTATTCCGGCCTCAATGATGCCCGTGCTTACACGGCCGGCGTTGACTTTAAGTTATACGGAGAGGTGGTACCGGGTGTGGATACTTGGATCAATCTATCGCTTATGGATTCAAAGGAAAACATAAACGGAGATACCTACGTTAAAAAAACGTACGACGAAGATGGAAATGTGGTTTCTTCTGAAACACTTTCGCGCGGTTGGATGTCTCGTCCCACCGACCAACGCTATACTTTTTCAATGCTTTTTCAGGATTATTGGCCCAACAACCCCAAATATAAACTCCATTTAAAATTGATCTGGTCGGATGGATTGCCTTTCGGGCCACCGCGCAATGTCCAGTACCGGGATGCCCTTCGTACTTCGCCTTACCGCAGGGTCGATATCGGAATTTCCCGTTTGATTGCTGGAGGAAAAGGAACTTTCCTTGATAAACCGGGGTTAAAGTACATTCGGAATATATGGTTGAATGCCGAAGTATTGAACCTGCTCGATTTTAAAAATATAAACTCGTATTATTGGGTGTCGGATGTTTACGGTCAGCAGTATGCGGTGCCCAATTACCTCACTGGCCGCCAGTTCAATTTGAAACTAATTGTCGATATGAAGTGATTTTATCAATACAAATACTTCAAATATAAGATAATAACCCGTTTCCCGGACAAAATGCTATCATCTCAGTGTTTTGTCCGGATTTTTTGTTTTTATATTTTCATTTTAAATATACATTTTCCGTGCTAATCCCCGATGATTAATGAAAAATTTCTTTAATTAAAGGCTAAAAAATTCTTCAAACTCAACAGAAAATAGTAACTTTGCACTCGCTTAGAAATTTTGAAAATCTATATATATTATGGCAGAAAAAAAATTGAATCTATTGGCTGATTTTCCGGCTGTTACCACAGAACAGTGGATGGAAAAAGTTACAGCCGATCTCAAAGGAGCTGATTTTAATAAAAAGCTCGTTTGGAAAACCAACGAAGGTTTCAATGTAATGCCTTTTTACAGGGCTGAGAACATTGAAAATCTTAAAACGACCGGAGCGGTTCCCGGAAAATTTCCTTTCGTGCGTGGTACGAAGGCCGACAATGTCTGGTTTGTTCGTCAGGACATTGTGGTAACCGATGCTAAAGAAGCCAACGCTAAAGCACTCGACATCCTGAATAAAGGTGTTGATTCCATTGGTTTCAAACTCGACAAAAAAGATGTAAGCCCTGCTTACATCGAAACTTTACTCGAAGGTATTGCCGCTGAATGTGTTGAGTTGAACTTCTCTGTTTGCAGTCGTCGCTCGGCCGATTTGGCAAAAATTCTTACCGATTATTACAAAGCCAAAGGTTATGATCCTGCTAAATTGCAGGGTTCAATCAACTGGGATGGAATGAATACCATGTTGCTTCGCGGTAAAGATTTCAGCAAAGAAGAACTGGTAAGCTTAGCTAAAGCTACATTCGATGCTGCTCTTGGATTGCCTTTCTACCGTGTTCTGGGTGTTAATGCTACAACGCTTAATAATGCCGGCGCGTTTGTAGCTCAGGAATTGGGTTATGCCTTGGCTTGGGGTAACGAATACCTTTCGTCGTTGATCGAAGCTGGTTGCGAGCCTTCAGTGGTAGCTAAAAACATTAAATTCAATTTCGGGGTTGGAGGTAACTACTTTATGGAAATTGCCAAATTTCGCGCGGCTAAATTGCTTTGGGCAAATATCGTTGATGCTTACAAGGCAAAATGTATCAAACCCAACTGCCAACACACGGTGGATGGTATTTGCAAATGTGCTGCCAAAATCCGCATTCATGCTCAGACATCGGAATTCAACAAAACTATTTTCGATGCCAATGTAAACATGCTTCGTACCCAAACCGAAGCCATGAGCGCAACGCTGGGCGGAGTTAATTCATTGACAGTAACTCCTTACGATTCAACTTATAAAACTTCTGATGACTTTTCAGAACGTATCGCCCGCAACCAGCAGTTACTTTTGAAAGAAGAATCGCACTTCGACAAAGTTGCTGACCCCGCTGCCGGATCATATTATATAGAAACACTCACCAACAACATTGCTGAACAGGCTTGGAAACTCTTCCTCGAAGTGGAAGATAACGGTGGTTTTTACGCAGCTGTTAAAGCCGGAACTGTTCAGGATGCTGTAAAAGCTACAGCTACTGCCCGTCTTAAAGCTGTTTCAAGCCGTCGCGAAGTTTTACTGGGTACCAACCAATTCCCTAACTTTAGTGAAGTTGCTGCTTCGAAAGTGGAATTCCAGAAAGCTGGTTGTGATTGTGAAGAAGAAACAGCCGTGAAAACTTTAAAAGCTGTACGTGCAGCCGAAGAATTTGAAGCATTGCGTTTTGCTACGGAAGCTGCCGCTAAACGTCCGAAAGCGTTCATGCTCACCATTGGTAGCCTTGCCATGCGTTTGGCTCGCGCGCAGTTCTCCTGCAATTTCTTTGCTTGTGCCGGTTACGAAGTGGTGGATAATCTTGGCTTCAAAACCGTAGAAGAAGGTGTCGCTGCTGCTCAGGCTGCCGGTGCCGACATCATCGTGCTTTGCTCAAGCGACGACGAATATGCTGAATTAGCACCTGCTGCCTTCAAAGCTATCGACGGAAAACAAATCTTCGTTGTTGCCGGTGCTCCTGCTAATATGGATGAATTAAAAGCTCAAGGAATTGTGAATTTTATAAACGTTAAGTCGAATGTGCTTGGTACTTTAAAAGACTTCAATCAATTATTAATAAAGTAAGATTATTTTGAACGCTAAGAACGCAAAGTAATTAAGTCGCAAAGAAATAATATGAGAAGTAAAGAATAATATGAACAAATTGGGAGTACAATTTTAGAATGTGCAATTGAAGTACACAAAGTACTTGGTCCTGGCTTGTTAGAATCTATTTATGAAGAATGTCTTTGCGAAGAATTAAGAAAAAGAGGTCTAAAAGTTGAAAATCAGGTATATCTTCCACTTTACTATAAAGGTCGAAGACTGGATAAGAATTTCAGAATAGATGTAATGGTTGAAGATATTATCATAATTGAAATTAAATCAGTTTACGAAATTTACCCAATCGATGAAGCACAATTAGTTTCATACATGAGATTAGCCGAAATAAAATTGGGATATTTATTGAATTTTAATGAGATTCTTTTGAAAGAAGGAATAAGAAGAAAAGTAAATAATTATTTCAAATAAGTTAAACTTGGCGACTTTGCATCTTAGCATCTTAGCGTTCAAAAAAAACAATTATTATGAAACCAAATTTTAAAAATATTAACATAGAAGAAATTTCGAATTTAGGCACAGCTCCTAAAGTTGAAAGCAACTGGTTGACTCCTGAACTTATTCCGGTGAAACCATTTTATACCAAAGAAGATATTGCCGGTATGGAGCATTTGAATTATGCTGCCGGTCTTCCTCCATACTTACGCGGACCTTACTCGGTCATGTACGCTATGCAACCGTGGACTATCCGTCAGTATGCAGGTTTTTCTACTGCCGAAGAATCAAACGCGTTTTATCGTCGTAACCTTGCTGCAGGTCAAAAAGGTCTTTCGGTAGCATTCGACCTTGCTACACACCGCGGATATGATGCCGATCACGAACGTGTGGTGGGTGACGTAGGTAAAGCTGGTGTGTCCATCTGCTCGGTAGAAGACATGAAAGTGTTGTTCGATGGTATCCCATTGAACAAAATGTCCGTTTCCATGACCATGAACGGCGCTGTACTTCCTATCCTTGCATTTTATATCAATGCTGGTTTGGAACAAGGTGCTAAATTAGAAGAAATGGCCGGTACTATCCAAAACGATATTTTGAAAGAATTTATGGTGCGTAACACTTATATTTATCCACCTAAATTCTCGATGAAGATTATCGCTGATATTTTCGAATATACTTCGAAAAACATGCCTAAGTTCAACTCTATCTCTATCTCGGGTTACCACATGCAGGAAGCGGGTGCAACGGCCGATATTGAGTTGGCTTATACTTTGGCCGATGGTCTTGAGTACCTTCGCGCCGGTGTAAATGCAGGTATGGATATCGACTCATTCGCTCCACGTTTGTCTTTCTTTTGGGCAATCGGTATGAACCACTTTATGGAAATTGCCAAAATGCGTGCAGCACGTTTACTTTGGGCGAAAATCGTAAAACAGTTCAATCCTAAAAACCCAAAATCGCTGGCATTGCGTACACACTCGCAAACTTCAGGATGGTCGCTCACTGAGCAGGATCCTTTCAATAACGTGGGTCGTACCTGTATCGAAGCGATGGGTGCCGCGTTGGGTCACACACAATCATTGCATACCAACGCGTTGGACGAAGCCATTGCGTTGCCAACCGATTTCTCTGCACGTATTGCCCGTAATACTCAGATTTATATCCAACAGGAAACAGAAATTTGCCGTGAAGTAGATCCATGGGCCGGTTCATATTATATCGAAACTTTGACCAACGAAATTGCTGAAAAAGCATGGGCGTTGATCGAAGAAGTTGAAAAGCTGGGTGGTATGGCTGCTGCTATCGAAACAGGTATTCCAAAAATGCGTATCGAAGAAGCGGCTGCCCGTACTCAGGCCCGTATCGACTCAGGTTCGCAGAAAATTATCGGTGTGAATGAATATCGTCTTGAAAAAGAAGATCCTATCGATATCCTCGAAGTGGACAATACCGCGGTGCGTAAACAGCAGATCGAACGTTTGCAGCAATTGCGTGCCAACCGTAACGAAGCCGACGTACAAAAAGCTTTGGCAGCCATTACCGAATGTGCCCGTACCGGAGAAGGTAACCTCCTGGAACTTGCCGTAGAAGCTGCCCGCGTTCGCGCTTCTCTGGGTGAAATTTCAGATGCCTGCGAAGCAGTAGCAGGACGTTATAAAGCAACCATCAGAACTATTTCAGGCGTGTACTCATCAGAAACAAAAAACGATGCCAGCTTTAAGAAAGCTTGCGAGTTGACTGAAAAATTTGCTCAGAAAGAAGGCCGTCGCCCACGTATCATGATCGCTAAAATGGGTCAGGACGGACACGACCGTGGTGCAAAAGTAGTGGCAACCGGTTATGCCGATTGTGGATTTGACGTGGACATGGGACCCTTGTTCCAAACTCCGGCCGAAGCAGCCAAACAGGCTGTTGAAAACGACGTTCACGTGTTAGGCGTGTCTTCGTTGGCTGCAGGTCACAAAACTTTGGTACCACAAGTGATTGAAGAGTTGAAAAAACTTGGTCGCGAAGACATTATTGTTATCGCCGGCGGTGTAATTCCTGCTCAGGACTACGATTTCCTTTACAAAGCAGGCGTTGCAGCTATCTTTGGCCCTGGTAGCCCGGTAGCAAAAGCAGCTTGCACTATTATGGAGATATTGCTGGATTAGCCCCTCTATATCTTCCCAAAGGGGAGGCTTGAATAAATGAAAAACGGACTTGCCTTAGTTGAATGGGTAAGTCCGTTTTTTTATCAATAAACCGTAACCAACATTTTTTGAAACACCGAGTCGCCATCCATACTGCTACCGTTACTTTCGTTTAACGCCCTTTCGATATTTGCTGATACAATTTCCTGTTGGCGGATGATCAACGGGTTTATTGCGGTCGTCTCAGTTTTTGTTTCGGGCTCGTTGTTTACAAAAGTTTGATGGTTGCCTGAAGATAGTGAACGGTTATTTCTTGCTGATTTTGCAGGAACTTTGATGTACCGTATTTGCGTTACGGGTTTCACAATATATTTTATTATTTCCACTTTGTTCCGGACAATTCTTTCCGGTGTTTTTTTTGAGTAATTCATGATAAATCCAATCAGGAAAAAGAAGATGGCCATAGCTGCAACCTGATAGGCCGGGATAGGAAAACGAAAAATATTGGATTTCGCTTTTTTTGCAGCCAGAACTTTGTCGAGCGCTGATTTTACGGAAGCAGGCGGATCAACCAACTCGCTACGATGGCTGCGCATGTGGGCGTATAATTCGTTCATGGCGATGTATTCCGTCTCGGCCATGGTTGCTAAAACCTGCTGTTTTTCTTCATCATTCAGTTGATGGAACTGTTTTGTTTTCAACAATTCTTCATTTTTTTCAAAATCTATTTCATTCATAACGTTTCACTTTATAGGCAAACAAGGTTGTTATTGGGGTTTGTAAATGAAGAGTTTTGTTGCCAGATGCCGGGTCAGATAAAACAACCGCGATTTTACCGTGCCTTCCGGACAATCAATTATTTGCGCTATTTGTTTCATGTTCATTTCTTCAACAAACCGAAGGTGGAAGAGTAACCTCTGCTCAGGCTCTAACTTGTCCAATTCCGATTGTAATTTTTTATCGAATAGTTGTTTATCCAGTTCATCGGAAAGTTGTTCCGCTTTTTGATGGTTCCGGGTGATGTGCTGCGAGTATTCATTTCTTACTGTTTGGCTTCGATATTCATTCCGAATCATGTTCCCGGCCAACGTATGTATCCAGGTGGTGAATTTGAATGAATGATCGAATTTTTCAGGGTGCTCGATTATTTTCAAAAATAGATCGTGCAACATGTCTTCAGCCTTTTCCCTATCAGAGTTCAGCAGCCGGTAGAAGAGATTAAACATCGGCTGGGAGAATCTTTTGTAAAGTTCGTCAAACGCCGGATGCTCGCCATGGGCGAGCATCGACATTAAGTCTTCATCGGAAAGCTTGCTGAGATTTTTTCGAAACAATTGCATGTTTTATTTCTCAAAATACCCTAACCAATCGGTTTTCCCTACGTTTTCAGAAACAATTTTAGCCAATTCTTTTATTTTCTGAGCTTTTTGTACTTCGCCCGATTGAAGGTAATGATCGTACAATTTCAGGAAAACGGCCAGGTAGCTTAAATTGGTTTGATTGACAATGTCCCGCCCATAGTCGTTCCTGAAATCGAGTTTCAGATCATCGAGAAAGAACTTGTTTTCAAAATTATTCTGAAGAACAGCCAAGTTGTCAAATGGCTTTTCGCTGTACTTTAACGCCAATCCGGTAAGGTACATTTTATTTTCATAATCTTTGTATAACTCGTTGTCCAGATGGATGGAAACATATACGGGTTTGTCCTTTACTTTTTCGATAATGTGTTTTAACACGTCATTCGATATTTTTGGAGACTTTACCAGTTTTACCTGCGGAATATTATTTTCACCGAAAACCCGTTCCCTGTAAGTGTCTATTCCGAGTAACGAAACATTCAGGATCAAGACATCCGGCCTGATTTTTTTCGCATTCTGCAATACCCAAAAGGGATAGGTATCGTTGTCGCCGTTTACGAGCAATATGGCATTGGGTTCTACCGACATCAGTTTGTTGTAGGTTATGGCGAGCAATCCTTCGGGCATTTCACCACATTCGAGCCACTTTTTGCTGGTAAGTTCAATGTTGGCCTTATCGTTTTGATATTGGTAGTAGTTCATCAAATCAGGTAAAATTGATGGATCAAAGGGTCTTAATTTCTGAGCTTTCACCAGATTTTCCCTTCCTTTTTCGCTATAACATCCGTTTTCATAAGCTTCGATAGCGTAAAGCTCAAAAGTGTTGGGTATGACTTTTTCAGCTCGTTTTAAGATGTCTTCAAGAGGTAGGAGGTAGGAGGTTTTTTCGCCGGTTATTTTGTCGGAATCGAAAAACCAGATCATCCGGTTAGCTTTGTAGTAGTTTATCCAGGCCATTTTATCGGTACTTCCCTTATCAATTTCCTGTTTCCAGGCTTTTGCTTGCCGGTCGTACCACTCAAAATCGTGTACTGCCCTGACTATTGAATACACAGGCAAAGGATCGGTTTGCGCAAAACTCTGTAAGGTGTAACAAATGAGCGCAACGAGCGTAATAATTTTCGTTTTCTGTTTCATACGTTGGTATTTTTTTAAATTGTTTTGGTAAATTATACACGCTGGTGAAGAAAACGTTCAATAAAAAATCAGAAAATTATTGCAATATAGATTTGTTTGTTTTTAAAATATCTATTTATCAGTCGATTATAAATTTATGTGAAAAATATCCTGCCTGATATTTTATTCAAATTCCACGATAGTAATACCTGCGCCGCCGAACTGGACGTGTTCATCCCGGAAAGATTTCACTCCAAGGACGGTGCCAAGGTACTGACGGATGAGCTGGCGGAGCGCTCCTGTTCCTGTTCCGTGGAGGATTCGGACGGAGGCGACACCTACCATAATGGCATCATCGATAAAATAGGTAACAGCTTGTAAGGCTTCATCGCCACGCATGCCGCGCACATCGATGTCTGACTTAAACACAAGTTTGCGCTGCCTTACATCATCATTGGAGGCTTGCCCCAGCGATTCAAAGCGGTGTTTCTCTTTTTTTAGCTGGTTGTTGCTAACGGTTTCGAGTTTTGATAGTTTTACGGTCGATTTCAATTGTCCGAAGGCTACCACGGCCTGCTTATCCTGCAATTCGAGGATGTTTCCTGTGGCCGTCTGTCCTTTTAAACGTACTGACGAGCCAACTTGCAAAATTTCAGTAGGTACCGCGTTTGTCGTACCGGTTTTCTTTTTCTGATGAGAGTGTTTTGGTTGTTCCTTTTCAGTTGGCACCGGAGCGACGGCTTTTTTCCTGAAATCATCCAGTTCCTTCCTGATTTGTTTTGTTTTTTCTTTTTCGGCCTGCGCCTCTTTTATCTGCCGGATGGTATTTTCAATTTTCGCATTACTTTCATTCAGAATATTTTGGGCTTCGGTTTTGGCTTTTTGTACAATTTCCCGCTTTTGCCGGTTCATATCATCCATCTCAGCTTCATACTTGGCAAGCGTTTCTTCAAGTTTTTTTTCTTTCAGCCTGATTTGCTGCCGTTTGTTTTCCCAATACCTTTTGTCACGTACAATGTCTTGTAAATGTTTATCGTAATCCAAATGTTCCGAGCCTACCTTTTCGGCTGCTTCGGTTATCAGATCCTCTGGAAGCCCGATTTTCCTCGCGATTTCCACAGCAAAAGAGCTACCCGGATTCCCGATTTGAAGCTGGAAAAGGGGTTGCAGATGCTGCCGGTCGTAAAGCATGGCTCCGTTTACAATTCCTTCGGCATCCTCGGCATAATGTTTCAGGTTGGTATAATGGGTGGTAATAACCCCGAAAGCATGATTGCGGTTGAACCGCTCAAGAGTAGCTTCGGCAATGGCTCCGCCAATGAGCGGTTCGGTTCCGGTGCCAAACTCATCGATCAATAGCAGCGTTCTCTCGTTGCTGTGACGGATGAAATATTTCATGTTCAGCAGATGAGAACTGTATGTGGAAAGGTCATTTTCAATGGATTGTTCATCTCCGATATCAATAAATAACCGTTCAAAAATACCTGCCCGGCTACTGTCGTGGAGCGGAATCAGCAGGCCGCACTGCAACATGTATTGCAAAAGAACCACCGTTTTCAGGCAGACCGATTTTCCTCCGGCATTGGGGCCTGAAATCAATAGTATCCGTTGTCTTTCGTTCAGAATAATATCAAGGGGAACTATTTCTTTTTGCTGTTTTTTAAGTGAAAGGAAAAGGAGCGGATGTTTCGCTTTGTACCATTCCATCTGGCAAACATTATCGAGCCGTGGCTTTATAGCATTGATTTCGACGGCAAAAAGGGCTTTGGTACGCAAAAAGTCAATGACTCCCAAAAACTGTTGCGAAACAAAAATTTCTTCGGAATATGGGCGAACAAAATTGGTGAATTCCACGAGAATACGGATAATTTCGCGCCTTTCCTCGCCTTCCAGTTCACGAATGCGGTTGTTGGCCTCCACAACTTGCTGGGGTTCAATGTAAACAGTTTTTCCGGTAGCCGATTCATCGTGGACAATACCGCTGATTTTCCTTTTAAAAGCAGGCGAAACCGGAATTACCAAACGCCCTTCGCGTAAGGTTGGAGTTATATCTTTATCCACATAACCATCGGATTGAGCCTGGCGTAAGATGGCATTCAGCGTGCGCGATACGGAATTTTCCACCTGATGAATATCACGGCGAATCCGGCTTAATTCCGGTGACGCATTGTCTTTTATCTTGCCGAATTTATTCAGGATAGAATCAATCCGTTTGGTGATAAGCGGGAAAGCGGTTGTACCGGGTCGAAGCTCCGAAAGGTACGGATAAGGCGTTTCCTCCTTACGGGAGAGAAACGAAACCAACTTACGGACGCTTTCCAGCGCCCTCCACAAACCGAAAACTTCATTCTCGTCGAGAAACAACCCTTCGACCCGAACGCGCGACAAGGCCGGCCGTACATCAAAGAAGTCGCCGATGGGCAGTTCTTCTCCATCGGTGGTAAGGATACGGAGCATTTCGTCGGTTTGACTCAACAAACGATCAATCTGCTCAAAATCAGATGAAAAGTGTATATTGTCCACCTCGCCGACACCTAAAGAGCTGGTGCATTTGTCTTTCAGGAGCTGGCGGATGGAGCTGAAATCTATTTTTTGTTCAAAATGGGTTGGGTATAGCATTATTGATGCTCTTTTCTTAACAAATCATTGACTGTTTTTACCGGATTGAACGTTTCGAGCGGAACTTCCACAAAAATGGTGTTCCAGTCGCTCATTGCTCCGTTCCATAGTCCCGGTAGTTCAAGCGCTTTCAATTCCTTGCCGTTTTTCGATTTGGAAGAGATGAATCCGGTTTTTTTATCTACATATTTCGTGAGGTCGAATTTTTCTCCCTTGTAATTTTTTACGGCACAAACCAAATCTACCGGATTGAAATGGGTGGAACGGGTGAAAATTTCTTTGTCCGTTTCATTTTTCAGATCAATCTGCGAACTCTCGAGTATTTGTAACGATACGGAACCGTCTTGATTGACTGTAAGAAACGGACCACCACCCGGTTCGCCTACATTCTTTACCATGCCGCATACCCTGATCGGGCGGTTTAGCTTGTCGAAAAGATATTTCCTGAGTTCCGAAGCAGAATAACTGGCCGTAGCAGCCGAACTGCAATTCAGGTTTTTTTCGGTAAAACGGAGAATCTCGTCCCATGTTTTATCTTCCTCTTTGTTCATTTCCATCCATTTGAGGTATTCAAAACATTGTTTCTGAACGGATACTAAAATTCCGGCGATCAGTTTTTTATAAGTAACTGTAATTTCTTTTCCTGAATCGGGAACTACATTGTCGATGTTTTTAATAAAAATAACATCGGCGTCCAGATCGTTCAGGTTTTCGATCAAAGCCCCATGGCCACCCGGGCGAAAAACCAGCTTTCCATTGTCGCGGAAAGGTTCATTGTTGGTGTCAACGGCGATAGTGTCGGTAGATGGTTTTTGCTCGGAAAAAGTAACCGAAAACTGTACTCCGAATTTCTGCTCAAAAAGTGGCTGGCTTTCTTTCCAGTGTTCTTCGAACAAGGCGCGATGTTCAGCGGAAACGGTAAAATGGATATTCACTTTTTTCGAACGATTGGTGGCGTACAAAGCTCCTTCGGCCAAATGTTCCTGGAGCGGAGTCCGTTTTTCATGGGCATAATTATGAAACCGGAGCAAACCTTTCGGCAACGCTCCATAGTTCAGCCCTTTCTCTAAAAGCAAGTTAGCTACAATGGGTTTGTAGTTTCCGGTAGTTATCAGTTCGTCAATGTTTTTACCTTCGTTGCGGAGGCAGGCTGTGTTCAGTTCATCGTAAAAAGCAAATGCTTTGATGTCATTAAAAAAATTTTTTTCAAAAGGTTTTACAGGAACGTCTGATTCTCCGTCGAGGTATTCAAAAAGATCCTTAAACATGCGGCTTGCAGCACCCGAGGCGGGAACAAACTTGAGTATTCCAGCATCGGATTGCAGGTAGTTTTCCCAACTTTGTAAATAGGCTGGTTGTTCGGCACTGTTGGGTTGGAAAATTCCCGTTCCGATTTTTGCCGAGTCGATTAATTTCAGGTAGGGGAATCCGGTTTCAAACGATTTTATCTGATTTTCAATCTGATGGATAGTAATGCCTCGTGAACGAAGCAATTCAAGATCGTCGTTGGAGAAAGCAAGTGATTTCATGTTTATCGTGTTGATGGTTAATAATTTTACTGTTAGTCGAATTCAAGTTTTAAACCGCTCCTGAGTTTTGAAACCTGCGGATTTTCATCCACCATTTTCCGGTATAACTCTTCAGGATCGGTAATTTTACGTTCGGTAATTACCTCTTCTACCTTTATACGCATGGATATTTTTGAGTTTCGGAGCGCCGAACGTAACTGGCCGATGATGTCCGTTTCAAATCGTTTGATTTCTCTTTCCTGCATGATGTTGTTGACCGAAATCTCAAACACGTTTTCGGAAACTAAAACGGGCTCGTTGTTTTCAACAATGAGTCTGTTTTCTTCCGGAAGTACGGCACTGATTTTTTTCCATTCCGATTGCAAAGCATCGATGGTAAATGGCTGTTCTTGTGAAACTACCGGTTTTTGAGTTTCCGGGTAAGAAACAGAAGATTCTGAAACGATTTCCTTTTCAATAGAAATTGAAATAGAAGCTGGTTTATTGATTACCGGAATCTTTTTTTTCTCCGGTTCGGTTTTGTCCGGCGGAGTAGTGGGTGCTTTTGGCTTTTCAGATTCAATTATTTGTTTTTCAGCTGCTTGAAATGAAACAGGCACAGCTGCCGGTGCATCAATTTCAATTTTTTTTAGCGGAGTGGGCTCTTCATCGGTCAGGAACTCTTTTTTTTTTTCGTCTGTCAACTGACAGATACGAACGAGCATAAGTTCAACCAACAACCGTTTGTTATTGCTGATCCGGTAGTTGAGATCGCAATCGTTGGCCAGTTTGAGGGCTCCGTATAGAAACTCAACCGGACAATCAGCGGCTTGCCTTTTGTATTTTTCGCCGAGTTCATCGCCGAGTTCAAGCAACTGAACCGTTTGCGCATCTTTGCTCACCATCACATCCCGCAAATGGGTGGAGAGGCCGGTAACGAAGTGGTGCGGATCGAACCCTTTATTGATAATTTCGTTGAGAATCAGCAGCGAACTGCTCACATCGTTGTTCAGGAATTTATCCACCAACCGGAAATAATAATCGTAATCCAGCACATTCAGGTTGTCGATCACGCCCTGATAGCTAATATTATTTCCACAGAAGCTTACTAACTGATCAAAAATGGACAAAGCATCCCTCATTCCCCCATCACTTTTCTGGGCAATCACATTCAGACCGTTTACATCTACCGTAACACCCTCTTTTTGTGCTACATATTGCAGGTGAGCAACGGTGTCGGCAATGGTAATGCGGTTGAAATCATAAATCTGGCAACGCGAAAGAATGGTGGGTATGATCTTATGTTTTTCGGTAGTGGCCAGAATAAAAATGGCGTGAGCCGGCGGTTCTTCCAGCGTTTTCAGGAAAGCGTTGAAAGCCGCTGCCGAAAGCATGTGTACCTCATCCACGATATAAACGCTGTATTTCCCGATTTGGGGCGGAATACGCACTTGTTCAATCAGGTATTTAATGTCGTCGGTGCTGTTGTTCGAAGCCGCATCAAGCTCGTGTATGTTGAGCGAACGCTGTTCGTTGAACGAAACGCACGATTCACATTCGTTGCAAGCTTCAAAGTCGGAAGTCAGATGCTCGCAGTTGATGGTTTTTGCAAAAATGCGGGCACACGTGGTTTTGCCCACTCCGCGTGGTCCGCAGAAGAGGTATGCGTGTGCCAGGTGGTTGCTTTTTATCGCGTTTTTCAACGTGGTAACCAGTGATTTTTGACCTACAACCGATCCAAAAGTGGAAGGACGGTATTTCCGTGCCGAGACAATGAAATTTTCCATTTAATTAATTCAGAACACTGCTTATTTTATTGCAAACTTACATAAAAATGTTGACATATTTTTATAACCCAATCTCATTTTTTCAACAGCAGTTGATATTTTAATTTAAAAATCGGATGTTGTTATTTTTATATCAATTAAAAAAATGTACATTTGCAGTTCAAACTTTTTTATTCACTCAGGGCTATGTTTTGGGCAAAATACAGAAAAAGCAGGTTGGGAAGAATTTTCCTGAATAAATATTCCATTGTATTGATCGCGTTTGCGGTGATCATTACTTTTTTTGATAATCATAACCTGATCAACCGTTTTGAAACGCACCGGAAAATCAAAACGATGGGGAAGGAACTGGATTATTATAAAACTGAAATACAATCGAATAAGCGAAAAATGAATGAATTGCGCTCCGGAAAGGATAATCTGGAGAAATTTGCCCGTGAACAATATTTGATGAAAAGAGAGAATGAAGATGTTTTTATAATAAAAGAATGATAACTCACAAACAACTGAAACAGATGCTCTTAACAGGAGCTGTGGCAACTACCGCCGGTGCGGCGATGAAGGTTTTTGATGCTCCTTATGCTCCATACGTCTTTTCGGTCGGCGCCGCGCTGATTGTATTTTTCCAACTACAGAACTCATTGCTCCACCGGGATGGAAGCGCCCACGAACGAAGGGTGGCTACCCTTGGCTTCCTTACTTCGCTGGCACTCGGAGCCGGCGCTTACTTCATGTTTAAAGGTTCGCAGTTGTGGGTGGTCGCCATCCTGATATATGCTGTAACCGCTTTTTACCTGTCGTTCAGGCAGAAATAAAAATAAAAAAAACATCCGGACAAGATCATTAAAAACCCTTGTCCGGATGTTTTTTTATGATGAAACGATTGTTTTGCTTATCAACATTCCGATGTAGCCGCTTCGAGTCGTTTCATTACTGAAAATATAAACAGCGCTGATAAAAGACACAAGCTGATCAAGATGCTCCAAACCATCCAAAGCTGAAGGTTGCCCCAAAGATAACCGATAATGGCAACTAAGTAATTACCTATTGCCGTTGCGGCAAACCAGCCACCCATCATCAATCCTTTATATTTAGGAGGTGCCACTTTCGATACGAATGAAATGCCCATTGGACTTAAAAGCAACTCGGCAAAAGTGAGTACCAGGTAAGTGCCTATAAGCCAGTCTGGCGAAACCAACTTATCGCTAACGCCTCCCGAATTGGCCAGCGATGCGGGAGTTGCCAGGCCAATGGACCCGACAGCCAGCAGGCAGAATCCAAGGGCCGCCACTATCATTCCCATCCCGATTTTACGGGGAGCCGAAGGTTCTTTCCCTTTTTTGGATAAACTACCAAATATAGCTAACGATACCGGGGTGAGTACAACTACAAAGAACGGGTTGAATTGCTGGAAAATCTGTGGAACGATATTCACCGAAGAATCCATATTCAGGTATTTGACTATCAGTGTTATAACTGAAACCAGGAAAATACCGGCTGAAATAAGTTTTCCCTTGCTTTTTTCGGATTGGAAAACCGAGAATAAACTATAAACAGCAACGATAATGAGGGCTAAATTGATAACATCGAATCCAATGCGCGAAATTCCTTCAACAGTATTCGCGGTATAGTCGCGGGCAAACCAGGTCATGGTCAACCCATTTTGATGGAACGACATCCAGAAGAATATAACGACGGAGAAAACCAGCACGAGAGAGCTGATCCGTTGTTTTGTCTGGTGTGGGGTCAGTTCAACTTCTTTGATGCCTTCCGAAGCATTTTTTATGGCAAGCTGTTTCGAGTTATAGTCGGCATGCTGAAACGTTTTACGGAAGCCCAGGTAAATCAACATGGAAATGACCAGGGAAAAGCAAGCCACAGCAAAACCGTAGTTGTAGGATGTTGAAATCCGGTCGATATATAGGTTGCTAAACGAAGCCAAATCGGTGGTATGGAGCTGAGCCATTGCCAAATCGGCTAAATCTTTTGTCCCTTTGGCATCAATGGTTCCATCCAAAAACTGGTGAGCCAAAGCGGGAATTTTCGCATTATAAGTCAGACCAGCCTTTCCGAGGAAGAAATTGGTAACTTTCGTAGCGGCCGTTGGAGCCAGAAAGGCGCCTAAATTGATGGCCATGTAAAAAATACTGAATGCGCTATCGCGTTTTGCGCTGTACTCGGGCGTGTTGTAAAGGTTCCCCACCATAACCTGTAGGTTTCCCTTAAACAATCCGGTACCGGCCGAGATCATAAACAGGGAAAAAAACATGATTCCCATGGCAAAGCTATCCCGTCCGGTGGGGATGGCCAGCATCAAATAGCCCGCGAACATGACAACGATCCCTAAACGTACCGTTTTACCGTAGCCCAGCCATTTATCGGCAATAATACCTCCGATGAGCGGCAAGAAATATACGATGGCCAGGAAACCACCAAAAATGGTAGATGTGTTGGTGGCGCTCAGTCCGAATTTTGCCTGAAGGTAGAGGGTGAAGATTGCAAGCATGGTATAATAACCAAACCTTTCGCCCGTGTTGGCTAATGCTAATGCAAATAATCCTTTTGGATGGTTTTTGAACATAATTTTTTTAATATTAGATGAGTTAATGTTTCCTCACGCAAATGTATAAAATTCGGATGAATAATCAAAACGAACCATCAAGCTTTCCGGTGGCAGATGATAAACTGGCAATATGTTTTTCCAGAACAAAAAAAGGAGCTTTACAAACAGTGTTGTAAAGCTCCACATCAAATTCAAAAACAAAAATAAACTATTCTTCCTCAACATGTATTACGCTTACCGGGCAACTGTCCGCAGCTTCTTTAATTTCTCCTTCGAACGCATTGTAATCAACTCCATCTTTCACTACCATTTTGTCGGGAACTTCAAAAACATCGCCGCAAAGCGATTCGCACATGCCACACGAAATACACTCGTCATTGGTTTCGTCTAACCATACTTTTGATATTGCCATAATCTTATCTTGTTAAATTTTGTGTTTGTTTTGTTATTTTATCAATAATAACAACCGGAATTCGATTTGGTTCAGTACAAATATTTTTTTTGTACTTGTTTTTTCCCTGAGCATTACCATATTTATTTACAAGTCAACATATAATGTCCTATGTGTTTGTTATAAAAATGATTCTGGATGCATGTAGCGAGTTGCAAAAACAAAAGGCTTGCATCTTCCTGTACTCCGTTATTCCTAATAATTTACCATTGTTTGTCCTTTCTTTTCAGGATTGACCGTTTGCCATTTTTTTCGGACTTTTGAATAAATTTTCAGTTGGAAATTGTCTTTGGAATCTTTTTCCCAGCCGGGTAGGGTTCCGTACATTGCAATGTGAAAATCTGGATGTATCAAACATTTTGATGCCATAGATAGGTTTACGTTGTCATTTTTCTCCCCCTTTTTCTTTGACCGCGTAGTTTTAACATAAAATTTTAACAACTAAATGAATAATCTTATCCTTACGTGATTATCTTTGTAAAATAAAAGCTACTAACACTTCCCGTTAAAACCTATAAAATTTTTAGTCACCTTCATCCATTCCTCGACTAAAACTGACTATACGCAGATTTATCCTGCCGAAAAAATTATCCGGTCAAAGAGAATTTTAAATTATTGATTAGCGAATATTGTAATATTCTTCATATCTATAACATATAAATTTAATATTATGAATCGGATCAAATCATGTTGCGATTTTCTGAAAATTCCGTATCGTTTTTTCATAATCATCCTGTTAATGATTATGATGGCTACCGGTGCATACGGACAAGGATGGACTTTTTCCATGCAGATAAAAACTCCTGGTTGTGAAGGGAGTAGTACTTATGTTTCTCAAATAAATGCTTTGTTGAGCGGGATAAGTACGATGGGCATTCCTACCAAAAGTGAGTGCGAAGCTGTACGTCAGCAGATTCTCGCTATAAAAGTGTCGGGACCCAATGGTAACGGTGGCACTTGTTCTGTTTATTATACCTGCGGTGAATGTATGGGTTCCGATATTTCAGGAACGGCGGGTGGAAGTGTGGCAGGTGGCGTGTCTATCAATGGGTTGGCTCAGGGGTTGGCGTTTTTCTCCACCCATCCAAGCAGCGACTACGAAAACTGGTACAATGATTTGCTGGTGAAATTCCAGTCGATGGGCGTGGATCTGAAAGGATATATCTCGGGCGATGGATTGGCAATGCCTGATGCCAATTTCAACCAAGGGTATGCCGACCAAATAGCTGAGTTTGAGAAAAAAGCCAACAATGATATTATTACCTATCAAAAACCCGAACAGGGTGGAGTCGTGGATTTAACAAAACCATCTGCTTTTGAGGGTAAAGTTGTGGATCCAAATAAGATGAGTTCATCGACGGCAAATAGTGCAACGTCATCCGATGCTAAAACATCCTCTCCGGATAATCTGACTGTTCCTATAATGGGAGGTTCACCGACTACAGACGAAGAACGGGAACGGAATAACCTTTATAAGGATATGAATACTATGAGCGGTTATGGTTTGGATGAATCAAATTTTAAGAATGAACCTGCTCCTTTTTGGACATCAGATCAGATGCTTGAAGTGGAGAAAGCCGGAGTCTCATTTGCTGTAGGTGCTGCAATAGCTCTAACTGCAACAGCCTCTACTCCTTTTATTGTGGCTGCTGGTACAACTCTTTTAGGTATTGCGGCTGTGGATGTTGCTTTTGAAGATATTAAGGCTGTTGTAAAAGCCAATAATACAGGCGAAATATCCTCTACAGGACAAATTTTGTTGGAGTCGGGCAAATCAATTGCCAAAGATGCTGCAATTGCGGCTGTTGATATGGGAATAGGCGCTGGAGTTGGTAAGATAGCTCCAGTAGCCAAAGAAATATTGGAAATTATTCCTGCTGTCGGAACAGCATCTTCTGCTTATGATATTTATAAAGCCGGAAACAAATAAAAAAACAGAAAAAGTATGCAACTGAATAAAAAAAAGATATTTAAATGCGTCATGACTTTATTTGTGATTCCTCTTTTAGCTTATTCACAATCAGCAAATAAAGCAAATGATATTGAGGTTCTTTGTTCAAAAAGAACAGTACAGGATCTTAAAATGAACGGTTCTTTCATATCAGCGCTTGATATTACGAGTCAACGACATATACTATTGGCCGACGATCATCAATTTTATTTGCTGGGATGGGGTGGAATATCTCCTGTAGGCCAGAAAGTTCAAGGACTTATTCGGTCATTTACTTATACCACAGATTCGTTGCTTATGTTTATTCAGGATAATCGGCTATGTGGTTTCGATAAAGTCGGCAATGTTATTACATTGTATAATATCCCATCCTCAATGAATAAAATGACGAGGGGAAAATACGGGATTTATTTTTATAGTAATGACAAAAACAGCGTAGATTATCCCGTATTGTTTATAACTAAGGGCGGGGGATATAAAAAAATGTTTTCTTTGCCAACACCTATTGAGTCAATTGTCGAAAATGGAACTACTCTTTACATTGCCTCAAAAAATGCGGTTTTTACTTTCGATATAGTAACCCAAAAACTGGCTGTTTTTACTTCTCTGACAGGTAATAACCCTTTGATAAAATCGATTGCGATTAATCCTAAAAATCAACAGGTATTCTTTTCAACTGACAGTTTGGTTTTTGCTTTTAATAATAACAAGATTACTATTGTTTCGGGAATAATGGGTGGATTAATCAGCTATTTCAGTGATGGAATTATCATATTTGATACAAAACAACCATTAATGATCAGAATGACTGCTATATCGGAAACGGTAGATAAGGCAAAACCATTTCAACAAACCGCTTTAGCATCAAAAGTAATGTTAAACAACCAGTCTGTTATCAAAATGATTTCCGATAAGCAAACGGATGAAAGCATTATCAAAACCATTGAAACGGCTACCGACGTACAGTTTGATACCAGTGTCGATGGAATGGTCGATTTGTCCAACCATGGAGTTTCGTCGGATGTGATTCTGGCCATGAAAAAAGCCATGAAGAAGAAAAACAGCAAGTAAAACAGTAATCACTTTAAATTCTGAAAACATGAAACAAATCATACTGTCCATTATGCTTGCTGTTTTCCCGGGATACCTCTTGTGCCAGAACAGCAGCAAGCTTACCAATTCCGGTGTAGTAAAAATGGTCAAGGCAAAGCTTTCCGATGTGCTGATCATCGACGAAATATCCAACTCGGAAGTTGAGTTCCATTTGAGCAACGATTCGGTTCAATTTCTTAAAAGCATGAAAATATCGGATGCTGTGCTGGATGCTATGCAGAAAACCCAACAACTGCAACATCCCGAACAATCTGCACTTCAATCGGCTGAAACATCGGTCCAACCTCAGAATCTGGCTCAACCGGCCGATACGGTAAGCCTGAAAAATGAACCGCAAAAAATGCCGGAAAATGCAAAGCCTCAGGCTACAAACGTAAGCGCTGAAAAAGCGGACGAAAAGGCGGTGGTAGCCGATGATGGCTCTTACACGGCCACTTCTTACGTTGTCCCGCTTGATGATTTAGTCCGTTTTCTCGGCGAACGAACCGAGAATACCGCTAAAATAATTTCGGTATGGAACCAGCAGGTAGTGGATACCTTAAAGCACGTAAATGAACTGAACGAACAAATGCGGGAACTCGATAGCCGGCTCAGTGAACTTAAAAATGCTGATGCCACAGCTTTTTCGGCAGAGATAAATTCTCTGAAATCAAAACTGAACGCCGAAAGGAGCAACTTTAAACTCTCAAAAACAAATTTGAACCTACTTGGAGCAAAAATTTCAAGGCAACTTGAAACTTTACAAAAAGAGGAAGCAAAACTGCTCACCGATAAGCTCGACAATGTGTCTCAACAGGTAAAATCGGATGCCGGATCGATTGAAAACGATCGTTCGGTAAAGGTGAATTTCCCCATCGAAAAGCCAAATTATATGGTGGTAAGCAGCGTTTCACCCGCTACGCCGCTGCTATATTGGTTTCGCAACGAAGCGCTCTCTTTGCGCGGTCTGATTAAAACGTGGAACGAAAAAGCCATTGAAAGCCATCAGTTGTATCTTTCGCTTAACGGACAACTTACTCAGGCAAAAAGTGATTTGAGTACGGCCAAATCCGAGAGCAAAAAGAACAAAGCGCGGATTTCGGAACTGAAAAAGAAGATAGATACCCTCGAAAAAGGGATAAAAAACGCTTCGGGACAAATGGAAAAAGATGGCAAAGAACTATCGGGCATCATCAAGCAGATGAAGGCTCAGCTGGTTGCGGTTCAGGCGGAGAGGTACAGCGATGCCGTGGAGAATATCAGTTTTATGTTTCAGTACAAACTTAATTTATAATGCCGTATGTTAAGTCAGAATAAAATGTTCCGGATCAGTTTTTCCGGCAGGTTGTTGAGCTTGATAATGGTTGTCTTGGCGGCAGGTGTTTCCCTAAAAACGCTTGCTCAGGATAAAATATATAAAACCGATAAAACGGTTATTCAGGCTAAAGTGTTGAAAATTGGGGATGAAAATATCGAATACAAAAAATTTTCGAATCAAAACGGACCTACTTATGTAGTTCCCGTGTCGCAGGTTTCATCTATCGTTTATCAAAATGGAGAAAAAGAGATGTTTGGTAATAAACCTGAAATTCAGGCAACAACGCCTAAAAAATCGTCTTATGGATCGATTTCGCTTCAGAATGCCCGGAATTTATTGTTGAACGATCAGCCCGACCAAGCTGTAGCGGTTTATGCTCAATTGTATGCCAACGACACGGCAAATGTGCAATTGACATCCGAATATGCTTACGCGCTGGCTCTGAATGGCTTGTACGATGCATCCACCATGTATCTCGACCGGTTAAGAAGCATTGGGACATCCGACACCGAGGTGCTTTTCTTCGCTTCGCAGGTTTTCGCGCTAATGCAGAATTATGATGTGGCCGGTGAACTTTGGAAAAAATCGGACAGTGATAATGTACCGAAATGGATTGCTGCCAAAGCGCCTTACCTGCTTCAGAAACATACGGGGAAAACCAATGAAAAGGATCCGCTGAGCAAAAAAGTGCTGGTTTCCGATTTCAAACGGGCCAACAATATGGCTTCGCAGTACTCCTATTACCAGTCGATGGCATTGTTTGATAAAATTACCACACAATACCCGGGCGAATATCTACCGTTTGTGGGTTACGGCATTGTCCTTTCCAAACTGGGATTCTATCAACTCTCGGCAGATAAGCTCGACAAGGCGGCAGCGTTACTGAAAGCGAAGCCAGACGCTACAAGCCAGAATATGCTTGCATCCCTGAACACGCAAATCGAAACCGTGAACAAACAAATAGCCCTTCAAAACAAAATGAAGAACGATAAGAGCCAATTCGTTGAAAATACGCAGGCCTATCATCCCCAGTTTTTGGCTTATGGAGGGGTGACAGTAGGTTCGTCAATGGTATCGTGTTCTTTCCGGTTTGGATATTTTATAGCTAACCAAATGAATATCTCGTTTGATGGAGGCCTTACCTCATTTACAGGCAGTGCGGATAATTCCACCAATTATAATTTCGGGCTCACCACATACGCCCGTTACCACGTATTGATGGCTGGTGTTGGCTTGGTAGCAGCTATTCCGCAAAGTGGTTCGGCTGCATACTATTATAAAGGTTCCATCGGTGTTAGTTTTATGCATAAGCGAAGTAGTCTCGATATTTTCCTGGATATGAAATATAAGATTAAATTGAAAGAAACTGACGCGGATTATTCCATTTTCAGCATATCGGTAGGACAAAGTATTTATTTCGGAAACAGAAAAAAATAATAGTATGAAACGATTTTCAAACAATATATATACCTGTTTTACAAAGAGTAGAAAAGGTTCCCTGCAAAATAAGGGAGTCGGGTTCACTACCGGTTTGTTCAGATGTGTGGCAATGCTGTTGATAATTGCCATGAGCCTGCCGGCAATGGCACAGACATCTGATGACCTGAAAACGTTCAACAACGAGGTTGCTTCACGTTTCAGCTCATATTTCAGCGCAACGGCCTTGTCTTCATCCGGGGTGTTGCAACTCACGGCTACCGACCGTTATTCAGCGTTGACATTGATCGAAAAAAAGGAAATCATGGATGTGGTTACTACCCGCTGTAACAAATCGCTGGTGCTCGTAATTACGGGTAATAAACGCGAAATGTGGAGTTTGGATAGCCGGGGTGAAAAATCGGTGCTGCTGGATGTATGGAACACGACAACCACCAAAAATATCCGGTTGACAACGAAAAATGAAACCGAGAAAACCAACCTTCATCCCTGGTTTTTTTATGGCGGCGGACTAATATCGTACGATTCGAACGATAATCTGAACCTGGCGATAAATACCCGTGTAGGATTTTTTATGCTGAAGGATCGCTGGGATTTAGCCCTGACCTGGTCGGGTGGCACGTATGGAAGCACCGATGACGACAGCGGAGGAAACCTGACCATGAGCGTGGGTTTGATGAGCAAAGTATATTTCCCGATAAAGAAAATAGGGTTAAGCCCCAATGTGGGAGCCGAATTGTCGTACAATTACCTGAACAGCGCATCCGATGTGGTTACCAAATCAACAGATCTGTCGGCTGTTTTTGGCGTTAGCTGGTATATATGGAAAGGAAGCCTTGATGTGGAAGTTGTTGTAGGAGATAATGTTACCGCCATGATTGGATACACTTTCTTTCCCGGAACCGGGAAATAACAAGCCACATGGCTGATTTTTAAACGGTTGTCTTCTTAAAATATTGAAAACAGATAGCTCCCGCACCAGGAGCTATCTGTTTTTTCCTCTTTTTTACCGGCTCAGAAAATAAAAATAGATGTTAATGGAAAACATTTTCAGGGCAAAATGCATTATACTGTAATGATTTTTTCAGTGAATCAATTGCAATTGTAACCTGTATTGAAATTAGTACAATCTTTAACAAATATTTATATTTTAATAAAATAAATTGTAGTTTCTTTGCACCGTTTTTAGAAAGCAGAATTTTTTATTTAGAAAAAGATGAATAATCCTTCACTTTTAGTTGTGGTTTTCCTTACGGGAATCACCTTGGTCGTTGCAGGACTTGGAATGGCTATATTGCTGGCACCCAGATCATTTAATCTTCAGAAATCAGAACCATACGAATGTGGGATACCTACTCACGGTACCTCATGGATGCAGTTCAAGGTAGGGTATTATTTGTATGCCATTTTGTACCTGATGTTCGATGTCGAAGTGATATTCTTGTTTCCCCTTGCAACTATCGTAAGAGAATTAGGAATGGCCGGATTATACAGCGTTCTGGTTTTCATTGTTATTTTGGTGCTGGGACTCGTTTATGCATGGAAGAAAGGAGTGTTAAAATGGATTTAAGCAGTATAAAAATCAAAGGAATTCCCACGGAGGAATTTAACGAAAACGAATACCTCGAAAATTATATAAAAGAGCTCGAAGCCGGAGGTGTGAATGTTGTGTTGGGAAAATTGGACGAACTTATCAATTGGGGACGTTCCAATTCGGTGTGGCCGCTTATATTCGCAACAAGCTGTTGCGGTATTGAGTTCATGGCTACAGCCGCCGCTCACCACGATATAGCCCGTTTCGGGATGGAGGTTACACGAAACAGCCCGCGCCAGGCCGACGTAATGATAGTGGCCGGAACCATTGTTCACAAAATGGCGCCCCTCGTCAAACGTGTTTACGACCAGATGGCCGAACCTAAATACGTAGTGGCCATGGGTGGTTGCGCCATATCGGGAGGACCGTTCCTCGAATCGTACCACGTGGTGGAAGGTGTGGATCAGATTGTGCCGGTAGATGTTTATGTTCCCGGTTGTCCGCCGCGTCCCGAATCGCTATTTTACGGACTGATGCAGTTGCAACGTAAAATCAAGGTGGAACAATTTCTCGGACATAAAGAAAGAGTAAGAGAATAATATAGTAAGCAGTTAAAAACTCAGGTTACAAGTAAAGGAACTCAATATCTGATCCTTTGGGCTTACAACTTGGGTTTTAACGCTGTTTATCCGTAACTCATAAATAAATACTTGTAACTCGTAAATTCATTTACTGGTAACATGTAACTCGTAACTATCTCAATAGATGGAAAATATAAAAAAACTCATTCTGGATACTGTAAAAGATGCAGTTGTTGAAGAAGGTAAACTACTCACAGTTACCGTTGAACCTCAACAATTGCACCTTTTGGTAAAAACACTTCACGATAACGCCGGACTGCCTTTCGATTACCTGGTTTCGGTGATTGGTATGGATTGGGGTGAAAAACTGGGGGTCATCTATCAGCTTTCATCATCCGTTGATTTATCGAAACAAGTGGTTGTGAAAACCGGTACTGCCGACAGGGAAAAACCGCTGTTGTATTCAATAACAGATCTTTATGAAACTGCCAACCTCAACGAGCGTGAGGTTTTCGCGTTGTTTGGCATCCGTTTTATCAATCATCCCGATATGCGCCGGTTCCTGTTGAATGAAGACTGGAAGGGATTCCCGATGAGAAAGGATTATGATGAAAATCCCGAACTCAACCCGCTCAATGTGCAAAGTAAGGAAATGGTGGATGAAACCATTACAATTACCGAAACACCTGAAGGAATTAAAGAAGAAAAAGTAAACATCTTCGAAGATGGAGATTACATTATCAATATTGGTCCTCAGCATCCTTCCACACACGGAGTTATGCACTTCCGTACCTCACTTGATGGCGAAATCATCAAAAAAATAGATGTCCACAGCGGATATATCCATCGCGGCATCGAAAAACTCAGCGAGCATCTTACTTATCCTCAAATACTTCACTTTACTGATCGTCTTGATTATCTGTCGGCCAACATCAACCGGCACGGCTTATGCATGTGTATTGAAAAGGCCGGAGAAATAGAAGTGCCCGAACGTGCGCAATACATCCGTACTATTATGGATGAACTGAACCGTATCGACTCGCACTTGCTGGCATGGTCGGCTCATACCAATGACCTTGGGGCAACTACCGCGTTTATTTACGGGATGCGCGAACGGGAAGTGATTCTTGATATTTTCGAGAAAGTTTGTGGTGGACGCCTTATTATCAACGAAAATGTGGTAGGAGGTGTGATGTTTGACATCTATAAGGATTTTCAGAAAGATGTTAAGGCGTTTATTCCTTACATGAGGATGCGCTTGAAAGAATATGACCGCTTCTTCTCTCACAACGTCATTGCTCTTGGACGTATGATCGGGGTAGGCGTTATGAAAAAAGAAGACGCCATCAGCTACGGGGTGGGAGGACCTGCCGGACGTGCCACAGGTTGGTCGTGCGATGTGCGTAAACACAAACCCTATGCTCTTTACGATAAAGTCCGTTTTACCGAAATTCTCCGTACAGAAGGTGACTCGTACGCCCGTTATATGAACCGTTTGGACGAAATAGCCGAATCGCTTAATATTATTGAACAGTTGATTGATAATATCCCCGAAGGGGATTATTGCGCCAAAACCAAGGCCATTATCAAGCTACCCGAAGGGGAATTTTTCCAGAGTGTGGAAACTGGTAAAGGCGAATTTGGTGTATTTATCGAAAGCCGCGGCGACAAATTCCCTTACAGGGTAAAGCTTCGCTCGCCATCACTTTCGTTGGTTTCTATTATGCCGCTCATTTGTAAAGGCGTGAAGCTCGGCGACCTGATTGGTATCGGAGGTTCCATGGACTATGTTATTCCGGATATTGACCGTTGAGAAAATAAACTTGTACGACAAAATAATTCCGAATAAGTCATTAAATAATAACACGTAAATAATTTCTTGTAACTTCAAATATATGTTGTTAAATTATTCCGAACCACTCGAAATTTCGAACCTGACCAAATGGCTGGATACCGTTTTGCGGGCCAACTTGCCGGAATTTTGGGTGTTGCTTATCGAATTTGTTTTGATAGGTGTAGCTTTATTGACGGCTTATGCTGTTATAGCGCTGATTTTAATATACGTCGAACGTAAGGTAACGGCGTTCTTCCAGGCGCGCCTCGGCCCTAACCGCGTTGGTAAATACGGTTGGATACAGAGTGTTGCCGACATGGTAAAAATCCTGTTGAAAGAAATTATCCATGTCAAAGAGGTTGATAAGTTCCTGTTTTACGCGGCACCGTTTTTTATGATTGTGGCTTCGATGCTTACTTTCGGGGCGATAGCTTTTGGTAAAGGTTTGCAGGCGCTCGACTTCAACATCGGTATTTTTTATGTTACAGCCGTTTCATCCCTGGGTGTGATTGGTGTGCTGCTGGCCGGATGGTCGAGTAACAATAAGTATTCGATGATTGGCGCCATGCGTTCGGGAGCTCAGCTGATCAGTTACGAGTTGTCGGCAGGTTTGGCGTTGCTTACCATCGTTGTTCTTTCGGGAACTATGCAATTCTCCCAATTGATAGAAAATCAGCGTTTTTGCTGGAATGTTTTTAATGGACATATCTCGTCGATCATTGCTTTTGTGATTTACCTGATTTCGGGGCATGCCGAAACCAATCGTGGTCCGTTCGATTTGCCGGAAGCCGAATCGGAGCTCACCGCCGGATATCATACCGAATATTCCGGTTTGCAGTTTGGCTTTTTCTATTTGGCCGAATACCTGAATATGTTCATTATCGCTTCCATTGCCACCGCGGTGTTTTTGGGAGGATGGATGCCGATACAGATCAAAGGCTGGGATGGATTCAACCAGATCATGACATATATTCCTTCTTACGTGTGGTTTGCCGGAAAAACGGGCTTCCTGATTTTCCTCAGCTTGTGGGTTCGCTGGTCGTTCCCCCGTCTGCGTATCGACCAATTGTTGAACCTTGAATGGAAATACCTGCTACCCATCAATTTAGTTAACCTGACGTTGATGGTTATCCTGGTGGTTACCGGTCTCACGCTGAGTGACCTGTTGCCTTCATGGTTCTCTATCGTTCCATGACGAATATAAATAAAAATTTTATTAAAACGATAATAACAGAATGAGTTCAGTATATAAATATTTCTCGGGTTTATTTACAGGGATAAAATCGTTGCTTCTTGGGCTTTCGGTTACCTGGAAGGAACTTTGGGCAAAGAAAGTAACATCGCAATATCCCGAAAACAGGGATACGTTGGAAATTTCGGACAGGTTTCGTTGCGAGCTCACCATGCCGCACGACGAAAACAATGAACATGCTTGTACGGCATGTACCATTTGCCAGATGAACTGTCCGAACGGGACGATCAAAGTGATTTCGAAAACGATCGAAACCGAGGATGGAAAGAAGAAGAAAGTGTTGGATCGGTATATTTTCGATTTGGGAACATGTACTTTCTGCAACCTTTGTGTGATCACCTGCCCTTCGGATGCTATCAAATTCTCCAACGATTTTGAAAATGCGACCTTTACCCGTGGAAAGTTGGTAAAACAGTTGAACCATGAAGGTTCCAAGCTCCGCGAAAAGAAAAAAGAGGTGAAAGTTGAAGCTACTGCTGCCGCTCCTCAAGCTGCTGAAGTAAAAAAAGAAGAGACTAAAGAATAATCCAAAACGATTATGGCACAACAAATTATATTTTCAGTTTTAGCATTGGTAATTGTCGTTTTTTCTATTCTGGCGGTTACTTCCAAACAAATCATCCGTTCGGCAACCTACCTGTTGTTTGTTCTGATAGGAACGGCAGGGCTTTATTTGTTGCTCGATTATCCTTTCCTTTTCGCTACGCAGATAGCTGTGTATGCCGGAGGTGTGATGGTGTTGTTCATTTTTGCTATTTTACTTACCCACAAACCGGGTGAACCGGTAAAACCGGAAAAGAAACTGCAACGTGTAGTTTCGGCAGTGAGCGTTTTTGTCGGCCTGGCATTCAGCGCGCACATCATCATCCGCAATGTAAGTAAAGTGATTACCACTGTATCGCAGGTAGCCGAACCGCAACAAATCGGTAGAACCCTGATGGGTATGGGCAAATATCAGTACTTGTTGCCTTTCGAGTTGGTCAGCGTGTTGTTGCTGGCAAGTATTGTGGGAGCTATTTTGATTGCGCGAAAAAGATAAAAAATACACAAAGATATGGGAGAAATAATTTCAAATTTATCGGCAGGTATCATACCTATGGAGGCTTACCTTGTGTTGAGCCTGATCATGTTTTTTGCCGGAGTTTATGGTTTTCTTACTCGTAAGAACCTGTTAATGATATTGATCTCGGTGGAGTTGATTTTAAACGCGTGCGATATCAACTTTGTGGTTTTCAACCGGTATTTGTACCCGGGGCAAATGGAAGGATTCTTTTTTACCATCTTCACCATTGCCATTGCCGCTTGCGAAACCGCGGTAGCCATAGCCATTATCATCAATATCTACCGTAACCTGAACAATGTAGATGTTGAAAACCTGAACGAAATGAAAGAATAACCTGACATTTCCGAATGTTAATTGAAAATTAAGAATTTATGCAATATACCATCTTTATTTTACTGTTACCGCTACTCAGTTTTATAATATTGGGACTGGTGGATACCAAGTGGAAAGCGAAAGTGGCCGGAACTATCGGAACGCTTGTACTGGCTACGATAGCGCTGTTGTCTTACTACACGGCTTTCGAATATTTTACTGACCCTGCTTATCGTGTGCATGAAGTGTACCAGCAGGTGATTCCTTTACATACCGAATGGTTGAGGTTCACCCAGTACCTGAGCATAGAGTTGGGCATTTTGCTCGACCCCATTTCGGTGATGATGCTCGTGGTCATCACCACCGTGTCGCTCATGGTACACATCTACAGCCTAAAATACATGGAAGGTGAAACCGGATTTGAACGCTATTACGCTTTCCTTTCGCTTTTTACGTTTAGTATGCTCGGATTAGTTGTGGCCACCAACATTTTCCAAATGTATATTTTCTGGGAGTTGGTCGGGGTTTCGTCTTATTTGCTGATCGGGTTCTATTACACCAAACCATCGGCGGTGGCTGCTTCGAAAAAAGCGTTTATAGTTACCCGTTTTGCCGACCTTGGTTTCCTGGTGGGTATCCTTATCCTTTCGTTTTACACCAAAACATTCGACTTCAAAATTTTAAACAGCCTTGATAAAAACGTATTTGCTTCAGGTATGGGAGCTACCTTTATGGGTGGTTCGGTATTGAGCTGGGCATTGGCGCTGATATTTATCGGAGGTGCCGGAAAATCGGCCATGTTCCCGTTGCATATCTGGTTGCCCGATGCCATGGAAGGTCCCACGCCTGTTTCGGCCTTGATACATGCTGCTACCATGGTGGTAGCCGGAGTTTACCTGGTTGCCAGGTTGTTCCCGGTTTATTTTACGTTTACGCCCGAGGTTTTGCACGGAGTAGCTTATGTGGGTGCGTTCACCTCGTTGTTCGCGGCTTCTATCGCCATTGTCCAAACCGATATAAAACGTGTGCTGGCTTATTCCACCATATCTCAAATCGGATTTATGATGGTAGCGCTCGGTGTTTCGGGCATGGGCGGACAAGAAGGTACGGGTTACATGGCTTCCATGTTCCACCTGTTTACTCACGCCATGTTCAAAGCGTTGTTGTTCCTCGGCGCAGGTTCGGTGATCCATGCTGTCCACAGCAACGAGATGAAAGATATGGGTGGATTGAGGAAATACCTGCCGATAACACATGTTACATTTTTAGTCGCTTGTTTGGCTATTGCCGGTATTCCTCCTTTCAGCGGATTTTTCAGTAAAGATGAAATTCTGGCTGCCACATTCGAATTCCAACCGTTTTTGGGAGCTGTCATGAGCCTTACTGCCGGCCTCACTGCATTTTATATGTTCCGTTTGTATTATAACATTTTCTGGGGAAAAGAATACAAGGTAGAACACGGGCATAAACCGCACGAATCGCCTTTTGCCATGGCATTCCCATTGATATTCCTGGCCGTGGTAACATTTTTTGCAGGCTGGATACCTTTTGGAAAATTCGTTTCGAGCGATGGAGCCGAATACCACATACATCTCGATGCCATTGTGGCTACCGTAAGTGTTGTGATCGCAGTTGTTGCGATTGTTTTTGCCAGATTCCTTTACCGTAAGGAAAACTCAGCTCCTGATAAAATGCAGGCTGCTCTACCCGGGTTGCACCGTGCCGCTACCCATCGTTTCTATATCGACGAAGTATATTTGTTTATTACCAAAAAGATAATATTTGCCGGAGTTTCCACTCCGATAGCCTGGTTCGACCGCCATATTATCGATGGCACCATGAATGGTCTGGCTACGGTAACCCAATGGACATCGGCTAAAATAAAAGGATTCCAGTCGGGGCAGGTGCAACAGTATGCTTACGTATTCTTGCTGGGAACGTTGGTTATCGCTGCATTGGTTGTATTCACGTTGGTTTATTGAACCGGCTATGGCCCGATAAACTGATTAAGTAAAAAGAGATTAAAAACAGAAAGTAATTTGATAATATGAACTTCTTATCCTTATTTGTAGCTATACCGCTGTTGATGATGATAGCATTGTTTTTTGCTAAAAGTCGGAAACAGATACAGATTACGGCTGTCATCGGATCGTCGGCGCTGCTGATTCTCGGTGGGGTGCTCGCGTACCTTTACCTGCACGAACGTGCGCTGGGAAACACGGCCGAAATGCTTTTCACCGCCGACACAATATGGTATGCGCCGTTCAATATCCATTATTCGGTGGGTGTAGATGGCGTTTCGGTGGCCATGTTGATGCTTTCGGTGATCATTGTTTTCACCGGTGTGTTTGCTTCGTGGAAGATTGATCCGCTACCAAAAGAATTTTTCCTCTGGTTCTGTTTACTGAGCATCGGGGTTTTCGGGTTCTTTATTTCTATCGACCTCTTCACCATGTTCATGTTCTACGAGGTGGCACTTATCCCAATGTACTTGTTGATAGGTGTTTGGGGTAGTGGTAAAAAAGAATACGCGGCCATGAAGCTTACCCTGATGTTGATGGGGGCTTCGGCATTCTTGCTGTTAGGTATCCTCGGGATTTATTTTTACTCGGGAGCTACCACCATGAATTTGGTCGAAATTTCGAAACTGCACATTCCGCTTCAGGCGCAATATTTCCTTTTCCCCCTTACGTTTCTTGGCTTTGGTGTGTTGGGGGCTTTGTTCCCGTTCCACACATGGTCGCCCGATGGTCATGCTTCGGCACCAACGGCTGTATCCATGTTGCATGCGGGTGTGTTGATGAAACTCGGAGGTTACGGAGCTTTCAGGGTAGCCATCTACCTGATGCCGCAGGCCGCTCACGAACTGGCCTGGATATTCCTAATCCTCACTGGTATCAGCGTAGTATATGGAGCTTTCTCGGCGGTGGTTCAAACCGACTTGAAATATATCAATGCCTATTCATCCGTTAGTCACTGTGGTATGGTGCTTTTCGCCATTCTGATGCTGAACCAGACCGCTATGACGGGGGCGGTGCTGCAAATGCTTTCGCACGGCTTAATGACGGCTCTTTTCTTTGCCCTTATCGGAATGATTTACGGACGTACTCATACCCGGCTTATCACCGAAATGGGTGGCTTGATGAAAGTATTCCCATTCCTTGGTGTGGCTTATGTCATTGCCGGTCTTGCTTCGCTTGGTTTACCGGGTTTAAGCGGTTTTGTGGCCGAAATGACCATTTTTGTAGGTTCGTTCCAGCATACAGATGTTTTCCACCGCGTACTGACCATTGCGGCCACTGCTTCCATTGTAATTACGGCAGTGTATATACTCCGTGTGGTAGGTAAAATCCTTTATGGAAAAACGGAACACGCCGATCATCTTACCGATCCGGATGCCCGTTGGTACGAGCGTATCGCGGTGGTAACCCTGATTGTGGCTATTGTAGCTCTTGGGTCAGCGCCGCTTTGGATGTCGAACATGATCCACGACAGTTTGGCCCCCGTAATCGCGCAATTGATGAAATAATTCCTAAGATCTTATGACTTACGTCTTAAGACTTTTGACAGAAAAATATTTATAATATCAAGATATAAAACATGAATTACAGTAACTTAATACCGATCATGAACGACGAACTTTCGTTGTTGTTAGTGATGGTTATTCTATTGGTTTTTGATATTTTGGGAGGTGAAAAGTCGAGGAAGATTTTTCAGCCGGTAGCATTTGTGCTTTTCGGCATACACACAGTCCTGAACGCCTGCCCGCGTGAAGCCGGCGAATTGTTTGGAGGCATGTACCAGTACCTTCCTGTTATGACGTATGTTAAAACCATCCTGAACATCGGAGTACTGATTATATTCCTTCAGGCCAATCACTGGTTGAAATCCGAGAACAATAAAATTAAAACGGGCGAATTCTACTTCCTGTTGCTCACCACGTTGCTCGGTATGTACTTTATGATTGCTTCGGGCAACTTCCTGCTGTTCTTCTTAGGTATTGAAACAGCTTCGATACCAATGGCAACGCTGGTGGCTTTTGATAAATTCAATCGCAAGTCGGCTGAAGCAGGCGCCAAATACATACTTTCGGCTGTGTTTGCTTCGGGAATCTCACTTTTTGGAATATCGCTCATATACGGGGCTACCGGAACGCTTTATTTCAGCGATATTGCCACGCTGGCCGCTGTAACTCCGCTACAAATGCTGGCATTCGTGTTCTTTGCCGTTGGGTTGTTCTTTAAAATCAGCTTAGTTCCGTTCCACCTTTGGACGGCCGATGTGTACGAAGGAGCTCCTACCAACATTACTTCATACCTTTCGGTGATCTCCAAAGGGGCTGCGGTGTTTGTGCTCTTCACCTTGTTTGTAAAGGTGTTTGCCAACCTGATCGACCAGTGGCAATCGATACTTTACGGAATTGCGATAGTAACCATTACCATAGCCAATATATTTGCAATCCGTCAGAAAAACTTGAAGCGGTTTCTCGCTTTTTCATCCATATCCCAGGCCGGATACATCCTGCTTGGAGTGATTGCCGGAACTTCTATAGGTCTCACTTCGCTGATTTATTTTGTGCTGGTTTACCTGTTCTCCAATCTGGCTGCGTTCGGTGTTATCGGTATTATCGAGCAACGCACCGGAAAAGTGGAAATAAATGATTACAACGGACTTTACCAGACCAACCCCCGGCTTAGTTTTGTGATGATGCTGGCATTGTTCTCCTTAGCCGGAATTCCGCCGTTCGCAGGATTCTTCAGTAAATTCTTCATATTCTCGGCAGCCATACAGCAACAATATTATGTGCTGGTGTTTATCGCTTTGTTGAATACGATTATTTCGCTGTATTATTATCTGATTGTGATCAAGGCTATGTTCCTTACCAATAGTGAAACTCCTATTGAGAAAATTAATACCGACCTGCCTGCCCGCATCAGTCTGGTGGTTTGTATGCTGGGTATCGTGTTCATAGGACTGTTTAGCTACATTTACGAACAGATTTCGGTATTGGCCAGCGCATTGTTCTGATATTTAAAGGAATGGTATGAGCCGGATTTGCCTTTGCAAGTCCGGCTTTTTTATGCTATCCTTTGTGTTGAATAATCAGCTCAAATCGTAGATGTGTTTCTTTAAGCGGAGCAAGGGTTGGTGGTTTGTCAGTATATTTCATTGGTTGTGTTGGGTTTTCAAAGAAAAAGGCCGTCCCCTTTCGGAAACGGCCTCTATTAAGTATCTCTGTTTTTATTTGGTGTTTAGCAAAGCGTTTGCTTTTTTCATTTCAAGTTTGGTTTGTTTGCGTTCGAGATCCAACTGTTTTTGTTTGAGTTTCAGTTCCGATTCATAACGTTCCAAATCATGAATCCGGTTTTTTACTTCCGCGTCCTTGGTATTCAATTTATTTTCCTGTTCAGACAAGTCTGAAAGCGATTCTTTCATTTTGTCGCGTTTGGAACTCCATCTGTCGTTAGCATCGTTCAGTTCTTTTTCTTTTGCATCTAATTTTGATTTGCGGCTGTCTAATTCATCCCGGGTAATGTCTTTTGACATTTTTTTAAGTTCTTTACGGTCGGTTTTCAACAGTTTGTAATTGTTGTCGCGCAATTTTTTTTCCTCTTTCATGAGTTTGTCATCTTCCTTCAAAAGTTTCCTTTTGTTAGCAATTTGTTTTTTTTGGCTTTTAATTAAACTGGCCTGATCTCCAGCCTGATTCTTAAGAATTTTAAGGTCTTTAAAATTAGCGCTCAGTTTGTCGTCCATGTCGTCCAGATCTTTCATATACTGTTTCAGGTTTTCTTTGTGCTGCTTTACCGAGTCAACATTAATTGCATACAGTTTCGGTGTATCCCAACGGAAATCGGTTGGGGAAGAAACACTCTGATTTACATCGGTCGGACTTTTTGTTTTTGTGGAATCGTTTTGCGAGAAAGAAAACTGGGATGCGGCCAGTAACATGAAGGAGAAGACTGTTTTAGATAAAATCGTTTTCATTTGTTTATAATTTTGGGGTTATCAAATATTTGTTTCAGATTGTAATTTCAAAACAGTTAAGCAAATGCATTGCTTTCACAAAGTTAATAGTTTTATTTTTTTAAGCGAAAAATTCGGGAAATATTTTTTATAAAAATCTGAATCAGATGATCTTTTGATGAAATGTCAGGTTGATTTCATCTTGATGCATTAATTTTAACAAACTGTGTTTGTTGTTTAAAAAGTAATGAATTGATATTTAACGGTGATAAAATATTCAAATATATAATGTTGAAGGGGCGTATTCGTGGAGAATGTTATTTTTATTTGTTTATTCGAAATAGGGAGGTCATCTGTTTCAGGCTTTGTAAAATATACATTACTTTTGTGGGGAAATAACGTATAAAATATCAGTGCAATGAAATTTACCAAAATGCATGGTACCGGAAACGATTATATCTATGTCAACGGTTTTAAAGAAAAAATTGATGATCCGGTAGCGTTTGCAATAAAATGGAGCGACAGACATAAAGGGATCGGGTCAGATGGGCTGGTGATGATATTGCCATCAGATACATGTGATTTTAGAATGAGGATGTTCAACGCGGATGGTTCTGAATCTGAAATGTGTGGAAATGCTTCGCGTTGCATAGGAAAATATGTTTACGATAAAGGGCTGACTACAAAAAAAGAGGTGCTGTTGGAGACGTTGGCGGGTGTAAAAGTCCTGAAACTTTATCCCGGAGCCGATAACAGAGTGGAAAAAGTTACCGTTGACATGGGTGAACCCATACTGGACGCGGCTCTTGTTCCAACCAGTTTTACCGAAGAAAAAGTCGTAAACAAACCGGTAAATTTTTCATCCAACGTGAATTACGCTATTACCTGCGTATCGATGGGAAATCCGCATGCTGTGATTTTTACCGAAAATATCCAACAGCTGAACTTGCCCGAAATAGGCCCGCTGATTGAGAATGCCCCGGTTTTTCCACGTCGTACCAATACGGAATTTATTGAAGTGATTTCGCGCGATCGTTTGAAAATGAGAGTGTGGGAGAGGGGTTCTGGCGAAACAATGGCCTGTGGTACAGGTGCTTGTGCATCGCTGGTGGCTGCTGTGCTCAACGGCCTTACCGAACGGAAGGTAACGATTCAGTTGTTGGGTGGAGAGCTCGAAATTGAGTGGAAAGAAACGGATGGGCATGTATATCTCACAGGTGAAGCGGTTACCGTATTTGAGGGAGAAATTTAATACATCACTCTGGGTGATTTGATTATCGGATAAGATTATAACACTTACATTTTCAAAATATTATTTTTCAGAAATGGCAAAAATTAACGAGAATTTCATTAAAATACCAGCTACATATTTGTTTTCGGAAATAGCTAAACGGGTGGAACAACATAAACTTGAACATCCCGAAGCCAAAATTATCAGAATGGGTATCGGCGATGTTAGCTTGCCTTTACCAGATGCATCGGTGGACGCTATGATTAAAGCAGCAGAAGAACAACGGCATGCTGAAACTTTCAGAGGTTACGGTCCCGAGCAGGGTTATGATTTTTTGCGAGAAGCAATTGTGAAAAACGATTTTCGCGCGAGGGGTATTGATATTGACGCCGATGAAATATTTGTAAGTGATGGCGCTAAAAGTGATACCGGGAATATTGGAGATATTTTCGGGGTGGACAACCGGGTGGCCATTACCGACCCGAGTTATCCGGTGTATGTGGATACGAACGCCATGGGTGGCCGGGCAGGTGAACCGAACGAACGTAACGAGTGGAGCAACCTGATTTATCTGCCGTGCAACGAACGCAACGGGTTTGTTCCCCAACTTCCTGCTGAAAAGGCTGACTTGATTTATTTATGTTATCCGAATAATCCCACGGGAACTACGCTGACGAAAGATCAATTGAAAGTTTGGGTGGATTATGCCAGGGAAAACAAATCGGTTATCTTGTTCGATGCTGCATACGAAGCATTTATCACCGAACCTGATGTGCCGCATTCCATTTACGAAATTGAAGGGGCAAAAGAAGTGGCTATTGAGTTCAGGAGCTTTTCGAAAACTGCCGGGTTTACTGGTACACGTTGCGGTTTTACGGTAGTTCCCAAGCAGCTGACAGCTTTTTCTGAATCGGGAGAACCGGTTCAGCTGAACAAACTATGGAACCGCCGCCATTCTACCAAATTCAACGGAACATCTTATATGGTGCAGCGCGCTGCTGAAGCGGTTTACACCGATGAGGGGAAAAAACAGGTGCGCGCGTTGATTGATTTTTATTCTGAAAATGCCCGTATCATAAGAGAAGGATTGCAAAAAGCCGGGTATAAAGTATTTGGCGGGGTAAATGCTCCTTATATTTGGGCGAAGGCCCCCGAAGGATTGGGGAGCTGGGAATATTTCGATTACCTGCTGAAACAAAAAAATATCGTAACTACTCCGGGTGCCGGATTTGGAGCCAGCGGTGAAGGATTTGTACGTTTTTCGGCATTCAGTAGCCGCGAAAATACAATTGAAGCCATGGAAAGATTATTATAATGCTGTATAAAATATCTGAACCCACAACATTCGTGTTATCAATGTTGTGGGTTTTTTGTTGTTATTTTACAATATCAGTTTTTTATATGAATTTTATTTACTAAGTTTGCAAGCCTCCAAAAAACATGGGTCAAAGTTATTTGTGGCAATTTGTTTATGATGAATCGCACATCATAAAAATGTATAAAGCAATTAGTTGATATAAAATGCAAGTTTTTATTATTGATACAATATCTTGTAAAATATTGATTCTCAGGCTAATTATTCCTGTCTTCTTTTTCTCGTTTTTGCTGGGTTGTAACGAGCCTCACAGGCCACAGGCAATTTCCAATACCAACGATTCGGAAGTGTTGAATAAAGAGCCTGAACCAGATTTGAATTATAATTCTTTTTCCAACCGGATAAATTCAGATATTTTGCAGGAGTTATTTGACGAAGAGGTAAATAAGACTCCTGAATTGCAGAATTTGGTGGAGCAAATCAAGGACATGGAACAATTAAAAAAAGATAGCTTGGCGGACTATGATGGTTTTGTGCAGAATAATAGCAAATATATAACGGCTGCCAATGATTATATCGACCAGATAAGCGATACGGTACTTAAGAAGGACATGAAAAAGACCTTCTCTGATTTTGAAACTTCTTACGAAAAGAAGGTGATATCCTCAAAAAACGCAATGAGTGCGATTAATAATAAAACCATTGAATTGAATAATCAGTTGATGGTGTTGAAGTTGCTTGTTACGAAGTCGGTCATGCAGGAATACCAGGCGAAGCATTTGCCGGATATGAGGCAGATGAACAGAATACAGGATAAATACGACTCGTTGATTGATGAAACAAGAAGCTATCCGAAAAAAAAATTGTAATCCCGTGTGGAATATAAAAAAAGCGAAATCCTGATGGATTTCGCTTTTTTTATATATTAAGTGCTTGTATTACCGATATTAATATCCCCATTTGAAATAGATGGCTCCCCATGTAAATCCTGCTCCAAAAGCGGTGAAAATCATATTGTCTCCTTTTTTAAAGTTCTTTTCCGATTCCCACATGCACAAAGGGATACTTGCGGCTGATGTGTTCCCGTAACGGTTGATATTGATAATTACCTTGTCATATTCAATGCCGGTACGTTGAACCACAGCATCAATAATCCTGAGGTTAGCCTGGTGTGGTATAAGCCAGGCTATATCGTCCTTTGTCAGGTGGTTCTTTTCCATGATTTCAGCCGAAACCTCAGCCATGTCGATTACAGCATGTTTAAAAACGTTCTGCCCTTCCTGATAAACGGTATGGAGATGATTGTCGATAGTTTCATACGAAGCTGGCATGGCAGAACCACCGGCTTTCATGTGGAGATGTTTGTATCCTACGCCATCGGTTCGTAGGATCGAATCCATCAAACCGTAATTTTCGGTAGTTGGTTCAAGGAGTACTGCTCCGGCTCCATCGCCGAAGAGCGGTGCTGTGCTGCGATCGGTATAGTTGGTTATAGATGACATTTTCTCGGCTCCGATAACGATGGCTTTTTTTGCGCGTCCCGTTTCCACAAATCCGGCAGCAGTAGTAAGCGATACGATAAACCCGGAACAAGCGGCCTGGACATCAAACGCAAGGGCGTTTTTAATTCCGGCGCCTTCGGCTGCCATCGATGCGCAGGAAGGGAAAATATGGTCGGCTGTGGTAGTGGCGCAAATAACCAGGTCGATTTCTTCCGGCTTTGTCCCGGTCTTGGTCAGTAATTCTTCTACGGCCTTAGTAGCCATAATTGAAGTGCCTGCGTGTTCTCCTTTTAATATTCTCCTTTCTTTGATACCAACCCTTGTGGTAATCCATTGGTCACTGGTATCCACCATCTTGCTTAGCTCTTCATTAGTCAGGATATATTCGGGAACATATCCGCCAACTCCAGTGATTACGGCATTTATTTTCGACATATTTGGATTGTATTTCTTTAAAAACCAAGCCCTAAGATTTGCGCTTAGGGCTTATTATTTTTTTTTGATTTTTTCCCGAACAGGTGTTTTTTAAACAGCAGCTAATTTTTCAATAGCCAGTTTACCTCTGTAATATCCACATTCCCCACATACAGTGTGGTAGATATGGTGAGCTCCGCAGTTAGGGCAAATTGCCAGTGTAGGGGCAATAGCTTTATAGTGAGTCCTGCGTTTAGCGGTTCTTTGTTTCGAGTGTTTTCTCTTAGGATGTGCCATTTCTATTGTTATTTAATTGTTATCTATTATATTTTGTAATTTATCCCATCTCGGGTCTGTTGAATCATCCGAAAAATCTTCTTCCTCTTCAAAATCGAAAACGTCATCATCCGGGTCAGCGTCATCATCTTTCTGCCGGGCAATGTGTTTTTTTAGCTTGCTGACCATCGATTTGTTGCATTCGCCTGTTGGGTGAACGTGTTTAATCGGGATGTTCAGGACGATAAACTCATAAAGAAACCAGGCTATGTTAATGGCGCCATCGGCTTCGGGTACGATAACGATATCGTCTTCTTCGGCAAACTTATCACCGAATTTTACCAACAGTTTTTCCTTGTAGGAAATCGGTTGTTCCATGTCGTCGAGACACCTGTTGCATGGCACATATACAAACCCATCTATATTGAACTGTAGTTCGTATGCTGTTGCCTTTTTATGTACAGTAACTGTGGCTTTTACGTTGCCTTTTTGTACTTCAGGGCTGTCTATTTTCTTGAAGTACGCATCATCGAGTATGAGCTCAATGGTACGGCTGCCTTCTTTGATGTCTTTTAATACAATGTTGTACTGTTCGAATTTTGACATTTTACCGACTTTATAAAACCGTGCAAAGGTACAAAAAAATGTATTACTATGAAATAGTTTTTGCTTAATTTGGGCAGATTCTCTTCAAAATTTATTGTTTAAGAACGATTCTAAAGGTTGTTCCTACATTTATTTCAGAACTTTTCACGAAGATTTTGCCTTTGTGGTATTCTTCGATAATTCTTTTGGCCAACGAAAGCCCCAATCCCCAACCTCTTTTTTTTGTGGTGAAACCGGGGGTGAAAATGGTTTTATACTTGCTTTTTTCGATCCCTTTCCCGGTATCTTTTACATCAATGATTACTTCGTGATGATGTTGGTACAGGTAAACATCGATGTGCCCTTCGCCATCCATGGCATCGATGGCGTTCTTGCAAAGATTTTCGATTACCCACTCGAACAGCGGGATGTTGAGCGAGGTGAAAACCGGTTGTTTACTGTCGAGATGGCATTGGATGCTTACTTTCTGCGATGTCCTGTTGGCAATATATTGCACGGCATCCTGTATGGTGTCGTTCAGGTTCACAGGCTTCAAATCGGGTGTCGATCCAATTTTGGAAAACCGTTCGGCAATGATCCTTAACCTGTTTACATCTTTTTCCATGTCGGTCAGTAGTTTATCTTCGTTGTACCTGCTTTTCAGGATGGAGTGCCATGCCAGCAGCGATGAAATGGGGGTGCCAAGTTGATGCGCCGTTTCTTTCGAAAGTCCGAGCCATACCTGGTTTTGCTCGGCTCTTTTGGTGCTGGCAAACGCAAGGTAGGCTATGAGAATGAAAATGGAGATGACAGCGAGCTGAATAAAAGGGAAATAGTAAAGTTTTTTTAACAACAGCGAATCGTCATAGTAAATGTACTGAACGTTGTTTTCATCAATTTTTGTAATAATGGGGGCGTGTTTCGAGTTGAATTTCCTGACTTCGTTTTTGTAAAATTCGTTGAAGTTGCCAAAGGGTTCTTTTACATTCCTCATTTGCAGTACATTTCCTTTGCTGTCGGTGATAATGATTGGAATGGTGGTGTTTCCTTCGATAATGTTCATCAGAAAATTGATGTTTTCGGGGTTATTTTCCGATTTAAGAATTTCCTGCATGGCGTTGGCCCATATTTCCACCTTTTTACGTTCTTCATCGGCGAGCGATCCGGCCAACCGGTTCGAAAGGAGCATGGTAATGATGATAATGGCTATCGAAACAAAAATGAAAACGACTTTGAAATGTCGTGAAAACTCATATATCCTGTTGATATGTATTAAATTATTGAATTTTATCATGATGGAAAATTTCGGTGGACATCCGGCATTATCAACGCCAAAAATACAAAAAAAGTATGGTTTTGTTACGCGGTGTAATGACAATTAATTTGACTATCTTTGTAATGAATTTATTTCTACACTTTTTTATTGAAGAATATGCATAAATCGGGTTTTGTAAATATAGTAGGGAATCCCAATGTCGGCAAATCGACGTTGATGAACGCTTTGGTAGGCGAGCGGATTTCGATCATCACTTCGAAGGCGCAGACTACCCGTCATCGGATCCTTGGGATTGTGAACGGCGAAGATTTTCAGATTGTATATTCCGACACGCCGGGTGTGTTGAAACCGAATTACCGCTTGCAGGAATCGATGTTGAAATTTTCGCGTTCGGCCTTGTCGGATGCCGATGTGCTGCTTTACGTTACCGATGTGTACGATTCGAACGAAAAAAATATCGATTTTCTGGAAAAAGTGAATCTGAATACGGCTCCTTTACTGTTGGTTGTGAACAAGATAGATTTGATTGACCAGGAAAAACTCATTGTGTTGGTCGAGAAATGGAAAGAGTTGCTTCCCCGTGCCGAGATTTTCCCTATTTCGGCCATGGAAAAATTCAATATTGAACCGCTCCTCAAGCGTATTAAAGAACTTTTGCCCGAGTCGCCGCCGTTTTTCGATAAAGATCAGTTGACTGATAAGCCTGCCCGCTTTTTTGTCAACGAAATTATCCGTGAAAAAATCCTGATGAACTACGATAAGGAGATTCCTTACTCGGTGGAGGTGGAGGTGGAACAGTTCAAAGAAGAGGAAAAACTGATCCGTATCAATGCCGTGATTTTTGTTGAGCGCGATTCGCAGAAAGGGATCATCATCGGTCATGGAGGAAAATCGCTGAAAAAGGTTGGCATGCAGGCTCGTATCGACCTGGAAGCGTTTTTCGAAAAAAAAGTTTTTCTCGAGCTTTTTGTCAAAGTTGAAAAAGACTGGCGTAATAAAGATCTGAAACTGAAAGATTTTGGTTACAACCCCGAATAATTCCTTTTAATAATGAAATACGAGTGTCGCCGGCGAGGCGTCGTATCCAAAAGCCCTGTTGTGATAAAACGAGTTTTCGGCATCAATCTCAATTCTTGGAAACATGAATTTATTGAATATTAATTCTTTAAAGAATGTTTTGGGCAGGTATTTCAGTGTCTGGTTGTTTTTGGTACGGAGGGTGAAATATCCGAGGTTGCCACCCGGTTCGTTCTCCAAAACCTCTATTCGTTTAATTTTTATCCCATCCAATTTACTTCCGGTAATTTCAGCAAAGTCAATATCCTGAATGCTGTTGTTGACGTTTAATTCAAAAGAGATGGAATTTCTTGTAGCCGGTGCATCTCTTTCGGGCTCGGCTTCATTCTCCAATCGATAAAAAACATACATTAGGCACGATGCTGGATCACCTTTCATTTCGCGAACAGAATAACTGATAAACGAGCGTTGGAAATCAACTGTTTTATTGATAAAGAAAGGGATGTGATCATCGTTTTCGGTAGTTATCAGTTCATTTTTAAACGATAAATTATAAAGGATTTGTCGTCCGTTTCCATCGAACAAATTCAATTCCAATGTCAAATCATCCAGTTCGGGGAGTTGGGCAACCATTTTTCCGGTAAAAGGGGAGAGGATGACTTTGTCCTCGGTGGAAGAAAAGAACAATACCCACTCGGTAATGGCGTTTTCGGGAATATTGACCCGAACCGGAAGTGTATTCCCTTTCGGATTCAGTGTGATTTCCACACATTCAACACGATGAATTATTTGGTACATAATTTTTTAATATTAACCGGCCCAACCTTCTCTGTCGAGATTCCGGTAGTTGATAGCTTCCGCCAAATGATGGCTTAAAATATTTTCAGAGTCGTCAAGGTCGGCTATGGTACGCGAAACTTTCAGGATACGGTCGTAGGCTCTCGCCGAGAGGTTGAGCCGTTGCATGGCGTTTTTCAGTAATTCCGAACCGGCCTTGTCGGGGACAGCGTAAGTCCGCAGTTGCTTGGACGACATTTGGGCGTTGCAATAAACCCCATCGGTATCCCTAAACCGTAATTCCTGAATTTGCCGGGCTTTTATCACCCTGTCGCGGACGATAGTGCTTGGTTCCGAGTCCGTCATTTCGGAAAGTTTCTCAAAAGGAACCGGAACAATTTCGATGTGGATGTCGATTCGGTCGAGCAATGGTCCTGAAATGCGGCTGAGGTATTTTTGAACTACCCCTGGAGCGCATACACACTCTTTTTCGGGATGGTTGTAGTATCCACACGGACAGGGGTTCATCGAAGCCACGAGCATGAAACTGGCCGGATATTCGATGGTGAATTTTGCTCGTGATATACAAATTTTCCGGTCTTCGAGCGGTTGGCGCATCACTTCCAGCACTGTGCGCTTGAACTCAGGAAGTTCGTCGAGGAATAATACCCCGTTGTGTGCCAGCGAAATTTCTCCGGGTTGAGGAAAAGTACCTCCGCCCACCAACGCCACATCCGAAATGGTATGATGCGGACTACGGAAAGGACGTTGTGAAATAAGCGATGTGTTGCTGTCGATGTTGCCCGCTACCGAATGTATTTTGGTTGTTTCCAACGCCTCGTGCAAGGTAAGTGGTGGCAGTATAGTCGGGATTCTTTTGGCTAACATTGATTTACCTGCTCCGGGAGGGCCTATCATAATGATGTTATGTCCGCCGGCAGCGGCTACTTCAAGGGCTCGCTTCACGTTTTCCTGTCCTTTTACATCGGCAAAATCAAAATCGAGATGGTTGACGTTGGCAAAGAATTCTTCACGTGTGTTTACTACCGTGGGTTCTAATTGGCGGCGGCCATCGAAAAATTCGATTACTTCGGTAATATTTTCTACGCCATATACTTCCAGGTTGTTGACCACGGCAGCTTCTCGTGCATTTTGCTTAGGCAGTATAAATCCTTTGAACCCCTCTTCGCGGGCTTTGATGGCGATGGGAAGCACCCCTTTGATGGGTTGCAATCCGCCATCGAGCGACAATTCACCCATCAACATGTATTTTTCTATTTCTGCGGCTTTGATGGTTTCGCTGGCGGCAAGCATGCCGATAGCCAGCGGCAGGTCGTAGGCCGAACCTTCTTTCCGGATATCGGCAGGTGCCATGTTGATGACGATTTGTTTGCGGGGAAGTTTGTAACCGGTGTATTCGAGCGCTGAGTTGATCCGTTCATGGCTCTCTTTTACGGCATTATCGGGTAACCCGACCAGAAAGAAACGGATTCCCTGGCTAACGTTTACTTCAATGGTTACGATGGTGGCGTTGATGCCCTGAACAGCAGCGCCAAAGGTTTTTACTAGCATAGTTAATAATTTAAAAACAAACGGTTTATTTTGATCAAAGTATTCTTTCGTTTCTTATTTTTCAAGATTGGCGCTGAGCGTAAACAATTGCTCGAACATAATTTTGTTTTGTGAAAAATGGATGTTGGTTCCCAATTTCCCGGTAACAAACCGGTTTTCGATAACATTCAGGTAAATACGGCTTTCGCCATATGCACCCGATTGAAGGAAGGGGTTGTTCCAATAAAATTTATTGTTGTACTGTTTGTAAAATTTTAAACGGGCATCGCCAAGGTATAAAAGGTTATCGATATTCAGTTTTTTATAACCTAAATTCAGATTGAGTACGCAGCCGAGCGGCGAATAAGTTTCGTTGTCAACGTTGCGGATACGTTCAACTCCAGCCATTAACCCGGCCTGGAAAATCAGCTTTTTTAAAATTGTTTTTTCTGATAAGTCAATTCCCACAGATGTTTGTGTGAGGATGTGTTCGCTGACGTGCAACGAATCAATTGATGGTTTGGTGTTGGCATAATGTACCAGATACGATTCGAAAGATCCATAGAAGATGCCGAGTTTTTTTCTGGCCGAAACGCCTGCATAAAAGCTTTCGCGGTCGGTTTCGGTTTGTTTAATGATCCAGTCGATCCATAGGTTGATAAAGTTGTTTTTGTCTCCTTTTTTGTAATATAACCCATTAACAACCGGTCGGTAATAACGTATAGAATCGGAAAAAAACAAATCGGAATAGTTGCTGAACAAACCCTCGCGTTGAAAAGCTCCGGCGTAGAAGGTTGTTTTGTCGTTTTTGTATTGGTAATAGATTACCGGGGTGAATTTATCGATCAAATCTTTGGTGCCACTCCCTTTCATCAGGTCTATACCCGCGTTGATCGCGTGGATGGTGTCCCAGCGAACTACCAATTCAGGAATCAGATGTACACCCGCCATGGTTTGATCGACTGTCAGGGTGGAACGGGCAAATTCGGTGTTGTCGAAAAAGCTGTAAATACCTGCTTTCCATCCTATTTCCTGCGAGGAAACGGAGCTAACCAGTGAAAAAAGAATGAAAAAAATAAAAGTATAGCGACGGTACATATCTGAATGGTAGTTTCTGTTTTTCCACAAATTTAGGGATATATTTTATTCCCTGAAATAGTTGGTGCCGCTTTATTTCTTAAATAATACCCTGAACGCCTCTTCCACTTTCTTTACAGGTACTATTTCCATGTTTATTTTACCGATTTGTAACGATTTAATGTTGAAATCGGGGATAAGCATTTGAGTGAATCCAAGTTTTTCGGCTTCGAGTATCCGTTGTTCAATGCGGTTAACAGGACGTATCTCACCCGAAAGACCCACTTCGCCCGACATGCACACGTGTTTTTCAACGGCCACATCAACGCTTGAAGAGAAAATAGCCGAGATGACAGCCAGGTCGATGGCCGGATCGTTCACTTTGAGGCCTCCTGCAATGTTCAGGAACACGTCTTTTTGCCCCAATTTGAAGCCTACCCGTTTTTCGAGCACGGCAAGGAGCATATTCAGCCGTCGGAGGTCGAAGCCGGTTGACGAACGTTGTGGTACACCGTAAGCTGCCGAGCTTACCAATGCCTGGGTTTCAATCAGAAACGGGCGGATACCTTCTACCGCCGATGCAATGGACACTCCGCTCAGTCCTTCGTGGTTCTGGTTAAGCAGCAATTCCGACGGATTGCTCACTTCGCGGAGCCCATTTTGCTGCATTTCGTAAATTCCCAGTTCCGAAGTGCTCCCAAACCGGTTTTTAATGCTTCGCAAAATACGGTACATGTAATGCTGGTCGCCTTCGAACTGCAATACTGTATCCACAATGTGTTCCAGAACTTTTGGTCCGGCGATACTCCCTTCTTTGTTGATGTGTCCGATCAGGATAACGGGTGTCCCCGATGTTTTGCAGAATTTAAGTAGCGAGGCGGCGCATTCGCGAACCTGAGACACCGACCCCGGCGATGATTCGACCAACTCGGTGGAGATGGTTTGAACCGAATCGACAATAACCACATCGGGTTGTACATTCTGGATATGTACAAATATTTGTTCAAGTGAGGTTTCGCTCACAATGTAACACTCGGGGTTATTGCCCTGAAGCCTTTCTGCCCGGAGTTTCAGTTGCTTCACACTTTCTTCGCCCGAAACGTACAGGATGCGTTTGTTTTTCAGTTGAAGCGCTACTTGCAGCACCAGCGTTGATTTTCCAATCCCCGGCTCGCCTCCTATCAATACCAGCGATCCCGGAACAAGCCCACCTCCGAGTACCCGGTTCAACTCATTGCCGGATGTGTCGATGCGAGGTTCCTCGCTGGTTTCCACATCCGAAATCAGCACCGGTTTTTGCTTCACAATTTCGAGGCCTGCCAATATGGTTTTTTGCGGGATGTCTTTGCTTATCACCTCTTCAACATAGGTGTTCCATTCTCCGCACGAAGGGCATTTGCCTATCCATTTCGGCGATTCTGCCCCGCAATTCTGGCAGACATATACAGTTTTGGTTTTTGCCATAAAAAAAGTTATAATTTTATTCCCTTGTAGCGGGGTTTAAAATTATAACTTTTTTGTGAGATTCCCAAATGGGAGCGGAAGTTGTATAAGTAGGATGTTTTAAAAAATTATACAGGTTGAATTATTGAGGGGTATTACCCTGTTGTTCATTTTCACGTTGCTTCATGAAATTCTCCATTTTTTGTTTTTGGGCTTCCCGTTTTTCCACCAACTGTTTGAACTTTTCTTCTCCTACAATTTTCCTGATTTCGGCATCTTCGGCTTTTCTTGCTTCCTCCATCTGAGCGCGCATTTCTTCGCGCTGTTTTTTCATTTCCTGGCGTTGTTTGTCCATTTCAGCTTTTTGTTGCTGCATTTGTCCTTTTTTCTGATCCATTTGAATTTTTTCTTTTTCGAACAATGCCTGAAGTTGAGCTTTTTGTTCGTTTGTAAGGTTCAGTTCCTTTGCTATTCGCGCAGCACGTTTATCGGGCGAAATGGAAGGCATGTGTGGAGACCTTTGGTGAAAGCCGGAGTTTGCGGGAGCATTGCCATTTTGCTGATCCTGGGCCATGGAGTTAACACTTAAAGTGAGTCCGAAAACAACCAATCCCAATGCGATGAGCCGGGTAAAAGATCGGTTTCTGTTTTCTGAATGATAAAAAAATAGTTTCATCCGGAAATAATTTGTTTTTAAGTTGTCGGATGGAACTCGCATGTCCTCATTTTCATGCAAGTTCGTGTTTTGGTAAAAACATGCTCGTTTCATAATGATGTAATTTTTAAAGTTGAATATATTAGTTTTGTATGTATTGATTCATTTGGAAGAATTAGGTTTAAACCGGAATGATGTTCTTTTAAATAATTAACAAAAACCCCGGACTTTCGTTAATAAAATCCGGGGTTTTGCAATTTCTGAAACGTGTTGTTTATTTTTTTATTTTTTTAGAGTTTTCCTTTTTGGCATCATCTTTATCTCCATCTTTTTCTTTGTCTTTCAATGCTTCGTATTTTTTGAACCGTTCTTCGCCAAGCACTATTTTCAACTCATCTTTCTGGATCTTTTTCAACTCTTTTATTTTTTCTTTTTTTGCATCGGCGGTAAGTTTCTTGTTGGCTTTTACCTTGTCTTTGGCATTGGCCGTTTTCTTGAAAATGGCCAGCACTTTAGCTTTTTCTGTTTTGTTCAGTTGGAGTTCTTTGGCCATTTTAGTTGCTTTTTTTTCCGCTTTTTGTCCTGCATACGAGGCAACGTTTGCCATTACTAAAAGGCATAAAATAAGAGCGACGATTTTTTTCATTTTTATGAGCGTATTAATTGTTTAACGGATATGGTATTAAACGATGAAATTAAATTATTCTTATTTCAGATTCAACTTATTTTATAGTCAGTTCATTCACTAAGCGTTCAGCCCCGCCAATTTTATCCATGATGAATAGAATGTAACGGACATCCACGCTGATAGTTCGTTGAAGATCGGGTTCGAAAACAATATCTCCGCTCATGGCTTCCCAGTTGCCATCGAAGGCCAAGCCGAGAAGTTCTCCTTTAGCGTTGAAAATAGGACTTCCCGAATTGCCTCCGGTAATGTCGGTGTTGCTGAGGAACGCAACATGCATTTCGCCGGTACGGGCATCGATATACCTTCCGTAATCGTTGTTTTTTATTGCTGTTTCGAGTTTTTCAGGAACATCAAATTCAAAATCGCCTTTCTTTTCTTTTTCAAGAATCCCTTTCGTTGTAGTATAGTATTTATAATCAATGGCATCTGCAGGTTGGTAACCGCCTATCTTCCCATACGTAAGCCTCATCGTGGAGTTGGCATCGGGGTACATCGAGGTTCCGTTTTCAACGGACATTTCTTTTAATCCGGCTTCGTACATCCGTTCGCCATCGTCAATTTTTTCGTTGGCAGCAATGTATTCATCCGAAAAAGTAATTTGCTGGTTTACGGTTTTCACATCGCGGGAGAAAATGAGGGCCGGATCGGACTCTATTTTGAGTTTCCCTTTTTTTATGGCTTTCGAGAATTTTTCGAATGAGGAAAATGATGATTTATTGAACAGATATTCAGCATATTTTCCAAAATTTCCATCGAATTTTTTATCTATGGTTTTATAAAATGGAGGAAGATACGCCGCATCCACTGATTTTTTATAAACATCGAGCATTATGGCAATGGTGCTTTTATCCACGTCCGGATAATAATTCTTGTATAATGTTTTGGCCGATTTGATAATGGAGTCCGTGGCATAGTTGGATTTTATCATCCGCTCAATTCTGGAGGCAATTTGGGGCATTTCGGAACCGGAAATCAGCGCTTCATTCAGGTAATTTTTGGTTTTCGACAACTTAAGGATATGTGTGTATCCGTCTTCAATCGTTTGAAGCACATTCCCGTATTTGCTTTTGCGTGACGAGTTCCCGTTCACCCAATCAGAAAATGCTTTTTGCTGTGCTTGTTTCTTGCCGGTTACTTTTAGTTGGGCAATGGCGTTGTTCATGCCAATACTGTTTTTCCAGTAATTCGAGCTACGGGCATATTTGCTGGCATAAGCTATCATAATGGCTTCATCGGAACGCATGTATTTTTTCCAGTTGTCCTGTTTGGCGCCACGTACATCGATGCGGGCCTGATTTGAGTTGATCCGGTTTTCGATGCCCCACGAGGTGAGATAACGGCTGGTACTTCCCGGATTCCCGATAATCATGGTATAGTCATCGGGCTGGTAGCCCTGATCGGAGATAGTTGCAAACCGCTTGGGCGAATAAGGTACATTGTCTTTTGAGTATTCAGCTGGTTTCCCATCCGCAGAGGCATATACCCTGAAAACGGAGAAGTCGCCGGTATGCCTGGGCCACATCCAGTTATCGGTTTCATCCCCGAATTTTCCTATCGATTGGGGAGGAGTGAATGCTAATCGGATATCTCTGAATTTTTGATAGATAAAAAGATAAAATTCATTGTCGGAATAGAATGATTTGACCTGAGCAGTGAATTCATTTTCTTTCATGGCTTCTTTTTCAATAGCCGAGCAGATGGAATCTTGCTTAAAAGTTCGGCGGCTTCCCGAAAGGGTATCGGGAATTTGCGAAACAACCGTGTTGGTAACGTCCTGAATTTTTACCAGAAACGTTACGGAAAGTCCGGGCGCTGGTATTTCATCTTCCTTATTTTTAGCGGAAAATCCGTTTTTCAGGTAATTGTGGTCGATGGCACTCAACTGCTGAATGGCATCAAAACCGCAGTGATGGTTGGTAAACACAAGGCCTTTGTTGGAAACCATAACTCCGGTGCAGCCTCTTCCGAAGATGACCACGGCATCTTTTAAACTTGCTGTGCTGTCGTTATAAATATCATTTGCATCCAGGGTGAGACCCATTCCTTTCATTTTCTGGATGTTGAGTTTCTTTACTAACGGTAGCATCCACATCCCTTCATCGGCGTGCATTTCGAATAACAAGCTCAAGGCAAGGAATATAATTCCTGTTTTTCTCATGGTATTGTTGTGTTATAAGAAAAAACAATGTGCCAATCGTTTATCCACTGGCACATTGATAATATACTTATTTTATTGAAAATTAGTTATTTATTATTTCAAAATAGTAATCCACCCGTACAGATCGGGTTCGTCTCCATACTGGATAGCTCTTAATTTATTGTAAAGTTTTTCACTGATTTTACCGGGTTTCCCATCTTTTGAGAAGATATAAGATTTCTTTTCATCATAATCATCAATACGTTCAATAGGGCTGATAACAGCGGCAGTACCACAAGCACCCGCTTCTTCAAACGTAGCCAGTTCTTCAACCGGCACGTGGCGTTGTTCAACCGTCAGGCCAATTTCTTCTGCCAGCGTCATCAAACTTCTATTGGTAATAGAGGGTAAAATCGATGTTGACTTAGGCGTTACGTATGTATTGTTTTTAATTCCAAAAAAATTGGCTGCGCCGCATTCATCAATGTATTTCTTTTCTTTGGCATCTAAGTAAAAAATGTTGGAATAACCCAGTTGATGGGCTCTTTCACCTGCTACAAGGCTGGCCGCGTAGTTACCGCCCACTTTGAATTTCCCCATACCGAGCGGAGCCGAGCGGTCGTACTCGCGCATGATGACGAAAGGAGTTGTCTGGAATCCGCCTTTAAAATAAGGACCCACCGGAGTTACAAAAAGGATAAACATATACTCGTTGGCCGGTTTTACGCCTACCTGAGGCCCAGTGCCGAAAAGGACAGGACGGATGTAAAGCGAAGCGCCTGATTCATAAGGAGGAACAAAGCGTTCGTTGAGTTTTACGGCTTTCATGGCCGCTTCTTCAAATTTTTCAACCGGCAGAGGGGGCATCAGTGTGCCGTCGCAAGAATCCTGAAGGCGACGTGCGTTATCGTGCATTCTGAAAATGCGGATTTTTCCATCTTTACCTCGGAATGCTTTCAACCCTTCAAAAGCTTCCTGTCCGTAATGAATCACGGTAGCTGCCATGTGGAGTGTCAGGTATTCGTTGTCCGAAACTTCCAGTTCGCCCCACGCGCCATCTTTATAAGTACATCTTACGTTGTAATCGGTTTTCATATAACCAAAACCGATTTCTCCCCATTTGATTTCTTCCATATTTCAATTTTTTCAAAAAAATATTATCTGAATAGCTTATAATCAAAATGTTATTGGTTACAAGTTGTCGTGTTAATCAATTTATCTGGTTTAATATCAGTACCGATTCATTCCCCATATTGAAAAGCAGGTCGATAATGCTTAGTCCCTGTAAAAAACCCGTTTTGTTCTCAAAAACCTGATAATACGCCGGAAGTACCGGTATTGGAGGTTGTTTTTTCGGATGTATTTTATCCCTTAAATCAAAAGCATCTTCAGCAGGCTGCCATTCAAAACGCGATGACAACGTGATGTTTGTCTCCACGTCCAGTAATTCGTTCACTGTATGCAGCAAAGCCAGGTTATAATCCTGCAAATATACCCATTTTTTTTGGAAAAAAGGCAAAAAATCATCCTTATAGTACTCGAAAAACGGGCTTGAATTGTAGGCAGCTTCAATGGCTCTCCAGTGAATTTGTTGCCAACCGGAATGCTCCGAAATTTTCACATCTTTCATCAATGTGTTATTCCCGGGCTTTTCGACCGGTACCGAGAGTGTCATAACCCCGCCGGATGTAGCTATCCGGCAACGGTTACGGTAGGTTTGCTTGGTGTAATGATCGTACTGTTCCACTACCACAGATGTGGCATGCAGCATTGCCGAAAAATACTCTACCGGTGGCAGATAGGCCGACGAAAGATAACATACCGACATGAACGTAACAGTTGTTTTTACCTCTCGGCACTTTTGAAGAAACGGTTCCAGCGGATTTTTCCATTGAAAAGTCCCTTGTCCTTATCCAGCGATAACCACACGAATACCGGACGGCCTACAATGTGATCTTCAGGTACAAATCCCCACGAACGAGAGTCGGCCGAGTTGTGGCGGTTGTCGCCCATCATCCAGTAGTAATCCATTTTAAATGTGTATGTTTTAGCCGGTTGGTCGTTGATGTAAATCACCCCGTCCTTCACTTCGAGTTTGTTGTTTTCGTAGTTTTTGATGACCCTTTCGTAGATAGGGAGGTTGGCTGATGTCAGCAACAGTTTGGCTCCTTTTTTGGGTATCCACAGAGGTCCGAAGTTATCCCGGTTCCAGTGTTTTACCCATCCGAGCGGATAAACATCACCCCCCATAAACGAAGGTTCAATTTTTAATGATTTCACATAAGGCAGTTGTTTCACTTTTGAGAAAGCCTCTTCAGTAAGCGGCAACAAATACAACGGTTTAGCCGGGTCGAAACCAAAATAAGCGATATTGGCCTTTGTATTTTCGTTGCTGTTGTCGAAAAATCCGTTTTTAAGGTCCTCATTGCTGATGTTTAAGTCGCTGAGAACATCTTCCGGGATTAAGGTTCCATCCGTTTGTATGAAATAATTGAACTGGATCCCCGGAAATTTTTCCTGAGCTTTTCCGTTGATGTAAAGTTGATTGTCTTTTATTGTCAGCCAATCGCCGGGTAAGCCTACACAACGTTTTACGAAGTTTTCCCTCCGATCGACAGGGCGGTAAACGATATCGCCATATTGAGCTTTATTGCTGTTTACGGCATCACGTCCGTAATAACGGCACAGCCAGTAATAATCGGGGTTTGGCATGTTCACGGCAACAGTATCGCCAGCCGGAAAATTAAATACCACAATGTCGTTGTGCTTGATGGTGTCGAAGCCTTTCATGCGGCGGTATTCCCAATGCGGATGTTCGATATACGATTTGGTATTGAGCAGTGGAAACGTGTGTTGCACCAGCGGGAACGACAAGGGTGTATTCGGGATACGGGGGCCGTAACTGGCTTTGCTTACCAGCAAGAAGTCACCCACCAACAACGATTTTTCGAGGGAGGAGGAGGGGATCTGGTAATTCTGGAACAGAAAATTATTGATGAAGTAAACTGCTACCAGCGCGAATCCGATAGCATCTACCCAGCTAAAAAAGCTTAGCAAAGCTTTGTTTTTGGTTTTTTTCCACCAGGTCCACGGTATGTATTGGGTGATGAACCCATCGAATACCAGCGGTAACAACAGCATCCACCAGTAGCTGTCCACCCAAACGATAAACAGGATATAAATCAAACACCAGAAAAATGCTTTGATCCATTGTTTTAATGGTTTTTTAAAGCGATGATCAGCAGATTGTTCAGAAGCCATGATATTTTTATGTTAGTTTTTTAGTTACAAGTATGTTTTTTTTAGAGTTTAATAGTTTTTGTTTATTCAAATTGAAGCAAGTCATTCATGCCCAATAGTCCTTTTTTGCCTTTGGTAAATTCGGCGGCAACAACGGCTCCCAACGCGAATCCTTCACGGCTTTTGGCGTCGTGGGTAATCTCAATGCTGTCCACTTCCGATTCATAACGGACGGTATGGATGCCGGGCACTTCACCTTTTCTAATGGATTTAATAGCCAACTGCTCGGGTTGATCTTCCGTTTCTTTTGTCCAGCACGTTTTACGATCAATTTTCTCCAAAATTTCTTCGGCCAGCGTGATAGCCGTACCGCTTGGAGCATCGAGTTTGTGCACATGATGCACCTCGGTCATCTCTACATTGTAGTCGGGAAACCGGTTCATAATCGAGGCCAGATATTTATTGACGGCCATGAAAATGTTTACGCCGAGGCTGAAATTAGATGACCAGAACAACGTATATCCATTTTTCACAATCTCCTGTTGGAGTTCGGGCAGGTGATCTGTCCAGCCGGTTGTGCCCGAAACCACCGCTACTCCGGCTTCGAAAGCCTTGCGGTAGTTGGATAACGCTACCTGAGGCACCGTAAATTCAATGGCCACATCAGCGCTTTTAAAATCGTCCGATTCAAAATCTTCCGGGTTGTTTATGTCGATTACCGATACGATTTCATGCCCTCTTTCGCGGGCAATCCGTTCAATGGTTTTTCCCATTTTTCCGTATCCGATCAGTGCAATTTTCATTCTTTTAAAATTATTGATTAATATTGTCCTATTCCCAACAATACCAACGTGCAGGCCACTTCGGCAACAATTCCTTTATCGGTAAGCATTCCGATAAATTCGGGATTCTCCGTTCCGGGGTTGAAAATGACTCTGCGAGGTTTCAACGACAAAATATAATCGTAATACTCCGGCTGACGTTGTGCCCCTATATAAAGAGTTACGGTGTCGATGCCGGTGTACGGTTTCTTCTCCGTATCAATGACGTGCCCGAAAACTGTTTCTGCACGTGCTCCCAGCAATTCAATTTCATGGCCGTGAGTAAGCAGCCTTTCGGCAGCCTTGTAAGCGTAGCGATCCGGATTGTTGCTGGCTCCTATTATTAGTGTTTTTGACATTTTTTTTAAAGTTACAAGTTACAAATTGTTAGTTACGAGTTACAAATGGGAAATCAGTATTCTATTATTTCAGTCAGCTACTCGCTCCTCATTCTTCATTCTTCATTCTTTGTTCCTAAATCTCTATCCTTCCCTGAAAAAATCAAGGCATTCGTATATTTCTTCTTTCCTTGCAGTTTGGTTGATGCGGATATCGCCCACATTGCCCAACAGGGTAAAATTTATTTCGTCCGATTCGTTCTTCTTGTCGTGTGTCATCAGTTCAAGCAGCGCCTCATAATCGTTGCAACTGAAGTTTAGTTTTACCGGATAATATTCTTTGATCAGGTATTTCAACCGAAGCAATTCTTCCTTCGGAAACCCAAGTTTCAGGACCGACAGATATAGTTCGCACAATGTGCCCCAAATTACCGCGTAACCGTGTAAAACGGGCTGATGAGCGCGGTACGAGAAACTTTCGAAAGCATGTCCGAACGTATGTCCCAGGTTAAGCGCTTTCCGTATGTTTTGTTCTTTCGGATCTTCCTTAACAATTCGCTCTTTGACACGGATGCTTTTCTCCAACAGCTGTCTCAATTCATTAAAGTCGATATTTTCCAGATCGAATTTCAGCAATTTATTCCATTCTTCATCGGTGTCGATCAGGGCGTGTTTCACCATTTCGGCAAATCCGGAGCGTATATTTTCGATGCTCAGTGTTTTGAAAAAGTCAATATTAATGAGTACGGCCAACGCTGGCGAAAATACTCCGATTTCATTTTTGTAGCCAAGAAAGTTGATTCCGGTCTTTCCGCCGGTAGCAGCATCCACGGCGCCCAGCAGGGTAGTGGAAACGTTGATATAACGTATTCCCCGCTTAAAAGTTGATGCCGTAAAACCGCCAATGTCGGTAATCATTCCGCCTCCAAGGTTGATCATCAGTGATTTGCGTGTTGCTTTGTGTTCCGTCAGAAATTGCCATATTTTTACTGCCGATTCGATGTTCTTGCTTTCATCCCCTTCGGGCAGCGAAATTAACTGAAAATCCTTCATGCACTTACAAGCGGTTAATTCTGGCAAACAAAACCGTTTTGTGTTTTCGTCGGTTAAAACAAACAGCTTGTCGAAGTCGGTATTTTCGATGACCAAATTTAGTTCTTCACTGAAACGGGTGGTTATTATCGTTTTATTTTGTTCCATACTATCGGTTAGCGGTATGAAACGTTGGGGATTTCGGCGCTGCGAACCTATCAACCGATAAGAAAATTGATAGCGAGCAATTCGCTTGGCACACAGCTAAAATCCCAATGTTTTATGACCGCTTATTATGCAAAGTTTTTATTTTTTATCTTGTAATGACTCTATCTCATTTTTCAAATCAATCTTTGAATCTGATACCAATTTTGCACCAATCCTTTCATATATTGGATTGTTTGTGTTTAAATATACATTGACTGTATTAACAACATGACCTCCAAAATCTTTGCTTAAATCCCAGTTTAGTTTAAATTTAATATCATAAGTTTCATGGCTTTTAGGTAAACTGCAACTTAAAACATCATAATTAACTTTCTTTTTCGTAACTAAACTTTGACTGTCAAATATCAAATATTGATCATTTATTCTAATTCGTCGTAAAATCAAATATTCTTCAGGTATGGAATTTACTATATATTCATCTTTAAGTGTTGAAGATAAATAAGACAAATCAAGATTATTATATTTCGTATAAAATGACCATAAACATACATCTTTAAGTCCTTGAGATATTGAATTATTGTCAGGATATTGCTTATAGGCTTCCCATGCAGTCGAAAATGAATTATCAAAATCATGCTGATATAAATAAGTATCAATAAGTCTCACATAGGTCATTTCTTTTGTATGTCGGTTATTATCCTTATTTAACTGAATAGATTTTTTAAAACAACAAATGGCAGAGTCCGTTTTATTCTCCTCCAAATATATTACGCCTAAGAAATGGTATGTTCCATGAAATAATGTATCCAATCTTAATGCAGTAAGAAATTCTTGTTTTGCTTTCTTTTGGTCCGTATTTAATAAATCTAACCCTTTAAAAAACTCCACTGGAAGCGTTTGACCAAAAGCAGTTAAAGATCGAATAGACAAAATTATCATTATAAGATATAATCTTGTCTTTGGTTTAGTGGTTGAAAACCTATAATTTGTCATATTTTAAAATTTTTCATATCTGAATAATATGCAAAGATACTTGAAAAATTACAAATTTCGTATTGATAATCGATAAATTACAGCTTGTTTCGTCTTATCATTTATTTTTTGCTTAAAAAAAATAAAAAACTTGGATAAATGAAAATATGTTCATATATTTGCAGTGAAAATAGTTATAGGATTTTTTTTAATGAATAAAGAACCCAACATATTATTGATGGAAAATGCTGCTTATACGCTAAAAGCTATTTCGCACGGGACGAGATTATGTGTCATTTCGTTACTTGCCGAGAGGGAGGAGCTCAACGTATCGCAACTGATGGAACTGCTCCATTGCGAACAGTCGTTGCTTTCGCACCACCTTACCGATATGCGGGCAAAGGGGATACTGAATTTTCGGAGAGATGGCAAAAACAGTTACTATTCGTTGAAAAATAAGCAGATCGTTCAAATTATCGAATGCATTCAATCCTGTAATTGTGTTTCGTAATTTTTTTCGAACATTTATATATGAAAATATGTTTATATATCAATTAAAATAAAAGATGAATGAGTTTATAAAAAAGCGAAGGATACAAATAGCCGGAATCCTGGTGGGAGCGGTTGGCGGATATCTTTACTACCACTTTGTAGGTTGTGCTTCGGGTACTTGTCCCATTACTTCCAACCCTTACGTGAGCATAGCTTACGGCGCGTTGCTGGGTTATTTGTTGTCAGATATTGTTAAAATTAAGGAGAAAAAAGATGGAGAAAATAAAGAAGTACTTTAAAAGTTGGGACAGCGGTCGTAAACTGAAAATGATATTAGCTGTGGCATTGATCGTTATTTATGTGTTCTCTAAAGAGATTATCGTTCTCGCCTTTGGTTTGTTCCTGGCATTTCAGGCCATTGTGGGGCTCTCTTGTCCCGGAGGGACTTGCGCCACAGGAAACAACGGCGACGAAAAGAAAACTGATTTTAAAATGGACGAATTAAATTCAAGGAAAGATGTACAGTGATTTTAAAATAGCCGTATCGGACGGCACCACCTGCACCAACCAAAGCCTGAAATCGCTTGGCACTTTGCGGGGCGTTTTTGGCGCCGAAATTGATCGGGTGAACGGGATGATAACGGTAAACCATACCGACGAAGTTTCCAAAGAGGAAATAGCCGACCGGCTGAACGAACTGGGTTACGATGTTTCGGACGATGGTTTCCGGCTGGATGATACTTGCGAATGGGGATGTGTGCTGTAAAAAGTTAAACCAACAATATCAATAAACAATCGATGTATGAAAAAACAATTTTTCGCAGTATTATTATTACTGGCATTTGCCGTAACTGCCTGTTCGAACGGAACGAAAGACGGCTCAAAAACATCTGAAAAAGAAAATAATAACAACGTAAAAACGGATAAGAAAATGGGTGCAATACATTTAACAAAAGAAGAATTTTTAAAGAAAGTTGTGAACTACGAAACCAACAGTAAAGAATGGAAATACCTGGGCGACAAACCTTGTATCATTGACTTTTACGCTACCTGGTGCGGTCCTTGCAAAGTGGTGGCTCCGATACTGGAAGATTTGGCAAAAGAGTATGATGGACAAATATATGTGTATAAGGTAAATACCGAAGAAGAGCAGGAATTGGCCGCCGCTTTCGGCATAAGGAGCATACCTACGCTGCTTTTCTGCCCGATGAACGGTAACCCGCAAATGGCTCAGGGCGCACTCCCGAAGGAAGCCTTGAAACAGGCCATTGATGAGGTGCTGCTGAAAAAAGTACCGACAAAACAATAATTCACTTCATTGACTTTTTTCAAATACATTTTTAGTTGAAAACCGAAAAACCGGATACCCTATTTTGCTGGGAATCCGGTTTTTTTTTGTTGATTTCTTTTTTTAATAGAACCTTCAGCGAAACTTTAATGAAATCCTGAAAATTCATTCTTCATTCTTGAACAATCTACCTGCTGTATTTTCTTTTCCTGAGAAAATTGTAGAGCAAACCAAACAGCGCCAGTATAATTAACGGCAAAATAGTGTTGATTAACTGCCATTTTAGCCTGTCGTTCTGAATAATATTTTTGTTGATCAACCGAAGTTTGAAAGTGCGGTTGCGGAGTTGCATCCAACCTTCGTTGTCGGTGAGGTAGAGCACCGCGTTTTGAATGAAATCGCGGTTGCCGTATTGTTGGTTGGTATAGCGGTCGAAGCCGAGCGGCAGGGTAGTGGAGTCGGAAGCAACACCGTTGGTTTCGTTCCGGATCATGTCGCCGCAGGCAACGAATATCTGGCGGGTGTAGTTGCTTTTGAACTTAGCCGGCTTGTTGAGTTGGACCTCTTTGGGTAAGATGCGGTTGGCAAAATCAGAATCGAAATTGCCTTCGAGCGCCACAGCCACCGGAACATAGCCGGTATTGAAATAAGCTTTGTCGTTCGGTTTGGGCATTTGAGCCAGATCGATGGTAGCCGGTACGCCCAGAACGTGTGTGTTGTTGGAAGTGGCCAGCAACAGGTTAGATGTAACGCTTTTATTGTCGCCAACCAAATCAAGAGCCGAGGCAAATTCAGCTTTTACTACCGGTACGTTACGGGTAATCGGATGTTCGGGCGAGGTGAGCAGCAGCGGGGCGAAATACCATGGCGATGCCTCAAACTGCGGTTCGGCTCCGGCAGGGGCTACATTTACCGGAACAGATGCGCACTGAACATCCTGCAATAATACCGGGTTGACGCGCACACCGTAGCGGAACAGCTGGTCGGAGAGGTTCACATCTTCTTCGATGACCGGAGAAACCCCCGATTTCGATAGGCTTTCCTTCGAGAACCGTACTCCATCGAGCAACCAAAGCACTTTTCCTCCGTTCATAATGTACTGGTCGATAATGAGTTTCTCGTTTTCGGTGAAAGGTTTCAGCGGCCGGGCAATGATAATGCATTTGTAAGGATCGAGGATGGAAGCATCGGTATGTATGGCGCCACGGTCTATCTGGAAATACTGGCTGAGCGCTTTACTGATATCATAAGTTTCGGCTTCGTTCAGTTCATCGTGCCCTTCTACAAAAGCAATGCGGTTTACCTGGGTGTTGGTTACCCTTCGGATGCCGTCGGTAATGGCGAATTCCAGGTTTTCAACGGAAATGTTCAGGTTTTCGTCGCCGGAATTTCCCGGGATATTTTTCAAAAGCAATACCTGTACGGTTTTATTGTTGTAGCTGATTTCCAACCAAGGGAAAATGGTTTTCTGAATTGATTTACCTTCCTTATCTCTTTCATAAACAACTGTGGGAGTCATTCCTTTTGCCACAAGCGCCGCCTGGTTCTTTTCCCTTTCAGCGTTGTCGGTGGCTGCCGATGGATTCACAAAGCTGACATGCAGCGATCCGGCCGCGTGCACCGACAATTCATCGAGCAGTTCGCCGGAACTTTTTTTGAGCCTGATAAAGCCCGGATTCAGGTCGCCATCGAGGTAAACTGTTACGTTGAGTTGTCCGTTGGTCTTTTTCATCAGCTCTTTTGTTTGCGCCGATACCGTATATCTTTTTTCCGAAGTGAGGTCGATGCGGAAATGATAAAAGTACGATACAACGATGATGATCAGCAATAACCCAACACCTGCAAGGGAAATGTATTTTTTGTATGTCATCTTTTTATGTCGGTTGTTTTTTATTTGCATATAATTTTTTTTATTCCTCGGAAGTTGGTTGACTTTTAAATAAAGAACGTTCGTTCAATTAATTAAATCAACTTTCGCAAGTTGTTATGCGTCTGATTTTATGAGTGATACAAATTTATGACTTCTGATTATCAGATGCTTATAAGAATCAAGGTTTTTTGATTTTATCTATGTAGCGCTTAGCGAGAGTAAGGAAATCATAGCACTGATGTAAGTCGCTGTAATTATATGCATTATACTTGCGAAAGTTTAATTAATTAATTAATATTCTGTGCTTTTATCCTGAAATAATTATTGTTGTCGTCGAGCAGCCGGTAAAAACCACAGTTTCCCCAACTGGCAGGCCGATCGGAAATGATCATGTCTTCGCCGGTATCGTTAGATATATAGCTATTTATCATGCTTTGCCACTGGACGATACGATTTTTGCTTTTTGTAACGTAAAACAAATCTTTGTCCGGACTGACCAACTCACGCAGGCAATTGTCGTAGTACGTCTTGTATTCGGCAATGGAAATAATTTTCGAGATCAGCGGGTTCGAAGTCGATCCCCAGTTGTCGGGATCCTGTTTGCCCGCATCGTTCATCAGGAACGAAGTTCCCAGCGTATTGTCGTAATCGAACGGTATAAAGTAGAATTTCCCCGACAAATCAATGTATAAATAAAAGTTGTTCGAATTGTTCCAGTAATCGTCCCACATGCCGCAAATAACGTTTACGGCATAAGTGCGGAGCAGCAAATGAACGTCAATTGTACGATCGAGCCAGGTTCGGAACGCATCGCCCGAAAGCTGGTTGAAATTGTTGATAAACGCGGCTAAAAAAACTTTGGCCGACTCCAGGCGCGATACGTTCGTTTTCAGGTCGTAAACAGGAATATAAGTGCTGGTGAGTGTGATGTTCGAAATACCCATATTGCTGTAATTCGCGTTGGTGAGCGATGCGCCGTAGCTGGCTTTCCACAGAAATCCGCCGGTGTCGGGCAGGCTATCTTCCCGCGCTTCGAGAAATGTTTCGTCCACCGGTTCAATCATTTCATAAACGCCGAAATAAGCTGCTTTCGTATCTTCCTTGATTTTAATATTGAAACGGCAATAGGCCGACAGGGGAGCCGTCCACACTCCAAAACGGCGGAAAAGGTCGTAGCAATAGACCTCGCGGACGTACATGGGGTCGTCTTTGAACCATTTCAAATGTAGTTTTTTCAACGCGCCGAAATGTTGTTTGTCCACGTATTTATTGAAATCGAGCGTAAAACTGGCATGGTGCCAACCGGGTGCCGCGGAGTTGTGCTTTTGTCCGGTATAACCTTCGGGACGGCGGCGGCTGGTGTTCCCGCGCAACCTTAGTCCGGCATTGGTAACCGTTGTAGTAACGTTATTTTTGGTAAACGAGAAGTTACATTTGATGTACTCTTGATTATCAGGGTTTTTATCGTAATCGGAGAGGAGCGAATCCCACTGGTCGGTGGTAATCTCAACTTGAACCAACGGAACGCTGGCCAGGTCGAAAATATAACCGCGACTGATAGCGGTAGTGTCCCTTTTAACCGTATCGGCAGGGATCGTATCCTTATTGCCCGGAGGAATCGCGGGTTCCACATCGTTGTCCCGGCATGAAAATACAGCGCTCAACAATGCCAATACCAATAGCGTTTTCTTTGTTCCGGCTGACAAAGAAACGGCGATTGATCGTGTTTTACAAGGATGCGAAATCATTTTTTTCAAAATTGAAATGGGGAAGCAAAGTTACAATATTTATCTTTAAAAACAGAACCCGGTGAAAGGAGAAAATTCCGATGGCCGGAAAACCTTCCGCCAGTTCCGGAACAATTCCGCCGTGTTGTTGTTTGTATATTCGTGTCGATAAATATCCGGAGGTTTACTTTTCCGCGAAATTTACCGTATGGTTATTATCCATTATCAAATAAAACATAAATGAAGAGACCCAAATGCCCCCAATGCCATATCAACCGTTTTTTTGTAAAAAATGAGAACGATGAAAACTTGTTAGTCAGCGTAAACGATCGGGGAGAGATCGAACCTATACGCGATGGTGAATCGACTGCCGGATTCGACCTTACAAGGCTCTACTGCCTTGGTTGTTCGTGGAAAGGATCGCCGGCATCGCTGTTCAAATGAGAAAATAATTACTGGTTGTCCATCACAAGGCCGATAACCTGAAGCTGGTAGCGTCTATCGGTTTTTGTCGGATTTTTGTACCTTTGCATAATATCAGGTTATTCAATAAATTCGTATTGCGGATGTCCGGCAGGGCATCCGGAAAATTATAAAAATACTTCAAATGGCATTCAAAGGATTGGTTTTTGATTTCAATGGTACCCTCGTTTGGGACACGCCTTACCACAACCGCGCGTTCGATATTTTTCTGGAGAAGCACGGCATTTCGCTTTCCGACGAAGAGAAATCGGTGAAAATCTACGGTAAAACGAATGAAGACATCATGCGTGGTTTGTTCGACCGTAACTTGACCCCCACCGAAATATACGATTTCAGCATCGAAAAAGAGACCATTTACCAGCGACTGATCATCGATGACCTGCGGTTTGCTCCCGGAGCCGAAGATTTGTTCGATGACCTGAAATTGAAAGCTATTCCGTTTACCATAGCCACTTCGGCCGATATCTTCAATGTCGATTTTTATTACCGGGAAATGAAACTGGAACGGTGGTTCGACCGGAAAAAGGTGGTGTACAACGATGGCACGCTGAAAGGTAAACCTGAACCTGATATTTTTCTGCGGGCTGCCCGCCGATTACAGCTTTCGCCCGCCGAACTGATTATTTTCGAAGATTCGAAGGCCGGCATCAAAGCCGCCGAACGTGCCGGTGTCGGAAAAATCTACATCGTCGATTCGGTAGTCGATACTGAACTTAAACTGCTTGGACACGAAATGATTACTCACTTCAATCAGGTCGATCGTTCCCTTTTCGCCCTTTAATTTTCCTCTTCACAAAATTGGCGGGAAGACCAAGAGAAAAAGGAGCTCACTTCTTCATATCGTGTCCAATAAATGTGTGAAAGAGGTAGCGCCGGCCGGGGGTGAACCAATGGTGGAAGCTGTTAATTATAAATCCGCTTGCTTGATAACGCCGAACGCCCGCTTGTTACCACTTACAGTCTGAATGGCGGTACAGCTATTACCCTTACCCTTACCGACAATCAGGGGATACGACGAACAGGAATCCCGGACTTGCAAGATGATAAGAAACTGAGACAGAAGCAGTACTATGTGTTTATGTACAAAAAACCCTGCCGGGAGAATGTCCCGGCAGGGTTTTAAATTTTTTTTGGTTTGTCAGAATTTCTGTAAAAATTCAGCGAGGTTAGTTTCCCGTTCCAACCCTAATTTTTTCCTGATTCTGTATCGGTTGGTTTCGATGCTCCGAACCGACATGTTTAATAGCGGCGCCATATCTTTCGACGAAAGATCCATTTTTATGTAAGCGCAAAGCTTTTTGTCGCTTACAGATAGATCAGGATAAGTTTCGCCCAGCCGTTTGAGGTAATTCTCATAAACGATGTCGAAGTTTTCTTCAAATCGTTTCCAGTTATTATCGTTTTCAATATTTTCCTTGATGCTTCTTTCCATTTTCAATAACCGGCTGTGTATCACGGATGGTTCGGTATTTTTACGGATGTCTTCCGATGTTTTACTAATGTTGTCGATGATTTCGAAAAGAATTTCGTTTTTCCGGATCAGGTTCATGGTGGATGTAGCCAGTTCCTGCGATTTGTGGCGAAGTTCGTATTGCAGTTGTTGGTTTTTCAACTCTTTTATTTCCCTTTTTTTTGCCTGAGTATCTTCATCAAAAATCTTTTTCTGTTCCTGAATTTCTAATTCTTTTTTGATCTCCATTTTTTTTGCGCCTTGTTCCGATTGCTGACGCACATAATGAAAAAGCCCGGCTATAGCAGCCATTATCAGGATAATATATATGATAAACGCAAAAGTGGTTTCGTACCATGCCGGAAGCACCGTGAACGAATAAGCCATCACTGCTTCATCTTTTTCCAGCAGGTTCTTAGCCCGAACTCTGAAAACATAATTTCCCCGGGGTAAATGATTGTACTCCTTTGTGGTTTCATGACTGTATTCCGACCATGATTTATCGTAGTTTTCGAGCATATAGCTATATTCCACCATGTTTTCGTTTCGGTATTCGGGTGCAATGAATTCAAAACGGAGTGAATTTTGGTGATGGTTTATCTTTCCGTTTGCAAACAAATCATCGACAATTTGGCGCGAAGGGCTTTCATCCGAATCGTTGTTGGTAATAACTACACTGAGCAATATCACTTTAAAGTGTTTTCCATCAGGTTGTTGCGGTTGTGTTTTTATCCAGCTGAATCCATCCTCCGTATTCATTATCAGATTGTCGTTGTCGATAAAATTCAGGTTTTCGAATCCAATGATAACTTTCGACTGGAGAGTCCGGTAGGTTAGCGAATCCATTTTGTACGAGTTGTTTTTGTCTTTTCGCGCTACTCCGAGAAACCTTCCCGACATGAACCATATATCACCATTTTTCCCCTCGTGCAGTCGCATGTATGCCGGTAATGTATTGAAAAGATGGTTAAATCTTTCGTAAGGTTCCATTTTATCGTTACGCCGGTTATACATATAAAATCCCCGTTCCGACGAAAACACAATCTGTTTGTTGATTCTGAAAAGGGTATTGTTGTGGTTGCTGGGAAATCCCTTTGTCTCGTTATATAAAGTTACATGTTTTACACTATCGTACGATGAATTAAAATAGAGCCGGAACAACCCCTTTTGCCAGTGGCTGAACCATACTGTACCATCATCGTCTTCTTCGAACATCGGACTTGATTCATTGAAATTTCCTTTAACAAAATGAGAAAACGCCCATTTGCTTCCTGTCTTTTTTAGGATGAAAAGTCCCTGATAAGAACTACAATGATTGGAATAAATGTAGAATTTTAAAAAACAGTTTTTCTCCAAATAGAGAAAAATATATTAAGATAAAAGATATGAAAAAATTGATTTATACCATATTAGTAATATGTTCTTTAGGTTTGGTATCCTGCAATTCATGGTTGTTGGATCCTGCACCTGGAGTAACGAACCTTGAAGACTATTTTACCGGTGGAGGAACAGCCATACAAGCAACAAATGCGGCTTATGTACCACTCATGTGGGAATATAATACAACCTATTTCCCCGAATGGTTTATCGGAGATGTGGTTTCGGACGATGCGCTCAAAGGAGGTCAGTCTGTTGGCGACATGTCTGATGTGTTTGATATGGAGAATTTTAAAACAACATCTACTAATACTTTGCTATTGGACTTTTACCGGGCACAGTATCAGGGTGTGGCAAGATGTAACCTTAGCATTGCCGAAATACCGAAATTATCTCCCGATACAGTTATGTCGGCATCTTTGCAGAACAGGCTTATCGGTGAACTGAAGTTTTTACGAGCTATGTATTATTTCCGTTTGGTAAGGGTGTTCGGAGGAGTTCCCAACGTTTTAACCCCGATTTATTCCGATGCCGACTGGAAGCAAGTCCGGGCAACAAAAGATGAAATTTACTCACAAATTATTAGCGACCTCACCGATGCTAATACTAAATTGTGGAGAAAAAGCCAATATTCTTCCGGCGATTTGGGTCGGGCTACGAAGGGAGCTGCCCAAGCCATGTTGCTGAAAGCAAATCTGTATATCAAAAATTATTCGGAAGCCAAAAGATGGGGCGATTCCATTATGCTCTCGAACGAATACACTTTGGTGCCGAAATATGCAGATAACTTCACCCTCGCAGGTGAAAACGGCCCCGAATCAGTATTCGAAATTCAATACGTTGAAGATCCAACAAGCGATTATGGCGAAGGTGATGGTTTTACCAGAGGTACATTTTCGATGATTCTTACCCGCTCTCGTTCTTCAAAACTTGGAGGAGGTTGGGGTTTCAACAAGCCTACCGAAAACCTGTACAAAGAATTTGAAAATGGAGATCCCCGCCGCGATGTAACTATTCTACGGCCTGTAAATATCCATTTTTCAGATGAAAGTAGTTATGTGCAGATGGAAACCCCGAGCCAGGAAATTTACCTTGGCGATAGTTTGTTGAATAGGAAAAATGCGCTTTATTACGATAATTACAAAACTCGAGAGGGAATAACATACGATAGCATATCATGGTATGTGTTAAGCCATGCTACCCGCGGCCCGATAAACAACAAAGTGATACGCTATTCGGATGTTTTACTCATGTATGCCGAGGCTTGTTGCGAACTGAACCTGTTATCGCCGGCAAAAGCTGCGTTGGAACAGGTTAGGGCAAGAGCCCGTGGTAATAATTCCGCTATCTTACCGGTATTCCCTTATGGATCGTACTCTGATAATCAGGACGATTTACGAAAAGCTATCCGTCACGAAAGAAGGGTGGAATTGGCAATGGAAGGGCACCGCTGGTTTGACCTTTGCCGATGGGGAGTAGCAAAACAGGTAATGGATGCTTATAAGGCTACCGAAAGTGCCGAAGCCAAAAGTTATATGGCTCCGTTTATTGAAGGAAAACATGAGTTGTTCCCTATTCCAAGTAAAGAAATTGATCTTAACCCAATGGATCAGAATCCTGGTTATTAATCATAAATAAATAAAACAATAATTTCACTAACATTTAATTTTTTTATTATCATGAAAACAAAGAAAATTTTATTTTTTGCTTTTAGTGCAGTGGCTTTATTATTGTCATCATGTGGTGGCAGTAGCGACGATAAAGACCTTGTACCCACCGGAGTAACGCTTGATAAAATAACCGCATCGGTAATGGTGGAAGACTCTACAACGTTGAAAGCTACAATTGCTCCAAGCGGAGCTACAGGAACTGTAACATGGACTACTTCCAATGCCGCTGTGGCTACAGTACGCGAAGGCGTTGTAAAAGGTATTAAAGAAGGTAGCGCCACGATTACTGCTACCGTAGGAACATTCACTGCTACTTGCGCTGTAACGGTAACTGAAAACACCGATTATTCCAAATCGCTTAAAGGATCAAACTATTATGTGATCGCTATGGACGCGACAACCTTTACTTCTATCCAATCGAAAGTTGTTGCCGACTTTAGACCGGATGATGTTACCAAATTCCTTTATGTGTGGGAAAACACTTATTCTGCCGGCACTTCAACAGGCCCGAATTTTTATGGTGAAGTTGAAGCATGGACAAGCCTCGTTGTTGGATCAGTAGGATGGTCGGGAGCAGGCTTCAATGTAAAAGATGCAACTTTACTTGATAAATTGTCGGATGTCGCTACCAATCCTGATGGGTACTATCTGCATATCGGGATAAAAAGCAAGAACAGCGCTACCCATTTGATTGCTCTGGATGGCTCTCCGATTACAAATACAACAACTGCTACGTCAGGAAAAGTTGCTATCGGTTCCACCCCGTTTGTTGATAATGGTAATACTTATGCGGCGGTTGCCGATTTTAAACGCGACGGCGAATGGCATGAAATTGAAATTCCAATGTCAACATTTTTCCAATTGGGCTTGAAATATGTTTCTGGAACTAATTCAGCAGGAGCCAATGTTTTATGGTTCCTGAGTGGCGGCACAGCTGGTACTACATTTGATATCGATGCCGTATTCATCTATAAAAAAGCATAAAACGATATTTTCTTAATCAAGTGCAGCGGGTTTGGATCTACCCGCTGCATTACAAATTTTTCCGGTAGATATGCCGGAAACTCAAATTTTCAGAAATTATATTTTTATGAGATCATTTTCCCCTATTTTTTTATCGCTTTCTTTTTTCATTTTTACAATGTTCGCCTGCAAATCGGGTGGAGGTAACAGCGAACCGCAAAACACGGAACTAACATCTGTCGCACTCGATAAAACATCTGCCGAAATCGTTGTGGGTGATTCGGTAGTTTTAAAAGTTGTATTAAGTCCATCGAATGCGAAGAACACCCTGACTTGGACATCGTCCAACGAAAAAGTGGCTACAGTAAACAACGGAACTATCAAAACTTTAGCAAGGGGTACATCGACAATAACGGTAACTTCCGATAATCATCTTACAGCCACCTGCAATGTAACAGTAACCAAAACCGATTTACCTTACCAACTTGTATGGTCCGATGAATTTGACGGTTCAACACTTGATGCATCGAAATGGAACATAGAAACCGGTGGTGGCGGTTGGGGAAATCAGGAAAAGGAAAATTATACCGGACGCGCCGATAATCTGAGAATTGAAAACGGGTGTTTAGTCATTGAGGCTAAAAAGGAAACTTACGGATCGAACAATTATACTTCGGCTCGCATCAATACCTATTCAAAAGCATCTTTTAAATACGGAAAAGTAGAAGCGAGGATCAGCCTGCCTTCGGGAAAAGGTACATGGCCGGCTTTCTGGATGATGGGCAGCAATTATAAAACGGTTAAATGGCCTATGTGTGGCGAAATTGATATTATGGAGCACATCGGTTCCAACCCTACCATGGTTTCCAATGCCTTGCATACGAACGATGCGAACGGTAGCAATGGCCGTAACTGGTACAGCCGTAAGTATTTCAATGACCTTGAAAATAATTTTCATGCTTATTCTATCGAGTGGGTTGAAAAATCTAATGAAGGCGACGATTGTATAAGTTTTTATTGTGATGGTGTATTAACAGGTGGTTCGTGGGAACCTCATCTGAACTCAACTGTTAAAAACTGGCCATTCAACAAGGAATTTTTCATTATTATGAACCTTGCCATAGGCGGAAATATGGGTGGAACTGTTGATGATGCGATTTTCGACAACCAAATCCTTATGAAAGTAGATTATGTAAGGGTTTATCAACGCAAATAATATTATTAAAAGAATTTAATACCAATAGTTTAAATGAAAAACGCAAGAATATTTAGTTACGCTTGCATGTTGTTCGCTTTTTTGTTGGGATGTGCATCCTGCGGCGATAACAACGACAACAATAATGACGATCCGAATGTAACGGAGGTGTACCAGGGCAGAAGTGTGAAACGGGGAGTTTCTTATGGATTCCAGATCCCTACCGATGATGCAGCATTACTGGGAAAAGCGGCTTGCTGGTTTTATAACTGGGATAGCGGGGTAAGTGATGCCGTGAATACTGCCACGGTGGCAAACAACATTGCTTACGTACCCATGGCCTGGAACGGAAGTTTCAATGCCGATAAAATCAGGGCTACAAAAGCTGCTCATCCTGAGTGCCAGTACATCCTGGCTTTCAACGAGCCGAACCTCACCGACCAGGCGAACATGACGCCCGAGCAAGCTGCTCAATATTGGCCGGCATTGAAAAGCCTTGCTACCGAACTGAACATGAAACTCATATCGCCTGCCATGAACTATGGTACGTTGAGCGGTTACAGCGACCCTATCGTGTGGCTCGACGAATTTTTCACACTTGTCCCCGTTTCAGATATCGATGGCATTGCCGTTCATTGCTATATGGGCAATGCCAGCGCGCTGGCATGGTACATAGGCCGTTTTAAAAAGTACAATAAACCGATTTGGCTAACCGAGTTTTGCGCGTGGGAAACGACAATAAAAAGCGCTACTGATCAAATGAAATACATGAGCGATGCCATCAATTATCTTGAATGCGAGCCAGCCGTCTATCGTTATGCATGGTTTATTCCCCGTGCCGGAGGTTCAGTCGATTCGTATCCTTACATGCAATTGCTTACCAAGACATCTCCTTATGACTTGACCCCGCTGGGTAAAGTTTTTGCCAACTTATCAACCCAGGATAAATCGATTTATTATCCTGAATATCAAAAAATTCCTGCCGAACATTATAGCTCGTTGAACATGGCTGAGACCGTTAAAAACGGCACCTTTTCCAACAGTGTACATCTCAGGCCTACCACCGATGAATCCGGCGATTTGGAAGTATTTGATTTTTACAGCGGTTATTGGCTCGAATATCAGGTGAATATCACATCAACTTCCTCTCATTCCATTCAGTTCAGGTATGCATCGGCTTCCGACGCCACCGTTGACGTAAGTGTAGATGGTACAGTCGCCACATCGGTTTCTGTTCCGTCCACTACGGCGGAAACGGTATGGACAACAGCATCGTACCCGCTGAACATAACCACCGGAAAACATACCGTACGGCTGAGTGTAACAAGTGGTGGTGTTGTATTGAATTGGCTGAGTATTGTTAAACAAAAATGATCGATAAAAGTAAATGAGGAGTTTTATTCTTTTTTTGGGATATGCGTGTATCCCCGTGCTGATGTTTTCGTCGAATAATTGTAAATCAAAACGTTGTCCGGCAGCTTGTGCCGGCAATAATTATAAACTTGTTTGGCAGGATGAGTTTAACGGCAATACATTGGACGAAAAGAACAACTGGGTTGTTGAAGATAACGGCAGTGGCAATGGCAATGCTGAACTTCAGTATTACAAGCGCGGGAATATATCGGTGGGCATTGAACCCGCCAGTGGCGAAAAATGCATGATAATAACCGCCCGGAAAGAAAATTATGAGGGAAAAGTATGCACGTCGGGAAAAATCAAAACGCTTGGGAAAATGTCGTTCAAACATGGAATGATCGAAGCGAGGATTAAAATGCCACATACGGCAAATGGCTTGTGGCCGGCATTTTGGATGATGGGAACCGATTATTCAGAAGTAGGTTGGCCCAGGTGCGGTGAAATAGATATACTGGAAATGGGTAAGAATATTGGTATAAATAATGGAGTCCAGGATCGGTTTATGGGAGGCTGGTGCCATTGGGGCGAAGGTTGGAACAACGGATCGTACCCCAATTGGGGAAAAGATTCCACCATGGTAAACAGTATGCAGGACGATTTCCATTTGTTCACCCTAACCTGGGATGACCATTTCCTGAAAATGTATGTTGATTTGGATAAAGATCCATCGAACCGTCCCTACATGCAAATGGCTATAGATGGACCTGACTCGGCAGGGAACGCTGCCTGTTACTTTCATAAAAAATTCTACGTTATTTTTGATTTGGCTGTGGGAGGAAATTTCACCCAGATTTGGGATATTGATAAAGTAACCGCGTTGAATAGCCAAAATAATTACGAAGCCCAAATGTATATTGACTATGTGAAAGTTTATCAAAAGGGTGTTGATGGTGAAGAATACGAAGGTCCATCTATCATCAACGCTAAATAGGAACAGGACACGCTTGTCAAATAAATATGCTTTTCTTCGTCACGAAGAAAATATATTTCATCTGAAAATACAGATAATTATAGTTAAGGTTAAGCTATCAGGTGTTGGTTTTTTAAGGCCAGAAACAGTCGTGAATTCATATATGCGGCTGTTTCTTTTTATGTATGAATTTAATCAACACATACATTTCCAGCAGTCGGGAAGGCGATAAGGAAAAAAAACGAGGGTGTCTCAAAAGGTATTTGGCAATTTCGAAAAGTTACAAATTGCGAGTGGCTTTTGCCCCAAGCCCTTAAAGGGAAAGTTAGATGGTGCTAAAATCTAATTGTTTAGCTGGCGTCAAGTCCCTCCAGATAGCGATCGGGATTGCTTGGAGATTTAGGGGCGGCAAATAAAATGGTTGCTTACAAATTGTATTCAGAAAAAAAGAGGCTGTCCTTTTGGGCAGCCCTATGCAATTTCCTTTTTCAATCATTAAGGATAATTTTTTAAAAAAACAAACAGAAAATTTCACATAATTATCATTGCTAAATAGCAATAATTAAATCTAAGTTAAAAATCAGTTTTTATTCTATATCTTTCTAAGTATTAAGGTTCACTTTTTTCATATTGGAGGTTTATCTTTTTTGGTATTTGTTTGTTAAATTTTTTTATAGTCAGGGGTTAGTCAATTTTAGTGATATAAATCGTAAATACCAAACAGTTTTTATGACTAAAGATAAACTTTTATAAGTTGATTTGTTGATTAAGCTTTGACAAAAGTAGTGCTTGGATTTGTAATATGTATAATTTTGAACCATACATAATCTATACGAGGTTCTATACACTATCTGAACAATGTATGTAAAGTACTTATTATTATATAGTTATATATTGTTAGATGAGTGCCTGAAAAGATAATTACGGAGATTGTGCAAATAAAAAAACACGATTCGGGACGTTATGGATTTCCGAATCGTGTTTTGGTGAAGCATAAACTTGTAAATCGTTTGCTATTTAGTGCTCAATGGCAGGTTTACCACAAAAATAGTTCCTTTTCCGGGTTGGCTCGAAACAGATATGCTTCCACCATGTTTTTCGATAAACTCTTTGCAGATAATCAGTCCAAGTCCCGAACCGCTTTCGTTGTCGGTGCCTTTGTAGGTGCTGTTTTTATCGAGTCTGAACAGTTCGTTCATCCGTTTTTCGTCCATCCCGATGCCGCTATCGGCCACTTCGATACTGAAATTCTTTTCGCCGGCGGTAGAGGAAATTTTCACTTTGCCACCTCGTGGTGTAAATTTAACAGCGTTGGTTACCAAATTCTGAATCACCGAAGTTATCATGTTTTTGTCGAGCAAAGCAGTAATTTCTTTTTCAGTATTCCATTGCAGTTCAATTTGTTTACTGGTTGCTATTGGATCCAGAATCATTTTGCTGTCGAAAAGCAGTTCGTTGACTTTGACGGTTGTGGGGGCGAATTCAATTTTCCCGTTTTGCACGCGCGACCATATGAGCAGGTTTTGCAACAGGTTGAAGATGCGTTTTGCCGACTGCTGTACAATGGCTGAATATTCGGCCGCATCTTTGTTATCGCTATTTTTTACCGAGTCGTTAAGCATTTCGCTAAAGCCGAGTAAGGCGTTGAATGGATTCATTAAATCGTGGCTCAACACTGAATAAAACATATCTTTTTCGATGGAAGCTTTTGTGATTTCTTCGTTTAGGCGAACGATATTTTTCTGAAACTTATCTGTTTTGTAAGCTAGATGAATTATGTAAATCGCCAATACGAAAGTGATAAATATAATTATATACAAGATTTTTTGTAACTCGTACGTTGATTTGTACACCGAGTCCAGAAACGATTTGTTGTGAACGGATTCGGCATTTTTCACATCGGTTTTTATTTCGTCGGTTATTTTGCCAATTTCGGCAATGAGGTGGTTGTTGATTTCAAGAAGCTTCAGCTCGCTCTTTTTCAGCTCGTTTGCTTTCCTTATCAGTTTTTTCATGTCAGCCGATCCATAGGCCTGAAGGTTATCTAATTTCTCCTGAATTTTGTCCGATTCGGTTGTGCCGGCATTGATGTTGGCAAGTTGTTCCGATGTGTTGATAACCAGTTTTGTATCGGTTTTCTTCTGCTCTTTATCACCTACAACGAATCCTTTTATTTTACCAAATAATCCCTTTTTCATTGTCTCTTCCGTTTTACTAATGCTCACGGTGTCAACTTTTATTTTTGAAATGTTTTCGATGTATTTTTCTAAGCTAAAATGTTTATTTTCAAGATTTGCTGTTGAAAATATAAGTGAATCGGTAAGGATACGGAGTTTTACGTAGATTTCAGCTTCCTTGGCTTTATCGCCGAAGATTTTGTAAATTTTTTTCTGCTCTTTGCTATTTTCCGAGACAGATTGCTGAAGTATTTTCAGATTTTCGGCCAAATTGGACACTTCTTTTTTATATCCATCCAAAGCGCTCTTTTTGAATGTAGTACAGTACTCTTTGTACTTCAATTCGACAAGCAGCATGGATTCAGATACTTTTTCGGCCTTAAAGATCTGATCACGGTTATGTTGCGATACTAAAAGCGCAGAATAAATTTTGTTTTCTTCTCCGGCCAGATTTTTAATGGAAATAATTACAAACACTAACAGCAATGAAATGATAATTGCCGTGATTATCAACTGTCTGGACCTTTTTAGTTTCATAATTCAATTTATTAGGGATGTTTGTTTTTCTTAGAAGATATTTTTTGTCGCTTTTATTTGTGTCGGGAAAAAGAGATGCTATTTGCTTTCGAATTTCAGTAAGAAATCTGTAATGTTCTCATTCGGCGATAGATCCAGCTTTTTCCTAAGTCGATAACGCCCTACATCAACGCTTTGTGGATTCTGGAAAGTGAGTGTCGCTATTTCTTTCGATGACAGCCCGAGCCTTAACATCGCGCACAATTTTCTTTCGGTGGGCGTAAGATCCGGAAACCGGTCGAGCAGCTTTTTGTAAAAAGTGTCGAACGTGTTTTCGAAACGTTGCTCGAATTCGCTCCATACCTGCTCGGTCATTCCTGTTCGGAATTTGGATGAAATTCCATTGATGATGTCTTTTCCTTCTTTAGACGCATAAGGAAGTACCTTTAACAGTTCGCTGATTATTGATTCGTTCAGTTCGTTTATATGCATCAACTGCATCGCTCCTGATAACAGTTCTATTTTTTTCGCGTTTATCAGCTCTTCGCTTGCTTTCTTTTGTTCTGTAATATCCGTTAGAACAGTGATGATGCCCGTTGGTGAGTCATTGTTATCGGTAACAATATTTTTCGAAACGATGTAAGTTTTATCCTGAGTGAACACTTTGCCCTCGTAAGATAGCGGAGCCCTCAGGCGTATGATCTCAATATCTTTCTGTACCTGAACTCCGATTTCGTCGCTTCGGTAAAGGGGATAAACCGATTTTCCTATCAACTCCCGGCCATTGTTTTCAATGCATCTGCCGAATGCTTCGTTGTACATAAGCAATATTCCTTCGGTGTTGCAATAGGTAACCGGCTGGGGGTTACTTTCTATCAACGAAGATATGAACAGGTTTTTGTTTTCGAGAAACTGGTACTGTTCGCGCAACGACCTGAGTGAGGACGATAGAAGAAGGGTGTTTTTTACGCGGGCGTTAAACTCGAGTTTTTCAAAAGGTTTTTTCAGAAAATCAACTGCTCCGAGCGACATGGCAAATGCCAGGTTTTCAGATGAGCTCATTACTCCGGTAATCATGATAACAGGAATGTCTTTGGTATCCTCGCTGCTTTTGAGAATTTCGAGCACTTCGATGCCATCCATAATTGGCATGTTCCAATCGAGAAGAATCAGGTCGGGGTGTATTTCACCGGCCTTATCGATACATTCTTGCCCATTGGAAGCTGTAAATACCTCATAATCAAATTCATTAAGCATTTTAGTGCAAAGCATCAGGTTGAGAGGTTCATCATCGACAAGCAAAAGCTTAGATGGGTTCATGTTCTGCTATAATGTTAAAGGATAAAGAAAAAAACGTCATAAGTTCAGTTATGCAAAAGTAATAAAAAAATAATGATTTTCATTTATACTTTTAATAATATTAACCCGTAGCGCATTTATACTAACAAGTGATTTAATGTTGTTGATATTTCTGTTTAATAATTTGTTTATCATTTGGATAACTGTCAATGGAGTGATCTTTGATAAAGTTCTGTTCCAGTATCCGTCAAAAGACTTAGCGTAGTTCCGACGAATTAAAAACTTGTAACAAAGTTGAGAAAAGAGCGTCTCAATACGTTTTCTTGTTTTTCAAAACAGATAAGGCTGTTTTTCGTAATCACGCCGATTAACACGCATTGGGACTTCCAATACTATATTGTTGGAAGTAAAAAATCCAACTGATATTCAGCACATAAATAACCTTTATCTCCGAGTAAAACACAAAAAGATCGATTGTTTTTGATATTTTACAAATGCACTACGTGTTAATATCAATTTATATAACATTTATTTTTTCTACGTTAATATTTTGTGATATAATAATTTGTGAATATTTTTAGTGTTATGTTTTTCAATTTATTATAACAATTGTCCTTTTTTCGACAACAAAAATTGAAAAATAAAAGAAGATAGGATGATTCTTTTATCGTTAGCAACGTTGTTCCTGCTTGGAATAGATTTCAATACTCACTTTTTAACGATGGCGCTGTTATAAAACAAAAAAGGCCAACACATTGATATGTAGGCCTTTTTTATTGTTGTCGGGATGACTGGATTCGAACCAGCGACCACGCGCCCCCCAGACGCGTACTCTAAACCGGGCTGAGCTACATCCCGCTTTTGCGGCTACAAAAGTAGTAATTTTTTTTTGAATTATCAGGCTGTTTTTACTGTTTTTTTAAGGCGTAGTTGCATAATTTTCGATTTCAGGATGTTACTGTTCCGGTTTTTCCATTTTTGAATTTTATAGTATCTTTGTATCCCGATAATAAATAAGTAGTTGGAAATAAAGAAGCGTGGTTTGTTTGTCGAACCGAATCTTCCATTTTCCCGGATAAAAATTTTTAGCAATTATATGAATGTAGAATCGACCGTAATATCGTTGGTGGTTGAGGCTGTAAAAAATCTTTATGGCGCTGAAGTGGCTGATAACCAGATACAGGTTCAGAAAACAAAAAAGGAATTCGAAGGTGATGTTACCGTGGTGGTGTTTCCTTTCGTGAAGTTAGCGCGTAAATCGCCGGAACAAACCGGCTCAGAAATAGGAGAATATCTTGCCGCAAAAAGCGATGTGCTTGAAAGTTTCAATGTCATCAAAGGGTTCCTGAACCTTAAAATCAGTCAGCGTTACTGGATTCATTCTCTGAACCGGATTGCCTCTGAAGTTGCTTATGGCAAGGTCGATGTAGCTGTTGGAAGCCAACCATTGATGATGATAGAATATTCGTCGCCCAATACCAACAAACCCCTTCATTTGGGACATATCCGCAACAACTTGCTGGGATTCAGCATTTCTGAAATTCAGAAAGCTTGTGGTTGGAAGGTGGTGAAAACCAATATTGTGAACGACCGTGGAATTCATATCTGCAAATCGATGCTCGCCTGGAAACTGTTTGGAAATGGTGAAACTCCTGAAAGTTCTGGCATGAAAGGCGACCATCTTGTGGGGAAATATTATGTGATTTTTGATAAAGAATATAAATCGCAGATAGGAGAATTAGTAAAGTCGGGAGTGGGTGAGGAGGAAGCCAAAAAATCGGCTCCGTTGATGATGGAAGCGCAGAAAATGTTGCTGGCCTGGGAACAAAATGATCCGGAGGTACGCCGCTTATGGGAAACCATGAACGGATGGGTGTATGCCGGCTTCGACGAAACATACAAGAAATTAGGTGTCGATTTCGACAAAATATATTACGAATCAAATACTTATCTCGAAGGAAAATCGGAGGTGGAACGTGGGCTTGAGGCCGGAGTTTTCCATCGCCGTGATGATGGTTCGGTGTGGGCCGACCTGACCGCCGAGGGGTTGGACGAAAAGTTGCTGCTTCGTGCCGATGGAACTTCGGTGTATATGACCCAGGACATTGGTACCGCTAAACTTCGCTATAACGATTATCCCATCGATAAAATGGTGTACGTGGTAGGAAACGAGCAGAACTACCATTTTCAGGTGTTGTCGTTATTGCTTGATAAACTGGGCTTTGAATGGGGAAAAAGTCTGGTGCATTTTTCTTACGGAATGGTGGAATTGCCCGAAGGCAAGATGAAAAGCCGTGAAGGAACGGTGGTAGATGCTGATGACCTGGTGTCCGAAATGGTGGCTACAGCCCGTGAAACGGCTTTGGAACTGGGCAAATTAGAAGGTTGCAGCGACGAAGAGATTGCTGAAATAGCCCGCATGGTGGGTTTGGGGGCTTTGAAGTATTTTATTCTGAAAGTTGACCCGCGCAAAAACATGTTGTTCAATCCAAAAGAATCGATTGATTTTAATGGAAATACAGGGCCATTTATTCAATATACCCATGCCCGTATCAAGTCGGTTTTGAGGAAAGCGGCCGAAGCCGGACTCGGAAATCAGGAGACTATTGATGAAAATCTGACCATTTCGCCCAAGGAAATATATCTGATTCAGTTGCTGAATGAGTTTCCTACAGTGGTGAACGAGGCTGGCGCTACTTTTAGTCCGGCATTGATAGCCAACTATATATACGATTTAGTAAAAGAATTTAATCAGTTTTATCACGATTATTCCATATTGCGTGAAGAAAATTTACAGTTAAAAATGTTCCGCCTCACATTGTCGGAGTCGATAGCCAAAGTGATAAAAACCGGCATGAGTTTGCTGGGAATTGAAGTCCCGGAGCGAATGTAAAATGTTTTCAATCACTTGCTTATGCGTTATTTTCAGCTGAATTTCAAATAATTAAATAAATACGCACATGAAAATCCCCAAATTCTATTTCTTTGTTTTCTGTTTTGTTTTAACGGTTTTAGCTTTCAATTCGTGCGTTTCCGGCTTCGGGTCGTACAAACGTGGCGATTATTATCAGGCATGCCTCGAAGCCGTTGATCGTTTGCGGTCGAAACCCGATCATAAGAAGGCGCAATATGTGCTGACAAGCGCTTATCCAATGGCATTGAAAAGCGAACAACGGGAAATTGATCAATTGAAAATTTCTCAAAGCCCGGATAAATATGATGCTTTGGTAGAGCGTTATAACCGATTGAACAATTTGGCTACTAATATTTATAATTGTCCGAAAGCATACGAACTTATACCCAATCCTACGGAATTCTATAAAGAGCTGAATGCCTCGAAGCAGGATGCTGCTGCGCAAAATTATGCTCTGGGAATGAAATACATGAGTTCCGGAACAATTGATGATGCCCGTACAGCTTATCGCTATTTTTTACATGTCAACGATTATGTAAAAGATTACCGTGACGTGGCTGACAAAATTGAAAATGCCAGGTATGCGGGAACGTTAAGGGTAATTGTGCGTAAACCGATTACCAACCGGCGTTATCAGTTGTCGGCCGATTTCTTTTTCACTAACCTTATCAACGAAATGGCGCAGGCCACCAAAAATCGTCTGGTACGTTTTTATACTCCGGATGAAGCCATGCGTGAGAAAATGCAGAATCCACACCAGTATTTAGTAATGAACTTTGAAGACTTCAGCGTAGGCGATGTCCGTGAAAGTAAAAATACTCGTGAATTAAAGCGAGATAGCGTGGTAGTGGGAACCGTGAAAGTGGAAGGTAAAACATATAATGCTTACAACACGGTAAAGGCCGATTTTACGACTTTCCGACGTGAAATCAGTTCCGGAGGCGTGTTGAGCGTCCAGATCATCGATGCTTACAACAACAGGGTGTTCGATTATAAAAATTTCACAGGCCAGTACGTTTGGTTTACCGAGTGGGCAAGTTTCAAAGGCGATGATCGTGCCTTGGCAGATGCCCAGAAAAAGCTTTGCGGCCGTCAGCCTGACGTGCCGCCAGCCGATCAGGATCTTTTTATCGAGTTTACCAAACCGATTTACTCGCAGGTAGTGTCTTACGTTCGTTCGGCATACAATAAATATTAAACCGTAGGTTTCTCCCATTCATATTTTTAAAAGGCGTCTGTTCCCGTTCGGGGATGGGCGTTTTTTTTGCCCATAATTCTGATTCCTTCCAAAACCCTTGTGTTAAAATATGAAAAGTCTTCTCCGCTATTTTTACATTTCTTATTGTACTCTTCAAAATATATGAACACCTGTTTTTTGTGTTTCAATTCATTTGTTTCAATACATTTAGATGAATGTTTGGGTTTTTATCTTATTGTTATATTAACAATAATTAAACGATTAATATTGTAAAATATACAGTATTTAAAATGTTGTAAATGTGTTTTATAACATATTTTTTATTGTATTTAATATCTCTTTATTCTATATTTTTGTTGCAGAAAAAGTAAAGTATGCTTAATAATTAAAAAGAATTTCCGACCGATATGTCCAACGAAATAAAATACAATCCACATGTGTCTGTTGACTGTGTTGTCTTCGGTTTTGATGGCGAAAAACTGAAAGTGCTGCTGATAGAACGTACCATAGCCGGACAAAATGAATTATACAACGATAAAAAACTTCCCGGAAGCATCATTTTTGCTGATGAAGACCTGGATAATGCGGCATCGCGGGTGCTGACCGAACTGACAGGTTTGAAAAATATTTACCTGAGTCAGTTCAGGAGTTTTGGAAGTCCGGACAGGACAAAGAACCCTCGTGATATTTTTTGGCTCGAAAACACAACCCAATTGAAAATCGGCAGGATTGTTACGGTGGCTTATGTGGCAACAATAAAAATTGATCGCAAGATCCAGGTGAAAAGTGATAACACAAAGGCCAATTGGTATGATTTAAACGAAGTGGCTGGAATGAATCTGGCTTTTGATCATAATGAAATTATCCGTAAAGGGCTGGATTACATTCGCCACAATCTGGATATTGATCCGAGCCTTCTTTTCGAACTGCTTCCGCGCAAATTTACGATCACACAATTACAGACTCTTTACGATAAAGTGCATCAAACCCGGTCTGATGTCAGGAATTTTCGAAAAAAAGTGGCGCAATGGCCTTATGTGGTACCACTCGACGAACTGGAGGAAGGAGTAGCGCACAGGGCTGCGCGGCTTTATAAATATAAAAAATAGACCCCTGTAGCGTTATTTGCCCTTCGGGCGTTATTTACTGCGTGTTATTTGGGCAACGCCCGTTATTTTTTACGCCCGAAGGGCAAATAACTATCAATAATAACTAATAATGCAAAGCATAAAACTATCAATAACGCGTAACTAATAACAACTAAAATAGTAAATGATTAAATAGTAAATAAGAATATGTATCTATTAGGTTATGATTTAGGAAGTTCGTCGGTGAAAGCGAGTTTGGTAAACGCGCAAACGGGCGAAGCTGTTTCGACGGCGTTTTTCCCTAAAAAGGAAATGGAGATAAAATCGGTGAAAGCCGGTTGGGCCGAACAAAGTCCCGAAACGTGGTGGGAAAATTTGAAATTAGCCACTCAAGTTGTTCTCGAAGAAGCCGGCGCTAATCCTGCCGACATTAAAGCTATCGGCATTTCGTACCAAATGCACGGGCTGGTGCTGGTGGACGAAAAAATGCAGGCCATCCGCGATGCCATTATCTGGTGCGACAGCCGCGCGGTGCCTTACGGACAGAAAGCTTTTGAAGAGCTCGGTGCCGAAAAATCGCTTTCGCACCTGCTCAATTCTCCCGGTAATTTCACATTGGCCAAATTGGCCTGGGTAAAGGAAAACGAACCGGAAAATTTTGCAAAAACCAAATATTATATGTTGCCAGGCGATTATATTGCGCTTCGGATGACAGGTAAAGCGGCTACCACAGCCTCCGGACTTTCTGAAGGCATTGCCTGGGATTTCAAAACTGAAGCCCCTGCTCAATTTCTCTTCGATTATTTTGGATTCGACACAGGCCTGATCCCTGAAATTGTGCCTACATTCGGACAACAAGGGAATTTGAGGGCCGAGATTGCTGCCGAATTAAGATTGGCAGAAGGCACCCCGGTAACTTACCGCGCTGGCGACCAGCCTAACAACGCATTGTCGCTCAACGTACTGAATCCGGGCGAAATAGCAGCTACAGCAGGAACTTCGGGAGTGGTATATGGCGTAAACAGCGATTCGAAATACGATCCAAAATCGCGGGTAAATTCATTCGCGCATGTAAACCACACGACCGAAGCTACCCGTGTGGGAGTGCTGCTCTGTATCAACGGAACAGCCATTCTGAACACATGGATCAAGAACAACGTGGCTCCGGAAGGTATCGGTTATGCCGAAATGAACGAACTGGCAGCCAGTATTCCGGTTGGAAGCGAAGGTGTTAGCATCGTTCCATTCGGTAATGGGGCTGAACGCGTACTGGAAAATCAGGAACCGAACTGCTCGATCCACGGCATTAACTTCAACCGCATCGGCAAAGCACATTTGATCAGGGCGGCACACGAGGGCATAGCTTTTTCCTTCAAGTACGGCATGGACATTATGAACGATATGGGTATCGAAACAAAAACCATCCGCGCCGGGCATGCCAACCTGTTCCTAAGTCCCATTTTCCGTCAGACATTGGCCAACATTACCGGAGCCACGATTGAGCTTTACAACACCGACGGATCAGTGGGTGCTGCTCGCGGAGCCGGAATAGGAGCCGGAATCTACAAAGATGCTGAAGAAGCTTTTTCCACGCTGAAAAAAATTGCGGTGGTTACCCCCGAAAAAGATCAGGTAGAAGCTACAAAAGCAGCTTATGATAAATGGCTGAAATTTATTTGAGTAAAAAATTAAAAACAATAAGAAATACAACAACAAATTAATAATTTTCAATTATGGCAACAAAAGAGTATTTTCCGGGTATAGGAAAAATTAAATTCGAAGGTAAAGAGAGTAAAAACCCGTTAGCATTCCGCTATTACGATCCTGAAAAAGTAGTTTACGGAAAGAAAATGAAAGAGTGGTTCAAATTTTCGATGTGTTGGTGGCATACACTGTGCAGCGAATCGTCCGATCAGTTTGGGGGTAATACCAAAGCCTTCGAATGGAATCATTCATCATCGGATGCTTTGCAAACGGCTAAAAATAAAATGGATGCAGGCTTTGAATTTATGCAAAAGATGGGTATCGGATACTATTGTTTTCACGATATTGACCTTGTTGATGAAGGATTGTCCATCGAAGAATACGAAGCTAACCTGAAAGCGATCGTAGCTTATGCCAAAGAAAAAATGGCAGCTACGGACATCAAATTACTTTGGGGAACAGCTAATGTGTTCGGACATAAACGTTATATGAACGGCGCTGCTACCAATCCTGATTTCGATAGTTTGTCGCGTGCTGCCGTTCAGGTAAAAAACGCTTTGGATGCCACCATCGAGCTGGGTGGTGAAAACTACGTGTTCTGGGGTGGCCGCGAAGGGTATATGAGTTTGCTCAATACAGACATGAAACGTGAAAAGGAACATTTGGCCACGTTCCTGAAAGCTGCCCGAGACTATGCCCGTGGCAAAGGTTTTAAAGGAACGTTTTTTATCGAACCGAAACCAATGGAACCTACCAAGCACCAGTATGACGTGGATGCCGAAACGGTTATCGGCTTCCTTCGTCATCATGGTTTGGACAAAGACTTCAAACTGAACATTGAAGTAAACCACGCCACATTGGCCGGTCATACGTTTGAACACGACCTTCAGGCTGCTGCCGATGCTGGATTGCTCGGCTCCATCGATGCTAACCGCGGTGATGCACAGAACGGCTGGGATACCGACCAGTTCCCCATCGATATTTATGAACTGACCCAGGCTATGCTCGTCATTCTGAGGACCGGCGGATTGCAGGGTGGAGGAACCAACTTTGATGCTAAAACCCGTCGTAATTCTACTGATCTGGATGATATCTTCATTGCCCACATTGCCGGTATGGATGCTTTTGCCCGCGCTTTGGAAGCTGCTGCCGGCATCCTCGAAGAGTCGCCTTACACTAATATGCTGAAAGAACGTTACGCGTCGTTCGATAGCGGTAAAGGTAAAGAATTCGAAGAAGGCAAGTTAACTCTCGAAGACGTAGTGACCTACGCGAAAGCTAAAAACGAAGAACCTGCACAAATCAGTGGTAAACAGGAGCTTTACGAAGCCATTGTAAACATGTATATCTAATCAATTTGCCAATAATTTAATATGCCAATGTGCCAATGAAGTATGCTGATTTAATAATTGGCATATGGGCGCATTGACAAATTAGCAAATTATATTATTATGAACCCACAACAAGGAAGTAAACTCTATATTTTCGGCATAACGCTGGTGGCTACCATTGGCGGATTGCTTTTCGGGTACGATACCGCTGTGATTTCAGGGGCCGTCGATTCGCTGAAAGTGTTTTTCCATTTAGATAAAGCCACATTTGGCGATTTGTCGGCATTTTACCATGGTGTTACTGTTTCGAGTGCGCTCATTGGTTGTATTATCGGTAGTGCGGTATCGGGAATTTTTGCCGAGAAACTCGGTCGCAAACTATCTTTGATGGTAGCGGCGATGATGTTCTTTTTATCGGCCATAGGCGCCTCCTATCCCGAAATATTCTTTTTCCATAAAGGAGACAGCTCGGTAGCCGTGCTCATCGCATTTAACATCTACCGCATTATAGGCGGAATAGGAGTGGGGCTGGCATCGGCCATTTGCCCCATGTACATTGCTGAAATTGCACCTGCCGAAATCCGCGGAAAGTTGGTTTCGTGGAACCAGTTCGCCATTATCTTTGGTATGCTTATCGTTTATTTTGTCAATTATTTCATTGCTTACGGCGAACCGCAGGAGTGGATCGATGCTTCCGGATGGCGGTATATGTTCGCTTCCAATGCTGTTCCGGCCGCTTTGTTTGGTATTTTGCTGATATTTGTCCCGGAAACGCCACGACATTTGGCATTGGTAGGGCATGAAGACAAAGCTCTGAAAATTCTTGGTAAAATTAATGGGACATCCAAGGCTTCCGAAATTCTGAAAGAGATAAAGGAAACGGCTCACGAAAAAGTGGAGAAAGTCCTCGCTTATGGTTGGAAAGTGCTGGTTATCGGTATCCTGCTTTCTGTTTTCCAGCAGGTGGTAGGTATCAATGTGGTACTTTATTATGCACCTACCATTTTCAAAGGGCTTGGCTTTGGCAATGATGCTGCCATGTGGCAAACCGTTATCATGGGTTTTGTTAATATTGTCTTTACGTTGGTGGCTATTTTCACCGTTGATAAGTTTGGACGCAAGCCGTTGCTTATTATCGGTTCCATTGGCATGGCCATTGGTATGTTCGCTATTGGTACACTGGCGTTTTTCAACGTAATTGGCGTGAGCACATTAGTATTTATCGTTATCTATTCGGCCTCATTCATGATGTCGTGGGGCCCGATTTGCTGGGTGCTGATCTCCGAAATTTTCCCGAATACCATTCGTGGGAAAGCGGTTGCCATAGCAGTAGCAGCCCAATGGATTTCGAACTTTGTGGTGTCGTCCACGTTCCCTACGCTCGAAGCTTTCAGCATCACCTTTACTTACATGCTTTATGGGGTGATGTCGGTTCTATCCGCTTTGTTTGTGTGGAAAATGGTTCCCGAAACCAAAGGCAAAACGCTGGAAGATATGACTAAATTGTGGAAAAAATAATTCCCGCTGAATTTATTTGAGGAGCTCCCGTTGCCGGTAAGGTAGCGGGAGTTTTTTGTGTATGCAAGCGATCCTTTTGACAGGAATTTACTAATTTTGTACTAAGAATATGAAAAAAAATTCTACATTGACAATAAACATTTGATAAACAAACTATTCTCCCACATCGGGATCGACCTTGTCCGCGAACCGAAAAATGGAGTGAAATAGGCGCAGAAAACTTTTCTGTTTGAGTTCCGGTGTATTTCGCCGGAATGAGTTTAAAAGTTTTCAGCCTGTGAACGACAAATTTATCGAGTGAAGCGGGCGGAGTCTTGACTTTTTTGCTTACTTTTTGTGTTAAGACAAAAAGTAAGTCGGGGTTTAAGGGGTGGAAACCCCTTCTTAGAAGCGTTGAATATCTTTTATTTATTATAATAACCGCTTTTTGTCATGTACTAAAAATTTTGTATTTTTTATTGACAAAGTACACATTCAAATATACTTATGGATAACGAAAAGGAAAAACCGGGAAGGCCGGGCGTCGGCGAGTTGGCCGATTTTATTCTGGATGCTGGAATTTTTCTAATGGCATCGGGGGCTCACTCGGGTAGGGTGTGGCGCAACTGTAAGCGAATGACAGAACGGTGGGGCTACCAAATGAATATTAACCCGACTTTTACCGGTATGATGGTGAGTATTTGGGATGCGGATAATTCCGACAATACCGTTACCCGCTACAAAACATCGCCGGGGAGTGTGGTACATTTGGGTATTCTTACTCTTATCAGCCATTTGTCGTGGGAAGTGGCCGATGGTAAAGCGACTTTCGACAAAGCCCGTAGTGAACTTGAAGCTATCAAACAAAACCTCCATTATCCTTTCTGGTTGGTGGCGTTGGTGTGCGGTTTCTCGTGCGGATGCCTCTGTACGCTTGCCGGTGGCGACATGACCGATGCGCTCATTGCTTTTTCGGGAGCTGCTGCCGGCTATTTTACGCGTTATTTTTTTGTAAAGAAGCATTTCAACCAATTCTTGTCGTTTATCATTGCATCGTTCGTAACTTCGCTGATCGCGGGGCTTGACACGGTTTTCGGTTTAGGCCGTATGCCTGAAATGACCCTGGCTACTTCGGTGCTTTACCTTATCCCGGGTGTACCGCTTATCAATAGCGTAATCGACCTGCTTGAGGGTTATTTTCATGCTTCCATAGCCCGTTCGCTTTTTGCGGCTTCGGTGTTGTTGTGCATAGCCGTGGGCATGGCTTTAAGTATATTTATGTTGGGTATCAATAATTTTTAATTACGGATATGGTTTTAAATATATTTGTAGATTTTACGCTTGCCTTTTGTGTGGCCTGCTGTTGGGGTATTTTGTTCGGTACACCGTTCAAAGCTTTGTGGATGGCCGGGTTGCTGGGCGGCTTCGGACACAGCATCCGTTTTATATTGTTGCAGGTGGGAGTTGGGTTGATACCTGCCACGCTTGTAGCGTCGGTGCTTGTTGGGCTTACCGGAATTTTTAGCGCCCACAAAGTACACAATCCACCTGTCGTGTTGACAATGCCGGCTTGTATCACCATGATTCCTGGCTTGTATGCCTACCGTTCCATGCTTGCCATCATTAAGTTGAGCGATATGACGACTATCAACAACAATATGAACATTATTCCCGATATTGCTCACAATGTGGTGCTTACTTTCGTGTTGCTGTTTACGCTTGCGGTAGGCATCTCGGTCAGCGCGCTGCTCTTCCGTAACAAAAGCGTGAAAGAAATCCGCTTTGATAAAAAATGGTTGCCGCGGAAAGAGAAGGAATAATGATAAAAGATTAATCTTTTACTTGTATAATATATTTAATAACAGCAATTTACATTAGCCATATGATTTTCTTACTCTCGCTAAGCGCTCCCCTCTCCCTGGGAGAGGGGTTGGGGGTGAGGTCGAATATAAATAAAATCAAAAAACCTTGATTCTTATAAGCATCTGATAATCAGAAATCATAAATTTGTATCACTCATAAAATCAGACGCATAATTACTTGCGAAAGTTGAGTAAAAGATACAAGATACAAGCTGGAGACTGTAAAATAGAAATAAATGATTGATGTGTGGCTATTGGTTGAAGTTGTTTTTCGGCGAACAAAAGATATGTAAATGCGTTATTAAAACAAAGTTCAAAGTAAAACAATCATTCACCTTTTAAAATAAACAGGTTGATAAATGAGGATTACCATTATATTTGCCGTATTGCTCGTTTCACAATCGGCTTGCAATCAAAACAATAAAATGATGAAATATAACAAACTTACCCCGGAAGAAGAAGCCGTTATCCTTCATAAATCTACCGAAAGGCCTTTTACCGGCGAATATGTAAACAACCATGTTTCAGGTGTTTATATCTGCAGGCAGTGTGATGCACCTCTCTACCGTTCTACCGATAAGTTCGATTCCAATTGCGGCTGGCCCAGTTTCGATGACGAAATCCCGGGTGCTGTAAAAAGAGTGCCGGATGCTGACGGGCATCGTACCGAAATCATTTGTGCCAATTGTGGAGGTCATCTCGGTCATGTGTTTAATGGTGAAGGATTTACCGTTAAAAACACCCGCCATTGCGTGAATTCCATTTCATTGAAATTTATTCCTGATTCGGTAGCGGAACTTCAAACGAAAGGCAATGAAGCTGTTACCGATACAGCTTATTTCGCTTCCGGATGCTTTTGGGGTACCGAATATCACTTTATGAAAGCAAAAGGGGTGGTGGAAACTACCGTGGGATACATGGGAGGTCATTTGCTGAACCCTACCTACAAGGACGTTTGCTCCGGATTGACAGGACATGCTGAAACAGTGGAAGTTATTTACGATAAAAATCTGACTTCGTATGATGATTTGGTGAAGTTGTATTTCGAAACACATGATTTCGAGCAGATAGGAGGGCAGGGTCCTGATTTGGGCGACCAGTACCGTTCGGTGATTTTTTACAACAATGCCGAACAAAAGAAAACGGCTCAAAAGTTTATCGATATCCTTTCCAAAAAAGGGTATGCCGTTGTTACCGAACTGCAACCGGCCATACAATTCTGGCCGGGCGAAGATTACCACCAGGAGTATTACGAAAAGAAATACGGAACACCTTATTGCCATATTTACAGGAAGATATTCTGAGGCGTGGCGATATATTTAGATTCTCCCAAATTAACTGTTTCATATCTTTCAGAATTAAATTCTTTTTGATAACTTTGAAACATGAATCAGTTCGACGTCATCATCATCGGCGGCGGTCCATCGGGGGCTTTGTGCGGAATCGCTTTGCAGAAGGCAGGTTTCAGAACCTGCGTTATCGACAAATCGGTTTTCCCGCGCGAAAAGCTCTGTGGCGGACTGCTTACACAGAAGTCGATAGATCTGCTCAACCTTCATTGTCCTGAACTCGATTTCTCTAAGTTGGTGCTCGAAGAGGTCGATTTTATCGAACTTTACAATCATTACGACAAGGTTGTGGAATACAAGGTGAAATATCCTTACCGGCTTACCGACCGGAAAATTTTTGACTATCTGCTGATCAGCGAATATAAAAACAAGGGAGGTTTTTTGTTCGAGAATGCGCGAATTGCGAAAGAGAGCATCGATGTGGAACAGAGCACCATAAAAATCGGTACGGATGAATTCCATTACAGGATACTGATTGGCGCAGATGGTTGTAACTCGGTGGTTTCAAAAAAATTTTCACCCAAAAGGATGGATTATTTTTGCCTTGAAGGGGTTCAGCCGAAACGACCCGATGAAAAGAGGCTTTCGATACATTTTGGCTGTGCAAACGTGGGTTACGGGTGGTATTTTCCTAAAAAAACCGATTATGTTATTGGCGTTATCGGGGACAATCATCATCGCGAAATTCAGTCGCAGGCCGAAGCTTATTTTTCAAAAGTAGCTTCGGAAAAATTTGGGAATGTGAAAGGGGCTTTTATCCCTTCGGGACAGAAATTTTATTACTTGAACACCCGGTCGAATGTGTTGCTGGTAGGAGATGCTGCCGGGTTTATTGATCCTGTAACGGGCGAAGGGCTTTATTATGCCATGTTGAGCGGAATTTTGGCCGCTAAGGCAGTGATGAAAGCCGTTGAAAATGGTTCGGCCGATTATTTAGATGAATACAAACAACTGACTAAAAATATAAGGAACGAGGTGAAGGCGGCGTACCGTTTGCAACAGCTTTTTTACAGCCGTTTTTTTTACAAACAAATTTTCCGGTCGCTGGCCAAACATAAAAACTTCGGACTTTTTTATATCGATGAGGTGATGTCAACGTACCATTATCGTTACCGGAATTTTATTTTTCAATATTTTCTGAAAGAGAGAAGAAAAAGAACCAATTAAAAAGACGAAACTAATTCATTTGAATAAAAATATGGACAAAAAGTTAACTAAATCGGCCAACCGGATTTTAGGCGGCGTTTGTGGCGGATTAGCAGAATATTTCAATATGGATCCGACACTTGTGCGCATCCTTTATGTGCTGGTATCCGTTGTGTCGGTAGCGTTTCCCGGTTTGCTCGTTTACCTTATCCTATGGCTGATCATGCCTGAAAACTAAGGTTTTTTTCGTTGTTTAAAACTTGAATTTCCGCAGGATGTTATCCTGTTTTTCGGAAACAATTGTTTATTACTTCCTTTCGTGAATGGAGGTTTTAACTTATCATCTCAATCATCATGTCGTTTCAGCTTACCTCGACATATCGTCCTACCGGCGACCAGCCCGAAGCCATCAGGCAACTGGTGGATGGACTGAATTCAGGCTTGCCTTACCAGACGTTGCTTGGAGTAACCGGCTCAGGTAAAACATTTACGGTGGCCAATGTCATCAATGAAGTGGATCGGCCCGCCCTGATCCTCAGCCACAACAAAACCCTCGCCGCCCAGCTTTACAGCGAATTCAAAGGTTTTTTCCCGCAAAACGCGGTGGAGTATTTTGTTTCTTATTACGATTATTATCAACCGGAGGCTTATCTTCCGGTTACGGATACCTATATCGAAAAAGACTTATCCATCAACCAGGAAATCGAGAAATTACGTTTGTCGGCCACATCGTCGTTGCTGTCGGGCAGGAGGGATGTGATCGTGGTTTCGTCGGTTTCGTGCCTTTACGGTATTGGCAATCCCGACGATTTTACCAGCAATGTGATTGAAATAACCCGCGGGCAAAAGCTGAACCGCAATGTGTTTTTGCGCAACTTAGTGGATAGCCTTTATTCGAGGAACGAAATTGAACTGAACCGTGGAAACTTTAGGGTGAAAGGAGAAACGGTGGATATCTTTCTGGCCTATTCCGACTTTATTTTGCGCGTGGTTTTCTGGGGCGACGAAATTGATGAGATACTTACCGTTGAACCACTTACTTTACGCGAGATAGCATTGTTCGATGCCTATAAAATTTATCCGGCAAGTATTTTTGTTACTACGAAAGAACGTATTGCCAATGCGCTTGTCAGTATCGAAGGAGATATGCATATTCAGGTGGAAAAATTCAGGCAGGAAGGGAAAAACTACGAAGCCAAGCGGATTTACGAGCGGGTGAACTACGATTTGGAAATGATCCGCGAATTGGGGTATTGTTCCGGTATCGAGAATTATTCGCGTTATTTCGATGGCCGTCCGCCAGGCAGTCGTCCGTTTTGTTTGCTCGATTATTTTCCAAAAGACTTCCTTCTGGTGATTGATGAAAGCCATGTTACTATTCCCCAGATTCACGCCATGTACGGTGGGGATGCTGCCCGAAAAACCAATCTGGTGGAATTTGGGTTCCGGTTGCCATCGGCAAAGGACAATCGACCGCTGAAGTTTGATGAGTTCCAGGAGCTTATCGGACAAACCATTTTTGTCAGCGCCACTCCTGCCGATTTCGAACTTGAAAAATCGGAAGGGATAATTATCGATCAGCTCATCCGGCCTACTGGATTGCTTGATCCTGTTATCGATGTCCGTCCCAGCCTGAACCAGATTGATGACTTGCTGGAAGAAATCACCCTTTGTACTGAAAGGAATGAGCGGGTGCTTGTAACCACCCTGACCAAGCGCATGGCAGAGGAACTTACTGATTATCTGTTGAAAATGGGAGTCCGGTGCAATTATATCCATTCAGATGTGGATACGTTGGATCGTGTGCAGATTATGGAAGACCTGAGGCGCGGATTGTACGATGTACTGGTGGGTGTCAATTTACTTCGTGAAGGACTCGATTTGCCCGAAGTTTCGCTGGTGGCTATCCTCGATGCCGACAAGGAGGGCTTTCTCCGTTCGCACCGTTCGCTCACGCAAACCGCTGGACGCGCGGCCCGGAACCTGAACGGGAAAGTGATCATGTATGCCGATAGGATAACCGACAGCATGGAAAAAACCATTACCGAAACCAATCGACGGAGAGAAAAACAGCTGGCTTATAACCAAAAACACGGTATCACCCCGCAAGCCATTGTGAAAGGTGAACGTGCCGGTATTACCCGCGTTGAACCGCAGGCTTACATTGAAAAAGAAGACAAAGTGGATTTGGCTGCCGACCCGGTAGTACAATACATGACCAAACCTGCGCTCGAAAAGGCTATAGCCAAAACCCGCAAAGCCATGCAGGATGCTGCTAAAAAGCTGGAATTTATCGAAGCTGCGCAGTATCGCGACGAATTGATCCGCCTGGAGGAGATGCTGAATTCGAAAAACGGGTAGTTCATTCCCTTATCAAGATGTTTTTTTTGAAAAGAAAATTCTGGAATCATCTTTTAAAATAATTATTCACAGATGAAAAAGTCACTTTGTACATTCTGTTTATTCTTTCTCGTTTTGTTGGCTATATCTGCTGGAAACGAGGAGATAATTCCCCAAAGCTATTTTAAACTGACTACATCGAACGGCCTGATTGTGTCGGTGTACGATACGCAAAAGAACCGTATCGATTATGTATATCCGTACATTTTCGGCATGGTTGATTCGGCCAAATACGTACATCCTTTTGTGGGCGATATCCGGCTAAAGGGTGGGATAAAGCCGCTTTCTACTGCCTATGCTTACCACACGAACGTGATACGTTCGGTTTATCCGGCTTTCAAAGTTTATTATTTTGCTTCGTTCACCCGTCAGGATAAAGTGTTTTACGCAGTAGTTCGAGGGAAAAAAGAAAAAATATCCGGTGCTGGATTTATAGCTGAAACCGAGGCTGGCAAGGCTGTTCCCGAACTGGATCATATCGAAAATCCACTGGAAGATTTGCCTTGTATTCTTGCTGGTAAATGCATAACCACATCATTTACAAAAGAATATAAAAATGGGTTATACGAAAAATACATTCTTTATACGTTTACTGATTCGCTTCATACCGATACCGGAATATTGAAAAGAACGGTAGATGAAGTGAAAAAGATGAAAGGTTCGTTGGTGGATGCCGAAGTTACGTACATGAGGAAGGTAATTGGTAACTGCCGCTTACCTCGGCAACTTACAAAAGACGAACGTGAAACCGCCGAGCAATCCATTACCATTCTGAAAATGTCGCAGGTGTCGGATAAGGAAATTTTCCCCTTTTCGCACGGACAGGTGCTTGCCTCGCTGCGCCCCGGATTATGGCATATTTCCTGGGTGCGCGATGGTAGTTTTGCCATCGAGGCCATGACGCGTGTCGGGCTCTTTGCCGAAGCGCGTAAAGGGCTTGAATTTATGCTCAAAGCCCCTGCCAATCGTTTCAAAAATTATATTTTTACCGATAAAAAAGATTACGGTCCGGGAGTGGATTACCGCATTTCACTCACCCGCTATTTTGGTAACGGGAAGGAGGAATGCGATTATAACGAGTTCGGACCAAACATTGAATATGACGATTTTGGTTTATTCCTCACCGCTTTCTCCGATTATGTTATTCGTACAAACGATAAAGATTTTTTTACGAAATGGCATAAAACGGTAACTGGCGAGGTTGCAAAAGCCATTGTTGCCGTAGTGGATACCAATGGTTTGATAAAGGCCGATTCGGGGCCGTGGGAACATCATTTGGAAAAAGTGAAACAATATGCTTTCACATCGGCTGTCAACGCCCGCGGGCTGGAAATGTTTGTCGAGGCCGAAAAGAAGTTCGGATTTCCTGTTTCAGGCTTTGGACAAGTGGCTGCCCGGATAAAAAAATCGATGCTTGCCAAACTGTGGGTGGACGATGCTTATCTGAAAGGAAATGTGAACGATAACCGTACTGATGACCACGAATATTGGGATGCCGGCACGTTTGAATCGTTTGCTAACGGATTGATAGCTGATAAGCTGATGTTTGCATCTCATTTGTCGGCATATAATAAAACGTTGAGAATTAAAGGCGAACGTGATGGATATATTCGTTTACGCAGCAACGACTCTTATGAAAATCAGGAGTGGGGTTTCATTAATTTACGGATTGCACTTGCCCATATTCTGAACGGAAATAAACCAGCCGCGGCAAAAATGATTGGTTATGTAACCCGTCAGGCGGTGAATAATTTTCATACCATCCCCGAGATGTATAGTAACGCAGAGCAAATGAAACTTGTTAATAAAAACTCCTACCAGTCGGAAACTTGGTGCAACTGCATTCGTTTTACCGATGGAGCTTATATCGGTACTATTCCTATGGTGGGTTATGGGTCTGGCGCTTACCTGATATCTCTTTTGGCTTATTATGGAAAGTAAACAAGAAGTTACAAGTAACAAGACTTATGACTTGAGACATTTGATCATCAACAAGAAGGAAATGACATACGAAGAAACAATACAATATCTTTATGACCGGTTGCCGGTTTTCCACCATATTGGTGGATCTGCTTATAAACCTGGGCTCGATAACACCATCCGGTTGATGGATGCTTTGTGGAATCCCTATACTCAATATAAGACTATTCATGTAGCCGGTACCAATGGCAAAGGTTCGGTGTCGCATTATCTGGCGGCGGTGCTTCAGTCGGCAGGATATAAAACCGGCCTTTACACATCGCCCCATTTGGTCGATTTTGGGGAAAGAATAAGGATTGACGGGCGAAAAATCAATCGTGATTATGTGGTGGGTTTTGTTGAAAATAATAAATGTTTGTTTGAGAAGATACAACCTTCGTTTTTCGAAACGACCATGGCCATGGCTTTCCGCTATTTTGCCGACGAAAAAGTTGACGTGGCTGTAGTGGAAGTGGGGCTTGGTGGCCGGCTCGACAGTACAAATATTATTCATCCCGATTTATCGGTGATTACTAATATAGGTTATGACCACATGCAGTTTTTGGGGGATACGCTCGACAAGATCGCGTTTGAGAAAGCCGGGATTATCAAACCGGGAATTCCGGTGGTAGTAGGGGAGGCTATTCCCGAAACAAAACCTGTTTTTCTTTCGAAAGCAGCTGTGGAAGATTCAACTATAAGTTTTGCGGAAGATAAATACAAAGTTGAATTTTTAAGGCATGCGGAAGAAAAAACGGAAGTGTCGGTGGGAGATGGGCGCACGTTTATTTCCGGTTTGCAAGGCTTTTATCAACTCAAAAATCTGGCTACCGTACTGACGGCTGTTGACGTGTTGCGAACAACCGGATATACCATAACAGAAGACGCTCTTCATCGTGGTATTGAGCAGGTGGTGCAACTTACCGACTTGCAGGGACGCTGGCAGAAACTGAACGATCGACCCTTGGTGATTTGCGATACGGGGCATAATGCCGATGGTATCCGGTACGTTGTCAGGCAGTTGGCTGAAAGGAAGCAGAAACAGTTGCACGTTGTGCTGGGTATGGTTAATGACAAGGACATCCGTTCGGTATTGAAAATTTTACCCGGCGATGCCCATTATTATTTTACCAATGCCGATGTTCCCCGCGCCATGCCATCTTCCGATTTGTATCATTTGGCCATTGGTTATGGCCTGAAAGGGCGGGCATATCCGCAAGTAAAGGGAGCTGTCGATGCAGCCATCGAGGCCGCATCAACCGATGATATGATTTTTATCGGAGGAAGTAACTTTGTAGTTGGAGAAGCTATTCCTCTATTCGATAATGGTTTATAAAACAATGATTTCCGAAGAAACTTCAATGGCTTTTCGGAAAAGCGCACCTACACCGCAGTAGGTTTCTTCCGACATTTTTACCGCTTTTTGCAATTTATCTATCGGCAGGTTTTTCCCTTTGAACCTGTAAATCACATGCATTCGTTCGTAATATTTCGGATGCTCATTGTGAACATCTGCCTGTACTTCAATTTCGCATTTCTCCAGTTCCACCCTCATTTTTTTCAGGATAGAAACTACATCCATCCCGGTGCAACCGGCGAGAGCCACCAATAACAAACGTTTGGGAGTCGGTCCCAAATCTTCGCCACCGGCTTCTTTCAGCGCATCCACGATTACTGCATGTCCGTTTACATCGGCTTCGAAGGCCATATTGCCTTTCCATTCCGCTTTGATAGAATGTTTTTCACTCATAGTAATGTTTTTTGTAACTGAAACGAATATAATCTGGAGTTTGTTCAAATTGGTATATCTTTTACAGAAAATTCAATGCTTTTTTATTTTCGTCAGATTTATTTTTCAGGTTATTTTTGTCGATTATATTTATACATTTGCTAAAAGTTAAATGCATTTGAATGTCGGGTGAGAATATTTCTTTTATTAGTGTAATATTTTTTCCGGTTGTGCGACTAATAGATAAAACAAAATGGTAAGTGTTGCACATAACCGTTGATATCGGGGCAAAAGGGCCCGCCCGAATCTGACGGATCAACTCAAAAATTTTTATTAATGGAAGATCAAAAACAACAATTTGTCGATTTAATAGAGCAGAACAAAGCATTGATATTTAAGTTTTGCTACATGTATGCCAACGAAACGGATACGCCCGATGATTTATTTCAGGAAGTGGTGATCAATTTATGGAAAGGTTTTCCTGCATTCAGGGGTGAAAGTAAAATTCAGACCTGGATTTATCGCATAGCGCTGAATACCTGCGTAACTTTCATGAGAAAATCGGGTAAAAAGCCGAAAACATTGCCTCTTGCCGACGATTTGCAGGTGTATGCCGATGTTTCGGAAACGGCGAATATCCGTGAGTTATACAAGCTTATCAACCGGCTCAACGCGCTGGAGAAAGCGATTATCCTTCTTTATCTTGAAGAACGTGCTTACGACGAGATTGCCCAAATTGTGGGAATCACGAAAAGTAATGTGGGCGTACGGCTTAACCGGATAAAGGAAAAACTTACCCAAATGTCAAATCTTTAAAAGGAATTATTATGGAACTCGATGAAATAAAAAATGTTTGGAACGATTTAAACAAACGTATTGAAAAAACGGAAGAACTGAACAAACGAATGATAAGCGAGATGCTGAATACCCGCCAGCAATCAGCCAGGGATAAACTTATGAAATATGAAGTCGTATTTTTGATACTGAGCTTTGTGTTTGGTATTTTTATTCCGGCGGTATATTTTGCAGGTATATATTCACTTTCAACCACACTTTTATTCGAATTTGTATTTGTTTTCGCCGGCATCTGGCAGGTATATAAAATTTATCTCCTGAGGAATATGAAAATTGAAAGCTGCCCAACGGCGCAGCTTATTCAGAAAGCCATTCGGTTTAAAATGATTACACGGATGAGAACGATTGTAGGGCTGTTGCTGGCGGTTCCGATTTTTATATTGATGTTTGTGTTTGACCACCGGCTCATTGCTCCCGAAATAATTACCGGAATGGCTGTAGGCTTGTGTGTTGGGCTTGCCATCGGCCTCATCCTGTTTTTCAGGAACCTGAAGGATATTGATTCGCTGGTGAAAAGCTATAAGGATATCCGTGATTTCGAAAAGAATTAATTGCGCCTTTCTGTAAATAACGCGGCAAATGGGTAAAAAAATATAAAACCATTACCCGAAATATCTATAATATCTCCATCCGGAACTGATTTTTATATGTATATTTGTATGTGAATCTACACTTGCGGAATATGAAACGAGCATGTAAATACTTTATAACCAATGTAATGTTCCGATAGTTATCGGGAGTGCGAGTTCTCCAGTCAAGTCGGGACAAGCTATACGACCTTAAAAAATCAATTATTATCGTATGAAATTAAACCATTAATCACAAAATTAAATTTTATGAATCTAAAAATGAAAGGCTTACTAATAGCTTTATGTACATTTACAATGACGACAATGAACGCGCAATCGATATCGGGCGACTGGAAAGGTGCGCTCGATGTTCAGGGAATGAAACTGGATATGGTGATCCACGTTTCGGGAACCGAGGGAAATTATACTACAACGTTGGATGTTCCGGCACAGGGAGCATCGGGTATTCCGGTGGATAAAACCGAAATAAACGGGACAAAGGTGCTGTTTAAAGTAACGGCTGCCGGAATGACTTACAACGGGGAATTAAAGGGAAATACCATCGAAGGAAATTTTGTTCAGGGAGGAATGAATTTGCCGTTAACCCTTAACAGATTTGAAAATAAGCTTCCGGGAAACACGGCGCTCCCTTCCACTCAGGATCAATTGGCTGCTCTGGCTGCCTATGACAAAGGCAATTTTAAATACAAGGTTGCCGATTATTTCGCTCGCCCCAAGGCATCATCCTTCCAGCTTTCGCCTAACGGTAAGTACATGTCGTACAAGGAAAAAGATGACAAGAACAAAAATCATGTGTATGTGAAAGAGATAGCTACTGGTAAAGTGCAGAGGGCTATCGAAGAAAAAGACGAGCTTATAAAAGGCTACGGCTGGATTAACGACGAACGTTTGTTTTTCATGATGGACAAGGGCGGTAACGAAAATTTCCATATTTATGCGGCCAATATTGATGGTTCGAACACCAGGGACCTGACTCCGTTTGATGGTGTGAAAGCCGATATTGTAAAAATCCTGAAAGATCAGAAGGATTACATCATCATTGAAATGAATAAAAATAACAAACAGATTTTTGAACCTTACAAACTCAACGTTGTTACGGGTGATCTTACCCAACTGTATGAAAACAAAGATGTAACAAATCCAATTCAGGGATACGAATTTGATAAGGATGGTGAACTTCGCGGCTATCAGAAGCTTGTGAATGGTACGCAAATGGAGTTTTATTACAAGGACCTGGCCACCGGCGAATTCAAATTGCTGAAGAAAACCAATTGGGATGATACGTTTTCTATCCTGAGCTTTAATTATGCATCGAAAAACAAAGATGAAGCTTATGTGCTTACCAATTTAAATGGAGATAAAGCCGAAATTGTACTTTACGATTTGAAAAACAATAAAGAATTAAAGAAGATTTTTTCGAATCCCGATTATGATGTCAATGGTATGTCGTTGTCGCGTAAACGTAATTGGGAAACTGACTATTACAGCTACGAAGGCGATAAATATGTGATTGTTCCGGTAAGCAAATTTTATAAGGACCTCGATGCCCGGATGCAAAAAACGTTCAAAGGCAAAGAATTTTACGTGGTCGATAACGATGATAATGAATCCAAATTCCTCATTGTTTTGCAGAGCGATAAACTCTATGGAACTTATTACGAATACGATGCGAAAACGAAAAAGTTCACATTGCTTTATGATCTGATGCCACAACTAAAAGAGGTTGATATGGCCGAAATGCGCCCCATTACATTTAAAAGTCGTGATGGACTAACCATTCATGGATACATTACTTTGCCCAAGGCTGCCATCGCCGGCGAAAAAGTGCCGTTGATCGTAAATCCGCACGGTGGGCCGCAAGGCATCCGCGATTCATGGGGTTTTAACCCGGAAACACAACTTTTTGCCAGTCGCGGATATGCTACTCTTCAGGTAAACTTCCGTATTTCAGGTGGATATGGTAAAAATTTCCTTCGTGCAGGGTTCAAACAAATTGGTCGTAAGCTGATGGACGATGTGGAAGATGGCGTGAAAAACGTGGTTGCCCAAGGATGGGTGGACAAAGATAAAATTGGAATTTACGGAGGAAGCCATGGTGGTTACGCAACCCTCATGGGCTTGGTAAAAACTCCAGATTTGTATGCCTGTGGAGTGGATTATGTTGGGGTTTCGAATATCGAAACGTTCTTCAATTCGTTTCCTGAATACTGGAAACCTTACAAGGAAATGGTAAAACAGATATGGTACGATCTGGACAATCCGGAAGAAGCTCAAATTGCAAAAGAAGTATCTCCTGTTTATCAAATAGATAAGATCAAAAAACCTTTGTTTGTAGTTCAGGGAGCTAACGATCCGCGTGTGAATATCAATGAATCGGATCAGATCGTAACCGCGTTGCGCAAGAAAGGTTTTGAAGTTCCTTATCTGGTTAAATATAACGAAGGTCATGGTTATCAGCGCGAGGAAAACCGGCTTGATCTTTATCAGGACATGCTTGGGTTCTTTGCCAAATACCTGAAATAGATTTAAAACGGTAGTATATAAATAACAGGGCTTCGCGGCTAAATGCGAAGCCCTGTTTATATTTTAACGGTGGCAAGCCATTTATTAGTAAACCTTCTTGCGTACCATTTCTTTAACGCTTTTGGCAATGCCATCAGCATCCAACCCGAGAAGCCTGTAAAGTTCCTCGGGGCTTCCGTGTTCCACAAATTTATCGTTTATACCTAATCGTTTCACGTTGGTCTGGTATCCGTTTTCGTTGAGGAATTCCAGAACCGCGCTCCCGAAACCTCCGTCTATCACTCCATCTTCTATGGTAATCACCTTATGAAACATTTGTCCCACTTCGTGCAGCAATTCTTTGTCCAACGGTTTTACAAACCGCATGTCGTAGAGGGCGATGGATTCACCTGTTTGTTTCTCAATCGTTTCGATGGCTTTCATGGCCGGGTGAGCCATAGTTCCAATCGTAAGTACGGCAATGTCCTTTCCTGCTTTGAGGCATTCTCCCTTTCCGGTTTCAACCATCTCAAAAGGTTTTTTCCAGTCTATAATGAACCCTTTTCCCCTTGGATAGCGAATTACGATAGGGCCAAAACTGTTTTTCTGGGCCGAATACATGATGTTTCTGAGCTCAATTTCATTGCGGGGCGCAGCAATGACCAGGTTGGGGATGCACCGCATATAAGCCATGTCAAAAATACCGTGGTGGGTAGCTCCATCCGACCCTACAATGCCGGCTCGATCCAGGCAGAAAATTACCCCGAGATTTTGAAGGGCCACATCGTGGATAACGTTGTCGTAAGCCCGCTGCATGAACGAAGAATAGATGTTGCAAAACGGAATCATCCCCTCTTTGGCAAGTCCGGCCGAGAACGTTACGGCATGCCCTTCGGCAATTCCCACATCGAAAACCCGCTCCGGAATCTCTTTCTGCATAATGGTCATGGAGCAGCCCGATGGCATAGCGGGGGTAATGGCCACAATCTTCTCATTTTCAAGGGCCAATTCGAGCAATGTTTCACCGAAAACGTCCTGAAAAAGAGGTGGAGTCGGAGTCTGTTCGCCGTGGTTGCAACTCCGTTCGCCTGTTTCCACATCAAATTTTCCGGGAGCGTGCCAAACTGTTGCCGATTTCTCGGCAGGTTCGTAACCTTTCCCTTTCATGGTGATGCAGTGAAGAACTTTTGGCCCTTTGTAGTTTTTTATCTCCGAAAGAATTCTTACCAGATCGGCTATGTTATGTCCATCAACTGGCCCAAAATAACGAATATTCAGGCTTTCAAATATGTTGTGCTGTTTGCTCAGCGTAGCTTTTACACTGTTGTTGATCCGAATAATCCGGTTTTTTTTTGCTTCGTTTATGATTCCCCACTTTTTCAGGAGCAGGTACGCGCGGTGGCGCATTTTGTTGTAGGTTCTCGAAGTGGTAATGTCCACTAAGTATTGTGTGAAGCCGCCCTGTATAGGGTCGATGGCCATTTGGTTATCGTTGAGGATGATCAACAGGTTGTTTTTGTCCATCGATGTATTGTTGAGTCCCTCGAAAGCCAGACCGCCCGTCATTGCGCCGTCGCCGATAATAGCTACTACCTGCCTGCCGGTTTCACCTTTCATAAGCGAAGCCACCGACATGCCCAGCGCTGCCGAAATGGATGTGGACGAATGTCCTACACCGAAGGCATCATATTCACTCTCTTTGGGCGTAGGAAAACCGCTCAGCCCCTTGAATTGCCTGTTGGTACGGAAAAGATCTCTCCTTCCGGTGAGAATTTTATGTCCGTATGCCTGATGACCCACATCCCATACAATCCGATCGTAAGGTGTGTTGAAAACGTAATGAACTGCTACTGTTAGTTCCACTACTCCAAGGTTGGAACCCAAATGTCCGGGATTTTGCGAAACTTCATCAATGATAAACCGACGCAAATCGTTACAAACAGCCGGAAGTTCTTCTTTTTTTAGTTTTTTCAGATCGTCAGGTGAATTTATATTTTGTAAATATGGATAGTTTTTTTCCGTCATGTCATTTGTATGTAAATAGATTACAAAAATAATACTTTTTGAACAGCAATATTTTATGTGCCGGTTTTTAAAATGTTAAATAAGATGTTTTCGTTTGTGTTTGAGTATAAAACAGAAGAAGTTTTAATTTTGTTGAATAAAATTAAATTTTTAAATTTGTACAAAAATATTATTCGGGAACAATAACAAATTAATGGGATTTATACCGGTTCTGTATAGATTAACCCATGAGCAAATAACTGAAATTGTTTTTTTTAAATCGCTGTTTGTTAGTATATTTAACTTATTTATGAGGTAAACCTTTTTGAATGATAATTTTGAAAACATAAATCAAGATGAAACGAGCATATAAAACTTTACACTCAAGGTACTTAGTACATGACAAAAACTTAAAATTCGGTATAAATATTTGATAATTAAATGCACTATCCTTCATAAGGGATCGACCTTGTCCGGTGAGCCGAAAAATAAGTGAAGTTGACGTAAAGAAATCTTCCCTGTTTGAGCGACGCAGGAGCGAGTTTGGAAGATTTCAGTCAACAAGTGCTAATTTTTCGAGCGAAGCGGGCGGAGTCTTGACTTTTTTGCTTCCTTTTTGCGTCAAGGCAAAAAGGAAGTCGGGGTTTAAGGGGTGGAAACCCCTTTTAAATCATTTGATTATCTTTTGTGTATTAAAAATTCATTTTTTTTGTCATGTGCTAATCTCAAGGTAATATCCCGACAACTATCGGGAGTGCGAGTTCCCCCGTCAAGTCGGGACAAGCTATACAACTTTAAAAAACAATTATTATCGTATGAAACACATTTCTTTAGTTATAGCTTTAATGCTAAATGCTCTTCTCTTGAGCGCCGAGTCTCAGAATTTCAAGCCTGGTTACGTGATTACCCTGAAACAGGATACATTGCGTGGCGAAATCAATTTCAAAACGGATGAAGTGAATGCGAAAGAATGTTATTTCAGGACAAACAAGGATAGCAAGGTACAAATATTTTTACCCGGAACTGTGAATGGATATCGTTTCTCTGACAATGGAAAATACTATGTATCGCATAAAATAACCATTGATAGTAAAGAATCAACGGTGTTTCTGGAGTACCTGATCCATGGATTGATGAACGTTTATTATTACAAAAGTAATGGACAATCGTATTATTTTTTCGAGAAAGAAAATGGCAAAATGCAAATGGTTACCAAAGGTGATGACCAGGTTGTTGAAAACAAGGTTATAGCTGATAAACAATATGATGGCGAACTGAGGTACATTTTCCAAAACAATTTACCTGAAGAATACGGACAGAAACAAATTGGTTACAACCAAAAAACGATGATCAATATCGCTAAAAAATACCATCAATCTTTATGTACAACCGGTGAAGAATGTATTGTGTATGAGAATAAAAATCCGGATGCTAAAGTGATTGAATTATCGTTTGCAGCCTATGCGGGAGTCAACCATGCTGAATATACAATGAAAGAACTTGGAGAATATAAGGTTTCAGCATACTCTCCGCTTATCGGGCTGAATGCCATAGCAATATACCCCCGTTTTTCCAAATCATTTGGCTTGTCGTTGGGGGTGTCGTTTGCAGGAATGGATGTGCCTGAAACTGATTTTGGAGATGGTATTTTTATTAAGTTCAAAACCTTCATTGCCACACCTTCGTTGGGGATAAAATATTCGTATCCAAAATACCGGTTGTGTCCGGTGGTGGAGGCGGGAGTGGACTATACGTTATTATTCGGTTCAAAAGTTAACATGAAGCATGATGTGGCAGGAACTAAATACTGGTCGATTGATTATAAACTCCGGAAATCGATCCTCGGAGCTTATGCCGGAATCGGATTAGATTATAGAATTACGAACAGCAATTATATTATCTTCAGGCTATCTAAAGATTTTTATGTGAAAACAGATGGGATGGAATTGAGTGGAAGGGACCAGTTGGATACTTATCAAATAAAACTGGGATATATTTTTAAGTTTAAATAAAATTATTACCGCGTAAATAAACAGGAGGCCGGCTTGTGTTTATCATAAGCAGGCCTCCAGTTTTTTTCGTTATTTTTCTTTCAACTTGGCAAAGTACATGGCAAAGGTCCGGTACAGAAAATGGGTCCATTTACCGAAAGGTACGATAATCAATGCCCATTGTACCAGCACGGTAAAGTGAATCATATACAACCATTTGTTCGATTCAATAATATCCAAATCGATAAACAGGCGAACAAAGAAAGCGGTGAAGCCCATCAGAAACAACCAAATAACAAAGAACCAGTCGGACGGCTGCGAATGTTTGTTCATGGCTTTTTTCTTTTTCATACGGCTGCTCACAAAGTCCACCGTTACCACAAACACAATGGCACTTACCACATATCCGAAGATATTCACGGCCAGATAAGGCGTGGAAAACCAGTCGAGGAACACAGTGGTAAACAGCAGCGAGAGATAACCCAGCACCAGAATAAAATGCTCGAACCAACGGAAACGGTTATCGTCGCAGTCGAGTGCGCGCTTCTGCACAAACATGGTTACAAAGAACTCACCCAGACTACTTACATACTTTTTGAACGGTACTTTTTCTTCGCTTTTCAGTACCGTGAAATACCACATGCGGGCAATGTTGGGAACAAAAATCACCAGCATAATAGTGCCGATAGCTATTGCTTCGAATAAATGGCCTACATGCATCATGTGTTCCAGATCGAAACCGGAAGAGAAACCAAAAGCCAGTACCCCGATAAAGGTAAGTACAAATGCAACGATAGTGGCAGGCAACGATTTATACATCAGTCCCGACAGACCTGTCCAGTCATATTGAGCCGTGAGATAACGACGAAGCGACATCATTAACTCTCCGGGGTTGGCTTCCTGCGGACAATGCGTGGAACACTCGCCGCAATAATAGCATTCCCAGGGTTTGAGCGAAGATTTTATGTCATCTTCCAGACCTAAAGCACTCAGTCGCACCATTTCGCGCGGAAACGACACATCTTCGGTGGACAAAGAACATACAGCCGTACAGTTTCCGCAATTGTAGCAGGCATTGAAATTCACTGCGCCGTATTTCTTCAATTCAGTTCCAAAAGCAGGATTTATTACAGTCCCTCCTGACCTCCCCTCAAGGGAGGAATTTGAGAACAACTTATTCATTATTTTCCTTTTTACAATATATTTTAATTTAACTCTTTCCAAAGTCCCCTAAAGGAGGAACCAATGGTCAGCGACCGAAGGGAGATAATTAAGAGACTTTTTTATAGGTATAATACTCATCCATATCATCAATATCGCCGGTTTTTACCAAACCGTATTTCACCAGCGACATCAGATAATACATCACTTCGTGCGTGGGCATCGATAGCTTTTCCGATAATTGTTTCACGGTCAGTTCTTCGTCAGCCAGTGCTTCCAGTATTCTTTTTTTCACCGCATTGAATTCCTTCAGTTGCTCTTTGGCTTGCTCTGGAATTCCTCCCAGTTTTTCGCGCAGGTATTTGGCTGTTTTTCCTTTTTCTACTTCCATAACTTTGTTGATTTAACTTTTTCAAAGTTCAAAACTTTGGAAAAAGTTAGTTTATACTAACGCATCAATCATACTCATAATTTCCTTGCTTGAGCAGGCTATCAGATTCACCGCATCGGGATCGCAAACGGGCGCACACATACCGCAACCTTTACAAACGGTATTATTGATTTCGGCAATGGATTTTCCGTCTTTGTCCACTTTCAGAATAGCATCGAACGGACAGGCTTCCTCACAAGCGCCACACCACGAACATTTGTCGGGATCGATAGTAGCCACCAACGGATCGGTTTCCAGTTCGCCTTTGTTCAGAATGGTATATGATTTTGTAGCTGCCGAAAGTGCAGAATTAACCGATTCCGCAATGTTTTTCGGTCCCTGACAGGTTCCTGCAATGGTAATACCGTCGATAACCGTTTCAACCGGACGCAGTTTCATGTGTACTTCGTTGAAAAATTTATCCCGGCCTTTGGGCAGTTTGAATAATGTACCTACATTACTATTGGTACGTGGCACCATGCCGGTAACCAATACTACCAAATCGGCTTCTACTTTCAGTTCTTTGCCCGAAGTAAGTATATCATTGATTTTTACAAGGATTTTAGCTCCGGCTGTTTCCACTGTTGCAGGGCCGTCTTCGTACGATTGCAGATAAATATCGCCCTGACGTAACGAATCGGCATAGAGCACTTCCTGTTTACCATAAGTACGCAATCCACGGTTGAAATGGAAATTGTTGATATCCGAAAACTTATTCTTAGCCGTAACGGCAGCATGAATAGTGGAGGTGCAGCAGTTACGCGAACAGTAGGTGTTTTCGCCATCGGTCTGACGGCTGCCCACACAATAAATATAAGCTATGTTTTTAACCTGCCGTCCGTTGTGCATCAGTTTACCCGACTGTGTATCCACCATACGTTTGAATTCGGGCAAGGTAATGATTTTATCCGATGTACCGTAACCAAACTCTCCTTCAACGGGGGTATAATGGTCGAATCCTGTGGCCATTACCACCGAACCGACATTCAGTTCCGTTTCGTTTCCTTCTTTTTCGTTCGATGTAACAGTACGCACTTTCAGCAGGATATTTCCCACACTTCCTTTATTACCTATCACTTCCGTATTGGTCATGATGGAGATATTATCGTACTGTTTCAGTTGGTTGTAAACGCGGCTCACCATTTCAGCCCCGGTTTCGGTGGTCGAAAACAACGAACCCCATTCGGCCACATGTCCGCCAACAGCCGGTTGTTTTTCTATCAGGATCACCTGCATTTCTTTCTGAGCCAGTGTTATGGCAGCCTTCATACCGGCTATCCCCGCACCCACTACCGCCACAGCTTTCACTGCTTTGATTCTGTTGGCTTCGAGCGGTTGCGCGTACCGCGATTTAGCAATGGCTGCTTTTACCAAATGAATGGCTTTTTCGGTGGCAGCTGCTTTATTGTCGGAATGTGCCCACGAAGCCTGTTCGCGAATATTGGCGTGCACATAAGTGTATTTATTCAAATCGGCACGTACCGACACATTGCGGAAAGTGAGCAGGTGAAGTTTGGGAGAGCACGAAGCTACAATCACACCATCCAACTCATTTTGTTTGATATCTTCCACCATTTCGCGCTGATTGGCATCCGAGCAGGCAAACATGGTTGTTTTAGCTATAAAAACCACATCTTCACCCTCCACCGATTGACGGACTTTTTCCACATCAACATAATCAGAGATGTTTCCCCCGCAATGGCAGATATATACTCCTATTTTTTTTGGTTTCATAATATATTCCAGCCCCCTAAATCCCCCATAGGGGACTTTAAGAAATCTTTAATTGATTATTAATTTTTATTTATCCAGTTCAATCTTTTCATAAGCCTCCCTTATGGGAGGTTTGGAGAGGCCATTAAATAACTAATGGCTTCCGACGATGCGGCACCCGCCGACAGAATCGTATCAGGAATATCCATAGGACCAATGGCTGTACCGGCTACGAAAACACCGTCGATACTGGTTTTGGCGGGACTTGCCAGCACATCGCTTTGTGCCACAAATTTGAATGGGTCGAGCGATAAAGTTTGATTCTCAAAGAATTTTTCGATCCCTGTATTGGGCAACACACCTGTGGAGAGAATCACCATATCGTGTTCGGTTTCCTGAAGTTTTCCTTCGTTAATATCTTCGTAACGGAGAAGGAGATTCCCGTTTTCTTTTTCGGATATTTTACCGATTTTACCTTTCACAAAATTCACTCCCATACCTTTGGCCTGTTGGTAAAACTCTTCGAATCCTTTACCAAACGAACGGATATTGATATAATAAATGGTAACATCGGCCATAGGCAACGCTCCCATCAATAGCTGAGCTTGTTTGATAGAATACATGCAGCAAATCTGCGAACAGATAGGATTGCCTACTGAAGCATCGCGCGAACCCACGCAAAGTACATAAGCAATTTTATCGGGTACTTTTCCATCGCCGGGACGGAGAATGGTGTTGTACGGACGGGTTGGTGCCAACTCACGTTCCATTTGTTGGGCGGTGAGAATATTTTTAAACTTACCATAACCGTAACGCGGCATATTTTCAGGATCGAATAATTTGAATCCGGTAGCTATGACCACTGTTTTCACATGCAGATGCATCTCCTCCGTTTCCATGGTAAAGTCGATACAATTGGTAGGACAAGCTTTTTCGCAAGCGCCACACAAGGTACAGTTATCTATATCGATAGCAGCTGCCTTGGGACTGCAAATGCTGAATGGAATAAATGCTGCTTTACGACCAATCAATCCAAACTGATACTGGTCGCGCACATTTACCGGACAGGCTTTTTCGCACAACTGACAAGCGGTACAATCTTCTACATGCACATAACGAGGATGTTTGGTCACCTTAGCTGTAAATTCGTTATCACTGATTTTTTTGATATTGCTTACTTCGCTACCGGTAAATATGGTGATATTGGGGTGGCGCGATATTTCTGAAACCTTTGGAGTAGTAATACACGCGGCACAGTCCAAAGTAGGAAACACCTTACTGAGCATAATCATTTTACCTCCGACTGACAGTTCTTTATCCACCAGCAACACTTTGTAACCGGTGTTTGCCAGATTGAGGGCAGCTTCGCCACCGGCAATACCCGCACCAATCACCAGCGCATCGTAAGTGATATTTTTAATTGGGTTTTCCATCAGGCGTGTAATGTTTTAAGTAAGTATTCATTGAAGTTGCGCATTTGCTTTACGAACGATTCGCTGCAAACTGAGCACATGGCTGCCATACGCAGACGAGCCGGATCAATTTCTTTTTCTTTCATCATATTATGTGTTTTGGCTATCAGGTTACCCGTTTTTTCGGTACACGATTCTCCATAAACACAATCACTTCCATCGGCTGCAATAAATACCCCATCGAATCCTTTTTCGTAAGCGTAAAGAATCCAGCTGGGTTTTATACCACTGGAACAAGGTACTGAAATGGTATAAACAGTGGGGGGATAGTGTAATTTTAATAATCCTGCCATATCTATAGCCGGATCCGAAATTTTTTCGGTAGAAAACACCAGTATTTTGGCTGTTTTTGTTTGTATGTTACCCATGATTTTTGAGCCTCTAACCCCTCAGGGGGAATTAGAATAGTTAGTTTGATAAAATAATAGTTGAAGAAAAACAACCTGCCCCTGAGAGAGAATTGACTCCCCTCCAGGGGTTGGGGACTTTTCTATTTCTTCTTCATGTACACTTTGAAATAGCCGTTTTCTTCTATCCAGCCCATGTATTCATGACCTTGTTTTCCGCACCATTTCGGGATGTCCTGTTTGGTTCCTTCGTCCGACGAAAGAATTTCCATCACATCACCGGCTTTGATTGTACCGATAGCTTTTTTGGCTTCCAAAAGCGGACCAGGGCAAGCTGTACCGCGTGCATCTACTGATTTTGCTACATCTACTGATTTTAATTCTTCTGCTGTCATAATAATAAAATTTAACGCCTGCCCCCTAACCCCCTAAAGGGGGTACAAAGTGCAAGAATAGGATTGTTTTTAAAATTGATTGTTTTTTATTGAATGTTGTATACGCTCAAAATTCCCCCTTCGGGGATTGAGGGGGCTTTATATAAATAATTGTATCGCGCTTTCGCCTGCATCGGCCACAAATGTAGCGGCACCAGCATAGCTTAAATGTGGATAATCGATGAATTCTTCTTTCTTGAAGCCCATCAATCCCATCGACATTTCGCATACAACGATTTCGATTCCAAGCTCGCCTGCTTCCTGAAGCATCTTTTCGAGTGACATAACGTTTTGTTTCTTCATCAGGTAGGAAATCATTTTAGGTCCCATACCGGCCATATTCATGTTCGACAGTTTCAGTTTCTTTGTTCCGTTGGGGAGCATCATACCGAACATTTTTGAAATAAAATCTTTGCCTTTGGGTGATTTCTTGGGGTCGCGTAGGGCGGAAAGCGACCAAAATGAGAAGAAGAGTTTTACCTGTGTATCCATTGCTGCGGCAGCGATAGAGATAACAAATGCTGCCAGAATCTTGTCCAGATCGCCCGAAACTACAGCTATTGACAACTGATCTTTACGCGCGTCCTGCAATTGTTCCACTTTTGCCTGCAACTCATTGATTTGTGCCTGCAATTGTTCCATGGTTATTTCATTGGTGTTTTCCATTTTTTTGAATCATGTTTAATGATTAAAGAATTTTTTCTGCAAATGTATCAGCTTTAATGAGTAAAAAGCTAAAAAACGCTGTGTAAGTAAATACATTATTTTGTGATTCATGTCACATTGTTTATATTTGCAGATGAAATGATAAAAGAAATGGAAAACGATTGCAGAAATTGCCCTTTCAACTCCAAAGCCGCTACCACATTAAGCGACGGAAATTTTGACCAACTGTCGGCCAACCATTTGGTACTTGGTTTTAAACGTGGCGACAGCATTATCAAACAGGGAATGTACTCTACCAATGTGGTTTTTTTACGGACAGGGCTGGCCAAGATACATTTACAAGGCCCTTATCATGAACAGATTGTGAGGGTTGTGAAATCGCCCACATATCTGGGGCTTCCTACCACGTTTGGCGATAAGATAAATCAATATTCGGTAACTGCCGTAACGAACGCTGAAGTATGCTTTATCGATGTAAAGGTGTTTCAGTCGATATTGAATGGGAATCGTGATTTTTCAAACGAAATTATCCTCGAATTGTGTAAAAATGAGTTGGAATCGTTCCGTAGGTGCGCCAACCGTACACAAAAACTAATCAGGGGAAACATGGCCGATGCGTTGTTGGATTTTTCGGATCACATTTTTCAGTCGGATACATTTACTATACCGCTATCGCAGGCCGAACTGGCTAATTTGGTGGATACCAGCCGCGAAAGTGTCAGCCGTATCCTTGCTGAATTCGACAAGGATGGCATCATTAAAATGACTGGGAAAAAAATTGAAATTATGAACAAGAAATCGTTGAAACTGATAAGTCAGAACGGCTGATCATTTTAAACTGTTTTTAGGCGTAGTAGCCTGAAATTCTTTTAGATAGAACGGTTCGTAATAAGCCACATCCGAAAACTCTTTTTTATTGAAAGCCTCCTTTGCCAACGAAATCATATTTTCGGCCAGCGGCGTTATGTCGTCGATTAAGCGGGCATTGGGATGATGGATGATTTCGCGGCATTTGTCCGATCCGTTTCCAAAGAAATATACTACGCGATCCTGAAGAATATCCCGGAATGATGCTTCGTTGATGATTTCGGCTGATACTTCCCTGACAGTATTTCCTTTATGGTCAAAAATTTCGCAGTACACCTCCATTCTCCGCGCATCAATCATGGGGCAAAAAAGCGAGTTGTCGCTGTCGTCGGTCTGTTTAACGGCCGCGGCAAACATGATTTTCAATGTATCAAGCGCGATGAGTGGAATATCGGAGCCGTAGCACAACCCTTTTGCGGTAGAGACTCCGATACGCAAACCGGTATATGAGCCGGGGCCACCACTTACAGCTACTCCTTCGGGTTTTGAATCGTTGGAACGGAGGAAATCAAGCGCTTCTTCCACAAATAGACTAAGTAAAGCGGCATGGTTCATCCCTTCGTGGTTCGAACGGCTGAAAATGCACTTTTCGTTGTCGCTCACGGCTACCGAACACACGTTTGTGGACGTTTCTATATGGAGTAATTTCATTTTTTTTATGAATTGTTGTATTGACAACGCAAAGTTAGGATAAAAAGTTCGGGAAAAAAAATCAAAATAATTGGTTTTTAAAATTCTGAATAATAGATATATAAATGGATATTCAGATAGAAAAGTATTGGGTTTTATCGGTTTATGAGGGTATTTTTATTATCTTTGCAGCCGGTTTTTGAATTAAAATAAAATTAAAAGGATAAAAGAAATAAATGGTTGAAATGATGAACGGTTTGTTTCTTTTGAAATTTAAAAAACAAAATTAGAAATGAAAGCATACGTTTTTCCGGGTCAGGGCGCTCAGTTTGTAGGAATGGGAAAAGACCTTTATGAACAATCGCCGCTGGCTAAAGAGTTATTCGAAAAAGCCAATGAAATTCTTGGTTACCGCATTACCGACTTGATGTTCGATGGCACCCCCGAAGATTTGCGCCAAACAAAGGTTACTCAACCTGCCGTTTTTCTTCATTCCGTAATTTCAGCATTTGTAAAAGGTGATGAATTTCAGCCGGATATGGTTGCCGGACATTCGTTGGGCGAATTTTCGGCATTGGTAGCCGCCCGTGCACTTTCTTTCGAAGATGGTTTGAAACTGGTTTATGCGCGAGCCATGGCCATGCAAAAAGCTTGTGAAAAGGAACCTTCGACAATGGCTGCCGTTCTTGGGCTTTCGGATGAAGTGGTAGAGGAAGTTTGCGATTCCATCAAAGATGCCGTGGTAGTTCCGGCCAATTATAATTGTCCGGGGCAGCTGGTTATTTCAGGTTCCATCGAGGGAATTGATAAAGCTTGCGAGCTTTTGAAGGAAAAAGGAGCCAAAAGAGCGCTGAAACTCCCTGTGGGGGGCGCTTTTCATTCGCCACTGATGCAACCAGCCGGTGAAGAACTTCAGGCCGCCATCCATACGACGGTTTTCAGCAAACCGATTTGTCCTGTTTATCAGAATGTAAACGCTTATCCTCAAACAAATCCGGAAGCTATCAAAGAAAACCTGATCGCGCAACTTACAGCGCCGGTACGCTGGACTCAAACCGTGAAAAACATGATTACCGATGGAGCTACCGAGTTTTACGAATTAGGCCCTGGCGATGTGCTCAAAGGCCTGGTGAAAAAAGTAAACGATGAAGTAACGGTTGGTTGATACAAATATTTCTTTTTAAAAATAGATGTAAAGAATGCAGGAACAGTGGTTTCCTGCATTCTTTGTTTTTTACATTTATTTTCACCCTATCTGTTAAATGATAAAATATCGGTAGGTAATTTAAATAATTCAATTGTAGGTACGTTAATTCATTTCAAATAATTACCTTTGAAATCAATATAAAATATCAGGGAATGAAACGATTTTTTCTCTTTTTTGTTTTTTCCGCATTTCTGTTTCAAGCCAATGCGCAGCTTTTATGGAAAGTAACAGGCAAAGGCCTGAAAAAGCCTTCTTATCTTTTTGGAACTCACCATCTTATTTCAGTCGATTTTCTGGATAGTGTGCCCGATCTTTACAAGGCGTTCAACGCATCAACCGGTGTGGTGGGGGAGGTTGTGCTAAACAATGTGGACGTTTCGGCCAAAATTCAGGAAGCTGCCATGTTGCCGGGCAAACTGACGATGGATAGCCTGATCAGAGATAGCAGTGATTATAAACTTGTTGACAAAAAGCTACGTTCGGTGTTGAATTTGCCGCTTAAGAAGGTTGCTAAAATGAATCCAACCCTCATCCTGACGCTTTATGAAATGGAGTTGATGAAAAAAACATTGAAGAAAACGGATGACATTCAGTCCGATTCCTACTTCCAGCTTGTAGGTGCCGAAAAAGGGAAAAATATTTACGCGTTGGAAAGTGTTGACGATCAGATAAAAGCGTTATTTGGCAATGGTTCCCTGCAACGGCAGACGGAAGTGATGGTGAGCACCATCAAAGAGAACAACGAGTCGGTTTTGGCAGAAATGAACCAGTTGAATTCCATGTATAAAAGTGGAAACCTGCAACAATTGGAGCGACTATCTGAGCGGAAAGAAAAAACATACGACATGACTGCTGAAGAGTTTGACCGGCTGGTGTCGGATCGAAACATCAAATGGATGAAAAAACTTCCGGCCTTAATGGCCAGTGAATCGTGTTTTATAGCGGTTGGAGCTTTGCACCTTACCGGCGAAAACGGTTTGATACGCCTTTTGCAAAAATCGGGCTATAAAGTGAAACCGGTGAAGTGAAATTAAACTTGAAAATTGAAAATTGAAGATTGAAAAAATGGACAGATATTGTTAACTATCAATCAATTTACAATTTGTTTGCACTCAGTTAACTTTATTTCGGAATAATTGTACGCTAACTTTCGTTTTTAGTGTTAATTTTGCAAGATATTATATGTAAGAATGGATAAATTGAGATTTTTAAGTCTGGCGAGCGGAAGCAGTGGAAATTGTTATTATGTAGGAAATGCTACAACCGGATTTTTGATCGATGCAGGTATCGGGCCACGAACCATCCGGCGGAGGCTTAAAGCTGTCGGGCTCGATTTTGAGAATTTATGGGGCATATTTATTACCCACGATCATACCGACCACATAAGGGGAGTAGGTGTTTTAGGCGAAAAATTCCATATCCCGGTTTATTCAACTTTTGAAATCCACGAAGGAATCAATCGCAATTATGTAGTTACCGAAAAACTTTATGGAAGCCGGAAAATCATTACGAAAGGTGAAACGGTGAAAATATCCGATTTTTCCATTACATCTTTCCCGGTAATGCACGATGCTTCCGATTGTGTAGGATATACCATTGAGTATCAGGATAAACGGTTGACAATAGCGACTGATATCGGGACCATTACCGACGAAGCCGCCAGCCATATTGTAAAAGCGAATTACCTGATTCTCGAAGCCAATCACGATGTGCAAATGCTGCTGAATGGATCTTATCCTCAATATCTTAAGCAAAGAATTCTGGCTGATACCGGACATTTGAGCAACGATCAGGCAGGCGCTTTCCTGGCCGAAAACTTTCCGGTCAATTGCCAGAACATCTTCTTATGTCATTTGAGCCGCGAAAACAACATGCCTCAGAAAGCTTACGAAACGATAAAAAATTATCTGAAAAGCAATAAGACAGCATCGGATAAAGAAATTAAAATCACTGTTCTCGACCGTACGACACCTTCGAAACTTTTTATATTCGGTAACTGAAAAAATCATTTAATATACTAAGTATTATGCCTTCTAATTTAGTTATTATTCCTACATACAACGAAAAAGAAAATATTGAGAATATTGTCAGGGCGGTTTTTTCCGAACCGGTCGGGTTTCATATCCTGATTATCGACGATGGCTCTCCTGATGGAACGGCGGCTATTGTGAAAAATTTGCAAGGGTCGTTTCCCGATAAATTGTTTATGGTGGAACGAAAAGGTAAACTCGGGCTTGGAACGGCTTATATCGCTGGTTTTAAATGGGCTGTGGAACATGGCTACGAATATATTTTCGAGATGGATGCCGACTTTTCGCACAATCCCGATGACCTGCTGAAACTTTACAAAGCATGTTCCGAAGAGGGTGCCGATGTGGCCATAGGATCCAGGTACGTTACCGGCGTTAATGTGGTGAATTGGCCTATCGGAAGGGTCTTGATGTCATACTTTGCTTCAAAATATGTGCGGGTGATTACCGGAATGAAAATATCCGATACCACTGCCGGATTCAAATGTTACCGACGACAAGTGCTGGAAACCATTGAATTGGATAAAATTCATTTCAAAGGTTACGCGTTTCAGATTGAAATGAAATTTACAGCTTACAAGTGTGGATTTACCATAAAAGAAGTCCCCATTATTTTTGTTAACAGGGTGCTTGGCACTTCTAAAATGAGCGGGGGCATTTTTGGTGAAGCTTTTTTGGGTGTAATACAGTTGAAATTAAACAGTTTGTTCAGGAAATTCCCTCAAAAACAATAAGACCGAAATCTAAAAAAACAAATGAAGTTCTTAATCCGGAATGCAACCATTGTGAACGAAGGGCGTACGTTCAAAGGCTCGGTAACGATCGAAGGCGAACGTATCGCATCTGTTTCAGAAGGCTGTCAGGATATTTCCGGATTTTCCGGACCGGAAATAATCGATGCCGAAGGATTGCTCCTGCTTCCGGGGGCTATTGACGATCAGGTACATTTCCGCGATCCGGGATTGACGCACAAAGGTGATATTCAGACGGAAAGCAGGGCGGCTGTTGCCGGAGGTATCACATCGTTCATGGATATGCCCAATACGCGTCCGTTGGCCGTAACGAAAGAGGAGCTGGAAAATAAATACCGGTTGGGCGCTGAAAAATCGTTTGCGAACTACTCGTTTTTCATGGGTGCATCGAACGAAAATCTGGACGAGATAAAAAAAATTGATCCCCGCGATGTATGTGGTGTAAAGGTTTTTATGGGATCGTCCACCGGAAATATGTTGGTGGATAACCGTAAAACACTCAGCGCTATCTTTTCGGAAGTGCCCTTGCTCATTGCTACTCATTGCGAAGATGAACAGACCATCCGGAACAATGTTGAGCATTACAAAGCATTGTTGGGCGATGATATTCCGGTTAAATACCATCCGCTCATTCGTAGCGCCGAAGCATGTTACCTTTCGTCGTCGCTGGCGGTGGAACTGGCTGCGCGGTACAACTCCAGGCTGCACGTGCTGCATCTTTCCACAGCAAGGGAACTGTCTCTGTTTACGAATAAAATACCCCTTGCTGATAAAAGAATAACTTCTGAAGTTTGTGTCCATTATTTGTGGTTCTCAGATAAAGATTATCCGCAATATGGAAACAAAATAAAGTGGAATCCGGCGATTAAAAGCGAAGAGGATAGGCAAGAGCTGGTTCGGGCGGTGAATGACGACCGGCTGGATATGGTCGCTACTGACCATGCGCCGCATTTGTGGGACGAAAAACAGGGTTCGTGTCTGAAAGCGGCTTCAGGCGGCCCGTTGGTTCAACATGCGTTGCCTGCCATGTTGCAGTTGGTGAAACAGGGATATTTTTCGATGGAAAAAGTAGTGGAAAAAATGTGCCACGCACCCGCCCGATTATTCAAAATAGAAGATCGCGGATTTATACGCACCGGATATTATGCTGATTTAGTGCTTGTTGATCCAAAAAGCAGCTGGACGGTAAATTCTCGGAACATATTGTACAAATGTGGTTGGTCGCCTTTCGAAGGAACCGTTTTCGACCATAAGGTTGTAAAAACAATCGTTAACGGACATTTGGTTTATTCCGACGGAATTTTTGATGAAAATTTCAGGGGAAAACGATTGTTATTTGAATACTAATGTTAAAATAAAAAAGATTATTTTTTTATTTTCAAATAATTAACTATTTTTGCACTCCAAATTATTTTATGAAAAAACTTTCGATTTTTTTCGTTGTTATTAGTGTTTTATTCGCTTCGTGTAGTGAGTATCAGAAAATACTGAAAAGCGATGATGCGCAGTTGAAATACACCAAGGCGATTGAATATTTCAACGTTAAAGATTATGTTCGTGCCGCTACATTGCTCGAAGATATTTCGTCGTACTACAAAGGCACCGATCGTTCTGAATCCGTTTTAATGTATTTGGCTAAATCTTACCTGGGACAGAAAGATTACCTGACTGCCAGCGAATATTTTAAAACTTATGTAAAAAGTTTCCCCAAAGGGCCGAATGCTGTCGAAGCAAAATACATGATCGGGTATTGCTATTACCTTGATTCGCCCGATGCCCGGCTTGATCAATCGTCCACATATACGGCGATAACCGCGTATCAGGAATTTTTAGATATGTATCCCGAGAGCGAAAGGGTTCAGGAAGCTACCAAACAACTTGAAGAGTTGACAAATAAACTGGCTTACAAAGAGTTGCTGAACGCCAGGCTCTATTACAACCTGGGTAATTATATGGGTAATAATTATGAATCGGCCATGATTACAGCTCAGAATGCCCTGAAAAAATATCCTTCGAATGCGTACCGTGAAGATCTGATGATGGTTATTCTCCAGTCGCGTTTCGAGATGGCGAACATGAGTTTGGCCGAGCGCCAGGCCGACCGTTTCAGAAGTACCATTGATGAATATTACAGTTTTATCAACGAATATCCGACCGGGAAATACAGGAAGGAAGCTGATCATATTTTCAATGAGTCGAAAAAAAATGTAAAAGAATAAACTAAGTAAAGATATGGATTACAAAAAAATTAATGCGCCTCTTAATACCGTTACGCGCGATATGAATTCTCTCAGTGAGGAGGTGGGTAATATTTACGAAACCGTAAAAATTATTTCCAAACGTGCCAATCAGATAAACATGGAAATCAAGCAGGAGTTGGAAAAGAAGCTGCAGGAATTTTCATCCTATTCGGATAATATCGAAGAAGTTTACGAAAACCGTGAACAAATCGAGATTTCCCGTTTCTACGAAAAACTTCCGAAACCGGTGCTTATCGCTACACAGGAGTTTATCGAACACAAGATATATTACCGTAACCCTTTAAAAGATAAAATTAAATAGGGTATTATTTTCCGGATTTTGATTTATTATTTTGAGATAAAAGAAGTTGACCGTTAACATAAACTGATCAATTTCTTTTATCTTTTTTATTTCCGGTTCAATTCATTTTTGTATTTTTGCATAAATCCAAAAGTTCAGTTATTACATGTTACAGGGAAAAAGGATAGTATTGGGAGTTACCGGCAGTATTGCGGCTTATAAATCGGCCTACCTGGTTCGTCTATTAGTGAAAGAGGGCGCTGAGGTAAAAGTAATTATGACCGATCTGGCCAAACAGTTCATATCGCCGCTAACCCTTGCCACGCTTGCTAAAAATCCGGTTCTGGTCGATTTTTTTGATCCGACTAACGGGAACTGGAATAGCCATGTGGATTTGGGATTGTGGGCCGATGCATTGCTGGTAGCGCCTGCCACGGCCAATACCATTGGTAAAATGGCCAACGGTATTGCCGACAATTTGCTCATTACCTCGTACCTTTCGGCCAAATGCCCGGTATTTGTGGCGCCTGCCATGGATCTCGACATGTTTGCTCATCCCACCACTCAGCGCAACCTCGATACATTGCGTTCATTTGGCAACCGGATCATTGAACCGGCTTCGGGCGAGCTTGCAAGCGGCCTTGAAGGGAAAGGACGAATGGAAGAACCTGAAAATATAGTAAGTGCACTGGATGATTTTTTCACTCCGAAAACACTTCATGGGAAAAAAATACTCATTACAGCCGGCCCCACATACGAAAAGATAGATCCGGTTCGTTTTGTAGGTAATTATTCTACCGGAAAAATGGGATTTGCCATTGCCGGGGAGTGCGCCGCGAGAGGTGCGGAAGTAACGCTTGTGGCCGGGCCTGTATCGTTAACCGCTGTTCACCGCAACATACGGCTTGTAAACGTGGAGTCGGCTACCGAAATGTTCGATGCGGCAAACGAGGAGTTTGCATCATCCGACGTTACGGTTTTGTGTGCCGCAGTTGCCGATTTTACACCAGTGTCGCCGCAACCGCAAAAAATTAAACGTGAAGGTGAGAAGTTGGTGCTGGAACTTTGCCCGACCAAAGATATCGCGGCTCAACTTGGCGCTAAAAAAACCGCCGGCCAGGTGCTTGTAGGGTTTGCCCTCGAAACCACGAACGAGGAAACCAACGCGATAGCCAAACTGCAAAGGAAAAATCTTGATTTCATTGTGCTGAATTCTTTGAATGATGAAAAATCGGGATTTGGCTACGATACCAATAAAATAACCATCATCAATAAATCGGGTGGAAAGAAAGAATTTCCCCTTCAATCGAAACAAAAAGTGGCCGTCGATATCGTTGATGAATTGTTACAGATTTTATAAAACCAAATATCAGGAGTAAATATAAAACAAAATATGAGATCGATACCTGTTGTACTGAAAAATAAGCTATCCGGCGGAGCGAAGAGATTCTGGCTTTCGGCCGGTGTTTCTGTTCTGTTTTTTTTGATAACTCAAGGCGTTTTTGCTCAGGAACTGAATTGCAATGTGCAGATCAATTCTTCAAAAATACAGGGAACCAACAAATCTGTGTTCAACACGCTGCAAAAATCGATGTCAGAGTTTCTGAATACCCGCCACTGGTCCGACATGTCGGTGGCTACCAGCGAGCGAATTGAGTGCACTCTGATCGTAACAGTCAATTCGGTGAACGACAATTCGTTTACCTGCGATTTGCAGGTACAATCGCGTCGTCCGGTTTACAATTCATCCTACAAAACAACGTTGCTCAACTTTAAAGATAATAGCTTCAACTTCGATTATAAGGAATTCGACCAACTGGAACTGAACGAGTCCTCCATTACTTCCAACCTTACGGCTGTACTGGCATATTACGCTTATCTCATCATTGGGTTTGATCAGGATTCGTTTTCGCGTCTCGGAGGATCACCGTATTTTCATGCAGCCGAAAACATTGTGAATGCAGCGCAAAGTGCCGACCTTAGTGGTTGGAAGGCTTTTGAAAGCTCCAAAAACCGCTACGCGATGATCAACAACATTACCGATGAAGCGTTTAAAAAATTCAGGGAATATTTTTACGAATACCACCGGTTTGGGTTGGATATTATGTCGGAAAATGTAGCTAACGGACGTGATAAAATTTTGGGTGGATTGCCCATTGTAAGGGATGCCAACCGTTCAAGACCATCGGCTGTGCTGGTTAGCGCGTTTATAGATGCTAAAAACGATGAGTTGATCAATATCCTTTCGCAGGCGGGAAGCAAAGAGAAAGCGGATGCTGTAGAGGTGCTTTCCGATATAAATCCCGCTTATTCATCGAATTACGAATCTATTTTGAAAAATTAAAATCAGATATTCTTTCCAGGCAACAGATGCTGAAATCGCTCTACATATCCAATTACGCGTTGATATCCGAACTTCGGTTGAGTTTTGATAATGGTTTGACTGTTATAACAGGCGAAACAGGAGCCGGAAAATCAATTATTATTGGAGCCTTATCGCTTATTTTAGGTCAACGCGCCGATAACAAAGCTATTCGTGAAGGTGCTGATAAGTGTATTATCGAAGCTGGATTTAATATCTCGGGCTATTCGCTGGAAAATTTTTTTATCGGCAACGAACTTGATTATTTTCAGGAATGCATTATACGCAGGGAGCTCACCGTTACTGGGAAATCGAGGGCTTTTATCAACGATACTCCTGTGAGCCTCAATACGATACGCGAACTGAGCCTGAAGCTGATCGATATTCATTCCCAACACGAGAACCTGCTGCTATCTAATGACTTGTATCAGCTGAAGGTAGTGGACACCGTGGCCAAAAATCAGGAAATACTTCATCGTTACCAGCAAATTTTTACGGAATGGAAGTCGCTGGAAAATGAGCTTTTATCGTTGAAGCGGCTGGCCGAAAAGCAGTCCGGCGATTTGGACTATATCCGGTTTCAGTGGCAACAACTGGCCGATGCTAAGCTTCAGGAAGGGGAACAGGAAGAACTTGAAGCCGAACAACGGATTTTATCTCACGCCGGCGAAATTAAATCGGAATTGCAGAAAAGCGTGAACCTGCTTTCCGAAGAGCAAATGGTTTTGCCTTTATTGAAGGAAGTTATGCAGTCGGTAGGACATATTCGTTCTTTTTTGGATGATAATAACGACTGGTACGACCGGTTAAATTCTATTCACATCGACTTGAAAGACATCGAATCGGACGTTTCGGCTTACAACGAACGTTTAGAATTCGATCCTGAACGTTTGGAATCTATTGAAGCCCGGTTGAGCGAAATTTACAGTTTGCAGAAAAAATTCAAAGTGGGCTCTATCGCTGGGTTGATTGAAACCGGAAATCATCTGGAGAAACAATTGAACAGAATTGAATCTTTTGATGAAGAATTATTTCGCCTGCAAAAAAATATCAGCGAAAAGAAATTGGAGCTCGATGGGTCATCCAATGAGTTAACAAGTAGTCGTACAGCGGTTTGTAACGTTATCGAATCGTACATGACCACACAACTGGCCGAGCTGGGTATTCCCAATATCCGTTTTAAAGTGGATATCTCGCCTAAAAGTGAATACAGCGATATGGGCAACGATAACGTATTATTTATGTTTTCGGCAAACAAAAACAGGGAATTACTTCCGGTAGCTCAGGTGGCATCGGGGGGTGAAATTTCGCGGGTTATGCTCGCCATCAAATCGTTAATTGCTCATCGTTCCGATTTGCCTTCCATTATTTTCGATGAGGTTGATACAGGAGTTTCGGGCGAGATAGCCTTTAAAATGGGGCTGATAATGAAGGAAATGGCTTCGGATATGCAGGTGATTTCTATTACTCACTTACCACAAATAGCCGCCAAGGGAGATCATCATTTCAGGGTTTATAAAGATGATTTGGGCATGCACACCGAAACCCGGATTATGAAACTGGATAGCGATGAAAGAATATTGGAACTGGCTAAAATGCTTAGCGCCAATAAAATTACAGATGCGGCTGTTGCTCAGGCTAAAGAACTGTTGAATAGTTGATTGCTATCCAATAATTTCGCCGATCCTTTTTTCGGCAATAGCACAATATTCCTTGTTGGTTTCGAATCCTATATAATTTCTTTTCAGTTTTTTACAAGCCACCGCTGTGCTTCCCGAGCCCATGAAAGGATCGAGTACCAGGTCGCCCGGATGGCTGCTTATTTCGATAAACGGGATACAGACCTTCAACGGTTTTTGCGTTCTGTGAGCTGTTCGTTCTTTCCCCATGCAAATAGGAGCTTCGATAAAGTTATGCATTTCGTTTACCGGCTTGTGATTCCACGTTTTCGGGGTTCCTTTCGAAAAGTGGATCATGATTTCCATGCTGTTGGCAAACATTTTACGGGTGTATATTGCCGGGAATGGGTTAGTTTTATGCCAGTGGATCGTTTTGCGGAACTGGAACCCGACACGCTCAATCATTCGGTTCAGGTATGAAACAAAATCGTCGCCACACCATAAATAACCGCTTGCGCCGGGCTTACATACCCTGAAGCATTCTGCCAGCACATTTTCAAGAAAAAGCAAGTAATCTTCTTCCGAATGAAAACCATCGAACTCGAATTCGGTGATCACGTCTTTGTGGTTTTTCAGTCCCGAAACATTCTGTGCCCGGTACTGATAATAAGGAGGATCGGTGAAAATCAGGTCAACGGAATTATTGGGGATATTCTTCAGCCCTTGCAGGCAATCGGTGTTTTCAATGGTGTTTATTTCCATAGTTTATCGGTTCATTTGGTTGAAATAGGTATCGAGCAGTTGTTTGGCCGCCACAAAAGAGCTGATTTCATCGGAAAGAATCTTTTGTTCAGAGTTTTCTAACAGTTTTTGTATTCTTTTATCCTGATAAAAGCTCGATTTTAAATGGTCGTTGATGGTTTCGTACATCCAGTATTTCGATTGCGAGGTTCTCTTGTGGGCGAAAAAACCATTGGCTTTTACAAAAGCCACGTAACGTTCAATCATCTGCCATATTTCAGCAATTCCGTTTTTATCTATGGCCGAGCAGGTGATGACCTCCGGGCTCCAGCCCGATTCAGGAGTAGGGAAGAGGTGAAGGGCGTTGCGGAATTCAGCTTTGGCCAGATTTGCTTTTTCCACGTTGCTTCCATCGCATTTGTTAATGGCAATGCCATCAGCCATTTCCATGATGCCCCGTTTTATTCCTTGCAATTCATCACCTGCACCCGCTATTTGTATCAGGAGGAAAAAATCGACCATGGAGTGAACGGCTGTTTCGGATTGTCCCACGCCAACCGTTTCCACAAAGATAGTATCGAACCCGGCGGCTTCGCATAGCACTATGCTTTCGCGCGTTTTCCGCGCTACGCCTCCCAAAGAGCCTGCCGAAGGAGAAGGACGAATAAAAGCGTTCTTAGCCACCGACAGTTCTTCCATCCGGGTTTTATCGCCCAGGATGCTCCCTTTGGAGCGCTCGCTGCTGGGGTCGATAGCCAGAACGGCCAGTTTGTGTCCGTTACGTACCAGATAGGTTCCAAGCGCTTCGATAAATGTACTTTTCCCGGCTCCCGGAACCCCGGTGATTCCCAGCCGCACTGAGTTTCCGGTATAAGGAAGGCATTTTTCAATTACCTCCTGCGCAATGTCCTGGTGTTCGGGCAATGAACTTTCCACTAATGTAACGGCCTGCCCGAGCATGGATATGTTCCCTTTTCGGATACCTTCCACATAGTCGGTAGCCTTATATAGCATCCTCTTTTTTAATGGTTTATGGTATGGGTTTACCGTCGGAGCATTCTCAATGCCCTGGTTTACACTTAGCCCTATATATTCGGGATTGTTTTCAGGATGTTCTATATCGTGTTTGTACTTCATTGCGAACAGAAATAAAAAGCCAAGATATTGCTGTAAATCTTGGCTTTAAATGATATGTAAATTTGCTGGTCTTTTATTTTTGAATTTTCCAACTTACTGCCAGAATAAGAAAACTGTTGTCAGGGTCGTTCGTTTGGATGGTAATAACCCGTTTGTAATCGCCGGATGCCAGATTTTCACTGTTTACATCCACTTTTAGTTCCGATTTTTTACCTCCCGAAACCGATTTCAGACCGTGTACGATTAATTCTTTGTTTGAATTAACAATACGTCTGATTTCGAGATTGTTTTTACCGTTATTCTTAATAGAGAAAATTGCCGTTTTTTTTAGTCCGTTAGCAATGACACCCAAATCAACATTCCGGTTGGAAATTTCCAATATCGGGGCATTGCGTTTTTGATCAGTAGAAAGGCTACCAAAATTTTCTACGACATTTGAAAAAACAACAATTTTCAGATCATCAGATTTTTTTTTTTGACCGTTTACGGCTACATAAACATCATTCGAAACAGGACCCCAGGTTTTGCACTTTGCCGAGTTAAAAGCGAAAGTTATTTTCCCCTCTTCGTTCGGTTTTAGTTTTGCCGGACTTACCGTAGCCGTTATATACGCTGGTAAGTTAAAAACAGCCACATCTGCTGGCTCTGAAGAGGTGTTTTTTATTTCAACCACCCTGATTTGTTCTTTTCCTTTATCCACATTGTTCATCTGAACAACTTTTAAATTGGCTGCCAAAGATTTTCCCAGAGGATAAAGAAACTGAGATGTAGGAGTAGCCGATTTTCCAATAACTTCACCTTTAATATTAATAGTAGTTTGTTCTTCGGTGGCGTTGCTCGTAACAGTTATTGTTTTGGTGAAAGGTCCCGGACGTCCGGCCGGATTGTAGGTAACGGTTACAGTACCAGTTTTTCCGGGTTCAATAGGTTCTTTAGTCCATTCGGGGGTTGTACATCCGCACGAAGCCCGTACCTGGCTGATTACCAATGGTGCGCTTCCTACATTTTTGAGTTTGAAAACATGAGTTACTTTTCCGCCTTCTTCGTTGATTTTTCCGAAGTCAAAAATCTTTTCTTCGTATTGAATTGCTGCTTTTTGCGCTGATAATGAGAACAAAGTAAATAGGCAGATCGAGACTAAAATGTACTTTTTCATTCTAATGAGTTTAATAATTAGTATTTTTAGTTTATTATAGGTTACAAATTTAAGAAAAATGTTATTCATAGAATTATTTTTTTTGAAAAATAACTACTAATAATGGTTAAACAGAACGTTTGCGCCTTATTTTGTTGCCGTTGTTTAGTGTGAAATGTTATGAAACTTTGCCACGTCATTAGCCGCTATTCTGTTATTTTATTTAATTTTGTTGTTGATATAAATTGAATTTTAAAATGAAAGAATTGATAAATGATTATGTCTTAGATTTTTACGATTATTGTCTGGGTTGCTATACGCATTTTCATCAATACCCCGAACTCTCATTTCAGGAATACAAAACATCTGAATTTATACAGGGCGAATTGAAAAAAGCCGGAATTCCGTTCCGGGCAGGTATTGCCGGAACCGGAATATTAGGATGGGTTGAGGGCAAAAACCCATCGAAAAGGATGATAGCTTTGCGTGCCGACATGGATGCGCTGCCCGTGTGCGAGGAAACCGGACTTAGCTTTACATCGAAAAATGAAAACGCGATGCATGCCTGCGGGCACGATACCCATGTAGCTTGCCTGCTCACAACGGCTCGTATCCTGGCACTTTTGTCCGATAAATTTGAGGGAACCGTCCTGCTCGTTTTTCAGCCGGGCGAAGAGAAAGCCCCCGGTGGAGCCCGTTTGATGATTGAAGACGGAGTTTTTGATGATATGAAGCCTGAACTAATGTTGGCGCAACATATCTCGGTGGATTATCCAACAGGAACGCTCGCTTTTGGCGATGGGAAAATAATGGCCTCGGCCGACGAAATACATGTGGTGATGCGCGGCAAAGGTGGACACGGCGCCCTTCCACACCTCTGTAACGATACAGTTCTGGCATCGTCGCAAGCTATAGTATCGCTCCAGCAGGTAAAGAGCCGTTTGTGTCATCCACTTACCCCCATGGTGCTTACTTTTGGAAAATTTACGGCGGGTGGGGCGCAAAATATTATTCCGGGCGAAGTGCATTTTTCCGGGACATTCAGAACTTTTGATGAAAATTGGAGAGCGCAAGCAAAGGCACACATTGTAAGAATAATTGAAGAGACGGCTAAAGCCTATGGTTGCAGCGCGCAGATTGACATCCCTGATGGCTATCCATGTGTAATAAACGATAGCGGAGTGAGCCGTTTGGCCGAAACTTTTGCGAAAGAATGGGTGGGCGCTGAAAATGTAAAAAACCTCGAAACAAGGTTGACATCGGAAGATTTCGGATTTTTTTCCCAAATGTATCCTTCGGCTTTCTACCGGTTTGGTGCAAAAAGTGAAACGAATAAAAATTCAGGCGGACTGCACAGCAATACATTCTTTATTGATAAGGAAGCTCTGAAAACCGGTGTTGGGGGGCTAACATGGATAGCATTCAGTTTTTTGAATCAGAAGTAGTGCCGGCCGTTATAAAAAAAAAGAAAAGAGAGCGGGTAAATTACACACTCTCTTTTAAACCTTTAAAAAATCTATTTGCTTAATACTTATTTGGCAGTATCGGCAGCGGCAGAGTCAACAGCAGTAGTGTCAACAGCAGCAGAGTCAACAGCTACTTTTGTAGAGTCTGTAGTTGCAGCAGGAGCGGCAGGTTTAGAGCAAGCTGCGAATGCTAAAGCCAAAGCAAAAAATAAAATTACCTTTTTCATTTTCATTAACCTTTTAAAAATTTAACATGTTTGTTTTGCAATTCAAAATCGATGCAAAGTTACAACTATTTTTTTATCCTGCAATTAATAATTCTCATTTTTTTTTAAAATATTTTTTGATTTAACGTATTTTTATCGAAGAATACAGTTTTTCAGCACATTTTGACAAAAAAAAGCCTGACAAAAATATGGCAGGCTCTTTTTTTGACGTAAATTCTTACGTTTGTTAATTACTTAGCTACGGTATCAACAGCAGCAGTGTCAGCAGCAGCGGTATCAACGGCAGTTGTGTCAGCAGCTACAGCAGCAGAGTCAGTAGCAGGAGCTTCTTTAGAAGCTTTAGGACCGCAAGCAGCGAAAGCCATAGCTACAGCAAAGAACAAAAATACTTTTTTCATTTTCTTTTAACCTTTAAAATTTAACATGTTAATTTTGCAATTCAAAATCGTTGCAAAATTACATCATATTTTTGTAACTACACAATTAAAAACATTTTTTTTTCTGTTTTTTTTCTGTTTTTTTTTGTTGATAATTTAATTTGTTGATAATAGGTTACTTATCATTGTTGAAAGCGGTTGAATAAAGATACCTTTTGATACTTTTTTTCGGAGTTTTTTCAAATTCCATTGGATAAAGCTGTATTTTGGTGATCCCCTCGTAAGCAGCTACCATTGAATTTAATAGCTTTCGGTTTTCCTCCATCCGAATTTCAAGTTGATTCTGATCAATTTTTTCAGCATCAACAGCATCATAATCGGGGCAAACCAGGGCCACCAGCTTGCCGTTATGCTCCAAAACAAGGCTTTCCATCACAAAAGGCATGTTGTTTAGTTTCGATTCTATCTCCTCCGGGTAAATATTTTGTCCGCTTCCGCCGAGGATCATGGTTTTGTTTCGTCCACGGATAAATATGTTGCCATCTTTGTCCACAGTGCCCAAATCACCGGTATGCAGCCAACCATCACTTTCGAGTACCATGGCCGTGGCTGCTTCGTTTTTATAATATCCCGACATGGTGTTTTCTCCTTTTACACAAATTTCTCCAACGCCGGTGGTCGGGTCGGGATCGGAAATTTTTACTGACATGATGTCCAGAATTTTTCCTGATGAATTGGGGATAAATTCCTTGCTGCTGGCGTAACTGATAAGGGGTGCGCACTCCGTCATGCCATATCCCACTGTGAAGGGGAATTTTATTTTATGGAAAAACTCTTCTACTTCGGCGTTCAGGGGAGCACCACCGATAACAATCTCGGAGAATTCTCCACCGAAGGTATCGATCAGTTTTTTCCGGATTTGATTTAGGATGGTTTGATCGAGGAAGGGTATGCTCAGCACCCATCTCATGGATGGTTTGGCAAGCAATGGAAGAATTTGTTTTTTGTAAATTTTTTCAATAATGAGGGGCACACAAAAAATTACATTCGGCTTTACTTCGGAAAAAGCTTTCACCAGTATTTTGGGCGAAGGCGTTTTGCCAATAAAATAAATGTGGCTGCCTACGCAGGTCGGGGTCAGAAAATCGTAAGCGCATCCATAGGAATGGGCCAACGGCAGAAAACTGACGATGCGATAACCTGACGCCACTAATTTGGTGCGGATGCCAAAGGTTATGTTTCCGGCCAGCGCGTTGCCACTGGTCATTACTCCTTTGCTGAAACCGGTAGTACCCGATGTGTAGTTGATCGATACTATTTCGGAGTTCGGCTTGTCGGCATATCTTACACAATCGCGGTGAAAGCCCTCGGAATACCGGGTTTTGAAAAGTTCGTTGATGTATTCGTACGACAGGAGTTTTTTATCAAGTAACTTTTGATCATTCTTTTCATCATCATTAGCACCGGTGCTTTTTTTCAGCGAGATACAATTGAAATTTGTCAGCGAAAATACGGCCAAAACATCGGGTATCTTTTCTTCTTCCAGGTTTTCCCAAATGTTTTCGCTTACAAAAAGCAGTTTCGATTCGGAATGGTTGGTGATGTGATGAACATCGTTAGGATTAAAATCCTGAAGAATGGGGACGATAATAGCACCGTAGGTAACTGTGGCCAGGTAGGTAACTACCCAGTTGCTGTTGTTCCGGCCTATGAGCGCTATTTTGTCATTCGGTTGTATGCCGCAGGTTTCGAACAGGATATGAAGTCTGGCTATTTGTTTAGCCGCATCGGCATAGGTAAGCGTAGTGTCTTCGCCATAATTGGTAAATGCCGGTAGGTTCCAGTTGTTTCTGAACGAATCTTCGAGCAACCGAATGAAATTTTCCTGGATCATTATTTTATAGAGGTATAAGAATAAAATTTTATTTTTTTGCAAAAATACAAAATATACACAAAAAACAAAATTATGTGCATGGTTTTTTGATAGCGGGACAAAAAAACAGGCCATCTCAATTATTGATAATAGCCTGTTTCCCAATTAAATTAAAATGTGAACGATTATTTAATAGCTATCTGCTTGTTGTCGGCTTCGCTTACTTTATTTATAAATTCCTGGAATTTAGCATATTGATCGGGTTTTATTTGTTCCGATTTGCGCGTAAACATTCGTTTGGCTTTCAGCATTCCGGGCGTTTTACAATCGAATTTCAAATCATACGAAGCATTTTCGCATTCCAAATGGATGTTCAACGGGGTTTCTACCAGGTTTTTCCCTTTTGGCAATTCAAAATTGATGGTTTCGGTAGTGAAATCTTCATACGAATATTGCCAGAGTTCAATGGGGTAGGTGCGTTGTTCGGCATTGACCAATTCGAGTGAGTTGATGGAGCCTGACCACGGGAGTTTAATAATTTTCATTCCGGCCACATCCTGGAATGCTTTTTTTACGTCAATCTTATATTCGATCACAAGGCTATCAGCCAGATTATCGAGGTTGGTAAACTTCAGCGCCGAAACTTTTACGGGAGTTGTAAAATCGGAAGCGATGGCTTCGTTCAGTTTTTTCAGTTGTTCATCACTGCCTATGTTTTTATTGTTGTCTCGCAGCTCAGATGCGTCAGAAGCGTAATAAACGTTGCGCCGGCTAATTTGCAGGTCGTTGTTGATAACAGTAATGTTATGCGTTCGGGTAATCCGGTTTTTGGGGCGGAAGCTCATGTCCATGTCGATAAGTTGTTTATCGCCAAACGCTTCATCGGCAAACGGGATCGGTAAAATTTTCGATTTCAGATCCACGGCCAGCGCCGCGCCGAAAGGCAGCGTATTGTTGGTCAGTTCGAGATAATAAGCTTTGTTGTTGATGTTCAGCTGGGCGATACAATGGTTGAAATATACCGATGGCAAAGGCAAAGAGTTGTTGCCGTTATCACGTGTGAGTATGAGCACCAGATTGGCATTGATTCCTGCTTCGCGGCACAAAGCCACAAAAAGGGTGGATACATCTTTGCAGTCGCCGAGCCGGGTGGTTATGGTGCGCGACGCTTTTTGCGGTATAAAATTACTTTGCAGGAACGATACGCTTGAGTAGGTGATGTTGTTTAGAATATAATCGTAGAAAATCTTTGCTTTTTCGAGTTGCGAATCGTTTTCGTGCCCCTTGATGAGCGATGAAAAAGTTTCCTTCAATACATAGTCTGGATTGAATTTGCTGGTTGTTAAATCTTTATACCAATTGCTCACATATTTCCAATCGGGGATGCTACTGAAAAACAGGGTTGGAGCCACATCGATCAGTTCGCTCATTTGCGGTTCTGTTTTTACGGCAGGCTGGTTGTCCGATTCCCATTTGTACATTTTCATATTTTCGATATCGGTAATTTTCGGTTCTACGTTGCCGTTGGTAACAACATAGTTGAACTTTTTGTCGTTAGGAACCAATACACTGTAACGATTGATGACCGATGGTATGAAATATTGGAAAAGGAGATGATCGGAGAATTGGTTTGCTAATTTCCCGGTAGAAAAATCCTGAATGCGGTAGTCGATATGCAACACATCGTTTATTTCCAGGTTGGTGAAAACAATATTGTTGTCGTTGTCCGTTTCGGCTTTCACCCTGTTGCCATTACTTTTGATAACTTCTGATTTGTCGATGATAAGATGCTGGTTGTTGCTGTTGTAACTGATGGTATATTCTTTCCAGCTTTCTATCCCGGCCTGATTCAGGATCTTTATGGCTAATTCAACGCGCGATTCTTTTGCTCCTTCGGGATAAACGATCAGCTGGTTGTCGTTGAGCAGTATCACCGAATTGCTTTCGGGATAATCCTGAGCTGTGGGCGAGCCGCTGATAATTTTGTTCATGTCGTTTTTTTCGAACAAATCGTAGAGATCTTTTTTATTTTCGAGCAAACGCAGCTGCTGGCGCGAATCGTACGAAGTGGGAGCATAGTAGATGGCCTTACGGAAGCTTTCAATAGCGTCCTGATTGTTGTTCAGGTTTTTGTATATATAACCCTGTGTGTTATAATAATCAGAGATATAAGGAGCCATGTCCAGCGCTTTCCTGTTCACATCCAGCGCATCTTTATAACGTTGCATTTTGAACAGCTTCCCGGTTAGATTGTCGAGATAGCCGGTGGCATAAGGCATTTTTTCCGAACGATCGTAAAGGATACTCAATCCTTTATCGGTGTTTCCCATATCGAAATAAGCGTTCGAAAGTAATGTGAGCGCTGTATTGTCGTAATATTTTTGGCAAAAGTTTTCCAGAATATCCAGCGACGATTTTGGATTGTTCGAAACGTTTTTATCAATCATGTAGTTGACATACATGTAATTGACATTGTCGGGATATTTTTTGTAGAGTTGCTTGCCAAGGTCGATAACGCGCTGGTTGTCTTTTTGTTTTACAGCAATATTAATGTCCCATTGATCGGTGGTTTCGTTCGTTCCGTAAAGTCTTTTTACTTTGGAACAGATAGAGTCGGCATCGATATATTTTTCTGAATTTATGGCTTCGTTGTAGAGAAGTTCCAGCGCGTAAAACGATTCAGGGTCGGTGTTTTTGATGCTTTCCATCTCTTTGTCATAATCGGTTTGGTTTTTGGCCCGCGAATATGCCTCGGCCAGCCTGTACATCACAAAACTCGAAATGGCGGCCTTATCACCGAGACTTTTTAAAACTTTGGTGGCTTCGTAGGCTTTGTCGTTCCGCAGATATACCTCGGCTAACAGAATTTTATCGAGGTAGTTATCAGGTTCCATTTTTATTTTTTCGATGAAATATTCTTCGGCGAAAAACGGAAGTAACTCAGGGTTGTCGTTTTTTTCGGCCGATTTTTGATAAGCGGCATACTCCGGTTGCGACGAAATCCCGGTTATCTGGTTTCCGTTCTCATCGGTTAAACGAAGCAGAAAGTTTGCGTTACTGATTTCATTCTGACCTATTTGTACCAAAATACGGTTGAACCCTTTGTTCAGTTTAATTTTAGAGATGTAGATATCGAGGTCGCAATTTCGTTCCTCCGACACGGAAGTCGTCAGGACATCGTTCACCCAAATTTTCAGCGATCCGGAGGTGCCGGTACGCATGTACACCGTTTGATCTACGGGACTGTTCACAAAAGTTTGGGCGTACTCGATGGTATTGTTCAGTACAAAATAAAAATCGAAATAAAACCAGTTGTTGAATTTGTTGAATGGTGGGGTGTACCATTTGATCTCGGCATCGACTTTATTTTTGAAAACATCGGTGGAAAGGGGTTTATCAACCACTCCCCAATCTTTTGAGAACCCGCTGCCCGAAGTGTTGTCGAATGTTCCCAGTACCTGCCATTTATTGATAGCGCCCATTCGCCCGTACCATTCTTTGGCAGTTTTCATGTCGTTTGTCGCTTCGAAGTGTGAACCGATATCCTGGCACAGCATGGCTTTCAGTGTGCCGTTCATTTTCGGGTCGGCTACTATTTTTTGAAAAAAATCGAGTTTTTCCTTCGGTATAGCTTTGTTCGAACCGGTAAAAAACGGCAGCGAACTTATACCGTATAAATAAGGATACGGCTCATTGGAGGCCTGATAAAACTGGCGGAAATTTTTGAACGCGTTATCAAGGTTCATTTCCTGCCAGTCGATGAGGGCGAGGCTCAACCACGCATCGGCCGCCGTAGAACTGTTCTTTGTGGCTTTGGTGAAAAAATTTCTCGCTTCGGATCGTTTGTTGTTTAAAAAGGCATTCCATCCGTCGGAATAGTCATCGGCGAGTGCCGGCAGGGCAAACAGCAATAAGAAGAAAAGAATTATATTGCCGGGAATTTTTTTATCCATAGGTGAACGATTAAATGTTAAACAAAATTTTTAACAAAGATAATTTTTATTTTCGATGAACTATATTAAATGGCAAATAAAAACCTGCTTAATTCAACTTTTTTTAATTCATTAACTCTGAAAAAAGTAGTATCTTTGCGACTGTTTTATTAAAATTATTGAGTATGAACATTTCGTATAATTGGTTGAAGGATTATATAAACGTTGATGTAGCTCCCGCTGAGCTTTCCCGGATTCTTACATCCATTGGACTGGAAGTGGGAGGAGTGGAAGAAGTCCAAACAATTAAAGGTGGCCTCGAAGGTCTCGTTATAGCCGAAGTGCTTACCTGTACCAACCACGAGAACTCTGATCATTTGCATGTAACGATGGTTAACGCAGGTTCGGGTGAGCCTTTACAAGTGGTTTGCGGAGCGCCTAATGTGGCTGCCGGACAAAAAGTAGTGCTGGCTACCGTAGGAACTGTGCTTTACTCGGGTGATGAAAGTTTTACTATAAAAAAATCGAAAATACGGGGTGTTGAATCTTTCGGGATGCTTTGCGCCGAAGATGAAATAGGCATTGGCACCAGCCACGATGGTATTATTGTACTTCCGGCAGATGCTATCCCGGGAACTCTTGCCAAGGATTATTACCATGTGAAAAGTGATTTTGTCTTCGAAGTGGACATTACGCCCAACAGGGTGGATGCGGCATCGCATTTTGGTGTGGCCCGAGATGTAGCCGCATATTTTGCGTTGATAAATCCGGAGGTTAAACTTACAAAACCTTCAGTGGAAGGATTTAAAGTACAAAATCATCAACTCGCTATTCCTGTAATAGTGGAAAACCCGGCAGCATGTCCGCGTTATTCAGCGTTAACTATTTCAGGGGTGGAAGTGAAAGAATCGCCCGATTGGTTGAAGAACGCTTTATCTGCTATCGGTTTGCGTCCAATTAATAATGTGGTGGATGTTACCAATTTTGTGCTTCACGAACTTGGCCAGCCGTTGCATGCTTTCGATGCTGATAAAATTACCGGTAACGAAGTAAGGGTGAAAAACCTTCCGGCCGGTACTCCATTTACCACGCTGGATGGAGTGGAACGTAAGCTCCATGAGGATGATTTGATGATTTGTAATGCTGAAAAACCAATGTGTATCGGTGGAGTTTTCGGCGGGCTCGATTCGGGAGTTACCGAAACCACCAGAAACGTTTTCCTTGAAAGCGCTTATTTTCATCCTGTGAATATTCGAAAAACAGCCAAAAGGCATGGCTTGAACACGGATGCCTCGTTCCGTTACGAACGCGGTTGCGATCCTGCCAATACCATTTATGTGCTGAAACGTTGTGCCATGCTGATTCAGGAAGTGGCCGGTGGTGAAATTTCAAGTAACATTGTGGATGAATATCCGGTAGAACTGAAACCCTTCGAAGTAAAAGTGGCTTTTGCCAAAATCGATTCGCTGATCGGGAAACAGATTGGGAAAGAGAACATTAAAAAGATACTGAAAGCCCTTGAAATGGAGATTATTTCGGAAACCGAAACAGAGATTACACTTCATGTGCCAGTTTACCGTGTTGATGTTCAAAGAGATGTGGATGTTATTGAAGATATTCTCCGCATTTACGGATACAACAATGTGGAAATTGGAGATACGTTGAAGTCGAACCTGAGTTTTGGAACTAAACCTGATAGTCATAAATTGCAGAATATCATAGCTGAACAGCTGACTGCCGTGGGGTTCAACGAAATTCTGAATAACTCGCTGACCAAAGCGGCTTATTATGCTTCGTCCGCTTTATACCCGGCCAGTAATTGTGTAAAGCTGTTGAATCCGCTGAGCAATGATTTGAGCGTAATGCGCCAGACATTGCTTTTTGGAGGGCTGGAAAATATTGTCTATAACATCAATCGCCGAAACGGAAATCTGAAATTCTACGAATTCGGTAATTGTTACTATTACCATTCCGAAAAAAAGAAAGAAGGATTACCAACTTCGGCTTATTCAGAAGATTTTCATCTTTCGTTGTGGATTACAGGTGACAAACATGCTACATCGTGGTCGGCACAGGCGGCTAAATCATCGTTCTTCGAGCTGAAAGCGCATGTAAACAATATCTTCCTGCGTTTGGGAATAAACCCATCGAAATTGGTATTTACCGCTCATAGCGATGAACTTTTGTCGGAGGCTTTGAAAGTAACCACTGTATCGGGAAAAGAAATTGCGGTGCTGGGTATTGTTTCTTCAAAAACGCTCAAGTCATTCGATATCGATCAGGAGGTATTTTATGCCGATATAAAATGGGATAAACTCCTTGTCGAAACTGTCTCCAATACGGTTTCGTACAGCGAAATACCGCGTTTCCCCGAAGTAAAAAGGGATTTGGCTTTGCTGATTGATAAAAACATAACTTTTGCCGAAATTGAAAAGATAGCGTTTGAAACTGAACGAAAACTACTTAAAAAAGTATTTTTGTTCGATGTTTACGAAGGGAAACATCTCGAAGCCGGTAAAAAATCGTACGCGGTAAGCTTTATTTTGCAAGACGAAAATCAAACGCTTACTGATAATAAGATTGAAGGAATTATGAAAAGACTCCTGGCGAACTTTGAACAAAAACTTGGAGCTAAATTAAGATAAATTGTTGAGAAGATCATGTCGGATAAATCGTTGAATACTAAAATTTTAAACACACCTTTCCCTGAAAACGACGCGTATAAAGCGCTGAATATGCCAGTGTACCACGCAGCTGCTTTCGAATTTGAAACAGCGGAAGAGATGGAGTTGGCCTTTATTGGTAAATCGCCCAAACATACTTACTCCCGGATTGCCAATCCTACGGTACAGTATTTCGAAGAGCGAATCAAAAGCCTCACCGGAGCTTTTTCCGTAACGGCGATGAATTCGGGTATGGCGGCCATTACCAACGCTATTATCACGGTCGCGAAGGCGGGCGGAAATATTGTAACATCGAAACATTTGTTCGGCAATACTTATTCTTTTTTCGCCTACACGCTGGCTGAGTTTGGGGTGGAACCGCGTTTTTGCGACCTGACTGATTTTGACGAAGTGCGCAATGCCATTGACGATAAAACTTGTGCCGTTTTTCTGGAAATCATAACCAATCCGCAGATGGAAGTGGTTGATTTGGCCGGTTTATCGGAAATTACCCGTGAAAAAGGAACTCCGTTGATTGCCGATACGACCATCGTTCCTTTTGGAAGTTTTAAAGCGGCTTCTTTTGGGGTGGATATTGAAATTGTTTCTACAACAAAATACGTTTCGGGAGGAGCAACCAGCCTGGGCGGCGTGATTATCGACTATGCCAGTTTCGATTGGACACGATCGCTTAAGTTGAGTTCAATGTCCAAACAGTTTGGTTCGTCAACATTTACTGCCAAACTACGGAAGGAAATTCATCGGAATTTTGGCGCTTGCATGACGCCTCATGTGGCTTATATGCAGACCATCGGGCTTGAAACGCTTCAACTCCGTTATGCGAAAACATCGTCAGCCGCACTTGAACTGGCTACCCGATTGAGACAGCTTCCGCAAGTTAAAAGCGTAAATTACAATGGGTTGGCTGATAATCCGTATGCGGACATCAGCAAAAAACAGTTTGGCGATTGTCCGGGGTCGATGTTCACTTTCGATTTATCATCGCGTGAAGCATGTTTTAGCTTTATGAATCGCCTGAAGTTGATCCGAAGGGCAACAAATTTATTTGATAATAAAACCCTTGCAATTCATCCGGCTTCCACTATTTTTGGAACCTTCAGCGCCGATGAACGACAGTCGATGAACGTGTCGGACAATACTATCCGCATTTCAGTGGGGTTAGAAAGCACCGATGATTTGTTTGCCGATTTTGTACAGGCCTTATCGTCCATTTAATTACATTCATTTTAAGGTTTAGGGTTGAACCTTGGCGCCTGAATTTCAATACTCATTTGAAAAAAGGTTCAATAAGATTTTCGGATTACATTGATGGATCGATAAAAGAACAGTAATGCCGGTTGATTCAGTAATTTTTTTGTTATTTGTTTTCAGGTTGTTGAAGAGGATATTGTCTAAAATAACTAACCTGTTCAACGCTTTTTGAGAAAAGGCAAAATGGCTATTACGATGATTTTACGTTTTATGGTAGCCGGGATGAAGGTGCTTATAATCAGACTGCTTTTGCATAGCTGCGATAGAGGTATAGTTAATCCTTATCTCAGTCTATCCAGTGATTTTACTAATTTTTCGTCTTTGTTGATATAATTAATGGAGAGCAAAGCCAGTACCAGATTTATAGCCTGAAAGGTATTGGCTATGCCCCAACTCCATGTCGCAGCGGTTCCCAGCAACTGAGATATATGGTTGAAATAGACACCGTAAATTACATAGTATGCCAGCATCAAAATTCCATTTCCCCATGTCAGTTTGACTTGTATCCGTCTCCTTTTATAAAGGAACAAAGTGATGACAGAAAGAATCGTTATTAGAAAACTGATAGCAGGCAGTATAAATGTGCTGCTAAATATTTTATCAGGAAAACTTACCCATACAGCGCAATAGCGGAACAGATAAACCTGGTGTCCAGCGGTTATGGTGGCAAGCGGCAATGCAATAGTCAAGGCCGAAAGCACGGCAATGGTCAATAAAAAAACGGATTGTATTCGCTGCAACATAAATCGGGGCTTATTTTTAAATGAATTTTTTTATCAGGAGCGGGCTTTTTTCCACTGTCCATCACGTACTTCGTAAATCCGTTCGATGATATCGATAACTTTCATGCCTTCGAGCAAATTAGTGGTAATGGTTCCTTTGTCGTTCAGCTTTTCAATCACGTTTTCAATCACATAATGGTGGTTCTGAGCCGAACCTTTATACAATCCGTAGTCGTTGGGTGGATTAGATGGAGCCAAAACAGGCATTTCATAATCTTTTACGTGGCAATAAACCACATCGTTCATGTACTGCCCTGCAACTTTTACGGTACCTTTCGAACCAATAATGGTGATACTACTTTCCAAGTTGGTATCCCACACCGATGTGGAATAATTCAGGCAACCCATTCCTCCGTTGATAAAATCGAACGTAACCACGCCGCTATCTTCGAAATCAGTCAGATCTTTATGCGAGAAGTCGGCAAAGTTACCACGGATATTTTTAATATCTCCGAACAGCCAGTACATGATATCTATGAAGTGAGAAAACTGTGTAAACAAAGTGCCACCATCTAATTTAGCATCTCCGTGCCAATTCCCTTTTTTATAGTATCGATCGTCGCGGTTCCAGTAACAATCGAGTTTCACCATAAAAATATCACCCAAAACATTATTGTCGATAATTTCTTTCAGCCAAACCGATGGGGGTGAATAACGATTCTGCATAACACAGAATACCGTTTTCGACATCTCGAGCGATTTGAACATGATTTTTTCGGCATCAACCTTGGTTAGGGCAATCGGCTTTTCGAGTACTACGTGCTTCTTGTACGCGAGGGATTTTATGGCATATTCGGCATGATAACCGTTAGGGGTACAGATGTTTACCACATCAATGTCGAGGTTTGAGTTTAATAACTCATCAATGGAATTGAAATAAGGGATTTCAATATCGGTTAAGCCTACTTTCTCCTTGGGTAAAACATCACAAACTGCAACCAGTTCGGAATCAGGGGTTCTACGAATCATTTCGGCGTGACGTTTGCCGATGTGCCCCTGGCCGATAACCGCAAATTTAATCATTTTTATCGCTTTTAATAAGGTTAATTTATTCTATTCTTTTCACAAGATGATCTTGCAATTGATATTTCTGATGCGTTTCAGGGCATTCAGCTATCCCATCCTGCCCGAAAAGCAGTTTATGCCCGAATTCGCTCACCCAGCCTGTTTGCCTGGCCGGATTGCCCATCACCAGGGCATACGGTTTCACTGTTTTTGTTACCACCGCGCCGGCGCCAATCAGGGCGAATTCGCCAATTTCGTTGCCACAAACTATGGTAGCGTTGGCTCCTATACTGGCTCCTTTTTTAACAAGCGTAGTGCGATACTCGCTTTTACGGCTAACGTGGCTCCGTGGGTTTATCACGTTGGTAAACACCATGGATGGCCCTAAAAAAACATCGTCTTCACAAATAACCCCGGTATAAACCGAAACATTATTTTGGATCTTTACATTATTTCCTAACACAACTAAGGGCGAAATAACTACATTCTGACCGATATTGCAGTTTTCACCAATCTTACTACCCGACATTACATGCGAGAAATGCCAAATTTTTGTTCCCGACCCTATTTCACAATTATCATCAATAATTGCTGAATTGTGCGCATAGTATTGATTCATCGGATAAATTTTGTTTTAGGCGTTTTTATTTTTTTTTGCCAGATTGAGCTCCCATGCCCAGGCGCTTCGGAGGGTTTCTTCTACTGTTTCCTGCGCCTTCCAGCCAAGTTCTTCGTTGGCGTAGGTTGGGTCGGCCCACACTTTTTCTATATCTCCTTCCCGACGCCCGACAATTTTGTGCGGAACGTTTACATTATTTACCTGTTGGAATGTTTTTATAATTTCCAGAACTGATAAACCAACACCGGTACCCAGATTAAATATTTCGACGTTGTGCTTCATTTTGCTTTTAATCAGCCTTTTCACCGAAATAACATGCGCTTTAGCTAAATCAACGACATTGATATAATCGCGGATACATGAACCGTCAGGGGTGTTGTAATCGTTACCGAACACCATCAATTGTTTCCGGATACCGATGGCCGTTTGCGTAACAAACGGCAACAAGTTGCTGGGGACACCGATAGGAAGTTCGCCGATTTCTGCGCTGGGATGCGCACCTATCGGGTTGAAATACCGAAGGATAATGCTTTGGTAACAAGGGTTGGCATGGATAGTGTCCCGAATGATTTCTTCACTGATTTGCTTTGTATTTCCGTACGGCGAGAGTGCCGGTTTAATGGGTGCGTTTTCAGTTACAGGAAGTTCATCGGGCTGGCCATAGACAGTGCAGGATGATGAAAATACAAAATTTTTGATTTTGTGGATAGGCATCAATTGCAATAAATTGATTAGGGAAACCAAATTATTACGGTAGTACTGCAGGGGCTTTTCGACTGATTCGCCGACGGCTTTGCTTGCGGCAAAATGAATAATTGCATCAATATCATTGTATTTCTCGAACATTTTATCCACCCTTACATAATCCACGCAATCAATGTTTTCGAAAGTGGGGCGTACACCCGTGATTTTTTCGATACCGTTGAGTACATCAATGTTAGAATTGGACAAATTGTCAACGATTACTACTTCAAATCCATCGTTAATAAGCTCTACTACTGTATGCGAACCAATATAACCGGTACCACCGGTTACTAATACTTTTGCCATATAATGTGTTTATTATTTTTCTTACAAAATTAATATAATCGCTATCAATAACCGTTGATATTAAAATGGACTACGTTAATAATGCTGAAAAACAAGTTAAAAAGACTTTCGTTAGAATCGAAGAATTATTTGAATAATTTTTCAGGGTACTTCCCTTTCCTAATCAGTTCATTGATTTTCAAAACCACTTGTGGACGGTCTTCGGCATAAGTTACCCCAAACCATTTGGAGGGAGTGTCAAGTACTTTGCAAGCGGCCCGACCTTCCACAATCAAATTGTTGACTACCGAAGGAATATAAAACTCGGATTTAAGTTTATCCCCGTTTTCGAGCAAAAAGGATTTGAAGAATTCGAGCGAATAATCAAAATAATCGGGAGTAAAGCCCCACATGTTCATCGAAACAGGTGTATCAGGGTGCAACGACACTTCATCTCCATTTTCGTTCTGGTAATAAATGGTGCCTCCCTTTTCTTCGATATGTGTACGTTCCACTACGTTTTGAAGGTATCCCTTTTCGTCCACCACACAAACTCCGCGGCTTACAGCCCCGCTTTCCGAAAGGGTATTGCCAACACGGTAGCCTACCATACAATATTCGTTTTTCTTTCCTTCTACACTTTTGAGGAAGTTGGCCAGAATTTCAAAAGATTCCTGTCCGTAAAAATCATCGGCATTGATTACGGCAAATGGCTCGTTGATAGCTTCTTTACCCATTAATACGGCATGGTTTGTCCCCCATGGCTTTTCCCTTTCCGGATTATATTTAAACCCTTCGGGCACTTTGTTTATTTCCTGAAAAACAGTTTTTACCTCAATGAGGTCTTTGAATTTTTTTACTACTATTTCTTTAAAATCGGATTCGAAAGAAGGGCGGATGACAAAAACAATTTTACCGAACCCGGCTTTAATCGCATCATAAATGGAATAATCCATAATTGTTTCTCCGTTAGGACCTAAACCATCCAATTGTTTTAATCCTCCGTAGCGACTTCCCATTCCGGCTGCCAGTACAAATAGTGTTGGTTTCATGAGTATATGTTTAAAAAATTGACTTTTATAACACGAACTGATTACGTATCTTTTTCACTACAAAAATAAAGAATTGTTTTGAGATGAGAAATTTCAACATTCAAAAAAAACGCCAGAAGCAATGAAACACTTCTTATTGTTCTGAATAATAGTTGAGTAATAAAATACTTTTATTTATAATTGAGGTATGATTTTCAAGCAATGGAAAGTAAACATTGAATTTTAATTTTATATTTTAACCCATCCATTTAATGATTTAAATCTGAAACATATTTTGGGGAATAAATTAAAACCTGAAATCAATATCTGATTTTTAATTTGAAAGTAAAATATGGGGTAAAAATGAAGGGTAAAAAAAGGATTAATTCATGTTTGTGTAATAAATATTAACCAATAAAGCGATATATTTGTACTGTTTTTAAAAATAGTTTAATTATTAAAATTATTCTTTTATGAAGAAAGTCTTTTCTTTTTTAATTTTCATGCTGATAACCCGTTTTGCCATATCGCAGAATCAGGTTAGCGGTATAGTTGTTGATAAGGATACTAACGAACCTTTGGTAGGTGTCAGTGTCATTGTTCAGGGTAAAAGCACCGGTGCCAGTACAGCGCTCGATGGAACTTTTACTTTAAATGTCCAGTCGCTGAAGGAACAGTTGAAGTTATCCTACGTAGGTTATACCGCCAAAACCATCACCATTGATGGAAAAACAAAATTGGGAACAATTGAACTCGAAAGCGAAGCCATCGGACTGAAAGATGTTACCGTAACTTCATCTATGGCTATCCGTAGAAAAACCCCTGTTGCTCTTTCGGTTATCAACCCACTTATTATCGAAGAAAAAATGGGAACTAAGGAGTTTCCCGAAATTTTGAAATCCACGCCAGGAGTGTATGCTACCAAACAAGGTGGTGGATTTGGAGACTCCCGCATCAACCTTCGCGGTTTCGAAGCCGCCAATATAGCCGTTATGATCAATGGGGTTCCTGTAAATGACATGGAATGGGGAGGCGTTTACTGGTCCAACTGGGCCGGATTGAGCGATGTTACCCGTTCGATGCAGGTTCAGCGTGGGTTAGGGGCTTCCAAAGTAGCTGCGCCATCACTCGGAGGTTCAATTAATATCGTTACACGCTCAACCGATGCTGAAAAAGGAGGAGCTTTATCTTATGGTATCGGAAACGATGGATATGAAAAAATCGGATTCTCAGTTTCTACCGGCCTTACTGCCAATAATTGGGCTATCACACTTTTAGGTGCGAAAACAACCGGGAATGGATATATCCAGGGTACTGAATTTGAATCTTATTCTTATTTTATAAATATCTCTAAAAAGATAAATGATGCACACCAGTTATCTTTTACCGCTTTTGGGGCTCCACAATGGCACAATCAACGGAATACGTCAAACAGCCTTAGCAGTACCGATAAACTTACCATTGACGAATGGCAAAAGCAACCGTTAAAATATAAATACAATCCTTCTTATGGCTTTGATATGAATGGCCAGCGGAAGGTTTCGGTTTATAACTATTATCATAAACCTCAGATTTCATTGAACCATTTCTGGACTATTGATGATAAATCGAGCCTTTCTACGGTATTGTACATGTCGATCGGCAATGGTGGAGGTTCGGCTGGCGAAGGCTACACGAGTACCGATAGAACAAACTTTAACGGAGCTTCTTATGGAGTTCCCAATACATTGTTCAGGGCCGAAGATGGTACTTTCGACTATGGTGCTATTTATGCTCTGAATAAAGCCAGTACAAACGGTTCTAAAATGGTTATGTCAAATAGTGTAAATAAACATATTTGGTTCGGATTGCTTTCAAACTACTCTACAAGAATTGGAAAATATATAGATCTTAGCGGTGGCTTGGATTTGCGTTATTACAAAGGCACTCATACCAATGTAATTACCGACTTATACGGTGGTAGTTTCTTTATCGATGACGCCGATATCAGTGGAAGTACCAAAAAACTGGGTGTTGGCGATGTTCTCTATCGCGATTATGATGGCTATATCGTAAGCGAAGGCCTTTTTGGACAAGCGGAATACAATAAAGACGGATTAAGCGCATTTGTATCAGCATCGGGATCTAATACATCTAACTGGCGTAAAGAGCATTACTATACGCTTGCCGATGGCCAGGAATCTGCAACCAAAAGCTTTTTCGGATTTTCCGTAAAAGGTGGAGCCAACTATAACATTGATGCGCACAACAATGTATTTGCCAACATAGGGCTTATTTCACGTGCTCCTTTCTTTTCGGGTGGCGTATTTTTGAATTCTACTACAAGTAATGTAACCAACCCAAATGCTGTCAATGAAAAGGCATTTTCGATGGAGTTGGGGTATGGATTTAGATCAAAATACTTTACGGCCAACGTAAATGTGTACCGTACAAAGTGGATGGACAAAACCATGGTGCGTTACGTAACGATTCCCGATATTCATGAAAATCTGGTAGCAAACATACAAGGGGTTGACGCTCTCCACCAGGGAGTAGAACTTGACTTTGTGGCAAAACCTGTAAAAGATTTGGAATTAACCGGTATGGTTTCGATAGGCGATTGGAAATGGTTAAATAATACCTCAGGGTATCTTTACAACCAACAAAATCAGCCGACGGATATAAGCGGAAATGTTGTTGAAATGCTTGGCCCAACTCACGCAAAAATTGATGTAAACTTAAAAAACATCCATGTTGGAAATTCAGCTCAATCAACAGCTGCTGTTGGGTTTAACTACCAAATCTTAAAAGGATTCCGCATCGGATTGGATGGAAATTATTTTGGACGTAATTATTCTTATTATAATGTTTCATCCATTGCAAGCGGAACAGCTTCATCGACATTCTCGCAACCGTGGATGATTCCGGATGCTGTAACTGTTGATTTGAATGCAAGCTATCGTTTCAGGATGGGTAACTTCGATGCTACACTGATTGGTAATGTTGATAACCTCTTAGATTCGCATTACATTACGGATGCCATCGATGGCTCGGACCATACATCTAAAACAGCTGCTGTTTACTACGGTTTTGGTCGCACATGGTTCACTACATTAAAGATTAAATTCTAAAAAGTCAATTCATTTAATACAAAAATATAAACAATGAAAAAGATATATTTTATACTAAATTTGGCTGTCATTGCCTTATTGTCATCCTGTTCCGAATATTATAACGAACATAATTTTCCGGGATATAAAGATGCGGCTGACCCTACAAATGTAGTGAGCTATACTTATACAATGACGGATGCCGATTATACAACGATTGCAAATGCGATAAAAAAGCCGGTAACTGATTCAATCGCATTGTTGAAAACTAAACTGAAAACGGCATCGAGTGCCGACTCTGTTATTATCAATGCAAATATCGCAAGGCTTAATTCAAAGTTGACCACCGATTCCACTTACATTAAAGCCACTTACATTGCCAATAATAAGCTCTTCAATTCCAAAATGAAAGCTTCGGATTATATACCCTATCTTTTGGATGCTACTTATAAATATACCGATAAAGGTTCGTCCTGTAAAGTAATTTATAACAATGTGGATAACGGTGATACTACGGCTATCGCTGCGGCCAACAGGTTTACATTAACTGATGCCGATTACCTCTCCATGGGAACCGGGACAAACCAGCCCGGCCAATATAAAAATATGTCATCGGTTATGTCAGTGATGACTTATTTGAATCAATACTTGAAAATAAAATGCCCGTACGCACAGGCAAATGATGTCAGGTCGGTTAGTTATTTGTATTATGATTCAAATAAAACATCGAAAAAACAGTATCGGATTTTGACTTTTGATGGGCAAAACTGGATAAATGGTAGCGGTCAGTATGTAAATAATGGTACGGAATGGATTTTTGATCCAACAATCTATGTAACCATGAAAAAGGGGCTAAATGCAACAGATGATTACATGTTGGTAGTAAATTATATAAAAGCAAACCAGGGTGTTGCCACACCTTCGCTGCTCGGCTATTATGGCTCTACATTGGAATATGAATATTATTATGGATTCTTAGCTTATTATGGCGAAATATCGTGGAAGGAGAGTGATCGGAAAAATGATCCTGATTATTTAAAACTTACTACTGTTGACGATAAGGTTGCCTTTTTGACACAGCGTACACAAGAAGGTTTGGCGGTTTATTTAGGATTAAAATACCCCGAAGCTCAACCTCAGGTGAATGGTGTCGATTTGTATTGTTATGTAACAACCACCCTTTATTATGAGTTTACCGCTACTTCAACCACAACCTCTACTACAAATTACAGGTATAAATATCAGCGCATCGACAATGGTAACCTGAAGTGGAAGTACGTCAGCCGTGAAAAACTTTAATGGTTAAGAGTGCCGGATTTACTCCGTCCGTTTCCAATATAAAAAAGAATCTCCTCAATTTTGAGGAGATTTTTTTTATCCCCCAAAAATCATTTTCCCCCAAAAAACCCGATACATGTTTTTCAATTAAATCGTATTTTTGTAGCTTCAAAATTAATTTCTGTATGGACTTTGTAACATTTACCTCAAAGCTTCGGCGTAGGTTATCGGCATTTAAGCCCAGAAACACCAAATAATATGTAAACAAAAAGAATCTACATCCAAATTATATTGATTTGTAGAACAATCATATGTAAGGAAACGCGATAGTTAAATAATATTTCTTATTTAAAATAGTCGCATATTTTTGCAACATAGTAACAGTTTTTGCAACATAGTACGTGAAACAGGTTTTTCCCCTTTTACTATGCTTTACAGACATTTGTTGCTTATTTACGTTTTATTTACTTTTGCTATGTTATTAGTTAAATCAACATAAACAACATGAACAAAAACAGTAAAAATTTATCTGCTCCGGTAACCAATATTCCCGAATTAAACTTATCTTCCGAAACTGAAAATAAAGACGAAAAGACGACCTTGGAAATATCTCTTCACGAGTATGAAGGGTTACTTAAAACCTTGAAGAACGAAATAAGAGATGTGGTGGAAGATGTATTGTCAGTTAGAACGATGGAATTCATGGTTGAAACAGCTATCGGATTCCGAATATTGAAATGTTCCCAAATAATCTATTTTAAATACCTGAAACAAAAGAAACAATGGGAAGGTGTACTTGCTGATAATACTGCGTTTTTTCTAAAACGTAAAACCAACGCGGATGATATCTTAAGTTTTTCGTCCTCTTTTGCCCGAATCAACCAACAACAAATTATCAACCTGGAATATTTAGCCTCCATAGAAGGTAAAAAATGTATATTGGATGGAGCTTTTCATCCTGATACAGAACTGATCATTTCACGCAATTACCTGAAAGAATTGCAGGATAAATTCCGGCAGATATAAATCCATCTCTTTTACAGTTCATCGGACGGAAAAAGAAGGAAGTTCAACGATACGATCATCTTCCCGGAAGGTGAAAATTAAAAGTTTAGTAACGCAACTAAACCGACAGCTGACTCAATAAGTAATTCTGAACCTGTAAGTGTACAGTTGGGCAATACAACTTGATAATTGAATCATACAACTTGATAATTGGATCACGTAACTATATAATTGGATCATACAACTTGATAATTAAACTATGCGACTTGAAGGATAGGTCATCAAACCTTACATTTTAACCACCCGACACTACAACCGGATGATGAAAACAGATAGTTTCATTATCCGGATTGAAACATTGGCAATGAAACGGAACGGTTGTGAAACCGAACAAGAAGGTTGGATGTGGAATTCAGCCGGATAAAATGGTTTTATAGGTAAAAAAAAGCCTTAATAATGAGTACTATGGTACATTAAAATAAATATTAACCCTTGACCGTAACTACGAAGTAAAGAATGTGGCAGATTGCCGCATCCCTTCAATGGAACCGGCCAAATAAAATGAAAAGTTATGAGTAAAGAAACGTTTACCATTCCTGCCGGGCCCACCGCCCAGCATGAATTTGCAACAAGCGCTGTGAAAATGATCACGACCAACGCCACTGCATGGAATATCCCTGCAACGGAAGTAACCACGCTGACAGAGTTGTTTACCGACTACGACACCAAGTATGCCGTAACCAACAACCGCAGTACGCAAAGCCCGGCAGCGACGGCTGCCCGGAACGACTCATGGGAAACCCTGGGCGAGAAACTTGATTACATGTATGGGCATTATCTGTTGAACAACGATGCCATTGCTTCGGCCGATAAGGAAGCGTTGCACATCCACGCCCTAAGTGGAGGAGGTGGTTCCAGTCCGGCACCGGTTACCACGCCGGTCATTACGTTTACTTCGGAGGGAATAGGAGCCTTGTACCTGAATTATTCCGACTCTTCGGCGCCGGGCACACACTATAAGCCCGACAACGTGGCGTTTTGCGAGCTGAGGTACACCGTGGGCGCCGCAGCTCCGGCCACACCGGCCGAATGTACCGAAGGCGCCAACGTATCCCGTTCGCATACTGCCATCCAGTTTGCCCCGGAGCAACGCGGTAAAGCCGTTTACGCTTTCGCCCGATGGGTGAACCGCAACGGCAAAACCGGCCCCTGGAGCGCTATGGCTACGGCGTTGGTTCCGTAAAGAATCGAAGATAGTAGAGATTCATAGCGAGGCAGCTTGCCCCGCTATGAATTGTATAAAAATAATTTTGTATGAATAGAACAATTTGCTCCGCTACTGCACGGATTATACCGTGTGGTAAAGTTTGAAACCCATGAGGGAGGCTTGCGCGGGAAGAGGATATCTCAGCCATTTTGTCTCTGATATGAGCCAGGAGTTTATGCTGGAAGATGATTGATTATGATCACTGAAGCAAATTTTACGTACAAAATAAAGGAAATAAGATTCACTCTAACCATAAATCAAATAGCGATAGCCGAAAAGCTTCACAGAGTAGGCGCAAAACCATTTAAATATATTCATAAATTATGAAAACAACAAAATTTTTCCCATTGTGTATTGTACTTATGTTAACTGTTTTTAGTTCGTGTAAAAAGAATGATGAATCCTCAACCACCACCGTTGACCAGGATAAATCAAACATACAATCATCGTTCGATGGTTTTATCGACAATTTACAACAAATTAAAAGCGGTACATTTTATGAAGCCGTGGTTGATTTTTATGGAATAAAAAACGATGAAGCTACAAATCAGGATTGGGTTGATAATATAGGAGATGAGCTTGGGTCTGTCATTGATGGGGAGGAGTTGTTTTCCGACGGAAGGTTTAACTATTCCCAATTGTGCAACAAATATAGTTGGAATATAAACTCCGAAACATGGTCGAAAACAGCTAACGCTACACCCCTTGTTTTGTTTCCGGGTTCAAAGTCATCAACCACCAATAATTGCGAATTCGGATTTACCGCTTATAAAGATAAATCGGTGGAAATTAATGGGGATAACGACTATTTACCCACAACCGCAAAACTTTACCTGAATAAAAACAATTCAAAGATACTCTCTTTGGATTTGGAAGCATCCTACAATACTTACGGTATTCCCACAACTGCAAACGTAGAGCTGTTTGTCAGCCCGGCCACATTAAAACTATCTACATCGAGGATTACTGATTCTAAATACACTTTGTCGTTGTCATTGCAAAACAACGAAAATAAAAATAATTCATTTTCACTCTCTACCGATGTGGTTTTCTCAAAAGAGATAAACAGTTATGAAGATGTAAATGGTTTAAAAGTCAATTCAATCAACCTGACCGCTACTCAGGGAGAACTCAAAATTTCCGGATCCGCCGATATTAAGTCGCTTTTGGAGATTGACGAAAATGCTGGCGTTACGGCTAACGATCTGAATAAATACATTAGCGCAACTGTTTATTATAAAAATAGCCTTACAGGTACCCTCAAGATGAAAAAGGTTGATGGTGAATTCTATGTTTTCATTGTGTATAAAGATGGTTCCGAAGAAAATACATCTGTGTATTATAAAGACTTTATAAGCGATCTGGAGTCGATATTCGAGACCCCGTTCGATGTTAAAGCCGTGCAATCCATCATAAAGAAACAAATTGTAAAATCAAAAATCAACCATATTAAACAGAACCTATTGTTTTGGAAAAATTGATTAAAATATTGGCCGTCCTTTTGATCCTTATTTTAGATATCGGCGGTGTATCGTATGCGCAAAGCAAAACAGCTACGGCACTGAAGTATAGGAATGAAGTAGGGATTGATATTGCGAGTATTCTAACTTTCCTTTCTAAAAAAAGCGATTCGTATTCTGTTTATTATAAACGATGTATTACTGAAAAGAATACTTTGAGGACAGGAATCAGTATGGATGTTGGTAGCGCTTCGGACGATAGGATCAGCTTTAAATGTAAATTAGGTTACCAGCGTAATTACCCGGTACAGAATAAGAACTGGAACTTATTCAGCGCCTTAGATGCATCGGCCTATTACTCGGGCAGCAATTACCAGTCGAACAAAGTGATGAGGCTGGGTATCACCCCTGTTATAGGAGTAAACTACTATTTATCCCCTTGTTTTACACTATCGTCCGAGGTCGGGTTAAACTTGTTTTATACTTTAAATAGAAAGAATAATAGCGTTGACTCTAATGACTTTGAAGCAAATATAGGATCTGTAGGTTTAATCATAGTATCCTATCATTTTTAATGATATCAATAATAATTATTGATTCTTATGAAGAAGAATCTCCTCAATTTTGAGGAGATTTTTTTATCCCCCAAAATTCATTTTCCAATAAAAAACCCGATACATGTTTTTCAATTAAATCGTATTTTTGTAACTTCAAAATTAATTTCTGTATGGACTTTGTAACATTTACCTCAAAGCTTCGGCGTAGGTTATCGGATGAATTGCCCGGATATGCCGCCCAGCATCTCATGGAACCTGTTTTCAGGCAACGGATGATGGCCCCCGATACCAAAGACGCAATGGAAAGCGCTGTCCTTATTTTACTTTACGCCGAAGCAAATGATATAAAGCTCATCCTCACATTAAAGCAGGCGGATCTGGGGGTGCATAGCGGACAAATCAGCCTTCCGGGCGGAAAAAAAGATGCTTCCGATGCTTCGTATGCAGATACTGCCCTCAGGGAAACGTTTGAAGAGATAGGAGTGGAGCTCCACCGGATGGAGATTTTGGGCAAGTTATCTCCGTTGTTTGTGCCGCCCAGCAATTTTATCATCCATCCTTACGTCGGGTTTACCCACCGGAGACCCCAATATGTTTTGAGCGATAACGAGGTGGCACGCTTGTTTGAAGTAAATTTGGACGGTTTTTTCGCCCCGGAAAATAAAACTTTCTTTACCAAAGAGTTTTTGGACGGAAAGCATTACGAAGTCCCCGCCTACAAACTCGACGATTACTTTGTGTGGGGCGCTACGGCCATGATCCTTTCGGAGTTCGAGGCGGTGTGTGGAGAGGTGGACTATACGTTTTAATTGTTCGAAAGGTAATAAATCGCCCCATCGGTAAACGATTTCATCCGCCGGGCGTGTTTCAGTTTCTTAATTTCGCCTATGGAGAGGATGTCGGGGTTGGGATCGAGGTAAAACCAGATAAGGATGATCGGGTCGGATTCGCGGAAATCGTTGACATCTTGCTTATAAACCCTTTCGGGGATAGCATCTACCGATGCGCCGGTAAGGAAATAAACCGCGTAATTGTGGTTGGAATAAATATCCGTTTCGGTATCGAAAAACTCCGGGTGATGCTTTAAATATCCCACAATGGGCGAATTCATCCATGGATCCTCGGTAAATCCGGGAATACCATCATCTTCCATGTCCGAATATTGCACCCTGTTGATCGTCACATAACTGCCGATAAGGAAGATGCCTATCCCCACGGAAAAAGCAAGGAAAATCCATTGGAGCTTCCGGTAAGGCATGTAGGTTCTCCATTTCGGAAGTTGGCAAGTGGAAATCAATAGCAGCGGGAGGAATGCAGGTGAAAGCAGGCGGTTATTGATCGGTTCGTACCTCGAAATAGTGGACGAAAGGATGATGAACAGCACATATACGATAAAAAATGCCACGCTGATGTTTTCGTTCGTGTAATATGCTTTCCAATGGCGGATGTTACGGATAAAATAAAACGTGAACAACAGGAGTACGGCAACGGCGATAAACACAAAAAATAAATGTCCCGAAGTATGGATGGTTAGCCAATCGGAAATAACGTTGCCCGAGAATTCGATGTTTTTTTCGAGCGGAGTAACCCCTTTTTGCCGCATCCCGGTTGCCAATCCTTTCTCGGCCATGTTGCGGATGATATTGGCAACAGCCAGCGAAAAGGAGATGGAACCAAATATGCTTCCGTGTGTCAGTTTCATTTTCCAGGGCAGTTTTTTATCAAAAAACATCAGCATGATGCCCGTGGCAGCCAAAGTGATGCCGGCAAAACGGGTATCGAAAGCAATGGCGGCGGTTACAGCTGCAATGATAAGCGACCGGATGGAATGCGATGTGAAATACCTGCGGAGAAAAATGATAAATACCAAAATAAGCAGGATAAACAGCGTTTCGGACCAAAGCATGGTATAAATCTCAAGCAATGAAGGGCATACGGCAATAATCAGGAGTATTATCCTCTTGTAAATGGCCGTTTTGTATTTAAACCTGTTGATGATGGCGCCGCTGATGATAATGACCGCCGCAAACATCGAGGCATTCAGGTATGGAGCCAACGTAACGATGTCGGTTCGCGTAACGAACATCACCACCGACAAAAATAACGGATAAAACAGCGGGAAAATCACAAGCGGCGATCCGGTGTAATCGGTAAACCCGTTGCCCGAAATTAAGTTGCGCGCGGTGCTGATATAGGCCACCGAATCGGGCGAAATGCCAATACCACTGTGATGTGTATAGATGAGGACAATGGCAAAGCCAATAGCCGAAATCAAAACTGAATCGATATTATTTCTTAACCATTCCCGTACCATATCGTTTTTTATTCTTAATTTTGTATCAAAATTACACCAATTTTTGTTAATATTTATTTTTCAGGAATAAAAAATTTTTTTATGGATAAAAATTTCAGGTGGTAAGTTTTCAAAAAAAAGTAAAATGACAAATACAACGATTAAAAAATCAGCTCTTTATCTAATTCCAGTTACTTTGGGCGATTCACTGTTAGACAATGTACTTCCCGGATCAAATTTTTCGATCATCAAACAATTAAGGCATTTTATTGTGGAAGATGTCCGAACAGCTCGCCGGTTCCTGAAAAAGTGCGATCCGGATTTCGACATCGATGGTTCTGTCTTTTTTGTGTTGAACCAACATACGCAAGCTACCGAAATAGAATCGTTCCTGCAACCGCTAACGGGCGGAAACGCCATGGGAATCATATCGGAAGCTGGCTGTCCGGCCATTGCCGATCCGGGTGCCGACGTGGTTGCTATCGCTCAACGGAAAAACATCAGGGTTATCCCTTTGGTAGGGCCATCGTCCATTTTGCTGGCTTTAATGGCTTCGGGGTTCAACGGACAGAGTTTTGCCTTTAACGGCTATTTGCCGATTGACCAAAAAGAAAGGATCAGGCAACTGAAGAAATTGGAGGGGAAGGCTGTTGCCGAGCATCAGTCGCAGATTTTTATCGAAACACCTTACCGGAATATGAAGTTGCTGAGCGATATTACATCGGCATGCCAGCCGGATACCCGGCTGTGCATTGCTGCCGATATAACACTCGATACGGAATTTATTAAAACCAAAAGCATTAAAGATTGGAAAAAACAGTTGCCTGATCTCAACAAACGTCCGTCCATTTTTATTTTGTATTAAAGATTGTCATCGATAATTGAAGAGATGCCTTCGTAAGAATGATCCATGGCTAAGATTTCGCCGTTTTTACTAATCACGAAACTGGCCGGGATTCCATCCACTTTATAATCGGTAATTACTTTGCTATCGTAATCGAACAATACGTGTAAGGTATATTTGTTGTCGGCCACAAATTTTTCAACATTTTTTTTCGTAACATCCTTTTCTGTCCTTTCCCAGGTATTTATAAAAAAGAATTCCACGTTTTTTTCTTTGTATTTATTCACTAATTCCTGCATGTGTGGCAACGAAGCACGGCAGGGACCACACCAGGTAGCCCAAAAATCAAGAACAACCACTTTCCCTTTAAAATCGGCCAGGCTCACGGTGTTTCCATTGATGTCCACCAGGGTAAAGAGGGGTGCAGTTACCGTTCCAAATGTTTTTACAATCTGTTCCTTATTCTTTTCAGCTTTGTTCTTTTTCGAAACAGCCATTACTTTATCAAAATCGGCCATGGGTAAATTTTGGGTTTTGTAGATGTTCAGCAGTTGTTCCGACATGGCGGAGGATGTAGCTCCTGAAGTCAACTCTTTTTCAATATAAGCACGTGCAAAATCGGTTCCTTTCACTTTTTCAGCATATATAGCGTAGCGCTCTTTACCGTCATCACCCATGGTTACGAGGTTCCTGATCTCATCCTGATACTTGAAAGCCTCAGCTACTTTCCCGCTTTTATATAACAGAAGGGCGTAAGTATCCGCTGTCATGGCAAACGAATTTTGCAAATCGTAAACATCGTCAGTGGCTGCCGGCTTATTCAGTTTGGCTTTAATAAAATCGACACTTTTAGCGGATAAATACAATGCCAGTTTCAAATCTTTCGGTGTGCCTTCGATGCTTTGTCCCGATAGGTTCCAGGCCAAATTATTATAAACACTGGCTATCATAACTTTATCTGTACATTCGTTTTCGTATTTGGCCAACTTGGTCGTGTCGCCAGCAGAAGCGAGTGTGTAAAGCATATCCATGTAGAACTGGTTCAATTCCTCTTTTTTGTATCCCGAAAATCTGGTTTTGTATTCGTTCAGTTTTTTCAAAACACCTTCTTCCGATTTATCAGCAGAGCTACGATACGCGTTCCAAAATTCGGTTTTGGCTGCCAGTCCTTTCGGATATTTTTCGAGTACATTCTTGTAAATTTGATTATATTCGGTGGTCATATTTAGTCGTTTGTAATTGTTGGCTGCAGCGAGCAAACTTTTTTCATCACCTTTTTTCGAAAGTTGCTGGGTAAATTCGAGCAGTTCAGCTTTGTTTGCTCCTTTTCCATCCTGATATTCCAACAACAGGTAGTCGTTGTAGCTCAGCGGAAGGTCGTTTTTCAAGGCGGGAGCTGCTTTGTAAATACCATCGTACAATGAAATGATATCTTTTATTGTAGATCCGGTTTTCAGGTAGTAGGCCGAGTAACGGTACCGACCGAGCAATAAAAGTTCTGATTTATTGGTTTCAGCGGCTGTTTTGTTTTTCAAAACGGTAGTGTATCCTTTCCCCGCGTTGTTGTCGATGACGTTACCTTCAGCGTCAATAATGCCGGCTATAAAACCATAAATCGAATCGGGCAGGGCAGGGGCGAAGGTGTAACCTTTCCCTGAATTATTCAATGGTACTTTTTTTACATCATTATCTGTAATAATCAGTACGACAGCCTTTTCAGGCACCACAACACCTTTAGCAGGCTCATAAGCAAACTGTTTTTTAGCATCATTTTTAACAGGATAAATTTTTCCCTGTGAATATGCAAATACAGTTGAAAATGCAAAAACTAAAATTAATAATCGTTTCATCTATTTTTTTGTATTGGTTTGTAAACTATTTAATTAAATGGAAATAGAGTTTAAAAATTTTTCGGCATCATCGAGGATATCAATTTTCCCAACATCGAGCATGCGGTAACTTTCGGGAATAAAACCCCTGATTTCTTGGTTGTTCACCTGATCAAGATAAAAGTCCATGATAGGAAATTTAGGCGCGTAATTCCCCATCAGATCAAATACGGAATGCGACAATACCTGAATGCCCGAGAATGCCAGTTTGCGATATTGTTCAGCGTTCCGAAGCCCTGTTGGTTTTATTTCACCCGTTGATATGTTGGTCCAGCCATGCATGTACAACCCATTGTCGAACAAAAGGTAACGCGAAGTTTCACGCTCGCTTACCACCAAAGTAGCCAACGGCATTTCATTCAAATGAAATTGATAAAGTGCTTCTAAATCGACATTCGACAAAATATCAACGTTGTGAACTAAAAAGGGTTGTCCGTCGTTGAAAAATTCTGAAGCTTTGCGAATACCCCCTCCCGTGTCCAACAAACAGTGCCGTTCGTCCGAGAACTCAATCCTGATTCCGAAATTATGATGTTCTTTCACAAAATCAATGATTTGATCGGGGAAATGATGTACGTTGATTAAAATTTCATCGAATCCGGCCTTTTTCAGTTTGTTGATAACGTGTTCCAGCAAAGGCTTTCCGGCTACCGCAACCAATGCTTTAGGTGTCGAATCGGTGAGTGGTTTCAGTCTTGTGCCCAGCCCGGCGGCAAAAATCATCGCTTTCATTAGCCCGGATTATAGTTTAGGAGTGAATATTTGTTCATTATTTTGTTCCCTATGAATCAGATGCACTTCCACGCCGAATTTACGGTGAATGTGTTCGGCCATTTTTTGGGCGCTGTACACCGAGCGGTGCTGACCCCCGGTACATCCGAAACTCACCATTAAGTCGGTAAATCCACGGTCGATGTACCTTTTCACCGAAGCATCCACCAAATCGTAAGCGTGATCGAGGAACCGCAATATTTCCCCATCGTTTTCGAGGAATTCAATCACCGGAGCATCCATGCCGGTAAGCTGCGCGTAACGTTCGTACTTCCCTGGATTGTTTACAGCACGGCAATCGAACACAAAACCACCTCCGTTTCCAGAAGCATCGTGTGGTATCCCTTTTTTAAACGAAAAGCTAAATATTCTTACTATAAGCGGTTTACGAATGGTTATATCGCTGAATTGCTTCAGGTGAATCATATCGTTGAGAATCTCGGTAAGGTAGGGATAGCCGCTTTCGGAATGTTTCAATATCGCTTTCAGATTTTCAAGGGCATACGGAATGCTTTGCAAAAAATGGGGCTTTTTCTCGAAATATCCCCGGAAACCATAAGCGCCAAGTACCTGTAACGTCCTGAAGAGTACAAAGTGGTTCAACTTTTGCTTGAATTCAGCCTCGTTCACGGATATCATCTTTTTGAGCGAATGGAGGTACACGTCCAGTAATTCTTCCTTGAGTTCGGGATGATAATTGGCCTTTGCCTGCCATAGAAACGAGGCAACATCGTAATACAACGGACCTTTCCTACCTCCCTGGAAATCGATAAAATAGGGTTTGTCATTACAAACCATTACGTTGCGGCTCTGAAAGTCGCGGTACATAAACGTTTCATTTTCAACAGATAATAGAATGTCGGCAAACTTTATAAAATCATCTTCAAGGCGGTTTTCCTGAAATTCCAATCCGGTAGCTTTCAGAAAACAATATTTGAAATAATTCAAATCCCATAACACCGACCGTCGGTTGAATTCAGGCTGGGGATAACAGATTGAAAAATCGAATCCTTGCGCTCCCTTTACCTGAATTTCGGGCAATTTTTCCATGGTTTTGCGGAGCATCTCCTTTTCCTGAGCCGAGAAAACACCTGTTTTACGGCCATCGGCTATGTAGTCGAACAAAAGGGTATTGCCTAAATCCTGTTGCAGGTAATATTTAGAATCAATACTTTTTGTAAAAACCTCAGGCACAGGAAGTTTTTTGGACACAAAATGATCGGACATGGCAATGAAAGCTTTGTTCTCTTCAACCGAAGTGCCCTCAACGCCAATAGCCACATGGTTTTCGGACACCAGCCTGTAGTAACGGCGGTTGGATCCCGAAGCGGTCAGTTCGGTAGTTGTATGTGGTTTTTCGCCGAAAAATCCGGCGTATAATTGCTCCAGTGGCGACATAAAATACGCTTGTAAAAATGATAAGTAATCTCTTTTATTGTTCAAAGTTAAAGATTTCTTGCTTGAAACGCAAACCGTAGATATTATTTTAGAAAAAATATCATTTATAAATGATTTTGTAAACAAAAATATACTATTTTTACCTACTTTTATTTTAACATTTTAAATCTAAAGGAGATGGTTCAGCGCGAAATTATTCAGATTGCCATTGCCCTTGTAGCCGGGGCATTGCTTGGCCTCGAAAGGGAATATCACAGTAAACCGGCAGGATTCAGGACAATGATTCTTATTACTGTCGGATCGTGCTTATTTACAACCCTTTCGGGCTTACTGCCAAGTGCCGACCGCATTGCATCGAACATAGTAACCGGCATAGGTTTCATCGGAGCCGGAGTGGTATTCAAGCAAGGGCTGAACGTGAAAGGCATTACTTCGGCGGCAACTATCTGGATGGCGGCTGCCATTGGGATGGCCATTGGGATGGGGCAGCTTTTGCTCGCCGGATGTACCGAACTGATCGTTCTTACTGTACTTATCGTATTGTCGAAAGTAGAATTGTTGTTTGATAAGTTTTACCAGCTTAAAATCTACGAAATACGATTCACGGAGGGGATGTTAACTACCGATGAACTGGAAGCGGAATTCCGGAACATGAAATTGAAATTTATCAGGACTCGCATTAGCAAGGAAAATAAAATGATAAATGTGCACTATGCCCTTGGGGTGAATGCCAAAACTCATGAAGAGGTAAATCGCTTTTTGATAAATGATCAGAGAATTTTTGGCTTTGAAGTTTGAAATCAATACTTTATATGTTATATTTTAATTATCAGTAAATAAAAGCAATTAATACACCTATTCAAACGTCTGCCATATAATTGCTTAACCAGTAATTCTTATATTCTAAAACTATTTTCGATAAGAATCAACAATTATAATTATTTTATGAAAAACCTGAGTCTATATTTTTTGTTTTTTTTATTTATGACAAGTTGTGCATCTGTTGATAGGTATAACCAAAAGATCAATAAAAAAATCGCGCCGGACAAATTACAAGCCGATGTGGATTATCTTTACAAAAAGTCGCGTAAGCTCCATCCCGGATTATACTGGTACACCGACAAACAAACAATGGATTTCAGGTTCGATAGCCTGAAACGTTCGTTGACCGATTCATTGACTCCTAATGATTTTTACCGGAAAATCAGCCCCGTGTTAGCCACTTCTTTCCGTCAGGGGCACGACCGCGTTTATCCGCTTACCCCAAAATATAAGAAAGATAAAAGAGTCTCAATTAACAAAAACGGTGTTACCCCACTGTATAAACTTGAATTTGAAGTTTTCAACGAAAAGCTTTATATAACAAAGAATTACTCTTCTGATTCAACCATTGCAAAAGGGACGGAACTGGTAGAACTTAACGGGAAAGATCCGATGGATTTGATCCGGAAATACCGGCCTACCAATGGTTCCGATGGTTATAATACTACCTTTATCAGCTGGCTCGACGGGAAAAGGTTTCCGCAGTATTTTTACTATGAAAACGGGCTGACCGACAGTGTTACCGTGAAATTACAGTACAAAGATTCGGTATATGCTAAAATATTGTACCGCGTACCGCCTAAAAACAGTAAAGGTTCGACACACAAGGATGTGAAGCCCGCCAAACCATCGAAAGCGGAAATTCAGCGGCTGGTTGCCGAAAAAAAGAAAAAAAGATTACTGGGTTATAACGATATTTCTAAAACGTATAATCATGAGCTTACGTTTCCGGCCAATGATAGCTCCACTATTGCTGTGATGAGGATAGCCGACTTTACCACCGGGAAATATAAAACGTTCTACAAAAACAGTTTTAAACTTATTGACTCGTTGAAAACCAAAACATTGGTAATTGACCTGAGAGACAATACCGGTGGAAAACTCGCCGATATACGAAATCTTTATACCTATCTGGCCGATACGACTTTTGTTTTTTTACAAAAATCGGAAATAGCTGCGAGAACCAGTTTGTGGAATATCGGCTATTTTCAGAATACCAATTTATATCAGAAATGTGTGAGGAGTATCTTTTTTCCCTTTGTTATGGTTTTTGATGCCGTTTCGTTCATGAAAGCGCGTAAAGGAGCAGATGGGAAATACTATTATCTGTCACGAAATACGAAAAAAATGAAGCCATCGGCCATCCGGTTCAAAGGGAAAATATATGTGCTTATCAACGGAGGTTCGTTTTCAGCATCCGCTATTATTTCATCGAATCTGAAAGGTTTAGGCAGAGCTACTTTTGTAGGCAACGAAACTGGTGGAGCTTACAACGGTTGTGTGGCAGGCTTTATGCCGGTTCATTATCTTCCATCTTCGCGCTTGCGCTTGAGGGTTGGTTTAATGCTGTTAAAGCCAAATTATACTACCGACACGGATGGAAGGGGGATAATGCCCGATGAAGTAATCCTTCCCGCTCTAAACGATAGGATGACCGGACGAGATCCTGAATTACAGTGGATTATTAAGCATGAAACAGGGAAGTAAGTCTGATAAAGGTGGATAGGAAAATTCTCTGAAAGTCGATTGATTTTCAGAGAATTTCATTTTTATGGATGATAAGGATCGTTTTGTCGTCCCGTTGCCCTCCAAAGAATTTTACCAGCACATCTGCAAAGATATCGGAGCTACACTTCTAAATTCCTGCATTCGTATGTAAGCAACGTAGTTGCGTTACCTTTGCAGAACGAATAGCTAATTATGTTTTAGGGGTGTGCCATGATTTTAGTATTGATAGATAAGATTTTATATTTCATACTATTAACGATTAAACCATTATGTATATAGATATAGCTGATGTATTTTCAATAAGTTTAAAAATTATGCTTGTTCAAACGTTTGCATTGAAGGATGTTCCCTTTTAACATAAAAATAAAAGCAACAAAACTCTTAAATTCTATATTTGCATTTACAGTCATTGCACAAGAAATTTATATTCGAAAAATCAGGAAAGACATGAACGGAAAAATCACAAACTTATTAACCAAAGGATTCCATTATAAGAATGTTGAAAATGAAGAAGAATTTTTTATTTCAAGTTATAACAGTTGGATGCCCAATGCTCTGAAAGATTGCAATAATACAAGACAAAACGTCGGGGTTATTTTTTTGCTTGCCGGCATTCTTGTCATTTGCGGGTTGTTATATTCCACGGTAAGAATAGAGCCAAAAACTCAATTTAAAACCTCCCAAAAAGAAATAAAGATAAAATAGCGAAAAAAACACCTGATAGCACATAAAAGCTACCAGGTGTTTTTTTGAGCCTCTTGTCGGATTCGAACCAACGACCCCGAGATTACAAATCACGTGCTCTGGCCAACTGAGCTAAAGAGGCAAAAAAAATGGGTAAGCACCCTGTATCGCACCGCTACAACCGGCGACCCTTGCTGCGGTCAAGCCCTGGGGGAGTTTGCTGGGAGCTGGTCGTACAGGACTTACCCGGTGCAAAAATACTATATTTTTATGATTCTGCAAACAGCTTAATAAAAATTTATCGAACGGGGATATTTAACCAGTTGATTATAAAATAAAAAAGAACCTGTTTTTATTATAAAAACAGGCTTTGCTCTTAGAAAATCTATTGTATTATGGTCGGTTGGGCAGTTTCGATTATTTATCCATGTTTTGTTGTTCAAGCACAATATCGTCCACACAAGCATAAGTTGGGGTGTTGATGCCAAATTCTCCTGTATCGCACGAGGCAAAAGAAAAGGTAACACTATCCACTTTTCCAAGGGCACTTACATCTAATTTTACCCAACTTTTCGACAGGAAGCTTTTGCCGTTCCTAAAATCGGCAAGATAGTAATCCACGCTTCCGGTTTTGGCTTTCGATAAATATCCGGTTACTGTTACTTTAAACCAGTCGTTACCAGCTGTTGAGAATTTTTTGCTGTAATCGCTACCGTTCAACATGTCTTTGTAAGCATACGTTGAGTTGGTAACCATTAAGCTTTTGATAGCATAGTTACCATTGATGTTGGCCGGGCAAACGAAATTTCCATCGCCGTAAACCAGTCCGAATTTAGCGGAAGAGGAAGCTCCAATGCCAGCCGATACACTGTACTGGTTGTTCCATCCCACCGTAGCCGAATCGGTTAGTGATGAGCAGGCGAATCCACTCCACGTTCCCCACGATGCATTGTAAGTGTTGTTGAACCTGATGGCATTGCTGGTAAAATAACCACTTCCATCCGAGCCGTTCCAATATCCGGCATTCCCCAGGGTTACATCTTCAAAATTTACTACTGTGGTTTTGGTTTCGTTATCTTTATTACACGATACCAAAACAAAACCAACGACCAACATTAACGAAAGTAAAATCTTTTTATTCATCTTATTTTGTATTTAATTGATAATTAATAAATAAAATGACTTTTACTTGCGAAATCAAACGAAAAAAACCAGTAAAAAAATAAAAGAATAAGTAATGAATGGAACAGTACTTGTTCTGATATTCTTGCCGTTAACTCCCGAAAGCAAAAATCAGTGTTGTTGATTTACGGCAGGTCTTCTGACTTGCTCCCGTATTTAAACGCCTTCCCAGCTTCCCCTAACTCCTCCAAAGGAGGGGCGCAAGAGCCAGTGGCAAAAGTGTTGTTCAATACGTTTTCCCTATCTTAAGCCTCCCTTTCGGGGAGGTTTGGAAGGGCTTAGAGCTTACAGCAGCGGGTACTGTTACGGATTCTCACCGTATTCCCTTTTATCGGAAAAAATGCAGATGATTTGTTCCGATACCGTTATCGCCTGCAAAGATAAATAATTTCTTCCGGTTATCCATCATCTTGTTTTATTTTTGAAAAATGCACGCCTCTTTTTTACAGGTACGTTTATTTCATTATTTTTGTGTATCAAATATCTATACTAAAAATATCCCGATGGATTCTTTTCTGCAACGCATAGCTAAAGCTTATTTCGATCGCTTCGACACTGATATCAGCCGTTTTACTTTTGTTTTTCCTAACAGAAGGGCTGGCATATTTTTCAGGAAATATTTAATCGAAATAGCTGATAAAAACATATTTATGCCGGAAATACAAACCATCGACGATTGTGTTTTTTCGGCTTCTGCTTTTGCCCAGGCCGATAAATTGAGCATGCTGTTCGCTTTGTACCGTATCTATCGCGACATCAGCCACAGGGAAGAAACCTTTGATGAATTCGTTTTTTGGGGCGATATGCTCCTGGCCGATTTTGATGAGATGGATAAATTCGATGTTGATGCCCGCCAGTTGTTTACCAACATTACCGAACTGAAAGAGATCGAACATAATTTTGATTACCTGACCGAGAACCAAATAAAGGCTATCCGTCAGTTTTGGGAAAATTTCCATCCTGAGAACGAGGATAGTACCGAAAACAATTTCATGTCGATGTGGAAAATTCTTTTTCCACTCTACGAACAATTCCGGGCCGAACTGCTTCAAAATAACAAAGCTACGGCCGGAATGTTATACAAACGATTGGCCAACAGGCTTAAAAACAAAGAGGAGATACCGGAATGGGGGGATAAAAGTTTTGTTTTCATTGGATTCAATGCCCTGAATAAATGCGAAAAAATCATTTTTACCGAGCTCCTGAAACTTGGAAACGCTGATTTCTACTGGGACTATGAATCGGAAATGGTAAACGATCCTGACAATCCTTCCTCTCATTTCATTGCCGGAAACCGTTCCATTTTTCCTTCAAAATTACGGCTTCCCGATAGCGTGGTACCCAAAACGGAGAAAGAAGTTCATTTGATAGCTGTGCCATCGTCGGTGGGTCAGGCCAAGCAAATTTATGAGATACTGAACAATATTTATCCGGGCAATGTGCCGGATGCTAACTTTACCGAAACCGGCGTTATCCTGCCCGATGAAAATTTGTTGATTCCGTTGCTGAATTCGGTGCCCGAACAAATTTCAAAGATAAACGTAACGATGGGTTATCCGCTGAAAGTAACTTCGGTAGCCGGCCTTATCGAAGCTGTTTTCGATTTGAAAAGACGAAAAAGGGTGGATGCTTCCGGCCAAACGTTGTTTTACCATCATTCGGTAAGTAATGTGCTGAACCACGACTATATCACAAGTATTTGTCCGGATGAAGCTGCTGAAATACTTTCGTTTATAGCTCAAAACAATGCTATTTACATTGAAAAGAGTCATTTTAAAACACATCCCCTGCTCGGTGAAATATTCAGCGAAGAGGATAGTAAACAGGGCTTTACAGCCTATTTGCTACGGATATTGAAAATGTTCCTGTCCGGAAACGATGGAACGGACAACGGGCTTTCGGCGCTCGATAAAGAGTTTATTTACCAGTATTACATTACGCTGAACCGGATGAACGATATTCTGACGGAAGAATCTGAACAGGTTGTAGTATCGCAGGATACGCTGATCCGCCTCATCCGCCAGCTGATAGCCGGTATATCCATCCCTTTCGTGGGCGAACCGCTCGAAGGTTTGCAGATCATGGGAGTGCTGGAAGCGCGCGGACTTGATTTTAAAAACCTGATCATTTCCTCGTTCAACGAAGGCATCCTTCCCACCCGTAGTTTACCCGGCAGTTTTATCCCTTACAACTTGCGAAAAGGTTTCGGGCTGCCTACTTACGAATACCACGATGCTGTAACTTCTTATAACTTTTACCGCCTTATCCATCAACCCGAACGGATATTTTTCATATATGATTCCCGGGCGGATGGAGCTCAAACCGGTGAAGTAAGCCGCTTTTTGTATCAATTGGAGTATCAGTACGGGTGGAACATCGGGCGGAAAAACATTTCTTACCTGTTTAAAACAGAAGAAAGGAAAGAAATATCCATCAGGAAAACACCGGAAGTGATGGCCAAGTTGCTTCAATTCACAGTTGAATCAGATAAGTGTAGATACTTATCCGCCAGTTCTGTAAATACCTATATTGATTGTCCTCTCAAGTTTTACCTTTCCAATATCGAAGGGCTGAGGGAAGCCGATGAGATAAGTGAAACGATTGAAGAAGATATGTTTGGTACGTTGTTTCACGGCATCATGGAGGGAATTTTCAATACTTATGCCGGGAAAACGGTTACAAGCTCGGCACTTGACGATATAATTAAAAATGAGCCTCTTATCCGAAAAGAAATTACAAGCGCTTTTGCCCGGTATTATTTCAGAAAAGAGGCCGATGCCCCGGTGGTGATCGATGGGAACAACCTTCTTATTGCCAATGTATTAAAAAAATACATTGTTCGTTTTCTGGAGATTGAAAAACAAAATACACCTTATGTTTATCTCGGTTCGGAGAGTGAATGTAAAATACGTTTCCCTTTGTTTGATGGAAAATTCAATGCCAACATTAAAGGTTACATCGACCGTGTTGACGAAAAAGCGGGTAAAATCAGGATCATGGATTATAAGACAGGGTCGGGGGGATTATCGTTCAATTCGCTTGAAGAGGTTTTCCGTCATAACATGGACAAACGCCCCAAATATGTTTTGCAAACTTTCTTTTACGCTCTTTTGTACAAGGGAAAGGCGGGCGGTAAAGAGATTCAGCCGGGCATTATCTACCTGAAAGACATTTTCAAACAGGGTTTTGATTCTACTTTAACTTTAAAGATAGATAAATACAAGGGTTATCCGGTAGAGAGTTTCGACACTTTTGAAGAAGAATTTACCAATAGACTGACTGAGTGCCTTGAAGAGATATTTCAACCTGAAGTGCCGTTTAACCAATGTTCCAACACTAAACCCTGCGAATATTGTACTTTTAAAACTATTTGTAACCGATAATTAAAGATTATGCCACAAGAAATTGAAAGGAAATTTGAAGTAAAAGGCGATTATAAAAAATATGCCGTAAGTAGCCACCGCATCCGTCAGGGTTACCTGTCGATGTCGCCGTTTCCAACGGTCAGGGTGCGTATCAGCGACGACAAAGCGTACATTACCATCAAAGGGAAAGCCACGGCTAACGGACTTTCGCGTTACGAATGGGAAAAAGAGATACCGACCGTGGATGCCGAAGAACTTCTACAATTGAGCACCGGTTACATCGTGGAAAAGGTACGGTACATTGTCCCTTTTAACGGGAAGAACTTTGAAGTGGATGAGTTTTCGGGCGACAACGAAGGGTTAACTGTGGCCGAGCTGGAGCTGGAATACGAAACTGAAACTTTTGACCGCCCCGACTGGCTGGGCGATGAGCTTACCGGTAATAAAACATACAACAATTCCTACCTTGCCCAACATCCGTACAGGAGCTGGGAGGCGCAATCACTTTAAAAACCCCTGGTTTCTTAGTACGTTTAAAAACTTTTCGGAAAAAAACTCATTGGCTTCGCGGGTATAACGCACATCGGTAAACACCTGCGCAAGTGTTTTTTTGTTGTTTTCGGCAACGAATTTACGGTAAAATTCACTGTTTTCTTTTTGCTCGTACAGCCGGCCGATTTTTTCTTCCGTATAATCCTCATACTTTTCGTGGTGAACGACAGCGCTTAAAGGCAGGCGGTCGGTAAGAGCTGGGTCTTCGGCAGGATAACCAACGGTAAGGGTAGTTACCGGAACTACAAGCGATGGCAATCGCAGCGCTTCAATGATTTCGGCGGCGTTGTAAGTGGTAGTACCCAGATAACAGATACCCAGTCCCCGGGATTCGGCTGCAAGGGCGAACGACTGCGCCAGAACAACCGCGTCAACGGCTGCCGAGATAAACGATTCGAAATTATCGTATCCGGGCTGCGCTTCGCGCTGCTCGCACCAAAGCGAAAAGCGGTGGAAATCGGCACAGAAAGTGATGACAGCCGGAGCCTGCACTACCATCGGCTGTCCGAAATGAGCGGGCGAAAGCTTCTTCTTCAGGTCCTCGTTGGTAGTAACCACCACGCTGTATGTTTGCATGTTTCCGGTATTGGATGAACCCTGAACGGCTGTTTCCAACAGATTTTCGATGAGCGCCCTGTCAACCGGGCGATCGGTGTATTTACGGATGGAGCGATGGGAAGATAAAACGTTGAGCATGGTAAATTGAATAAAATTTGATACAAAGATAATAACAAAAAAATCAAACTGAGTCATTGATGTTTCATGGTGTTGAAAAGAATTTATAAACAAAATCGGTTCAGTTTCGTTATATTTTGGTAATTTTGTGCGATTTTTGAATTTAAATTGCAAAGTGAGCCTGACTTTGGGCGCGGAGTTTACAGCCGCTTGGACGCATCACTCGTAAAATCAGTTGTAAGTAGGATGGTTGGGATGGGTTTGAAATTTTGATTTGTATTTATTTCCAATTAATCATTTATAAATATGGCACTAAAAGCAGGAGACAAAGCTCCCGATATCCTTGGTACGGATCAGGACGGGAAAGAGATAAAACTATCGGACTACAGCGGTAAAAAACTTGTTCTTTATTTTTATCCTAAGGACAGCACACCGGGTTGTACGGCCCAGGCGTGCAATTTGCGTGATCATTACGCTGATTTGAAGGAAAACGGTTATGAAGTGATCGGGGTAAGCGCCGACAGCGCCTCATCGCACCAGAAATTCATTGCCAAACAACAACTTCCTTTTACATTAATAGCCGATACTGAAAAAAGTTTGTCGGAACAGTTCGGTACGTGGGGCGAAAAATCCATGTACGGAAGGAAATATATGGGGATGTTCCGCACTACGTTCATTATTGATGAACAGGGGATCATTATCCGTGTTATTGACCCCAAAGAGGTGAATACAAAAAACCATACCGCCCAGATATTGATTTAAACTCATTTATTCATTTTAAACTTATAAAATATTTATCATGCGAAACAACTTCAACCCGTGGCATCAAGTGTCGCCGGGCGATAACCTGCCCGAATTCGTCAACGGAATCATAGAGATACCTAAAGGCTGCAGGGCCAAATATGAACTTGACAAACAAAGCGGACTCCTGAAACTGGACCGGGTTTTATATACTTCGGTTTATTACCCGGCCAACTACGGTTTTATACCACAAAGTTATTGCGCCGACAAGGATCCGCTGGATATCCTTATCTTATCTCAAATAGAACTGCAACCGCTGTGTATAGTTCCGGCCAAGGTGATCGGGGTTATGCGAATGCTCGACAACGGCGAAGCTGATGACAAGATCATCGCGGTGGCTGCCGGCGACCCGAGCGTGAACCATTACAACGACATTGATGAGCTGCCGCCCCATTTGATTACTGAAACGATGAGTTTCTTCGAGGATTATAAAAAATTGGAAAACAAAACGGTGGTGGTTGAAAATTTTTTGAACAAAGCTACAGCCATGGAGATATTGCAGGATAGTTTTAAAATGTATCAACAGTATTACGGGGAACTCCACCGTTATTTCTTCGGACATTAAACATCTTATCAAGTACATTTTTAAATTCCGTAAACAACAACATGTGGCAGATATTGATAGGTAGTATTTTGTTGAGTGTGGTGCATGCGCTGATACCTAATCACTGGCTGCCACTGATCGCTATTTCCCGGTCGGAAAAGTGGAGCATCGGCGAAACGGTGAACGCTACCCTTATCTCGGGTTTGTCGCATACGCTCAGTACGGTTATTATCGGTGTGTTTATTGGTTTTGCCGGCATACGCCTGTCGCAGAATTATGAGTTTTTTACCCGGATAGCGGCGCCTGTCATCTTGTTCATTATGGGAGCCACGTATCTGATCATTGGGTTTAAACATCACCATCACCACTTTGAAATCCACAACGATAAAGCCAAAAGCAACCGATCGAAGGTGGCTATTATCTTATCGTTGAGTCTGGCCATGTTTTTTAGTCCCTGTTTCGAAATAGAGGCTTACTTTTTTCAGGCTTCGCTGTACGGGTGGGCGGGCGTTCTGTTAGTTTCGGCCATTTACGTGCTTGCTACCCCGGTTGTGATGTCGGTTTTTGTGGCTTTAGGGCTGAAAGGGATCCAACATTATAATTTTCATTTTCTGGAACATAACGAAAAACAAATTGTCGGCGTTATTTTAATACTGCTGGCTGTATTGTCGTATTTTGTTCAGTTTTAAACCGATTTTTTTTTATTCACACACAAAAGGAAGGATATGATTGTTTATAAATTTGGTGGAGCTTCGGTGCGTTCGGCCGAAGGTATCCGCAATATCGCAGGTATTGTATCGGGAGTAAAGGATCCGCTGTTTATCGTAGTATCGGCCATGGGGAAAACGACCAATGCCATGGAGGTGGTTCTCGACGCTTTTATGAAGGCCGACAAGGAAACAGCCCTTGAGAAACTCGATGAAGTGGAAGCGTACCACAAAGATATTATTGATGAGCTTTTCGGGGGGGATAACCGTGGCGTTGAGGCGGTGAAACCTGTTTTTGAAGAAATAAAGGCAATCATAACCGATGGAGTGGGAGATGAGTACGACCGTTGGTACGACCGTTTGGTTTCGTATGGCGAAATTATTTCGACCACCATTGCGTCAGTGTATTTATCGGCACGGGGAATTGAAAATAAATGGCTCGATATGCGGGGGTTACTTGTTACCGACAGTAATTTCCGCGAGGCTAACGTGCGGATGGATGAGTCGGGAAAGAGGCTCCGGGAGGCTGCCGATTTTTCGGGAGCGACTGTCTATATCGGGCAGGGATTTATCGGCGCCAACATCAAGGGTGACCCAACGACCCTGGGGCGCGAGGGTTCGGACTATACGGCCGCGGTAGTGGGAAACCTGCTGGACGCCGAAAGTGTAACGATTTGGAAGGATGTGCCGGGTATCCTGAACGCTGACCCACGGATTTTTGAAAACGCCGTACATATTCCGGAGCTTACTTACCTTGACGCGGTGGAACTGGCTTTCAGTGGGGCCCAGATTATCCATCCAAAGACTATCAAACCGCTTGAAAATAAAAATATACCGCTGTATGTGCGTCCGTTCGGGACTCCTGACCAACCGGGATCGGTGATTCAGGCGAAGACGGAGCATCCTATCAGCGTACCGGTGCTGATTTTAAGAAAAAACCAGGTGCTTGTTACCATCCGCCCACGCGATTTTTCGTTTGTACTTGAAGAAAGTTTGCCGAAAGTGTTCGCTATTATCAATAAACACCGCCTGAAGGTGTCGTTGATACAGAGTTCGGCCATCAGCATTTCGGTTTGCGTGGATAACTCCCGTTATTTCGCGGGGGCGCTGGATGAATTGTCCAACGATTTTAAGGTAACTTACAACGAGCATTTGGAACTGCTTACCATCCGGGGTACCAACAAGGAGATTATTGAAAAAACGACCGCGGGCCGCCAGATTATGGTGCAGCAACTTACGCGACGGATCGGGCGCTTTATCATGCGGGAGAAGGCCGGCGCCTGATTTGACTTCGCGAGAGGTTGTTTGTTTGTGGCGGTTAGCCGTATTGGGGAGAGGGAAGGCTTACGGATGTGTGCCTACGGCATTCTTGAAATGACCATTGATTATTTTACTTTCGCCACAGGCTTTTTGTATTTGACCCCTCTTATTTTGATAAATGCCTACGGCAATATTACAAATGCCTTCATGATTTTGTAAATTGCCCCTGATATTTGGAATTTGGCCAATGACATTTTGAAAATAGCCGTTCGTATTTTTGAAAAAGTACGGAGGTGTATTGCAAAATGTCATTGGCTTTTTGTTTTTTATGATTATCCGTATAAAGACTTAACAATATTTTTAGTGGGGCTTCCGCCCCAAACCCAGACTTACTTTTTGTCTTAATACAAAAAGTAACCAAAAAAAAGCCTCTATCCCCCTTCGGGTACTTTCCCCTAAAAGGGAAAGAAAAAGGAAAAATGTGTTTGACTCCGCCCGCTTCGCTCGAAAAACTGGCGTTCAGTTGGCTGAAACCGTCCAAACTCGCTCCTTCGTCGCTCAAACAGGACAGTTTTTTACGCCAACTTCACTGGTTTTTCGGCTCATCGGACGAGGGCACTCGTTAGCGAGCAGCGCAAAAAACTCTTTAGGTATCAAAACGGATACTCATATTATATTTTCTGAAGTAGCATTGCAAATTAGGAGTATCCGGAAGATTTTTATTCCTTAAAAAATTTGATCAATTAGTATGCATTTAATTAGAAACAGAAGAAAAACAACAACTAAATTATCCCTGAATATCAAAAATATCTTTTAAAAAAGAGGCAATTCTTAATAAAAATTTATCTTCCGAACACTCCTAATTTGTAATGCTAAACTGCTGCAAAAACACATTTTTTACAAAGAAGTTGTCTTGACTTTTTTATAATGTCACTCCTACGGAGCTTTCGATATGAAATAATGGATAATTGCTACCATGATACCGCTCCTAACGGAGCTTTTTCTTTGCGTAGGAGAAGCTATATCATGTAGAAGCGTTAATTATCGTATGCATTGGATATGTACTAAGAAATAAACGTTAATCGATATTTTTTAATAATATTCTCATGGAATTATATAATAAAAATATTGATTTATAACACATTATCTTCTTTATGGTTATTTAAATATCAAGTCTGTCAACATTTGCTTTATATTCAAATGTTTTGCTTCTTGAATTTTTTTTGCTTCAAAGTCAATCAAATCGATCCAATTCTTCAATTTGTCTTTTTCGTTTACCTTTGTTTTCAAAAATTCGGAAAGTTCAACAGCCGATATTACATCAATCGTTTCTATGACTTGAGGAATATTTTCAAATAGATTTAGAAATACACGTGGAATATTGTGATAACTTCTTCCGTTAATGACAAAACTACCTTTCCCTCCAGCTGTAAATAAATCTCGAACATTCGGACAAACAACAGATTCACTTGTGACTAACCAAAGCGCTAATCTTCCAAATTTATCAGGACTATTCCCAAATATCTCCGGAAAAAACGCCATTGCTCGAAGTTTTAGATTTTGTTTTTCACTAAATGATAAGTTATTCCATATTTTTACAACGAAATTACTTGCCTTTTCATCGTTTTCTTGTCCTATCCACCACAACTCCTCTCCAGATTTTAATTTACTTTTGTAATACTCAACGATTGGTTTAATAGGATTGTCCTTTTTACGCAAAGTGTCATAAGAAAGTTCTATTTTATCAAAAATAGTTTTCCCTTGTTCCAAATTCATATCAATCAAATATCGAGGCGAATGCGTTACTACAACCTCAGAAAGAACTTCTTCGTACGGGCGACAACGAAATTCAATTGGTTTGGCTAATTTAGCGAAAAGCATAAATATCCTTTCAACACCATCTACTCTTGTTGTTTCTAAAACACTGTTGCCTGTTGTTTTCCAATGGTTTTGAGTCGTTGTTTTTACTTCAATACCATAATATTTTTTAGCTACGATATCAGGAAATTTTTGCCCACTAATTAATTCAATAGAATTTTCGAAAGGTGTTCCAACAGCCAAGTCTGTCATAATATCTCTCACAAAAGGTTCGAGATTTCTTCCTAAAAGTGCAGATACTTTTTTTTCGGATTCTTTCGCGTGAACATTTAATTCTGATATTGTTGAATTTATTAATAAATTAAATTCACTTTTATTTGGATCTGAATTTGCTGAAATTATCATAATAATTATTTTTAAAAATATAAGTCCCAAATACCTTCTATTCTTCTTGCTAAATTATAAGCTAAAAGTGGTGGAACAGCATTTCCAATAATTTTATATGCTTGTGAGGGACTTACACTATATGAACCTTTCTTGTATTTATCTTCAATTACAAATTCGTAGTCTGGAGGAAATGTTTGTATTAGGGCGCATTCTCTGGGCGTTAATCTTCTTTCCATTAATCCTTTTTCTAATTCTGTTTCAATTTTACCTCCATTTTGTTTTGAAAGCCTTCTAAACTCAATATTACCGTGGTGTTCTGCTCGGATTGTTGGGCCGATACCAGCAAGTTTTATCTCGGTTTGTCCCTGACAATGCTTCCCCATAAATTTAGCTTTTGAATAAAATTTTTGTGATAAGTCATTTGTCTTGTCAGGTTCTTCTAATTGATTGAAAATTTCTTTTAGCTGTACAAAATGTTTCAGATTTTCTCCAATATTCGTGTAAGCATGCGTTGGTTTTGGATATGGATTATATTTTTCTTCAATTGTATCTTTTTGTAAGGCGTCTAAAGCTGATTTCTTTAACGCGTCTTTTTTTATTCCAATAAAAATTACACGTTCGCGAGACTGTGGTACGCCATAATCCGCTGAATGTAAAACCTGCGGATTTAAAACAATATATCCATTACCATTCGCTGAGGAAAAATCTTTCTGAATTATATCTTTTACATTTGAGAGGTTTACTAAACCTTTTACGTTTTCGGCTATGAAAATTTTCGGTTGTGTAATTTCAACAACCTCTTTCATCCACATATAAAGTTTTCCTCTTGTTTCGACAGAGGCTTCGTCCGCATTTTGAATTAACTCCCCTTTGTGATTTTTATGAGAGTTAAAACCATTTCTTTTACCAGCTACACTAAAATCTTGACAGGGAAACCCTCCCGTTACAATATCTATATTGTCGGGAAAAATATTGGCTCCCGCTCTGTGCATTTTTACTAAATCAACAATACTATCAGTATAAAAATCATCTACACTATGACCTTTTTTGGAAAAGTAATTTACCCACGCATTGCGAGCTACAGATAAAATATCATTTGCAAAAACGGTTTTAAACCTTGTTTTTTTTAGATTTACAAAACCATTTTCTTGCACTTTATCAATAAAGTCAGGTGTAAGTAATTCGTTGATTGATGATTGAAGCACAGAAAAACCACCTTCAAACCCTAAATCCATACCTCCACATCCTGAAAATAAAGATAAGACTTTTAATGTATCTTCTTTACTATTTTCAGTAAATTGATTTTTTGGTTTAATATATTGTATATTTAATTGAGGTTCTTCAACCACGTTTTTTACATCAATTTTTTGCATAATTTATTGAGTTCCCAAATATTTATTTCAAAATTACTTGTTTTTGAACGATTCAACAAAAAGATTGTAGAGTTTTAACAAGAAGATTAAACGTGGTTTCTTGTTTTTTCCCTTTTAATTGACATTCCCAAATGATTAGAACTTTCCAACCTTCATTTTTTAAAATTTCAATATTTTTTCTGTCTCGTTCAATATTCCTATCAATTTTATTTTGCCAAAATTGAGTGTTTGTCTTTGGCATTACATAAATTTTACAATTTTCGTGACCATGCCAAAAACAACCATTAACAAAAATAACTGTTTTGTATTTTGTAAGTTTAATATCAGGCTTTCCTGCTAATTTTTTGTCATTTATACGAAATCTGAACCCTTTTGAAAATAAAAATTTTCTAACAACAATTTCAGGCTTAGTATTTGAGCTTTTTACATGGCTCATTATTTCACTTCTTCTTTCTTTACTTACAGTATCAGTCATTTTGTTGTTTTGATTTTAGCCGTCTATTGAGTTTTCACCCTAAAACTACTTTTCAGTCGTTTTTGTTTCTTACAATATATCATCCGAACACCCGGGGCTATGGGCATTTGGCAGTTTGCGGGAGCGTTCGCTGTCGTGGAACGACAAAGTGAATGCGGGAGCAACACCTGCGGAATGCACGTCAAGCCGCCAACTATCAATAATGTGTTAGTAGTAATGTTTTATTTCTTTTGATTTAAATTTACATTTGAAGATAATCTAATATAAAATGAACTTGGTTTTTTGTAAGCACTAATTTTTACAGGAAGACCGTTTTCGTCTTTTACAAAAAATCTTCCTCCTTTTTTTGTTCTGTCAATTTCAAGATGTTCAAATTGCTTTTTATCCATTTCCTTAATATCGTAGATGTAAAATTCATTATCTACGTAAAATTCATTTTCAAAACTTTCATTAAAAGAGAAAGTAAGAAAATTTCTGAAAATTAGAGGGGAATTTTCTTTTGAAAATAATTTCTCGTATATTTTGGTTTTCTTTTTGGGATTATCATTTTTGGGAACTTCTTTAGAGGGTACTTTTGCTTTAAATTTAAAAGCGTTAATTGGAAGTATATAAAATTGAGAACGATAATAATTTGATGCAGGAGGAATGAAAGTAATTCTTTCTATTTTTACTGTTGATGAAACTGATGCGCCACTTGTCATACTAATAGCATATCCTGGTTTTAAAAGAGGACCTTTGTAAAAATAACTACCATAATATTCTGATGTTTTAATTTTTTCTTCATCTATCCAATAGTTTAACTTAACAGAGTTATCTATATACGAAGATTTTTTCCAATCAATATATATGGGTTTATTTGATTTGTTAAATATAGCAAAGGTCATCAATCCTTTTTCAGACCAAAAGCTATAAGTGATTTTTAAAGTGTCATTTTCAAACACATAAAATTCATTTTCAACTTTGACATTAGTCCCTTTCGTATCAAATACTTGAACATAAGATTTACATCCTATAAATAATAACGCTATTAAGCCTATTAAACTCTTACAAATTGTTTTATTCATTATTGCTGTCTTTTGTTACATTGCCCCATAACTCTAATATCTGCTTATACAAAATAGTTTATATCCGGATAGTTGAATGCGTCCAACTTTTCGGTTTGTTTTTTAAGTATTAAGTTCCGGATAGAAAACAGGGGTTTTAAGATTGTTAAAAAAACACACACAAACATACTAATATTTTTAATTCCAGGTGCTTTTGTTGATATAAATTAACATTCTGGCGCATGCGGGGGAAGGGAGTGTCTTGTGTGTTTATATGTGTTTCGCGGTGTTTCGGAGAGTTATCGCGGTGTGGCACGGTGAACATGTTTTGAATGTATCTGTTCAATTTTCGGGTGGTACTATCAACAAAAGGAATGGTGGGGGCACACTGATTGCTCCAACGTGGTTAGTGGTTAGTGATTAGGGGTTAGTGGTTCGGTGTTTCGCGTATTTCATTTTCGATCCAATTCCCGAGGTATTTCAGGTAACCGTCGGTGATTCGTGGCCAGTCGAAGTCGGGATATTTAGCGGGGTTGAAAGATTTTTTCATCGCGTGGTTGGCACGGTGAAAGGTTTTGATTGTTATTTTCGGATTCCTGAAACCTGAAAGCGCTTTTTCGTTTCTGCCGGCATTGATGTATTCATCGTCTTCGCCAAATAATACTAAGGTTTTGATGCTTAAATTTTTCCAATAAGGATAAAAGTCTTTTTCCCTGCCTTTCCAGAAATAGCCATCGAACTCGCTTTTATCGATATGAATGTTTCCGTAGAGCCCGGTTTGGTTCATGAAGCTGTATTTGTCGGCGTTTTGGTTGATGAAGGTTTCAACGTTTTTGCAGTTGTTTCCATCCCGGATCATTTTTTGGACTTGCCTGTGGCTTTCGGCTACCAGATGTCCATCGGCGGACGAATAACCTCTGTTTGTAACTCTCAGGCTGTCAGCAAAGGCGGCGGCTTCAGATACGCTATAAACTTCGGGGGATGTTGCAATTAAGAACGATGGAATGTTAGTTTTAGTGATGATGTAGGGAAGCAGCATTGCGCCCTGACTGAAGCCCCAAAGACCTATCCTGGTTTTGTCAACTTTTTTTCGCCCCTTCAGTTCTTCGAGACAGAAAATGGCGTCATCGGCCAGGTCGTCGTAACTCGCTGTTGAATAGCTGCCTGTGGATTCACCGTTGCCTCTTTTGTCGAATATCAATACTTCAAAGCCCAGCCCGGCAAAGAAATCGGCGTAAAATGAATATTGTTCTTTTAAATTTGTTGTTGAGCCGTGAAGAAGTACGATTGCCGGGTGCAGTTGATTTGTTGAGGGCTTGTATATTTCGGCGGATAAATTTACGCCGTTGCTCCTGACCGTTAATTTTTCGACGGAATAAGCTCTTGGGGGTGGTGTATCTGACTTTTTTACCAAGCTAAAGCCAATTTTCATGGTCGGCGGCATTCCCTGCACATCCACGGATCCAACGATCTTTCCGTTTTTGAGCACGCCTTTATATCTGATGAGGGTTTCGATGTTGATAGAGAATGAGATTGTGTCGCTTTTGAGTTCGAGAAGGGTAACCGGTTCTTGAAACAGCATTAAGTCGTGGCTTGAAAACAAAGCTTTTCCCGAATTGAATTCCAATGAAACATCTACCGTTTTTCCATTCATTTCCATGGAGCCGGTCCAGTATCCGGCTATTGGTTCAGAGCTACTACAGCTGCAATAAAAGAGCACGGCAAGTAGTGATAGGATTGTTCTCATTTTGATTTTGCTTTTTTCAAAAATGCCCCTTGATGTTGGCGGTGTCAAAAAATTGTGGTGTTCGAAGCGATTCACTATCAGGTTACAACTAATTTTGACATGAGCTATACCGCTCGAAAACGCGTTGCAACGATGATTAACTATACCGTGTGTTACTTGCTGTCATTCTATGTAATTTCAATTTTCTCTTTGTTTTTATGTTTCATTAAGCCGAACATCATCACTAATGCTGTTAAAATAATAACTTGAAGAATTAAGGATTTATTGGCTATTTCCATGTATTGGCTGGCCGGAATACTCAAAAACAGAAGTATGGTTATTAGTCCACGAGGCGCAATAAAGAGAAGCGGACTTTGTGGCAACTTGAATATTTTTAAAAACAAGGTTCTAATTAAAAAAATTCCAACTGTTAAGATTACTGCCCATATAACAGTATCAGCATTTAATAATTCAGTAGTTTCTATCAAATAGCCAAAAAGCAAGAAAAATATAGCCCGTATCATAAATGTCATCTCTGCGGTTATTTCTTTAAATTTTTGTATTTCCAAGTTTAAAATCTCGGGCTTAAGTTTTGCTATAATTTGAAATCGTTTTAATTCATCAAGGTTTCCAATAAATAAACCAAATATTAAAATAAAAATCAAAGAGGGTAGATGGTATATTTTTGAAATAGAGTATATTAAAATAACGAGCAAAATAATTGGAGTGAATTTAATATGGTGTTTGATTTTGCTTAACAGAAAGGCAAGTCCTAAAGTTGAAACAAAGGAAACGAAAACCATTAAAAGTAATTGGAGTAGGAAAACGCCAAATGTTTCGGTGTTTAAATTGTCGTTTAAAGTAATGTAATTGAAGAATATCACTCCGAAAATATCAGATAAACTACTTTCGTAAGTAATAAATTCTTTATTATGTGCCATTAAATTTTTTGCGCTTGGAATGGCTATTGCACTACTAATAATTGCTAATGGTATTGCGTTAATTAATCCACTTTTAAATGTCGAACCTCCAAAAAGATAAAAAGAATAGGCTAATCCAAAGCTTATTAGAAGCATTTGAAAGATTGCCATCAATGAAGATTTGCCAATAATCGACAATTTAGATTTATTCAGCTCCAATTCTAAAGAACCTTCTAATACAATTAAAATTAACCCTATTGTTCCTAAAATGGGTAGCATAGGAGTTAAATTTGGAATGGATATTTCAAATAAGATTGCCGTTTGTTTTACTCCCCAACCCAATAATATCAATAAAATTACTGATGGAATTTTTGTCTTTGACGAGCTAATGTCAAAAAGATATGCAAAAAGCAATAATAAACAAATTGTTATTATGATAGCAGTACTCATATTCGACTTTATCCAGTAGAAAAATAAGGTAATAAAAAGGACTATCTAATATCTTGTGTAAAACGTCAAACTGCAGGTTTCGGGTATTATACTTGAATCCTGTTTTCAAATATAGTAAGATTTTTTTAGTACCTGACAAAAATTGGATTATTTTAGTAAACAAAGGATCATCAAATGATTTAAAAGGGGTTTTCACCGCTCAATGTTCATCGTTTTATGTTTCACATTTAGTTTTGATTGCCAATGTGTCTGTTCACCGGCTAATGCAAGTATTATTTAGTTTGACTCGTCAGTAGCTCTTTTATCATTTTAGGAACTTCTTTCTCCGGAGAAGGAAAATTGTGAAGTTCTTTATTTTTGTAAATATTGTAAGTCGATCTGGCAATTTCAGTTTTCCCGTCTGATGATACGAAGACAATTTCAAGTTTATCTAATATTTTTTTCATATCCCACCTCCAGGTGTCTTGATATAAAATAATCAAGTCGTAACCATCAGCCTTGTCTCCTTTTTGCCCAATCTCCGCCTGTATTCCGTATTTTTCAAGTTCTTGTTTTATAACCGTAGCAGTGTTACCTATAACTTCATGTTTCTGGGCCGGATCGTCTGGCAATACGAAGTATCCAACAGGCGTAATTATTCCAAACTTAAATTGGATATATTGAGAATTATCTGCCGAGATAATGTAAGCTTTCTTGAATTGTTTTTGCGCCAGTTCCTGTCGTTTTACGGTATGTATTGTTCCCGCGCAACTGCTAAATAAAAGCAGAATAATGATTAAATACCCATTTTTCCGTATCATGTTTTTCTGTTTTGTTTTTGTTTAGAAAATAGTGTTAACAAGCGGAAAAATGGGCATTTGTCCGCCTGAAACTTCCATTTCTTCCCTCTCAATGCGAGGGGGCAGGTGTAGGCATTTATTCGCTTTCGAGCTTAAGCCGGGCCTGTTGCAATTTTGCAGCTTCCTCTTCGGGCAGTTCCGGAAATTCAAGCTTCATATCTTCCAGGTTGTCAACAATGATCTGGATGGCTGCTGTGCGGGCAAGCCATTTGTTATCGGCCGGAATTACATACCAGGGGGCGTGTTTGGCTGTGGTTTCGTTGATGGCTTTTTCGTAAGCTTCCATGTATTGGTCGAAAAGTTCCCGTTCGGGAAGGTCGTTCAACGAGAATTTCCAGTTTTTCTCGTTTTGGTCGATACGGTCGAGAAATCGTTTTTTCTGTTCTTTTTTCGATACGTTCAGGAAAATTTTTATGATCCTTGTCCCGTTGCGGGTCAGGTGTTTTTCAAAATCGCGGATACTTTCGTACCGTTCTTCCCAAAAATCATGGTCAAAATCTTTGACATCGTCCCATACTTTTTCCTTGAGGTTAAATTCGGGATGAACCTTGCAGGCCAACACGCTCTCGTAATGCGAACGGTTGAAAATGCCTATTTTCCCTTTATCGGGCAAGGCCAGATAGTGCCTCCACAAAAAATCGTGTCCGTATTCTTTTATGTTGGGGGCTTTGAACGATGTAACCTCGCATCCCTGGGGATTCACCCCTTCGAATACATGTTCGATCAACGAATCCTTACCCGCGGCATCCATTGCCTGAATGATGATCAAAAGCGATTGGCTGCCATCGGCATATAGTTTTTCCTGCAACTGACGAAGTTTAAGCTTTTCATTTTCAAGTATTTTTTCGCTTTCTTTCCTGGTCATTTTACCTTTGTAGGATGTTTCGGTCTGCTGGATGGAAAAATCACCTTTTACGAGGTACCTTTTACTGAAGTTGTTTTTCATGTGATAATAATTTTTATAGTTGTTTTTGTTATGTTGTGACACTACCTATCAGCACCTTTCAAAATGTGCGTTATGCTTACAAAGAGATAGAAAGTAGAGTTAGCGGCATGTTAATAAAATGATTAACAAACAAAACGTAGCGGCTGAAAATTAAATTGAAAACTCTAAAAAATTGGTTATAAGTACTTTAAAATACTTTGTAATTATTGAGAAGGATCAATCGTTTCCTCCTCGTAGCAGGCTGAAAGTGCCACGGCGATAATACCGGATGTTATCTGTACCCATGGCCTTTACCACGTAAAAATAAGGACCTTCGGCGGCCTTTTTGCCGTTAATTTTACCATCCCAGCCTTTTTGCGGGTCGCTCCAGGAATAAAGCATCCGTCCCCAGCGGTTGTAAATCCAGCAATGGAAGGTTTTCAACGAACGATACGTGGCCCTGAATTCATCGTTTGTTCCATCACTGTTGGGGGTGAAGGCGCGTGGCATAACCAGCGCCGATTCCGAAACTTCCACTTCCACCGAGTCGGCGAAGGAGCAATACGAGTTGCTCACCACCACTTTCACCACATATTTGGCCGGTTCGGTAAAGGTAAAACGATGATCGGCGGTGTTGCGTGAAGCAATCAGCGATTTGTCTTTGGTAATTGTCCAGTAATAACCGGTAACGGCATTGGTACCGTTGGATTTAAAAAAGATGTCGAGAGGCGCTGAACCGGTAAGAGTTGTAATTGCCGATGGACGGTCGCCTTCGTTCTTTTCATCGCGGGTGGTTGTTTCAGTCATCACTTTGCAACTTACAGCTACCGCGTTGTAAAGCGGTGTCTTAAATTCATTCGAAATTCCGAGATCTTCAGCTATCTGGTCGCCGGTGAGGGTGAAATAGGTGTTGCAAAGCGGCGCTTCGGCAACGTTAATAACGCTTGCAGGTAAAGTAACCGAATTGTTTACATCTTTCGATGTCCAGGCCGAACCGCCCCAGGTGAGTGATTTATAGGCAAGTGAGAATTTGCGCTCTATCGTGAATTTTGTATTGCTTCGGTTGTAATAACTCAATTCGGGGACGTTGGCATTGAGCAATAAGTTGAGTTCGGTGCATTGCTCGGTGGGTTTTTCTTCAGGGGCAAAGGACGAAACAGCGGGTACATATTTGCTATAATCAATCACCCAAATGGTGATTTCTTTTCCATCAATATTACAAATATATCCTGTGGCATCTTCCGGCGAAATATAAGTTTGGTTGCTGATGGAATTAGTTGGCGCCGAAAATTTGTACCAGTTGATAGAAGTGGTAGTCCCAACAGTGCCTGTATATTCTATCTGGGTGGTATTATCAATCCCGTTGAGAACAACCAGATAATCAATCCCGTTGCTTTTATATTCGGTATATATTTTGTATGTACCCGGATTTCCGCTAACAGCAATATCAACAATCTGCGAAAAAACAGACAAATACATCAAAAACAAGATGGAAGTTACTACGACTTTTTTCATCGGTGAATTTTTATTTTTTATGTCGGAAATATCTGAATAAATGCTGCAAAACAGAACGCGGTTAAACAGATGGTTTACGCATACCACACCACCTGATTCATCGGATGGGTTCAGATTCTTTCCACAAAATTACATTTTTCTTATTAATAACAAAAAAATGATGGATTTATTACCCTGTTTTTAAACCGAAAGTATATTTTTTGTACATTTGCAGACGATTACAGATGTTACGGAATGGTTTCCGGCTGCATATATTAAATAGCTGATGTAATGCTATTTTATTTTACGCTTAACGTTGAATATTAAAAATTTATGAATTAAACAAGGCAGTATAATGAAAAAACACATTTTACTTATTATCTGTTTCTATTTTTGTTTTTCCGCCGATTTTTTTGCTCAGGATCAGTATCCTGTAAAAAAAGTAAACGGAACGGATTATTACATTTACACCGTTGAAGCCAGCGAAGGTTTGTATGCCGTTGGCCGGAAGTTTGGTATTTCGCCCGACGAAATATCCAAATCGAACCCTGAGGTAAAAAACGGATTAAAAGCCGGCCAGGTATTGTTTATTCCTGTTGAAAAGTCGAAGGTTAATAATCCGGTAAAAAAAGTGGAAACAGAAGTTGCTAAAACCACCGCAAAAAATAACACTGAGCCCGTTGTTCAGGATGAAAAAGTTGCAGTAGCCACTCCTGATGAAAAAGAATCGACCGGGGATTTGCTTGAATTTGAAGAGTATGTGGTTAAACGCAAGCAAACGCTTTTCGGGATTTGCCGTAAATTCGATGTCAATCAGGAAGATGTTCTGAAATACAATCCCAAAGTTGCGAATGGGCTGCAAGAAGGCGATACGCTGAAAATTCCGAAATATAAAAAAGTGGAAAAGAAAAAGTTTCTGTTTTGGACTATTGGTGAAAAAAAAGCTGAAGATCAAAATAATAAGTCGATAAGCAACAACGACAATAATGCTTACATCAACTACACGGTAGAAGAAAAGGAAACGCTTTATTCCATAGGTAAACGTTATGGCGTTACGGTGGATGAGCTGAAACAACTCAATCCCGATGCAAAAGATAAGGTAAAAAGGGGAGCTGTATTGAAAATTCCTGTAAAAAAACAAAAGAAGGAATTTAAAAAGAGCGCTGTGGACGAGGCTTTTGTATTGCCGGTAAAAACCGATGATAAACTGTACCGCATCGCATTCCTTCTTCCATTTATGCTAAACGATGGAACATTGAACGATACCAACGAGAAATTCGTAGATTTTTACTGCGGATCGCTCATGGCATTGAACGATGCCAAACAGGAGGGCATTTCAACCGAAGTGTTTGCATACGATACCGAAAAATCAATAGCAGGTTTGAACAACATCCTGAGTAATCCCGACCTTAAAAACGCCGATTTAATCGTGGGGCCGGCCTATTCCGACATGTTGCTGCCCGTTGAGAACTTTGCCAGAGCCAACAAAATCAAAACGCTCATCCCTTTCTCGTCAAAAGCCGAAACCGACCTGAATCCCTACGTTTTTCAGTTCAATCCGGGCGACGATGCCGAAGTCTCATTTTTGGCCGATGTATTATGTGGAAAATATCAGAACGCGAACATTATATTTATGAATGTGGCCGGCATTGCCGAATCGGACAATGGCTATCAGTTCAGCGCCAACCTGAAAGCCGACCTCAGAAATCGGCAACGAAAATATTCGCAGGTATTCCTGAACGGGAATGAGAACTTTTACAGCGACAAACTCAGTTCAGAAGTACCTAATATAATGATATTCAATACGGATAAATACGATAACGCCAATGCTTACCTGAAAAAAATAACCGAGATGTCGAATACTTTTGATGTTCGTGTTTTTAGACAAAATTCATGGAACGACAAAGTTTTCGATCAGTTATCATCCCTTTCGGTATCGCCATTCAAGCATGAAACCGAAAGCGAGGTCGTCCAAAAATTCAATACCCGATTCCGTATCAACTATAAACGGGATATAAATCCGGGACTTTTCAGGTACGATTTGCTGGGCTATGATCTGACCCGTTACTTTCTCCGTTTAATGAGCAACGGAAACAGGAATACAACTAAAAATACCGGAACCGAAGGAATGCAATCCGATTTCAAATTTGAACGTTCGGGCGCGGCATCCGGTTTTGTAAACAAACAATTATATTTGCATGAGACTAAACACAACGAATAACCTGTCATGGAAGGCCGGCATACTGATCTTATTGTTCTCTATCCCCAACACCTCCTTACATGCGCAGGACCGGTTGATAAAACCAGAAATGTATGTTGGAGCCAATGTGGGGCTTACCGGTTCGGAAATTTACTTTTATCCCACTGTGAAACAAAACATCCTCTTCGGAAGCAACGGAGGTTTCATTTTCAGATATATAGCTGAGAAGAATGTTGGCATTCAGGCCGAACTTAATTTCTCGCAACGTGGTTGGAGCGAGAAAGATACCACTTATGCACGCAAGCTGAACTATGTGGAAATACCTTTAATGACCCACATTTATATCGGAAAAAAAAACCGTTTCTTTGTCAACCTGGGACCGAAAATAAGTTACCTTATAAGTGAAAAGACATTGAAAAACGAAACAACAGCCGGCCATACACTCCGACAGCATACTCAATCGGTTGAAAATCCTTTCGATTACGGGCTTTGCGGTGGCTTTGGCGTACTGTTTACTATTCACCGGAACATTTTTCAGATGGATGTACGAGGCGCTTACAGTTTGAGCAACATTTTCAGCAACAGTAAAAAAGACTTCTACGATTATTCCAATAATGTTAATTTTTCTGTCAATTTAGGCTGGCTTGTTCAGGTCAAATAATTTGTAGCCGGTCTTTTTTGTTAATATCTTTATTTTCTTTTGCCGCTTTATTTACAATGTGTAATTAAATCTGCAATTTTAACTCAATTCATAAAGATATTCAACATTTATAGGTAAATACAACCGTTTATTTTCTTTCCTTTTAATATGAATTTTTCCTACTTAAATACATAGAATTACAGAAAAATTTCTGTAATTTTGCATCACTATTTAATTAAGGAAAAATTTCTGTAATTAAATTCAAACCATTTTTATAACTATTACAATTAAAACTGATATTTTATTGTTAAATAATAACTTAAATATATAAATAATGAAACCCACGCACATTGAACACCTGGGAATTGCCGTAAAAAGTATCGACGCTGCAATTCCTTATTACGAAAATGTATTAGGACTGAAATGCTATGCCGTAGAAGAAGTCCTGGATCAAAAAGTTAAAACAGCTTTTTTCAAAGTAGGACAAACCAAAATCGAACTTCTCGAATCGCTTGATCCGGAAGGCCCTGTTGGAAAATTCATCGAAAAGAAGGGCGAAGGCGTACACCACGTAGCATTTGCCGTTGAAAGCGGATTACAGGCTGCCCTCGATTTCGTTGCCGAGCAGGGTGTGGCTCTGATCGACAAAGCACCCCGTAAAGGGGCTGAAGGTTTAAACATTGCCTTCCTTCACCCAAAATCCACTTTCGGTGTGTTGACGGAGCTTTGCGAAGATCCCAATAAAAAATAACAGCATACTAAACAACAGAAATCGCGGATACCTGTTTTTCAACCGGCAATTCCGACAGACAAATCAAAGTCATTCATATTCGAAGAAATAAATTCCGGCATTTGTGCCCGGAGAAAGTTCTTCCCGATAAAATAAATTATATACAGAATGAATAATCAGGAAAAAGTAAAAAACCTCATCGATTTGCGTGTGAAAGCCAAATTAGGAGGCGGTGAAAAAAGAATTGCTTCGCAGCACACCAAAGGCAAATTTACCGCCCGCGAACGCATTCACATGTTGCTGGACGATGGCAGTTTCGAAGAATTCGATATGTTTGTAACCCACCGTTGCAACAACTTTGGGTTAGAGAAAGAAAAATACCTTGGCGATGGCGTTGTAACCGGTCACGGAACCATAGATGGCCGTACGGTTTTCGTTTTTGCTCAGGATTTTACGGTTTTCGGAGGTTCACTCTCGGAAACTATGGCTCAGAAAATTTGCAAAGTAATGGATATGGCCATGAAAATGGGTGCCCCGGTAATCGGCATCAACGATTCGGGAGGAGCCCGTATTCAGGAAGGGGTTACATCGCTGGCCGGATACGCGGAAATATTCGAACGTAACATTTTGGCTTCGGGTGTGATTCCCCAGATTTCGGCTATCTTTGGCCCTTGTGCCGGTGGCGCCGTTTATTCGCCGGCTTTGACCGACTTTATCATTATGACCGAACAAAACAGCTATATGTTCGTTACCGGTCCTAAAGTGGTGAAATCGGTTACCGGTGAAGATATCACCACCGAGGATCTGGGTGGAGCTGATGTACACGCGCGCAAATCGGGCGTATCGCATTTCCGCGCTGCCGACGAGCAAACAGCTATCCAACAAATCCGCGACCTGATCACTTATCTTCCTCAAAACAATCTGGAAGAAGCGCCCATTGAAGAGTGCGACGACCCGATCAATCGCCTGGAAGATGAACTGAACTCCATAGTTCCCGATAATCCGAACATCCCTTACGATATGAAAACCGTTATCCAAGGCATTGCCGATAATGGTAAATTCCTCGAAATACATGCCGATTATGCCCGTAATATCATAGTTGGTTTTGCCCGTTTCAACGGAATTTCAACCGGTATCGTGGCTAACCAGCCAAAATTCCTTGCCGGGGTGCTTGATTGTGATTCATCGCGTAAAGCAGCCCGTTTCGTTCGTTTCTGCGATGCCTTTAATATTCCAATTCTGACGTTGGTCGATGTCCCAGGATTCCTTCCAGGGTCGGCTCAGGAATATGCAGGTATTATCACTCACGGTGCTAAACTGATGTTCGCTTACGGCGAGGCCACCGTTCCGAAAGTTACGGTAACCGTTCGTAAATCATACGGTGGGGCGCACGACGTGATGAGTTGTAAACAATTACGAGGCGATTTTAACTACGCATGGCCTACTGCCGAAATTGCCGTTATGGGAGCTGCTGGTGCCATTGAAGTACTCGAAGGACGTACGATTGCCGCTATCTCGGATCCGGAAGAAAAAACAAAATTCGTGGATGAAAGAGTAAACGAATATAAAGATAAGTTTGCCAATCCATATCAGGCAGCTTCATACGGTTATATCGATGATGTTATCGAACCAAGAAATACCCGCTTCCGTGTTATCCGCGCTTTCCAGGCGCTTCAAACCAAAAAGCTGGTGAACCCATTGAAGAAACACTCTAATATACCATTATAACTAAATATATTATGAAGTTATTAGAAATAAACATGTTTGCTTTCTTGATGGGAGCTATCGTAGTAATTCTTTTGCTGCTTGTCGTTTACCTTTTCCAAAAGGTAAAAGCTGCGAGAGAAAGTGAAGCGAGCCAACCCAAAGCCGAAAAGAAAACGGTGGAAGCCGTTGTTTCCCGGCCTGGAGTAGTACGGGTGGAAGGACAACCCACAGCCGAAGAAAGTGTAGCTATCGCCATGGCTCTTCATTTGTTTTATGAAGAAGCACATGATGTTGAAAGCGGTATAATGTCTATCAAAACAGTTGAAAGACGTTATTCACCGTGGAGTTCTAAAATTTATGGTATCAATAACTTATACAGATAATTCGTATGAAGAAATTCAAATTCAAAATAAACGGTAACGAATACAAAGTTGCTGTTGACGAAGTGGAACAAAACGTAGCGGAAGTCATTATCAATGGATCGACTTATACCATTGAAATAGAAAAACTGGAAAAACCAGCTGCAGCACCTGCCCGTAAGCCGGCAGGAAAAGTGAGTCCGATTTCTACTCCGGCTAAAGTTGTAGCTGCATCGGCTATAAAATCTCCACTACCTGGAAGCATTTTAAAAGTATTGGTAGCTGCCGGACAAACGGTTAAACGTGGCGATTTGCTGCTTACCATGGAATCGATGAAAATGGAAAACAACATTTTGGCCGAACATGATGGAACTATCAAAACTGTTCGTGTGCAAACAGGTCAATCGGTTATGCAGGATGACATTCTGATTGATTTCGAATCGGTTGAAGCTACTCCGGCCGCACCGGAACCGGAAGAAATTATACAGGAACACACTCCGGTTTCAACACCAACTACCGGTACTTCCAAATCAATTAAATCGCCGCTGCCGGGCAATGTAGTGAAAATTGCCGTTTCGGTAGGGAGCGATGTTAAAAAAGGGGACTTGTTGCTCACTCTCGAATCCATGAAGATGGAAAACGCTATTTTGTCGGAGGCAAATGGCCCTGTTACAAAAATATACGTTCAGGAAGGCCAGAGCGTTATGCAGGACGAACCATTAGTTGATATAGGATAATTTTTCTATAACAAAAAACATATCCGTGAGGATATATATTTACTCATTTTTCATCAGTTAACGGGGAAACCTGTTAACTGATGTTTTTTTTATAACAAACTGCATGTAAACGATATAAATGAGATCTTTGTGTCCTATAAGTCTCATTCAATTTTGTAAAATTACGTTACGCGACAAAATGAGTGATTCCGAAAAAAACATTTTTAACGGATAAACAAAGATAGACATTCTGTTTTTATTTGATATCGATAACAAAATCAGTTAAAATAACTGACTGACCTGCAATCGTTAAATTAATTTCAATGTGATCCGCATAAAAAGGTGTGGTGTCAGGAATCAGCGTACCGGGTAATTTTACTTTCAAAACAGTATTTGTTGCCTGGGTTACAGTAGCAGTTACACTACCAATAGTTACTGAATTATAAAGCAATACAGGATTGAAATTTTTTCCTGTAATCGTAATGATCTGATCACGGCTTGTAACAGTCATGGGTACTGCTGATGTTATTTCGGGAGGTAGCAAGGTGAACACCTGACTGCTTTCAGCAACACGACCACATGAGGACACCTGTACATTATTCGTTTTACTTACTAACGTAGCCGGAACAATGGCTTTTATTCTATTGCTTTTAATTTCAGTAATGTCTGCATTTTTGTAATCGAACTTCACATAGGTAGATTTATCGTTATAGAAATGACTGCCGTAAATATAAACAGTATCGCCAAAAGTACCTGATTCAGATTGAATTCTATCAACAATAGGGGCTAAATAAGTAAATTTATCTTCTGATATTAGTTCAAAAGTTGAGATATTTACTTTAATTATAGCGGAGCTATCGTAACGTTCCTCGGGAACAATCACCCGGATAGCGGTATCGCAAGTTGAAACCACAGTTGCCTGATCGTTTCCAAAAAACACTTTCGTCAGAGCAGGAGCATAATTCAGATTTCTACCCTTTAAAAGTATCGTATCGCCCCAAATTCCTTCGTGTGGTGTAAACGAATATAAGGCAGGTGGAATGGAACCTGAACTTTGGAATTTTACGTTGGATCCATACACCAGATAATTTTTGGTTTGAACGAAAGCTCTTACATAATAATACGTTCCTTTCATCAATCCGGAAGTGGCATTTGCCGAGAAAGTTGACGTTGTGATATTGCCTGAAAACGAGATGATATTACTACCGTTCACATCAGGGTATTGATTTTCGGCCCAAACGAAGCCATACCTAATGATGTCAAAATTACCTCTGTCAATAAATTCTCCATTAAATGTTACTCCATTTTCATTTATATCACTTACTTCAAGCGTGTTGATTCGGGGGTAATCTCTGGATGAGAATTCTTCGGAACAACTGCTAAAAAGGAGGACACAAAAAACATATACGGTGGTTTTGAAAAGAATTTTCATGATTGTAAATTATTATAATAAGGTTATTTCATGATAAGATTTACCGACAAAGCTATTTTATCCATATTGATATTGGCTTCAATGCCTTTTGCAATGTCCGAAACCCGGTTATACCCAAGATTTAATTCCACCTGATAATTTCCAAGGTCTTTCGAGACACCAATACCAGCACAATAACCGCTATTTAAACTACGCATGCCAAACGATTCGAAGTCGGGTAATATATTAACGGTATTGCCTACAATAAAATCACCTTTCGAAACCGCTGACTTGCTCAGCATAACATCAAGAGACACTCCCGCTTTACCAGATAATGAAAACAATCCGACCGGAATCACATATTTAAAATACAGGGGAACCGATAAGGATGAATACTTGATTTTCGTATCGTACATTTCAATGGAAGATCCAATGACAGAAGTCGTTTTTGCAAAAACAGATCTGAAGTATAAAATTTCAGGTTCAAAAAATAACCTCTCGGAAATACGTGGAGATGAAAACTGGAGAACAATCCCGGCTGACGGGCTAACAGTACGATAAGAGTCTGACAAATACTTCGATAAGTCATTAGGATCGTTTACCATCAACTTTGCATTCACCACACTTATCGTTACACCTGGATGAAACGTCAACCAGTTTTTTTTCTTTTCCTTTATCTGGTATTCACTGTTGTTACAATTATTATAGCCTGTAACAAATTCTTTCAAATCTTTTTCGTAAAAATTTGTTTTTTCGAGGATGGACAATGGCTCGTGAATACAATCTGATGAAAGATATGATAAGATACCTTTCCATTTCGTGCTCTTTACGGTTTTTGTTTCTCCGTCGGCGGAAGTAACGGTACTTGTATTCTCAAGCAACATCAGAGCTTCCCCCGCCTTTTGAACATAAAAATGATCCCCCGCTTTATACAAGTTCATTTTTCCTTTAACAATCACCTGAACCAAAGATCCATTGATAATCTGAGTGCTGTAATAGAGACTATTCTCAATTACCAGTTCCCGGAGATCGTTCACCGTAAAATTCGTTTTTTTATTGCCTGATACAAGCTCTATATTCTTATTATCAATCGATTGTACGTTAATTTTCCCGTGTAATGTATCGCCTTGCATGGTTACAACGTATCCCTGTCGGAGGTTATTTTGGGCTGATACCGAAAAAATCACAATTAGTCCGAAAACAAGTAATAATATTTTCTTATTCATTAGCTACTGATCTGTTATTTATATTAGAAAAAAGTTTACATAGAATCCGTCCTGACTTTTTATCGTACACATTATGAACCCAGAGTTTTTTCATCAAAAATGAAAACTTCAAATTACAATAGCTAAATATTTCTCCTATATTTTAAAACAATGTTTACTTTCTGTAAAAAAACAGCTATTGTTTACCACGTGTAAAAAGTAGAGATCGCTTCGTATGCAAAAGTATTAAAAAATTTTATTTTAAAAAATTTTTCTTTATAAATATATTAACATTTTAATACCTTTGAAATCATGCCAAAAATTGCTTGAAAATTACGAAAGGATATAACCGCTGTTTTCACTTTTTTTCTTACTTTTGTATAAATATTACTGAAACAACTAACTTACAAAATATGTACAGAACACACACTTGCGGCGAATTGCGACTGGCTAATGCAGGGCAAACCGTTACGCTGTCGGGCTGGGTTCAGAGAACCCGCAAAATGGGAGGGATGACTTTTGTTGATGTCCGCGACCGCTATGGCATTACTCAATTGGTATTCAATCAGGATGTGAATGCCGCTTTGTGCGAGGCAGCCAATAAACTCGGACGTGAATTTGTTATTCAGGTAAAAGGCGTTGTATCCGAACGAAGCAACAAAAATAAAAACATAGAAACCGGAGATGTAGAACTCCTCACTTCTGAACTCAGGATTTTAAATGAAGCTCAAACTCCACCTTTTACCATCGAAGATAATTCGGATGGAGGTGATGACCTGAGAATGAAATACCGCTATCTCGATTTAAGACGCAACGCGGTGAGGAGGAATCTGGAGTTACGACACCGGATGGCTTTTGAAACACGCCGTTACCTCAACGAAATGGGGTTTCTGGAAGTTGAAACTCCGATTCTGATCGGTTCAACACCCGAAGGAGCGCGCGATTTCGTGGTCCCTTCTCGGATGAATGCCGGGCAATTCTATGCTTTACCCCAGTCGCCTCAGCTGTTCAAGCAATTGTTAATGGTTTCCGGCTTCGACCGTTATTTCCAGATTGCCAAATGTTTCCGCGATGAAGACCTGCGCGCCGACCGTCAGCCGGAGTTTACGCAAATCGATTGCGAAATGTCGTTTGTTGAACAAGAAGATGTGCTGCAAGTGTTCGAAGGAATGGTGAAGCATTTGTTCCGTTTTGTAAAAGATATTGATTTTATAGATCCGTTTCCGCGTATGACCTGGCACGATGCCATGAAATTTTATGGTTCCGACAAGCCTGATATCCGTTTCGGAATGAAATTCGTTGAACTGAAAGAAGCAGTTTCGGGACACGATTTTGTGGTTTTCGATTCATCTGAATATGTAGGGGGAATCAACGCTAAGGATTGCGCTTCGTACACCCGTAAGCAAATAGATGAATTGACTGACTTTGTGAAACGCCCGCAAATTGGTGCTAAAGGTTTGGTTTACATAAAATACGAGGCTGATGGCACATTGAAATCGTCGATAGATAAATTTTATTCACCTGAGGACTTAAAACAGGTTGCAGCTTTATTTGATGCGCAACCGGGCGACATGATGCTTATTCTTGCCGGGAAAAAAGCTAAAACTCAAAAAGCTCTTGGTGAATTGAGACTTGAAATGGGATCGAAACTGGGACTTCGAAATAAGGATGTGTATGCTCCATTGTGGGTTGTCGATTTCCCGCTTTTCGAATGGGATGAAGAAACTCAACGCTTTTATGCTATGCATCACCCGTTTACATCGCCAAAGCCCGAAGATATCCCACTGCTTGAGAGCGACCCGGGGCAGGTACGAGCCAATGCTTACGATATGGTAGTGAACGGCGTGGAACTGGGCGGTGGCTCAATTCGTATTCACGAAAGCTCATTGCAAAACAAAATGTTCCAATATCTGGGATTTACGCCTGAGAAAGCTGAAACTCAATTTGGATTTTTGATGAACGCTTTTAAATTTGGAGCGCCACCCCATGGCGGACTGGCATTCGGGCTGGATCGTTTTGTTGCCATCTTTGCTGGTTTGGACAGTATCCGCGACTGCATGGCTTTCCCGAAAAACAATTCAGGCAGGGACGTTATGATCGATGCTCCTTCGTTTATCGACCAAAGTCAACTGGACGAGTTGAACCTTATTATTGATATAAAGGAATAATAAGATTTAATCAAACATATTTAAAAAAATTTATGAAGAGTGTGTTGCCTTTCTCAACACACTCTTTTTATGAATATTTATATTCGTAAAAGTTAAAATTGAAACTACCTTTTTTTATGAAAAACTTATTTGTCATTTCCTTTGTTTGATCATTAAATTTATTACTAACATTAAAAAAATAAGGAAACAATAATATGTTAATAATCTGTATTTTATTGTTTTCTACTAAAAAATGAGCTATCAGCTGACCGATTTTTTACCTACCACCAAAAAAGAACTTGAACTCAGGGGTTGGAATGAAGTGGATGTCGTATTGTTTTCAGGCGATGCTTATATTGATCATCCTGCTTTCGGTGCGGCTGTTATCGGGCGTTTGCTGGAGTCGAAAGGGCTAAAGGTAGCTATTGTGCCGCAACCCAACTGGCGCGATGACCTGCGCGATTTCCGGAAAATGGGGCGTCCACGAATGTTTTTTGCTGTTTCGGGTGGTAACATGGACTCGATGGTCAACCACTATACCGCTAACAAACGCTTACGATCCGACGATGCTTACTCACCTGATGGGAAACCTGGTTTCCGTCCGGATTATGCAACTGTAACTTATTGTAATATAATAAAGAAGCTTTACCCGGATGTTCCGGTTATTATTGGAGGCATCGAGGCCTCTTTGAGGCGGGTAACCCATTACGATTATTGGTCGGATAAACTTATGCCGGGCATACTGGTAGATTCAAAAGCTGATTTGCTGGTATATGGAATGGGAGAGAAGCCTTTAGCTGAAATTATTAACAGGTTACAAAACGGAGCAAAAATTGAAAACCTCACTGATATTTGCCAAACAGTTTACCTTACTAACGAAAAACCAGTTATATCGGATTGGAAAGACATTGAGCTGGTTTCGCACGAAGATTGCCTGAAAGATAAAAAACGATATGCTTCGAATTTCAGGCACATTGAAGAAGAATCGAACAAGTACAAGGCGGCACGGTTAATACAAAGGGTTGGGGAGCGGAACATCGTGGTGAATCCACCTTTTAGTCCGATGAGCAGCAGTGAATTGGATGCGTCATTCGATTTACCTTATACGCGACTTCCACATCCGAAATACAGAGATAAGAGGATTCCGGCTTATGATATGATTAAATTCTCGGTCAACCTGCATCGTGGCTGTTTTGGAGGATGCGCTTTCTGTACCATTTCGGCTCATCAAGGTAAATTTATAGCTTCACGTTCAGAAAAATCGGTGTTGGATGAAGTGAGAAAGATAACCGAAATGACTGATTTTAAAGGCTATTTAAGCGATTTGGGAGGCCCATCGGCCAACATGTACAAAATGGAAGGAAAAGACATGGACATTTGCCGGAAATGCAAGAAACCATCGTGCATTTTTCCCCGCATTTGCCCTAATCTGGATACCAATCACACTGCTTTGACCGACATTTACCGCAAAGTGGATAAAATACCCGGAATTAAAAAATCGTTTGTTGGCAGTGGTATCCGTTACGATATGTTACTGGCTGAAACAGGCGATGATCTGGCGGATAAAAGTCATTCGGAATACATCCGGGAATTAATAAGTCATCATGTATCGGGACGTTTGAAAATAGCACCTGAACATACTTCGGACAAGGTGCTGAACATCATGCGTAAACCATCATTCAGCTATTTTGGAAAGTTTAAAACGCATTTTGACCGCATCAACCGTGAAAATGGGTTGAACCAACAGTTGATACCTTATTTTATTTCGAGCCATCCCGGTTGCAGCGACTCTGATATGGCCGAATTAGCTGCTCTTACCAAACAGCTTGATTTTAAACTTGAACAGGTTCAGGACTTTACGCCGACTCCTATGACGTTAGCTACCGAAATTTACTATTCAGGCTACCATCCTTACACCCTCGAACCTGTTTACACTGCCAAAACAAAAGAGGAAAAGCTGTCGCAGAGAAAGTTCTTTTTTTGGTATAAACCGGAGTATAAGAATGAAATTATAAGGGATTTAAACAGGTTGAAGCGCCCCGATTTGGTTCAAAAATTGTTTGAATTTAAAAAGAAAAAATGAACAGGTTAAAAATTTAGAGAAGATTCGTACATCATGATGGCATGGTTTTGAAAATTTGGTTGTATCGCGGACAACCAACCCCAAATTGCTGTAATATTAACACTCCTTATTTGCAAATGAAGAAGCCGAATTATTGCCGGTAATTTTTAGCCAGCCGGGCATCTACCGCTGTAAAGGCAGGATCGATAAGGGCTGTGTGCGAAGCGCGTATGGGATTGATGTCGATGCCTCCGCGTCGGGTGTACATGGCGGCCACCATCAGTTTCGAAGGATGGAACCGATCCCATAACCGTTTGTAAATCATCTCGGCCACTTCTTCGTGGAAATGGTTTTCGCGGCGGAACGACACGAGGTATTTCAACACCGAAGCAAGATCTATTTCATAGATGGTCTCGATGTTGACGAACAAATCGCCCCAGTCGGCCTGGTTGGTTACGCGGCAGTTCGAACGCAGCACATCGGTATGGAAACCGTAGCTTTGTATATTCACGGTTTTAGTTCCGTTAAGCAATTCGGGCCTTTCATTGTAATGCTCAAATACAATATTTTTTAGATTATCTGGATGAATTTGCTCGATGAGATCGCTGTTGGCCAGCTCGGCAAAAGGATGTTGCTCTTTGCTGTTTGCGGTGAAGAATACGGCTTGTACTTTCGTTTTAAGCGTGGTTGAAAGGTCGTTCGTAATCCGGTTCAGTACTTCCAGTTCAGCTTGCCCCACACTATCGCCCATTTTTTCCATGTTGAATGAGTTGAGGTACAGTTTCAACGATTTTGATTCAATAATAAATTCACTATCAGCGCTGTAAATCAATTTCATCATTCGGTTGACAGGCAGACCATTCGTGGTAAGAAACGAAACCTCGTAACTGTTCCATACATCTACGCCGATAAAAGGGAGTTCACCTTCTATAAGATTGTATTTTTCCCTGTTTTCCGAACGGGGAATAGCGAATAGCAGCGAAGGATCGTAATGTTCCGGATTGGTGGATTTTTTCCCGAGTTGTGTAAAATGAAGCATTTTTTTATTGAAATTTAAAAGGTATAAAAGATCCGACTTTAGACCGAGTTTTACTTAATTCCAGAGCATTTATTGCTTAGCCATTCTCTTTCATTTTCATCGAGGTTGGGCGACAGTTTATCATAAACAGTTTTGTGGTAATTGTTGATCCATTTTATTTCACTTTCGTTCAGCAATTCTATATCGATAAGAATTTTGTCGATGGGAAAAAGAGTAAGGGTTTCAAAACACAGGAAACTCCCAAATTCCGTATCGTCCAACGATTGAACACGTATGAGGTTTTCGGTGCGGATGCCGTGCTTCCCCGTACGGTAAAGCCCCGGTTCATTTGAAATCATCATGCCGGGCTGCAAGGTTACCGGATTTTCTTCCATGCGGATACTTTGAGGCCCTTCGTGTACATTGAGGAAATGTCCGATACCGTGCCCAGTGCCGTGCCCGTAGTTTAGTTTATTATCCCATAAGGCTTTGCGTGCCAGAATATCCAGTTGAGAACCTCTGGTGCCTACCGGGAAAATGGCGGTTGCCAGGGCGATATGCCCTTTCAGCACCAGTGTAAAATCGTTTTTTTGCTGTACCGTTGGAGTGCCAAGCGCCACAGTGCGGGTAATATCGGTAGTGCCATCCATGTATTGTCCTCCTGAATCGAGCAGGAAAATGCTGTCGGCGTGTAATGCCACATCCGATTCGGGCGTGGCGCTGTAATGTACAATGGCTCCGTGATCGGCATATCCGGCAATGGTTTCGAAACTTTCGCCCATGAACAGGGGCTGTTGGCTCCTGAATTCACGAAGTTTATCCGATGCCGATAGTTCAGTAACTTTTCCGGATTTCAGGTTTTCTTCAAGCCAGATAAAAAAACGGGTAAGGGCTACCCCATCCTTGATCATCGTGTTTTTTACCCCAGCGATTTCCGTATCGTTTTTGATACTTTTCAGGTACATCACCGGCGAAAGGCTGCTTTTTATGGTGCAGGTCGATGGAATTTTTTCGAACAACGACTGGTTTAGTTTCGATCCATCAATCAGCACATTCGCATTTTTGTCGATATTGGCAATGGCCGCGTAAATCGATTCATAATTTTCAATTATCACCCCTTGGTTTTGAAGAGTTTTCGTAGTTTCTTTGGTTAGTTTTTCCGGATCGACAAATAGGGTGGCCGACTCTTTACTCGCGATAGCGTAAGATATAACCACGGGATTGTATTCCACATCGTTTCCCCTGACGTTGAAAAGCCAGGCGATATCATCGAGCGCCGAAAGGATGAAGAAGTCGGCATTTAGTTTTGTCATCTCGTTTCTCAGCATGTCCAGTTTTTCGGTCGTGCTTTTACCCGAGTATTCCACACCGAAAGCAAATAACGGATTGTGGGGCAGGGGAGCCCTGTCCGTCCATATTTCGTTGATCAGATTGGCCGATGTGACATCTATTTTGAACGTCTTCAGTTCAGATTGTAAAGCCGAGTATCCGTTTACCGAAAACATTAGGGGATTGACAGCCACTTTTGATCCGGCTGTCAGTTCGGATGCCAGCCATTTGTTGATGGAAAGGGTGTCGGGCATGCCAAGTTTCATCAAATCCATACCCGAGCCTTCGAGTTGTATTCCGGCTTGCAGAAAATAGCGGGAGTCGGTCCACAACCCGGCTTTGTCGGTCGTGATTACCACTGTCCCGGCTGAACCTGTAAAACCCGAAATCCATTCACGTTCTTTCCAGTGGTCGGCAATGTATTCGCTGGCATGCGGATCGGTTCCCGGAACTATGTATGCTGATATTCCATTTTCAATCATTGCTTTACGAAGCAATTCCAACCTGTTTTTAACGATATTCATAATATAATGTATGTTGTATTCCTTTGAATTTTAAAAAAGAAGCGATCTTGGTTTTGCCACATAAATAAAGGTCAGGACGCTTCAATTAGAACTGTACATGAATGTTCAGGTTCAGTTATAGATCTTACACTTTTCGCCTCTCAACACCCTTAAGCCGCTTAGCGCAAGCGCTTCCATTTCGTCCTCTCCCGGATATATAATGAGTTGAGTCAGAGGTGAAATCATGTTTCGGATGTAATCTACTACAAAATGGTTGTGGGCGATGCCGCCGGTAAGAATTACCGCATCGGTTTTTCCGGCCAGCACAGCCAGCATCGAACCTATCTCCTTTGCCACGTTGTAAGCCATGGCTTCGAGAATCAATGCAGCGTGCTGATCGCCATCCCGTGCCATTTGAGCTGCTACGTGGGCTTCGTTGATACCAAGGTGTGCCACCAGACCGCCTTTACCTGCGAGCATCCTCTGAATTTCATCGGGAGTATATTTTCCATCAAAACACATTTTGCTGAGGGTGCCTGCGTCAACAGTTCCAGCACGTTCGGGAGTAAAAGGGCCGTAACCATCCAGAGCCTGATTTACATCAACTACCTTCCCGAGACGATGTGCGGCCACCGAAATGCCACCTCCCAAATGGGCAATGACCAGATGGAGATCTTCGTATTTTTTTCCAATGGAAGCCGCGTATTTTCGTGCGGTAGCTTTATGGTTGAGCGCGTGGAACTTCGATCTGCGGGGTATTTGAGGTAATCCGCTGATGCGTGCAACTTCCTGAAGTTCGTCCACCACTATGGGATCGGCAATGTAAGCTTTGCAGCCTTCGGATAAACGGGCGATTTCATCGGCAAGTTTAGCTCCGAGGTTGCTGGCATGTTCGCCCTCAATGGCATTGTGGAGGTCATCGAGCATACGGTTGTTTACCTCATAAACGCCCGATTCCACGGGATGTAGTAAACCTCCTCGTCCGACTACCGCCGAGAGTTCTTCGACCTGAAAGCCGTTGCTGGTGATATGTTCCAGTATCAGTTTCTTACGGAATTCGTATTGATCGCCTACCCGTTCGTATCCTGATAATTCTTCGGAGCTGTGTCTGATAACATGCAGCATTACAGGCTTTTCATCTTCATATAAGGCAATTTTTGTAGAGGTGGATCCCGGATTAATGATCAGTATTTTATACATAAAAATGTGTTTTTTTGAAATGATACGATTCATTCTTTCATCAACAAATGTAATAAAAAATAACACATTCAGTTCTATATTATTTATTAAAGATTTTAAAATTAAAGGCAATTTCTTTGTTTTGTTCTTGCGAAATGTCTTTTTATGTACAAAAAATTATACTTTTGTAAAGTTTAGTAATGGTCGAAATATAATGCCGCATTTCGAGTTTTGACCTCACCCTATATCCCTCTCCCGAATAGAGGGACTTTGCCAAGTGAGATATCGAAAATAGTGTGACATTATTTTGTTCCACTTACTTAAATTCCATCGGATACTTGTTCTCTGTATGCCGGGCGGAACATTAATTTTTTTTAACTCAGTGATATGAAGAAATATATTTTCAGGGCATTGGTTGGCCTGTTGACGATAGTTTCACTTACTTCCTGCTATAGCTCAGCAAAGGGCTATATCGTAACTAATTCGGGGAAAAAAGTGTATGGCGAATTTCGTGTAACAAAAATAAACAACATTGAATTGTCGTATTACGTAAACAATATAAATACTGACACGTACAATTACTGTGGTGTGCAATTTGCTCCCGACGACGATAAGAAATATAAACTGTATTATCCCGACTCTTTGAGGAGCTTTGGTTTTAATTTTGAGTATACTCCCTACTATTTCAATACGTTTCTTATTCACATGAAAAGCATGGTTTCACGGGAAAAGGAGAGACGTTATTTTTTATCCCTGCTTTATAAAGATAAATATAATGAGCTGTACCGCAATACGTTGTTCGATCCGAGCAGTGGTTTACTCAGCGTTTCCCGGAAAATGCTGAGGACGGATAGCTATTACTTGTATAAACCGGATATTGGAGCTGTTAAGGTTGAAAAAGGCAAAGATTTCAGGACGATCAAAGAGCTTTTGGATTATTTCGGTTTCGATCAGGATTTTATCCGTGAATTGCCTGAAAAATACGATTTCGTGAATATTAAAACCATTCTTATTCTGTATAAAAACTGGAAAGAAAATAATCAACTGTTTGAAAATGAAAAGTATATCGAATTGGTTCGTTAATAATCTGAGATATTTTTTCGAAAATATTTTACAGGGAAAAACAAATATTGTATCTTTGCGTTCCGTTTTCAGGTAACGGAAACCATTTTTAACGCCTCTTTAGCTCAGCTGGTAGAGCAATTCATTCGTAATGAATAGGTCGTGGGTTCGAATCCCATGAGAGGCTCATACTTACAATCGCAAATCTATGCTTCTGTTCAACAATCCGATATTTTCAACCTTCCTGCCTCAGATACTGATGTTTGTGGGCTACATGATGTGTCTGATTGTTCCTTCGTTTTCTCAAAAGGCTGAAGCTCCACAGATTATTTCCGAAGAGAAAATCATTGTCCAATGCTTAACCTCGGCATCGTCAACACATGTTTCGGTATGTTCTTTTTCTGTTGATAAAGACGAAATTGTTGAAAATCATGATTTTACTATCCGATATTTTGTAAAAAGCAAGGATCGGATCAACATTCCATATATAGGACACCGGCTATCCGAGGCATTCCTCAGCCGGTTGTATTCCCGTCCACCCCCTGTATCGTTATTTGTTTAAATAAAGTTTTTATTACTCATTATTAGCGGATTCATGTGCCGGATATTGAAGTGATAAATATTTTATAAGAATTCAAACGTATTATTTATATTACTTTGATATTCGGTATTTTATAAAACAATGAAATAGTCTGCATCACAGGTGTTTTCAACCCGAATTACTTTGCGGACTTTTTCATCTTAAATATTCATTTTGGTAAAACCCCTTTTCAAATGGGTTTATATCGGATTAATCCACTCATTTTCAGATGAAAAAACTATTCTTAACAACAATATTACTCCTTTCGGCAATGATTTCTTCTGCTGAAAACAAAGCAGATACCCTGAGGCATGTTCAACTCAGGGAAGTAACGGTTCGTTCGCATAAGGAAACCATACGCGGTCAACTGCCTGTATCGGCTACCGTGCTCACCAACGATAATCTTGAATCGTTGCATATCAATTCCATCAAAAGCCTGAGCATCAATGTCCCCAACTTTTATGTCCCCGATTATGGTTCGGCATTGTCCACCACTGCCTATATCAGAGGTATCGGTTCGCGCAGTAGCGGACAAACCATTGCTTTTTATGTAGATAATGTGCCCTATTTCGACAATTCCACGTTCGATTTCAATTTGTTCGATATTCAGCAAGTGGAGGTGCTCCGGGGTTCGCAAGCCACTTTGTATGGCCGGAATGCCATGAGTGGTGTGGTGAATATCTACACACTTTCACCTTTCGAATATCAGGGGACGAAAATTGCCGTTACCGGAGGTAATTACGGCCTTTTTCAGGCTCGGGCCACTCATTATCAAAAGATAAGTAACCAGTTGGCTCTGTCGTTTGGCGGGTATTTCAACCGTTGGGATGGATTCCTGAAGAATGTTTACAAAGGAACGCGTGCCGACAACGAGTGGTCGGCCGGAGGGCGCTTCCGCTTAGGCTGGAAAATTACCCCGGAATTTACGGCCGAATACAACGCTAATTTCGATTATGTAAAACAATCGGCTTTTCCTTACGGTAAATACGATGCCACCACTAAGAAAACGGCCGATCCGAATTTCAACGATTCCAGTTCGTACGAACGTACCATGTTTACCAATAGCTTATTGCTTAAATATCAGAAGAAAAACTGGTTGCTAACATCGGTATCATCGTACCAATATATGGAAGATGATATGTTGATGGACCAGGATTTTACGGCTGTTCCGCTGTTTACGCTTGAGCAGGCTCAAAAACAGCATTCGCTGAACGAAGAAATCATTGCCCGCTCGCTTTCAAAAAACAATTACCAGTGGAGTTTCGGTTTGTCGGGTTTTTATTTTAAAAATAACATGAATGCCCCGGTAGCATTTAAAAAGGATTGGCTGGCTCACAACTTACAACCTTATTTTGATCAATCGGGAGCACACGGAGGTCCTGTTATCACTATTGCCGATGATGAAATGAAAGTTCCGGGAAGCTACAACACCGCTACGAAAGGATGGGCGTTGTATCACCAATCTACTTATAATAATTTGTTTTTGAAAGGATTGAGCCTTACCGGCGGAATCCGGCTTGATTATGAGGAAACAAAACTTGCGTACGACACTAAAACATCATTGGGAGTAATCAAGAGCATTGGAGGAATGAAAACCCCTTACACTTACAATACCGATACGATAACAGGAAAGGTAAAATCGACGTTCAAACAAGTGATGCCAAAGGTAGCTTTGAAATATGAATTCGGTAATAAAAACTTTGTGTTCGCCAACGTATCCAGAGGTTATAAAGCCGGTGGCTTCAACGTTCAAATGTTTTCGGATTTGGTATCGGAGAATCTACAGGAAGTGGCAATGAGACGCACTCCGGCTCCTACATCAATTTCGGAAGAGACAATAAACTCTATTACAAAATATAAACCTGAATACAGTTGGAATTATGAGGCAGGAGTACAATCGTTGTTCTTTAACGAGCATTTAAAAGCTAGTTTATCCGTGTATTATATCTCCATCACCGATATGCAATTAGTAAAATTTGTTTCGAGCGGATACGGGCGTATGCTTACCAATGCGGGCGAAGTGAGCAGCAAAGGATTTGAACTGTCGGCTCAGGCCAACCTCGGACGCGGCTTCAGCGTTGGTGGTTGTTGGGGTTTTGCCGATGCGGAGTTCGAAAAATACACCGATACGATACCCAATACCAAAACTACCGTGGATTACAAAGGGAAACATGTACCTTATGCTCCTCAGAACACCGTTTCGTTGGTTGCCGGCTACGAACATGCTTTCGAAAAAGCGTTCATCGATCGCGTTTATGCCAACGCTCAATATACCGGAACCGGTAAAATATATTGGGATGCGGAAAACTCGGTAAGCCAGGATTATTATTCGCTTGTAAACGTAAACGCCGGGGTAGGAAAAGGGGCTTTCGAATTTGAATTATGGTCGAAGAACCTGTTCGATACCGGTTATAATGCGTTTTATTTCACCTCATCAGGTAATAAATTTTTCCAGAAAGGGAAGCCGTTGCAGATAGGCGCCACGCTGAGAATAAATTTATAAAAACAATATTTCTCCCTAAGTAAATGTTCATGTCAAGCAAAAATCCCCTGAGTCAAGCAAACGCGACTCAGGGGATTTTCTATTTACAACTAAGAGCTTTTTACAACCTGGCCTTGATGGCTTTTGTTTCGGCTTCGTAACCCGGCTTTTCGAGCAAGGCGAACATATTCTTTTTATAGGCTTCGACACCCGGTTGGTCAAACGGGTTGACTCCCAATACATAGCCGCTGATTCCGCAGGCTTTTTCGAAGAAGTAGAGGAGTTCGCCTAAGTAATATTCGTTCAGTTTGGGCAATTCGATTTTGAGGTTGGGTACACCGCCGTCAACATGAGCGATCATGGTGCCGAGTTCGGCCATTTTGTTTACTTCGTCCACACGTTTTCCGGCAAGGAAGTTCAATCCGTCAAGGTTGGCATCATCATGGGGGAAAATTTTGGTGTGGTTGGTTTCATTTACCGAAATGACAGTTTCAAAAATGGAACGTTCGCCATCCTGTATCCATTGACCCATCGAGTGAAGGTCGGTGGTGAAATCGACCGAAGCAGGGAATATACCCAGGTGTTCTTTTCCTTCGCTTTCTCCGTAAAGTTGTTTCCACCATTCCGATACATAATGGAGTTTCGGGTGGAAGTTCACGAGAATTTCAATTTTTTTACCGCTTTTATAAAGTTCGTTACGTACGGCCGCATACCAGGCGGCAGGGTTTTCTTCGAACGGCGTTTCTGTTCCGGTAATTTTTTCGGAATATACGGCGCCTGCTACCAGCTGGCGTACATCGAATCCGGCTACAGCGATAGGAAGCAATCCAACGGGAGAAAGCACCGAGAAACGTCCACCAATATTGTCTTCGATAACGAAAGTTTTGTAACCTTCCTGGGCGGCCAGCGTGCGGAGAGCGCCCCTTGCCTTGTCGGTAATGGCTACGGTGAGCTGGCGGGCAGCCTCTTTGCCTTGTTGTTGTTCCAACTGAGTTTTGAGCAGGCGGAACGCAAGGGCAGGTTCAGTGGTTGTTCCCGATTTTGAAATGGAAATGATGCCGAATTTTTTGTTTTTCAGCAGTTCCTGGAGTTCATATAAATAATCCTCGCCAATATTTTGCCCTGCATAAACGATGACAGGGGTTTTACGTTCGGTCTGTAACCAGTCGAAACTGTTCGAAAGAGCATCGATTACAGCTTTGGCGCCAAGGTAGCTTCCACCAATACCAATTACCACAACCACTTCGCAGTTGTCGCGAAGAATTTTGGCTGTGTTCTCGATATCAGTCAGGTGGGCATCGTCAATTGAGGTAGGAAGATTTAGCCAACCGAGAAAGTCGTTACCTTTTCCTGTCCCATTGTGTAAAGCCGCATTGGCAGCTTCCACTTTTGGTTGGTAGCCTTTTACGGCACCTTCGGATACAAATCCGAAAGCTTTGTCGATAGATAATTTAATGTGTTGCATATTATATTGTTAATTAGTTATTTGTCAATAAATAAAAGATAAATTTTTTTTTCTCATCAACTCTTTTACTATCAATTATTTCCTTTTTTTATTCTAAATAGTTAAATTCAATTCCCGGTTTTTAGATTCATTTTTAGAAAATATTTTTTTAGGTGATGAAATTGAAGCGGTAAAGAATATATCCGCTGTCTGTTGTCTTGAACTATATCACTTATATCTACTTTAGTTTTTCGGTGAGTTTTCTTATTTCCAGGGTTGGAGAACATCTGTTGTAAAGGATCTCGTAAATAGCATCCACAATGGGAATGTTCACCTGATATTTTTCATTGATTTCGTGGATACACTTGGTAGCATAATAGCCTTCGGCAATCATTTCCATTTCCAACTGAGCCGTTTTCACCGAATAACCTTTCCCAATCATGGTACCGAACAGCCGGTTTCTACTGAATTTTGAATAAGCTGTTACCAATAAGTCGCCCAGATAAGCCGATTCGTTGATATCGCGATGCAAAGGATTAGTGGCGTTGCAGAAAAGATTGATTTCCTGGATGGCATTCGAAATAAGCACCGCCTGAAAATTATCTCCATACTTAAGACCATGACAAATACCCGCGGCGATCGAATAAATGTTTTTCATTACCGATGAATACTCAATGCCGAGCACATCGTCGCTGATGGATGTACGTATGAAACTGGTAGTCAGCCGCTGAGCCAGCATCCGGGCTTTATCCCTCGATTCGCAGCCAATGGTCAGGTACGATAACCTTTCCAGCGCAACTTCTTCGGCATGGCAGGGACCGGCCAGAATTGCAATGTTCTCTTTCGGCACATGGTAAAACTGTTCGAAGTAGTCGGAGACGATCATGTTTTCATCAGGCACAATCCCTTTGATAGCCGAAACGATGATTTTTTTCTCAAGGCTTTTTCTCAGTTTTTTTAAATGTTGTTTCAGAAAAGGCGATGGAGTCGCAAAAATAAGTATGTCCGAAGTGGCGACCACATGGTTTATGTTGCTGGTAAAACGGATCCTGTCAGTGTCGAATTTCACGCCGGTAAGGTATGATGGATTCTTACTTAACCTGATGAAATCGTCAATTTGCTCCTGACGGCGCATATACCAGCTGATGGAATCGGAATTGGCAAGTACGATTTTAGCTATGGCAGTTGCCCAGCTACCACCACCTAAAATTGCGATTTTACTTTTTTCTTTTAGCATAACAAGTAAAATAATTATACAACGAGATATTTAATTAAATCGGTGTGTTATTACAATGGTTAGGTAAACTTTTTTTGAGATATACTTATAACGTATTGATTATCAATCGTATTTATTAATAAGTTGATTACACCTGCAATCCGCCGGTAATAAAATATTTAACATAAAGTTTAACGGAGTATTTTTATTAAAGATCGGTTATATTTTCAGTTGTTTTGGGCTTCCGAAATCCACAAAGCGACATCTTCCCTTGTTGGATTTTTCAATTCGAGTTTCAATTTTTTATTTAATCCGCAAATATCCTGATGAAATTTATTAGGGTTCAATCCTTTTAACGATTCAACGGCAAGCATTCCCGCTTTTTGAATTACAGGTATCCATTCTTCCGGTATTCCCAGTGCAGCAAACTTCTCTTTGCCATCGTTTTTAACTGTTTTTTCAGGTTTCATTTGCGGAAAAAATAAAACTTCCTGAATGGTTGGCTGTCCGGTCATCAGCATAACCAGCCGGTCCATCCCAATGCCCATACCAGAGGTAGGAGGCATGCCATATTCAAGCGAACGAACAAAATCCATATCGATAAACATGGCTTCATCGTCGCCTTTCTCGCTGAGTTTCAGTTGTTCCTGAAATCGAGCCAGCTGGTCAATCGGGTCGTTCAGTTCCGAGTAAGCGTTTGCCAGCTCTTTTCCGTTCACCATGAGTTCAAAACGTTCGGTCAGTTCGGGGTTTTCCCTGTGCCGCTTGCATAGTGGCGACATTTCGTACGGATAGTCGATGATAAATGTAGGCTGGATATAGTTCCCTTCGCATTTTTCGCCGAAAATCTCGTCAATCAGTTTCCCTTTTCCCATGGTTTCATCTGTTTCGATATGCAATTGCTGGCAAACGACCCGAAGCTCACTTTCGTCCATTCCCAAAATGTCAATCCCGGTAAACTCCTTTATAGAATCAATCATGGTAATCCGCTTGTAGGGAGTTTTGAAGCTAATGGTTTTGTCGCCAACCTGCAATTCGGTGGTACCATTTACATCAATGCAGATTTTTTCAATCATTTTTTCCGTAAATTCCATCATCCAGTTGTAATCCTTATAAGCTACATAAATTTCCATAGCGGTAAATTCCGGATTGTGAGTCCGATCCATGCCTTCATTGCGGAAATTTTTACTGAATTCGTAAACTCCTTCAAATCCGCCTACGATCAATCTTTTCAGGTAAAGTTCATCAGCTACACGTAAATATAAAGGAATATCCAACGCATTGTGATGAGTGATAAACGGACGAGCCGAAGCTCCACCCGGTATCGATTGTAATATGGGAGTTTCTACTTCAATGTAATCTTGCGAATTAAAATATTCACGCATTGAACTATAAACTTTGGTGCGTTTCAGAAAAATATCTTTTACTCCATCGTTTACCACCAAATCTACATAACGCTGGCGGTAACGCTGTTCCGGATCTTCAAAAGCATCATACGCCACACCATCCTTATATTTTACTATAGGCAGCGGTTTTAGCGATTTGCTCAATACCGTCAGCTCCTGGGCGTGAATGCTGATTTCTCCCATTTGTGTACGGAATACAAATCCTTTTATGCCAATAAAATCGCCAATATCAAGAAGTTTCTTGAAAACGACATTGTACATTTCAGGATACGCCTCGGTGGCAATATCATCTCTGCTTATATATATTTGTATGCGTCCCTTCGAATCTTGCAATTCAACAAACGAAGCCTTGCCCATGATGCGCCGACTCATTATTCGTCCGGCCACACAAACCTGCTCACCGGTTTTATCATCAGTAAAATTATTTTTTATATCGATAGAAAAATCATTGGTTGGGTACAACGCTGCCGGGTAAGGGTCAATCCCCATGTTTCTGAGCTCCGAAAGGCTTTGTCGCCTTATTTGTTCCTGTTCACTAAGTTCTGAATTCATATATGGTAATTATTCTAATTTGGGCAAAAATACAAAAAATGAGTGGAATATAATGTATAATAGCATATATATCATGAAAAAGTTAACCCGCAGGAAAAAAAATATAAATATTTTATCGAATTATTTTGCAGATTCAAAAATATGCTCTATCTTTGCAGTCCAATTCGCTTAGAACACCTAAGCACATTGAAAAAAGCCAGTTGGAAAACGGCAAAAACGACGCTCTTTGAAAGAAAATGAAACAACTTTAAATGTAGTATAAGGAAGGTAAAAAAAATATACCACGTCAATGAAGGAATAAGGAAGGAAGTCATGCTGAGCTAAAAAAAAATAGAGATTACA